>RCMY010000005.1_pt1 | contig 216425 bp, 199 predicted proteins | sample 2041341 | NCBI WGS metagenome assembly RCMY01 (sample SAMN09708234, study PRJNA481090) | Marine sediment metagenome, whole genome shotgun sequencing project. | reverse complement strand
CCGGAAGATGAAAAAGGAACATTCAGAACAAGAGCGGCAATAGGAGTAGAGGTAGAAGACAGATATGGAATATTCCTGACAGGAGAATACTCAACAGGAAATGATAAGGAAAATGATTACAGAGCAGGAGTAACTTTAAAGGCAGTATTTTAATTAATAAAAGGAGAAAGTAGAGGGTTTCCGGAAAAAACTTGGTATGTTCACACCGGAAACACTCTTTTCTTATCTCTGAAAGGATAAGAATGGATAAAAAGGATGTAATTAAAATAACGTTGGAACTGATAAAAGAGAAGAAACTGGAAAAGACTTCAATAGGTGAAATAGTAAAGAGACTGGATTCAAGTCCGGGAAATCTGTATTATCATTTCAAAAGTAAAAATGACATATATAAAGAAGTTTTGGATTATTCTCTGGAGGAAATAACAAAGTATCTGGATAGAGTAAAAACTGTGAGAAATAAAAAAAATTATTTATTTGCATTAACTAGAATGTTAATAAAAACTTTTGAAGAAAGAGAAGAAATTTTATTTTTTCTGATAGGAATAAAAGGTTCCTATTATCTAAACAAAGAATTGGATTCGCCTAATTTTTTGATAAGTTTTAAAAATGCTTTATTGGATGAAAAAGTTTATATGGGAAATGAAAAGCTGATAACTCTGAGGCTGAATATGTTTTTGGGATCGATATATGAAGTATTGTATGTAAATAAATTAGTAAATAACAGAAATTTGAATGAAAAAGAGATAGAAGAAATTTATATGTCTTTTTGGGGAAATGATTTGGAAGAGAGCTACAAAATATATGAACAAAATGATTTGATTCCGGATTTGTCACGGGAAAACTAACAAAAATGATGCTGATAATTTTTATTTGAGATCGGGCTTTAACAGAGCCTGATTTTTTAGTTTAGATGTAATAATATTAAGTGCCATAAAATAAAAATACTATTAATCAGTTTTGGACATAAAACTTGTCTTTTCAAACATAAAAATCCTGTTTTCAGTTACAGGTTATTGTTTTATGTATGATTTTATTGTAATATCTATCCATGACATCAGGAATTTATTTTTATTGATTAAATTTTAATAGTCAGAAAAACCTGTATTATCTCACCGGTGAAAAAATAATGCAGAGAAAATTATGAAAATAAAAAATATGATGTATAAAAATACATATGTAGATGAAAGGTAATATTTGATGCAGCTGATGATGTATATATGATTTGGAACAGTAACTTATAGAAATCGTAGAATTTGGCTGAAAAATAAGGACAGTTTGTTTTAGTTTCGCAGGCAGAGAGGAAAATATGGACGTAATGTACATATTAATAATAATTATTCTGGTTTTTGTCTTTTTATATACTTATTTGACATTACTTTACTAAGTAAGCAGAAAAGATATTCCATGTATAAATAAGGAGGGAATTTATGAAAAAAATTTTACTGACAGGATTGCTGCTGACTATGGTAATATTTTCCAAAGATAATAAGACAAATAGTGTAGATATAGGATTAGGCGTATTTTACAGAAATAATGTTTACAAAGAAAAGGATAACGATTTGATATTGCCGGTTCCTTTTATAGGCATGAGGTTTAAAGAGTTTTATTTTGAAGCACCTTTAGAAATCGGATATCATTTTTATAACAGCGAAAATCTTACACTGACAGCATATGGAAGATATAATCTTTATACAGGCTACAAGCCTGATGATATGGAAGATGAATTCAAGGATATGGACAAAAGAAATGATGACCTGCATTTTGGTTTAAGAGGGAAATATAATTTTGGTGCATGGCGTACAGAATTAATTTCACATATTTCGGGAGATATATCAGGAAAAAGCAACGGGACAGTTGTTCGGGCAGAATTAAACCAGCCGCTGTTTTTGGGAGAAAGAATTATTGTACAGCCCTATATAGGTATAGAATATATGAATAAGAATTATTCCGATTATTATTTCGGGATAAAAAGCAGTGAGGCTGAAAAAGGCATAAATAACGGAAAAAGCTACAAGGCCGGGGATACTTATAATCTGGAAGGCGGAGTCAGAAGTATAGTGGCAATAAACAGAAGTTTTAAGGGACTTATTAGTGCAGGATATGTGAGATATGGAAGTGAAGCAGCAGACAGTCCTTTGGTTAAGGACAGGGATATTTATACGCTTGGCTTGGGAGTGATGTACAGCTTTGAGTTTTAATAAGCTTCAGCTCAAATTCGCAAAAATAAAATTGTAAATTTAGTTTATGGGAAATTGTCAATTATGTTATAATGGTTTCTTTGAATTGAATAAAATATAATAATTAGGTTTTATTTCGTTTATATAATATTTTTTAAAGGATTATGCAAAAACTAAGATTAGGATAGAAGAGGTAAAAAAATGAAGAAAATTCTGCTGTTATTGGTGCTGTTTTTAAGTGTTATGTTATTTTATATACATAAATGCAGCATAGAAAGAAAAGTAGATGATTATATAATTATAGAGACAGGATTCATAAATAATCCAAGATTATATTGTAAAGAACATCCCAAAATAAAACTTACAGATAAAAAAACAAATCAGGAAATCGAAAAGAGCAATTATTTTATAGAAGGTCTTTATATAGTCGATGAAGGCAGCTATAGAATCGAAGCTTCTTATAATAATGAAGTGATTATCAAGGATATAGAAAAACAGGCAGGGCAAGGACTTAAATATAAGATTTTTATGGAACAGGCTCCTGAAATAAAGTATTTGGATAATTTTACGAGACTTTTTGGTCTGGGGAGCCTTGTTTTTAATCTTTTTCTTTTTAAATTGTTTTATAAAAAAGAAAATAAAAGATTACTCTTGATTTTCTGCCATATAGTATTAATTCATTTTCTCAGTTTTACTAATATTTTCACAGGCTATCAGCTTACAATAGTGCAGATGACACTTGAAATAAGCCTGTTTTCTTTTTTGGCAGCTTATTTTTTATCATATCTAAAGAAGAAAAATAAGAAACTGGCGAATTGTATTTTTGCAATTTTGACTATGGTACTGGTATTTATTATTTCGCTGCTAATATTTATAGTAAATGAGAGTATATTAGTTTATTTTGTAAAATATCATCCTGTTTTATTTGACAGTCTTATGATAATTAATTTAATAGTAAACATTGCTTTGAATCTTTTTAACTATATTATACCGTATATCATACTGATAAATATATTTATAAATACTCAGGATAAAGACTACAAAAGGATGAAAGGTTACCAGATTTTATTCCTGACTTTGATATTTCTAATAACAGTTTTGGGAGCAACAATACTGGAATCAAATTTTAGTCTGTACCCAAGATATGATGTTTTGTTTTTGTTAGGGACTACTGTGCTTTTCTGGATATTGTTTTTTGGGGCTAATATGGAAGCTGCATTGGAAATACACAGGAAAAACAGACATTTATATTCATATATATTAAAAGTTCTGAGTATTTTTGTATTTATATATATTTATATTATTTGCAGCAAAAGCTATTATGAGATGATCCCGGTTTTATTAATTTATATTTTTGGGGAAGGGATATATTATTTATGCAGAGCTGTAAGCTGTAAAAGAAATATTAATTCATATAACAAATTTTTTAATAAATTAAGGGGAGTAAATGATATTGGAGAATTTCAAAATATTATAGAAGAAGAAATTCTCAAAAGAAATTCTTTGGAATCAGTAAAATTCAAAATTTTATCAGACTATAATGAAGAAAAAGAATATGTCCGAATTTTGGATAATGATAAAATAATAAAAAATGAATATTTACAGGAAAAGTTTCAAAAGTACGATTTTGGTCTGAGAATGAAGGTAAAGGGAGAGGTCTGTATAGCATTACTGCTGGTGAAAACTAAAAATGGAAAATACTTCAATGAATTTATGACATCTCTTTCAGTATTTATGGATGATCTCGTATATATAGTGAATTATATAAGAACACTAAATTTGAAAAGCAACCTTGAAAAAAAGAATGAAAAAGAAGAAATGAGTAAAATTTTGGAAGAACATCTGATTTTTATAAGAGAATTTTCCTTATTAATAAAGAAAAAATCAAAAGAAGAAAATATAAAAACATACTCTGAAATCATTCTGAAGAATGTAAAAGATTTAGGTGATAAGCTTGAATAGAATAGCATTGGAGATAGACAGAAATCTGGAAATATTACTGAGGGAATATTATGAATATGACTTTATAAATACAGTAAATTATGAAGTGCATGATATTTTGAAAGAAGATATTACCTTATTAATAATGGATGATTCTGATAAAAATGCGGAACTTCGGCTAAAGCTCCTGAAAAAATATAATATCAAAGTATTGTTTTTATCATCTGATTTTGATATACAGATTTTACGAAAATATATACGTGAAAATTTAATTTTTGATTTTTTGAAAAAGAAAGACTATCAGCTTATAGAAGAAATTATGGGCTTTATTACTACTCAGAATAATGCAAAAAATAAACTCTTTATAGATACCAGTTCCATGAAAGTATTAGTAGAGCCTCATGATATTCTGTATATCAGCTATTCCAAGGTTATTAGAAAGTCAGTAATAAAAACAAGTAATCAGGAATATTTTACTGCAAGACATCTTTTTGAAATAGAAGGGCTGCTGTCAAGGTTTTCTGAATTTGTGAGAATAGAAAGAAGCAATATAGTGAATATGAACAGGATAAGCGGAATTAATTTTAAGGAAGAAATGCTGATATTCGATAATAATGAGATTTTACAATTAAGCAGAAGAATTTTGAAAAAACTGGAAACTTTTTGGATAAACAGTGAAGATGTTATCAAGCTGTAGAATTATAATTAAAAATTTTTACGGGTAAATAAAAAAAATGTTTTTATTATATACAGAAGAAAAAAATCACCTGACATATGGTACTTCAAACATTGACCTGTATGACAAACCAGACTGCGTCAGGGAGATAACAGGAAAATTAACAGAATTTATTAAAATGTGATAAAAGCAGCAGGACTGTATCTTTTTTGATACAGTCCTGTTTTAATAAATATATAAAGAAAAGTCAAATATTATATTTTTTATCAGCTGTCGCTTTCATTGCCGGCAGTAATAACATTTTCCACAATGTTTTTCAGCTGTGTACAGTATTTTTTATCTATGGAATTATCAGTGATCAAGTAATCAAATTCTGATAAATCAGCATATTTCATAAGGTATGTCTGATCAAATTTTGTATTATCAGCAAGAAGTATTTTTTGTTTTGCAGCATGCAAAATTGTTCTCTTAACATTTGCATCCATTATTTCAGGAACTGTTGCTCCGGATTTCAGTCCGCAGCCGTGACTTCCCATAAAAACTTTATCAGCATGAAAATTGCTGAAAAAGCTTATTGTTAAGTCGCTGATAGCACCGGCAGAAACATCGTTATACTCTCCGGGAGCTAAGATCAGCTTTATTTTCGGATTATTTCCCAGATAGTTTACCACAGGCCATGAATTAGTGATTACTGTTAATTTTTTGTCCTGTATATATTTTACCATCTGCAGTGTTGTAGTTCCGCAGTCAACAATAATTGTATCTCCTTCTTCCACAAGTTTTGCTGCTTCATATCCAATAAGCTGCTTTTTATCAGTCATCTGGCTTGATTTCAGTGAAAAACTGGGTTCAATTGCAGATTTGCTGTTTAAATATGCCCCGCCGTAATTGGTAGTTATTAAGCCCTGTTTTTCAAATAAAGCAAGATCACGTCGTATTGTCATTAAAGAAACTTCAAAAATTTCAGCTAAATCCAGTACTTTTACAGACTGCTCCTTTTGGAGAATATTAAAAATCTCCATTCTGCGCTTTGTAGAATTCATTTTTTCCATATTTTTTCACTTTATCCCTCTAAAGAAATTTATATTTAAGAAAATTATACAATAATTAGAGTTTTTTTTCAATTTTATACTTCATATTAAGCGCCTATTGTAAATTTCAGATCAAGGGAACGGGCGATATCCTCTATCTTTTCAATAAGATTATCATCGCACTCGGGAGTGCCAGACATTGGATATTCAAGCCCCATTTTCAGATATTTTCCTTCACCGAATTTATGATATTTCAGAATATCAGTCTGCTTTACAGAGTTGCCCAGAGATTTCACAAATTCGAGTCTTTTTCTGATATCATCAAGATCGTCATTCATTCCCGGAATAATAACTATCCTTACAAGCATGTCTTTTTTTATATCGGCAATCATTTTTGCATTTTTTAGAATCAGATCATTTTTCACCAGAGTGCCTTTTTCGTGTATCAAAGGATCAAAGGCCTTAATATCCAGCAAAACTAAATCTATAACTTTCAGAATTTTTGCGAGCTTTTCTTTCTTGATATGTGCCGCTGTATCAAGGGCTGTATGTATATTATGATTTTTCAAAAGCTTTGCTGCTTCATATACTAACTCATCCTGAAGGCAAGGCTCACCTCCGGAAAATGTGACTCCGCCCCCGGAAGTTTTATAAAAATCCATATCACGAATTAGTTTGCTGCTTAATTCCTCGGCTGTCATTTCTGTACCCTTTGTTTCATAAGCATCATACGGACAAATATCTGGCATTTCTGTCAAATTTGTACAAGCTTTGCGGTTTATTATACACCCTGATTCTCCGAGAGCTATGGAGTTATTATTTGCTGCTGCAACACAAAGTCCGCATCTTTTACATCTGTCGCTGTGATAAAAAATTTTTTTTCCGGGATACATAGATTCAGGATTTGCACACCATTTACAGCGCAGGTTGCAGCCTGTTAAAAATACTGTTGTTCTCAAGCCCGGTCCGTCCTTGGTGGAATATCTCTGTATATTTGATACTAATCCGGTAATTTCCTTCATAAAACTCACCTACATTTCTGTTGATTTACAAATAAATATATCTGGTACTGTGCTCTATTCATAATTAGTCAAATTTTACTGTCTGTTTTATTATCAGCTTTGCCGGATACTAAACTGTTCAGTACCGCTTAACTAATTAGTAACATCAGCGGTTCGTAATTTTTATATGTATTAATAGACGAACCGCTCTGTTATATATTTAATTATTTAAAATTAGAAATTAATTCCAGTCTAATTCTGTTCTTTCTATTATTGCATCCTGAGCCTCAGGCATCAGAGTAGAAAATAATGCACAGTATCCTGCCACACGAACCATCAGATCTGCATGTTCTTCCGGGTTTTCTTTCGCTGCTTTCAATGTAGCGCCGTCTACTATATTAAACTGATTATGAAAAATATTCTTATATCTTGCCGCTTCAATAAATGAAACGAATTTTTCAAGATTTTCCTCACCTGCAAGGGCACCCGGCGCAAATCTCATGTTTAACAGCTGTCCGCCTGCAATTTTTTTATTAGGAAGCTTTGAAACAGAATTTATAACTGCTGTAGGACCTTCCTTATCTGCTCCCAGACATGGTGAAGCTCCTTCATTAAGCGGTTTTCCAGCAAATCTGCCGTCAGGAGTGGCTCCTACATCAAAACCGTTTGGAACATAAGAAGTAATATTTGATGTAGACATTGTATAGCCGCATCCTTTAGGCCCGCATCCGTAACGGTCTGTATGATAGTTTGGAAGCAGAGCCAGATAAGACTCGTAAACATCAGCTACTATATTATCCACATAATCAATGTCATTTCCAAATTTAGGCGCCTGTCTGCAGAGCTTACGTATTTTTGCGCCTTCGATTCCTTCAAAGTTCGTATCCATAGCATCACGCAGCTGTTTCATAGTAATAACCTTATCATCAAATACAAGTTTTTTTACAGCAGCCAGTGAGTCTCCGACTACAGAAGGTCCGATATTGGACTGACTCACATAATCGTATTCTGCCCCGCCGTTTTTCAGCGTCTTTCCTCTTTCAAGTGAACAGTTTATCGTAGCAGATGCAAAAGCATCGGCATCAAAGTGTTTTAATGATCTGTCACAAACGAGGTCACAGTCTACAGCTAAATCTGAGTAAAATTTTAATGCTGTTTCCCATGCTTTCCATAATTCATCATAACTTTTAAAATCAATATTTCTGTCATTTTTTCCTGTTATGGAAAACAGCTGTATTCCGCTGGCAGGATCCATTCCGTTATTCATTATCAGTTCAAGGATTTTACCAAAATTAATATAAGTCATACCTGTGGCTCTGTGACCCCATTTTCCCGGAATTGCAGTTTCTACACAGCCCATAGAAGCATAGTCTCTTGCAGTTTCTATATCCAGATCCAGAGTCATCATGGCAGGAATTACTACTTCGTCACAGAAAAGCGACGGCATACCGAATCCTTTTCTTATAAGTCTTGCAGAATCTTTTAGCAGAGAACGCGGAGTTTCTTCACAGAATCTGACACTCAGGTTTGGCTCCGGAAGACGTGACAGGTTCATTGCTTCAAGACAGAGATATGAAATATCATTTGTCCCTTCACTGCCGTCAGGCTTCATGCCGCCTACAATAAGGTTCGAATACAGAGGATATCCTCCGCTGTATTGAGTGTGTCCCCACGGACGTACTTTATTCAGACTGTTAGTCATAAGAAAAAAATGTGTTATGATTTCCAGTGCTTTTTCTTTGGAAATTTTTCCCGAATCTATATCAGCCTTGTAATAAGGATAGATATACTGGTCAAAACGTCCGAAAGAAAATGAATGCCCGTTGCTTTCTATCATCATAAGCAGATGTGTAAGGTAGACAGCTTCTACTGCCTCATGAAAGCTCTCGGCCTTGCCTTCCATAAGATGTGCAAACATTTTGCTGAGATCTTTTAATTCATTTTTACGTTTTTCGTCAGTTTTCTTTTCAGCTTCTCTGGCAGCGAGCTCACTAAAACGCTTTATATACTTTAGAGCAGCATTCATTGTAATTTTTACTGCTTCATAAAAATCCTTCTGTTCCTGTGTAAGTCCTTCTCTTTTTGAATTTTCTTCTGCTATTCTTGCCAGCCCGCCGAAGCCTTCAGCCAGAACAAGATCATGGTTTGGAATAATATGCCCGTCACCTGACATACTGATTCCTCCTCTGTGTAAAACTCCTTGTTCTTCTGCCTTTCTGTTTATTTCAGGCAGATTGTGGAGTACATTATCCTGATGTGTTATGCCCTGCCAGTAATCCTGTAATACACGAAGTCTGTCTTTTGTTTCGTCAGTGATATTAAAGTAATCACCGGAACGTTTTGAAAATTCATCCAGCTCATTAATTACCCAGTTAAAAGAATATTCAGGAAAAATAGGTGCTGCAAAGTTCGAACTTGCCTGATTTCCTATAATAAGCATCCCTTCCTCTATGTAAATACTCATTTTTGACAGTATCTCGTCCAAGGCCTTAGCTCTTCTGATAACTACAGGCTCTCCTTCTGTTTTTTTGAAAGATTCAGTAATTATTTCCGCTCTTTCAGGACAGATTACAGGAATTCTGTTATTCATTTTTTCCTGTAAATATTCAATTCTTTTGAAGTCACAATCATTGTTTTGCGGTTTGAAACTTAAAAAGTCTGTCATTTTATTACCTCCTAAAAATTTTTTTATTTTTATAATGAATTTTTTTTATAAAATAATCTGAAAGTTACTTATACTCCGGTTTAAGACAGGCAGCTGCCTCTTCATCCAGTATTACAGTAACATCATTATGAAGCCACAGAAATGAAACAGGAAGAGCAGTGGTAATTTCTTTGTTTTCCAAAAATTTCTTTACTGCTTCTCCTTTATTTTTCCCGTTTACTATTAAAAGAATTTTTTTACTGGCGAGTATCGGGTTAATGCCAAGGGTAACTGCACGCGTAGGAGTATCTTCCTTATTTTCAAAAAAACGTGAATTATCCTCTATTGTTTCATTGGAAAGCTGTTCTATATGTGTATAAGCCTGAAGCCTGTCACCGGGCATATTAAATGCAATGTGTCCGTCTCTCCCTATTCCGAGAAGAATCAGGTCGAACCCGCCTTTTTTTTCAATCAGGTTTGTATATTTTTTGCAGGCCTTCTCCAGATCAGGATTTTCGATATCCGGACAATAAGTATTTTCTAAATTGATATTTACATGCTTATATAAATAATGATTCAGAAAATAGTAATATCCCTGCGGATCATCTTTTTTTAGGGCAACATATTCATCCATGTTAAATATACTTACATTTTCAAAATTCAGATTTTCGGTTTTATGCATATCTGCGAGTTTTTCAAGACATCCGACGGGAGTAGAACCTGTAGGCAGTGATAAAACTGCGTGTGGATTATTCTTTATCACCTCTGCTGTTATTTCTGCCGCTTTGTTACTCATGGCAGTATAATCTTTCTCAATAATTACTTTCATAAATCTCTCCTTCTGTCTACTAATTTTCCTCTGAAAATAATTTTTCTTATATTCAGATCTCTGTCTAACAATACAATATCGGCATATTTTCCATGAGAAATACTTCCATATTTATCATATATTCTCAAAGCTTTTGCCGGATTCGACGAAGCGGCTTTTACCGCACTTCCAAGAGGAATTCCCATTTCTTTTACACATAAACACATACATTCCATCAAATTGCTTACTGAGCCGGCTAAGGCACCTGTTGCATCTACAGTAGCAGTTTTTCCTGTTACTGTTATTTTCTGTCCGCCGAGTGTGTAGCTTCCTTCCGGCATACCTGCTGCCATAACACTGTCGCTGATCATTATGACTCTGCTGTCTCCGAACATTTTAAATGTACTGTTTATTGTGCTTGGATGCAGGAGAACACCGTCGCATATGAGTTCCACAAAGCAGCTTTCATTCTGACGGGCTGCCCCCACTACTCCGGGAAAACGGTGGTGAAATGCGGGCATTGCATTGTAAAGATGCGTCACATGGACGGCGCCTTTTTCAAATGCTTTTACTGCTGTTTCATAATCTGCGGCAGTATGGGCTATTGATAATATTACTTCATCTTTTAGTTCTTCGATAAATTCCATGCCGTTCTCTTCTTCAGGGGCAATACAGGCAATTTTTATCATTCCGCCTGCTGCTTCCTGAAATTTTTTGAATACTGCAGTGTCAGGTTTTAGTATGAATGAAGAATCCTGTGCACCTCTTTTGGATTCAGAGATAAACGGTCCTTCGAGATTAATTCCCAGAATTTCGGAACCTGTGTTTCCCTTGTATGTATAGGCAGTGCGGCAGATATTGCATAAATCTTCTTCGCCTAATGTCATTGTGGCGGGAAGTATAGATGTAATACCGTTATTTAACTGATATTCGGATATTATTCTGATAGATTCATGGTCTGCATCACAGAAATCCCTGTTCATACATCCGTGAAAGTGAATATCAATCAAACCGGGTATGGCATATAAACCGTCAGCATCAATTACTGTACTGTCTTCTGCGGTTTGTTCCGGTTTATGATCTGTTATGTATTCTCCGTTAATGAAGATGTCATGCTGTAAAAAATTACCATTTTCCTGAAAAACATCGGCGTTTTTTAGAATCATAATTTTACATCCCTTCTTCAGAAATTAAACACAAAAATCATAAAAGAAAAAAATATAATGTTGTTTTATGTTATATTTTGATATTACCATTATTTTTTTAGAAAGTCAACAGATATTTGATATATTTATCTTTAGAAGGAATAATGGGTGGAAGGTGAGATAAAGCATAATTATGGAAAAGAACATGATAAAACAGAGAAAAAGTAAATGTTGCATGAAAAAGATCATAAAAAAACATATAACCGCAGAAAGTAATAAAACCAGAATGTATCCGGTTTTATTATTTTCTGTTATATGCATTTGAACATCTAGTATTTTTTATATATGTATATGTAACTGTCATAAATTCCGTTAAATTCTATAAATATCAGAAATACATCGTCCTCATATCTGCATTCGTTGGATTTATCCAGATTATGCGTGAATTCATTATAAAAAGGAACGAATTCCTTCAAAAGTCCAGTCTGATATCTGTCGTCAATAATTCCGAAAGTATCTTCAAGGATAGAGGCAATATTCGATAAGTGTAAAAAACGTGAATTCTGTAATATCTCAAAAATACTTTCCTTTAGATTTTTCAGATTCTTAAATTTTTTCTCATAAGAAAAAATCAGATTATATTTATTCTGGATTTTCTCTTTGAATCTTTTGTTAAAATAATCATATTTTATACTTTCCACAAGAAATGTATCAAATTTTCCGCTGTAGTGAAGTTTTGAATAATAGATATTCTTTTTGACATAATCAAGACCCTTTGTCTGGATGTATTTTCTGATGAGCTCATAGGCACCGTGCCGGTTTGAAATAAGGCTTTCAATATCTTCCATCAGTTTTTCGGCCTGTGTGTCCAGCTGCATATTGAGCCTGTCCTTGACATAAAGACGAAGTCCTATGATTTTACGGTTATTTGATATTTTTATTTTTTCGTATTCTATTTCGATATTTGAAATATCTTTTATTTCTTTGATTACAGGCAGCAGAATATACTTTTCAAAATCATAAAATCTGGAATAGTTTTTTTCTATTTCAAGGATTTTTTTAAGCTCGGTAAGAGAGATATCGATGAAATTATTTAAAATATTTTTCTGCGTGAGCATCATAAAAAAGTTTCTGCTTGTGGAATCATTGAACTGCAGGAGGAGGTTAAATTTGTATATTTTAAAATCATTGGATTCTTTATTGAATATCTTATAAAAATCCTCAGAAAAAGTAATATAGTATTTCTGGTTTATTATTCTGTAGGATGAAATAATATAAAACATGCCTTCATATTTTATGTAATCCAGCTTATTATAACTATACAAAATTTTCTTTTTCATAAAATTTTCAAAAAAGTTTTTCAGGTTATTGTTTTGATCCAGCTTGATCAGTTTATTCAGTTCATTTTCGGAAAGCTCCATATAAGGTGTGTTATTCAAAAGTATGTGCTTTACAATTCTTTTAAATATAATATTTTCATTTGAGCTGAGTTTTTTGTTGAAAGAGATGAAAATATCTTCTTTATCAAAAATTTTTTTCATAAAATTTCCAAACTCCTTTTTTAAAAAATGAATTTTTTAAATTCTGATAACGAAAAAAATGAATATTTTTTTATATATCAAATATCATAGCATCAAAAAATATATATGTAAATTGATATTTTCAAAATATATAAAAATTTTGATAACGAAAAAAACGAAAAATTTGACATGATGGAATTTGGAGGTATAGTAATATTGTTTAAGACATGTCGAAGAAAATTTTTGGAAAGGAGAAAAAAATGGCATTAAACATTTTACTCACAAGAATAGATAACAGACTGGTACACGGACAGGTAGGAGTAACATGGACAAGCTCACTTGGGGCAAATCTTCTGGTAGTGGTAGATGATGAAGCAGCAGATGATAAACTGCAGCAGCAGCTGATGACAATGACCGCGGAAAATGCCGGAGTAGGAATAAGATTTTTTACTGTGGAAAAAACTATCAAAATAATAGGGAAAGCATCAGACAGCCAAAAGATATTCATTGTCTGTAAAAAACCTGGAGTAGCAAGAAAGCTTATCGACGGAGGTGTACCTATAGAAAAAGTGAATGTGGGAAATATGCATCCGGGAGAAGGCAAAAAACAGATAACAAAAAAAGTTCATGTGAATTCGCAGGAGGAAGAGGATATAAGATATATTTCTTCAAAAGGGGTTCATGTATTTTTTCAGGAAGTCCCTGAAGAGCCGGTTTATGAAATCAATATTCTGGACTAATGCTCCGGTCTGTTTATACTTATAATACGGTAATATAATGATTAATCTTGAACAGAGCCGGATACTGATATTTTGTTCTATTCATATTTGATATTTGAATAAACTGATTTGGAATATCAGATATGGCAGAACAAAGTATCGAAAAATATGAAAATAGTTTTTTTAAAAAACAGAAAGGGAAATTATGAATGAAATAACTTTAATGCAGGGGCTTTTAATAGCTCTTATGGGTATAGTAGTTGGTTTGGACTCTTATCTTGAAGTTCTGTTTATTTTCAGACCTATAATAGTTTGTACACTGACGGGTCTGATTTTGGGTGACTTGAGAGTAGGACTGCTGGCCGGCGGTCTGGTGGAATTATCATTTGCAGGACTGACACCGGTAGGAGGAACACAGCCGCCGAATCCGGTTTTAGCAGCAATTATGACAACTGTTTTGGCACATTCTACCGGATTTGACGTCAAGACAACTATAGGACTGGCACTACCGTTCAGCTTTCTTATGCAGTATATAATCTTGTTTTACTATTCTTCATTTTCATTATTCGTTACAAAATTTGATAAATATGCAGAAAATGCAGATGCCAAGAAATATAAACAGCTGTCAAATATAACTATGATTATTGTATCGCTGACATACGGAATAGTAATATTTTTATGTGTATATGTGGCTCAGGAGCCGATGAAGCTTCTGGTAAATTCAATGCCTGAATGGCTGACTCACGGCTTTGAAATAGCCGGAGGCATATTGCCTGCGGTAGGATTCGGACTGCTTCTGAAAATAATGTTCAAATTCGAGTATCTTCCGTTTCTGATTATCGGATTTATTATGTCAATCTTCCTGAATTTTTCAAATCTGCTTCCGGTAGCTCTTATAGGTACTGCAATAGCAATTTATAAATATTATGAAGATATAAAGAGAGAAAAGGAACTGGAACAGCTTTTGAGTCTTGGACTGACGAATGAAGACAAGGAGGATTATAGCGATGGAATATAAAAAAATACTGCATAACAGTGATATAAAGAAACTGGCAATGAGATCCGCCCTGCTCCAGTCTTCATATAATTATGAAAGAATGCAGGGAATGGGATGGACACATGCCATGCTTCCCGCACTTGAAAAAATATATAAGGATGATAAAGAGGGTCTGGCAAATGCAATGAAGGATAACTCGGGATTTATAAATACCAATCCTACTGCTGCGGCATTTTTAATGGGACTGATTATATCCCTTGAGGAAAAAAAGGAAGACAGAAATTTGATAAATAGTTTGAAAATAGCACTTTTTGGTCCGCTGGCAGGCATCGGCGATGCACTTTTATGGTTTACGCTGCTTCCGATAGTGGCAGGAATATGTTCCTCGTTTGCACAGCAGGGAAATCTTGTGGGACCGCTGGTATTTCTGATTGTATATATAGGTGTCTTTTTATCGAGAATATACCTTGTTAAGATAGGATATGACATTGGTTCCAAAGCAATAGACAAGCTGAAAAATGTTTCAAAGCATGTATCAAAGGCTGCAACAATTCTGGGAATAACAGTCATCGGAGGGCTGATTGCTTCTTATATAAATATAGATGTACTGCTCAGCATACCGATAAGTGAAGGACATGTAATTTCCATACAGCAGGATTTTCTGGATAAAATCCTTCCGAAGCTTGTTCCGCTGGGATATACCTTCTTAATGTATTATCTGATGAAGTTTAAAAAGGTAAATCCTGTAACACTAATCGTAACAACATTTGTACTGGCTATAATATGTTCGTTTTTCAAAATACTGTAAATTTTTCAGGAAGAAGTGTGAATTATGAATAAAAATACTATTATCATTACAGGTCACGGTCATTATGCCGCAGGGATAAAATCATTTATAAAGGAAGTGGCCGGAGATATCCCGGGTATAGAATTTGTTGATTTTCATTCGGATATATCCGTTGATGACTTAAAAGAAACTTTTGAGAAAATGGTAAAAGAAAATAAAGATTCTGGTGTATTATTTTTAGCTGATATTATCGGAGGAACGCCGTTTAACAAAGCTGTGGAGGTGTCAGCAGGAAATCCGCGGATTTTAACAGCAGCAGGATGTAATCCGGGTTCCATTCTTGAGGCTTGTCTTACTAAGGACGAGATGAATCTGGAGGAATTATGTGAATCTGCAATAGAGAATACGAAGAATAATGTCGTTAAATTTGAAATAGAAGTCAGGGAAAATATGGAAAGCTGTGAAGACGGAATATAACACGGTAATTTGCATGGGAGATTTTACGAAATAAAATGGGACTAAGGAAAATATCAAAGGAGTATAATGATTTTTCTGAAAGTTCCATTTTTTATTATAATCTTTTATTTAGGCAGTGAAATATACCGGGAAAATCTGTTGACTTGCAGTAATTTATAAGCTATTATCAAATAAAAAACTGTGAATAATAAGGAGAAAAATGAATTATAGAATAACAGGAATAAATCATATAACATTCTCTGTAAGCAATCTGGAAAAATCATGTGAGTTTTATGAAAAGGTATTCGGGGTAAAACCGGCATACAAATGGAAACAGGGGGTATATTATGATTTGTGCGGTTACTGGCTGGCTCTGAATGAGGAAAAGGACATACTGCGGAATGATATAAAACATTCGTATACACATATGGCATTTAGTGTGCCGGAAGAAGAGTTTGATCATATAACAGAATATTTTGAAAAATATAAAATAGTCTATTCACTGGGAAGAGGAAGAAACATAAGGGAGAAAAAATCTGTTTATTTTCAGGATCCTGATGGTCATAAATTTGAATTTCACTGCGGAACAATGAAGGACAGACTTGAATACTTTAATGATATAAAAAAATAAATATAAAAGGCTGTATAAAAAACCAAAACAGAAAAACTTATATATTCTGAAAATAAAAGGTTTTAAACAGCCTTTATTCTTATGTGAATTTAGATTTTTTTGGAATCTGCATACTGTATTCTTCCGTTTCTGTAAATTGCTTCACCAATTTCAAACTTATATAAAAGCCATGAATACTGAAAGGTTTCCAGAATACTGCTGTGTTCTCCGGCTAAAAGCAGGTAGGAACTGTAAATATAATCCAGTATTTCCTGCGGGGAATCTGAATATTTCGGAAAACACGGATCTCCGGCAATATTAGTAGCAAGCTCTCCTATAGGTGTTTCTATATTTTTAAATAAAGTAATCCAGTTATAATAAGAAGCATAAAGTGGTTCTTCAATTATTGCAGCCATAGTTACACCTCCCTTCCGAGAGAGAATAAATACATCAGGCAGAGTAAAGAAGCGTGAAGTGACAGATATGAGGGGAGAGAAGAGAGAGTTTCCGGCCTCTGTAATAGTTTTACAGAGACCGTATAAAAAATATTATGGACGGGAAGTAAAGACTTTTAATTTGTTGCTGATAAATTCGATAACAACATCTTCGTTTTCTCCTTCTTCACCGTCAATACTCACATTAATGTCTTTTTTGATCTTTTTTATTTCACATTTTTTGGCGGTAAGAGTTCTTACAAAGTTGTTATTTACCAGATTATTATTCATCAGATCAAAAATTATGGTAGAAAGATCTATCGCAGATTTTGTTTCCTTTACAATGATAATATTCATGAGTCCGTCAGCCATGTTCGCTGAATTATCAAGATTGTCAAAGCCTCCTGCACCTTCTCCGTTTATGATCATATACAAAATGGCTTTTTCTTCTATTTCTGTATTATCATCCAGTTTCATGTTTAACCTGAATCTTTTTATGTTGATTAGTTCATTAATACCATTAATAAAATATGCAAGTTTTCCTATATTTTTCTTCATATTTTTATCAGTGGAATAGGAAGCCTTTGTAAAAAGACCTCCGGCATATGAAGAAAGAAATATGTTTTTTCCGTTTATAAGTCCGAAATCTACATTTTGGATTTTGCCTTTGATAATATTTTCTATCCAGTCATCGATATTTTCGCCTAAATGAAGACATCTTGCGAAATCATTGCATGTTCCCAGAGGGAAGATACCTATTTCAGGGAGTTCGATACCGGCATTATAGAGCTGTGTGATAGTACGCCCCAGAGTTCCGTCTCCTCCTGAAAGTATAAGTATGTCGAATTCATGATTTTTTACGACGTCAATAAGGCGGTTGTACTTTTTATCTATACTGTACAGAGTAAGTGAAATATTATTTTTCAGAAATTTTCTTGTTATTTTGTCAAAATTCTCCAAAATAATCTTGCTGTTGCCTGAATTCGGATTATAAATCAGCAATGCTTTTTTCATGAAAATCACCTCGATGATATAGTATCTTATATTAATATTATAACATATTCTAAACACAAAAGGAAAAACACTTTCAAAAACAAAATATTAGGTGCAGGAAAAATATAGAAGACAATAAATATATACACTAATTTAAGAATATGGTATAATTAAACTGGATATTTTAAAAATAATTATAATTGTGGAGGAACTAATATATGAAAAAAGTTAAGTTAATTTCATTAATGTCAGTAATAGTATTATTGAGTTCTTGTAATTCTATTACATCAACATTTAATACAGCAAGTACGACGTCTACTATGCCTATGGTAACGAATGACCTGAAAATGGAAGTAGCTAAAAATGTTAATACAATAACTGAGCTGTATGCTGCAGGAAAGAGTAAAGTAGGATCAGAAGGGGAAGAAATAGCCAGAAATAAAGCTGAGGTTCTTGCCAAAGATGCATTAAGAAAGGCAATCCGTTCAGAAGCTTATAAGGATATAAGACAAAAGCTGGATGTTGCCAATTTGAAAACAGGGGATTTCAGTGATTATAGTGTTAATAATTATGCAAATGAAATAGCGGTAAAACTTCTGAATGAATCTGAGAAAAGAGCCGAATTTCAGACTGGAAATACTGAGATCGGAGTTATTTATGTATTATCAAAAGACAGAGTGAAAGAAGAAACTGATGATTTTTTCCAGGAAAAGCTTCAAGGTGAGATTGACAGGCTTCAAAATATAAAAACAACAAATTAAGTTGACATTTTTCAATTTTTGTCATAAAATAATATTATAATGATTACAATTTTAAAATTATTTTAGGAGGAAATATGGACTTTAATTTAAATCTTGGGTGCATAGATGAGGGAAACTTATCAGAGATTTCTTGTGATAAATTATATGATGTACTTGTGGTTGGTACAGGACCGTCAGCAGTTTCAGCTGCAATATATGCAGCAAGAAAAGGTCTTGATGTTGCAATGATAGGACTTAAAATAGGCGGACAGGTTTTGGACACAAGAGAGATAGAAAATATCATAGGTACAGCTAAAACTACAGGGTCAGAGTATGCCGAGAATCTTGAAAAGCATTTGAAAGAATATTGTGTTGCCTTTAAAGAAGGGACATATGTGACAAAAATAGAAGAAGACGGAAAAAATAAATTAATTACTACAAGTGATAAGAAAATATATAAATCAAAAACTGTAATAATAGCAACTGGTGCCAAGTGGAGGGAATTAAATGTTCCCGGAGAGCAGGAATATAAAGGAAAAGGAGTTCACTACTGTGCTACTTGTGACGGACCGTTTTACAAAGGACTGGATGTAGCTGTGGTAGGCGGAGGAAATTCCGGAATAGAAGCTGCCCTTGATATGGCGGGGATAGCCAAAAATGTAACTGTAGTGGAATTCATGCCTGAACTAAAAGCTGATAAAATATTACAGGATAAACTAAATGAAAGAAATAATATCAAAGTCATCACAAATGCTGCTACTACAAAAATATACGGGGAAGACTTTACAAAAGGAATGGAATATCAAAACAGAGCAGATGAGAGTACACATGAACTGAATATCGACGGTGTATTTATAGAAATAGGACTTACACCGAACAGCGAATTTGCAAAGGATCTGGTAGCGACTAACAAAATCGGAGAAATCATAATTGATGAAAACAATATGACTAACATAAAAGGAATCTTTGCTTCAGGTGATGTAACAACAGTAAAACAAAAACAGATAGTTATATCTGTAGGAGAAGGAGCAAAAGCTGCTTTAGGGGCTTTTGATTACCTGCTGAAAGAGTATTAAAAAAAATATTAGATATAAAAACTGGTTTTTAAAGCCAGTTTTTTATTTTATAGTGGCGTGATATAATAAAATGAGTTTTTATAAGATTCTGATATCAGTTATTTTTCTTTTCAGTTTAATTTCATTTTTTGCAAAGTACCTTCTAATAAGTATCTGTTACACTTAAGATACATAATTAAAGAAGGAAAGTGGAGGAGATATGGAAATATCAGTAATTGCCCCTCTTTATAATGAAGAGGAGAATATTAACAGATTAATTGAAAATGTAGAAAAAGTATTAAAGCAAAATTTTAAAAGTTATGAAATACTTTTAGTTAATGATGGAAGTACTGATAAAAGTAAAGAAATACTGGATAGTATAGAGAATGAAAATGTGAAAGTCATTCATTTTGAGAAAAACTGCGGTCAGACAGCAGCCACAGCAGCAGGATTTAAATATTCCGAAGGAGATATAATAGTAACTATAGATGCTGATTTGCAGACTGATCCTGAGGATATACTGGTTCTTTACTCATACCTTGAGAATTATGACATGATAAACGGACGGCGTGCAACAAGAGAAGACGGAATAATAAAAAAGATTTCTTCATGGGTTGGAAATACTGCGAGAAATATTATTACAGGTGATGATATAAAGGATACAGGCTGTCCTTTGAAGCTTTTCAGGAAAGAAGTAGCAAAATCTTATTATTTATATGAAGGGATGCACAGATTTTTACCGACATTAGCTAAAATAAACGGTTTCAGGGTGATAGAAGTACCTGTACGCCATTACGACAGGATGTTCGGTCAGTCTAAGTACGGAGTATGGAACAGGCTTTTCAAGGGATTGAAAGATGCATTTGCAGTCAGATGGATGAAAAAAAGACATATATATTATACAGTGCTTAATGAGGAGATATAAATGGTTTTACGAAAGGATAAATACATATGGCTGATAATAGCAGCTGCATTGTTATTGTATATTCCGCTGTTTATTTTCAGGGATTTTACCCCTACAAATGAATTGAAGTATATAAATATAATTGATCATATGCTGAAATCCGGAGACTGGATAAAGCTTCAGTTTGACGGTTCATTATACACGGATAAGCCGCCGCTGTATTTTTGGATAGCTGCTTTGATAAGACTGATAACAGGCAAATATACTTTGTTTTCTATAGGGCTTGTTATGTGTGTACTTCCGGCAATAGTGACAGGAGTAGATATATACAGATTTCTTACAGAGAATGAATATGATAAAAAAAGAGCATGTACAGTTATATTAATATTATATACAATTTTATATTTTGCAGGATCTGTTCTGGTAATTCGTATGGATATATTTATGACCATGTTTATAGTAAAGGCTTTGATTTCTTTTTATAACATAGCGGAAAAAGACAGAGGAAATCCTTATATGCCTTATGTATATGCCGGGATAGGTTTTTTGATAAAGGGACTTGCAGCAGTTTTTATACCAATTGGTGTTATTCTGGTATATCTGTTTGTAACAAAACAAAAGGACAAAATAAAAAAGTTAAAATTCGGCAGAGGAATTATTATTATAGTTATATTCGCACTTATATGGTTTATTCCTTTGATAATGAGTCTCGGAGTGAATTCGGCAGTGAACGAGCTGCTTTTGAAGCAGACGGTAAACAGAGCGGTAAATACCAGTGTACATAAAAAACCGATATATTATTATCTTATTAATCTGTTCCCAAATTTATTTCCCTGGACATTATTCTTTTTTGCATCTTTTATAACATTGATTATAAAAGCAAAAAAACAGGAAAAATTTATGATTTTTATAATATGCTGGTTTGCTGTGCCTTTTATTATATTTTCACTGGTCAGCAGTAAACTGGATATATATTTGATACCTGCATATGGTGCAATAGCTGTAATAACAGAAAAAATACTTGCGGAAAAAAACGGAAAAGCAAAAAAAATAATTGGGATAATAACAAGTATATTTTACTTTTTATTTATAATTGCCGCTTTTATTTCTAAGGAAAAGCTGGCAGGGATGGAGCCGTTTTTGTATAGTCTGGTATTGGTCTACGGAGTATTTTCCATATTTACTGCCGCAGCCGGGGTCTATTTTTCGTTAAAAGAAAAAGCTTATTGTTATGTTTGGAATATAGTTATTAATATGATTGTTTTACTGGGAATATTGACAATATCTACGCCTGCGGTAAACGAATATATTGGTTTTTCCAAATTTGCCGGGATCATAAAAGCAGAAAAGGAAAAAGACAGCAGTCTGAAAATTTTCGGCTACAAAGAAAATGAAGCTAACAGAATGGCATATATAATAAATGATGATAATATCATAAATATAGAAAACCCGGAAAAAATGAATAAGATGATAAAAAATGAAAATGTAATAATTTTATTGCAGAATAAAGATATAAGTGATCTGCCTGAGAATTATGAAATGGTATATTCTAACAGTAAATTTGTTATTATTAAATATATCAGGAAAGAAGGATAAAATGAATGCATTAAGTGGATATTTCACAATGAATAAGATATTTTTGTATATTGGATTATTTGGACAGCTGTGTTTTTCTATGAGATTTATTATACAGTGGATATATAGCGAAAAGGCAAAAAAAAGTGTAATTCCTGTGGCATTTTGGTATTTCAGCCTTTCAGGCGGTATAATACTGCTTATATATGCTGTTTATCACAGAGATCCTGTTTTTATAATGGGGCAGGCACCAGGGGTTTTTATCTACTCAAGAAATATATATTTGATACATAAAAATAAAAAAGAGGAAGTCTCACAGAATGAAGGTGCAAAAATAGAACAAGTTCACAGTAACAGCGAATACCGTCTTCAAAAAATGACGGAAGAAATAGAGCTGAATTAAATTTTATATCAAAATTGTGTCAAAACATTAATTAGTTTATGACACAATTTTTTTATTATATCTGTTTATTAAAATATATTTCGGTATCAAGACCGTCATCTCTGTTTATCAGTTCTATTTTAGCATTATGGAGTTCTATAATTTCCTTTATTATAGAAAGTCCGAGACCAAGACCGCGTGTGCTTTTAGTATCCTGTCTTTCTGTACGGTAGTGTCTGTCAAAAATCTTTTTAATATCTTCATTGGAAATATGAATTCCAAAATCTCTGATAAGAATTTTGATAAAAGTCTCGGTTTCTTCAACAGTTATATAAATTTCTTCACCTTCAGAGTACTTTATACTGTTGTCAATAATTCCGCGTAAGGCTTCGGAAATAAGATTTTGATTGCCGTATATGACTGTATTGCTGCAGCTGATAATAAGCTTTTTATCAGTTTTCAATAGCTGGTAGTCATTTTTCAGCTTTGTCAGCAGAAGGCATATTTCTATTTTTTCATTCAAAGTTTTTAACTTTTCTGCCTGAGATAAAAACAGAAGGTTCGTAATAAGCTTCTCAATATTTATAATTTCTGTTTCTATATTTTCCAGAGCCTCATTAAGAAGAACAGGATCATCTCTTCCCCATTTCAGTATATCAAGATAACCTTTCATAATAGCAACAGGTGTTTTTAATTCATGAGAGACATTACTGGAAAAGTTTTTCTGATTGAGAAGTATTTCATGCATTTTTGAAAATAAATTATTTATAACATCGATTAAATCACCTATTTCATCATCCCTGATTTTAGGAAGTTTTATATTCAGGTTTTTTGCATTTATTTTTTCACTTTCTTTTATGATATAAGTAACAGGTTTTAGTATATTTTTAGTCATATAATATGAAATTATTATTATAGATACAGCAAGAAGTATAAAGAGATAAAATATAATCCGGGTTGTTTTTATCGCACGATCATATGAATATTTTCTTATAAAAGTAAATTCGATATTATTTACATTTTTTTCCTTAAAATGAAGAGCATATCTTTTCTTGAAAACCCAGTTATTTTCAGGAATATCTTTATAAGAGATATTAGAGTCGCCGAGTTTTACAATATGACCGTCAGGATATTTCATGGAAATAAGAATTTCGTCCTTATCCCCGAATTCCAGTGTCTGATAAAAATCAGAAATATCATATGCGGAAACTTTTCCAAGTGTTTCTGTTACACCGTTTGCAATATTGTCAAGCTCGTTGTTTTCTTCCACAACATATTCATTTATAATGAAAACCCATGTTACAATACCAATTAACAGTGTACAGAAAAGTATTCCCATGGTATTAAAAATTATAATTTTATGAGAGATTTTTTTTATTTTTATTTTCATTGCTGCTCCCTTTTAAGTGAATAACCTATACCTCTTACAGTAATGATATAATCTTTTCCCAGTTTTTGCCGTAAATTCTTCATTGTTACATCAAGAAGATTACTGCTGGCATTCCAGCCCCATATTTCATCTATAATTCTTTCACGCTTGAGAACTATATTCTGATTTTCAAGAAATAATTTCATCATATCAAATTCTGTTTTACTCAAAGGAATAAGTGTTTCGGCTTTGGTAAATGTAAAGTTGACTGTATCCATTTCCAGATCAGCATATTTCAGAATATCGGAAGAATCTTTTTTTAGATGTATTTTTATTCTGGCTTCCAGTTCCAGAATATCATATGGCTTGGTTACATAGTCTACGGCTCCTATAGTAAGGAGCTCCACCTTATCTTCTATATGGCTTCGAGCAGATACTACGATAATGGGAACATGAACTGCAGAGCTTATAGTTTTGCATACACGGTTTCCTTCTATATCGGGAAGACCAAGATCAAGAAGAATAAGATCTATATCTTTGCTGTTTTCTGCTTTTTCCACAGCTTCAAGCCCTGTATAGGCATTTTCCACCTGAAAGCCTTTATGCTCCAGCTGGATTTTTAATATTTTGGCTAATTTTTCATCATCTTCGATTACTAATATTTTTGGCATAAGTCCACCTTATTTCTTATAAATTATTATATTACCTTTATATTTTATCATATTTTTATATTTATTAGGAACATAATTTCCTGTGCAGTGACTGTTTTCTTTTATTAATATAAAAAAATGGACCTTCTGTATAGAAGATCCAAAATAATTACTCGCCTATATCATAACCGAGATTCAGATAATATCTTATTTTTTCGCCCTCAGTTTTGGAACCGCCGATATAACTCGGTCCTAAAGGAGTTTTTATTCCTATTCCGATATCATAACTCTGCTTTGTAGTGTCACCATCTATTGAGAATGCAGTATCCGATATTGCGGCATATGAAATTCCCGCATCTACATAGATGTATTTATTAATGCTGTACTGAAGCTTCAGATTGGCAGTAGTGATACTCTGCCCTCTAAGACTGTTTTCTTCGACTCCTCTGAATTCCAATGAGTGATCTCTTGTCTTATATCCTCCGAGCTTAGGCTGATATGTTTCCGGAATATCGTCTCCGGAAGCACTGAGGTACTCAAGTGTAGGGATAATACTTAAATTCTTTGTAACAGGGAATATACCCCGTCCTATGAAGCTCAGCGAGCTGAAATCAGCTTCGGATGAATTGCCGTAGGCATAAATAGTATTCAGGTAGTACCCTTTCGTAGGATAAATAAATGAATTTCTTGTGTCATATATAAGCTGGGCACTGTACACAGGATAGTCCGTTTTTTTATTTTTTGAATTATCTTCATTTTGATTAACACTTGATTCTTCAAAACCGGCACTTGCTATAAAAACAAGATTCTTATCCAGCTCTACTCCGAAACCAAGCTTAATATTTGATACTTTATTTTCAAAATCAAATTTTTTTCCATTATAATTTTGATTTTTTATAATGTCGTTTTTTATGTGGAAAGTAGGCATTATAAACACTTTGGAATCAAGCCCGGTACTCAGGACGAGCTGACCGTTCAGGGCATACTCCTGACTGAGTATTCCGACTAAAGAGTATCTCAGAGCTGTTGCGTCAAAGGATCTGTTACCCTGAACACCTATAGAAATAGTAGCGTAATCCTCTGTATTTAAATTTCCCCCGAGTGTAAGATAATTGCTTGCCTTTTCCTGAACTACAAATGTGAGGTTATCGTCCTCTATTTCATAGTATACTGTTAAAAAATCCCCGTTGGAATAAATTTTGTTTATAATACTGTCAATATCTTCTTTTTTTAAGGCATTTAGATTATTCGGAATGAATTTATTAAAGAATTTTTCGTTATATTTTTTATTCCCTACTACTTTTATGTTTTTTATAGAATAAGTATCATTCCAGGTTTTTCTGAATTCTTTTCTTTTTTCCTGAATTTCTTCAAATTTTACCGGATCACTTAATTTTTTTATTTCCTCAATATTCTTACGTGCAGCAGCCTCACCAAGGGCTATTATGACCTCGGCTTTGGAAAAATCAGGGGATGCTATATCTGCAACATCAGGTACTATATAAAGGTCGAGCATTCTGATCTGTCTGTCCACTTCACGCTTACCCGCCATGGTAAGTGCATTTTCAGTAATATTGACTAGATTCATCTTATTTTCGTCGAGCTTGGTAAAGCCCTCACCGACATTAACTCCTATTGTATAGTCAGCCCCGAGTATTTTTGCTTCCTGAACAGGAAGATTTCTTACCAGTCCTCCGTCAATAAGAAGCTTATTCTGATATCTTACGGGAGAAATAACAGTAGGCAGTGACATACTCGCTCTTATTGCAGTAGGAAGAGATCCCTTATCTATCATAACGGCCTCTCCGGTTTCAAGATCAGTAGCAACCAATGCAAACTTCTGGGGGAATTTTCTAAAATCATTGACATCTTCTACTCCGTAGAACAAATCATTTAGATTACTGCTGATATTTTTACCGCCGATAGCTCCGCTGGGAAAGCTCACGGAAAATCCCTGAAACGGCAGTGCAATTGTATTCTTATCTTCAAAATAATTTCTTACAGCACCTTTCGAATCTCTGGGGATATTATCTGTAAACATACCGAACCAGTCTATTTCTACTGCCAGTTTTTCTATTTCCTCCACGGTATATCCGGCAGCATAAAGTCCGCCTACGATACTGCCCATACTTGTTCCGGTTATATATTCAACAGGAACTTTTTCTTCTTCCAGCACTTTTAAGACACCTATATGAGCCAGTCCTTTTGCCGAACCACCGCTTAATACAAGCCCTATTCTTTTATCGTCACTGTCGCTAAAGCTGCATGAAAAAAGAATAAGAAGGAGAAAAAGTCTTTTAGCTATATTTTTATACCTGAATTTTTTTTGCATAAATCCTCCGATCGATTGGATACAATAAAAAGAACATGATATCTGCTTAAACTTTTTATGTATAAATATTTTTCTGTTTTTAATCAATTTTACCCTTTTTCAGGTCTTTTTTCAATAGCAAAATATTAAATAAATTCAAATCTGGATTTTAATGAGCAGGGACGCTGGAAGCAGAAGAAATAAATTTTAATAAAAATGTTGAATTTGATAAAAATCTTAGAAAATGCTAAAATAGTGGAAGCAAATATTGGAGAACTTTCTTTGTGCTGTCCCCAGGTCAGGTGCAGCGGATAAGAGACAGTATTTGCTATATCAAAAGAGAAAGTTGGAGATTTCTGTGAAAATCGGTGAAAAGCTCAAAAGCTTAAGGCAGGAAAAGCTTTTAACGCAAAATGAATTAGCAGATAGATGTGAATTATCAAAGGGATTCATATCACAGCTGGAAAGAGACCTTACATCCCCGTCTTTATCCACTTTGGAGGATATACTGGAAGTATTGGGGACGAATATAAGAGATTTTTTTAATGAAACACAGCAGGAAAAAATTGTATTTTCAGTTGAAGATTTTTATGAATTTCAAAATGAAGAATTAGGATATGAAATAAAATGGATAATTCCAAATGCACAGAAAAATAAAATGGAACCGATTCTGATAACTCTGGAGCCCGGCGGAAGATACAAGCTTGAGGTAGCACATGAGGGAGAAGAGTTCGGATATGTGCTGTCAGGTGCAGTTAACATACATCTGGGGAATAAAAAATACAGAGCCAAAAAAGGTGAGAGTTTTTATTACAAGCCGAGTGTAGACCATTATATCTCGAATGTGTCAAAAACAGGGATATCAAAAGTTTTATGGGTAGCAACTCCGCCGTCATTTTAAAAAAAGATTGACAAAAAATATAAAAATTATTATTATATAGAGCAACTGGGAAGTGAAGTAGTTTGAACAATAGTTTAATTAATTAAGTTATTATTCAGATGATTGTTTTTATTTGTATATATAAATACATTGGGAGGATTTGCATGAAAAAGTTTTTGATTGCTGCAATGACAATATTTTTGATTTTTAGCTGCGGGGAAAAAGAAGAGGGAGCCGCTGTTGAAAAAACAACCGAAACTAAAGAGGTATCAGCTCCGGAAAAAGAAACCCCGAAAAAAGAGAAAGTTCCTGAAAGTGAGAAGGTAACAGTAGACGGAATAGAAGTTACAATAGAAAATAAAAGAATAAAAGTCGGGGATAAGTTAGAGGATGCAGAATTAATTGCTCCTGTTAATGAATTCAATAAAATGAAAAAAGTGAGACTTTCAGATGATAAAGGTATAAAATTAATTTATACTGCACCGTCGCTGGATACTCCGGTATGCTCGCTTCAGACTAAGATGCTTGATGAGAAGGCAAAAGAGCATGCAGATGTCTTTTTTTATTCAATAACTGATGATTTACCTTTTGCTATGATGAGATTTTGTTCTGATAACGGAATAGCAAATCTGAAAACTTTGTCTGATTTTCAGACACATGAATTTTCTGCTAAAAATGGTTTTTTAATGAAAGAATACCAGTTACTGACAAGAGCAGTAATAATAGTGGATGAAGATAATATTGTAAGATATGTGGATTATGGAAAAGAAGTGACAGATCAGCTTGATCTTGGAAAAGCAATAGATTTTCTGGAAAAGAAAATGCTGAAAAAATAAAATTTAGTGAGGTATAAAATGAAAAAATTAATGATGGTAATATTGGGAGTAATATTTTTGATATCATGTTCTGGTGAAACGTCTGCGACATTTGATTTAGATGCTACAAAAGGAGCAAAATTTCCTGCATTTACAGCGAAATCAATTGACGGGAAAGAAACATTTAAAAGTACTGATCTCTTGAAAAGTGATAAAAAGACGTTATTTGTCATTGCTGCCGAATGGTGTCCGCATTGTCGTGATGAGGCGATAGAAATACAGGAATTTTATGAAAAGCATAAAGATGAAGCTAATATAGTAGTTATATATAGTGCAAATAATTCAAGTCCTGAAATAGTGACTGAATATCTGACGAAAAATAAATATACTTTCCCTGCTTATTATGACCATGATAATGTAATTCTGTATGGTTCTAAAATAGAATCATTTCCTTTTAATGCAGTGATAGGAAAAGACGGGAAGATAGAAGAAATAGTCGAAGGTGAATTAAGCTACGACAGTCTGGTAGAAAAATTAACTAAGTAAATATATAAAAGATCGTTTTAGGACGGTCTTTTTGTTTTTTGATAGCAGATATTTTACAGCAGGCTTGCCCATTTATGAAAATGTGTTATGATAATTACAGAAAATATTTTTATATCAATGAGTTGATGCAACCAGATTTTTGCCGGAATATGCCTGATGACTGAGGATGTAAGAAAATTAGCAGATTTTTACAAAGAAATATTACGGACTACATCAGATTATGATGATGGAATTCATCAGGAAATATTTACAAGAGGTGCTTCTTTTGCAATACTAAAAAATGGCGGAATTAGCGGAGCCGGGAATTCTAACATGACAATGAATTTTATTTTAATAATGTTGATGAAAACAATATAAATGTCAAATGGAGAAAATTAATAGATGAAATAAACTTACGAGTTAGTGAATTATAAATAACAGGATAGTAAAAAAATAAGTCTCACGGCTCATTTTTTTATTTTATGGTAAATATCATATATGAATCAAATAATGAATTTTATTACTAATTTTTAAGAATGGCAATTTTTTTTGCTTATGGATTTAGCTAAAATCATTTCAAACAACAATTCTGTCTGAATTCTTAGCAATATTTTGGAAGTATTAGATTCCGATTTTCTTATGCAAGAATATTCTAAGTTTGGTAGAAATTTCATTGTTAATCTAAAAGTATATTCAGGATTTTAATTTACACTTCCTGAATATATTTTCTAAACAAATTAAAAAAGTATGCAAAAGAGATATTAGCTTTATGTGGCTACTTCAGGGTATTACATAATACTATTTGACAAAAAAATATTTTTCACTAATGGTGAAAGTAAGAAAAATATCAGTTTCAGAAAGATTATGTGATATCAAAAAATTTTATTTGACAAAAAAATAAAATAGTAGTATCATACTAACATAGGGTATGGGGGTATACCTAAAAAGGAGGAGATATGACTGAATTAAATAAAAAGAGACAGATTGTGCTTGAAGGAGCGCATAATGTAAGAGATATAGGCGGATATAAAGCTGAAAACGGCAAGATTACCAGATGGAAAAAATTTATCCGTTCAGATGGACTAGAGAGTCTTACTAAATCTGATATAAGTAAGCTCCTAGATTACGGATTAAGCATTGACATAGATTTAAGGTCAGATATGGAATATGAAGCATGGGGAGATGTTCTGCAGTATTGTAGTGAGGTAGACTATTATCAGATTCAGCTGCTGAAGGATCTGAAAATAACTTTCGGCTCACTCGGCGGAATATATGTGGATGCCTCTGATTCATGTAAAAAGGCATTTTACAAAGTATTCAGACTGATGGCAGATAATCCCGAAAAGACGATATTGTTTCACTGTGCCGCAGGCAAAGACAGAACAGGTATGACAGCAGCACTTCTGCTAATGCTTGCAGGAGTGTCAAAGGAAGATATAATATTGGATTATACTGTAACCAGAGAGAATCTACACTCTGTTTTGGACAGATTTTCTCGTGAAAATGACGAGAATCTGAAGGATTATCTCGGGTCTGAAAGAGAATATATTGAAAAATTTGTTAATCATATAGAAAAAAAGTACGGGGGAGCAGAAGCCTATATGAGTAAAATCGGGCTTAAAGAGAGTGAAATAAGGTCATTAAAAGAAAGTTTTCTTGAGGATGCAGAATAAGGAGGATAAAATGAAAACCGGATTATATGATGTAAAGGGAATGACATGTACAGCCTGTGCAGGAGCCATAGAGAGAGGTCTCGGCAAACTGGACGGTATAAAAGAAGCAAATGTAAACTTTGCTACTGAAAAATTAAAAGTAGAATATGATGAAGCAAAGTACGACTTTGATAAAATAAAAAATGAAGTGAAAAAAATTGGCTATGATCTGGCTGATGATGAGAAGATAAAGAAAGTTTCGGTTTCAATAAGCGGTATGACATGCTCAGCATGTTCTGCGGCAGTGGAGAGAAGTGTATTAAAATTAGAGGGAATTAAAAAAGCTTCTGTAAATTTTGCCAATGGGACAGGATATTTTGAATACGATCCTGCTGCTGTAAATATAGGAAAGATAAAGGAAAAAATAACAGAGGCCGGGTATAAACCGCTGGATGCCGATATGAAAGAAGAGGAAAAGGAAGATTTATACAATAAAGAAATCAGAAGTCTCGGTATAAAATTTATTGTTTCACTTATATTTGCAGTTCCGCTGCTATATGTGGCAATGGGACATATGATGGGACTTCATCTTCCTGATTTTATAAATCCTGAAATTAATCCCGGAAACTTTGCGATTGCTCAGGTAATTCTGGTAATTCCTATACTTGTAGCAGGAAACGGATTTTTTATAAGAGGATTCAGAAATTTGTTTAAGAGAAGTCCTAATATGGATTCGCTGATAGCTGTGGGTACATCGGCAGCAGTATTATACGGATTATTTTCGGTGTATCAGATATTTTCAGGGCAGGTACATTATGTGATGGACTTGTATTTTGAGTCGGCAGGAGTGATAATAACCCTTATTCTTCTTGGGAAGTTTCTTGAAGCCAAAACAAAAGGGAAAACTTCTTCCGCAATAAAGAAATTAATCGGGCTGCAGCCGAAAAAAGCAGTGATAATAAAAGACGGGGAGCCGCATGAGGTTCTTATTGAAGAAATAAATGCCGGGGATGTTATCCTTGTAAAACCCGGAGAAAAGATACCCGTGGACGGTATAGTGGTAAAAGGACATACCAGTGTTGATGAGTCCATGCTTACCGGTGAAAGCATACCTGTGGGTAAAAAAGAAGATGACAAAGTAATAGGCGGAAGTATAAATAAGAATGGAAGTATAGAATTCAGAGCTACCAAAGTAGGTACAGACACAATGCTTTCCCAGATTATAAAGCTGGTGGAAGAAGCCCAGGGGTCAAAAGCTCCTATCTCAAGAATGGCTGATACGATTTCGGGATATTTTGTTCCAATAGTAATGGTTATAGCAGTAATAGCAGGTCTGGCATGGTACATAAGCGGATCAGGGCTTGTATTTGCACTTACGATTTTTATAGCGGTATTGGTTATAGCCTGTCCGTGTGCGCTGGGGCTGGCAACTCCTACTGCAATAATGGTAGGAACCGGAAAAGGTGCTGAAAACGGTATACTCATAAAAAGCGGTGAGGCTCTGGAAACTACACACAGTATAGATACTATAATATTTGATAAAACTGGAACCATAACACAGGGGAAGCCTGTAGTAACAGATGTAATTGCAGATAATGAAGGTATTTTTCTGCAGTATGCAGCAAGTGCCGAAAAAGGCTCTGAGCATCCTCTTGCAGAAGCAGTAATGGCTTACAGTAAAGAGCGGAACATAGAATTATATAACGCAGAGAAGTTTGAAAATATTCCGGGATACGGGATAAAATGTGAAGTTAACGGAAAAACGGTATTCCTTGGAAATAAAAAATTAATGACAGAAAATAATATGGATATAAGTAAATTTGAAAAAGATTTTGACAGACTCTCTGATGAAGGAAAAACTGTAGTCTTCCTTGCTGCAGACGGAAAAACAGAGGGAATAGCAGCAATAGCGGATGTAGTAAAGGAAAGCAGCGCAAGGGCAGTGAAGGAACTTCATGAAATGGGAATAAAAGTAGTAATGCTTACCGGAGATAACAGAAAAACTGCCGAATATATAGCAAAGCAAGTGGGAATAGACGAAGTTATAGCAGAGGTTCTTCCTGATGAAAAATCAAATGCCGTAAAATTTTATCAGAAAAAAGGAGATTTCGTAGCAATGGTTGGTGACGGGATAAATGATTCACCTGCACTGGCTCAGGCAAATGTGGGTATAGCAATAGGAAGCGGAACCGATGTAGCAATAGAATCAGCAGATATAGTACTTATCAGAAGTGATATTCTTGATGTTGTCAATGCAATAAAATTAAGCAAGGCTACGATAAGAAACATAAAGCAGAACTTATTCTGGGCATTTGCCTATAATACTTTGGGTATACCATTTGCAGCAGGTGTATTCTATGCATTCGGAGGCCCGAAGCTGGATCCTATGATTGCGGCACTGGCTATGTCCTTGAGTTCGGTATCAGTATTGCTGAATGCCCTCAGGCTGAAATTTTTTAAAGCCGAAAATTATAAGTTCAGAAAGAAAACCAAAAAATACAAAGGAAGTGAGAATTTTATGGAAAAAGAATTAAAAGTAAAAGGTATGAGCTGTGAGCATTGTGTAAAGAGAGTAAAGACAGCAGTAGAAGGTATAGATGGTGTAAGCTCTGTATCTGTCGATTTGAATTCGGGAGCTGTAAAGTATAGTGCAGAAAAAGATGTCACAAAAGAAGTCATAGAAAAAATAAAAGAGGCAGGATATGAAGCAGAGTAAAGAAAATGTAATCAAAGAGAAAAGAAAAGCAGAGCATGCCAATGACTTAAAAGATTCTCTCGTAAAAAGACTGAACAGAATAGAGGGGCAGATAAGAGGAATAAAAAAAATGGTAGAAGAAGATATATATTGTGATGAAATACTACATCAGATAATGTCTGCCAAAGCCTCACTGGACGGAGTGTCAAAAGAACTGTTGAAGGCTCATATAAACAGCTGTGTAGTACGGCAGATAAAAGAAGGCAAGGAAGAAGTGGTAGACGAGCTTATGGTTACCATAAAAAAAATGATAAAATAATCTGTAGAAAACAGTAATAATATGAAATTAAGAATCACGGCGGGTGTTACTTTTATCCGCTGTGATTTTTATTTACGGGCTGGGCTGCATCCGCAGAAATATTTGTATTTTCTTTATATCAGGGATTAAATGTGTTATAATATCTTGCTTATCAAATTTAATTTTTTAAAATAAAATTTATAAAATATATAATAAAGGAATGATATTAATGTCAATAGGGATATTTGATTCTGGTCTTGGAGGACTTACAGTATTGAAGGAAGTAAGAAAAATATTTCCAAATGAAGAAATTTTTTATTTCGGTGATACTGCACGTGTTCCTTATGGAGAAAAGACAAAAGAGCTGATAATAAGATATTCAAAAGAAATAACTGATTTTCTTCTGACCAAGAATATCAACGTACTTGTGGTTGCATGCAATACAGCAACGGCACTTGCACTGGAAGAGCTGAAAGCAGTCTATGATATACCGGTAATAGGCGTGATAGAGGCGGGAGTGAGAAGTGCACTTTCGGCAACTAAAACTAATGAAATAGGTGTAATAGGAACAAAAGCAACTATAAATTCTGAGAAGTATAAGCAGGAAATACACAGGAGAAATAAGGATATAGTAGTGTATCAGAAAGCATGCCCTTTATTCGTTCATGTGGTAGAAGAAGGACTTTTGGACGGGGAAATAATAGAAAGTATTATAAAACACTATCTGGGGGATTTTGATGATAAAGTAGATACCCTTATTTTAGGATGTACTCATTATCCGCTTTTGAAAAAGGAGATACAGAAAATTTATCCAGATCTGAATCTCATAGATCCGGCAATGGAAACTGCACTTGATCTGAAAAAAGTGCTGGCAGAAAATAATGCTGCAGAAAATAAAGGCGGTCATGTAAAATTTTATGTATCTGACGGTGTACAAAATTTCAGGAATATAGGCAGTATGTTTCTTGATGAAGAAATAGAAGATATAGAGCTGATAAAGCTCTGATGTTATTTTTGTATGTTTTAGACAACAAAATATGAAGATAAGGAGTAATTATGTTTGAATATATAAGAGGAGAACTCGCAGTAAAAAAGATAGATTATGTGGCTCTTGAAGTAAACGGTATTGCATACAAAATATTCATCTCACTGAAAACCTACGATATGCTTACAGAGGATATTGAAAAATTATTTATTTACACTAATGTAAAGGAAGATGATTTTTCATTATACGGATTTAAGACTGAAAGTGAAAGAGAGCTGTTCAAAGCACTGGTGAGTATAAGCGGAGTAGGGCCTAAGCTCGGGCTGGCTATACTTTCCACATTTAACACACAAGAGGTGATAGATATAGTAATAGAGGAAAATGCCAAGCTTCTTGTAAGGGTACCGGGATTAGGGCAGAAAAAAGCCCAAAAGCTGATTGTGGATCTGAAAGATAAAGTAAAGAAACTCAATGTAATCGGAATTGCACAGGATGGAAACCACGATACAGCGAGCAGCATATCCAGCACAAAGGCACTTATTATGAAGGAAGACCTAAAGCTTGCGCTTGAATCTCTCGGTTATTCCAATGCTGATGTATCAAAGTGGATAAAAGATGAGGAAATAGAGAAATATGAGCGTGTAGAAGATGCAATAAGAGATATTTTAAAAAAAATACAATCAAAATAAAACAGGAGTCTCTGAAGAAATTCAGAGATTTTTATTTTTAAAAAAATTTAGATTGATTTTAATTGAAAAATATATTAAGATAAATGAAAGAGGAGGGGGAATGAATAAAAGGGGATATACAATAATCGAGGTATTATTGTTTTTAGGGTTGATCAGTATATTTTTTTGTTTTACGGCTTATTCGCTGGAAAAGAGAAAAAGAGCCGAATCATTCGGAAAAGTAAAAACAGAGCTTACGTTATTTATAAGAAAGATTCAGAAACACGGCTTTCAGAGTGAAAATGAATATCAGCTGGAATTTAAATTTTCCGGTAAAAAGGTAATATTTAAGGAAAAAGACGGTGAAATATTAGAAGAGTTAAGACTTCCGGAAAATATAGGTTATTTTTCCAATAACTCTGATAAAAAAGCTGATTTTATAAGGAAGACTACTAAAAACGGGAATTTTGACAAAGGGTTTTCTATATTTTTAGCAGATAGAAGCCTGGGGAAAATATACTATAAAATATCTGTAAGCACTGTAAATACAATGAAATATCCGGTAATAAGCGTATATAAGGCAAAGAAACCTATGAAATCTGATGAAAATTATCTTGATTATAGTTTATGGGATGAGGAGCTGTAATGTCAGAGCTGACCAGAATATTTTCGGCTTTAATATGTGCGGTGCTTTTATATATGAATATTAAAATTACCGGTATTGTGTTTATTCTTTTGATTATTACAGTATTATTTTATTTCTTCATAAAGGAAAAAAATCTTATTTATGTCATTTTACTGTTAGTATTTTATATTTATCTGAATTTAGTCACTTATAACGGTGATTTAAGCGGTGAAAGAAGGCTGTTTGTGAAGTTTGACGGGAGAACCGGAACTGTTTTAAGAATTGATAACAGATATACGGATAAAAGGATATTTATTAATAATACAGGTTATCCTTATGGTTTTTACACATTGACATATAAGATACAGCAGATAAAAAAGAAAAACGGGATATTTACAATAAATGGAAAGCTGAAAGAAATTAAAGAGGGGAAATTGAATTTTATCAGGAATTTTATGCTTCAGAAGCTGGAAAATGCTTTTGACGGGGAATATGATATCAGTGTATTTGCCAAGGCAGCAGTACTCGGAGAAAAAGGAAATATTGACGAGGAATTTAACAGAATGTTCAAAAACACAGGACTTTCACATCTTATAGTAATATCAGGACTTCATATAGGGCTTATAATTATAGTCTTTCTAAAAATTTTTGAAAATACAATATACTCCTATAAAATGAAATATATACTGACATGGAGCCTGCTCTCTGTTTATTGTGCGGTAATAGGTTTTTCGGTTTCTGTACTGCGGACATATATTACCGGAAGTATTATGATTTTTTCAAAGATATTCTTTGAGGAGAAGGACAGCAGAAAATCCTTTTTTATATCCCTGATAGTCACAGTTATGATTCTGCCTTATTCATTATTTGATATATCATTTCAGCTTTCATACGGTGCTGTGGGAAGTATTCTTTTTATATATCCTGTTTTTGAGAGACTGTATTCAGCTAAATGCAGAATAAAAGACAATTTTATTGATCATATCCTGAAAACGGCTCTTTTAAGTTTTGTGATTCAGATAATGACATTTCCTGTATTTTTATATAATTTTCAGACAATGCCAGTGTTCTCATTTATGTGCAATATAGTCGGGATACCATTGGGAACTCTGCTGATACAGTTGATATTTCTGGTCTTGCTCTTGAATGTTTTCGGAATAGAGCTTTTTAATAAAATATTTCTTTTAATAATAAAATTTATATTTAATGCCTTTGAGACAATTATATATTTTCTGGATAAAATTCCTCTGCTGCAGATAAATGCTGAAATTCGTATACACTGGGTATTTATACTGTTTTACTATATTATAATTGCAGCCGGAATACAGTTTTTAAGATATTATGAAATAAAATACGGCTATAAAAAACCGCTTTCAATTAAGTTAATTATTTTGTCAGTTGCTGTTATTTCTGATATAATGTAGAAAATACAGAATAATTTTGGAGTGATAAAATGAAAAATATTATATTTGATCTGGGAAATGTATTAATATTATTTGATCCTTCGGGATATGTGAATAAATCAGTAAGTCCGGAAAAAAGAGAAAAATTTCTGGATGTGGTTTTCAAAAGTGATGAGTGGAAAAAACTGGATTTGGGAACTCTTAGTTATGAGAATGCAAAAAAAATATTTAAAGAAAAGCTGAAGGACTGCGACAGTGAAGTGGATATGCTGTTCGGGGATAATCTTTACGGTCTTTTGAAGCCCATAATGAAAAATACTGAGCTTTTAAAAAATTTGAAAAAAAACTATAATTTGTATATTTTATCGAATTTTCATAAGGAATCTTTTGAAACGGTAAGTTCAAAGCATGAATTTTTCAGTTACTTTGACGGGGGGATTGTTTCGGCATATCATCAGTGCTTAAAGCCTGATGAAAAGATATACAGACTTCTCATTGATAAATACAGTCTAAAACCGGAAGAAACTTTGTTTATCGACGATTTGGCTGAAAATGTGGAGGCTGCGGGTAAAATAGGCATAAATACTATACATTTAACAGATTATAATACTCTTTCCGACAGATTGAAAAGTAAAAATATAATATTTTAGAACAGAGGAATAAAATGAAAAATTTTTATAAAAAATTTAAAGAGGCAAATCCTAAGTTTTCAGGGATAAAGCTTCTTTTCATAATAGCATTATTTGTTTTTGCAATTGGGAATACCTTTAGATCTTTTGAGTTTTCCATAGATTATATAATTGTTTTTGCGGCATTTATTATTGCAGCAGTATCACATGAGGTGGCACACGGATATGCAGCCTTCCTTTTTGGCGATGACACTGCCAAAAAAGCAGGAAGGCTGTCTTTTAATCCTTTAAAGCATATAGATTTACAGGGACTGCTTCTTCCGATACTTCTTCTTTTATGCGGAGTAAAATTTCTGATAGGATGGGCAAAACCTGTTCCTGTGAATTTTAGCAGACTGCGTCCGTATAGAACAGGGTTTTTCGTAGTGTCTGTAGCTGGAATTTTTGTGAATTTTGTTCTGGCAGCTGTTTCACTTCTCCTGCTTCGAACATTTTTTTCAGATTCATATCATATTTTTTATGAAGATATAATGGTAAGAGGAGACCTTTTACATGAGATAGTCGTAAAATTTTTTATATATTTTTTCTTTATTAATGTATTACTCGGGGTTTTTAACCTGATTCCCGTTACACCGCTTGACGGTGGAAGAATAGTATATTCTTTTGCTCCAAAGCCTGTAAAGGATTTTTATGACAGAATTGAAAAATACGGTATATTAATAGTATTTGCATTGTTATGGGCGGGCTTATTCAGTAATATATTTGAAAAAGTATTTGATTTTTTGATAAAGCTGCTTGGAGGATAAAATGAATACTGTAAAAAATGAAACTGTTATAGAATTTGAGGAAAAAAAATCAAAATTTCTAGGTTATATAAAACCAGTAAACAGTGTGAAGGAAGCTGAAAAATTTATAAATGAAATAAAGGCAATGCACCCTAATGCGACACATAATGTTCCTCTGTACAGAGTGGTAGAAAACGGTCAGGAGTATTTTAAGTATAATGATGACGGTGAGCCTAGCAGCACTGCCGGAAAACCTATGGCTGAAATACTGAATATTCTTGATATATATAATGTGGCATTAGTGGCAACAAGATATTTTGGAGGAATAAAGCTGGGAGCCGGGGGACTTATAAGAAATTATGCCAAGACGGCAAAACTGGCAGTGAATGAAGCCGGGATCACAGAATACAGGGAAAGGGCAGTTTTTATTCTTGATTATGATTATTCCATGACTTCGGATATGGAGAGTTTTTTTGCCAAAAATGATGTAAAAATAATTGAACAAAATTATCTTGACAGAATATCCGTAAAAATAGAAACTGATAAAGAGATGGAAAGTGAAATAGAGGCTTTAAACGGTGTTATTGTGGTTAAATTATAATATATTGAAAATAAAAAAGGGGCTGTATCAAAATAAAATTTTTCTGATATAATTTCTATTTTTTGGAACTATCCAAAAAGTTTATAAAGATATTATGAAACTCTAAGAAAAAATTTGATTAAAATATAATAATAGGATTAAATATGAAAAAAAGAGAGGAGTATTTGAGTGAAAAAAGTAATATTATTTTTAAGCATATTATTTACAACAAATATAATGGCGACTTATGTCATATTTACACCAGAATATATAAAAAAGGATAGTATAGTAACTTATTATGGGAAAGAAGTACCCGGAGTAGATTTAGAAAGTTTCCACTCATGTTTATCTTATGCTAAAGACAAAAACAGAGCTTATTATATGGGTAAAGTTATGAATAATGTAGATCCAAAAACGTTGGATTTGGAAACGTTGGAATTTTTTTCTTCGGAAGAGATTTCTGTTATGGCAGGCAGAGCTACAGTATATAATGGTTATGCTAAAGATAAAAATAGTGTTTATTATAAAGGTGAAATTATAAGAAATGCAGATGTTAAAACGTTTGAAAAGATTGATGTTAGAGCGGAAAATATATGGGAATACGAATTTATTGGAGATTATGCCAAAGATAAAAACAGAATTTATTCCGGCTCAAACGATAGAATTGATTATGGATTCAAAAATGACCTGACAGAGAAAATTATAAAAGAAGAGACTTCAGACTATATTGTATATGGAGAAGGAGAATGCTTTATAAAAAAAGATGGATTTTATATAGTTAAAACCAAATCCGAATGTAAAGAAAAAGTTAAAATAAAAATTACAAAATAACTTAAACTAAGATAAAAAATAATTGTAAAAATTTAGAAATAACAAACGAAAAAAAAAAAATAGGCTGTATAAAATAGAACTATTTATAAATTAGTGACAGGATATTGATAAATTTATTTTTATAATTACAATATCATGTACGAACACTAAAAAATATATCTATTTTGATACAGCCCCTTTTTATCTATGTGAAATTTTATTGATTAGGTATATTCTGCTGTTGTTTCACCTGTTTTAAATATTCTGTTTTTGCTGCGGCTCTTTCAAGTGCAATCTCTTTGTTGATATTTTCTATTCTTGTCCAGTCAGGTTCACTTTTAGCCAGTTCTTTCTCTATCTCAAGCCTTTTTTCATCCATTGCAATTTGTTTTTCCGGATTAATTTCCGGATTTCTGCGGTTTTTTATATGTCTGCCTCTGCTGTCGGCAAATCCCGGTCTGATATTTTCTATTCTTGGTTTTGGTCTTGAGAAATTACCGATCGCAAAACCGCCGGCGAATACGAGACATAAAGCAGCTATTCCGACCAGGAGTTTTTTTTTATTCATTGTAAATCACCTCCTTTGTTAATATCATAGTAACATTATTTTGTGTCAGCATGATGACAAAGAGGATTATAAGCCTTTTATTCTAATATGGGGAAATGAATATATTTGCAGATAAAAAACGGAAGCGGTTTAACAGGGATTTTAGTACCGCAGCTTATATATAATTAATTAAATAAGATAAAACAATATACCAGTTTTTATTTGATTTTTTAATTTTCATATACTATAATGATATGAAGTGAAAACAATTTTTTTTGAAAAAATAATCCTGTTTTTGCTGACCTTTTCTGTTATATTATCGATCTGAGAATCTTTTTTATAATGGACATATATATGAATAGTATGTATAATAAATAGTATATCTGAAAAATCAAGGAGCATGACAAATGACAAAAAAAGAACGTTTTAATAAGGTATTTCCTATCTTGGAGCAGAAATTTCAAGTACCTATTACTGCTTTGAATTATGAAACACCTTATCAGTTATTGATTGCCGTTATTTTGTCGGCACAATGCACAGATGTAAGAGTGAATATAGTTACAAAAGAATTATTTAAAATAGTAAAAGGACCGAAAGATCTTGCTGAAATGGATCTGAAGGAAATAGAAAAACACATAAGATCTACAGGTTTTTATAAAAATAAAGCTAAAAATATACAAATGTGTTCCAGACAGCTTTTGGAAAAATATAACGGTGAAGTCCCGAATACCATGGAAGAGCTGAGAGGACTCGCGGGAGTCGGAAGGAAGACCGCCAATGTGGTATTAGGGGATATCTGGAATATTCGTGAAGGAATTGTTGTAGATACGCATGTAAAGAGACTTTCAAACAGGATAGGATTTGTTAAGAGTGATAATCCTGAGATTATAGAAAAGGAACTTATGAAATTTATTCCGAAAAAACATTGGTTTGAGTACTCACATTATCTGATTCTTCACGGCAGAGATAAATGTATAGCCAGAAAACCCAAATGTGAGATTTGTGAAATAAAGGAATATTGTAAATATTATGAAACAAATTTAAAAAAGAATAAGGAGAAGTCATGAAGAAGAGATATTTTGTCGTTCTGGCAATGTTAGTTACATTTTTATTTGCCGAAGGGGAACCGGCAGGCAGCAGCGGAGGCGGAAATACACCGGCAGAGACTGTAAAGACAAAAGAAAAAACTGAAAAAGATAAAAATCAGGAAGTTAAAGACAGTATAAATAAAGCAGTAAAAGAAGTACAAAATGAAAAAACAGGAAGTCCCGATACAGACACACTGGGGACAGAGCCCGGAACTGGTACGCCGAATACAATAAACGGAACTCAGGGAGGGAATGGAGCAGAAAACGGAGAAATACCTATTAATCCGGAAAACGGAACTCCGGAAATAACTGTAGAGCCTCCAAAAACTCCTGTGAAATCCGGACCTGCCAAAATAGACCCTAAAAAACCTGTGAAGCAGGCAATTGATAAAGAGCAGGAAGGGCCTACCTTCTATAAAGGTGAAATATTAACATATATAGCAACTGCAGACGGATATAAAATCAAGTCAAACGGTTCTGCTGTAGTTCATCCCACTGCATCGCTGGCTAAGGTTATGAATATACTTGTTGCTCTTGATCAGGTAGACAAGGGAAATAAATCTCTGGATGATAAAGTATGCTTTGATCAGGCTACGGCAAATGTGGGCGGCAGCTGGCTGAATGTAAAAGCGGGAGAATGCTTTGTGTTAAGAGATCTGCTGAGAGCTGAAAATATATATTCTGCCAATAACGCAGCTTATCTCGTGGCAAAGCACATAGGAAACGGTTCAATAGATAAATTTGTGGAATTAATGAATGAAAAAGCAAAAGAGCTAGGGATGAAGAACACTAAATTTTATACTCCGGCAGGACTTCCCACTTCTATGACAGGAAGACAGCTTGATACATCTACAGCTGATGATCTTTACCTTCTTGCTATGGCAGCGATGAAAGATAAAAGAATAAGAGAATGGGCAGGGGAAAAAGAGCTCATACTGGAAAATAGTCTGGGAGAACAGATAATTTATCCAAGCAGAAATCATTTGCTTGAAAAATTTGGAATTTGGGGACTGAAGACCGGATTTCATAATTTATCAGGATATAATATAATCGTGACAAGTAAAAAAGGAAATGTAGAGATAGTAGCTGTAGTGCTCGGAGAGGTTACTGATGCAGCCAGAACAAAGCTTCTTACTGAGGAATTTCAAGCTATAGAGGCACAGCTGACTATAGTGAAAAAAGCCGGGTCAGATATGGGTGAGTTCAAGCTGAAAGACGGCAAAAAGAAAACAATAAAAGGTACTCTTGCAGAGGATGTCTATGAAGTAAAAAATAATCCTTATGAATACGAAACAAGAGATCTGAATATAAAAGCGCCTGTACAAAAAGGAACTGTAATCGGTGAGCTGATCATAAAAAAAGGCGGAAAAGAGATAGGAAAAGTAAATATTATTTCAAATGAAGAGGTAAAAGAACTAAGCGGTTTTGGTAAATTTTTAAGATTTATTACATTCGGATGGTTATAAAAATAAAAAAACAGAAGTTTTTAAAATTGAACTTCTGTTTTTTTGAGTGAAAAATTTATTGACTTTTGTGTGCTGATAAATTATAATCCATGTATTATTTAATAAAAAATAAAGGAGTGAAGGCATGAAAAAGTTAGTATTTATATTTTTGGTATTTGTCAGTGTATTTTCTTTTAGCAGGGAAGATTTTACCAAAAATGAAAAAAATGCTGTCTTAAAACAGTTTACAGAGTTTCAGAAAGCAGTAAAGAACAAGGATATAAAAGCAATAGAAAAATTTATTGACGGTTCTTTGTATGGGCTTGTTCTAAATGACGGACCGGCTTACAGACTAAATACAGAGTCTGTGAGTTATGATGAAATAGTCAGATATAAAGATGAATTTTTCGAATCATTAAAAGAAGTGACACTTGTAAAAACAGATTTGAAAAATAACGAAGTAATAAAATATACTAAAGGCGAAGAGACAATATCGGCAGATTTCTTTGTCATGGAAGAGGATAATTATAACTGGGGACATAAAGGAGATAAAATGTTTGAAGTTTCTGCTTTTTATAATGATCCTGAATATCCGTCAGCTGCACAATATATTTTTAGAATGAAGGACAGTCAGTTGAAGTTTATTTGTATATATAGCATGCCGTAAATTATATTTATCGAAAAAATAAAAAAGTGAATAAAAGGAGTGGAAATATGAAAAAGTTAATATTAATGCTGTTGTTATTAATCAGCATCTTTTCTTTCAGCAAAGAAAATTTTACCGAAAATGAAAAAACTATCGCATTAAAGCAATTTGTGGAATTTCAAAAAGCATTGAAAAATAAGGATATAAATACTTTGAAGAATTATATCGATAACCCGGTGTATGGTCTTAACCATATAGACGGGAAATCATATACTGATTATGAGATACCTGTAAGTCATGATGAAATAGTTAAGTATAAAACCAAATTTTTAAATAATATAAAAGAAATGGCTCTTTTGAAGGTAGATTTAAACTCTAACACCATAAAAAGCTATAAAAAAGGAGAGCTTGAGATAACAGCCGGTTTTTCTACAACTGAAAATAATGAAGACTGGGGACTTGATCCTGATGAAAAAACGTTTGAAGTTTTTTATTATTATGATGACCCTGAGTTTCCGGGTTATAACCGTTATGTTTTTAAGTTTGAGAATAATAAGCTTAAACTTCATGCTTTGTATGTCGGACCGTAAATATCAATAAAATAAATAAAGCTGCCAAAATTCTGGATGAATCAGGCAGCTTTTTTATTTATGGAAGTTCTACTTTTTTTACCAATTTCAATTCTTTGTTTTCAAGCTGGAAAAAATAAGTATTGTAACCTGCACAGTCGTCTATAAGGTTAGTATCATCAGATGTTGTAAAATAACTTGCAGTGACAACAAAATATTTATCTGTATTTACTCCGTAATTTTCTAGAAATTCGCTGTCATCAGATGAAACAAACTTATTTGTTACTTCAAAATCACATGTTTTTGAATTACCTTTTTTACTGTATTTTGATATTTTGTTTGTTTTAGTGTCAACCTTTGGAAGAGTGAGGTCTTTCAGGCTTTTGAAAAATTCGTTTTTATTTTCAGAAGCAGTTTCTGCATCTTCAAATTCATATGACAGCGGAAAATATATTACCTCTGCTGTCTTATCAAATTTTTTTCCTTTCAGAGCACTCTGGAACACGCCGAACTGCTTTATGATTTCACGCTGTTCAGTTTTTGTATATGTTTCTGCGAAAGAAACAAGTCCCAAAATAAATAATAAACATACTAAATATAACTTTTTCATCTTATCTCCTTTCATATATATTTTTAGATAAAAAACAAACTGCACATTATTTTAGTGCAGAAAAGTAAAAAAACCTGCATTAAAAAACATCATATTTTGCAATATATGAGGTAATTTTACTTATGCAAGTTAATTATACTAAATTTATTATAAATATAAAAGGAATAAAAGTAAAAATATATTTTTTCGGCAGACTGCTTATATTTATTTTGATTCGATAAAATCCATGTATCCTTCATAAATAAAATTAAGCAATAAATTTAGGGTAACATAAGAAGAATTATTCAGACTGTCTTCAGTATTTATATTTGAAGACTGATAATAAAGATTATACGGAGTTAATTTAGAAAGTGTATTATCGTTAAAATTAGTTATTGATAAAATAGGTATGTTTTTTAGATTTAATATGTGTATCAGTTCGGCAATATCGCGGGCATTACCGGATAATGAGGCTATTATTACCATATCACTTTCTTTCATATTCTGAACTGCAATTCTGAATTCAGTAAATGCAGGAATTATTATGATATTTTTTCCACAATTCAGCATACAACGGGAAAATTCCTGAAGCATCAGCTTTTGGCCATATCCGGTTCCATAAGCATAGATATTTTTTGCATTATATAACAAATCACATGTTTCACTGAGCTGGTTATTATTTTTAAATATTTTCATAGTATGCTCTACATTAGAGGCCAGAACTTCCAGTCTTGTTTTCAAATCCTGACTTTCTTTAGAGGCTGTCAGACTTTTTAAAAAATATTTAAATTCGCTGTATCCGGAAAAACCCAGTTTTTTAGTCATTCGGAGAATAGAGGCTGTGGAGGAATTACACATTTTAGAAAGCAAAGTTATATTAACATCAGAGGTTTCAGGATTATTTTTTATATAGTTCAATATATATAAATCATTACTATTTAATTTTTCATAATATTTGTTAATTAAAACATCTAATTTCATGGCTTTCTCCTAATTTTTCAGATTAAGAAAATTAATTCTTAACTTATTATAACTGTATACCGGATAAGATGTCAATTTTAAGTCAAATCTCTTTATTTTAATCCTAAATTTTTTTGATGTAAAATTTTTCATGATTTGAAAAATAAAACTTAAAGTGTTAATTATTACTAATACTGCTGGTTTAGTTGTTTTTTTTGTTTTATTGGATATAATTAAAATGAGCTCAGATATTCCATGGAAACAATAAAAAGATTATTAAGGAGAAAAAATATGAATAAAAAAAATGCCTTTTCAATTTCTATTGCAGGCGGCGGCAGTACCTATACACCTGAAATAATTCTAATGCTTTTAGAAAACCTGAATCGTTTTCCTATTAGAAAAATTATTTTTTATGATAATGATTATGAACGTCAAAAACTGGTAGCAGATGCATGTGAAATAATACTCCGTGAAAGAGCTCCCGAAATTGAATTTTTATCAACAACAAACCCAAAAGACGGGTTTACAGATATAGATTTTGTAATGGCACATATTAGAGTAGGAAAGTATGAAATGAGGGAAAAGGATGAAAAAATTCCTTTGGAGCACGGAATAGTCGGGCAGGAAACCTGCGGTCCCAGCGGTATAGCCTATGGACTCAGATCAATTACCGGAGTGGTGGAACTTATTGACTATATGGAAGAATACTCACCGAATGCATGGATGCTGAATTACTCCAATCCTGCTTCAATAGTGGCAGAAGGTGTCAGAGTTCTGAGACCTGATTCAAAAGTTTTGAATATCTGTGATATGCCTATAGATATAGAAGAACGCATGGCTGTGATTGCAGGGCTGGAATCAAGAAAAGATATGACAGTGCGTTATTACGGACTAAATCACTTCGGATGGTGGGATGATATAAGAGATAAAGACGGAAATGACCTTATGCCTGTGATAAAAAAGTATGTTCTGGAAAATGGATATAATTTAGAGCCGTTAAATAAAGAGGTAAGGCTTAATGATCCTGACTGGCTTGATACATACCGTTTTGCAAAGGAAGTTTATCGTCTGGATACTGAAACTCTTCCGACTACTTATTTTAAATATTATCTGTTTTCTGATTATGCTGTAAAGCATACTGATAAAAATTATACACGGGCAAATCAGGTAATGGACGGACGGGAAAAAAGGGTTTTTGATGAATGCAGTACGATAGTGGAAAAGAATACCGCAAAGGAAACAAATTTGGAAATAGGTGTTCATGCCAGCTATATTGTGGATTTAGCCAGAGCACTTGCATTTAATACACATGAAAGAATGCTTCTTATTGTAGAAAATAAAGGAGCTATATGCGGCGTGGATCCTACAGCTATGGTTGAAATACCGTGTATTGTCGGTGCCAACGGTCCGGAGCCTTTATCTATAGGTGAAATTCCGACTTTTCAAAGAGGACTTATTCAGCAGCAGCTGGCAGTGGAAAAACTGGCAGTGGAAGCCTATGTAGAAGAATCGTATCAAAAATTATGGCAGGCCTTGACATTATCCCGTACAATGGGTGATGCTGATCTGGCTAAGGTTATATTAGATGAACTGATTGAAGCTAATATAGATTACTGGCCGAATTTAAAATAAGAATTAATATTACTCAGGTATTTCTAAAAAACAAATAACTACAAACCATTATAAATATACTCTCCAAGATATAAAACAGTGTTTTTTGAAATTATCCTGTGATTTATAGGAGGGAAATATAATGAGAACAAGTATTCAAAAATTAGGTAAATGTCTTATGACGCCGCTTTCAATTATAGTAGCAGCCGGGCTGCTGCTGGGAATTGTTTCTTTGCTGCAGAATCCTGCGATAGTAGGGAGTACATTGGCAAATCATACATTGATACAGGGATTTGTGGGGCTGGTGCAAACAGTAGTATTAGGATTATTCGGGCTTTTACCGGTATTGTTTGCCATATCGGTTGCTATGGGTATGGCTAAAGATAATAAAGAAGTAGCAGCTTTTTCTACAGTTATTGCTTTTGTGCTATTTCATTCTACAATAAGTTATTTTTTGAAACTGAACGGGATAACTCCCGATACAATGAACGCGGCATATCTGACAGAGCATGGAAAATCACAGCTGGATGCAGTGAAAGCTGTATCTGCTTATGATACAGTATTCGGTATTTTTACATATAGAATGAGTATATTCGGGGGAATAATAACAGGTCTTTGGACTGCTTTTATTCATAATAAGTTTCATAAAACAGAGCTGCCTGTTGCATTTGGTTTTTTCAGCGGAACGCGGTTTGTTCCGATTATGATAACTCTGACTATGCCTGTAATAGGATTAGTTATGTATTTTATATGGCCTTTTCTTGGAATGGCAATAAACCAAATTGGTTTTATAATATCTGAATCAGGATACTTCGGAGTATTTATATATGGTTTTCTTGAGAGACTGTTAATTCCTACAGGTCTTCATCATATATTAAACCAGCTGATTCGTTTTACGCCGTTCGGGGGAAGTACACTGATAAACGGCGAGCAGGTAAGCGGTGCGCTTATTATTTACAATACATTGATGACACAGGCAAGTCCTGATTTGGAACAAATGAGATCAGCGACTAAATTTTTATCACAGGGAACACATCCGTTTATGCTTTTCGGTCTGCCGGCTGCATGTCTGGCTATTTATAAAACTGCAAAAGCTGAACAGAAAAAAAGAGTAAAGGCTGTTTTCATAGCTGCTGCATTTACGTCATTCCTGACAGGGATAACAGAGCCCATAGAATTTGCATTTATCTTTATTTCGCCGGTATTATTTTTATTTCATGCATTCATGGCCGGGATGTCATTTTTATTAAATAATTTATTAGATGTTATGATTGGAAATGCTCAGGGCGGAGTATTTGATTTTCTGATCTTCGGAGTATTTAAAGGATTGGAGACAAGATGGTATATAAATCTTCTGATTGGTATTGGATTTGCATTTATATATTATTTTACATTCAAAACCTTAATATTAAAATTTGATATTAAAACTCCGGGACGTGAAGACGAACAAGAGGAGCTGTTCGAGGAAATTGCAGAAACTGATGAAAAATTGGGAGAATTATTAGTCAAAGCATTAGGGGGAAAAGAAAATATAAAAGAAATAGAAAATTGTATTTCCAGACTTCGTTTGATTTTGGATGATACTTCTCAGGTAAATGATGATCTGATTAAACAAACCGGTTCTCTGGGCATAGTAAAAATCAACGATAAAAATATTCAGATAGTATATGGAACAAAAGTAGAAAAAATGGCAAATATCCTCAAGAAAACACTAAGAAATTTATGAAGCAGAATGTAAAAGGATGCAGTACAGGAAAAAATTGATGCAGTTTTTTTATGAAAGATAATAATTTTTTTAAATATATTTTTGACATATTAAAAATCAGAGCCGCCTCTTTCAAGGGGCGGTTTGCTTTTTGGAAGAATAATCTGCAAGCCTTAAGATATCCGGTTTAAATAAAAAAGAAGTAAGCTATAGAAACTTACTTCTTTATTAATTATTAGAAAATAAAACTTTAGATAACTTCGGACTTAAGTTATTTTTATTTTCCATTAGGATTTTCTTCACTTGATCGGGATTTTTCCCTTTTAGTGTTTTCATTGCTTTTGTACAAACTCTTACTCTTACGTCTTTACCATCTACGTTTATTGTCATAACCTGTAGATTTGGTCTCCATATTCTTTTAGTTGAACGATGTGAGTGACTGACTAAATTACCATGTCCCACTTTCTTTCCAAAAACTTCACATATTTTCATTTTCGTTCACCTCCTTTTATACAATCGGTGTTCATTATACCATTAATATTTTAAAATTACAAGAAAAAAAATAGATAAATGATCAGGCAAGGTTCCACTTACTCAGGTTTATTTTAGCTGTTCCTGTAGAAAAAACCGATATTCCCGAGCTGTTTTCCCCGGGGAAAATTCTGGCAGTAAATGTTTCTTTACCATCATTTATAAATATTTCAACAGATGAAGAATCCATAAAAATATGGAACTTTATAACAGGAGCAATAAAATGAACTATTCTCAGACTTCCATAATCAAGTCCGAATTTTTCTCCGGAATTTGTTCTGTCTAAAATAATTTTGCTGTTTTTATAGTCGTACCATAAAACAGTTTTTTCATTACCCGGACCAGTGCGCAGTTCAAGCCCGAAGTCACCTGAAAAATCGGAAAACTCAGCTAAAAGCTCATAAACAGTTCCTGAAATTGGAAGTTTTATTTTTTGTTTATGCAGATTTTCTGAAAATGTTTCTTTTTCTTTTCGGAGCTTTTTTAATTCAGAAGCAGGTGATTGTACAAGTCTGTTATTCATTAATTTTAATTCTCTGGGAATAGTCAGACAGTGTACCCAGAAATTTTTTTCCGAAGGATATTCTATCTCCGGCAGTCCCATCCATCCGATCATAAGGCGTCTACCGTCTTTTTCAAAAGTCTGCGGTGCATAAAAGTCAAATCCTCTGTCAAGCTCTGTAAAACCAGAATGTCTGAATTCGAGTGTATCCAAATTAAGTTTATTTCCGGCAATATAGCCGCTCTGGTAAATATTATTGAAGCAATCCTTATCCGGCTTAAGTCCCTGAGGGCAGAAAAGGAGAATTCCGGTATCATTTAGTTCGAAATAGTCAGGACATTCCCACATATAGCCGAAATTTTCAAGTCCGGTTTTTAATTCACCGTTAAAATTCCAGTTATGCAGATCTTTTGACTGATAAACTGCTATGCTTCCGGTCATATTTTCTTTCTGTCCTCCTATGACAAGATAAAAGGAGCCGTCTTTCTGAAAAATTTTCGGATCCCGGAATTCATTTGTAAATCCGTCCGGAATGCTATTAATGACCGGATTATCAGGGTCTTTTACTATCTTTTTTTCTTCGAGACGTGCTAAACACTGATAAGATTTTCTCTTATTGTCTTTTGTTCTTACATTTCCCGTATACATGAGATAAAGCTGGTTATCTTTTATGACAGCACTCCCGGAAAATGCTCCGTGACTTTCGTACCATTCTTCAGGAATAAGTATCCTTTTATCTTCATGCCAGCTGACCATATCCTCTGAAACATAATGAGCCCAGTGTTTCAAACCATGAACAGGTCCAAAGGGGAACCACTGAAAGAAAATATGATATTTACCGTTAAAATAAGCAAGCCCGTTAGGATCATTCAGCAGTCCGGTTTTAGGCATAATATGAAATTTTTGTCTCCAATGGTCAGAATTTACGATTTTTTCAATATTTTCCAATTCATCAGCATGTGCATCTTTTATATTTCGATAACGGTTTTTACTGTCAAAAGTCATATTTCAGCCCGCCTTCCTTTGTTTTTTTATATTTTCTCTTTTTCCAAGGACAAAAGTAACAGCAGCAGAAATTACAAAGGAAATAAGCATACCTATAATATATGAAGCTATATTCTGGGGTCTTATGGAAATAATTCCGGGCAGTCCGGCGGCACCCAGCGCCTGAGCCAGTACATGTTTATAAGTAATAAAAATACTTGCTGCACATGAGCCTATAACAGCACCCAGAAAAGGATATCGAAGCTTCAGATTTACTCCGAACATAGCCGGCTCTGTAATTCCCAGAAGTGCTGAAAAACCTGATGGAACTGCTAACCCTTTTAGTTTTTCATCTTTTATAAGGAAAAAAGCACTGAGACATGCTGCACCCTGAGCTATATTTGACATAGCCGCAATAGGAAAGATAAAGCTTCCTCCGGTTCTTGCCATATCAGCAAGAAGCTGGGTTTCTATAGCTATAAAACTGTGATGCATTCCTGTGATAACAATAGGTGCATAGAAAAAACCGAAAATTCCTCCTCCGACTATACCGCCTGTGTTATACAGCATTAATATACCGTCTGTAAGAAGATTTCCGCATGTACGCATAAGCGGACCAAGACATACAAAGGTAAGAAGACCGGTTATGAATAATGAAAACATTGGCGTAAGAAGATTATCTAAAAAAGTCGGAACAATTTTTCTAAGTTTATTTTCTATATAGGCAAGAATATAAGATGAAGCCAGTACAGGAAGAACAGTACCCTGATAACCGACTTTAGCTATTTTAAAACCATAGATATTCCAGTACGGAATTTGTCCGTTTATTACAGCATCTCCATAAGACCATCCGTTTAGTAATGCGGGATGTACCATAAGCATACCAAGAGCTGCTCCCAGATAAGGATTGCCGCCGAATCTTTTAGTAGCTGAAAAAGCTATTAATACAGGTAAAAAAACAAATGGGGCATTAGCGAAGGTATCTATCATATTTGCCAGATCAGCAGTCTGCGGATACAGGTCAATTACAGATTTTCCTGCAGCAAAAAGTCCCTTGGCGACCAGAATATTGTTAATTCCCATTAAAAGACCGCCCGCCACTATTGCGGGTATAATAGGTACGAAAATATCAGAAAGCATTTTTACAAATCTTTGCAGAATATTTAGCTTTTTTGTTCCGGCAGAGTTCACAGCTGCGGTATTTGACGATTCTATTTCTGCTATTTTTACAAATTCCTTGTACACTTTTTGAACAAGTCCGCTTCCAAGTATAATCTGATGCTGTCCGCCTGTTTCAAAATATCCTTTTACACCATCTGTTTTTTCCAGTTCGGTTTTATTTAATTTTGCATTATCTTTTAGTACAATTCTCAGACGAGTAGCACAATGTGCAGCTGCCTCGATATTATCTTTTCCTCCGAGACTTATCAGAATTTCTTTGGCTATTTTTTTATCATCCATTTTTCCTCCATAAAATTAATCTAAATTATAATATGTTAACGTTTACATATTCTTTTAAAAAAAGACTGATAAAAGAAATCAAATCTTTTTTACTGTGTTTCCCTGAAAAAATCTATAAGGGACAGAGATTTTTTCAGATTTAGTCTTATTGTCAAGGATATTCAAAAGCATTTTTGCTCCTTCTGAACCTGTTTTGACATAATCATAAATAACAGAGGTTATTTTTAGGGTATTTATACCATAATTAGTACTTCCCATTCCTGTTACTGAAACATTTTCAGGAACTCCGGATCCGCTTTCCAAAAGTGCATTTACAGCTCCTGTAGCCATAGTTCCTGTCGCACAAAAAACAGCTGTAAGATCAGGAAATTCTTTCAGAAGCTTTTTGATGCCTGTATAGCCGGTATCAGATGAAAATCCGGAATAATAAGTACACTTTTCATCAAAAGAAATGTCAGAATCTGCCAGAGCTTTCAAAAATCCGGCTTTTCTTTCGTTTTTAACGGCAAAATCTTCAATATCTGTACCAATATAAGCTATTCTTTTATGATTATTATCTGTCAGATATCTGGCAATATCATAGGCGGCTTCTTTTTCCTGCTGTACTACACAGGGAATACCGGCTTCGGATACATTCTGGCCGATGACAATAACAGGAATAGAAGAAGATTTTATGAGATTTTTATGTTCTTCGGATATTTCAGTTCCTAAAATAAGAATACCATTTGCTCTTTTTTCCTGAAAAATTTTCAGATACTTCAATTCTTCTTCAGCGTTATTATTCGTATTAGCCAGAAGAATACTGAAATTTCGCTTGTTTAGCTCAAGGGAAATCCCGTCGACTACCTGTGCTACAGAAAAGGAGCTGATTTTGGGAATGATAACCCCGATCAGATTAGTCCGGTTTCTTTTCAGATCCTGTGCTACCGAGCTGGGAGTAAATCCGGTTTCTTCTATGATTCTTAAAATTTTTTCCTTTACTTCAATTTTTATGTATCCGGAATTATTTATGGCACGTGATACAGTGGCAGTGGAAACTCCGGCCATTTTGGCAATTTCTTTTATAGTCATATTTTCTCCTAAATATGTAAACGTTAACATATTTAGTATACCATGAAATTAATAAAAGTCAATAAGCACTTCAAATAAAATTATTTTCTGCTATGCATCATTAATAAATTAAAATAGAAAAAGTATAGAAAATATGATATAATTTATCGGAAATCTTACATGTGAAATGTTATAGGAGAAAAAATGGAAAATAGAAGTTATGAAGTTTTGGAATTTCATAAAGTTATTAATAAAATAATAGATTTGGCAAAGCTGGAAGCTACCAAGGAAAAGTTTCTGGATTTGGACATTATGAAAAATAAAGGTGAACTGGATAAAGAGCTTGCCCTTTTGGTAGAGTTTATTGATTTTTATAAATATGACGACGGACTGGAGCTGACTAATCTTTCAGATATAGGAAAATTTCTTAGAACGATAGATTTGATAGGTTCCTATTTGTCTGTGGAAGATCTGGCGGAATTAAGAAAGAATCTTGCTGTTTACAGAATTTCCAAAAGCCGTGCTAAGAATATAAAGGATAAGTACGGTCTTGTATGGAATATTTTTTCTGATACAGAAGATTTGAAAGATCTGGAAGACTTTATTTCCGAAGTGGTGGATGACGAGGGAAATATGAAGGACACAGCTTCGCTGGGCTTAAGAGATATCAGAAGACAAAAAAGCAATATAAATGTCAATATAAAAGAAAAGTTTGATGAGATAATAAATAACAGAGATTTGCAGAAGGCAATACAGGAGAAGATAGTTACTAAAAGGAACGAGCGTTATGTAATACCTGTGAAAACAGAGTTCAAATCTCTTGTAAAGGGAATAGAGCATGACAGATCATCAACAGGAAGTACTGTATACATAGAACCCCTGAATACAGTTTCATTAAATAATAAACTCAGAGAATATGAGGCAAAGGAAAGAGAGGAAATAAGAAAAGTCCTTATTCGTATTACAGAGCTTATAAGAAATAAAAAAGACGAAATAGCATTAATAAAGGATCTTCTCGAAAGACTGGATTTTATCAATGCCAAAGTTCTTTATTCAATAGAAAATGAGTGCAGAGTGCCTAAGGTAGTCAATAAAGAGTATCTGAAGCTGGTAGTGGCAAGACATCCTCTTATAGACAGGGAAAAAATGGTTCCTATTAACTTTGAACTCGGGGACAATGACAATATTATGCTTATAACCGGTCCTAATACAGGGGGGAAAACTGTAACACAAAAAATAGCAGGACTTCTTACAATAATGGCTTTATCAGGAATTCCCATTCCGGCAGATGAAAAAACGGAAATAGGATTTTTTGGCAGTGTTCTTGCGGATATAGGGGATGAACAGAGTATAGAACAGAATCTGTCGTCGTTTTCTGCACATATAAAGAATATAAAAGAAATACTCGAAGCAGCCAACAGAAGATCGCTTGTTCTTATAGATGAAATCGGGAGCGGAACTGATCCTATGGAGGGAGCAGCTTTTGCAATGTCAGTAATTGACTATCTGAATCAGAAAAATGTGAAATCAATAATTACTACACACTACAGTGAAGTAAAGGCACATGCCTTTAATACTAACGGGATAAAGAGTGCTTCCATGGAATTTAACGTAGAAACACTGCTTCCCACATATAGACTTCTGGAAGGTATTCCGGGAGAAAGCAATGCTTTGATTATTGCCGGGAAATACGGTATAAACGAAGAGATCATAAATAATGCAAAATCATATATAAGCGAAGAAAATCAAAAAGTGGAGAAAATGCTTATATCCATAAAGGAAAAAACAGATGAAGTAGAAAAACTGAAGATAGAGCTGGAAAATGCAAAAGAAGAAATGGAGAGCAGAAAGCAGAAGTATGAAGCTGACATAATAACTCTGGAAAATGAAAAAAATCAAATAGTAAAAGAAGCATATGACGAAGCTGACAAGTATCTGCGTGAGGTTCAGGCAAAGGCTAAGAATCTTGTGGATAAAATAAGTCAGGATGAGATGAAAAAAGAAGAGGCAAAAGATGCACAGAGAAGTCTGAATATGCTTCGTGAATCTTTCAGGCTTGAAAAAGAGCAGAATGTAAAGAAAAAAGTAAAAACAAACAAAAAGACAGATTTTCAGCTTGGTGAGGAAGTTTTTGTAAAGTCGATAAATCAGAACGGAAAAATCCTAAGAATAATCGGAGAATCAGACAGTGTTCAGATACAGGCAGGAATATTGAAACTTGTGGTAAGTACTGATGACATACAGAAGATAGAAAAGAAAAATAAAAAGAAATTAGGCGGATTTGCATCATTAAAATCAACTAATGTAAAAGGAGAAGTGGATTTGAGAGGGATGACCGGTGATGAAGCAATGACTGAGCTCGAGCTGTATCTGGACAGGGCAATGCTGACAGGATATTCAGAAGTATACATAATTCACGGAAAAGGAACTATGGCATTAAGAACCAGAATACAGGAGTATTTAAAAAAGTCTAAATATATATCGGAGTATAGAGATGCAAATCAGAATGAGGGAGGGCTTGGCTGTACTGTCGCTAAGTTAAAATAAAAATGAAGTATTATTTTATTGTTCCTATCGCAGGATTAGGTAAAAGAATGGGGCTGAATATCCCAAAACAATATTATCGGATAAAGGAAAAACCGATTTTTATATCTACTTTGGAAGTAATAGAAAAAAATAAACTTGTAGACGGTATATACATATCAGTTAACAAAAAAGATATTAAGCTTGTGGAGAATTATCTGCGTGAATTTAAAATTACCAAAGTAAAAAAGATAGTGGAAGGCGGGAGCGAAAGACAGTACTCTATAAAAAATGCACTTGATCATATAGAAGAAGAAGCTATAATAGCTGTACAGGACGGGGTTCGTCCCAATATAAGACAGGAATATATAGAAAGTACTTATGAGATTCTTATGGCAGAAGAAAATCTTGACGGTCTTGTAGTAGGAATTCCTTTGAAGGACACTGTTAAGGTAATTGATAAATACGGCTTTATAGTAAGTACGCCTGAAAGAAAAACTTTGTTTTCAGCTCACACGCCGCAGGTATTTAGAAGTAGTATTCTGAAGGAAGCATATGAAAAAGCCGAAAAGGATAGTTTTTTAGGGACTGATGATTCTTCCCTTGTGGAAAGAATAGGCGGAAGAGTAAAGGTTTATGAAGGACATGCTGATAATGTCAAGATAACAACAAAAGAAGATCTCAGATATTTTGAATAGGTGGTAATATATGAAATTTTATAATACTCTGACTAATCAGACAGAGGAATTCAAACCAATAGAACCCGGTAAAGTGAAAATGTATGTATGCGGACCCACTGTATATAACTATATACATATAGGAAATGCAAGACCTATTGTAGTTTTTGATATACTGGCGAGATATTTCAGACATAAGAATTATGTGGTAGAGTATGTTCAGAACTTTACTGATATTGATGATAAAATGATAAATAAAGCAAATGAAGAGGGGAAAACAGTACGTGAAATAGCTGACAGATATATAGAGGCCTTTTTGGAGGATACAAAAAAGCTGAATATTTCTGCTGATATAGTACGCCCTAAAGCAACCGAGTATATAGAGGATATGATCATAACAATAGAAGCTCTTATAGATAAAGGATATGCATATGAACTAAATGGGGATGTCTTATTTGATGTCACTAAATACAGTGAGTACGGAAAGCTGTCAAACCAGAAGACCGATCAGCTTGAAGCGGGAGCAAGGATTGAAGTGGGAGAAAATAAAAGAAATCCTCAGGACTTCGTTTTATGGAAAAATAAAAAAGAAGGAGAGCCGTTCTGGAAAGCACCGTGGGGAGAGGGAAGACCGGGCTGGCATATAGAATGTACTGCAATGAGTCATAAGTATTTTGGACTGAATTTTGATATTCACGGAGGCGGACAGGATCTTATTTTCCCGCATCATGAAAATGAAATAGCTCAGGCAAGATGTGCTTACGGCGGGAATTTCGCGAATTACTGGCTGCATAACGGCTATATACAGCTGGACGGAGAAAAAATGTCAAAATCAAAAGGGAATTTCTTTTTATTGAGAGATGTTCTGGAAGAATTCGACGGAAATGTATTCAGATGGTTTTTAGCCGGAACGCATTATAGAAAGCCGATTAATTTTTCCAAGGAAGATATGCTTGCAGCAAAGGCAGCACTTGAAAAAATAAACGGTGCATTATTACGGGCTAAGGATTTTATAATAGAAAATAATACAAAGTATGATAATATATTAGAGGGATCTATAAAGGAATTTTCGGAAAAATTCGATCAGGCGATGGAGGATGATCTGAATACACCTCTGGCAGTATCTTTAATACATGAATTTTTAAGAGAAATAAATAAATTTATTGATAATTACGGAAAATCTGTTATAATAAAAGAAGCAGTTGCTGTCATTAATGACAGAATGGCAAATGTACTTGGAATAGAACTAAAAGAAAGCGGTCTGGAAGATTTAAGTTCAAGTCTGCTGGATTTATTCATCTATATAAGAAAAGAAGCCAGAAGTGAGAAAAACTTTAAGCTGTCTGACTTGATAAGGGATAAACTTTCTGAACTGGGGATAGAGCTGAAGGATAATAAAGACGGGACAACGAGCTATATAATAAAATAATAAAAGGAGAAGTAATAATATGGGATTTTTTTCTAGGACATTTAATTTTTTTAGAATAAAAAAAAGTTTGGCAATTGATTTAGGAACAGCCAACACACTGATTTACGACAGACAGAAAAAGAAAATAGTACTAAATGAACCGTCAGTAGTGGCGCAGGACAGAAAAACAAAAAAGGTAATAGCAGTGGGAAAAGAAGCAAGAGAAATGTTAGGTAAAACACCTGACAGCATTATTGCGGTAAAACCCCTGAAAGACGGAGTAATAGCTGATTTTGACGTTACAAGAGAAATGCTTAGATTATTTCTTCATAAAATATACGGAAGATCGCCTTTTAAGCCGGAAGTAATGATATGTGTACCTTTGGAAGTAACTTCTGTAGAGAAAAAAGCCCTGTTTGATTCTATTACCGGAGCTAAAAAAGTATACATCATAGAAGAAGGAAGAGCGGCAGTTCTAGGTTCAGGAGTAAATATTTCCGCACCTGAAGGAAACATGGTAATAGATATAGGAGGAGGTTCTACTGATATAGCAATTCTGTCTCTTGACGAAATAGTTGTCAGTAAGTCTCTGAGAATAGCAAGTAATACGTTTGATGATGATATTATAAAATATGTTAAGAAAAAATACAGTCTTCTTATAGGGGAAAGAACAGCAGAAAAGATAAAAAAGGAACTTGGAACTGCAATACCGCTTGAGGAAGAGGAAATAATAGACATAAAGGGAAGAGATTTAATCACGGGACTTCCAAAAACTGTAAAACTTTCTTCGAATGAAATATATGAAGCTATAAGAGATTCATTATATGAAATTATAAATAACACAAAAGAAGTATTGGAAAAATGTCCGCCGGAGCTGGTTGTGGATATATTGGATAATGGTATAGTTATGACAGGCGGAGGTTCGCTTGTAAGAAACTTTACAAACCTGATGGAAGAAGAGACAAAGATAAATGTATTCCTTGCTGAACAGCCGCTGGAATCTGTAGTTCTGGGCGGAGGACTGGCATTTGATAACAGAAATCTTCTGAGAACTCTTCAAATGAAGGAAAATACGTAAAATGAGCATAAAGGATCTTAAAGATACTTTTTTAATAGACAGACTGATTAATGAGGCTGCTAAAGATAAAGAAAGCGCAAGTTATCTTTTTTATGGTGATAAAAGAGTAGACTTGCTTTTTTATGCTTTAGAGTTTTCAAAACTTTTTTTGTGTGAAAATTTTAAGGATAATGATTACTGCGGTGTGTGCAATGTATGCAAAAGTGTAGATAATTATTCATATCCTGATATAGAAATAATAAATAAAGATGAGCAGGGTGTAAAAATAGATGATGTAAGGGAAATAATACTAAATGCCATAGAATCACCATATAAGGCAAAGAAAAAAGTTTATATCCTGAACGGAGTGGAAAAGCTGCGTAAAGAATCAGCAAATGCATTACTGAAAATAATAGAAGAACCGCCAAAAAATCTTTATTTCATACTCCTTTCAAAAAGTCTGAATATAATTCCGACTATAAAATCAAGAGTTATGACTTTTGTGATAAAACCGCTTGATATAGAAGCTCTGGAGGTAGAAAAAGAAATCTACTATTTTTTTGACGGAAATGTAAAAGATATAGAAATGTGGAAAAAGAAAAAACATGATCTTAGCTGCGGGCAGCTTTCCCTGAAGGAGATTTTCAGAAATATTGAAGTATATTATATTTATAATGAGCTGACGGAGCTTCTTATGAGAGTACAGGCAGAAAAGCTGTTCAACGATAAAAAGGAGTTTATGAGCAAGCCGGACTTTAAGATCTTTAAGGATTATATAAAAGAGCTGCTGGAGATTTATGAAGATACAGAGGATTCTTTTGATGTGGAAAAGCTAAAGAATAACGATGATTTTGCCCTTCATCTTCAGGCTGTGAATCTGTATCTCAAAGAAATCTATCTGGATATAAAGATAAAGTATATACAAAGTATAATGATGCTTGGTAAAAATTATAAATATTATAAAAGCTCTGAAAAGATAGAGGTTAATCAAAGAGTAAACGATATTTTTACTAAAAATAAAAAAGATTTGAAGAATTTTTTGGACAGATTGATTTTTATAAAGAAAAATAAAATAAAGAATCTGAAAAAAATAATAGAAATAAAAAACAGTATTGATAATAATGTAAATATAAGAGCTCTGATTTCTAATTTTTTTATGTTTTATGAGTAGTAATCCGTGAAGTAAAAGGATACGATTTTAAGTATCAGGAAAGGAAAGCAAAATGATAAACAGAAAACAATTTTATGGAATATTTTCGATAATTATCCTGATTTTTATTGCAGCTGTCTTTTTTTCAAATTCCGGACCAGAAAGTGTTCAGGGTGATAGTCTGCAATATAAAAACGGTGTGCTATATACTAAAGCAGGTGAAAAATATACTGGAAAAGTAACAGAATCGGAAGGATATAAGGCAAAAATAAACGGAGTTCAGATATCAGAAGGATTTGTAACAGTGAAAAAAGGAGTGATGAACGGTAAATTTGAATTTATATCATTCAGTGAATTCTGGCATGGTGCAGAAGTGAAAGGTAAAGCCAAAAATGGTACTATAACAGAGCTTAGAATAAAAAATTCCGAAAAAACATTAGAATTAAAGAATATTGAGATAGAAAAATATTTTGAAGAAAATACCAGCGGAAATCAGTCTGCTCAAACAGCTGTTTTATCTGCACTTGGAATATACGAGGATACAGACACAGAGGATTAGCAAGAGAAAAATAAAACTTTTTGAAATAAATGCTTGCAAAATTTGAGAAATTACGATATAATGTTTGAGTATTATGGAGAAGGTCGCTTAGCTCAGTTGGGAGAGCACCTGCCTTACAAGCAGGGGGTCACTGGTTCGAGCCCAGTAGCGACCACCATTATTTTTTTGGGGGTGTAGCTCAGCTGGTTAGAGCGCTGGCCTGTCACGCCAGAGGTCGCGGGTTCGAGCCCCGTCACTCCCGCCATACAAGCCCAGATAGCTCAGTCGGTAGAGCAAGGGACTGAAAATCCCTGTGTCCGTGGTTCGATTCCGCGTCTGGGCACCATGTAGAAACTCTAATAATGGCGACGTGGTCGAGAGGCTTAGGCAGAGGTCTGCAAAACCTTGTACACCGGTTCGATTCCGGTCGTCGCCTCCATTTTTTAACAGGATAGATATGCTATTCTTTTTTTATTTACAGGCAAAAATTTATATGATAATAATATTTAAAATATAAAATGCTCTTTTGATAATATACTTTTATTTATCAAAGGAGCATTTTTTTAAATTATTAAGTCTTCTTATAATATTAATCGTTCTTTTCTGAAGTTCTTTTCCTGTAGAAGGAAAGCTTTCCCCGTCAGGATTCTCTTTTACAACTCTGCAAAATGCATCTGCCATTTCCTGCGTAGCAAAAGAGGCATTGGAATAACATTTCTGTATTACATCATCTTTATAAAGCATTATTATATCCAGTACAGAACTTTCCCCGTTAAGTTTCCCGCCTGAAATATTATAAATAAAATCAATATCAGAGGCCAGAAGCTCTACTTTTCCTTCAACTATCCCGTTTTTTATCTCTGCTCTGAATCTGGCAGAATTATTATTTATGTCCGTTCCGCTGAGTATGCCTGTATATGGTTCATTTTTATAATAAATAATATCATCTGTTATTTTGAGATTTTTATCAGGGAGCTTTATTGTTCTGCTGTTTGAGCAGGTAAGTACCAATAAATAAGTCAGGAGAATTAATAATAATTTCTTCATATAATCAACCGCCTTTTGTATTTTATAAAAATTTTTTAAACAACATAAATTATAACACTTTGATGTCTGAAAGTAAAATTACGGGTTCCGATATATTTGACGGTTTTAAATATATTTAGTATAATACTATAAAAGCTTATAAGAGGTGAAATGAATGAGAAATGATGATTTTGGACATGATGATTACAGATCAGGCTACCTTGATTATGAAGAGATAAACAGAATTGTAGCTCAGAAAATGACTGGGTGTATACTTTGGATGGTTGTCGGGCTTCTTGTATCAGGGATAAGTGGATTTTTAGTAATGACAAATGTTGAAATAATGAGTCTTATATTTGGAACAAACTTGTATTATGTATTGTTTTTTGTGGAACTGGGTCTTGTATTTATGTTTTCGATGATGTTAATGAAAGCTTCTGTAGGAGCATTACGTGGAATGTTTTTATTATACGCTGTATTAAACGGGATAACTTTAAGCATAATAGGTTATATTTATACAGGCGAGTCAATTATTTATGTATTTTTAGGGACAGTAGTATATTATGCCTGTCTTGCTGCATATGGTTATCTTACAAGAGATAATTTAGGAAGATATCTTCCTTATGTAATGGCTGGTTTAATAGCACTTATAGTAGTGTCTCTGATAAATATTTTTATGAAAAATCATTATTTTTACTGGATAATGTCATATGCAGGAGTAATAATATTTTCGGCATTCACAGCGATAGATATGAATATAATCAGACACAGACTCACAGACTATGCTATGGAAGACAATACCATGCTGGACAGAATACAAATAGCAGGGGCATTAAATTTATATCTTGATTTTATAAATTTATTCCTTTATTTATTAAGACTTTTCGGGAAAAAAAGATAAATTTTCTGATGAATACAGTTTTAGGCGGGTATAAAACCTGAATAAAACTGTATTTTTTTGATAAGAAAATAATTTTAAAAAAATCAATGTCATACTATTTAAAAAATTATTACTTAATGTTATAATTAAGTAACAAAAATTGATTTTAGGAGGCAGACTATGAAAAGAATAATTTTGTGTCTAGTACTTGTAATATCAGTAATTAGTTTTTCAGAAGAAATCCAGTTAGAAAGAAAATACAATAAAAATAGTACATGGAGTATTTGTATTTCAAGTGATTCTACTGCTAAAAAAGACTGCAGCGTAATATTTAAGGGAAATCCTTATAAGGAATTTAAGGTATTTAAAAATGAAGACGGACACAATGGAATGTACATAAAATACAGAGAAATGATTATAGTAGATTCTAAAGAAGGAGATCTGCAGCTGATAGAAACAAAGACAAAACCAATGCCTAAAAAAACAAGACCTGCAGAAATAGACGAAAATCTTGCCAGTGCCATAACAGTGTCAGTCTCGTCAGAAGACAGTGAATTAAAGGGACTTTTACCTCCGGAAGCTCTTTCGCATTTGAAAGTATACGGAAAAAATGTATATTATATCAGAATGGCTTTTATTAATCACACTGTCAGCAGTGAAATCACAGAAAATGAATAAGAATAAGAAAAGTAAATAAATAATAAAAAACAGGACTGTTATTTTTATAAAAAGTCCTGTTTTTTTTATACTACATTTTGTAAAAAGCGGCAGCTTTTTTTATTCTTGAAATAAATTCATTTCTTATGTTTTTAGGCTCAAGAATCTCGCATTTATCTGCAAAACCCATCAAAATCCGGTAACTGTATTCATTATCTGCAAATGGTATATCAGCTGTATATTTACTGTCTTTTTCAGAAATAAAACATTGTTCTCCATATAATTCGGTAAATTCCCCTTTTAGTGATTTATCAACAGATACTCTCAGTATTATTATATTTTCCTGAATAGGTCCTTTTTCAGGCTCAGCTTCGGGAATCTCTCTTGGTGCAAATGATTTTTTTGTAATTTTTAAGCCAGATATTCTGGATAATTTAAAATACCTGAAATCATTCCGCAGAATGCAAAAACCCTCGACATACCAGTCATTGCCTTTAAGTATAATTCTGTACGGTTCTATTTTGCGTGTACTCTTTTTTCGCTGTCTGTCCTCATATTTGAAGGTCAGGATTTTATTTTTGTCCATTGCAGACTTAATGCTTTTTAGATCAGAGCTGACATTATTTGTATTTTTCCATGGAGTAAGGTCAATAATTATTCTGTTTGTTTTCTTTTCTATATCTTTCAGCCTTTTTTCTGGAATGATTCCTTTCAGCTTGATCAGTGCGTTTGTGATTTCAGAGCTTGAAAAAGCAGAGCTGATACTGCTGAGTCCTGTAAGAAGCGAACTAAGGTCCTCAGAAGTAAATAAATTTTTTTCAAGTTTAAATTCCTCAAGGATTCCTACACCGCCATTGACACCTGGATAAGTAATGACAGGGATTCCAGCAGCATTAAGAGTGTCAATATCTCTGTAAATAGTACGCGTAGAGACTTCAAAAATTTCAGCCAGTCTTGGTGCGGGTATTTTTTTTCTTTCCAGCAGAATAACAATAATAGAAAGCAGACGTTCTATTTTCATAAATAATCTCCTTAAGTTTTATTATTATTATAGAATCATGACATAGTGATGTCAAGTTTTTGTGTTATAATTTTTTTATAAATATTAAGGAGGAAATAAATGGAAAGAAATTTTGAAAAGGAAAAGAAGGAATTATTTGATAAAATAGGGAAATCATATAATATGGTATTGTCTGCTTCATATGAGGAGAATGTAAGCTCACGTATGGTAACTGTTATTCTGTTTAATGAAAAACTCTATATTACGTCTATGGGAAGTGAAAAGCTGGAACAGATAGAAAAAAATCCTAATATAGCACTATGTGCAGATACTATACAGATAAAAGGAACCGGAAAAATTTTAGGATATGCTTCAGATGATAAAAATAAAGAAATTATGACAGAATATAAAAATATACTTCCTGCTTCATTTGAGCGTTTTGCATCAAAGCCGGAAGCAGTGCTGGCAGAATTTGTTCTTATAGAATGCAGATGGTGGAAAGAAATACAGGTGATGGATGGTGTAATTATAGATTTTGAAGATAAGAGAGCAGTTTCAAGAGTATAAAAAGGCAGATGTCATAAACTGAATTATAAACATTCCGCCTGATTTCTTATAGAAAAGGAACAGCCGCAGTACTGCTGTCTGTAAAGATCATATTCCCTGCTGATTTCAAGTGATCTTTTAAAACCGTTATTCTTTTTGAAATCGGAATATAAAAATTTTATGTTATATATTTTTTCAAGGTTTGCACCGATCAGATTAATTCTGTCAGCATTCTTATGAGGGCTGATAGTAAGAACAGAGCCAAAGTAATCAAAGCCTCCCTCTTTTGCTCTTTCTGCCGCTTTTTTTAATCTCATATGGTAGCATAATGAACAGCGTGAACCGCCCTCGGCTTTATCCTCATAATTATGTATAGTATCAAAAAATTCCGTCGGATTATATGTTTCAGAAATAATCTCTATTTTACCTTTGTAGACTTCCCGGGTAAAATCCTTTAATTCATTGAATCTTCGTATATATTCACTTTCAGGGTGTATATTCTGGTTATAATAGTAAAGCGTAATATCAAAAGAAGAAGATAAATATTCGAGTACATATGAGCTGCACGGTGCACAGCAGCTGTGAAGCAAAAGCTTAGCCTTTTTTTCGGCTAAGCTTTTTATGATTTCTTCCATTTTTTTATTATAATTTATTTTATTCATGTTTTTTACCTCATCTTACATTCTGTCAACAGTTTTGATTCCAAGAAGATCCAGTCCTGCTTTTAAAACATGTGCCGTTTTGGAAGCAAGAGTTATTCTTGAATTTCGTAGTGCTAAATCTGTTTCATTTGCAATATGCTTTTGATTATAAAAAGTACTGAAAGTTTTTGCTGTTTCAAATAAGTAATCTGCAATCAGGTTTGGTCTGTATGTTTCCCCGGCTTTTACCACTATATTCGGAAAATTCAGAAGCATAAGCGACAGATCTCTTTCTATGTCAGATTCCAGAATGATTTCTGAATCTTCGTTATATCCTATATTCTCTCCGTTAAGCTTTCTAAAAACAGACATAATTCTTGCATATGTATACTGTAAATACGGTCCTGTATTTCCTTCAAAGCTCAGTACCTTTTCCCATTCAAATATAACAGGTGAAGTTCTGTTCTGACTAAGATCAAAATATTTGATAGCTCCGATACCGACAATTTCAGAAATTTTTTCTTTTTCATCATCAGGGATTCCCGGATTTTTGATTTCAATAGTTTTGCGTACTTCTTTTTTGGCTTCATCCAGAAGGTCATTAAGTTTAATAATATTACCCAGTCTGGTAGAGAATATTCCATCTTTAAATCTCATAATACCAAACCAAACATGTACTTTTTCATAATCAAAGCCGTCACCAAGTATCTCAGCTATTTTAAATACCTGTCTAAAATGATCCTGCTGTCTTTCATCAGTAATATAGATTGCTTTATCGATATGGAGTACTTCTCTTCTATATTTTATAGTTGCAAGATCTGAGGTAGAATACAGAAAACTCCCGTCTTTTTTCTGAACTATACAAGGATGAAGCTTTGTATCTTCATCAAAAAATACAACAAGAGCATCCTGATCTTCGGTTGCTATTTTTCTTGAAACAAGTGTATCCAGAATATCGGGCATCATATCATTATAAAATGATTCACCGTTATATAAATCAAATGTAATATCAAGTCTTTTGTAAATTTTGTCATATTCTTTTAGTGAAATATCTATGAATTCATGCCAGAGTCTGTTATTTCTTTCATCTCCGCTCTGGAGCTTTCTCAGTTCATCACGGGCGATGATTTCCAGCTCAGGATCATTTTTGGATTCTTCGGAAAATTTTACATAGATTCTTTCCAATTCCTCTATAGGGTCTTCTTCATAATTTTTTTGATCAAGCCATCTGTCATAACCGACGATTAATTTACCAAACTGTGTTCCCCAGTCGCCGATATGATTATCCGCCAATATCTCAAAACCGGTAAATTTCATGATTCTTTTTATGGAATCACCTATAATCGTACTTCTAAGGTGGCCGATATGCATTCTTTTGGCTATATTAGGCGATGAATAGTCAATGATAGTTTTTTTCCCGTTATCAAGGAATGAAAAATCATAATCTTCTTTCCCTATTTTTTTAAATTCACTATTTATAAATTTACTTTTCAAAAATATATTTATAAAGCCTGGTCCGGCAATTTCAAGTTTTTCGATAATATCATTTTCTGAAAAATTATCTATGAATGTCTGGGCAATTTCCCTTGGATTTTTACCAAGTGTTTTTGAATTAACCATGGCAAAATTCGTAGCAAAATCTCCAAATCCTTTTTTGTTTGAGCTTTGAATTTCTATGTCTGAATCAATGTTAAAAATATTTTTAACGTTCTCATGTATTAGTTTTTCAAGCTGTTTATTAATAAGTTCCATAATTCACCCCAATGTTATATAATATAAATAATTATATCAAAATATGTTCATAAAATAAAGTATTTATCAGAAAAGGAGCTTGCAATGAGGTTTGACAGAGAATATTTTTTACGTGATGCACTTGAAGTAGGACCTGAAATTTTGGGTCATTATCTTATAAGAAAAATAAACGGCAGGACTGTAAAGACAATGATAACAGAAGTAGAGGCGTATGTGGGACCGGAGGATAAGGGCGCCCATACTTATAAAAATAAAAGAACGGCAAGGACAGAGCCGATGTTTAGTGAAGGCGGACATGCATATGTATATTTGATTTACGGGATGTATAACTGTATAAATATAGTATGCCAGCAGGAGGGAAAGCCAGAAGCACTTCTGCTGAGAGCCGTAGAGCCTTTGAATGAATTTGATCTTCTTTTTGATAACAGAAGCCCTGTGAAAAATATACATAATCTTAGCAACGGACCGGGAAAATTATGCTCGGCTCTCGGAATAGACAGAACCTTTTCAGGATACGATCTTATCAGCGGGAAAGAATTATATCTGGAAAAAAATGAAAACAGAAAAGATATTGAGGTAGTATGCTCTAAGAGAATTGGTATTGATTATGCAGAAGAATATAAAGATAAGCTTTGGAGATTTTATATAAAAAATAATAAATTTATAAGTAAAAAATAAATATTCGCACATTGATAATTATGCGAATCATAATTCATTATACATACAAAAAAACAAAATGTCAATCTATTTTTTTTGTATAATTAATATTTTTAAATTGAATAATTAATCTAATGTATTTAAGTATGTAAAATATAGAGAGAAATAAATTTTTTATCAACTAAAAAGTTCGCATAATTATCAAAAAGCGAATATTAAAAATGGCTTTATCAAAGGGGGGAGGATTTCTGGGGGTCGGAATCTGGAAGAATAAAGCCGGAAATGAGGGGGGAGCAATAAAAAAAGGAATTATCTTAAATTTTTTTAGAAGATGATTCCTTTTTTGCTAGTTTTAAACTAATGATCTGATAATCTTTATTTAGTTCTTGTAAATGTTAATTCTGTCCCGTCAGAAGTAATCAGCTTCAGGGTTTTTTCGTCCAGCACTTTATACGTGGCAGTTTCAGGAAGTACAGTAAGATATTTATATTCCTGTTCCATTACATTTCTCGGACCATATAATTTAGTACTTGCCAAATTTGAAAATGTGATATTTTCACCATTTATTTCAAAGTTTCCGCTGTAAGTATTTACTCCTGAAAATCCTGATACCAGATTTTCTTTTTTGGCAAAATTAAGAGTAATTTCTCCTAAAGTTTTTGAGCCTATATATTGGTATATTAATGTTTCATTCTGAAAATCAGTTAATTTCCAAGAAGTTGACGATAAAGTTTTTATCTTTTTAAATTTTGCTGTTTTGGCAGATGATACAGTGAACAAAAACAGTACAGACAACATGATTAATAAAACTTTTTTCATTGTTCCCTCCTACATATAGATTATTAACAGAATTATATACTATATTTGGGAAAATTAAAAGCTATTTATTGTAAAAAAGAGTTTTTATCATGTTTCTAAAGAGATATTTTTCTGTAAAAAAATCAGAGTTAAACAAAAAATACATAACACATACTATTTTTTCTTAATTATAAATATGTTATAATTTATTTGAAAAAAGTTAGGAAAATTGATTGGATTAAAATACAAATATTTCTGAAATGAAATGGAGGAAAATTATGAAAAAATTGATTATAATATTATTATTTATAATTACTTCCGGAATTTTTTCAAAAACAAATGATGTATTTTTACATGAATTTGGAATTTCGGATAAATCAATAGAATATTATAATAAAGCTTTAAAGATAAAAAGTATGAACGGAGAAAACAGTGAAATAAGAAGCGCATACAGAGATGCTGTAAAAGAAGACGGGCGTAATTATCTTGCACTTGATGAGCTGGGAAATATAGCCAGAATGGAAGGGAATATACAGGAGGCTGGGAATTATTATCTGAAATCCATAGAGGTAAATCCTGACGGCTATGATTCATATAATTATTTAATAGATTTATACCGTTCAGAAGGAAATAAAGAAAAAATGAGAATGTATGCAGAAATACTTGTGGAAAAACATCCGGATTATCCTGACGGCTATTATATTCTTGCTCAAATATATGAAGAAGAGGAAAATGAGGATTATGCCCTGAAATATTATTCAGATGCCTTAAAAAACTATAATAATTATAATACAGAGAAGTTTCCTGACAGAGCAGAAGTAATACTGGAAAACAGAAGGCTGGATTCTATTATAGGGATAGCGGATATTTATACAGTCAAGGCAGAGTATGTAAAAGCTCTTGAAAAGCTTCTGCTTATCAATCCTCTTAGTTCCAATTACAGTGACATAGAAAGACAGAATTATACCAATGCAGTGGTGGAAAGTCTGGAAAAACTGAATAAAAAGAATAAAAAGCTTGCAGGACGGTATTTAAAAATATTTCAGGACAGAAATGTACTGCCCAGAGACTATAAATTTTAATGAAATTAAAAATTACAAAAAATCTATTTTTGTAATTTTTTTATACAAAGATTGAAAAACATAGGGTTAAAGGAATTGTCTGATAAAAATATCAGGAAAAATACAGAATAAAAGCGACAAAATAAAAAGAAAGCTTGATTTTTTCTGAAAAAAATTATATATTGTTTGTAGAGTAAAATGAAAAATATTTTATGGAGGTGTAGCTTTGATGGATGAAATCTCAATTGTCCTATCGGGAGAAGCCGGAAAAGGCTTGAAAACAGTAGAAGAGATGGTTACCAAAATATTGGCTCAAGACGGATATAATATATATGCGTCAAAAGAAATTATGTCAAGAGTAAGGGGCGGAAATAATACTACCCAAATAAGAGTGTCTAATTCATATATTGGTTCATATGTTAATAAAACAGATTTTTTGTTCGTATTTAATCCGAATGCATTATATAGACTAGAAGACAGAATCCAGAAAGAAACAGTAATAATCGGACCGAAGTCATTTTTTAAAGAAGAGGATTTTGGAAAGTATAATATAAAAGAAGCCGAATTCCTGCGGCTGGCAAGTGAAATAGGAAATCCTATTTATTCCAATACAATTGTTATGGGAATGATTTTAGGAATGTTGAATGCTACGAAAGAAGAAGTATATAAGGCACTAGACGAAAAATTTGCCAGAAAAGGGGAAAAACTGGTTCAGGAAAATATAGCAGCTTTTGAAAAAGGATATTCTCTCGGTGAAGAGTATAAACTGAATCTGAAAAAAGGAGAACCGCAAAAGCATATTTCCGGTAATGAGGCTGTTACATACGGTGCAGCAGCAGGCGGCATGAATTTTGTAGCAGCTTATCCCATGTCTCCGGGTACTGATGTAGTAATGCTTGCAGCACAGTGGGAGAAAGAGTTTGGGATAATAGTAGAGCAGGCAGAAGATGAAATCGCTGCTGTAAATATGGTTCTTGGTGCATGGTATGCAGGTGCAAGGGCAATGACTTCCACTTCCGGGGGCGGATTTGCATTAATGGAGGAAGCAATAAGCATGTCTGGTATAGGGGAGCTGCCTCTTGTAATTCATAATGCCATGAGACCAGGTCCCGGAACCGGGCTGCCTACGAGAACGGAACAGGGTGATTTGAATCTGGCAATGTATGCAGGACATGGAGACTTTCCACGTGTTCTTCTGGCGCCTACATCACTTGAAAGCGGTGTGGAGCTGGGGCAAAAAGCCTTTAATATAGCTGATAAATATCAAGTGCCGGTAATAATACTAAGTGATGCTAATTATTTATCTCAGTCAATGAATCTGGGAAAAGTAAATCTTGAAGAAAATGAATATCACGTCGTAGAAAGTACTGAGGATTATAAGAGATATCAGTATACAGAATCGGGAATATCACCGAGATCTGTTCCTGGCTATGGAAAAGGACTTGTAAAAGTAGATTCTGATGAGCATACTGAAGAAGGGATTATTACAGAAGACTTTGATGTCAGAATAAAAATGATGGATAAGAGAATGAAAAAGCTTGATAAATATGTTGATATAGAACCTGAATTAGTAGGAAATCCTGATTATGAAACACTGATCGTAGGCTGGGGTTCTACATACGGGGCAATAAAAGAAGCTCTTCTGAAGAGCGGAAATGAAAAAACAGCATTTCTGAGTTTTAAGCAGGTATTCCCGCTGCCGAAGTCTACAAAGAGCTATCTGGATAAGGCAAAAAAGCTTGTTTTAATTGAGAATAACGCAGTGGGACATTTTGGTGATCTGATAAAGCTGAAAACCGGGGTAGAGTTTCATAAAAAAGTTTTGAAATATAACGGTCTGCCTTTTAATATAGAAGAATTAATCCAAGAGATAGGAGAGTATTAATTATGGAAGATAAATTCAAAATTGCAAAAAATGAAGATATTGCCTGGTGCCCTGGATGCGGGAATTTTTCTTTACTGAGAATAATTCAGAGTGCATTAAAAGAGCTGGATATGGATCCTAAAAATACCGTGATTTCTTCGGGGATCGGACAGGCAGCTAAAATGCCGCAGTATATAGATCTGAATTTTTATAACGGACTTCATGGAAGAGGGCTTCCTGTGGCGGTCGCAATAAAAATGGCAAATCCTAATCTGAATGTAATTGCAGAAGGCGGAGACGGTGATATGTACGGAGAAGGCGGAAATCATTTTATACATAATGTAAGAAGAAATCCTGATATTGTACATTTAGTGCATGATAATCAGGTATACGGACTTACAAAGGGACAGGGTTCTCCTACGAGTTCAATAGGTCAGAAAACAAGTCTCCAGCTTAACGGAGTCACATCAATTCCTTTTAATCCAATAGCTGTAGCAATAAGCCTCGGAGCGACATTTGTGGCAAAAGCTTTTACAGGCGATATGCAGGGAACAAAGGAAATTATAAAAGCAGCAATACAGCATAAAGGATACGCTCTGGTAGATATTTTTGATCCATGTCCGAGTTTCAATAAAACGAATACTTTCAAATGGTATCAGGAGCATACATACAAACTTGAAGGTCATGACCCTGCAGACAGGGAAAAAGCATTGAAACTGGCTTTTGACGATCATGAAAGAGAAATGTTCGGTTTGGGTATAATATACAAAAGAGAGGATATTCCTACACAGGAAGATAATATGTGGTTTTATAAAGATTCAAAAAAACCATTGTATGAAAGAAAAGCAGCAATAGAAAGGGTTTTACACAAACTCGGAATGTAGTTAATATAAAAAAAAACAAAAATTAATAAAATAATAATAGCATTTATTCAATAAGTGTAGTATAATCATTTTAGATCGTAAGATCTGAAACCTCAATTAACCCCCCCTTTTATTAGAGTCCGCTTTATGCGGACTCTATTAAATTTTGATTTTTTTAAATAATATGATATAATTCTAGCAACCAAAAAAATTGGAGGTTTTTGTTTTATGAAAAAGGCACTAATTTTACTTGTGGTACTAATGAGCACAATAACTTATACAGAAAGTACAGCTGGTAAAAAGAGTAACAATGTAAATGACGCGGCTGATAAAATAAGAGAGAGCGTAATCTTACCGCAGTTCTTTGAAGAGGCTAAAAGTTTACCGGATAAAAATACAGTGGAGGTAGCAAAGGCAGATAAGCTTGAGTATTATGAAACTGGTAAAGCATCATTTTACGGAGGGAAGTGGCACGGAAGAAAAACAGCTAATGGTGAAATTTTTGATACGTATACCATGACAGCAGCACATAAAACTTTACCGTTCGGAACGAAAGTAAAAGTAACAAACTTAAACAACGGTAAATCAGTAGTTGTTAGAATAAATAACAGAGGACCTTATGTAAAAGGCAGAGTTATTGACTTAAGTACTGCTGCATTCGGAGCTATTGAAAGTTTAAATACTGGAGTTACTTCAGTGAAATTAGAAATTATAAAATAGTGTTTATGAAGAAAGGTGGTAAAATTGCTACAGGGAAAAATAGCCTTAGTTACAGGCGGATCCAGAGGAATAGGAAAAGATATAGTATTAAAATATGCTAATAATGGAGCAACAGTAATTTCCGGAGATCTGATTGATCCGGATTATACACATGAAAATGTAAGCTTTGTTAAACTTAATGTTACTGACAGAGATAACATAAAAGAAGCTGCATCAAAAATAAAAGAACAGTATGGAAAATTAGATATATTAGTAAATAATGCCGGAATTACAAGAGACGCCATATTATTGAAAATGAAAGAGGAGGACTGGGATCTGGTTGTGGATATAAACCTGAAAGGCGTTTATAATGTAACGCAGGGATTCATTTCACTTCTTTTAAAGAGCGGAAACGCAAGTATAATAAATATGGCTTCAGTAGTAGGTCTTGACGGGAATACAGGACAAACTAACTATTCTGCTACAAAAGGCGGAGTTATCGCCATGGCAAAAACTTGGGCGAAAGAATTCGGAAGAAGAAATGTAAGATCAAATGCAATTGCACCAGGATTTATAAAAACTGACATGACACATGTACTTCCTGAACAGGTAATAGAATCTGTTCTTGCAAATACTCCTTTGCGTTCAATGGGAGAATCTGAGGATGTATCTAATGCCGCTTTATTTTTAGCCAGCGATATGTCGAAATTTATTACAGGACAGGTAATAAGAGTAGACGGAGGATTAAACTTATAGTGTCTGAGATTAAAAATACAAGAGCTGTTGCCGCACTGGGTGCTTTTATAAGTTCCTTTTTGTGGTCAACGGCTTTTGTAGCAATTAAAATAGGGTACAGGTATTACAGTGGTCAGTTTACTTTTGCAGGGATAAGATTTTTTCTTGCCGGTGTTATTTTATTATTGTTCTCATTAAAGTATATGAAAATGTTTTTTGCTAATTTTAAGGTATTGTTTATAATAGGTTTTTTTCAGATATTTATAGGTTATGCAGTATTTTACACAGCTTTGAAATATATTGATGCTACGGTTTCTTCAATAATTGTGGGAGGCAGTCCGGTGACAACGGCTCTCGTCTCACATATAGTACTAAAGGATGATAAGCTTAATAAAAATAAGATAATCAGTCTGGTGCTGGGATTTTTGGGGATATTTGTAGTGGTTATAGGAAAGGCTTCAGGAGGAGACGGTGCTGCTCATAATCCTTTTCTCATAACTCTGGTCAGTGCATTTTTATTAATACTGAATCAGATTATAAATGCTCTGGTAAATATATATGTGGCCAAAAAATCGCTTGGTGTGAATCCTGTTATTATAAACGGCGGGCAGCTTTTTATCGGCGGGGCTTTATTAATACTGCTGGGAACAATAGCGGGAGAAGAACAGAATTTTCTCCAGTTTGAAATGCCTTTGCTAATGGCAATAGGATGGCTGGTAATAGTTTCTACATTTGCTTTCACTATCTGGTACACAATTCTTCAAAAAAAGCTGATGACAGTATCAGAATTGAATATATGGAAGTTCATAACGCCTGTGAGCGGAGCGATTCTTGCATTTTTACTTCTTAAAGAAATACCTAATATTTATACAATAGCAGGATTAGTACTGGTAGTACTTTCTTTATTTTTTAATTCAAAAAAGCAAAAAAAATCGGAATAAAATATGATTTTTTCTAATTTTTTTAATAATAATTAATCAAATATAAATGACGGTTTTTTAAATTAGATAAAAACCGTTTTTTTAATTCTTTAAATCAAACATCGTTAAATTTTTTCTGATCAAAATATAAATAAGATTTTCCATTATTCCAGCACAATGTTTTTCTGTAATTAATCAAATGTTATTTCTCGGATTGTAAGCTGCTGTGTTATTATTGACAGTTCTTTTTTTCAGAGCGTGAAATTGAATGAAAATTTTTGAGAGTATAATTTTTATAAATAAATATTTCAAGTATAGAAAAAATTCATGTAAAGATATAACAAAATCAATTGTTTAGAAAATCTGAATGTGATATAATACGTCTGTACACTTTGGAATGCATACAGGTATATTTTAGAAAAAACGGCAAATGTATTATTCATTTTATTATAGTTTTGGCCGTCTTTAAAAACCTTTTGTATAACAGATGTTTTTTAAAGGGATCAAAATACATTTTTCGAATAAAAAAATGTACGTTTAGCAAAAAGTAAATTATTTTGACTTTTTTTTGCTTTTTTAATATCATAATAGTATAAACAATTAATTTTTAAGGTGGATAAGAATGAAAATAGGGATTTTTACCGATACGTACAAGCCGCAGGTAAACGGAGTAGTAACTTCTATCACTGTACTAGAAAGAGAACTCAGAAAAAAGGGGCATAAAGTTTATATTATAACAACTTCGGATCCGGAGGTTCATTCCCCGGAGAGTAATGTTCTGAGACTTCCCAGTCTTGTTTTCAGACCTGCTCCACAATACAGGCTTGGAATGATCTATTCAAACAGAGTAATAAATAAAATAAAAAAACTGAATCTTGATATAATCCATTCACAGACAGAATGGGGCGTTGGAACATTTTCAAGATTTGCCGCCAAGAGGCTTAATATTCCTTTAGTCCATACATATCACACATTGTATGAATATTATACCCATTATGTAACTAAAGGACATTTTAAGAAGCAGGCACGGAAGCTGGCACAGAAAATAAGCAAATTTTACTGTGATATGTGTGATTCTCTGGTAGTTCCCACTGAAAAGGTGGAAAAAATAATAAAATCTTACGGCGTGGAAAAGGATATATATATTATCCCTACAGGAATAGATGTAGAGAGATTCTACAGAAAGAATTATACAGATGAAGAGAGACAGCAGTTAAGACATGAGTATGGTATAAAGGATGACGAGTTTTTGTGTGTCTATATAGGAAGAGTGGCTAAGGAAAAAAGTATAGACTACCTGATAGAGTCATTTGCCAAAATAGATGATGAGAAAATGAAACTTTTGATAATAGGAAAAGGACCTGATCTGGAGGATTTTAAGCTCTTTGCCGAACAGTTTGATTTTGGAGGCAGAGTTATATTTTCAGGAGAAATTCCGTATGAGAAAATACCAATATATTACCAGATCGGTGATGTATTTTTGAATGCGAGTATTTCCGAAACTCAGGGTCTTACTTTTATTGAAGCTATGGCTGCGGAAGTAATAGTTAATGCCAGATTTGATGAAAATCTTGAAAAACTAATAACTAAAAGAAAAGCAGGACTGCTTTATAAAGATACAGACGAATTTCTTTCTAATATCAAAACAATAAAGGCTGATAAAGAGCTGGTAAAAGTATTAAAAAACAATGCCCTGGAAATCTCAAAAGAATTTTCGGCTGAAGCTTTTGGGGTCAGTATAGAAAATGTCTATTATGACACAATAAAGGAGTTTAAACATGGCAAAAATTTTACTTTTTTCGGAGGGAAAAAATTTATTCAGCAAATCAGGCGTTGGAAAGGCTTTAGAACACCAAAAAAAGGCCCTTGGTCTTAACGGGGTAGAGTATACGCTTGATCCTGACGATGAATATGATATAGCACATATAAATACAATAGGACTTGCTTCTTGGAGAGTACTGAGAAGTGCCAAAAAAAAGAAAAAACCTGTAGTCTATCATACACATACTACAAGTGAAGATTTTAGGGGAAGTATAAAGTTCAGCAATCAGCTTTCGGTTATTATAAAATTTTGGGCAAAAAAGCTATATAATAGTGCTGATTATCTGATTTCACCTACTAATTACACAAAAAATCTTATTTCATCAAAATATGTGAATAACAAGGAAATAAGAGTAATATCAAATGGTGTGGATATAAAACGTTTTAGCAAAAATGAGGAGCTTGGCCGGAAATTCAGAGAGAAGTTCGGCTATAGTGATGAAGATATAGTAATAATATCAGCTGGTCTTCCTTTTCAGAGAAAAGGAGTACTGGATCTGGTGGAGATAGCGAAGGAAAATCCCGAGTATAAATTTATTTGGTTCGGGGCTTCAAGCATAAAAAATATACTTCCGAAAAAAGTAAAAAATATCATAGAAAATCCTCCCCCAAATTTGATTTTTCCGGGTTTTGTGGATGAGGAAATTTTGCTTGGGGCGTACAGCTCGGCAAATCTGTTTTTTTTCCCCACATATGAGGAAAATGAAGGAATAGTTGTTTTAGAGGCATTGTCTATGAAACTGCCTGCACTTCTCAGAGATATACCTGTTTATGAAGACTGGCTGAAAAATAAAAAAACATGTTTTAAAGGAAGTAATAATGCAGAATTTACTAAGCATATAGAATATATTATAAATAATAATACTTATGAAGTAACAGAGAATGCTTATGAGGTGGCAAGGGAGAGAGAGCTTTCCAAAATAGGAATAAAATATAAAGAATATTATGATTATATACTGTCAAAAGAAGAGAATTAGTTCAAAAGCAAGATTTTTTATGAATCTTGTTTTTTTTATGATTTTTTTTGACGAAAGTATTGTGAAAAAATTATAAAGTGCTTTTTATCTTCAAAAAAATATTATAAATTATAAAAAACAGAAAATTTTTGAATTGAAAAGAATATAGGAAAATCATAGTGTAAAGTAAAATTTTACTGATGATCCATCTGTTATGTATATTTATTTTCTATTTATAAATATATATTATATAATTTTGCATTTTATAATTTTCAAGGTATCTTAGTAGTGAAAATTCAAAACATCTAAATCTACAATCTGACTTATCTGGTAAATTACAAAAATTCATACAAAAACAAAAATTATTAACACAAATTTTTTTTATAAAAATTATGTAACCGATTCCAAAAAACTAAAAAAAACTAAAGGATTTTTAAGGCGGTGAAAAAATGTAACCGTTTCCAAAAAGGTGGTTTTATGAAAATAACAGACATAGCAGAGTTATCGGGAGTATCGAAAGCAACAGTATCAAGGGTATTAAATAACAGTCCCAATGTAAAGGAAGAAACAAGAGAAAAAATAATGAAAATTATTGAAAAAAATAATTATTACCCTAATGCAATAGCAAGAAATTTATCAAAAAGAGAAAATAATTCCATAGGTGTTATTATTCCAGATATAAGTAACCCGTTTTTCGCAAAAATAGTGGATAAAATATCTATAGAGGCGGAAAAAAAGGGGCTGAATGTATTTTTGTGCAATTCAGGGGAAGAATTCAAAAATCAGGAAAAATTTATAAAGACACTGATAGAACAGAGAATAAAAGGCATTATACTTATTGCGACAAGGGAGACATATCCCAAAAGTGATTTTTTGAAAGAATATATAAAAGAAATTCCTGTTATTATATTAGACAGAGCACTTAAAACAGACCTTCCAAGTGTTTTGATGCCGAACTTTGAACTGGCATATGATGCTACGAAGCTTTTTATAGAAAACGGACATAAAGAGATTGCCATAATCACAGGTCCGTTAACTGAAAAAACAGCTACTGACAGACTGGAAGGTTATAAAAAAGCAATGCTTGACAACAAGCTGAAAGTAAAGAAACAAAATATATTTTACGGAGACTTTAATGTAGAGAGCGGATATGAAATGTCAAAGGAGATATTGAAAAACAAAAAAATCACAGGAGTATTCGTATCGAATAACCTGATGACAATAGGACTTCTAAAGGCAGCACGTGAATCAGGACATAGAATACCGGAAGATATAAGTGTATTTTCATTTGAGGAAATAGAATGGGGAGAATATTTTGGACTTGAGATTTCTGCATATAAGATACCATTTGAACTCATGGGGCAAAAAGCGGTAGAAGTTCTTTTCAGAAGAATAGAAGACAAGACTTTTAACCAAAAAGTAGAGGTGGATTTAGAAAGGGCTGCAAATCAAAAGTTGAGTATAAAGAACATTAGAGGGAAGGAGGATGTAAAAAAGTGAAACACATTCTGGTAATAGGAAGCTTAAATATGGATTTGGTAGTGAAAGTGGAAAAACTGCCAAAACTCGGGGAAACAATATTGGGTGAAACGCTTTATGAAAATCCCGGGGGAAAAGGAGCCAATCAGGCTGTAGCAGCAGCGAAGCTGGGCGGTAATGTAAGTATGATAGGGAAGCTGGGAAAGGACAACTATGGTGAACAATTACTTCTGAATCTGAAAGATAATAATATTAAAACAGAAGGAATTATAAGATGTGATGATATTACCGGTACTGCTGTCATAGAAGTAGACAGCAAGGGAAATAACAGTATTGTAGTTATTCCGGGCAGTAACTTAAAGCTCTCAAAGGAAGATTTGGATTCGGCATCTGACTTAATTGATAAAGCAGATATAGTAATATTACAGCAGGAAATTCCGATGGATACTGTGGAATATGCTTTGGAGCTGGCAGCTGAAAAAGGGAAAATAACAATATTAAATCCTGCACCGGCAGTGAAAATAAGCGAAAAAGTACTGGCTGTGACTGACTTTCTGATATTAAATGAAACAGAACTTGAGATAATATCGGGAAAAGAGAGTATACCTGAAACAGAATATATTTATACGATAAATGAATTAAGAAACAAAGGAGCCAAAAATATTATACTGACTCTGGGTGAGAAAGGAGGAATGTACACAGAGGGAGAGGAAATAAAGGAGTATAAAGCTCTAAAAGTAAAAGCTGTAGATACTACAGCAGCAGGAGACTCTTTTATAGGAGCTTTTGCACTAAAGCTTGCAGAGAATGCAGGTGTATCAGATGCTCTTGAGTTTGCCGTAGGCGTTTCAGCACTAACGGTAACAAGAAGCGGCGCACAACAATCATTGCCTACACAAGAAGAATTAAAATTGTTTTTAGAATCTAAATAAAGTCTATTTTTGGAGGTAAGAAATGAAAGTAAAAAGTTTTATGAGAGTTTTTACAATGTTATTGGTATTTTTGATGGTAGTAAGCTGCGGCGGTGACAAGAAAGACGGAGATCAGGCAGCAGGAGGAACGTCAGAAGGCGGAAAGAAAAAATTAAGAATAGCTATAGTGCATGCCGGATTTTTAGGGGATAAGTCGTTTAATGACTCAGCCAACGAAGGAATAAAAAAAGCAATGGCTGAATATGACATAGAGGTAAAAACACTGGAATCAAAGGTACCGTCTGACTGGGAAACAAATGTGGTTTCTATGGCTTCGGAAGGATATGATCTGGTAATAGGTAACTCAAGCCAGTTTCAGGATATTATAAAAAAACATGCTCCTGAATTTCCAAATGTAAAATTTGCGATTATTGACACAGTAGTAGATGAGCCAAATGTAATGTCTGTAGTATTTGCACAAAACGAAGGATCGTTTCTTGCAGGTGCAGCCGCTGCATTATTTACACAAAAAACAGATGTGCCTAATGTAAATGCCGAAAAGATAATAGGATGGGTAGGAGGAATGGATATTCCCGTACTTCAGGATTTTCTTACAGGATATAAGCAGGGTGCAACATATATAGATCCTGATACAAAGGTATTAGTATCATTTGCCGGAACTTTTAATGATCCTTTGAAAGGGAAAGAGCTTGCACTTGCACAATACAGCCAGGGTGCTGATATAATAATGAACGTAGCTTCAAACACTGGAAACGGAGTATTGGAAGCTGCAAAAGATTCACAAAAATATGCAGTCGGTGTGGATATTAATCAGGATGACATTTATCCGGGATTCATACTTACATCTATGCTTAAGAGAGTGGACGTAGGAACATATGAAGTAATCAAATCAGTAGCAGAAGATAAATTCAAAGGCGGAGAAATCCTAAAAATGAATGTGGCTAACGGAGGAATCGGTCTTACAGATATGTCAGTAATGAAACAGGCACTGGGAGATAAATTTCCTGAGGACATACTTACAACAATAAATGAATTAACAGAAAAAATAAAATCTGGAGAAATAAAAGTAGAATCTTATCCAGGGTTCAAATTTGAATAATGTTCCTCAAAAAAGAACGGGAGGAAAAAGGAATTGAAAAAACAGATTGTATTAATGAAAGACATAGAAAAAAGATTCGGCAGTATTTCAGCAATAAAAAACGGATTTTTTGATTTATATGAAGGTGAGATTCACTCGCTTATAGGTGAAAACGGAGCCGGGAAATCCACTATGATGAAAATTTTATACGGTCTCTATCCGAAAGACGGGGGAACGCTCGAAGTACGGGGAACAGTTTATGATGACTACTCTACCAAAACAGCAATAGAACTCGGGATAGGAATGGTGCATCAGGAGTTCATGCTGGTTAAGGAAATGACAGTTCTGGAAAATATAATACTTGGTTTTGAACCGAAAAAATCAATGGACAGAATTGATTTTGCCAAAGCAAAGGAATCTATAGAGGAATATATTGAAAAATATAACCTTGATGTACAGGTTAATAAAAAAATTCAGGATATATCTGTGGGAGAAGCACAGAGGGTGGAAATAATAAAGACACTTTACAGAGGTGTGGATATTCTGATTCTGGATGAACCTACAGCAGTTCTTACGCCTCAGGAAACTGAAAAGCTCTTTGTGATTTTGGAAAATCTGAAAAATAACGGGAAATCTATAATTTTTATTTCTCATAAATTAAATGAAGTAATGAAGATCAGTGACAGAATAACTGTCATGAGACAAAGCAAGCATATAAACACTGTTGCCAAAAATGAGACTAATCCTGTAGAACTGGCTAAAATGATGGTAGGCCGTGAGGTTTTTCTGAATATAGAAAAAACAAAGCCGCAGGTAGAAGAAACGCTGCTGAAAGTAGACGATATCTATGTTTCCAGTGAAAGGGAGCTTGCGAAGATCAGAGGTATTTCATTCGAGGTAAAAAGAGGAGAAATAGTAGGAATAGCCGGAGTGGACGGTAATGGTCAGAGCGAACTGATAGAAGCTATAACAGGTATAAGAGAAGTAGAAAAGGGAAATATAACATTCAAAGGTAAGGATATAAAAAATAAAACGGTAAAGACAATTCGAGATATAGGAATATCACATATTCCGGAAGACAGAAACAAAAGAGGCCTTAACAGGGATATGAATATAGAAGAAAATCTCGTTGCTACAAGATTTTATAAAAAAGAATTTTCAGGAAAAGTTCTGCTGGATTATAAAAAAATAAGAAATTACGCTGTGGAAGCAATAAAGAAATTTGATATTCGTCCTGATAATCCTGAAATAAGCACAAAAAGTCTGTCAGGAGGAAATGCACAAAAAATAATAGTGGCAAGAGAGCTGGGAAGTGAATCTGATCTTCTGATTGCTTCGCAGCCTACAAGAGGAATAGACATTGGTTCCATAGAATTTATCAGAAAAAACATAAATGAGTATAAGAGCAGAGGAAAAGGTATTTTACTGGTTTCAGCCGAGCTGGAAGAAGTAATGTCTCTATCTGACAGAATAATTGTAATGTATGAAGGCGGAATAGCGGGAATTCTCAGTGCAGAAGAGGCTACGGAGGAGAATGTAGGATTTCTAATGACAGGAGGAAATAAAGCTCATGAATATGAAAAATAAGTATATAAATATATTTATCTCCATTATTGTATGTATGTTTTTAAGCGGTATAATTATAGCCATAATGGGAGAAGATCCTGTCGAAGCATATATTCAGTTATTCAGGGGAGCATTTGTCGGAAACTTTAATCTGGGTTCGACTCTGGAGAAATTTGTTCCTCTGTTACTTACAGGTTTGGCATTTATAGTAGGAGCCAAAGTAGGAGTTTTTAACGTAGGAGTAGAAGGTGAACTTTATCTAGGGGCAGTAACTGCAGCCTGGGTAGGGTACAGTCTGAAAGGAATGCCGAGTGTAATACACATAATTTTATGTTTCGCAGCTGCAATGATAGTAGGAGCTGCATGGGCGTTCATACCTGCATATCTAAAGGCATATTTCAGCGTAAATGAAGTGTGTGTTACGATTCTTATGAACTATGTGGCAATTTATATAACTTCTTATTTGGTAAACTACCCGCTGTCGGGTCATACAGGTGTTTCTCAGACTCCGCCTATAGAAAAAACGGCTTCTTTAATGAGAATACTGAAACCCAGCAGGGCAAATATAGGTTTGTTTATAGCAATTGGTGTATGTATCCTTATATATTTTATTATAAGAAAAACTAAATTTGGATTTGAAATGAGAAATACTGGAAGCAATCCTTTTTTCGCAGAGTATGTAGGGGTAAGACCTAAAAAAGTAATGATACTGGGTATGCTGATGAGCGGAGCTATTGGAGGACTTGCAGGAGCAATAGAAGTAATGGGGATTTACGGAGTATTTCTGGATAACTTTTCATTGAATATAGCAGGAGACGGTATGCTGGCAGCATTGATAGCAAAAGGAAGTCTGGCGGCACTCCCAGTTCTGAGCCTGTTTATAGCAGCGCTGAAGAGCGGTTCACTGGGAATGGAAAGATATACCGGGGTACCAAAGTCTTTGATCGATGTACTGATAGCATTATTTATACTGCTTGCCACTATGGATACTTTATTTAGTTTCATAAAAAGCAAGAAAAAAAAGAATAAGGAGTAGAAAAATGAAAGGATTAACTTCTATAATAGATTATTCAATAATACATGCCACAATAAGAGCTTCCACTCCTATACTGCTTGCAGCTTTTTCAGCGGTAATAACCCAGCAGGCAAATATACTGAATGTAGGTGTAGAAGGAATAATGCTGATGAGTGCTTTTATGGCAGTATATGTAAGTTTTCTCACAGGGAGCTGGATTCTTGCGGTACTGGCTGCAGTGGTAGTAGGTCTTCTGGTTGCTGTAATTATAGGCTTGGCCCATCTAAAGTATAAGGGTGATATATTTGCCGTAGGTATGACTGTAAATCTTTTGGTACTTGCTTTAACAAGATTTTTATTACAGAAACTTTTAAAAGCTTCCGGGAGTTTTTACTCAGCGGAAATAGCACCGATGCCGAAGATACACTTTGCCTTTCTGGAGAAATCACCAATATTAAACAGTGTTTTTAATAATTACTCACTGTTGGAGGTTCTTATTGTTCCGATTGTTGTACTAATGTGGTTTGTATTATATAAAACAATATGGGGATTAAGGACAAGGAGCATAGGACTAAATGAGGAAGCGGCAGAAACAGCCGGTATAAATACATATAAAAGAAAATTTCAGGTAATACTTTTATCCGGAGTAATAGGAGGACTTGCGGGAGCACATTTGTCCCTTGGTTATTCTAATATGTTCGTGGAAAATATGACAAACGGAAGAGGATTTATGGGAGTGGCAGCAATGTTTTTCGGAAATGCAAATCCTGTATTTACTACAATAGGATGTTTCATTTTCGGTTTTGCGGATTCCATAGGTGCCAGACTTCAGGCTTACGGATTTCCATCGCAGTTTGTACTTATGATACCTTATCTTTCTACGGTAATTATATTGGCAATTTCCATGATAAGTAAACAGAGAAAAAATAAAAAGATGAAGAGTGCGGTAAATTAATACAGCTGATTTATAGGGAAGTCAGGCTGTTTAAATGAATCAGAAAAAAAACCGGAATTTTAGCCTGTCTATGTTTTGGTAATATTAAAGGCAGGAACAGGTATAAGAAATTTGATAATATAAAGGATTAGTTATTTTGAATATAAGTTAGATAAAATGCTAGGAGGCTTAATGAAAAAGATAATTTTGGATGTAGATCCCGGACATGATGATGCTGTAGCAATAATGCTGGCAGCTTTTAACCCGGAAATAGACTTATTGGGAATTACTGTAGTTGCAGGGAATCAGACATTGGAAAAGACTTTTAACAATGCTCTGAAGGTATGTTCTCATCTTGGAATAGATGTACCTGTGTATAAAGGAATGCCGGGACCTATGGTAAGAGAACAGGTAATAGCGGATGATATTCATGGTGAAACAGGTCTGGACGGTCCGGATTTCGGTGAGATAACAAAAAAAGGCGAGACAATGCATGCAGTGGACTATATTATTGAAAAGCTGCTGGGATCAGATGAAAAAATAACTTTGGTGCCTACAGGACCGCTTAGTAATATAGGTATGGCACTAAGAAAAGAGCCGCGTATCAAAGAAAAAATAGAACAAATAGTACTGATGGGAGGGGCATATCAGCTTGGGAACAGTACACCAGCTGCAGAATTTAATATTTTTGCAGATCCTGAGGCTGCATATGTAGTATTTAGTTCCGGTCTTCCCGTGGTAATGATGGGTCTGGATCTTACAAGACAGGCTCTTGCAACAAAAGAGGTAGTTGATAAAATAGGGAGCCTGAACAATAAAGCATCAAAATTATTTGTGGATTTAATGGAATTTTTTGCCAAAACACAGCATGATGTATTCGGGTGGAGTGCACCTCCGGTACATGACCCTACTACAGTGGCGTATCTGATAGATCCTTCATGTATAGAGACAAAGCCTATGTATTGTAAAATAGAGCTAAAGAGTGAGGATTCTTACGGAAGAACACTATGTGACTATTTTGGGATACTTAAAAAGGAACCAAATGTAGATGTAGCTGTAAAGCTTGATTTTGATAAATTTTGGAATATAGTATACGAAACTTTAAAGCTGTATAAATAATATTTATTATGAAGAAATATAAAACTAGTGTTTTGACACTGAAAAAATTAAGGCTTTTGGTAGATAAATTTAAAAGGAGAAAGGTATGCTTGATGTATTAGAAAAAACATTAAACAATAAAAAAGAAGAGTACCTTGGACACCTGAAAAAACTTCTCAGCATAGATACACAGACAATCGGACACGGGATACTCGGAGGAAAGGAAAAAGAAGGACAGGAGTACATTCAAAAGCTTCTTAGTGATCTTGGAGCAGAAATAAAAAAAGAAGATCTTGATGAAGCTTTGCTAAAACAGGCATATGAAACATATAATGAAGGAAATCTCGGACATAATAATAAAGACAGATACAATATAATAGGAGATTTTAAAGGGAAAAAAGATAAAACAATTATATTCAACGGTCATATAGACACTATGCCTTACGGTGAAAAAGAAGCATGGAAGCATGATCCGCTGGATCCTGTAGTGGAAGACGGAAAAGTATACGGACTCGGAAGCACAGATATGAAAGGCGGGCTTATGGCCGGAATAATGGCAGTAAAATTAATAAAGGATTCCGGTCTTGAACTGCCGTGTAATGTAAAAATAATGTCTGTAGCCGATGAAGAGGGCGGAGGAAACGGAACTATCACAGCTATGATGAATAAAGATACCGGAGATGCTGCGGTAGTGTGTGAACCGTCAGATAATGAGATTCTTATAGCCCATATGGGATTTGTATTTTTTAAAGTATCAGTAAAAGGTAAAGCCCTTCATTCGGCAGGAAAGTGGAATGGTGTAAATGCCATAGAAAAAGCTGTAAGTCTTATTCATGAGCTGGGTGAACTGGAAAAAGAATGGCTTATGAAGTATAAGCATCCTTTGCTGCCTCCGCCGACTTTAAATGTAGGTGTGATAAACGGCGGAACTGCTGGTTCCACTGTACCGGATTTTTGTGAATTCAAGGTTTGTGTTCATTATTTACCTGGAATTATGAGTTTTTCACAAGTAAAACAGGAATTTGAAAAACGGATATTTTTACGTTCACAGGGGGATGAATTCTTAAAGGATAATCTGCCTGAAGTAGAGATTTATCAGTTGGGTGGAGGCTTTGAAATGGACTCCTCGGATGAATTCGTGAAATTTGTCCATGAAAAAGCAAATGAAACCGCTGATATTCCAATAAACGGAGGAATAGCGGGTAATGATGCAAGACTTTTGAAAAATCTTGGAAATATTCCTACTGTTATTTTAGGGCCTGGAAGGCTTGTGGATTGTCACAGTATAGATGAAAGTATAAGTATAGACGAGTATTTCAAATATATAAAAATCTATGCAGATTTAATTATGAGTTTTTAGGAGAGGAGAAACAGAATGACTAAAATATTAATAGCAGGTGAATCATGGACAAGCCATACAATTCACATAAAAGGTTTTGATACATTTACTACAAGCAAATATGAAGAAGGGGTAAAATGGTTTAAAGAAGGACTGGAGAAAAACGGGGTAGAGGTAGATTATATACCAAATCATCTTGCACCAGAAAAATTTCCGGTAACTCTTGAAGAACTAAAAAAATATGATGTGGTATTTCTTTCTGATATAGGATCAAATACTCTTCTTCTTCCTGACCAGGTATTTGCTAAAGGAATGAAGGTTCCTAACAGATGTGAACTGCTGAAGGAATATGTAAATGAAGGCGGAGCTTTTGTAATGATAGGAGGATATATGTCATTTACAGGGGTAGATGCCAAAACAAGATACGGTGAAACAGCAGTTAAGGATATACTGCCTGTAAAGCTTCTGGATAAAGACGACAGACAGGAACTTCCTCAGGGCGTAAATCCGAAAAAAGTAAAGGAACATAAGATTTTCAAAGGAATAGACGAGGAATTTCCATATTTTCTCGGATATAATAAAACAATAGGATGCAGTGAAATAGGTGAAATCCTTGCAGAAATAAACGGAGATCCGTTTATAGCCGCAGGAAATTTCGGGAAAGGAAAAAGTCTGGCATTCACATCTGATTTTGCTCCTCACTGGGGTTCAATGGAATTTGTAGAATGGAAATATTATGATAAATTGTGGCTGAATATTATAAGCTGGCTTACCGAAAAATAATAAGCATAGATGTTTTAGATGAAAAAACAATGGAGACTGTCTAAATATCCGTAATATTAACAGGATATTTCGTACAGTCTTCCATTAAATAATCATATTGATTATGAAAAAAAATCATTAATGGATTTTTTATATACTAGATTTATCATACTATATATTTTTTATAAGTTGCATTTTACATTTTTTAAGGTATTATATGAGTATAGGAAACCTGCTTATTTCAGAAGAGATGTAAAGACAGCAGAACTATGTCTGAATTTAATAAAAAAAGTAATCTCATCTCAGGACAGCAGGCAAGTGTTCTGCTTTTTGGAGTTTTAAATTATTTTTGTTTTATAAAAATCAGAAAGGAGTTTATTTAGTTTAGATAGTTATCTGAAAAACAGCAGTGTTGCCATTGAAATATTTAAGAGATACAGACATATAAAAACAGCACTTTAAAACTTCAGGGTGAAAGGAGAGTGAGGGAGAGTTTTTCAAGGTTTTGATTAACCATATCATTAACTTTTAATCGTGAAAAATAAGGAGGCCGATAAATTTAGGAAGTGTTTTGTTTGGCAGGTGCTTTATAAAATGTAAAATTATATGCAGCAAAGGAACTATAGTATTCTAATCTATAACTCAGGATGTGAAAAAATGACAGATAAACATCAGATAAAGGAAATAATCGAAGATTTTAAAGAAGATTTAGTTAGACATAGAAGAAACTTGCACAGGATACCTGAAATTGGATTGAAACTACCTAAAACAATAGAATATATAAAGAAGGAGCTGGACAGCTCCGGAATAAAATATAGAGAAACAAAAACCGTAGATGGAGTTTACGGTTTGATAGAAGGAAAAAACAGAGGAAAAATAATTGCCTTAAGAAGCGATATGGATGCTTTGCCTATAAGAGAAAAAACAGGGCTGAGCTTTGCTTCGGATAACGGTAATATGCATGCCTGCGGTCATGATGGCCATATGGCGGTAATGCTTTTGACTTTGAGGATTTTAAACCAGGTTAAGGATAATCTGGATGGCAGTGTTATGTTTATATTTCAGCCCGGTGAAGAAGGACATCTCGGAGCTGAAAAGATGCTGAAAGAAGATTTATTTAAAGATATTAAACCTGATGTTATTTTTTCTTCACATGTAGGATCTATATTTGATGAGTTAGGAGATGGAGAATTCGGAATAGGATTTGGCAAGGTTATGAGTAGTCTTGACACTTTCAGTCTGAAAATGACGGGAAAAGAATCTCACGGAGCAGAGCCGTATAAGGCAAGAGATCCTTTTATAGCAACTGCAGAAATTCTTCTGGGTGTGCAAAGCATAGTAAGCAGGGAAATAAACACGAAGGAGAGTGCGGTTGTCAGTTTCGGAAAGATAGAGGGAGGGACAGCAGCCAATATAATTCCAAAAAGTATAGAACTGGAAGGAACTGTAAGATGTACTGATGAAAATATAAGAAATTATATTAATAACAGAATAGAAGAAATAGCATATCATACAGCAAAAGCTTACAGAGCTGACATAGATTATAATTACATTTATGGAGCACCTGTTTTAGAAAATAATAAGGATCTTGTGAAAGAATTCATAGAAGTCCTTAGAGAAAATATGCCGGAAAATGAATATAAAATTCTGGACAGACCTACGATGATAGGTGAGGATTTTAGTTATTTCCTAAAGGAAATACCCGGATTTTATTATTTTTTTGGTTCAAAACGTCTTATAGACGGGGCTTATCATGCGCATCATACTGAAAAATTCGATATTAACGAGGAAAATTTATATAAGGTTGTTTATATCAATATTATGTTTATACTAAAATATTTGTCATAGGACAAATTAGTGGAAAGTATAAGTATTAGTAAAAAGAACTGCCTTAAATTTCGGCGGCAGTTATTCATGAAAAAGAGATATGAAATTACTGGTTTTGAAGTATAAAAAAGCAGGCATAAAAAGATATGCGCTGCTTTTTTTATGTCTGAGGAAAATATGAAGATTTGGTTTTATTACAGGGTCTAATTATAAGAGTAAAGATTATAAAAATTCCCTTTTACTGCAATTAACAGCAAAAGGGAATGTCAACCAGTAATTACTAATCGGTTCTTATCTGGCTAAATTTAGTATTACTCCTATCATAATTCCAAGTATAATTAATCCGGCCCAGGCAAAATGTGCACCTTTTTCTCCGAAAATTTTAGTAAGCCCTTTATATACTGCGTCTGATATTTGTCTGTTGATATATTTTTTCACTTTTAAACCTCTTTTGTAATTTTATATATTATTTCCCTGTAGGAATAAAAGGTCTTACTAATCCCGCAAGTCCTGAAATATTTCTTGTCTGAACCAGAAGTTTTCCTCTTCCTGTAAATTCATTTACTACACCTTCTCCTGTAGTAAATCCAAACATACCAGAGGCAGCTTTAATATTATATGCCAGCGTGCTTTCCCATGCTACCACATGAAAGTTATCCACTACAAACGGACTTGAACCGTCAAGATCTACCTCTATGATATCTCCGAATCCGTTAACCAGCATTGTCCCCTCACCTGCTGTTTCCATTACGAAAAATCCTCCTGTACCGCCGAAAATAGCACGGCCTACAGACTGCTTCTTCATATTATATGTAACTGAACTGTCACATGCAAGGAAAGCTCCGTCATTAATACACCATTTTGATTCTCCTACTTTTAGTTCTTTAATCTGCCCGATTGATCCCGGTGCGATTGCTACCAATGCATTATCAGCAGTACCCTTTGCAGTAGTGATAAAAAATCCTTCACCGCTGACTACTGATCTTGCCGCAGCTTTCAAAAGTCCGCCTATTCCGCCTGAACCGTTGCTGTTCATTTTTCCTTCAAGAGTGACCTTTCCATTGTGATAAACCATTGATCCGCTCTCTATTCTGATCTCTTCATTGGCATTTAAATTAACTAAAACTAAAGGAAAAGCTCCTTCATTTGATAAACGATAATTCATAAAATACTCCTTTTTTTATAATTTTAAAATATTCTACCATATTTTGGATGTTAATTCAATTGAGTATTATGTCTGAATTAGCTGTTATATATCTAAAGATATGCAATGTCTGTTTATGTGTTTTTTTGTGAGAATAAAATTCTGTATCCTGCATCGATATCAAGTGTTTTACAGTTTCCAAATATTTCTTCCAGCTTTTTGAATGTACTTTTAGCACCGTGTTTCGTCTGCAGTACACAATAAAATACACCATTGGCATTAAGATGTTTCCAAGATTCTTCATAAATCTTGAAAATGACATCTTTGCCTGCACGTATTGGAGGATTAGAGAGTATGCAGTCAAAGTTTTCATGAATATTATCAAAAATATAGGATTTTATAATATTATACTCTGTTATATTATTAAGCTTTATATTTTTTTCGGCAAGCTCCAGTGCTCTTTCGTTTACATCAGATAAAGATATATTCAGACCCGGAACAAAGCTTTTGGCAATAATTCCCACAGGGCCGTAGCCGCAGCCTATATCAAGGAATTTTCCTTCTTTGAGACTGCTGTGTTTAAGGAAAGTTTTCAGCATAAGTTCACTTCCAAAATCTATTTTATTTTTTGAAAAGACTCCGCTGTCAGTTAAAAATGTAAAGTTTTTATTTAAAAATAGAAATTCTATTTCTTTTATATCAGATTTTGATGTTGGTTTTTCCGAATAATAATGGTTCATACCGACTCCCTTTATTTTTTATTGAATTATAACATATTTTAAGTATAGAAAAAAAGCATAATTAAAGTGAACATGCAGTTGTCATATTATATACAGTAAAATTCTGATGAGGAAGGTGATATTATGGACAGCGCACTTATTTTGAGGAAATTATGTGACAGCGGTGAGGAAATAAGTAAAAATGAAGCAGTTTCTTTATTGAATTCTTCAGATCTGATTTCGGATTTAGTATCGGAATTAGTTGAAAAACCTCTGTATGCTGTATGGAGAATAACAGCTCTGGCGGAAATACCATATACGGCAGAACTAAAATACACAAAAAGACTGATAAAATATATAAGAAAAAATATGTTTGACGGTGAAGGATTTACACTTTCAGGAAAAAAAACAGATTTACTTCCTTGTTATAATGCTATGCTGGCTGAAGCCTTTTCAAAATTAGGTTTTGCAGATGCTGACTTTGTCAAAAGATCAGTAAACTGGATAAAAAAATATCAGCTTTTTGAAAGAAATGAAAAGACGTGTTGGAATGGCAAAGGAATACAGAAATACGGCGGCTGCCTGAAAATGACCCCTTGTTATACAGGAGTAGTAAAAAGTGTAAAAGCACTTATATACTATAATAAATATTCCTCAAATTATGATGTAAAAGCGGAAAAGCTGATTCAAAAAGGAATCACTTATATAAAAAAACATCGTCTTTATAAGCACTTAAGTAATGAAGAGCCGATAAACAGACACATGCTTGATATATCTTATCCGCAGTCATATCAGCTGAACATAATGGAATTACTGGAAATAATGTATCTTACGGGAAATATTAATGATATATCCTGTGAGAGCGCCCTGAATTATATAAAGCAGAAGAAAACACCGGGTAATTTCTGGAAGACAGACTATGTGTACAGCGGAGCCGGTTATACTGTATTTGATAAACGCGGAAAAAAGGGGGAATGGATAACCTATTTGCTTGAAAAATATACAGGAGAAAACAGATAAGCATAATATAAAAAAGAAGGTGTTTTGTTCACACCTTCCTGCATGTTATTTATGTTTCATTTCCATTTGGATTCTTCCTATTATTTCCTCAGGCGTATCATAAGTTATTGCATCTGCCATCACTGAAAATGTAGTAAGAGTAAATAAAACTGAAAATAAAATAAACTTTTTCATGATGTTACCTCCTAAATATAGCGTATTTTTTGGTTACATTCATTATAGCGAAAGAATATGGCAGTTCTGTGTCTGTTTCCTTAGAATTTCCAGATAAAAAAACTGCAGTTCTAAACTGCAGTTCAAAAATTTATTTTTCATCAATTATAGTAATATTGCTGATTCCGCTTTTCATAATAATTTTTCTTAGAAAAGGATTATATAAAATTTTTGCTTTTATAATTTTTGTAAAAATTTTTAAACGTATTTTCAGTGTCATTGATTTATATTTTTGATTCGGACTGCTAATTTCCGAATTAAGAACTTTACTTAATATATAGGCACTGTCAAAGGCGTAGCTTATTCCTTCATACGAACTCGGACTTATAAAGCCGGCAGCTTCACCTATAAGAAAAGAGTTGTCTTTTCCGCAGCAGAAATTTGAAAATTTCTTTGGAGCCAAAACAAGGCAGGCCTCGGTCTTGATGACATCTCCAAAATTGAAGCCGTATTTTTTCAGCTTTTCTTTTAACTTTTCAAAATTCTCCCTTGATTTTTCAAGTCCAAATGCACCGCCAAATATAAAATAGCCGTCCTTGGATATACTCCATGCACATGTTTTCAGAATATCCCTGTCAAATATACATGAATAAAAGGGATTAGGGTTTATATCCCTAAACCACTGCTGAATAGAGGTGTACTGCGGTATTTTATTTTTTCCGTAAACAGTATTTCGTACAATGGAATTGGCACCGTCTGCTCCTATGATATATTTTGCCGATATAGTACTTTCTTTTCCGTTTTCTACGAAATTAAGAAGATAGCCGTTTTCCGTTTTTCTTATATTTCTGCAAAAAGAATTGTTTTTTATTTCTATATTCTCAGGAATCAGAGATTTCAGCCATAAATCAAATTTATGACGGTCTACGTTAACATAAGTACGCTGATAATTGCGCAGCAGGTTTGATCCGGTATCGATGGTTTTTACACCGAAAATCTGAGGGTTCGACAGAATATTTACAGGCAGGGTGAGATTGAACTGTAGAAGCATTTTCTGTGCATCAGGCGAAAGTAGACCGCCGCAGGGTTTTTGAAATCCCTTGTTCTCATCATCCGTTTTTTTGTCTATAGCGATTATTTTAAATTTTTTATCTAACATTCTTGCCAGTGTGGAACCGGCAGGTCCTAGACCTATTATTGCGATATCGTACATTGCAGCTCCTTAAATTATAATGATGTTTTTAAAATTATACCATAAATACAGCAGATTTTCACGGGGAAAATAATAAAAAAGCGGGTAAAAACCCGCTGTGTATATTTTGCTATTTGTTTAAAGTTATGTACTGTGAACCGTTAGGAGTAGCAATTAAAATTAACATGCTTGCTCCTTTTTGGATGCTGTCATATACTTTTTTGAAATCTTCTACTGAATTAACAGAAACTCTGTTTATGCTTCTGACTATCATTCCCGGCTGTATACCTATCTTTGCAGCTTCTGTATTGCTGCCTACGCCTGTGACAATAAGTCCTGTTATACTGGCTGAATATCCGTATTTCTGAATATCCTGTTTAGTAAGTGTTTTTAGTGACAGACCAGAAAAGGCTGCTGCCTGTGTAACTGGTGTTTCGGCTCTTTTGGTTAACACTGTGTTTGCTTTATAAGTTTTACCGTCCCTTATATAAGTAAGCGAGATATTGCTTCCCACTCTTAAAGAGGCTATTTGTGCTACCAGCTGGCTTGCACTGTTGACTCTTGAATCATTCAGCTGTGTAATAACATCTCCTGATTTCAATCCGGCTTTTTCTGCAGGTGAGCCTTCAGTTACATTTGTAACAAGAACTCCGTTTGAAGTGGATAAATTAAACTGTTTAACCAGCTGCGGATTCAGATCCTGAAGCTCTGTTCCTAAAAATGCACGTTCCACCTTACCCGTTCTTATTATGGAATCTTTGATATTAACAGCCAGATTAGCCGGAATTGCAAATCCGATTCCTATGCTTCCTCCGGAAGGAGAATAGATGGCAGTATTAATTCCTATTACTTTCCCGCTTATATCAACAAGAGGTCCGCCGCTGTTTCCCTGATTTATTGCAGCATCAGTCTGTATAAAGTTCTCTATTTTTTCAATTCCTAATGAGCTTCTTCCTTTTGCACTTACTATACCTACTGTCATAGTATCATTTAAACCAAGAGGATTTCCAAAAGCAATAGCCCATTGACCGACGCTTATATTGTCGGAATTTCCAAACTCTGCCGGTTTAAATGTTTCCTTTGACTGTATTTTTAATATTGCTATATCAACTTCAGGATCATTACCAACAAGCTTTGCCTCTAATTCCCTTCCGTCAGAGAATTTTACAAAAATTTCATCGGCACCGTTTACCACATGGTTATTTGTCATAACATAACCATCTGTAGATATTATAAATCCTGAACCAAGAGAACCGGATTCTTTCTTTTCAGTTCTGGGCTCCGATCTTCCGTATAAAAACTGCTCGATAGGATTATAATAATTCACATAAACGGTCTTTTTAGTCCTTATATTTACCACAGAATCCTTAAGCTTATTAGAAACACTAACAAATTCATTTTGTGTTTCAATAGCATTTTTAGACACTGCAAGACTGGAAGAAGTTATTGCAGTCTGGCTGTCTGCTTTGGAATTGGAACAGCTGAATAAAAATAAAGCACACACCACTGTTAAAAGTGACTTTTTAAAATACATATAAAATACCTCCGTTTATTTCCTGTATATATTTTGGAGTAATTCTCCATTCTGCATATTGTATAATAAGTTTAAATTATAAGTGCCTAAATGTCAATATTATCTAAGGTAAATATAAGTTTAAAATAAGAATAGAATAATTTGTGAAAGCAAAAACAGCTGTCTGAATTATTTTTTTATTACGGATACTGCGTATATTATTATTAAATATTTTTATATACAAATTTATTTGAAATTTTTCGTGAAATATTGTACAATGAATTAATTGATATAAAATATAATTATATCAAGAAGTCTTTAGAAATTTGATATTTTATCCGGTTCAGACAGACCAGGAGGAAAAAAAGCACCAGATGCTGTTTTTACTCATGGACTTTTGATTTACAGATTTTTAATATAATTAATGATTGACGGATTTATACTAAATTTTAAAGCATAAATCAAATAAATACATTTAGGTTTATTTATAAAAAAAAAGTATAATCGTAAAAGTCAGAAAAAAGTTAAGAAATTAACAAGGTTGATTTTTTAGGCGGCTCTAAATATCTAGCTTTTAGAAAAAAAATGCTTTGAACTTCAAAATATATATACTTCAAAGTATTCGGAACAAAGGCTTTGAGCAAAAAATCTGCTTGACTAAACGACAAAATTAGTAGTATGATTTTTATGAACGTAATAATAATTTTTATATATAAATCTAGGGAGGAAAAGAAATGGCTAAAGTAATGAAAACTATGGATGGAAACCAGGCAGCCGCATATGCATCATATGCATTTACAGAAGTTGCCGGAATTTATCCAATCACACCATCTTCACCAATGGCTGAATACACAGATGAATGGGCAGCATACGGAAAGAAAAATCTGTTCGGCGTACCGGTAAAAATGGCGGAAATGCAATCAGAAGGAGGAGCAGCAGGAACTGTACATGGATCACTGCAATCAGGAGCGTTAACGACTACTTATACGGCGTCACAAGGTTTACTTTTAAAAATACCTAATATGTATAAAATAGCCGGAGAATTATTACCTGGAGTAATGCATGTAAGTGCTAGAGCACTGTCAGCTCAGGCTTTATCAATCTTTGGAGACCACTCTGATATTTACTCTGCAAGACAGGCCGGATGGTCAATGCTGGCAACTGGTTCAGTTCAGCAGGTAATGGACTTAGCTGGTGTTGCACACTTAGCTGCAATAAAATCAAGAGTTCCAGTTTTACATTTTTTTGACGGATTCAGAACTTCACATGAAATACAAAAAGTAGAAGTAATGGATTATAAAGTATATGAAGACTTAATCGATATGGAAGCAGTAACAAGATTCAGAGAGCATGCATTAAATCCTGAGCATCCGGTAACAAGAGGAACTGCTGAAAATGATGATATATATTTCCAGACAAGAGAAGTACAAAATAAATTTTATGATGCAGTACCTGATATCATGAATCATTATTTAAAGGAAATCTCGAAGGTAACTGGAAGAGAATATGCACCGTTTGTATATTACGGAGACCCGAATGCAGAATATGTAATAGTGGCAATGGGATCAGTAACAGAAGCTATAAAAGAAACAGTAGATCTTTTAATATCAAAAGGTGAAAAAGTAGGATTATTAAGTGTTCACCTATACAGACCATTCTCGGCAAAATACTTCTTTGATGCAATGCCTAAGAGTGTAAAAAGACTGGGAGTATTAGACAGAACTAAAGAACCTGGAGCTACAGGAGAACCTTTATATCTTGATGTAAAATCTATTTACTACGGAAAAGAAAATGCTCCGATCATAGTAGGGGGAAGATACGGTTTATCTTCAAAAGATACTACTCCTGAACAGATAGTAGCAGTGTATAATAACTTAAAGCAACCTGAACCAAAAGATCAGTTCACTATAGGAATAATAGATGATGTTACATTCACATCATTACCGCTTGCTGAACCTGTTTTCACAGGAAATGCAGATGTAACTGAGTGTTTATTCTTCGGACTGGGATCAGACGGAACAGTAGGAGCAAACAAAAACTCAATTAAAATCATAGGGGATAAAACACCTCTGTACTCACAAGGATATTTTGCATATGATTCTAAGAAATCGGGAGGAGTAACAAGATCTCACCTTAGATTCAGTAAAGATCCGATCAGATCTACATACTTAGTTACAAAGGCTAACTTCGTAGCATGTTCTGTTCCTGCATATTTAGGGAAATATGATATGCTTACTGGACTTAAAGAAGGAGGATCTTTCTTACTAAACAGTATCTGGGATGCAGATAAAGTAGTGGAGCATCTGCCGAATGAAATTAAAAAATTACTTGCTGACAGAAAAGCAAAGTTTTATATCATAAACGCAACAGCTATGGCGGAAGAAGTAGGACTGGGTACTAGAACAAATACAATTATGCAGTCTGCATTCTTCAAGCTGACTAATGTAATACCTTATGAAGAAGCTAAAACATACATGAAAGAATACATTGAAAAAACATACGGTGCAAAAGGACAGGACATAGTAAAAATGAACTGGGCTGCTGTAGACAAAGGAACTGAAGGACTTGTAGAAGTAACAGTAGATCCTGCATGGTCTAACCTTCCTGTAGACAAAGATATAGTAGACAGCGGAAAACCAGAATTCGTAAAAAGAATAGCAGAACCTATCAATGCAGTAAAAGGTGATGATTTACCAGTATCAGCATTCTTAGGATATGAAGACGGAACATTTGAAAACGGAACTACTGCATATGAAAAAAGAGGAATAGCAGTAAATGTTCCTGAATGGGTACCTGAAAACTGTATACAGTGTAACCAGTGTGCTTTTGTTTGTCCTCATGCAGTAATAAGACCATTCTTAATTAATGAAGAGGAGCTTGCAGCTGCACCGGAAGGATTAACAACTATAAAAGCTATGGGTAAAGGACTTGAAGGTCTTCAGTATAAAATACAGGTTTCTACATTAGACTGTACAGGATGCGGATCATGCGTAAACGTATGTCCTGCACCAAAAGGAAAAGCTATTAAAATGGAGCCTATTGAATCACAAATAGATAAAGGCGAAAAAGAAAATACAGATTACTTATTTAATAAAGTAAGCTACAAAGATCATATTATGGGTAAAGATAATGTAAAATCTTCTCAGTTTGCACAGCCGTTATTTGAATTCTCAGGAGCATGTGCAGGATGCGGGGAAACACCATATGTAAAATTAGTTACACAGTTATTCGGTGACAGAATGATGGTAGCAAATGCTACAGGATGTTCTTCTATTTACGGAGGATCTGCACCGGCAACACCTTATACTACAAATGCTGACGGAGAAGGTCCAGCTTGGGCATCTTCATTATTTGAAGATAATGCTGAGTACGGATTCGGGATGTTTTTAGGAGTAGAAACTCTTAGAAACAGAATAGAAGTAGTAATGACAAATACTATGAACGAAGTATCTCCTGAATTACAGGGATTATACAAAGAATGGATAGAAAACAAACAAAACGGAGATAAAACAAAAGAATTAAGAAATAAAATGCTTCCGTTACTGGAAAAAGAAAGCGGACAGGGAGCAAAAGAAATTCTTTCTCTAAAACAATATCTCGTTAAGAAATCACAATGGATATTCGGAGGAGACGGATGGGCATATGATATAGGTTACGGAGGTCTTGACCATGTACTTGCATCAGGAGAAGATGTAAATGTTCTTGTATTAGATACAGAGCTTTATTCTAATACTGGAGGACAGGCATCTAAATCATCACCTGCAGCATCTGTAGAAAAATTTGCGGCATCTGGTAAACCAACTAAGAAAAAAGACCTGGCAGCTATTTCTATGACTTATGGAAATATTTATGTAGCCCAGATCTCTATGGGTGCAAATCAAAATCAGGCACTAAAAGCATTCAAAGAAGCTGAGGCTTATCCGGGACCATCAATTGTAATAGCATACTCACCATGTATAGCACACGGAATCAAAGAAGGTATGGGAAAATCTCAGACTGAAGAAAAATTAGCTACAGAAGCTGGATACTGGCCAATTTTCAGATTTGATCCAAGATTAATCGAACAAGGTAAGAATCCGTTACAAATAGATTGTAAGGATCCTGACTGGGATAAATTTGAAGATTATCTGAAAAGAGAAAGAAGATATACAATTCTTGCAGGAGAATTCCCTGAAAGAGCAAAAGTATTATTTGCACAAAATAAGAGCAATGCTCAGGACAGATGGAATTACTACAAGAGATTGGCTTCACTTGATTATTCACAAAATTAATATAGAGAAAACCGGATCATTTGATCCGGTTTTTCTTAATTAATAAAAAAATATACTAGATATAGAAATATAGATTAAAATAAATAATAATCAAGCTGGTGAAGCTCAATAAAATAAAGCTTTGATCAATTAAAACAGGCTGTATTTTATTTGTATATAAAAAAATAACTTGACTTTTTTTGAAGATGTAACTATAATAGTTACATCAGAGGTGGTAAAAATGAAAATAAGCAGTAGATTTAGCGTGGCAATTCATATATTAGTATTGCTGGAATGCGGAAAAGATAAAATATTTACTTCTGAATTTATTGCTGGCAGCGTAAATACGAATCCTGTGGTCATAAGAAGAATTATGGGAAAACTAAAAGAAGCAGGATTAATAGACGTGAAAAGCGGTACAGGCGGTGCACATCTTTTGAAGGCGCCGGAAGAGATATCTTTATATGATGTGTATAAGGCGGGAGAAGTGGTTTCTGCCGGAGAACTGTTCAGTATTCATGAGCATCCCAATACAGACTGTCCTGTAGGTGCAAAAATACAGGGAGTACTGGAAATATTTCTTTTGAAAGCACAGGAAGCTATGGAGCAGGTTCTTAAAGATACAAGTATAAAAGATATTCTGGAAATATTATGAAACACTTGAAACTTTTAAAATAAAACTTAATTAAGGGAGTGATTTAGAATGTCAATGAATTCTAAAAGTATTGCAGATGCAATTAAGGAACGTAGATCAATAAGAAATTTGAAAAAACCTGAAAATATGACAAAGGAAAAAATCGAAGAAATTTTAAAAGTAGCACTTTATACACCTTCTGCATTTGGTATGCAGAGTGCAAGAATGATTGTAGTAACTGGAGATGAAAATAAAAAGCTTTGGGATATAGCTAAAGCCGAGGTAAAGAAAACACTACCCGAAGGACAGGACTTTAAGCCTACTGAAGATAAATTAAACGGTTTTGCAGCAGGTTTTGGTACAATACTGTTTTTCGAAGAAGATACAACAGTAAAAAATATGCAGGATAATTTCTCATTATATGCAGATAACTTTCCTGTATGGGCAGAACAGGCAAACGGAATGCTGCAGCACTCAGTGTGGATGCTGTTACATACAGAAGGACTTGCAGCATCATTGCAGCATTATAACCCGCTGATAGATGCTTCGGTAAAAAAGGAATGGAATGTACCTTCTACATGGAGATTAAGAGCTCAAATGCCTTTCGGAGCTGCTGACGAAGTACCGGGAGACAGAAAGTTTCTTGATTTCAGCGAAGTTGTAAAGCTTTATTAAGCAGCTGATATTAATAGAAAAGAGTAAGACAGATAAAAAAATATAAAACTGCAGCAGATAAAATGACAGTTCATAAAAACAGGCAGATTTATATATAGAAAAAATACAGTCAGGAGGTTTTGTAATGGGAAAGAAAGTAGCAGTATTGGTACCAAATCCAGTGAATGGTTATGGATTATTCGCATATCTGGAAGCATTTTTTGAAAATGGTGTGGAGTATAAAACATTTGCAGTAAACAGTACAAAAAATGTAAAAACTAATTCAGGGCTGGCTTTGGAATTAGATGGTGTAATCGGTGATCTGAAAGGTCATGAAGCAGAATATGACGGTGCAGTGTTTGCATGCGGAGATGCGATCAAGGAATTTGCAAAGCATAAGGAAGAAGCAGAATATAAAGATATGTTTGAGGTAATAGCTAAATTTAATGAATTAAACAAAAAATTGGCAGGACATTGTGCAGCAGGTCTGGTATTTGAAATAGCAGGTGTGATAAAAGATAAAAAAGTAGCACTGCATCCATATGCCAAAGCAGCAGTAAACAGCGGAATTGCCACTGATAACAGTTCGATGATATCTCAGAATGTATTTACTGCAAAGACAGAAGAAAGTGCAATGGAGATGATTCCTTACTTTATATGGGCTTTGTAAGTTTTAAAAATAGAATTATGATAAAAAGGACAGTTTAAGCTGTCCTTTTAACATATAAATTTTTTTTATCAGATTTTGACTGCAAAATTCTGATGATTTATTTTTTGGCAATAGGGAAATATATTTCTGTCATATAATTTTCCGGCGCTGTGGTTCCGGGATTAGTGAGATAAATTTCATAAGGGGCATCTGTAATTTTATATCCCTCGGTTTCTATCCATTGAATCAATTTTGTATAAACAGAAGTAAGATTAGAATACGGACCTTTGTAGAGTACTGTTGCGCATAAACCGCCTGAAAGCTCGCGGGTTTTTTCAGTTTTATCCTCTACCGGTACTGCTATCTCAATATCATAATTTTCCGGATCAAATTCCTTATCGTGATGTATAGATAAGGGAGCACCGATAGTTTTGTATTTATCTTTCATAATTATTTCATAGAGCCTGCCCAAATACACTCCGTAATCGCTGACATTCATTTTTTGTCTGAGAAAAAGAATGTTTTTAGGCTGTGTTTCTGTGATGCTTACTTGAATATCATCTAAATATGCCATAATATTTACTCCTTTTTCTAAATTTATAATATCCTTATTTAAACTGGTAAGAATACAGGTATAGTCTTTTATTTTATTCTGCATATCCTCCTGTTTTTTCTTCATATAAAAAAGAAAAAGATCATTGTCATCAGGTGTTTTCATTATCTCTGAAATTTCCTCCAGAGAAAAACCGTATAGTTTTAACTTTTTTATTAGCAGTACTGTTACCAGCTGTTCGGTATTATAATACCGGTATCCGTTTTCATTATTAATATACACAGGTTTCAAAAGACCTATTTCATCATAGTATCTTAAAGTTTTGGTGGTAACATTGCAAAATTTTGAAAAAATACCTATAGGCAGCATGTTTTATAACCTCCTTAAAATTATTTTCCCAGGCTTTGATATGATTATATACTTTTCCGTAAGGGGAAGGTCAAGGAAAATTTTTGAGATATTATTAACTGTTAAAGAGAAGAAACAGCATAATTTAGCAGCTCTAAAAATTTAGCCGTAAAGAGAGCTTTTGAAAAAGTCTTTTCTGAATTATATACAGAAGACATTTTTTTGAAGTGGTCATCAATGATTTTGTGATGTTTAACAGGAAGAAAATATCCGTTTTTAAAAATATCTTCTGTCTCTTTAGTAAAATCCAATAATTCTGCGAGTTTATCCAAAAATTCTCTGGAAACCATAACAGTGTTCTGGAGATAATCATCTTTTTGAGCCGGTATTACAGAGTATTTTTTTGAGCAGTTTATAAAATAAAGGTTTCCGAATTCTATAGGATAAGATTTATTTTCGATAATAATTTCCCCGTTTTCGGCTAATGTCTGGATTATCTTTATTCCGTTGCTGCTGCTACGGGCTTCAGTATATTTTTCCATATATTTGCAGATTATGATATCTTTCATTTTATACACCTCTTTATTTATAATTTTTCATTGTGAAATTAGATTTATTTTAACAGAATTATATCATAAAAAACTTTTGTTATTGAGATTTTCTTTGAATATTCTATATTTTCTGTGCTAAAATGTATATAAAATTTTATTTTTCATAAAGGAGTATGAAATAAACATGACAGGATTAATAGGAATAATTTTTTTGATATACGGTATAAAATATTTTATGTATAAAAAATATAGAGAAAAAGCCTTTGTAAAAATATTCGATTATTTTCTGAGTATTGCAACAGCAGGTTTTTACATATTTTTTTTGTTAATATTTACAGCTGTTTACGGAATGGAGAGAATAAATACAAAGATAGCATTTCTGCTGACAGTAATATCACTTTTACTGCTGATTGTAAAATTTCTTTTTATAACAAAAAGGAGTATGAAATATACTGTAATAATTGATATCTTTTATTTTATTATATTAATATTATTTATTTTGGCAGGATAGAAAAATATAACAAAGTATCCAATCTGACAAAATTATGATTAAATATGATAAAAATAGAATAAAAATAAATTTATAAAAATATTTTATTAAAAAATATATAGGTTATAAATTATCGGAATATTTCTCAAAATATTGTTTATAATTAAAAAAATATTTTTTTCTTTGAAAAGCATAATAATTTCACTATTTAACTATACAAATTTATTAATAAATGATAAAATAGGATTGCTCTGTTCCGTCTATATATTAATATTTGAATAAACGGAATGGATGTGAGTGTTTTGATATTGGCGGAAATTAAGTTAATTTAACAATACACCTGTAAAAAACTGATAATTAATAAGAAAAAAGAGGTAAAACATGAAAAGTAAAAAAGCCTTGTTTTTGGCATCGTTAGTATTATTTCTTTTAAGTTATACAAATAATTATGCTGAAAAAAGTCAGGGTTTAATTATACACAGGGAAAAACTGGACTTTATATCGGGTCTGAATGAGGAAGAGTTAAAAAGACTTATACTTAAGATAAAAGATATAAAAAAGGATAATCTTAGTATAGACGAGCTCAAGGATCTGCATGACAGTTATTATACAGAAGCCGGCATAAAGCCCGAAGACTTTAGGAATTATTTTATAAGTTCAAAAAAAGAGACTGAAAAAATAATATATATAAATAAAAATGAAGAAATAAAAAATAAAAAGCTTCAGGAAGTGATGGAGAGAAGTCTGGAATAGAAACTCCTTTATTTTGTCATATAAATATTACTGAAAAATAAAACTTAAAGGAGAAAAAATGTTAAACGCAGTAGCAAACAAAATATTCGGAACTTCTGACGAGAGAGAAGTAAGAAAATTAATGAAAAAGGTAGACGCGATAAATGCCCTTGAGCCAAAGATAGAAAAACTTACAGATTTTGAACTTAAAGGAAAAACAGAAGAGTTCAAAATAAGATTTGAAGGCGGGGAAGATCTTGACGATATATTGCCGGAAGCTTTTGCCGTGGCAAGAGAAGGGGCAAAAAGAGTACTTCGAATGCGTCATTATGATGTGCAGTTAATAGGAGGAATGATCCTGCACAGCGGAAGAATAGCAGAGATGAAAACCGGAGAAGGAAAAACCCTGATGGCGACACTTGCTATTTATCTGAATGCACTTTCAAGCAAAGGTGTACATATAATTACGGTAAATGATTATCTGGCACAAAGAGATATGGAGATAATGAGACCTCTGTATAATTTTCTCGGACTGTCAGTAGGGGTAATAATAAACGGAATATCAAATGAAGAGAGAAAAAGAGCTTATGCATCTGATATTACTTATGGTACGAATAATGAATTCGGTTTTGATTACCTGAGAGATAATATGGTTCATAATATCAAAGAAAAAGTACAAAGACTGCATCATTATGCAATAGTCGATGAGATAGATTCGATTCTGATAGATGAGGCAAGAACACCTCTTATAATTTCGGGAGCAGCAGAAGAAACTACACACTGGTATAATGTTTTTGCCAAAGTAGTACTGCAGCTGAAAAGAAGTGTGAAGACAGAAAAAATAAAAGACAAGAAAAACACTGTGATACCTGAGGAAGACTACGAAGATTACGAAGTGGATGAAAAAGGACACAATGTAACAATGACTGAAAAAGGTATAAAGAATGTAGAGAGAATTCTGAATATAGAAAACCTTTATTCACCGGAGCATGTAGAGCTTACCCACTTTCTGGCACAGGCATTAAAGGCTAAGGAACTGTTTAAGCTGGACAGAGACTACATAATAAATGAAGATGATGAAGTAATAATAGTAGATGAGTTTACAGGAAGACTAATGGAAGGAAGAAGATATTCCGACGGTCTTCACCAGGCTATAGAAGCTAAGGAAAATCTGGAAGTAGCCGGGGAAAATCAGACTCTTGCTACAATTACACTGCAGAACTATTTCAGAATGTATGAAAAATTGTCAGGAATGACGGGTACTGCAAAAACAGAGGAAGATGAGTTTAAGCAGATATATAAGCTGGGTGTTGTGGCAATACCTACAAATAAGCCTGTTATAAGAAGAGATTTTTCTGATGTTATTTACATTACAAAAAGAGCAAAATATAATGCAATAGTAGAAAAAATAAAAGAACTTTATGAGAACGGACAGCCGGTACTGGTAGGTACGGCTTCGATACAAAACTCCGAGGATCTGTCAAAGCTGCTGAAAAAAGCAAGGATTCCGCATGATGTACTGAATGCAAAGCAGCATACAAGAGAAGCTGAGATAATAGCACAGGCGGGAAGATATAAAGCGGTAACAATAGCGACAAACATGGCAGGAAGAGGAACGGATATAAAACTGGGCGGAGATCCTGAATCTCTTGCACTAAAAACTGCTGAAAGAGGAACTCCTGAATTCAGGGAACTGGTAGATCAGTATCAGATCGAATGTGAGGAAAATAAGGAGAAAGTCATAGCAGCAGGAGGATTATTCATACTGGGAACAGAGAGACACGAGAGCAGACGTATAGATAACCAGCTTAGAGGACGGGCAGGACGTCAGGGAGATCCGGGAGCATCAGAATTTTATCTGTCTCTTGAAGATGATCTGATGAGACTGTTCGGCGGAGACAGACTGCAGAATATGATGGCTTCTCTGAAAGTAGAAGAGCATGAGGAAATAAGAAATAAATTCATTACAAAAGCAGTAGAAGGAGCACAAAAAAGAGTAGAAAGCAGAAACTTCTCAATAAGAAAAAATCTGCTGGAATATGATGATATTAATAATAAACAGAGAGAAGTAGTCTACGCGCAAAGAGATCTTGTTTTGAGAAATGAAGATCTGAAAGACCTGATTATTTCCATGATGAAAGAAACAGTAGAGGATTTAATTGATAACGCTCTTTCGGGAGATTCGAGAGAGGACTGGAACTTTGATTATCTGGTGGATAATTTGAGAGATAATTATAATTACCATGTTCCGGAGCTGTATCTTGATATGGAAAAAAATAAAATGAAAACTGAAATTATTCAGGATCTTCTTGACAGATATAATAACAAAGAGCGGGAAATCGGCTCTGATCAGTTTAGAGATGTGGAAAGATACATAATGCTGGAGGTATTGGATCAGAGATGGAGAGAAAACCTGAAAAACCTCACTGAATTACGTGAAGGAATTTATCTGAGATCATACGGGCAAAAGAATCCGATTAATGAGTATAAAATAATAAGTACTGATCTTTATAATGAAATGATAGATGGTATAAAAAGAGAAGTAAGTTCATTTTTGATGAAGCTGAGATTTAAAACAGAAGAGGAGATGGAAGCTGAGGAAAGAGCACAGAGTCTTCAGGCTCCCCATGCTGAAATAGAAGAAGCCGAGGAAGTGGAAGATGCACTTGAGAAGGCGGAAAGTGAAATGCTTCATGTTTCAAGAAAGAAAAGAAGAGAACTGGAAAGACAGAATCATAAAGGAAGAAGGTAGTAGTAATGGTAGATCTTCATATGCATTCTCTATATTCAGACGGAACTTTCAGTGTTTCTGAATTAGTGAAAAGATCCGGTGAAAAGGGTATAAAAATATTGTCGCTTACAGATCATGACACTGTGGAAGGACTTGCCGAGGCTGCGAAAGAATGCATAGAAAATAACATAAAATTCATAAACGGAATAGAGATATCTACAGAATATAAAGGAAAAGAAGTACATATACTCGGTTATTTTATAGATGAAAAAGATAAAAGCCTGATAGATTTTTCTAATGAAATGAAACAGGCAAGAATCAACAGAAATGAAAAAGCTATAAAAATACTGAATAATCATGGAATAGAAATTACGAAAGAAGATACATTCCGTGAGGCTGAAGGAGTAATTATAAGCAGAACACATCTGGCAAGAGCTCTGATAGCCAAAGGTTACGTAAAAGATGTAAAGGAAGCATTTAGCAAATATCTGGGATCAAACGGACTTGCCTATGTTCCAAAATCAAATCTGAATCCTTTGGACGGAATAGAGATAATAAAAAAAAGCGGAGGGTTGGCGTTTTTAGCCCACCCTAAGCTTATAGGACTGGAAGAAGAAGACTTTGTCCGGCTTGTGAAGGATATGAAGGATCATGGACTGGACGGAATAGAAACATACTATTCCCTGTTTTCAAAGGAAGATATGAAATACTTTGAAAAAATAGCAGAAAAATTTTCTCTTATAAGAAGTGCCGGGTCTGATTTTCACGGTGAAAATAGAAAAGGTGTGGATATTGGAGATAATTATGCACCAAAAGAACTTTTTTACATCTGGAATGAGCTTTATGAACAAAAAAACAGACATTAGTACTTTGGATCAAACTAGGCGGGTCACTGTATCAGACCAAAGGAAGAATTCCAAATCTTCCTTTTTAACTAAATGAATGAAAACAGAAAGGTGTAATAGAATATGAAAATATATTTTGCAGGCTCGGTAAGAGGCGGAAGAGAAAAAAGAAAAGAATTCGAGATGATAATAGGAAAATTAAAGGAATATGGTAAAGTTCTTACAGAGCATATATCAGAGCCTGAAGAGGAAAAATTCGTTTATCATCAGACAGACAGGGAAATATATGAGCAGGATATAAACTGGCTTAGAGAAAGTGACATAATGGTCGCGGAAGTATCGATACTTTCTATAGGAGTAGGCTATGAAATCGGTTATGCTGATGCAATGGAAAAAAGGGTAATATGTCTTTACGACCAGAGCTCTGAGAAAAAGCTGTCGGCTCTGATAAGAGGAAATCAAAAAATAACAATACTTGAATATACTGATATAAATGAAGCACTGGAAAGATTAGCTAAAATATTTGCCGGGGAGGTATAGAAAATGATAATAGTTACCGGAGCAGCAGGATTTATAGGAAGTGCCTTTGTATGGCAGCTGAATGAAATGGGGATAGAGGATATCATAGTTTCGGATAAGCTCAGAACAGAGGAAAAGTGGCTGAATCTTGCCAAGAGAAAATATTATGACTGGGTTGATAAGGATAAGCTGTTTGATTATCTGGAAACAACAGCTGAGAAGATAACAGCGATTATTCATATGGGAGCATGTTCTGCAACAACTGAAAAAGATATGGATTTTCTTATGGAAAATAACTATGAATATACAAAAAAACTTTGGGATTATTCGGTAAAAAATGATGCGGTTTTTATATATGCAAGCAGTGCTGCTACATATGGAGACGGTGAACTTGGCTATGATGACGAAATAGGTCTTGAAGGGCATAATGCACTAAGACCGTTAAATAAATACGGTTATTCCAAAAAGATTTTTGATGTATGGGCTTTAAAGCAGGAAAAAACTCCGAAAAAATGGTTCGGACTAAAATATTTTAATGTATACGGACCTCAGGAATATCATAAAGGAAGAATGGCAAGTATGGTTTTTCATGCTTTCAATCAATATAATGCAGAAAAGGAAGTAAAACTTTTTAAATCGCATAAAGACGGATATAAAGACGGATATCAGCTTAGAGACTTTGTATATATAAAAGATGTTACGAATGTAATGTACTTTCTTATGAAAGAGATCAATGCTCCGAGTGGTATCTATAACCTTGGAACAGGCAGTGCAAGAGCTTTCTATGAATTAGCTAAATCTACAGTTGAGGCAGCAGACGGAGATGCAGGCAAGATTAAGTTTGTAGATATGCCTGAGGATTTGAGAGGAAAGTATCAGTATTTTACAGAGGCAAAGATGGATAAATTGAAAAAAGCCGGTTACAGCAGAGATTTTACCTCTTTGGAAGACGGAGTAAAAGATTATGTACAGAATTATCTTATGAAAGAGGATAAGTATCTGTAAAAATAAATGATAAAGCAGTATTAGCATTACTACATGCCGGATGGATTTTGATCAGACAGATCTGGACTAAAAAGTCATAGAGCGGACCATGTATCATAAAAACTGAGAAAATAAAATTTTATTATCAGCGTTTATAAAAAGATAATAAAATATGTAAACAATTTTAGGTGATTCATTACAAGGAAAAATTAAAAATTGAAAAGGTATATACTTTTATCAGAAATGCATGGCAAATTTCTATTGACAATATAATAATATATGTTTATACTATGATTATATATGCAAATAGACGAAATTATAATAAAAAATCTCATCCCAAAATAAAAAACTGTTTTAGAAAAACATGTCAATAGTTAATATTTTTTTAATATAATGAAAGAATTAAACAAGGAGGTGATTGTATAAAATAAAAAATTTAACTGAATATATTTGACAATCTGTCATAATTTTTTTAATTATGTGGAATTAATGATGATCATATTTTAAACTGGAGATTATCAGGTCATTTTGTATTATGAAAAATTTTTTGTTAGGATTATTTTAGAAGTATGGAACTATAATTTATTTAAACTTAAGGGAGAAAAACTATGGATGATAAGGTTGGTAAAGTATTTAACTATGTACAGGAAAAAATTTTGACGGGCGAATGGGATATAGGAGATAAAATAACACCGGAAATATCTCTTTCCAAAGAATTAGGCGTCAGCCGGTCAGTAGTAAGAGAGGCTATAAAAAAATTTGTTGCGCTAAACATACTTTCGAGAACACAGGGCGGAGGGACTTATGTAAACAATCTAACGCCGAATATTTATTTTAATGATATTATACCGAATATTTCACTTAATTTGGACGGATATCTCGAAATACTGGAAGTGAGAAAAGCTCTGGATCCGCTTGCAGTCAGTGTGGCAATGGCTAATAACTGCAGCATTTTGACAGCGGAACTGATACCGATTGTAGAAAAAATGATGGAGCATAAAGATTCAGACAGGGAATTCAACGAATGGGATATGGAATTTCATAAAAAAATTGCAGAATGTACTGATAATGAACTAATGACTAGATTATATGATATAATATCGCAATTATTAAAAATTCACGGACGAAGAAATATTGACAAAGATAATAGCGAGAATCAGGACAGACTTGAAGAACATATAAAAATTTTGAATGCAATAAGAGAAAATGATATTGAAACAGCAAAGATTTTTTCTGTAAGACATGTAGAGAGCTCAATAAATGAAGTTAAGGAAAATATGTAAGACTGCTGCACCTGATTGAAATTAATAATTCAGGGATAAGAAAAAATACAGAATTAAATTGACAAAATATAGAATTTATCTTATAACTAAAGAATATTATATTTCAATAAGGAGGAGTAAAAAAGTGAAAGTAGTAGCAGCAGTAGATTCATTTAAAGGCAGTATGACATCATTGGAAGTAGCAGCAGCATTTGAAAAAGGTGTAAAAAAAGTATATAAGGATGCCGAATTCATAAAGATTCCTCTTGCAGACGGCGGGGAAGGAACGGTAAAAGCACTGATAGATAATCTGGACGGAAAAATGGTCAATATTAAGGTGAAGGATCCTTTGATGCGTGATATAGATTCATTTTACGGTATTTCCGGAGACGGGAAAACAGCAGTAATAGAGATGGCAGCAGCAAGCGGACTCCCGCTTCTCAGCCCGGACGAACGCAATCCTCTAAAAGCTACGACATTCGGAACAGGTGAGCTGATAAAAGATGCTCTTGAAAAAGGATGCCGGGAGTTTATTATAGGAATTGGGGGAAGTGCGACTAATGATGCAGGTACAGGGATGCTTTCAGCTCTTGGATATATATTTCTGGATGAAAACGGGAATGAATTGGAACCAAACGGAGAGAATCTTATTAATATAAAAAGTTTTAAGGATGATAAAGTCATGAAAGAAGTGTCAGAAGCAAAATTTCTGATTGCATGTGATGTGGACAATCCTTTCTACGGAACTAACGGTGCCGCTCATGTATACGGGAAACAAAAAGGGGCTACCGGTGATATTATAAAAATACTTGATGACGGCATGAGAAATTTTTCAAATGTAATAGAAAAAATAAAAAAAACTGATATTTCAAATATTTCCGGTGCAGGAGCAGCAGGAGGACTTGGAGGAGCATTTACAGCCTTTTTTAATTCAGAATTGAAACCAGGAATAGATATCATTACTGAAAAAATAGAATTGGAAAATAAGATAAACGGTTCGGACTATGTTATTACAGGAGAAGGAAGAATAGATTTTCAGTCGGCGATGGGAAAAACACCGTCAGGAGTGGCAAAGCTGGCTAAAAAATACGGAATTCCTGTTATAGCAATAGGCGGAAGTGTTGATGATGAGATAGGTAATATATATGACTGCGGTATTACAGCAGCTTTTTCAATAATAGATTCACCGATGACTCTTGGTGAAGCTATGGATACAAAAAATGCACAAAGACTGGTAGAAAAAACAGCAGAACAGATATTCAGACTTATAAAACAGAATAAAAAAAATTAATATATAAAGAATTGCTTCAAAATAGATTTTGATATAAAATTATTGAAATAAAAAATATTTTGAGACAGTTCTTTTTTTATATTTAAAGAGAATTAGTTCATATTCTGTATAAATATATGCAGAATTTTTTTATTATTCACATTATTTTCACATTGAAATAATATTATGTATATAAGCAGTATAATATTTTTGTTAATGTAGTTAATCCGGGAGTTTTTGGTAAAAAGTTTTGAAAATAGTATTATATACTGCGGGTAAATGCAAGAAAAAGGGTTTTGAAGAGAGTGTTTCAGAATTTATGTGAGAATACTGAAACAGCTGAAAGAGAAACCTTATCTCCTAAATTTACACCTAAAAGGGGTTGGCAGCTGCCAAGCCTCTTTTTTTGACAGAAATAATATTTATAAAATAAAAACAGCTGTTTTTTTCTTACCAGCTGTTTTATATTTATATTTTATGCTTTTTGAAATATTTTGTATGCAGTAATTCATGGGATCTGTGGCTCAAGGGCTCTCCGAAGTACTCTTTATATAATTTTATAATATAAGGATTCTCATGGGATTTTCTGATTTTTTTAGATTCGTCTTCAGTTTTGAGCGCCTCGGTTCGCTTCTTTAGTATAGCAGTATTCCCGTGATGGTAAGGCTGTCCGCCGCCGCCGATACATCCGCCTTTGCAGGCCATTATTTCTATAGCATGGTATGCAGATTTTCCGGCTCTTACTTCCTCAAGCAGCTTGCGTGCTTCTCCAAGACCATGAGCAATTCCGATTTTCAGCTCCAGATCGCCGATTTTTACATCAGCACTTCGAACTCCTTCAAACCCTCTGACCTGAGTATAATCAATGTCCTGCAGATCTTCTTTAGTATACCAGTCAGCAGCTGTTCTGAGCGCTGCTTCGATAACTCCCCCTGTTCTTCCGAAAATAATACTTGCACCTGTAGATTCTCCGAGAGGATTATCAAACTCTTCATCTTTCAGCAGATTAAATTCTATATTATATTGTTTTATTAATTTTGCAAGTTCTCTTGTAGAAAGAACGATATCAGTATCATAGTCATTTCCTATTGAAAATTCATCACGGCTTGCTTCATATTTTTTTGCAAGACAAGGCATAACAGAAACAACCACAAGGTTTTTTCTGTCTACACCCAGCTCCTGAGCATAAACATTTTTTACTACGGCACTGAACATCTGCATAGGAGATTTTGAAGTGGAAGGAACATCCAGAAGGTCGCTGAAATTATGCTCAAAGAAGTTTACCCATGCAGGACAGCAAGAAGTAAGTATAGGAAGTTTTACACTGGTGTCACCGTCAAGATGCCGTGTTAATCTGTCTAAAAATTCAGAAGCTTCTTCCATTATAGTAAGATCAGCACCAAAATCTGTATCAAATACCTTGTCAAAACCAAGACCGCGCAATGCCGCCACCATTTTACCCGTAACAAGTGTTCCCGGCTCCAGCCCGAATTCTTCTCCGAGCGCTGCCCTTACTGAAGGAGCAGTCTGGACAATGACTGTTTTTTCCGGGTCTCCCAAAGCTTTGACAACATCCCATGTAGCATCATTCTCTACCAAGGCTCCTGTGGGACAGACAGCAGCACACTGTCCGCAATATGTGCATACAGAGTCACTCAGATTTATTTCCATAGCAGTGGCAATAACAGATTCAAAACCTCTGTTTATAGCAGATAATACTCCTACAGTCTGTACTTCATTGCACATTGTTTCACAGCGGCGGCACATAATACATTTATCCATATCACGAATAAGGGATTTTGAGATATCCAGTCTGTAAGCAGACTGTTCTCCTTTCAGCTTTATATCTCTTATAGAAAATTTATCAGCAAGGCTCTACAATTCACAGTTTCCTGATTTCTGACAGGTCAGGCAGTCTTTCGGATGATCGGAAAGAAGTAATTCCAGCATTGTTTTTCTGGTTTTCAGTGCTCTTACAGAGTTAGTACTGACTGTCATTTTATCAGCAGCAGGAGTAACGCATGCAGGAGCAAGATTTCTTCTGCCTTCCACCTCTACAAGACACATTCTGCAAGAAGACGGGGTATTTACACAGCCGAAGTCCGAAAGATTCAGGTAACAGAGAGTAGGAATACTAATGCCGACACTTTTAGCTGCGGCAAGTATGGTAGTGCCTTCAGGTACTTCCACAGTTTTATGATCTATAGTAAGGGTGATTAAATTATGTTTCATAAATATCCTCCTTTTTGGGATTCAGTTAATTGTGCAAACTGACATGCTTTATAATTAATCTCTGTTAATTGCATGAAATTTACAGGCCTCATAACATGAACCGCATTTAATACACTTTTCGGCATCAATATAATGTCTTTGTTTCGGGCTTCCGGTAATGCAGGATTCGGGGCAGATTCTTGCACAGAGTGTACATCCTATACATTTGTTGTTTATTACATATTTTATCAAAGCTTTACACTGTCCGGAAGGGCATTTTTTATCTCTTACGTGGGCGACATATTCATCCCAGAATTTTTCAAGAGTAGAAAGAACAGGATTTGGAGCTGTCTGCCCCAAACCGCATAATGCAGAATCTTTTATAATTAGTGAAAGCTCTTTTAGTGTATCCAGATCATCCTCAGTTCCTTCACCATCTGTTATTCTTTTTAATATTTCAAGAAGTCTTTTGTTTCCTATTCTGCACGGAGTACATTTTCCACAGGATTCATCCACGGTAAAATCAAGGTAGAATTTTGCCACGGCAGGCATGCAGTTATCTTCATCCATAATAATCATACCTCCGGAACCCATCATAGAGCCTTTGGCAACCAGATTGTCAAAATCAATGGGAGTATCCAGATCATCCATAGTAAGACAGCCTCCTGACGGTCCTCCTGTCTGGACAGCTTTGAATTTTTTCCCGTTTTTGATTCCGCTGCCGATTTCGTATATAATTTCTCTTAATGTAGTTCCCATAGGGACTTCTATAAGACCGGTATTGTTAATTTTTCCGGCAAGGGCAAATACCTTTGTTCCTGGTGAATTTTCAGTACCAAAGGATCTGAACCATTCTGCACCTTTTTTTATAATAACCGGAATATTAGCCAAAGTTTCTACATTATTTACATTGGTAGGAGAATTTTTATATCCTCTTTCTGCGGGAAACGGCGGTTTATTAACAGGCTCCCCTCTTTTTCCCTGCATAGAACGTATAAGCGCGGTTTCTTCGCCGCAGACAAAAGCACCAGCACCATATTTCAGCTGAATATCAAAATTAAAATTGGTATTATAAATATTTTTCCCGAGAAAGCCGTGATTTTTTGCATCTTTTATAGCTTTAGCAAGGATTTTCATTGCATTAGGGTATTCTGCCCTGATATATACAAGACCATATTCAGCTCCGATGGCATAGCCGCAGACAGCCATAGCTTCCACAATGGAATGAGGATCACCTTCAAGGATAGATCTGTCCATAAATGCTCCGGGATCACCTTCATCAGCATTACAGACTACATATTTTTTCGGTGCCTTATTATGAAGTGCTATTTCCCATTTTTTTCCTGTAGGAAAGCCTGCACCGCCGCGGCCTCTGAGTCCTGATTTTTTGATGATTTCCACGACTTCTTCCGGAGTCATTTTCAAAGCTTTATCCAAAGCGGTATATCCGTCAGCCAAAACATAGTCGTCTATATTTTCCGGATCAATAATACCACAGTTTCTGAGAGCAATTTTTTTCTGTTTTTTATAAAAGTCCATATTCTTAGGTTTGCTTATTTTTTCTTTGGTAAGAGGATTGGTGTATAAGAGTTCTTCGATTTCCTGATTTTTTAAGAGATGTTTGTCTATAATTTTGTCAACGTCATCCAATGTTATTTCAGTATAAAAGATTTTATCAGGGAGGATTTCCACTATGGGGCCTCTGGCACAAAAGCCGAAGCAGCCTGTTTTTGTTACGTTTATTTCGTTATCCAGCCTCATTTCTTTTATCCTGCTCTGAAATTTATCCAGAATAATGTCATTTCCCGAAGTGAGACAGTTTACTCCACAGCAGACAAGTACCTGTTTTTTGTAATTTCTTTCCTTGGTAATACTGCTTCTCATATCTTCGAGTCTTTCAATAAGTTCGTCACGGGGCATATACTTCACTCCCTTCACATATATTCACTAACAATATTTTTTACTTCACCTGCTTCAACTTTTTTGTATACTTTCCCGTTTACCAGCACTACAGGAGCGATTCCGCAGGCACCTATGCAGCGCAGCACATCCAGTGAAAATTTTCCGTCGGGAGAGGTTTCGCCCGCTTTTATTCCAAGCCTGCTTTGAAACTCATCCAGAACCTTTTCTGCTCCTCTGACGAAGCAGGCTGTTCCCAGACAGACAGATATTGCAATATCTCCTTTGGGAATCATGGTAAAAAATGAATAAAAACTAACGACGCCGTAAACACGGGCAAGGGGTTCATTGAGTTTGTCAGCAATAAATTCCTGTGCCTCTTTGGGAAGATAACCGAAGATTTCCTGAGCTTTATGTAAAACTGTGATTAATGCTTCCTCCTTGGTATCCAGTGAATTTATATAAGACTCCAGCTCCCTGAATCCGTTTTCTTTTAATCGGTTTGGACACATACTTATCAACCGCCTTTTCTAGAAATCTTTATAAATAGAAACAATTTATTTTCATATCAGATAAAATACAGTCTGTAATAAATTATAGGCTTAAAATTTTTTTATTGTCAAGAACAAATGTTCCTTTGCTTTACATATGTAAAGCAAATTAGGTCTATAATATTAGATTATAAGATCGTGTAAATTATTTTTATACACATACTTTTTAAAAATAAAGTTTGAAAAAAACTTCAAAATATGATAAATTAAATATCAAAGGTGACAAGACAGAAGAATATACAGTGTGAAATGAGGTGTAAAATTTTGGATAATCAGGAAAGAAGAAACCAAATATTGAAAATATTAAATGAATCTTCTGAAAGTGTAAAAGGAAGTGCTTTGGGGAAAAAATTTAATGTTTCAAGACAGGTAATAGTACAGGATATATCTCTTTTGAGAGCAACCGGAGAGGATATCATAGCTACTCCGAACGGATACATAAAGCTCAGGCGGGAAGGGGTTCTTAATACTATCGTCTGTCGTCATTCAGGGAAATATGAGCTGGAGGACGAGCTGGGAATAATAGTAAATCATGGTGGGAAAGTACTGGATGTATTTGTGGAGCATGGTGTCTACGGTGAGGTAAAAGGAAATCTGAATATAAGAACTAAAGATGATATTGAAAAATTTATGGAAAAACTGGAAGCATCAAGAGTAGAGCCTTTATGTTCACTTACTGACGGACTTCATATGCATACCATTGAAACAATGAATAAAGAGAGCTTTGAGAAAATAAAAAACGAGCTGCTGAAAAAAGGATATTTGATAATATAAAAATTTTTTATATACAAAAGGAGAAGAGAATTGAAAAAACAAGAAGCAGGATTTTTGAACAATACTTTGGTAAAAATTTTGAACGGGATGGCACTTGGGTTAATGGCGTCACTGGTGACAGGGGTAATACTGAAACAGATAGGAACATATCTGAATATTCAGGAATTAATTATGTTTGGGCAGGTAGCACAGTATATGATGGGTCCGGCTATAGGTGCAGGTGTGGCATTATCACTGGAAGCACCGCCTCTGGGAGTTTTTGCATCTGTAGTATGCGGAATGCTCGGTGCAGGAACTATTAAATACGGAGGAAGCTCATATATACTGGCATCGGGTGAGCCGGTAGGGTCGCTTGCAGCCAGTGTGGCAGGAGCACTTGCATCAAAAGCAGTATTTGGAAAAACCAAGTGTGATATTATTGTTGTTCCGGGAATTACTATCATAGCGGGCGGTGTGGTAAGCATATTTGCTTCACCTTATATCAGCAGATTTATGATGCTTATAGGAAACGTAATAAATAAATCTACTAACCTAAATCCTCTGCCTATGGGAATTCTTGTGGCATTAATAATGGGAATAATAATAACTTCTCCGATAAGCAGTGCAGCTGTGGCAATATCTCTAGGTCTGTCAGGACTGTCAGCTGGTGCTGCGACTATAGGATGTGCCTGTCATATGGTGGGCTTTGCAATGGCAGGTTATAAAGACAACGGATTTAACGGTCTTATTTCACATGGACTGGGAACTTCAAAGCTTCAGATGGCGAACAGTATAAAGAATCCCCTTATTCTGGTTCCTCCGATGGCAGCTTCGGTAATACTCGGGGGAGTAGGTGCAGCAATATTTAAAATGGAAAATAATAAAATAGGTGCAGGAATGGGTACAAGCGGTCTTGTGGGGCAGTTTACCACATTTGAAGTGATGGGGGGGGAATCTCTTATTCCCATGCTTCTTCTGCATTTTATATTTCCGGCGGTAATAGCTCTTTTAGTATCAGGTATTATGAGAAAAACAGGACTTATAAGACAAGGGGATATGAAAATATAAAAAATATTTTTTTTATTCACATTGTCTTCACATAGAAGTAGTATTATAATATCAAACAGTATAAAAATTTATATAATTTAAAAAATTGGAGTTTTTTGGGTTAAAAGTATCGGAATAAAGTTTTTATACTGTCGGGAAAAAAGTCAACAGGTAATTAACACTCGCATCCAGTCTTAGGAGTTATTTTTAAGACTGCATAAAACAGGGTGCTGAAATCTCTCCAGAAATTTTATTTTAAACTTTCAGGCTGTCTTTATTAAGACAGTCTTTTTAATTGTAATAAAAATCTGTATTTAGGGACAGAATATTAATTGATATTTACATAATTATTTTAAAAATGATACAGCCTTTTTTGTTTATTGAAGCTAAATAATTTAGTGAAATCATCAACTAAAAAAAATATCTAAAAATTATTATACAGAGAAAAATAATATATTTTTTGACTTTTAATATAAAAATGGTAAAATTCAAAATATATATATAAATAACAGGGAGGTTGTTATGGAATTTACTTTAAATGATACTAACGGAATTAACGGGATAGAAAGAATAGATTTAAGAGAAATAATAAATGTATTCGGCATGCCGGATGAGAGAAAAATAGAAAGAGATTCTGAATTGAAAGATTTTAAGGTGAGTTTTCTGTATTCCGAAATAGAACTGGAGATTTTTTACAGAGTTAATTATTATGTGGGAAAAGATCGGGCAGAATACCATTCCCTGAGCTTTATAGTGAATCTGGACAGAGGATTAACAATAAAAAGCGGCGAGGATATGAGAACGATTCTGGAAAAAGTCGAATATTATCATAAAATATCACATAAAGATTTTGAATTTGAGCATGAAGAAGACCAATACGAGGGATCATATGAATTTACTAATCTGAATCTGACTGTTTATTTTGAAAAGGACGGTACGGTCGGGTACTTAGATGATATTTTTGTGGATCTGCCTTATGAAGATGATCCGGAGGTGCCCTCTCTGGAAGAAATACTGTATATGGAGTAATGTCTGCAAATAAAAATACTGGAAAAAAACATGCATATGACATATAATAAAAATAAAGGGATAAAACTAAGAATATGATGAAATTCGATAAGATAGAAGAATATATTTTGAATAATATAAAAAGTGATGTATATTTATCAGAGGAAAAAATAGAATCTGAAAATGAGCTGGCAAAAAAGTTCGGAGTAAGCAGAATGACATGCAGAAAAGCCATAGAAAATCTCGTTCAGAGAAATTATCTGTATAAGATAAAGGGAAAAGGAACATATGTAAAAAATAATGAAAATAAGCATATAATCTATTTGAATGAGGCAATAGGATTCAGTGAAAGAACAAAAAGGGAAAATCTCAGCGCAGTTACTAATGTACTCCAGTATGAGGAGCGTTTTCCGTCTGATCAGATAAGTAAAAAGCTCAATATAAATAAGGAGGAGCGTATAGTATATCTGAAAAGACTGAGATTTATCAATGAAGAGCCTGTGGTGGTAGAGATAACTTATATTCCGAAAAAATTTGTAAATGAAAAAAAGTTAAATGAATTTTTTGAATCCAAGTATAATTATGCATTAAGCGAAAACTATAAAATAAAAGAGATGCAGAAGGAATATATGGGTGTATTGCCAAACAGGGATATAAAGGAGCTTCTTAATATAAAAGAAAATATTCCCGTATTTAAACTGGAAAATACTGCGATACTCGAAAACGGGGAAATATTCGAATATACAAAGGCTTTTTATAATCAGGAAAAATATAAATTTTTGGAAATTTTGAAAAAAGATATTGACAAATATTGAAAATATGGTATATATAAGTAAAGAAGTTTTTCTTCTTTATTTTTTGGGAATAAACAAGTTGTCTATACAGGTTAGAATAGTGATTTTATTGGAAAAAGACAATTTTTTTTGAAAAAGTTAAACATGTCTATACAAGGAGGAAATTATGAATTTGAAAAAATTAACAAATGAAGATTTGGTAATTCTGAAAGCAGATTACAAATCAAAGCAGGAAGCTTTGGAGGCTCTGGCAGAGAAGCTGTATGAAAGCGGAAAGATAAGCGATAAAGAGGGTTATCTTAAGGATGTGGAAGCAAGAGAAAAGCAGGGAGCGACAAATGTAGGGATGAAGCTGGCTATTCCGCACGGGAAATCGGCATTTGTACTAGAGCCGTGTTTTGCAGCAGCCACTGTAAAAACACCCATAAAAGACTGGAAGAAAATAGATGAAACTTCAGAAGATGCAGAGCTTATATTTTTAATTGCAGTGCCGGATTCGCAGGCCGGAAGTACTCATATTGAAATATTGACCAAGCTTACATCAAAGCTTGCCGATGAAGAGTTAATAGAAAAGCTTCTGAAAGCTGATAATGAAAAAAAGTTTCTTGAACTGCTTTCGGAAGATGAAATAAAAGAAGATGAGAAAAATTTTGATACAGAAAGATTAATACTGGGAGTTACTGCGTGTCCGGCAGGAATAGCACATACATATATGGCAGCAGAATCACTTGAAAAAGCAGGAAGAAAACTAAATGTAAAAGTAAGGACAGAGAAACAGGGCGCAAACGGAATAGAAGGAAGATTTACCAATGAAGAGCTTGCCAAAGCTGAGGCTGTAATATTTGCAGCTGAGGTAGCAGTAAAGGAAAAGGAAAGATTCGCAGGAATTCCGAGCATAGAAGTACCTGTAGCCGAGCCTATTAAAAACGGGGAAGGACTAATAAAAAAAGCACTTGAAATTGCCAAAAAGGGAAGAAGTGTTTATGCAGGAGCTGCGCAGGAACCCGAAAGAAAGCTTTCATTCAGGGAAGAATCGAAAAGAGCAATATTAACAGGGATATCATATATAGTACCGTTGATTGTAGCGGGGGGAATGCTTCTTGCTATAGCCACTCTTATGAAGCAGACACTTCATCTGGAAGCATTATGGGATCAGGAAAATTCATGGCTGTGGATGTACAGAAAATTAAGCGGCGGATTGCTTGGAACCTTGATGGTGCCGGTACTTGCAGCGTATATTTCATTTTCAATATCAGATAAGCCGGGGCTTGCACCGGGATTTGCCGCAGGATTTGCTGCGAATCTTATTAATTCAGGATTTCTTGGAGGATTAGTCGGAGGATTCCTTGCCGGTTATATAATGAAATGGATTAAGGCTAATATAAAAGGCGGTAAAACACTTGCAGGTTTCTTTAATTTCTTTTTGTATCCCGTAGTAGGGACATTTGTGGTGGGGACACTTATGATGTTTGTAGTGGGAAAACCGGTGGCATGGCTTAATACTGCGCTGACAGACTGGCTGAATGCGATGCAGGGAGCAAATGCAATTGTACTCGGAGCGATAATAGGAGCAATGGTATCATTTGATCTCGGAGGTCCGGTGAATAAAGCAGCTTATGCTTTCTGTCTCGGAGCAATGGGGAACGGGAATCTGGTTCCGTATGCAGCCTTTGCATCTGTAAAAATGGTCTCGGCATTTACTACAACTCTGGTAACTAAATTAAAACCGCATTATTTTCTTGAAGAGGAAAGAGAGCTGGGGAATTCTACATGGATACTGGGACTTGCAGGGATTACAGAGGGTGCAATTCCTGTGGCATTAAATGATCCTTTCAGGGTTTTGGGAGCATTTGTGGCAGGTTCGATGGTAACCGGAGCGATGGTTGTATACTTTAAGCTGGGACTCGGAGTTCCGGGAGCAGGAATACTTTCTATGCTGTTTATGAATATGGACGGAGCAGAAAGCTCTATAGCAGGAGGAATTCTATGGCTGATAGCAGCGTTAATAGGAACTGTTATTTCCACTGTTTTACTGCTGATCTTAAAAGGACATAAGTATAAAAAAAGTATTTCAAAATAACAGATTTCAGAATAAAACAGGAGGCAATAAAACTATGGACTGGAAAGTACATGTAATACCCCATATGCATTGGGACAGGGAATGGTATTTTACTACAGAGGAATCAAGAATACTTCTGGTAAATAATATGGAGGAAATATTAGAAAGACTGGAGAATGACGAAGATTATAAGTATTATATGCTGGACGGACAAACGGCAATTCTTGAGGATTACTTCGATGTAAAGCCTGAAAATAAAGAAAGAGTCAGAAGCCTTGTACAAAAGGGTAAACTCATAATCGGTCCCTGGTATACCCAGACAGATGAAATGATGGTAGGGGGAGAATCAATAGTTAGAAACCTTCTTTATGGTATAAAAGATTCAAACGAATTCGGGGATTATATGAAGATAGGATATCTTCCCGATTCCTTCGGTCAGTCTGCCCAGCTGCCACAGATTTTGAACGGATTTGGAATAAAAGATACAGTTTTTTGGAGGGGCTGCTCTGAAAGACACGGAACAAACAAAACAGAATTTTTATGGCAGTCAAATGACGGAAGCGAGGTTACTGCTCAAATACTGCCCTTGGGATACGCCATAGGGAAATATCTTCCGCTTAATGAGGAAGAACTGAAAGACAGACTGGATAAATATTTTCCTGTGCTGGAAAGAGGTGCGGTAACTGAAAATCTTATACTTCCGAACGGGCATGATCAGATGCCCCTTCAGCAGAATATATTTGAAGTAATGGATATGATGAAAAAAATATATCCTGATAAAGATTTTTTTATAAGCAGATATGAGAATATATTTGCAGAACTGGAGAAGAACAGAGAAAAGCTGGATGTGATAAAAGGCGAATTTAATGATCCTAAGTATATGAGAGTGCATAGAACTATATCATCTACAAGAATGGATATAAAAATTGCCAATGTCACTATAGAGAATAAAATAACAAATATTCTGGAGCCGCTTGCATCTATAGCATATTCACTCGGTTTTGAATATCATCACGGGCTTATAGAGCTTATGTGGAAAGAAATTATGAAAAATCATGCACATGACAGTATAAGCTGCTGCTGTACAGATCAGGTGCACAGAGAGATAATGGCGAGGTTTGAACTGGCACATGATAAGGCTGACAAGCTTATAGATTTTTATAAAAGAAAAATTGTGGATGCAGTAAAAGATAAAGAGGGAATGGACAAGCTGACTGTGTTTAATCTTCTGCCGTATGAGCGTACAGAAGAGGTAGAAACTAAAATAAGGCTCAGAGGCGGAAACTTTACTATATATAATAAAGACGGAAAGGAAATTCCTTATTATATAAAAGAAAAGAAAGAGCTTGATCCGGGACTGATTGACAGGCAGATAGTGCATTATGGGAATTACGACCCGTTCCATGAATTTTTGATACAGTTTTCAGCCGAAAATATACCTCCTATGGGTTATGAAACATTTTATATAAAATATAATACAGGTAATGAAGGATTAAAGGAAATAACAGAAGAAAAAGCGTTTATTGAAAACAAATATTATAAAATTACTGTTAATTCAAACGGTACAATAAATCTTTCAGATAAAAGACTAATGAAAGAATACAGGGAACTGCTTATCGCGGAAGACGGTTCTGATGACGGTGATGAATATGACTATTCACCGCTGAAAGATGATTTTATTATTACGAATAAAGATGTGACAGCGGAAATAAGGTTTGAGCATACTCCGTTTGCTGAAACGGCTTATGTTTCATATGAAATGGATATACCAAAAGATCTGGAAAGCAGAAAAAATAAAATAAAGGATTCAAAGATGAGAATTTCCACAGAAATAAAATTAAGAAAAAATTCTGATAAGGTGGAAATAAAAACAGAAATAGATAATAATTCAAAAGACCACAGAGTGAGATTTATAATGCCGACAGGATATAAGAGTACAGAATCGGTATCGGATAATCAGTTCGGAACTATAAAAAGACCTGTTATAGATACTGCAAATGAAGTGTGGGAAGCGGAAAAGTGGAAAGAGAAGCCTGTTCCTGTGTATCAGATGATGTCTTTTACAGATTTGAATGATAAAAATTCCGGGATGTCTTTGCTGACAAACGGTCTCCGTGAATATGAAATCACGGGAGAAGATTTTAGCAATATTGCACTTACTTTATTCAGAGGGGTAGGACTTCTGGGGAAGGAGGAAATGTATTACAGACCTGGAAGACCATCAGGAATAAAGCTTGAAACACCTGATTCACAAATGCAGGGTAAACTGAAATTTGAGTTTGCTGTGTTTATACACAGCGGAGATGAAATAGAAGGGCTGGTGCCGCAAAAAGGAAGAGAATATGTTACACCTGTTACCGTTTATAATAAAATTCCTTATAATGCAATGAGACTAAATCCCGCCGGGTTTAATACTCCGGACAGATATTCCCTGTTCGGCAAAAAAATAGAAGGAAGTGTTCTCAGTGCAGTGAAAAAAGCAGAGAGGGAGGAAGCTCTGCTGATAAGAATATATAATCCAAATATTAATAAAGATATACAGGATTCACTTATTTTCGATAAGAGTATAAAAAACATATATGAAACGAATTTAAATGAAGATAAGGCAAATGATCTCAATAATACAGATATTATTTTGAAACCATGCCAAGTAAAAACAGTAGCTTTGTCAAAATAAACAAGGTCTTAAGCATTGTTGTCGTACAAATTATGGTGCCTGCAGCATATATTATGAAATCCGATATTTATGAATAAAAAATAATTAACGAATATTTTATAAAACATGATTTTAAAATTTAAAATAAAAAATATAAATTTAGCAGGTCTTTATTTATGGAAACTAAAATTTTTTAATCAAATAATAACTTGAAAAATTTTGAAAAATCATTTTTTTAAATTCTAAGATATTATTTGCAAAACACTATATATAGTGGTATATTATATTAAATAAAACAATATATAGTGAGGTCGTTATGGATAGAATGGTGTATATAAATAAAAATGATGAGGAAAGAGTAACAGAATACGAGGGATTTTCAACAATAAAAAATAACTTTAAAGAAATTTTTGACGGTATTATAAATGTGGAAAAAAATAATACCAACAATGAAAATGCTAACATGTCATCTGATACTCCTGCAGGACAAATGATGAAATTTGCTTCTGAAACATCGAAGGATTATGCCCTGAAGTATCTGGTGACACCAAAATATGCTGATGCTCATAAGGAAGGATATATCCACATACATGATCTGGATTATTATCCTACAAAAACAACAACTTGTGTTCAGTATGATCTGGAAGACCTTTTTGAAAACGGATTTAAATCAAAGCACGGATTCATAAGACAGCCGAAAAGTATATCGACATATGCAACTTTGGCTACAATCATATTTCAGACAAATCAAAATGAGCAGCATGGTGGTCAGTCGATACCGGCATTTGATTTTTTTATGGCAAAAGGAGTGTTAAAATCTTTCAGAAGACATCTGAAATACAGAGTTTTAGCATATCTTGAGTCTGATTACGTAGAAGAAGCAAATCAGGAATTAAAAGATCTTCTTACGGAAATAATTGACTCTATTGAAGTTACTGATGAGAAGAAGCTGATTTTGTCATCTAAATTGAATTTAACAATGAACGAAGTAGAAAAAGCAATACATGTAGCATATTATGATACTAAATATGAGACATACCAGGCAATGGAAGGATTCATACATAATTTAAACACGATGCATTCACGTGGAGGAAATCAGGTAGTATTTTCTTCTATAAACTATGGAACAGATACGTCACCTGAAGGAAGAATGCTTATAAACGAACTGCTGAATGCAACAATAGCAGGACTGGGAGATGGTGAAACACCTATTTTCCCAATACAGATTTTTAAGGTAAAAGAAGGGCTGAATTATTCTGAAGAAGACTATGAACTGGCCCTTAAAAACTGGGATAAGGCAATAAAAGGCGAGCTTAAGTATAAAACACCGAATTTTGACTTATTAATAAAAACAACTTTAACTACAGCAAAAAGATTATTCCCTAATTTCGTATTTCTTGATACTACTTATAATAAGCATGAAATGTGGAGAATGGATGATCCGTACAAGTATAAATATGAAGTAGCCACAATGGGATGCAGAACAAGAGTTTTTGAAAATGTAGCGGGAGATAAGACTTCTATCGGAAGAGGAAATCTGTCATTTACTACAATTAACTTTCCGAGACTTGCAGTAGAAGCTAAGAATGAAATTTTGGCAGAAAACAGCAATATAGATGCACAGTCTCTGGAAGATATGGCTATCGAAAGATTTTTTGAAAAACTAAAAAAATATACTGAATTCGTAATAGAACAGTTAAAAGAAAGATATGAATTCCAGAGAACAGCACTTGCAAAACAATTTCCTTTCATGATGAGAAACAATATCTGGAAAGGCGGAAATACTCTGATGGGAAATGATGAAGTAGGATCTATGCTTGATTCAGGAACATTAGGAGTAGGATTTATCGGCGGTCATAATGCGATGGTAGCTTTAACAGGCAAAGGGCACGGAGACAGTCAAAAATCATATGATACTTTAGTAAAAGCACTTGAAGTAATGAATGAAGTAGTAGACAAATATAAGAAAAGAGATAATCTGAATTATTCTGTACTGGCTACGCCGGCAGAAAGTCTGTCAGGTAGATTTACAACTATTGATAAGAAAAAATTTGGTGAAATCACAGATGTAAATGACAGAGAATACTATGTAAACTCTTTTCATGTTGATGTAAAGTCTGAAATTTCGGCTCTTGAAAAAATAGAAAAAGAAGGAAGATTTCACGAGCTTACAAAGGGCGGACATATCACATATGTAGAGCTTGACGGGGAAGCGAAAAAGAATCCTGTAGTTATTCTTCAGATAATAAAAGCCATGAAAGATAATAATATAGGCTATGGTTCTATTAACCATCCTATAGACAGATGTAAGTCATGCGGATTTGAAAGTCTTATTGAAATAGAATGTCCTATATGCGGAAGCGAGGAAATTTCAAGAACAAGAAGAATAACAGGATATCTTACAGGAGATCTTGACAGTTGGAATTCATTTAAGAAAGCTGAAGAAAAGGACAGAACAAAGCACGGAGTTTCTAAATGAGAATATTAAAAATATTCAGGGAAACTATATCTGATGGTCCGGGTTTCCGGTATTCAATATATTTTTCGGGATGTTCCCATGCCTGTCCGGGATGCCATAATGAGGAATCATGGAATCCTGATAACGGCGAGGTTATGGACAATAAGTATTTCAAGAAGATAACAGATGAAATAAACGGCAATAAAATGTTGAGCGGTATAACAATCAGCGGCGGTGATCCTTTTTATGACTCTGAGGAATTTCTGGATTTTCTTGTGAGATTGAGAAAAGAAACCGGGGATATAGATATATGGTGTTATACAGGTTATACAATAGAACAGCTGCTTTTGGACAAGGTAAAAAAGGAATGTCTAAAGTATATAAATACTCTTGTAGACGGACGTTTTATACAGGAACTTCATTCTGAAGAGTTGAGTTTCAGAGGCAGTAAAAATCAAAGAATAATAAATGTAAAAGAGTATATAAAAGATAATAACATTGAATTCTAAAAAAACGGCTTGTCAGAGCCGTTTTTTTGTTAGAGCTGTTGAGCATCTCTTTATTTCTAATAAAGAAAAAAATAGAGCCATTCTGAGAAGCTGAGCTTCATTATAGTTTCATTGTGAAAATATCGGAGCAGAAAGCACCTAGATAAAATATGAGATATATTTCGAAGAGTTGATAAATTTGTTTATATCCTTCTTAGATAAAGTAAAATTAATATTTTTAGTTTACAAAAAGTTGAAAAAATATAATGTGTAAACTGGACGAAATATAAAAATTGTAAACCAAAATCATGATGCAATAATTGAAAATTAAGGGTTTCAGACATAATATCATTAAATATACAGATAAAATAATTTGTATTCAATATAAAATAAGGTTTTAGTGGCATAATAGGTTTACAAAATTTGAAAAATATAATATTTGTAAATAAAATACGAAAAAAGAAAAAATGTAAACCAAAAACTTATACAATCCCTTTAAAAACAGTAGTTTTGATGCTTTTTTTGTGAAGCGGACGAACACTTTAGACAAAGTTACTTTGGGAAAAATTTTTATATGCAGAGGATTTAAAGCAGTATATTTTTGAAAATTTTTTTATTATTACAGCTTGAAATTTATTTTTTAACTGGGACGGATTTTTCATAAACAGAACAAAAACAGCTTTAGCAGCAGTTTACTTTTGAAACAATTCATTGACAATATGCAAAATATGGGCTATACTTTAAATAGTCAATAAATTTACTATGAGGATGAGAAATATGAAAAAAAATGATAAAAGAAATGCATATTTATATTGTAAATTTCGCGATGAGCAGTATGCTCTTTATGACGAATATGCTAAAAGGCACGGATTACTCATGAAAACACTGCTTGTCTTAAATGTGCTTTACTATGCATCAAGCAGCATGACACAGAAAGAAATCTGCCAAAAGACATTTAATTCAAAACAGACAGTAAATTTGATTATTAAAAATCTTCTTAAAGACGGGTATATCACGTTAGAGGAGGATTCCAAAAATAAGAAAAATAAATTTGTAAAGATGACGGAAAGCGGTAAAGCATATGCTAAACAGCCAGTTGTTCATATTACATGGGCGGAAGATACTGCCATGTCGATGTTTACACCAGAGGAGCAGGAACAGCTTATCAGCCTTTCAAGAAAATTTACAAGGAATCTTGCTGATTTAATGAATAGAAATGAGGATGAAAAATGATTATTAATACAGGAGGAAGAACGGACACTGTCCAGTATTATGCCAAATGGCTGCTGAAACGTTTTGAAGAAGGATATGTTTTATCACGCAATCCTCTGTTTCCTAATAAGGTATCAAGATATGAACTGACACCGGAAAAAGTAGACTGTATTCAGTTCTGTTCCAAAAATTATGAACCTATTTTAACAGACTTGTCTAAGATCACAGATCGGTTCAATACATACTTTCACTACACAATTACTGCATATGGACCGGATATAGAACCGGGAGTACCGTCTATAGAAAAAAGTATCGAGATATTGAAAAGGTTATCTGCCGTTACAGGCAAACAGCGTATAGCATGGCGTTATGATCCTGTACTCCTGACTGACAAGTATACAGTTCAGACACATATGAAAACTTTTTCATACATGGCTAAGGAAATTGCTCCTTATGTTGACCGATGTATTTTTAGTTTTGTAGAGATGTATAAGAAACTGGAAATAAATATGCCGGAGCTGATTCCCATGACAGGTAAAGATAAAGATGTGCTTGCGAAGAGCTTTGGCGAAACTGCCAAAAGTAATAACCTGTATATTCAGACCTGTGGTACAAACGGTGATTATTTACATTACGGAATTTATCCGTCCGGGTGTATGACACTGGAAATTATGGGAAATGCTAATGGAATTTCGTTTAAAGATCTGAAGCATAAAGGGACGAGACAGGGCTGTCATTGTATTGAAAGCCGGGATATCGGTGCTTATGATACCTGCCTGAATGGCTGTAAATACTGTTATGCCAATAAAAATCCGAATAAAGCATTTGAAAATTATAAATATCATGATTCAAATTCTCCGTTATTATTAGGGCATTTGAATGAAACTGACACAATACAGCAGGGGAATCAAAAAAGCTTTATCGGCCAAAGGCAGCAGAAATTAACAAGATTATGAGATTTTACGAGATTATAAATAGGCATAGAATAGTACAGGAATCGAAAGAAAAGAAAGTTTTGCCGGGAGTGCTTAAGTGAGTATTTGATGCAAGGATCAGGTACCAAGTCACCATCAGCCGGGATACTGAGAGTTCATTATTATAAACAGCTGCCATGAGAAAGAAAGCGCTTTCTAATTTGTCAAAAAATATGCAGAAGTACAGGGAGAAGATAATATAATATTACAATCGGGATTTCCAATGCAGAAAATGTATACATATGCTATGCCAAGACAGTACATTATATTATTATTCCTTATTCTGTAAAAATTAATAAAATCAGGTATTAGTAGTGTATTCTTTTTTCAATAGTATATATTATATAAAATACATGATTTTTTTATTTATCCCTTTAAAATAAAGGATAAATCGACTATTTGGTTTACAAATATGATAAAAAATATAAATTGTAAACTAAAATGATATTTTATTATCAATTAATGAAAGAGTATAGACTGTCTGTTTATTAGTTTTCTTATTTGCAGCTATGAAGAATAAAAGAAAATACAATATCGTTTAATCAAAAATAAACAGGTTATTATATAAAAAAACGTGAAAGTAAAGAATAATAATATTTAGAATATACATACTAACATGTTTCTAAGTCTAAATAAAGTGCCCTCAAAGAAAGTATACATATAATATACAGGTCTTTTAGATAAAAGCTTTTTTCTTCATTTTAAATTTCCTTTAATACCCCTTAAGGAAATAGGCTGTTTTAGTATTACTAAAACAGCCTTTTATTTTTTTTGTATTTCAGATGAATAGCTGTTTAGCGGGAATTATCGAAATTAGGGTATAGATATAAGAGGAGGTATTTACAGCTTTCTTTATTAATAAAAAATCACACAGAATATAAAATATTCTGTGTACATATTTATAGATATTTATTTATGGATTTTTATGGAAAATTCTGTTAATCATGCCAGAAATAAAGCTCTCCGTGAGAATATAAACTAACCATGAAATCTTCATTTTCATTAAGATCAATCAGCCAGTATCCTTTTTCTTTCTTAAGATTTACTTTTATTGTTCGTTTTACAACTGAAAAGTCAGTATATTTTTCCATTATTTTATCAACAGTTTCCTCAGTGGAAAGATTATCAGCCCATTTTTCCCCGTATTGAGCCTCTAAATCTTCAAGCACTTTTTTCATGCTCTCACCTTTATAATCCATAGTTTCATACTCTACAGCCATAGTAATTTCACTTTTATTTCCTGTTTCTTTTACATTGGTAATTTTATATTTATAATTTTCACCGATTATTTTTTTCCCTGTGTTCATGCTTCTTATTTCCTGTTCAGTCATATTACTTATGGAAAACATAGCTTCCGCCTGTTTATCCCCGGCATATTTCTTAAAATCTCCCGAACGCTCTATTTCTATGAATTTATCCAGTGCTTTCTTGGACTCCGTTGAATCAAAGCTTTTAGCAAATATACCAATGGAAAAGATCATAAAAATTAAAATAATTTTTTTCATTATTATCTCCTTTAATAATATTTTTTATATTTAATCACTGATAAATTATATTTTGTTTTAGAAAAAAAGTCAATGAAAAACAAAATAAGCTGAAAAATAATACTTGTGCCCAGCATTATTATATTTTATTTATCCAGCAGATTTTTTTCATATTTAATTCCCCACTCCACCATTTCATCTAATATCGGTTTTAGGGAATATCCCAATTTCGTCAGTGAATATTCCACTTTTAACGGAATTTCGGGATAAACCTTTCTGTTAACCAGTCCGTCTTTCTCCATTTCACGCAGATTCTGTGTCAGGACTTTTTGGGAAATATCTTCAAGAATTCTTCTTATTTCATTAAATCTTCTTGTTCCGTTTAGAAGAGAGCCTATGATTCTTATTTTCCATTTATTATTGATAAGCAGTAACGTAATTTCCACAGGACAGGTCTTTGAATCCTCATACATATAATATACCTCTTTCTCAGTAAAATTAATTAGTATCTTTTAGATATCAGATAACTAAAAAGTGCTTACTTTACAAAAACTACTTTTTAGGATAACATTATTATAACATAATCGAAAAAGAAAGGAAGCTGGAAAATGAATAAAGTACTGTATATAAAATCGACTCCTAAATCTACAGATGATTCGTGGAGTTTGAAAATGTCGGAAAATTTTTTGGAAAATTACAGAAGATTTAATCCTGATGATGTAATTGATGAATTAGATCTTTATAGTGAAGGAATTCAGCCGTTAAGCGGGGATGAGCTCAGAAAGATGCCTGTGCCGGAAGAAACTGAGGAAAAAAAGTATGCCAGTCAGTTTATGGAATATGATAAATTTATTATAGCTGCTCCCTTTTGGAATTTTTCAATACCTTCAATATTAAAGGCTTATATTGACAGATTATTAATTGCGGGAAAAACTTTTAGATACACTGAAAGCGGGTTTCAGAGCCTGGTAAGCGGGAAGAAGTCAATATTTTTCATGGGAAGAGGGGGAGTTTATTCTGAAGAACCGATGAAATCAATGGAAAATGGAATAAAGTATCTGAATCTTATCTTTAGGGATTTTTTCGGTATGGAAACAGACTCTGCGGTTTTGGAAGGTACTAATATGTATAGCAGGGATACTTTAAATAAAAAATTTGATGAAATAAAGCCGGAATTGGAAGAAAAGGCAAAGCTCTTCTAAAAATAAGGCAGTGTATAAAGATCATACTGATTTAGAGCAGTATCGAAATTTTTGAAAAATAATAAAAAAACAGGGGACTTCCTGAGATAAACAGATTTTATCACAGGAAGTTTTTTGATGTTATATTTTGAGGAAATTTATGGTATCATGTATATAATACTTATAAATGAAATCCGAATAAATTTACTGTGATGGAGATATAATGATAATAAGCAATACAGAATATTTTGGAGATTTTTCAAAATATATGAATAGAAAGAATACGGTATTTGTCTTTTCTAATCCTTCAGATAAATCAGAGTTTGAGAAATTGTATGAAAGTGAAGATATTGTAAGCGAAAACTTATTTATATACATCGGCGAGCTCAGGGAAAAGCTGTTTTATACTGATAAGGTAGTACTAAAAGAGGAGAAAGAGCAGATATTATTTTATGAAATACTTGATGAGAGAGAAAGAGACTTTTTTAAGATAGAAAATTATTTTGATTCTATTGATATAGCCTCTTCATTTTTAAATTTTTATAAAGAATTAAAAGAATGGGGGATAAACAAACTCACTCTGAAAAGTGAAAATAAAAGGAAAGTCTATGAAATTCTTGAGGAAATAAAAGTAAAATATGAAAAAAAACTTTTGGAATTAGACTATACCAATAAACTTTTTCTAGAAAGTCCGGAAAATTTTAATACTTTATTTTTAAAAGGATATACTGACATAATTTTTGTTAATCATTTTAATTTTACTGCCTTTGAGAAAGAAATAGCGGGGAAGCTTGACAGGGAGTTTTCAGTGGAAATAGTAAACCAGATAAATGAAGAGGATTATGACAGCACTGAGCTGAAAATAAAAAAAGCAAGAATGGTTTTTGATAAAGATAAGGAAGTGACTTTATACAGAAGTGATAATGAAATATTAAATGTCTTTGATATTCTTGAAAGAAATAAAAATCTGGAAAATCTGAATCTTCTTGTTCCTGATCTAGAAAATGAGATTTATTTTAATTTATTATCACAGAGTAAAGCAAATGTAAAAAGTAAGATTTACCTTAAAAATACGAAATTTTATACTTTTTTCAAATATATTCTGGAGCTTTTGGAAAGCAAGGAAACACATACAGAAGATTTTAACATAAATCTCAAAAAATTCAGAAATGCAATATCGAATAAAGTATTTGCAGATTATTATAAAATAGATGTTTTTTTTACTGAAACAATAGATAAAATAATACAGTACGACTATATTTATATAACCAGAAACCTGTTAAACCATCTGAATTTAAATGAAATTTTCAGAGAAAAAATGTCAGGAATATTTTCTGATTTGGAAAGTATGTTTAATACGGAAAATTTTCTTCAGGTTCTCGAAGTAATGGAAAAATTTAATAAATCAATACTGCTGGATAACAGATTTACTGATGATCTTGACAAGTATTACGAGGCTTTGAATGAAATAGAGGCAATAGAAAAGCTGAAAATACACAGAGACTGGGAAAACTATTTTAAGCCGAACGGTGCCAATTTTTTGAAAATAATACTGAAATACTTTGATTTTAAAGAGGTAACATTAAATATAAAAGAGGATTCGCAGGAAATAATACTGGATGATTTTAAAAGCTACAGAAACGAGGAAAAGGAAAAAATAGTCCTTTTCAATATTCATGAAAAAAATCTCTATGATATAAATGAGAATCTTTTTTTTCTCGGGGAAAGAGAACGTGAGGCAAACGGGCTTCCCAGTATAGAAGAATTAAAAAAGATCGAAAAATTCAGGATTTTCAGATTTTTGAACAGTGCAAAAATTATAGATATATATTCTTTGGAAATACAGGATCAGAATATTTTTGTAAGTTCACTTGCAGAAGAAATAAGAATAGAAAATAATCTGAAATTTAATGAGATTATGTTCAATGAATCAAATATAAAAAGTATTCTTAAAGAGATATTTGATGAGAAGAAAATAGAGTATAACGGAAGCAGAGACGACACTTTGTATAAATCCGGACCCGGGAGTGAATTAAAAATAGGGGCTTATGATTTCAGGGATTTGAGAGAATGTCACTACAGATTTTATCTGAAAAAAATGATTGGTTTGAAAGAATTCGTGGAGCCACAGGAAAAAATAACCTCAAAGTCTCTGGGAATACTTATACATGAGGTATTTGAAAAAATATCTGTTATTCAGAAGGAAAAAATTATGAATAATCTGAAATTTGATATAAATACCACAGAGGTAGAAAAGACTGTAAAGAATGTAATAAAAAACGAGTCTGAAAAGATATCAAAAAAGTATGGTAATTATTACGAAGAAATTATATTTCCGATAGTTACTGAGAGTGTTGCAGTATTTTTTAAGAATATTGAGAAAAAAATAAAAGACGGAATAATAGTTTTTGAGCCTGAATTTAAGAAGGAAAGACAGATAACAGACAATGTAAAGATCGTAGGAAAGCTTGATCTGCTTATAGAGACAGAAAAAGAACATTTTATCATTGATTTTAAATCAGGAAAGGGAAAGCTGGGACAGCTTTACTTCTATTCAAATCTGATTTATGAAAATGAAAGTGCAGAAAAGATAATTTATAATGTTTTGGATATGAGCTTTGAGGATAAAGACGACGGAAAAGAATTCCTAACCTTGAACGATATGAAGGAAGTAATAGATGACTTTGAGAAATCGGATAAATACAGGAGAACAGACGATCCGAAGAATTGCCGTTTTTGTGAGTACAGGGAAATATGCAGAATGAGATATGATAATATGAAATAGAAAATAAATAAAAAAGAGAAAAGGAGCTGGAAAATATTGAAATTAGCAACTCTTTGTTATATAAAAAAAGACGGGAAAACGCTTATGCTTCACAGGACAAAAAAGAAAAATGATATACATGAAGGAAAATGGGTAGGAGTAGGCGGAAAGATAGAAAAAGGGGAATCACCTGAAGAATGTGCGATAAGGGAAGTTTTTGAAGAAACCGGTTTAAAGGCAGAGGAACTAAAATTACGGGGACTGCTTACATTTCCTGATTTTAATAATAGTGAGGACTGGTACGGCTACCTGTATGTAGTGGAAAAATTTTCCGGAGAGATTATAGAATCCCCGGAAGGTGATCTGAAATGGGTGGAGGACAGTAAGCTGTTTGAACTGGATATGTGGGAGGGCGATGAGCTTTTCATGAGATGGATGATGGAAGACAGAATGTTTTCTGCCAAGTTTGTGTATGATGAAAATGAAAAAATGAAGGATTACAGTGTTACTTTCTATGATTAGTACAGTGATATAAAACTGTGTCCAGAATGAAAAAGCAAAAAATAGATAATTAATAAAACAGAAAGAGCCTTTTTGAAAAATAAAATGTTATAATTTATGATTTTTATTGTTATACATTTATATTTTTCAAAAGGCTCTTTTATAATAAAAAAAGACTGACAATTTACACAGTACAGTCTTTTTGAACATGAATAAAACCAAAATAAATATTTATTTAAAATAAACATAGGCAACATTTTTTTCTTCTGTAAATCCCATTTTTTTGGAAGTATTTTTTACCTTTTCCAGATCCATCTGATAAACATCAGATATATTAAGGCTGTTTAGTATTTTCTCAGATTCTGTAATTTCGGAATCCAGTATTTTCAGCTGCATATTAAGATCCATAACGGCATATACTGCATTCATCTTAAATGCTGAGATCATCATGAATATTCCTATATATATCGCTGCATTTTTGAGAAGCTTATAATGTTTTGATTTTTTAAATTTTCTTTTTTGTTTTTTCTTTTCTTTCTTTTCCAGATTATAACGTGCAAGCTCAGCTTTCTCATACATTTCATACTCTCTGATAATTTTCAGTACCGGATTAATGATTTCTGTGTCATCATTAAAATTCATTCTTCCTCCCAGAAATTTATTATTTGAAAAACTTTATTAATGAACAGTATTTTTTATTTTATGTTTACATATTAGCATAAAATTTAAAAATTGTAAACAAAAAATAATATATATTATATAAAAAATATAGATTTAAACATATTTTTTTATAAAGAAACATTTTGAAAAAGAAACTACCAATATAACATAGATTATGATAATATATTAATGATATTGGCAGATTTATTTAAGGAAGTGGAAGAATATGAAGTATATCTTATATTTTAATGAGATAAATAAGGAAAAACAGAGTCTTGCAGGCGGAAAAGGCGTTAATCTCGGGGAATTATTCAATAATAAATTTATTGTTCCTGAGGGTTTTTGTGTAACTACCGAGGCCTATGACCTGCTTGTAGAGAATGAAGCATTAAAAGAAATGATAGAAAATTTGAATACACTTGATTATAAAAATACAGAATTAATAACAGAAGCAGGTAAAAATATAAGAAATATAATTACCGAAGCAGAAGTATCGGAAGCAGTGAAGATAGCAGTGTACGGAGCCTGGAATAATCTGGGAGCGAATTATTCATATGCAGTAAGATCAAGTGGTACTGCCGAAGACCTTAAAAAAATATCATTTGCAGGACAACAGGATACATTTCTGAATATCAGAGGCTATGAAAATATAGTGGAAGCCGTGCAAAAATGCTGGGCCTCTCTTTTTAACGACAGAGCGATAATATACAGAAATAAAAACGGATTCGATAATACTAAAGTAAAGCTTGCAGTTATAGTTCAAAAAATGATCGGCTCTGAATATTCTGGAATTATGTTTACTGCCGATCCGATAAGCGGAAATAGAAAAATAACAGATATAGATGCAGGATACGGACTTGGGGAGGCTCTTGTGTCAGGCTTGATAACACCGGATTTTTATCAGATTTATAATTCCAAAATAATAAATAAGAAAATTGCAAGAAAAGAAAAAGGTATTTTTCCTGATAACGAGGGCGGAGTCATAGAAGTGGAAATAGTGGAAGAATATATGGAAAAACAGGTTTTGAGTGATGAACAGATACTAAAGCTTACTGCTGCAGGATTGAAGATTCAGGAGACTTTCGGCTGTCCTCAGGATATAGAATGGGGATTTTATCAGGGGAAGTTTCATATACTTCAGAGCAGACCCGTAACTTCTTTATTTCCTATTCCAAAATCTCATGATAACCAGAAGCATATATTTTATTCATTCGGGCATATACAAAGAATGACTGAAGCGATGAAACCTCTGGCACTTTCTGTTTTTGAAACAACAAGAATTTTTGACAAATTTGGTGCGGCAGATTCTGTATCTATCCAGACTGAAGCTGGCGGAAGAATTTATATAGATTTAGGTTATTTTTTACATATTCCCAAGATAAGGGAGAATATTTCCGATATTATTCAGTATGCTGATGTGGACGGAGCAAATATTTCCGAGGAATTAGCAGAGAGAGAAAGTGAATTTGCTTCTGATGAAGAATTTACAAAAAAGGCTGAGAAATTTTTGGCTCCTGTATTTTGGAAGACCAGTTTAAATCTGTATGTCTGGAATGTGAAGAGACTGAGGGCAAGAGGAGAAAAGTTTTTTAGAAATGAAGCTCTAAAATGGGAGAATGATATAAATTCATACAAGGGAATTGAAAAGATAAAAAAGATAAGATGGTATATAGGCGGAATGTTTAATTTCCTGTTTTCCAAAGCTGTGGAATTCCCTGCTTCGGCTGTGATGTCTCAGGTCAAAATCAAGAAAATGTGCATGGAATGCTTTGGTACTGAAGAAACAGAGGAACTGCTGGCACAGCTGAACATGTCTGTTGAGAATGATATTGCCGGCGATATGATGATGGAAATTTATGATATGGCTGATATGGCAAGAGGCAGCAAAGAACTGAAAGAATTTATGAAAAATACCACTAATGAAACATTCTGGAATGATCTGGAAAATTTGAAAACTAATCTTGAGTTTACCTTGGAAATGAAAAAATTTATTGCAAAATATGGAATAAGATGTGCAGGAGAAATAGATATTAGTGTAAAAAGATGGAAAGAGGCTCCTGCGGAGATACTTCCGCTTATCATGGACGGCATTAGAACAAGCAGTATGAATGAACACCGTGAGAAATTTAAAAAAGGTCTGCAGACTGCAAAAGAAGCAGAGGATAAAATAGTAAGCGGAATAAAAGGTAAGCTTGGAAACTCAAAGGCAAGAAAAGCAGCAAAATTCATAAAAATATACAGAACTATGGCCGGATTTCGCAAGTCACCAAAATATTTTATGGTAAAATTTCTGGATATAGCAAGGACTGCTGTTCTGGATGAAGCTGATGTTCTCGTAGAAGCGGGAGTTATTAATAACAGAGAGGATATATTTTATTTTTCCTTTGATGAAGTAATAGATATTCTGGAAGGAGTATACAATAAGGATATAAATAAAATTCTTGAAAAAAGAAAAGGAGATTTTGAACTTTACAGAAAAATGACTCCTCCGCGTATAATGACAAGTGACGGAGAAATACTTACAGATAAAACAGGAAATAACAGTACTCCGGAAGGAGCCCTTATAGGAATGGCAGCTTCAGCAGGGGTAAAGGAAGGAACAGCAAATGTTATTTTGGAATTAAGCGATGCAGATCTAAAGGAAGGCGAGATTTTGGTAACTTCTTGTACAGATCCTGCATGGACTCCTTTATTTACGAAAGCTTCGGCTGTCGTAACAGAAACAGGAGGAATGATGATGCATAGTTCTGTTACGGCAAGGGAGTGCGGTATACCTGCAGCAGCAGGTGTAAAAGATGCTGTCAAGAAGATAAAAACCGGAGACAGAATAAGAGTAAACGGAACTGAAGGATATGTTGAGATATTAGAGACATATAAGGAAGAAATTTGAAATAAAGATATATAAAAAACACTTTTCTAATTAAGTTTACAGAAAAGTGTTTTTCTTTTAAAAATGTTTTACTTTGGAATTATGAAGCCGCATATAAGTGATAAGAGCTCCTGCTATACATAATATACCGGCTGTGATATAAACATATTTTACGGAATTTATAAAAATATCATCTCTCCCAGCGATATAGCTCGTCACTTCATATCCTGCCAGACTGCTCATTCTGGAATAAAGTATTGCGGTGGACATAGCTGTTCCCACACTCATTCCGAGATTTCTGATAAGTGCATTAACACTTCCGGCTATACCAAGTTTATCTTTTTCAACAGTAGACATGATAAGAGAATTATTAGGCGACTGAAATAATCCAGCCCCAAAAGCCATAACAACTACAATTGCCAGAAATATTACAACAGGTGTATGTTCATTCAAAAATGCCATAAGAAATAATCCGATGCTGATAATCAAAAGCCCGAGGAAGGTCAGAAGTTCCGATCCTATTTTATCTGAAAGTGTACCGCTGCTCGGCGCAGTAACAGATATAACTACAGGATAAGCCATCATAAGAAGTCCGGTCATTTCCGGAGAAAATTTCATTGTATACTGCAGATAAAAGGGCTGTATAATACCAACAGATGAAGTAGCAACAAAAACTATAAATGCACAGAAAATACTTATAGAAAAAAGCTTTGATTTAAATATGTTCAGATCAAGCATAGGATTTTCAGTACGTTTTTCTACAAAGACAAATATTATAAAACTTACTATGGCAATAAAAAAACATGCAAGAATAACAGGATTAGTATATTTCATTGTTTCACCTTCTATGATAGCTATAAATAAAGTTATTACAGCTGCTGATAAAAGCAGAAAACCTTTTATATCAGGGAACTTTATTTTTTCGTATTTTTCCTCGGGAAGAAATTTCATGCAAAAAATAAATGCAATTATTCCAATAGGTACATTTATATAGAAAATATAGTTCCAGTTAAATATTGAAATCAGAAATCCGCCGAGAGGAGGACCGGTCATAGCTCCTAATGCAACAAAAGTTCCGCTTAATCCCAGAGCCTTGCCTCTTTCATGCTTTGGAAAAGTCTGGGTAATAATTCCCTGGCTGGTAGCCATTGCAGCAGCAGCACCCACAGCCTGCAGTGCTCTTGAAAAAATGAGCATTCCCAGCGATGAGGAAAAACCGCACATAAAAGAACCAAAGGTAAAAAGCAGAACTCCATATTTGAATACTCTTGTTTTTCCTGTAATATCCCCAAGTTTCCCAAATACGAGAATAACAGTGCAGATTGTTATGAGATAGCTGGACACAACCCAGCTTACAGCTCTGTTGGAAACACCAAGCTCTCTTGAAAGCGCGGGAAGTGCTACGTTAACAATACTTCCGTCCAGTGTTGACATAAATATGAGAAGCAGAACCGTGATTAATATTATCCATTTATTTTTATATGAGTTTGTATCTTTTTCGTCCATATTTTTCTCCTTATTTTATTATACAAATATTATAACTTATTTTTTAGTATAAAACTATTTAAAAAAATATAAAATCTAAAAAAACGAAAAATAAGGGGTGAACAAGAATATATAAAAAACAGTGTTGTTTTTATAAAATGAGATTTGTGATATAATATAAGAAAATTCCTGAAAGGAACACTAATGAAAAAAATAATAAAAGCAAGTGCCGGAACAGGAAAAACTTACAGTCTGGCTTTGGAATATATAAAAGAGCTGATTCTGGGGACTGATTTCAGGAAAATATATGTAATGACATTTACCAAGAAAGCTACTTCTGAAATAAGAGAAAGAGTGCTTTTATTTCTGGAGGAAATATCAGAGGGTACAGAAGCAGGCGATGAGATACTGGAAAATATAAGGAAGTCAGATCCGGGACTTACAGTTAACCAAGAAAAAATGAAAATAATATACAAAGATATTATTTATAATAAAGATAAAATAAAAATATATACAATTGATTCATTTATAAAAATTATTTTTGACAGAATTGTAGCTGAAAAAAAACATATTTATACATATAATACAGATAATGATGAAAATAAGGAAGTAATAGAAAATGTACTTGCAGAGCTTATTTCAAACAGATATCACATGGAAAAGGTAAAAAGCTTTCTATTGAAAGAAAGAAGAAGAAATCTTGAAGAGTATGAGGAGCTGATAGATCAGCTGATAAAAAACAGGTGGAAATTCGAATTTATCGGAAACGAGAGAAAAACAAGAAAGAAGTATAAGGTTGAAACAGCTGATCTTCTTTATGAAACCGAAAAGCTGCTGCTTGTTTCGGATGAAGTGACAATGCTTTCGGAATTCAGCAGAGAGGAAGTCTTGAAGGAGCCTTTTTTGTCTTATAATAGTTTTTTGGATTCAAATGATAAGGAAAAATATTTTTTGAAAAATATAAGGGAATTTTTAAAGGCTACCAGTGATATAATATGGAACGGAAGGAAAATAAAAGGAAATAAATACAAGGAAGCAGCAGAAAATTTTAAGGAAGAATACAGGAATTATAAGAAAATTCTTGCAAAGTATATATTTAATGAGGAAATCATCAGCTATGAAAAGGATTATTTTGAAATTTCCGATATAATTTTTGGTATATATGATCAGATAAGATTTTCGGAAAAGTCGTTTAATAACAGTGACAGGACAATATACACATATAAGCTTCTTATGGAAAATAACAGATATATAAATAACGGAAAAGTAACAGAGGAATTTTATGATTTTTTTGGAAATGAGATAGAGACTGTTTTTATAGATGAGTTTCAGGACACAAGTGTACTTCAGTGGAGAATTCTTCGTGCGATAGTAGAGGGAAGTAAAAATGCAGTCATTGTGGGGGATGCCAAACAGTCTATTTACGGCTGGAGAGACGGTGAGAAAAAGCTCTTTGAAAATCTGGAAAATATACTGGACGGAGAGGTAAATGTAAATTCACTTGCAAAAACTTACAGGACGAAAGAAAAAGTTATGATATTTTTGAATAAATTCTTTAATAATATAAATGATACATGGAATTACGAAGAAGTAGAGTATAATTCCCCGGAAGGATATGTAGAACTGAATGCATATAATAACGATGATCCTGAAACAGATACAATAGAAGAAATATTAAGCGATATAACAGCTTCGCTGAAAGAAAACGGAAATTACAGGAATACTGCGGTTATCGCAAGAAAAAACAGTGAACTGGCTAATATAGCCGCTTATCTGGAAACAAACAAGATACCCTTTATACTGGAAAGCAACAAGACTCTGAAAGAATATGAAGAAACCGAAGCGGTGTTTTATTTATTTCATTTTTTGGTTTATAAAGATTTTATATCTCTTGTAAAATTTCTGAGAAGCAGCTTTATGGATATAAATGCAGAGGATCTAAGGTATATACTGGAAAATAAATATAAGATCCAGGGATACCTTGAGGGCAGGTCAGAAAAAACCGGTGTGCTTGAAGATTTTTTTAAAAAGCTGGTTATAGCAGAGAAAATGGAGTATACTGATAAGGTAAGGTATATATTTGAAAATTTTAATATCATAAAAGAAGAAAAAAGCAGTATTGTGTATAAAAATATTCTGTATCTTTATAATCTAATGCTCAAATTTGAGTCTATGGAGGATTTTTTGAGTAAAACAGAGGAGAATAAAGAGTTGCTGTCAATTCAGGGACTTAATGAAACCAATGCGGTAATATTAACAACAATACATAAGTCAAAAGGGCTGGAATACAATACAGTTTACTATCTGATAGACTCTTCGGGGAAAAAGGGAAATAACAGGGGAGGACTTGAATTCATCACTGAGCTTGACAAAACTTTTACCAAAGTGGAGGATTACATAATCTTTAACAGCAGAAACAGAGGAATCGCAGAGTTATTGGATGAATACAGAAAATTTCCCAAAAACAGCGATCTAAAAGAGGAAGACGAAAAAATAAATAATCTTTATGTTGCACTTACAAGAGCAAAATCGAATTTATATATTTTTTATTATACAGGAAAAAAAGGTTTTAGAAATGACAATCTGGAAAATGCCCTTTACAAAGCCTCGGGCCTTGGAATAGAAGAGGTAGCAGGCTCTTTTTATGCAGACGGAGTATATCAAAATAAAGAGGAAGAGAGTAAAAGGCCTGAGGAAAAAGAAATAAATATAAAGAAATATTTTATAGAAAATAAAAAATATGATAAAATAGTAAAAAGTACAAAATCATTAGAAATAGAAAATTCAAGAAAAGAAGGATTAGCTATTCATTATTATTTTGAAAATATAAAGTATGCAGGTGAGGAAGAAAGATATTTTGCCAGATCCCAGGTATTTCAAAAATATGGAAATATGTTGGGAAAGTCGAAGCTGGAAGAAATATTTAAAAGAGCAGATAATTTTATTTTTGGTAATAAGGAGCTTTTTTATAAGACATGGGAAGTTTTTAATGAATTTGAGATTACAGACGGTGTGACAGGTGAAGTTTTCAGGATAGATAAATTACTATTGGACAGAACTGGCAAAAAGGCAGTTATTTTAGATTTTAAAAGCGGAGAAATCCATAATCAGGAGCAGATTTTAAAATATGAAAAAATATTAAAAGAAAAACTTCCGGATTATGATTTCAGAAAAGAGTTCATCAGATTATAGTAAAGGAGTAAGAATGAGGAAGTTTCTAGTAACGTTGATTTTAGTTTCAACAGTAATTTCTTGTAGTAAAGACGATGGAATGGACGATAACATTCTAAACGGTACCTATGCAAAAAAATTTAATATAATTCATTATAAAACGAATCCTATGTATGATGTAGATAAAAAAACTTTTGAAATACTCAGTTTTGATTATGCCAAAGATAATGAGCACATATATTTCGGAAACAAAATAATAGCAGGAGCAGATATACAAAGTTTTGTTCTTGTGGGCGATTATATGTCAAAAGATAAAAATCATGTATATTACCGGGAAATGATTCTGGAGGGAGCAGATCCGGAAACATTTTTTGCAATAGGCGGGGAGATTCCGAAATATTTTTCAGACAGAAAAAAAATATACAACAGAGAAGGAAAACCTTTGAATATTAATATAAGTAAATTCAGAATATTACTGGAAAACTATGTTATAGATGATAAAAATGTATATTACGACGGAAGAAAGATAAGCGGGGCAGATATAAATACTTTTGAGCCTCTTTCGGATACATATTCCAAAGACAGTAACCGTGTATATATGGAGAATCGTGTATTAGAGGACGCAAATCCTGCTACATTCGTAATAGTAGCAGACCAGAGCAGAAAGAAAAGCGAAATATACACTAAGGATAACAGATATGTTTATTATTACGGAGAAATTATGGAAGGGGCAGACCCTGAAACATTTGTTCAGATAGGGAATATATATGCCAAAGATAAAAATCATATTTATGAATCTAAACAGATTCTGGATATTGATATGAAAAATTATAAGATTTGGGAAAACGGGATTTACATAAAAGATAAGACAAAGGTTTACTGGGGAGGTACACTTGTAGAAGGTGTCGATGTTGAAACCTTTGAGGAGCTGGGTGAAGAAAATCTGGCCAAAGATAAAAATCATGTTTACAGTGGCGATTCAGTGCTTGAAAAGCTTGATCCCGCATTGTTGAAATATATAGGCGGACCATATTATCTTTATAAAAATAATATTTTATATTTGGGAAGTGCATCACTTTTGGGTAAAAAGCGAAAGCTCGAGACAGATATAGACGGGAAAAATTATGTGTACATGGGCGATGAGCTTATTAAAGACAAAAAACATGTGTATTATGCAGGGCAGAGATTAAAAGAAGTCAAGCCGGAAGAACTGAATACCGCTGATGATGCAAGAAAGCTCAAGAAGAAAATAATAGACGGACTTTTAGGGATACAAAAACAAAGAAAGTAAAAAAAGTAAAAAAGGAGAAAAAGTTATGGGTAGAAATTTTAGATTTTTAGTATTTATGCTTTTTTTTACAGTTTTGGCATTTGGTGATGCAAAAACTGTTCTTTCAGGCGGACCTGTGGAGCTTAGTCCTTCATCTATAGTTAAAACAGTAAGACCTGAGAGTAAATTTTTTGACATAATTACACTCACTAATCGTACAGATAAAAAATTAAAGCTTTGGATAGAAAGCTCGCTTTTTTATATTGATGATAATGGAAATAAGTACGAAGTGGAGCTGAAAAAGAAAACTTCATGGAGCTTTAGTCCTGTTATTGGCGTAGGAATAGGGATAGGTTCAGGGGGAAGAACACGGACTGGTACCGGAGTAGGTGTAGAAGTTTCACCTGACGGGAGAAACAGCAAATATGTAATAGAAACAGCATCAGGACTGAATTTTAAACCTAATGAGGAAAAAACTCTCACAGTAAATTTTGATATTTCTGATTTAAGAGTGAAAAATAATAAAAATATGCGCATTACGGAAGGAAAGCTTGCAGGTGAGCTTGTCCTTGAGGATCGGAACAAAACTTATTCAAATATTATAATACCAATAGAAATAAATATAGAATAAAATATTTGGCGAATATCCCTGAAAGGTTATAAATAATCTCTTTCAGGGATTTTTTAGTATATGTTTTTTATAATAATATTTATTTGAAAACTATGTTATAATGTAGTAGAATATAGTCTAAATTTAGAAATTTTTAAAGACTGTAGATCGAATATTTATTTCGAACTGCGGTCTGTGAAAAGATCAAAAATTAAAAATAACAGTATTAAAAACAATATTAAGGAGGAATTATGAAAAAAATTTTATTATTTTTAATGAGTATCACATTATTATTTGTGATTACAGGCTGTAAAGGAAAAAAAGCACTTACTGCTGATGAATTTAAAAATAAGATGACACAGGAAGGATATCAGGTACAGGATATTTCTGAAAAATATGTAGGAAAAGGTGCTAAAGCAGTTTTAATAGCAAAGAAGGACGGGTATCAGATAGAATTTTTCATTACTGAAAATAAAGATTACGCTGTGGGATCGTATAATCTGAATAAAGAAAAATTTGAGAAAACTAAAGGAAATGCTATGGTGGAAACTCAAAAATCTATGGGGAATGTATCTAAATATACACTAAAAAGTAATTCTACATATAAAGTCGTATCAAGAGTAGGAGAGACTTTTATTTATATAAATGCTCCGGGTGCCAAAACAGATGAAATAAATGAAGTCCTGAAAAAACTAGGTTATTAATTTTTTGCTGTAATATATTCAAAATCTTTGAGACAAAGAATTATACTCTGGGAGTTTTCGGGTATTTATGATTATAAAATCTGGAATAAAAAAGAAGAGACATTATTTTAAACTTTTGTCTCTTCTTTTTTTATTCCGTACAGGCAGGAGAATTATTTTTTATTCATTATTTCATAATCATCATCTGCAATATTGCCCCACATATAAATATGATTTTTATCTCTTACAAAATTGTCATCTAAAACTTCAAAAGTATCCGGATCAGAGCCTTTTACAGCCTGTCCGTCATAGTAAAGAGAATTTTTATCAGCAGCATATCCGTTATTTAGAACACGGAAAGTTTTTATATCAGAATTTTTTATAATTGTTTTCAGATAGTACACATTTTTTTTATCCTTTGCATATGAAAAATCCAGTGTTTCAAAGCTTGGAGCATCTGCTTTATCAATAATAGTTCCTTCAAAATATACATGATTTGCGTCTTTGGCATATAAACCGGAAAGAGTGTGAAAACTTTCCGGAGCTGCACTTTTAATTTTTTTATTATAGATATAAACAGAATTTTTATCTTTTGCATAAAAAATATTCAAAGCTCTGAAGCTGTCAAAATCAACATTTTGAAATATTTTATCCCCGAAATATATATACTTATCATCTTTTGCATAAAAGCCTGATAATGCAGAAAAAGTATCTCTGTCAACATTTTCGAGTATATCTTCAAAGAAATAAATATTATTTTTATCCTTAGCATAAAACTGACTCAGAACAGTAAAGGAAATATAATCGGCAATTTCAATTTTATACGGATGGGAAGCATCATCAACAAAATAAACAGAGTTATTTTTGGTTATATAACAGTTATAACAGTCGTCTATCATATGCTCTTCATGTGAAGCAGCATAAAAAAACAGTGAAACTCCCATAAAAATCAATAAATATAATTTTTTCACAGTACACCTCTTAAGTAAATTTTTTCTAAATATGCCGGAAATTATTTCCGGACAGTCTGTCATGGGATATTGTATTTATCATTTGTCCATGCAGATTTTTTTAATTTCGGAACAGACTCAGGTTCTGTAGGAATTTTATAAATAAGAAAATTTATTAAAATTTTTCTGTTACAGATCCGAGTATTTGTGCAAAAGCATCAGGGTTTAGATTTTTTAACGAAGAATACTCACCGTGTCCTAATTCCACTAAAACAGGTTTTCCGTCTGCGTAAGCAGTGTCAAGTGTGAAAAAATTCAGATTTAGAACAGAAATGGCAGTATTTATAACTGACATAAGAAATTCTGTCTCTTCTTTTTCTGAATTATCCTGAGGGAAAACTATAATATTATTATTTATTGCAAAACAGAAGAAGCGTTTTTCATTTTCCACTTTTACTGCGGGTTTAAAAATTAAGCCGTCACGGAATTTTCCAGTATGACTAGCCATCTTAGATAACAGAACACTTAATTCTTCTGCTGATGAAATAACGGGATTGGTTTCTGATTTTACTCCGTCCTTTACAAAGAGAAGATTTCCAAGCTTCGGTACTGTCAGTGAGTATAGTTTTTCGCTCAGTATATCAAAAGATTTTGAATCAATACTTTGGATACTATTCAAAAAATCATTATTATATAAAATTGTGGGACCTATAATGTATGGCTCCAGTAATTCTGTCCAGAAAAAACCGCTGTTTGCTGTTTTTGCCTGAATATGATCAGAGAACCAAGGGTACTGCGGGAAAATATATGAGGGATGATCCTCGGGTTCCTGCATCCATCCTCTGTATAGAAATATATACCGGTCATTTTCAGATAATTTACTGAAAATAAGCTTTTTTTCATATTCATCATATAAACCTGTTTCAATACAAGATATTTTAGAAACGGCATTGTATTCCTCGAGCCAGTCAGGATCAACAATATTTTTTAACGGATATTTGGGATAGATAAGCATTATCCGCATGTTTATTCCTCACTTTCCTGTGTTATTTATAATAAATTTTAACTTAAAGCCGGAGAAAAGTCAATTTAATCAGAAAAATAAGTATTAATAAGAGAAAAAATTACGGAATAAAGGTTCATAAAATAATAAAAACATAATGCTTGCCATAACAAAATAAATAAATATAGAAAAAAATATAAGGTTATGCTATAATATTTTCATAGAAAAAGATTTAATTGTTAATTGGAGGAAAAATGAGATTATCCAGAAATGAACAGGACTATTTAAAAGGAATATATCTGCTTTCAGAAGAAGAAGAATTCGTATCAGTAAAGAAGATAGCCGGTTATCTGAATATATCAGTTCCTTCGGCAAATGAGATGATAAAGAGACTGGAGAAAAAGTTTCTTGTTAATCATTATGCGTATAAAGGAATAAAACTTACCGAAGACGGAAAATATGAAGCATTATTTATATTGAAGGCACACAGGGTCTGGGAATATTTTCTTGTGAATAAACTGGGATATCAGCTGGATGACGTTCATGATGATGCCGAGCTGCTGGAACACAATGCTTCTGCGAAACTGGTAGAGAGACTTTATAAATATCTGAGAGAACCAGTTGTCTGCCCGCATGGCAGTAAAATTCCAAATATAATTTTCTGGGAAGAAGAATCAAGGCTTTATAAAATGTCAGATGTAAAATGCGGAATGGTAGGAGAGCTTATTCTTACAGATGAAACAGCAGAAAAGTATATAGAGGAATTTGGAATAAAAAATTTTAAATGGGTAGAAATTCTGAAAAGAATGAAAACTGATAATACCATTATTATAAGAGTGGAAAATAACTGGAATAATCTGGTGCTGTCTGAGAAAATACAGGAGCATTTCAGATTAAGAACATTAGATGCATAATTTTAAGGAGGAAATATGTTAGAAAGTATTAAAACAGTAAATCCTGTACTTCAGGCTTTACTCGCGACATTATTTACATGGTTTCTTACTGCGCTGGGATCGGCCATGGTAATATTTTTTAAGGATATAAAAAGAGGAATACTGAATGCTATGCTGGGCTTCGCAGCAGGTGTGATGATAGCTGCGAGTTTCTGGTCGCTGCTGGCACCTGCTCTGGAAATAGCCGAAGAAAACGGTGATATAGCGTGGGTACCCGTAGCAGGGGGATTTCTTGCAGGAGGACTGTTTCTGCTTGTAGTAGATAAGATTCTTCCGCATCTTCATATGGGACTGGATACGAAGAAAGCAGAAGGGATAAAAACAAGCTGGCAGAGAAGCATACTTCTTATTTTGGCTATAACTCTTCATAATATACCGGAAGGACTTGCAGTAGGAGTGGCATTCGGAGCGGCAGCCCTGAACGGAGCAAACGGCAGTTATCTTGGAGCAATGACTCTTGCATTGGGAATAGGAATACAGAATTTTCCCGAAGGTGCGGCAGTGTCGATTCCCCTTAGACGTGAAGGAATGTCCAGAAGAAAAAGCTTTTTTTACGGACAGATGTCGGGAATAGTTGAACCTATAGCAGGTGTTATAGGAGCCTTATTTGTAATAAAAATGACTACACTTCTGCCTTTTGCACTGGCATTTGCAGCAGGTGCAATGATATTTGTGTGTATAGAGGAGCTTATTCCGGAAGCACAGAGGGATGAAAAGACAGATTCGGCAACAGTAGGAGCAATGCTTGGTTTTACTATAATGATGATACTGGATGTAGCATTGGGATAGATAAAGTCTTTAATTCAGAGAGGTAAGCCAAATGAAGAAACCAAAAAACTATAAAAAAATGTTTGCTGTTTTTGGACCTGCATATCTCGTAGGGGTAGGCTATATGGATCCGGGAAACTGGGCCACTGATATTGCCGGAGGAAGTAAGTACGGCTATCAGCTGATATGGGTATTATTAATGTCTAATATTATGGCAGTTGTATTACAGGTATTATGTACAAAAATAGGAATAGTAACAGAAAGAGATCTTTCACAGCTCTGCAGAAGGGAATATCCGAGAAAAACTTCGTTTACTCTGTGGGTTTTGGCAGAAATAGCCATAATCGCCACAGATCTTGCAGAAGTTTTAGGGACTGCAATAGGTCTGAATCTTCTGTTTCATATTCCTATACTGGCCGGTATAATAATAACTGCTTTTGATACCTTGATTATTCTGGCGCTGCACAAAAGCGGAAAGCGTACAATTGAAATAATTATAATAAGTCTTGTTAGTATTATAGCAATGAGTTTTCTGGCGGAGCTTCTTATTGTAAAGCCGGATATGGGCGAGGTCGTTTATGGTTTTATTCCAAGGCTTTCGGATTCCGGTGCTCTGTATATTGCCATCGGAATAATAGGAGCTACTGTTATGCCGCATAATTTATACTTACATTCCAATATTGTCATAAATAAAATGAAAATATCCAAAAAAGAAAAAATGAAATATAATAAAATAGATTCAATAGTGGCGCTGAATCTTGCATTTTTAGTAAACAGCGCAATTTTGATACTGGCAGCTACCACCTTTCACAAAAAGGGTTATTTTGGAATAGAGGAAATACAGGATGCTTACCATTTACTGGAGCCTCTGCTCGGGACAAAGCTGGCTCCGGCATTATTCGGAATAGCACTTCTTGCTGCAGGACAGTCTTCCACAATTACCGGAACAATGTCAGGCCAGATAGTGATGGAAGGCTTTATAGACATGAAAATAGCACCGTGGAAAACAAGACTGGCTACAAGACTGCTGGCTGTGATACCTGCTGTTATTATAATAGTAATAGGCGGTTCACAGGAAACCGGAGATCTTCTTATACTAAGTCAGGTGCTTCTCAGCATACAGCTTCCTTTTGCAGTAGTTCCGCTTATTCATTTTGTCAGCAGCAGCAGACTCATGGGAAGATATGTTATAGGAAATTTTACCAAAACAGCTTCATGGGTAATTGCTTTTATCATAATTTTATTAAATATAAAATTAGTATTTGATATAGCTGACACACAGCTTGAGTCGGGAATATTTCTTTTGGGATATTTTCTTTATGCCTTGCTGATTGCTGCACTGATTTTTCTGGGATATATATTCTATTATCCAATAAAAAACAGAAAGAATATAAAGTAATTTACATTTAGTATATTTTGTGATATTATCTTTATAAAACAGGCGTTAAAAAGGAGAAGAGAATGAAAAAAATAGTATTTGCTATGTTATTTTTTATAGGGCTGTTAGGTTTTTCGGAAACAGTAAAATCGGGAGTTTACTCTAATGGAAAAGACTACACAAACGGAGGAATATATTATATATTTACTGCTGATGGGGAAAAAGTAATAGTCTATGACGGATATGTCAGACCTGACGGAGCACCTGATGCTGTACCCGGTGACATAATGAGACTGTATCTGGGAATATCAGAGGGGAAAAAAGGAACCCTGGTAAGCACAAACAGCAGAATGTATGCATTTGGAGTAGGTTCAGAAAGTAACGATATTACAACATTTAATGTTTCAAAAAAAGATTTGAAAGTAAGCGGAGATAAAAAAGCATACAAATTCTTAAGAGAACTTACAGAGGATGATCGTGACAGAATATATGAAATATTGAATAATCTCGGAGTAAAATAAATATTAATATAGAAATCGTTTCAGAATACAGGAATTCTGGGGCGTTTTTTAGTTTTGGCAGCCGCCGGAGTTTTTTACATATGTTTTGTTATTACGAAAATTTATAGTATAATGAAGCTGTGAAATTCAATATAAGATGGCTTATTGCCGGAAAGGGTGATGTATGACTGAAGAATGTAAATTTATAGCTGACTTTCTGGGGTGTGAATACGAAATATTTGAAAATGAAGAAAATGATACAGGAATAATTAATAAATTCGGCGAATGGAGCAGTCAGGGCAGAGAAGAGGGCTTTTATCCCGTAATTATAATACCAAGTGATATACTGGCAGAAGCACTGGAACTTGCTCTTGAAGACAGGGAAGTGGAAAACAGCAGGCAAGAAAGAGAGAAGTACAGAGAAGAGGTAATCAAAGAAGCAGAAACAATTGATGTGAAAAAATTTTTAGATGAAAGGTTTTCGGAGTATTCAGAAATGCATGAAGATATGGATATAATGGGAGAATTTCTGGAAACAGAGCCTTGTCATGGTTTTTATTCGCATATAGATAAAGCAGCTCCGTATAATGAAATACTTATGGTAAAAATACCTGTGAAAAATCCTTGGGAAATAGCAGCATGGATTCCTATGGGTGGTTTTAACGACTGTCCGGAGCCGGCGGCACAGGCAGCGGTTTTTCGCTATTGGTATGAAAAATATAAGGCTGTACCTGCAGTAGTGACTTATGATGTATGGGAATTGAAGGCGGAGAATCCTCCAAAAACCGAACAAGAAGCAGAAAGCCTTGCAAAAGAGCAGTTTTCTTTTTGTTATGATATAGTTATGCAGGCAGCAAGGGGCTGGGACAGAATAAGAGCCTTGGCAAGTACATTAAAGAATTCTTCTGCATGGTATTTCTGGTGGGATTAATCAGAAAAACAGATATATAAATATATTAGCAGCCTGTGAACAGCATTCTATTTGAGATTTTATCCGAATGCCGGAAAACATAAAAGAATTTTTCTGCTTTGTAAAGGAGGACATATTTATGGCGCTGTCGGAAATACTTACCGGAGCTTTTTCCGGAGATACGAGTACATTGGAAAATATAAAAAATAACTATGAAATTTGTTCTAAAACTGATAAACTACTATCAGAAACTTATAATGAAAAAGTTGCTGGAAATAATCTTACACATTACGGTTACCAGATAAAAATCCTTGCTGATTATATTTCGGAAAATTCTTTTGATTATGAAGTATTTAAAGGAATCTGGATTGAAAATATGATTTCATATGACGGATATCTTGATGAATCTTCGTCTAAATCTTTGGAGTATTATAAAAACGGTTATTTGTTCGGATATGAGTCAGAGGAACTGGGAGGTGCGGCAAGAATCGGACCGGTTATGCATTTTGAAAAGGACAGGGAGACCGCTCTGGAGAAAGCTTTGGAGCAGACACAGGTAACTCATACAAGCTACAGATCACTTTTAGTTACAGAATTTCTAGTGAAGTTTCTTTATAAAATATGTGAGCTGTTTAATATCAGGGAAGCGGCTGAATCTACTGTAAAGAGCTTTAGAAATGACGGGAAAAAATACGAATATTTAGAAAAGGCGTATTCCCAGGCAATAAAGTATCAGGATTGTAATTTTGAGGAAATAGAAAATAAATCCGGTATTTTTTTTAAAAATGATGAATTTCCTTTAATACTGTATATATGTATAAAATATAGCAGCTTTGAGGAAGCACAGTATGCTAATATAAGAATTAAGGGAGATTTTGCAGTCAGAGGAATTATACTGGGGATGATATTCGGGGCCGCCAGCTGATAACCGGTATAATTAAAGCAGGAGACAGGGAGTCGGATAAATGAAAGGAAGATTCAGCGGGGGTTTATCCAAAGAAGAAGAGTTTTTGGAAAAATATGTATTTTATGATCTGGAAGATTTGAATGACGGATTTGATTCGCCGTCAATCAAGTATTTTAGTAAGGATGATTTTGAAAAAATATTGGACAGGGCAGAATTTTACGGACTAAAAATTTTTGGTATCGAGCCGTGGCCGGACAGACAGTTTTTTAATGTGAGAGTCTATGAAGAATATGATACTTCTGCGGATAATCCGGAATGGTACAGAGATGCATATGACCGGTTTCTTGAAGAAGGGGTAACTTCTTATTTTTCAGCTACTTACGGCGTACCTGAGAATTTATTAAAAAAATTTTTGATATAAAACTATATATTATCTCTAAATGGGATAATAAACGAAAGGATTAGTGAAGTGCATGAAAATTAGTGATTTTTTAGATGAAAACAGAATAATATTAGATTTGAGAGCAAAAACAAAAGAGGAATTGCTAAACGAAATGGGGGAAACATTTAAAAAAACAGGTGTTGTAGATGACAGCGGTTATGCAAGATTTATAGAAAAACTGAATAACAGGGAAGAAACTTGTTCTACAGGATTTCAGGACGGAGTGGCAATACCCCATATGAAAGCAAGAGCAGTAAAGAAAATGTCTCTGGCTTTTGGTATTTCAAAAGAAGGAATAGATTTTGACGCTCTTGATAAAAAGCCGTCGAAAATATTCATTATGATTGCAGCACCAAAGGAAAATCCAAATGAATATCTGAATCTTCTTGCCAAAGTTTCTGAGATTTTTCTTGATGAAAACAATATAAAAAAAGCTATGGAAGTGAAGACTAAAGAAGAGTTATATGAAATTCTTAATAAATATGAAGCATAAAACAGAAAAAAGCTGTCTTTAAAATTTGAAAAGACAGCTTTTTTATAATAAATAAAGAAAACAGAGGCTGATATTCAATTCCTTCAAAACCGGGCATAATAAGACATACTTTTGATTTTTAAACGGGTTATAATATTATCATAAAGGAGAAAAAAATGAACTGGATAAGTGCTTTAAACAATGCTTTGGAATATATAGAAAACAATCTTGAAAATGATGTGAAAATAAAAAAAATAGCTCAGATATGTCTGTGTTCCGAATATAATGTACAAAGGGTTTTCTCGATAATTTCGGGTGTAACTCTCGGAGAGTATATAAGGAACCGCCGTCTTTCAAAAGCGGCTGTGGATATAAGAGAAACCAATATGAGAATAATAGATATAGCATTTAAATATAATTATGAATCAGCAGATGCTTTCTCAAAAGCTTTCAAAAATTTTCACGGAATTTCTCCAAAGGACGGAAGAGTGAGAAGCAATGAATTGAAAACTTATCCGAAGCTTCATTTCTCCATGATAATTAAAGGAGGAAAAGAAATGAAAAACAGAATAGCAGAAAAAGGGAAATTAAGGGTAATTGGCATGAAGCGTACATATAAAAATGTGGAAGAGGGTATGGAAAATATTCCCAAATTCTGGACAGAATTCAATGCTTCTAAGGAGTGTACAGAAATGTGCAGTAAAATGGACGGGGAGCTTAAAGGATTTCTGGGATTATGCATACCACATGAAACAGGTGCAGGATATGATTATATGATATGTATAAACAGCAGTGCCGAAGCAGGCGGCGAATTGGAAGAATATGAAATTCCCGGTGCAGAATGGATGATTTTTGAAGCCAAGGGAAAGCTTCCTGAATCTGTTCAGTCTGTAACAAAGCAGATTTACGAGGAAGTATTAACAGGATCGGAATATAAACATGACAATAAGCCGGATTTTGAATTATATTTATCCGGTGATATAGAAAATGAAGATTATATCACAGAAATATGGATTCCTGTGGTAAAAGCATAGAGAAAATAAAAAAGATATGCTGTAATAGTGCAGAATCTTATTAAAAATAAAATCCGGATTTATTAAATGCCGGATTTTTTTATATAAAGGAAAAACAAAGCCGGCAGGTGTATAATATCTGTAACGAAAACTTTCAAAACAGTGCAGAAAAATAGCAAATAAAATATTGAAAACATACCTTATATATTATATACTAAATATAATGGAGGTATTATGAAATCTAAATCAATAGTGGTAGGAATAGCAGGAGGAACCGGTTCGGGGAAGACAAGTGTAGCGCACTATATTCTGGAATATCTGAAAAATTATGAAATAAATCCGGTATTACTGGAACAGGACTCTTATTATGTAAAAAATGATCATCTTTCATTCTCTGAAAGGGTGGAGCTAAACTATGACCATCCGGATTTGATTGATTTTCCGCTGTTAATTCAGCATATAAAAGAATTAAGCGCGGGAAATGAAATAGCAAAGCCTATTTATGATTTTAAAATTTATAATAGAAAAAATGAAGTGGAAATAGTAAAGCCTTCGAAATTAATTATGGTAGAGGGAATATTATTATTTACACTTGAAGAGTTAAGAAGCCTTTTTGACGTAAAAGTTTTTGTGGATACTGATGACGACGAGAGACTTCTGAGAAGAATAGAACGTGATATGAAAGAACGCGGCAGAAGTTTCGACAGTATAAAAGACCAGTACAGAAAAACTGTAAAACCAATGCATCTGGAGTTTGTAGAGCCCAGCAAAAGATATGCCGATGTTATTATTCCGCGCGGCGGCAACAATAAAATAGGAATAAAAATGGTAGCGACAAGGCTGAAGCATCTGCTGTCGAGTATGAACAATACATAGTAGTAAACAGGGAAAGTATAAAAAAAATCTAATCATAAATAAAAGGAGCGATATACATGGCGAAAATAGCGGTAATTGGCGGGGGAGCGGCAGGAATGATGTTCTCCACACAATATAAAAAAATGAATCCCGGTGATGAGATATTTATTTTTGAAAAAACACCGTATGTAGCATGGGCAGGCTGTCCTACACCTTACTATATTGCAGGTGAGCTGGGATTTGGAAGTGTTGTTCTGGGAACACCGGATGAATTCAGATCAAGAGGGTTAAACGTTCTGGTAAATCATGAAGTGAAGAAAGTAGACTTTGAAAAAAAAGAGCTGGAAATAAGCGGTTCTGATATAAACGGTGCTTTTCAATATGATAAGTTAATTCTGGCTTTCGGAGGAAAATCTTTTGTACCTAATATAAAGGGATATAAAGACGGACTGGAAAATGTATTTACACTTTCTCATGCAGTACATGCCGAAAAAATAAAGAAATTTCTTGATACAAGAAATGATATCAGAAAGGCTGTAGTCGTAGGCGGAGGCTTTATAGGGATGGAGATGGCCGAAGCTTTCAAAAAAAGAGGTCTTGATGTCACTATACTTGAAAAAATGGGTGACATACTTCCTACAGTAAGCAGCAGCATGAAAGAACCCATAATAAAAGAAATGGCGGCAAAAGGCGTAACACTGAAGCTGAATTCCGGAGTAACGGAAGTAAAATCAGAAGACGGAAAGGCTACTGCCCTTGTATTGGAAAATGGTGAAGAGGTAAGCTTTGATATTGTATTATTCAGTATAGGAATAACTCCGAATATTGATTTTATAGAAAACAGCTGTATCGAAACAAAGAATGGAAAAGTAATAGTAAATGACAAATTTGAGACAAATACTAAGGATGTATATGCTTTGGGTGATGCCATATATACGAGAAATATACTTACAAATGAATATTTATATGCTCCTTTCGGAGATGTGGCAAATAAAGAAGGAATGATTCTGGCAAAGTATCTGTCAGGACAGGATGTGTCATGGAGAGGGGCACTCAGAAGTTATGCGTCTTCTTTTTACGAAATAAGAATAGCACAGACAGGACTTACTCTGGATGAAGCAAAAAGACACGGATATAATGCCGACAGGCTGGAAATGAGAGCCATGACAAAGAATTCGGATTTTGAAGATTTTAAACCTAATAAGGTAGAGATGATATATGATAAAGACAGAAAAGTACTGCTGGGCGGAACGGTAACAGGACATGAGGCAGTAGCACAGTTTCTGGATCAGATAGCAATAGTAATAAATTTTGAAATTCCTGTGGAAAAATTCATAGAAATAGACTTTGCTTATTCTCCTACTAACTCAAGCGTATGGAATCCCCTTTTAGTAGCCTACAGAAAATTAATTAAATAGAGGAGAAAAGAAAAAGTGAAAAGGTTAAGAAATTTTTTTATAACATCAATAATAGGCGGACTTCTGGTAATTCTCCCTGTGGCTCTGCTGTTATGGATATTCAGCATTGTGGTAAATTTTGTAATAAAGTACATAAGTCCGGTAACTAAACTGGTGTCTATGTTTATAATAGATGTCAGAATACTTCCGGTGATAATAGCTGTGGCAATAGTAGTGTTAATCTGTTTTTGCGTGGGCTTGATAGTAAAAACCAAAGTGGGAAACTGGGTTCATAATAATATAGAAGTAAAGCTTCTGGCAAAAATTCCCGGTTATAACATGGTAAAAGGGGCATTGGGTCAGATACTTTCTACTGAACGTAAAACAAGACCTTTTTCTAAGGTAGTGTTGTTCAAGCTGTATAATAACGATATTCTGATGACAGGAATAGTAAGTGACGACGATCATGAAGAGTATGTTACTATTTTTTGTCCTACGGCGCCTAATCCTACTTCGGGATTCATATATCATGTGCCCAGAGAAAGAGTATTTCCTCTGGACGAAGGAGTGGAAAATACTATGAGAACAGTATTATCAGGCGGTTCTGGGTCAAGTGTACTGATAGAAGAGTATCTTGAAAAATATGTTAGATATAAAGAAAATAAATAGTATGGAAAAATGACCTTTATTAAAAATACAGGTCATTTTTTGTCAGTAAATTCAAGGGCTGACCGATGTTTTACCTGAGAATATAAATACTGTACTTATTAAAATAATATTGGTATACTATAACAACAGGAGATAAAAAATTAAACAATAAATATATGGAGGTCAGCATGAAAGATAAGATTTTTGAAATATTAGAGAAAAAAAAGGCGTTTGACCATGCAATAGCACTGCTTCACTGGGATCTGGAAACAGAAGCACCAAAAATGGCATTAGAAAAAATAGCAGCAACTATGGGTTTTTTGAGTGCTGAAAGCTACAGTTTGATAATAAATGATGATTTTAAGGATATGCTTTATAATATAGAAACAGAATCTTTATCAGATCTTGATAAAAAGGTAATAGAAACTCTTAGGAAAGATTTTGAAAAGCTGGAAAAAATACCAAAAGAGGAGTATGTAGAATATTCACAGCTTACGGTAGAGGCTACCTCAAAATGGGAGGAAGCTAAAAATGCTGATGATTTTGAGATATTTAAGCCGTATCTAGAGAAAATAATAAATTTTAACAAAAAATTTATAAAATACAGAGGATACAAGGATCATCCTTATAATACACTTCTTGATGACTATGAAGAAGGAATGACAGTGGAAAAAACAGACGAATTTTTCAAAAAAATAAAACAGGAATTAATACCTTTGATAAAAAAAATAAATACGCTGAATAAAGGAGACAATAAGTTAAAAGGTGTATTTAATACAGATAAGCAAAAGGAATTTTCAAGATTTCTTGCTGAATACATAGGATTTGATTTTTCAAAAGGGGTAATAAAAGAGAGCGAGCATCCTTTTACATTGAATTTTGACAATAAAGATGTAAGAATAACTACACATTATTATGAAAGTGATCCCTTGAGTGCGGTATTCTCTACAATACATGAAGGAGGACATGCTATATATGAGCAGAATATAAAGGATGAAATTTCCAAAACAATTTTGGGTGAAGGGACTTCAATGGGTGTACACGAATCACAGTCAAGAATGTATGAAAATATGTTCGGAAGAAATCTGAATTTCTGGATTCCTGTTTATCCCAAGCTGCAGGAAAAATTTCCCGAGGAGCTCGGGGATATATCACTTGAAAAGTTTTACAGAATAGTAAATGACTCTAAGTCTTCTTTGATAAGAATAGAAGCAGACGAGCTTACTTATCCGATACATGTATTAATTCGTTATGAACTGGAAAAAGAAATTTTTGAAACAGATGTGGATATAAACGAGCTTCCTAAAAAATGGGCTGACAAATATGAGGAATATTTGGGAATAAGACCTGGGACTTTTAGAGAGGGTATATTACAGGATGTTCACTGGTCAGGAGGGTCATTCGGGTACTTCTCGTCTTATGCTCTCGGCAGTGCTTATGCGAGTCAGTTTTATCACGCAATGTGTGCTGAATTCGATGTAGAAAAAGAACTGAAAAGCGGAAGCTTTGAAAAAATAAATACTTATCTGAGAGAAAATATTCATCAGTACGGAAAATATAAAAATCCGGAAGAAATAATAATGGATACCACAAAAGAAAAATTTAATCCTAACTACTATATAAACTATCTGAGAGAGAAATACGGAAAGCTTTATGTACTTTGTAATTAAAAAGCAGTGCATACTAAAGAATGTTTGAAATGATTATTTTATGCATATATTTTGAGTCAGGAGGTGGATAAATGCTCTTTTATAAGGATATAAGCATTTATTATGAAAAAATATTTCCTCTGAATCCTGCTGCTGTGGAATTTCTTGAGGAAGAATTAGACGGGAAAAAGAAAATACTTGATCTGGCATGCGGAGACGGAAAATATTCAGATTCGCTGCTTACACCGGACAGAAGTGTAACAGGTGTGGATTTGGATAAAGGTATGCTTGAAGAAGCAGAGAAAAAATATGACCGGAAGAATAACATAAAATTCGTATACGGAGATATGCTGGAACTAAGCAGTGTATTCAAAAGGGATAAGTTTGACGGAGTATTCTGCATAGGGAATTCTCTTGTACATCTTACTTCTCCGGATAAAATAAAAAAAGCACTGACAGAATTAAATTTAGTCATGGAAGATGGAGGCAGGCTGGTTATACAGATCATTAATTATGACAGAATACTTAATGATGATATAAACTTTCTCCCTACTATAAAAAATGAAGACACAGAATTTATAAGAAATTATCACAGGTACGGAAACAGCAGAATAATAGATTTTCATACAATTCTTAAAACTGCTGACAAAGAGATAGAATCTCATCAGGAGCTTTACTCGCTTACAAAGGATGAGCTCGTATTTCTGGCAGAAAAAGAAGGTTTTATATTGGAAAATGTATATTCTTCATTCAAAAAAGAAGAGTGGAATAATAAATCACTGCAAAGTATATTTGTTTTTAAAAAAAACAGAAATAATGAATTATAAAAAAATGTAAATAAAAGAGGAGCTGAATATAGAATAGCAATTATCCGGTTTTAGGTGTAAAATCCGGGAAAATACTATTTTATATTCAGCTCCTTTTCAAAATCAGCATCCGATCTGGATTTTATCAACAGGATAACTGTACCGGCCTTTTTTTCTCCGCTTCATGGTCAGCGCCATAGCTACTGTAAGCGGACCAACCCTTCCAAGAAACATAGTAAGGGAAATTAATATTTTGGAAAAAGAACTGAGGACAGGTGTTATGTCCAGTGATAAGCCCGCAGTACCGAAAGCTGAGATCACTTCAAAAAGTAAAAGTATAAACTTTTGCTCCTTTTCTATATAGCTCAAAATAAAAACGGTAAAGAAAATATACATTACTGATATAAAAACCAAAGCAATTGCTTTGTTAAAAATCCTCCAGCTTATTTCTCTTTTGTGAAATTCAATATTTTTTCTATGTGATAGTGTAGTAAATACGCCTAGCGTAATTACAGCAATAGTAGTTGTTTTTATTCCGCCGCCGGTAGAGCCCGGAGAGGCTCCTATAAACATAAGTATCATATAAAGTATAAGAGTGGAATTTTTCATATGAATCAGATTTAGTGTCTGAAAACCTGCTGTCCGTATACTTACGCTCTGGAAAAAGGAAAGCAGCAGTTTATCATGAAAAACAAAATTTTTCAAAGTTTCAGGATTTGACATTTCAATTAAAAGCGTCAGGACAGTTCCAGAAATAATCAAAATAAGCGATACTATAACAGACAGTCTGGCAGTAAGAGTAAAATGCATTCTTTTATTGTCACTTCTGAATTTTGGAAAAAGTGATATATAAATGCTGTTTAGTGTAGTAAAACCGAGACTTCCCAAAGTTATTAAAAGAGGGATGATCAGATTCACGGGGACATTTGTTCTGTATCCGCTGAGACTGTCCGGAAACAGGGAAAATCCTGTATTACAAAATGCAGATATCGAATGAAATGCCGCATAATAAACAGCTTTTAGAAAGCTGAATTTTTTTATGAAAACAAAAAACAAACAGAATGCACCGATGAATTCTATTAAAAATACGATTTTTATAAGATTTTTTATATATGCCTGTATATTAAAAAGAGTATTGTAATTAAGATCCTTTTGTATAATTTTTTTAGCTGTATAGTCTATTTTATGCGTAAGAAGCAATACTATTACAGATGAAAAGGTCATTACTCCCAAGCCGCCAAGCTGGACAAGTATAATCAAAACAGTTTTTCCGAATAAAGTAAATGTATAATTTATGTCTGTAATAACAAGACCGGTTACAGTTACTGCCGAAGTGGCTATAAACAGGGCATCTACCATAGAAAGCTTTTTGCCGGGAAAACTCGATACAGGAAGGCTGAGTAATATAGTACCTATAATAATAATCAAAAGAAATGAAAGTATCAAAACAGAATATGGAGACATTCTTTTTTTCTTTTCTGCCACTAATTTCCTCCAATATGAATTTTTATTTTTTATTATACAATGAAATTCAGTACTTTTCAAATTTTAATAAAAACAAATAATAAATTACTCTGTGGAATTTCTTGGAAATATTGTTTCTTAATTAAAAACAGAGGAAGTTTTTTTTAGAGGATAAATTTTTACCGTTTTTTCAGACTTTACTTTACTTGTAAATAAAAATTTCCATGGTAAATATATAGTGTTAGTCAATACACCAGAAAAAAAGGAGGTGAGTAATATTCTAAATGAAAGACATATAAAAATACTGGATATATTAAACGGATATAAGGAAACCGACGTAAAATTTTTGAGTGAAAAGCTGTACACCATTCCTAAAACCATAAGGTATGACATAAAAAACCTGAATTACTATCTGAAAAAATATAAGCTGCCTATTATAGAGGATAACAAATATCTGAGGTTTCAAAAGGGCTTCAATCTTGAAAGTTTTTTGAAAAATATGGAGGTAAAGGATTATAAATTTTCTGAGAGAGAACGGACAGAATTTATTGTAATACGAATATTATTTAATACACAGGAAAAACTTACAACGGAGAAATTAGCTTTTGAGCTGGGTGTCAGCGAGCTTACAATAAAAAAAGATCTGAAAATTTTGAGAGAGGAAATAAAAGACAGGGAGCTGGCATTGCAGTTTGATAAAAAGAAAGGCTTTTTAGTAACGGGAGATGAAGAAAAAATACGGCAGAAACAGCTGAAGTATTATGTGGATTATAACATAGGGTACAGCAGAAATAATACAGAGGCTATTCCTGATTTTCTAAAATTTGAAATAAAAAAAATACTGACAGATTACAGAAAAAATATTGATACAGAAGATTTATATAAATATGTGGAAAATTTGAGCGGAAGTCTTGACAGAATAGTGTCAAACGAAGCACATGAAGTTCTGGTCTTATATATTATGATACTGGTAAAAAGACTGCAGGCAGGCAGTCATACAGAGGAAAAGCCGGTTCTTAATGAATATCTTCTTATGACTAAAGAATATGAAGTAATAAGCAATTCCATAAATGAGCTGGAAAGCAAATACAAAATATCAATTCATAAAAATGAAGTATTGAAAATAGTGGATTATCTTTTGGGAAGCCATACATATAATTTTGATTATTCATTTTATGAAAACTGGGTGGAAACTGAAATACTTGTAAGAAAGATAATAAATGAAGTAGATAAATATACAGAAGTAGAAATAACAAAAGACGAGCTTCTTTATGAGGGACTTCTAAATCATATAAAACCTACAATATACAGAATAAAGAATAATATATTCTTTCCCGGGCTGGTATTGGAAGAAATAATTAATACAGAAAAAGAGCTTTTGGAAATTGTGGGAAAAAGTCTGGCAGATCTGGAAAACTATATAGGTTATAAGATAAGTAATATAGAAACTGCATTATTTACAGTTCATTTCAAACTTGCTATAGAGAGGGCAAAGGAAAAGCAGGTAAAAATATACAGGATACTTCTCGTATGCAGTACGGGATATGCTACGTCAAATCTTTTGTCTCAGCAGCTGTCAGCTGAATACAATATAGAAATAGCGGATTTGATACCTTATTATAAAGTATTTGATTATGATCTTTCTGATATAGATCTGATAATATCCACCATAGATATAGAGAAGGGGATAATAAAAAAAAATATAAATATAATAAAAGTAGGGGTTGTATTATCTGATTCCGACAGGGAAAATCTTCGAAATACAGGAGTAAACAAGAGAATGTCAAGAATAAAGCTGACAGAAATTCTGGAAATATTGAACAGTTCGGAAAATTTTCAAAATATGGACAATCTCGGCGATTCACTGATAAACCGGTTTGGCGGAAAAATTCTGGATGACAGGGAAGATGACAAAACAGCAGTTAAAGAGCGGCTCAGCAGTTTTTTGACACTGGGGAATATAATGGTGTCGGAGAAAAAGGCAGATTGGATTGAGACTGTTAATACAGCAGGAGGTATTTTGCTGAAAAACGGTTATATAAATGAGGGATATATAAAGAATATAATTGGAAATATCAATAAAAACGGAGTTTACATGGTTTTAAAAAATGAATTTATACTTTTGCATGCCGAGAAACAAAATAATGTATTCAAGACAGGTATTGCATTTTTAAGAAAAAAGTTTCCTGTGGAATTTCCGGGGAAGTATATGGTAAGAAATATACTGGCTATTTCCTGTCATTCAAAGGAAGAGTTATCGGGATCATTTGAAGATATACTGAAGCTTTCGGAAAATACAGGGTTTTTGGAGGAACTGGAAGATGTCCGGGACAGTGAAGCTGTTTTCTGCCTTATAAAAAAGTATACGGAAATTTAGAAGGAGAGATAAAAGTGAGACTACTAGACAAAAAATTTATAGAATTAGATGTAGAGCAGAGCAGCAGGGACAGTCTGCTGGAGTATATGGGAGGAAAGCTGCTTGCAGAAAATATAGTAAAGGAAACTTATCCGCAGGCTATAGTAGAAAGAGAAAAGGAGTTTCCCACAGGAATATTATGCAGAAATATAAGCATAGCAATTCCCCATACCACGGGAGAGCATGTAAATGAACCGAAAATTGCGGTTTCGGTGCTGAAAAATCCTGTGGAATTCCGTATGATGGGTGAACCTGAACAAAAAGTAAATGCTTCTGTAATAATAATGATAGCAATTAATAATCCTGATCTGCAGATAGATTTTCTTCAGAGACTGGTAACACTTATTGAAAATCATGAGTTATTGCTTAATATAAAGAATGCTGCTTCTATAGATGAAGTTTACGGATTACTGGGTTTTTTAAATGAAATAAAATAAAAGGAGTGAGAATCATGGCCAAAATTAATGTTTTATCAGTATGCGGTTCCGGTACTGTAACATCTTCAATGCTATCGGCAAAAATAAAAGAGCATTTAGGGAAACACGGTTTTAATGTAAATGCTACGGAAGTGAATCCCGGAGGAATAGAAACAGCTCTTGGTTCGGGAAGCTTTGATTTTATTGCATACACATGTCCGATTAAAGATGTCTACGGGGTTCCGATAGTAAGTGCGATGGGATTTCTTACAGGTTTCGGCGAAGAGGAGTTTATCGAGGAAGTATTGACAATTTTGAATTCTAAAGGATAGGGAGGATTTTTATGTTTTTTCAGACTTTGAAAAGTATTTTTGACACCTTTGGACCTGCAATATTTGTTCCGGCTGTTTTATTTATAATAGCACTGATAATGAAAGTAAATGTCAAAAAAGCATTTAATTCCGCATTGCTTGCAGGTGTGGGTCTTACGGGATTTAATATGCTTATAGGGGCGTATATTCCTGTTATAGTACCTACAGTACAGAAAATGGTAGACATAACAGGAATTAATCTTCCGGTTATAGATACAGGATGGCAGGCTTCGGCAATAGTAGGATATTCTACCAAGATAGGAATGATCTTTGTGGGACTCGGTCTTTTATTTCAGGCAGTGCTGTTTCTTTTGAAATGGACAAATATATTCATGCCGGGAGATCTCTGGAATAATTATTCATATATGCTGTGGGGTTCGATGCTTTACTTTGTAACGGGAAACCTGTGGCTGTCACTTGGATGTATGCTTGTAATGAATCTTTATACATTACTCCTTGCCGAGGTAGTTCAAAAGAGATGGTCAAAATATTACGGATACCCGAATTGTACAATAACGGCGCCGCACCATATAGAGTCTGTACCTTATGCAATAGCTATGGACTGGGTATTAAACAAACTCGGAGCGAATAAAATAAAGCTTGATCCGGAAAATCTGAAAAAAAGGCTTGGACTGCTTGGAGAACCTATGTTTTTAGGGCTGATTCTGGGACTTTTTCTCGGAATTCTCGGAAATCTTAAGGATTTAGGACAGCTGGCTTCCTGGGGAGAGATAGCAACAGTGGGAATAAGTACGGCAGCAGTTTTGGCTATTTTCCCAAAAGTAGCGGGAATATTTGCATCAGCATTCCAGATTTTGACTGAAGCTTCAAGAGGAACAGCTAAAGCCGGCGGGAAATCAAGAGAATGGTATCTCGCCATAAATGATGCGGCGGGATATGGAGAGCCTGCTACATTAATTACAGGGATAATGTTAATACCTATAATACTCGCAGCTTCATTTCTGCTTCCCGGGAATAAAACTCTGCCTATGGTGGATTTAATAGCTCTTCCTTATATGGTGGAACTGATAATATGCGTAGGAAACGGAAATATTTTCAAGAGTGTCATATCAGGGGGAATATGGTATGCAGTAGCTCTGTATACCTGTTCGGCAGTAGCACCGATATTCACAGAGGTAGCTTTGAGTACAGGAGTAAGCATACCGGCGGGAGCTGCATTAATAACAAGTTTTGCAGTAATAGGGCATCCGGTAATGGGACTTTTGTTTTTTGCCTTTCTGTCAGGAAATTTCTTAATAATAGGCGGGGTTATATTACTTTACTTTGTGCTTTATTTTATTTTTCAGAAGAACAGAGAGAGAGTACACGATTATCTGGAAAGAGCTGCTGAAAAAGAAAGCGGCGAAGTTGCTTTGGAATAAACAACAACAATTTTATAATACAAAAAATTAAGGAGGAGAGATGAAAATTGTAGTAGTGGGAGATACTCTCGTAAGCTCTGATTATATGGAGAAGCAGGCAGAAAGATTATTTCCCGGACATGATAAAAAGATCGTGAAATTCGACTGGGAAATGAAAACAAAAGAAGAATTTCAGGAGGTAATACTGGATCTTGAAAAAAACGGTCCGGAAGCAAGGAAGCTTTCAGAGGAAATAACAAATGAGCTGAAGGATGCAGATATCTTAATGGTACACTTTGCCCCTGTGTCAAAGGCAACACTGGACAAGGCGGGAAATCTTAAACTTATAGGAACATGCAGGGGAGGAGTAGAGCATATAGACATAGAGGCCGCCACTGAAAAAAATATACCCGTGCTTCATGTGATAAGAAATGCAGAGCCTGTGGCAGAATTTACACTGGGACTTATTTACAGTGAATGCAGAAATATAACAAGAAGTCATGTATCTATAATAAACGGTGGATGGAGAAAGTCATTTCCAAACAGCAGATATGTTACTACACTTTCAGAGCTTCAGGTTGGTCTGCTCGGCATGGGCTATATAGGAAAGATAGTAGCGGGAAAACTAATAAAGCTCGGAATAAAAGTAAAAGCTCATGATCCGTTTATAAATAAGGAGGATTTGGAAAAAGACGGGCTTGGAGATATAGAGCTTGTACCGCTGGAGGATTTATTCAGAAATTCTGATATTATATCACTTCATATAAGACTTACAGATGAAACAAGGAATTTTGTAAATATGGGGTTATTATCGCTCATGAAGGAAAGCGCATATCTTATAAATACAGCGAGAGCAGGAATACTTGATGAGAAAGCACTTGTAGAGGTTCTCGCTAAAAAGAAAATAGCCGGGGCCGCAATAGATGTATTCTGGGAAGAGCCGATTCCAGAGAATCATCCTATATTGAAGCTGGATAATGTTACCCTGACTACACACATAGCCGGAGATACTGTAGATGCAATACCAAAAGCACCTAAGCTTCTTGTGAATGAAATGAATGAATTTTTTAATAACGGAAAGCTGGATATGATAATAAATCGAAAAACAGCCGAAAATTTTAAATTATAGAAGGAGAATATAAATATGATTTTACAAAAAGAAAGAGAACTTATAGTGGAATACGGAAAAAAACTGATAACACACGGTCTGACTAAAGGAACAGGAGGGAATATAAGTATCTATAATAAGGAAGAGGGGCTGATGGCAATAAGTCCCAGCGGAATAGATTATTTTGAGACAAAGCCGGAAAATGTAGCAGTACTTGATTTATACGGAAAACAGGTAGACGGGGATAAAAAGCCTTCAAGCGAGTATTTTATGCACAGGGTATTTTACAGAGACAGAGATGATGTAGGAGCGGTGGTACATGCACATTCGACATATTCAGGAGTGCTGGCAACACTGCACTGGGAAATAGAGCCTGTTCATTATCTGATAGGATACGCAGGGAAAAATGTAAGATGTGCGCCTTATGAATTATTTGGTACAGAGGAGCTTGCACAGGCGGCGCTTAAAGCAATGGAAGACAGAAATGCTTGTCTTCTTGCCAATCACGGGTTGCTTGCAATAGGCGGAACAGTGGAGTATGCTTTTGATACAGCGGAAGAAACAGAATTTGTAGCAGAATTATACTATAAAGCAAAGTGTGTGGGAGAGCCGATTCCGCTGAAATCAGAGGAAATGGATGAATTTCTTGAGAAGTTTAAGCCTTACGGGAAAAAATTATAAATTTTAGACTATTATAAAATATATGAGTCAGTGTCAAAATTACTTTTTGGCTGCTGACTCTTTTATAATAAAAAATCTATTTTAAATCAATAAAAGAATTTATACAGCTAAAATTTTATTTTGTAATAAAATTCAATATGATACCCAAAAATACTAAAAATTATGATATAATTGATAAAAAAGCGGAGGAGGAGCTGATGAAAAAATTATTATTGGTATTATTTTTTTTAGGGACAGCATCATGGTATAACAGCGGACCGCTGGTACGTATCACGGATTATGACTACGATATGTATTATTCCAAGGGAATAAATGAAACTTTAAAATATCTGGAAAATATGGCAGAAATAGAAAGCGCGAAAAAAGCTCTTTATCATGCAAAAATGGGATATTATTACTATGAGGAAAAGGACTATGGAAATGCTGAAAGAATGCTGAAAAAAGCACTTTCGGAGGATAAAGACATGGAAGAGGTTTATATTAAGATAGGAACTCTTTACAGTCTGCAGGGAAGAAATAAAGAGGCGCTGGAATATTATCTGAAAGGAACAAGGTTAAAAGAGAAATATCCTGATATATTTTTTGGTGCCGGGGTAGCATATTTTGATCTTGGCAGCTATGAAAAAGCCGCTGAATATCTGGAAAGAGCAGTTAATATGTATAAAATGGCGAATAAACAGGACGAGCTTAACAGGGCTGCAATATTACTGTACTATTCATATGATTCTATCGGTGATGACGGAAAACTGGAAAGATTTTTGAAAAGAGCCATAGAAAGAGATATTTATAAAAACGTTTTTTCCAAAAAGCTTTCTGAACTTTATTATTCCAAGGGAATGAGCAAGGCTGCTATCAGGTATGTACATATAGGAATGAGAAATGAGCCTGAAAATGCAGATACTTATTATCTCGCAGGGGTTTTGTACTATGAAACAAAAAAATATAAAGAGTCGGAGGAATACTTAAAGAGAGCTGTGGAACTATATGGCGAAGAGGGAAACAACACGGGTGTGGAGCGTGCGTATGACGGAATTTATTATGTGAAAAATTATTCGGGAACAAAGGATGAGCTTGAAGAATTCCTGAAAACGTCAATAGAAAATAATGTTAATAAGGCTACCTTCTGTTCTCATCTGGCAGCTTTTTATATAAAGGAAAGAAGATTCAGCGATGCCTTAAAGTACAACCTTGAGGGAATAAGGGCCGATTCATACAGTATGGAAAATTATTTCGGAGCAGGGATAAGCTATTATTATAAAGGAGACTTGGATAATGCTGCAAAATATTTTGAAGAGGCGGCAAGGCTTTATCGTGAAACTGATAATAAGGAATATCTGGGTGAAACATATGCTTTTTTATATAAAACTGTCATAGAAAATAATGACGGGGAAAAGGCCGCCGAAGTAGAGAATGCTGCAAGAAGTGATCTGGGCAGTATGGAATGGGAAAGAAAGAAAAAATAAGTTATAAATATAGAGAAAATCAAAATAAAGGAGAGAAATATGAAAAAAATATTTTTAATTATGCTGTTGGTATGCACAGTATTATCTTGTAATAATTTAAAGAGCGAGGAGAAGCTGCCTGATGATTTGAAAATTTATCAGGATTCGGGTATAGAAGAAACAATAAAGTATCTCGAAAAGATGGGAAGGACCGACCCGCAGAACAAAGCGTATTATACAGCTAAAATGGGTTATTATTATATAGAGGAAAAGGATTATGAAAAAGCTGAGGCTGTATTAAATAAAGCATTGGAAATAAATCCGAATGAAGGCTATGCTTATAATGAGCTCGGCTATCTGCAGAGTATTCAGGGAAAAACTGATCTGGCTTTGAAAACTTATGTAAAAGGAAGTGAAAAGGATCCTGGAATGGGCGGGAATTTTTATGGTGCCGGAGCTATATACTCGGATATGGGTGAATATGATAAAGCAGAGAAAAATTTTGAAAAGGCGATTGCACTTTATACGAAGGCAGAAGCAAAAGATAAAGCTGATAAGGCTGCAAGAATGCTTTATTTCACATATCTGGACAAAGGCGAAAGAGATAAGGCAAGAAAGTTTCTTAATGATTCTGTTTCAAAAGGACTGGCTCAGGGATATTTTTATAGCCAGCTGGCAAATTTTTATTATGAGGAAAAGAATTTTGATGAAGCTTTAAAGCATAATCTTAAAGGCTTGAAAGCCGATCCTGATGAAGCGGAGAACTACTTCGGCGCAGGAGTAAACTATTATTATAAAAGAGATAATAAGCAGGCTCTGAAATATCTGGAAAAGGTAGTGCCTATGTATCAAAAAAATCAGAATCTGGACTATCTGGGAGATGCCTATGCTTATCTGTATAAAATAAATATAGAAGAAGGAAACAAAGAAAAGGCTGATGAGATAGAAGCTGCGGCAGGGCAGGAGCTTGGCAAGGAAAACTGGGAAAAGAAAAAATTTTAATAGAATAATTAACAGTATGTTTTTGTCTGAAATTAACTGAAAAATTCCTTTCAGTTAATTTTCAGGTGTATGAAATCTTTTCAAAGAATTATAAATATGGTATAATATTCAAAAAATGTGGAGGTAATTTTTGTGGCAGGACATAGTAAATGGGCTAATATAAAACATAGAAAAGGGAGACAGGACGCCCAGAGAGCCAAGGTTTTTACAAGAATCGGAAAAGAATTAACTATAGCAGCTAAACTTGGAGGAGGAGACATAGGATTTAATCCAAGACTGAGACTGGCAGTAGATAAGGCAAAAGCAGCAAATATGCCTAAAGATAATATGGAAAGAGCTATAAAAAAAGGAACAGGCGAGCTCGAAGGCGTAGATTATCAGGAAATCAGATATGAAGGATACGGACCGGGAGGAGTGGCTTTTTTAGTAGATGTAGTTACAGACAATAAAAACAGATCCGCATCTACAGTAAGAATGAATTTCTCTAGAAATGACGGAAATTTAGGTGAAACTGGCTCGGTATCTTTTTTATTTGACAGAAAAGGTATTTTTGAATTTAAAAAAGACGGAATAGATGAAGATGTATTAATGGAAACTGCATTGGATGCCGGGGCAGAAGACGTAGTGGAAAAATCAGAAGCATGGCTGGTAATAACAGATACCAATGATTTTGATACAGTAAAAGAAGCGTTTGACACTAATAAACTGATTTATGAAGAGGGTGAGGTAACTATGCATCCCGCTACTGAAATAGAGATTACTGATCTTGAAACAGCTAAAAAATTAATGAAGCTGTATGACGATCTGGAAGAAAATGAGGACGTACAGGAGATATACAGTAATTTTGATATAGCAGACGAGATTATGGCAGAATTGGATGCTTAAAAAATATTAAAAGGGCAATAAAAAGGAGGAGAAATGAAAAAAGTAATCATCGGATTATTTTTTTTAGCTTTTTTGGTTTCATTTTCGGATTCGGGATTTGAACCGGATGAACCAAAATACGGAGTTAAATTAATGTATGGAAACGGTTATAAGTCAACGCTCCAAAATCTCGTCATAGACTGGGATTATAACAGGGATCCGGCAGGGACATCACTGGTAGGTTTATCGGGAGAAAAGTATCTGTGGACCAATATATGGAACGGATCATTGGATATCAGTGCTCAGGTCGGGCTGATATATCATCTGGAGAATAATTATCAGGATGATTTTTTTCAATATAATGCAGGAGTAAAGTTTACATGGAAGAAGTTTCCATGGTCTAAATATGTGAGAACTAAGATATATGTACTGGAAGGATTATCCTATGCCAATCAGATACCTTATCTGGAAAAGGAAAATCTGGATTTTGAAGGCAAGCCTCATTCAAATTTCCTGAATTATCTGGAATTCGGAATTGCAGTAAATCTGAGAGATGTCACAAGAATTGAACCGCTTGATGATTTTTACGGCGGTGTGGGAATATCGCACAGATCAGGTATTTTTGGTCTGATAAACGGAGTACACGGCGGCTCTAATTATGTGACATTTTATCTGGAAAAAGAATTCAAATAAAATACAGACTCTCTAATAACGGAAAGGTTCTTAGAGAGTTTTTAAAATAATAAAAAGGAGAGAATAATGACATATAATTTATTGTTTAAAAATTTAGACGAATTAAAAATAAAAGGACTTGGAAAAGCTAATGTTTCTAAATTGAATAAATTAAATGTGCGTACATTATACGATCTTCTTTATTTTTTTCCGAGGGCCTATGAAGACAGAAGCAACAGCAAGAATATAAGTGAGGTTTTGCCTGATGAATTTGTAGTTTTGAAGGGAAAAATATTAAAAGCCTCGAATAACTACATAAAAGGCGGAAGATATATGTATCGTGCCTGGCTTGGTGATGATACAGGAGTAATAGAGCTCACATGGTTTAATAACAGATTTGTACAAAAAAACATAAAAATCGGCGATGAAATGATTGTTTACGGAAAGGCAAAAAAAGGGATGAGAATGCAGATAGTCAATCCCGAGTACAAAAATGTAAGTGTGGCTTCACTGCTTCCCGGGAATCAGATTCTGCCTATATATTCATCTACTTCTTCTTTAAAGCAAGGAGACTTAAGAAAGATAATACATGAGGCTATATTGAATTTCGGTTATCTGCTTGAAGAAAATCTGCCTGATGAACTTATGAAGAAAGAAGGGCTTCTTCCCAGAAAAGATGCTGTAATTAATGTTCATTTCCCGGAAAACGAACAGCTGAAACAAAAAGCACTGCGAAGATTTATGCTGGAAGAAATTTTTCTGCTGGAAATGGGTATACTTCAAAGCCGTTTTGAAGTGGATAAGGCTAATAAGGGATTATATAAAATAGAAAATAATAAAGAGCTGGTAAAGCAGTTCATAAGGGAACTTCCTTATGAGCTGACAAGAGCACAGAAAAAAGTAATTAAAGAAATTTATAATGAGCTGGTAAAAGGAAAGATACTAAACAGGCTGATACAGGGTGATGTAGGCTCTGGAAAAACCATAGTATCATTGATTATGCTTTTATACATGGTAGAAAATAACTATCAGGGAGCGATAATGGCTCCTACTGAAATACTGGCTACACAGCATTATCTTGGAATAGTGGATGAATTTAACAATCTTAATGTCCGTGTAGAGCTGCTTACAGGAAGTGTTAAAGGCAAAAAAAGAGAAAAGCTTTTGAAAGAAATAGAAGCAGGACTTGTGGATATAGTCATAGGAACACACGCACTTATAGAAAATGATATAGTATTTCACAGTCTGGGACTGATAATAATAGATGAACAGCACAGATTCGGGGTAGTACAGAGAAAGCTGCTGAGAGATAAGGGCGAGCTCGCCAATCTTATAGTTATGAGTGCCACTCCTATACCGCGTTCTCTTGCGCTTACTATTTACGGAGATCTGGATGTTTCTGTTATTGACGAGCTTCCTGCGGGAAGAAAACAGATAAAGACAAAATGGATAAAGGATCAGGAAGAAAAAAATAAAATGTACGACTTTATAAAGGAGAAAATCAGGGAAGGAAGACAGGTATATGTTGTTTCACCTTTGATAGAAGAGAGTGAGACTCTTAATGTAAAGTCTGCGGAAAGTACATTTGAAGAATATTCGGAAATTTTTAAGGGTATGGAGATAGCCTTGATTCATGGAAGAATGAAAAATAAAGATAAACAGGAAGTAATGGAAAAATTCAGAAAAGGAAACCTGAATATACTGGTATCCACTACTGTAATAGAAGTAGGGGTAAATGTGCCTAATGCCACGATAATGGTAATAAGAGATGCACAGAGGTTCGGTCTTTCTTCTCTGCATCAGCTCAGAGGCCGTGTAGGGAGAGGGGAATACAGGTCTTACTGCTTTCTGGAATCGGAAACTATTAATGAGATATCGGAAAAACGTCTGGAAATAATGGAAAATACCATAGACGGCTTCAAAATAGCAGAGGAAGATCTGAAGCTGAGAAACTCGGGAGAGATATTCGGTACAAAGCAAAGCGGTGTATCAGACCTTCTGCTTACTGATATTATAAAAAATATAAAAGAGATAAAATATATAAGAGATTTTGTTCTGAAATATCTTGAGGAAAATAACGGACATGTGGAAAATGAATATTTGAAAAGTGATGTATACAGAAAATTTCATGATGGTGAAAGCCTGATAAAATAGAAAATTTATATAAGAGTATAATTTATTTAGAGTAAGTATCAAATAACAACATGATATTTTACAGAATGGAGAACTATGAAAAAGTATTCAGCTGATTTAGGGCTGTTATTGGTAGGTTTTATTTGGGGAACAGGGTTTATAGCGACTAAAATAGGTTTGGACGGCGGAATTACACCGTATTATATGATGTTTCTGCGGGCGGCTTTTGCATCAATATTTATAAGCGTGATCTTTTTCAGAGAACTGCGCAATGTAACAAGAAGAGAGGTTTTGGCTGGAGTTCTGCTGGGAGTTTTTTTATATCTCGGCTTTTCGTTTCAGACTGTGGGTCTGGTGTATACGACAGCATCTAAAAATGCATTTCTTACAGCAATAAATGTGGTTTTGGTGCCGTATTTATACTGGATGTTTTATAAAAAAAGACCTGATATATTTGCTGTTTTATCAGCTGTACTGTGTTTATGCGGGATCGGACTGCTCAGTCTGACAGGAACAGATTTTTCTCTCAATAAAGGGGATATACTTACAATGATTTGTGCTGTGTTTTTTGCCTGTCATATAACATTTACCGGGATACTGTCAAAAAAAGTAGACGCAATAAGACTGAATCTGGTGCAGATGTATACTATGACAGTGTTTTCATTTATTACATGTATATTTAACGGAAGTATAACATTAAATGTAACACAGACACAGTTTTTGGCAGTATTATATCTTGGGATTTTTTCCACGGGAATATGCTTTCTGCTTCAGACTACCTGTCAGCAGTACACAACACCTGCAAGAGCTTCGATATTATTATGTACCGAATCATTATTTGCACCTGTTTTGTCATTTCTGATACTGCATGAAGTATTAACGCCAAAGGCAATAGCGGGAGCAGCACTTATTCTCATTTCTGTTATAGTTTCAGAGACTAAGCTCGGATTTGGAGCAAAGAAGGAGCAGAGCACTTAAGAAAATTCAGAGAATAAAAAGGAGGATTAATGAAAAAGGGATATGTTTTTTTAGCATTTATAGTATGTATATGGAGCAGTTTGTCAGAAAATGTATACTACGTGGAAAAAGACGGCACAGTTTTGAATCTTGGGAAAAGTGAAAGTACACAAGCTGTCAAAGAAAGGAATATGCTGGAAAACGGCGGAAAATTCTATATAAATGGAAAAGAAAATGCAGCTGAGGGGGAAAAATATAAAGCGGCGGTTATGAGTTCAACAATGTATATTTTAAAGGAAAAAATATCTGATGAAGTATGGAAAAGTGAGCCAGAGGGCAGTTATGCCGTTCGTACTTATGATGTAGATGCTCCATATGTAATTTTGAAAGATTTGAAAATTTTTGGCGGACTGGATGAAAATATAATTCCTGGCAGATACTCAGGACATCTGATTTTGAAAAACGGAAAAATGTATCATACAGACAGTCCGGATTCTTTTTCAGAGGAAGAGAGAGTAAATATCGGAAATATAGATACAGCAAGTATAAAGCAGATTGGAAATAATTATTTTAAAGATAAAAACGGGATATATTCTTATGTTTATGAGTATTTTTCAGCACAATCGAAATTTCTGAAAATAAAAGGTGCAGATGAAAAAACTTTTCAGGTATTAGATGAAAATTATGCCAGAGACAGAAAGAATATATACTATAAAAACAAGGTACTTAAAATAAAAGATACAGAAGGTTTTCGGCTGCTGAAGCTGTGGAATCCAGAACCTGAGGTTTTTGTAATCGGCTACAGTAAAGACGGGATATATTACAGAGGAAAAAAAATAAGCAGTACAGCTTTGCAGGGAAAAGCAGAGGTTATAGGAAAAACGATTTTTAAGGATGAGAATCAGACTTATATATTTCGTGAATATGAGCCGGAGATAAAGATAGAAAAACGAAATATACCGGTAAATGCAAAATATACAGAATGGATTCTGGATGATGAAAGCTATTATTATGATCCGTATCTGGATGTGAAAACAGCTAAGTCCGAGGATTTTGAGTGGCTGGATAATGGGAATTTATTTAGAAACGGCAAAAAAATATATCTTATATCTCCGATGTTCGGAATTATGGAGCAAAAATATGATAGTGATACATTCAGGCTGATATATAATGACAGATATAATAATAAGATAGCAAGTGATAAAAACGGTTATTATCTGTACAGCGGAGATACTACCGGATGGCAGTTTAGAGAAATTAAAAATGAAAAAATAAAATTGCTGGATTCTGCAGAAAATATAAACGGGAATTTATTTTATAATTCAGCAGTCAAAAAATATTATTTTATTTCAGATCTGTACAATGGTGAAGTAACAGAACTGACAGGAATAAAAAATGTAAGCGGGGTATTGCTGGATTCATACATTATAGGGGAGTGACAGGTAAAACAGAAATATTTCGTACTGGGAATAAAATAATGGATTTTTTTAAAAATAATTTCGGAGATAGGATAAAAATATCTCCGTTTTTTTGTACAAAAAAAAATAATATAATAAAATTACAGTATATTAAAGGTGTTTTTCACTATAGTGAAAAATAATCCGTAAAAAAAATTTGACTTTAAAAAAAAACGAGGTATATTATAATATAAAAATTGAAACGTTTTAAAAAAACAGAAATGAAAAAGAATGAAAACCTATTATATAAAGGTTTTGTTTGAAAGATAACAAGAAATTATTGTCTTTTTATTTTTTTAAAAAAATTGAAACGTTTCAAAAAAGGAGAAATCATGGGAAAATCTACTATTAAGGAAGTTGCTAAAATGGCTGGAGTCTCTATAGGAACAGTATCGCGGTACATTAATGGATTTTCTGTAAAAGAAAAGAACAAAAAACATATAGAGGAGGCGATAAAGAAATTAAATTTTGAAACAAACTATCTTGCACAGGGGCTGCGAAGCAAGAAGACCAATTCTATAGGGGTTCTTGTACCGGATATAGGTGATATTTTCGTAACTCAGGTAATAGAGGGGATAGAAACAGTGCTGAATGAACAGAACTTCAGTACAATAATATGCAGTTCACAGAATCAATGGAATATTGAGAGCGAAAAATTAGACTTTTTAAGGAAGAAAAAGGTAGACGGAATTATTTTGATGCCTACCTCAAGTATATATAAACACATAAAAGAATTTGAAAAGAACAACATCCCACTTGTTCTTATAGACAGGATATTTGACAGAGTATCCTTAAATGCAGTAGTCTGTGACAATGTTACGGGGAGTTATGAGGGAGTTTCAGAGATCATAAAAAGAGGACATACTAAAATAGGTATAATAAACGGTCCTAAAACAGTTTACACTGCCAAAAACAGATTTGAAGGCTATAAAATGGCACTTAAAGAAGAGAGTATCAAGCTGGACAATGATTATGTTAAATATACAGATTATACGGAAATAGAAGGATACAGGGCAATTAAAGAATTGATGAGCATGAAAGAAAAGCCGACAGCTATATTTGCCACAAACTATAAGACAACTCTCGGCTGTCTGAGATATATATATGATGAAGGTCTGAAAATAGGAGAGGACATATCGCTTTTGGGATATGACCAGAGTGATCTTTTCAAAATGATAAAACCGCAGATATCGGTTATATATCAGCCCACACAGCTTATAGGAACAGAAGCCGCCAAAAGTATTCTTGAAGAAACGAATAATGGAAGTTCCGGAAAAAGTAACGTAAAAATACTAGATACAAAATTAGTGATAACAGAATCTATAAAAAAATTGAAATAAAAACAGGAGGAAAATAATATGAAAAAAATTTTATTAGTGTTAGTAGCAATGTTATTTATCTTTTCATGCGGGTCAAAAGATCAGGCTGCCGGGAAAACAGAGGATAAGCCAGCAGAATCAGGTGAAAAGACTTATACAATAGGAGTGTCACTTCTGACACAGCAGCATCCTTTTTATCTTAGTCTGAAGGATGCCATTGAAAAAGAGGCAGCAGCACAGAATGTAAAATTAAATGTTTCGATAGCAAATCAGGATCTGAATAAGCAGATTTCAGATATAGAAGATTTCATCACAAAAAAAGTAGATGCAATTATTATTAGTCCGGTGGATTCTAAAGGAGTTCTTGCTGCGGTAAAGAAAGCAGAAGCGGCTAATATTCCAGTAATAACAGTAGATGTTCCTGCTATAGGCGTAGACGTGGCAGCTCATGTGGCTACAGACAACTATACAGGAGGAAAAATTGCCGGTGAAGAAATGGCAAGACTACTTAACGGTAAAGGTGAAGTGGCAGTCATAGAATACCCTACAGTAGATTCAGTGGTACAGAGAATAGAAGGATTTAAAGAAGTAATAGCTAAATATCCAGACATAAAAATAGTAGCTATACAGGCAGGAATTACAAGACCGGAAGCTCTTACAGCAGCGCAGAATATGATTCAGGCAAATAAAAATCTGGGAGGAATATTCGGTTTTGGTGATGATGCGGCTCTTGCAGCAGTAGCGGCAGTAAAATCAGCTGGTAAAGAAGATCAGATAAAAGTAATAGGATTCGACGGGATGCAGGAAGCAAGAGATGCAGTAACAAAAGAAAAATCATTTGCGGCAGTAATAACACAATATCCTGAGGATATGGGAAAAATAGCAGTAGATACTACTCTAAAAATTTTAAAAGGTGAGCAGGTGGAAAAAAATATACCTGTAACACCGGGAATTTTTACAAAAGAGGGAGAAAAAAAATAAATTGTAACGGAGGCTGTCCTGAATGGAATACATTTTGGAAATGAAGGGTATTACAAAAAGATTTAGCGGTGTCACGGCATTATCAAATGTAGATTTAAAGCTTGCAAAGGGTGAGGTACATACTTTGCTTGGGGAAAATGGAGCCGGGAAGTCTACACTTATGAAGATTTTATCAGGGGTTTATACCCCTGATGAAGGTGAAATAATATTAAAAGGGAAAAAAACTGATATAAAAAATCCTAAAGAATCACAGAGTCTCGGAATAAGCATAATATATCAGGAATTAAGTCTGTGTCCCAATATGAGCATATCGGAAAATATTTTTGCAAACAGGGAGCCGATGAATAATCTTTTTGTTAATTATAAGGAAATGACAAAAAAAAGTAAGGAGATACTGGAATATCTTGATGTAGATATGGAGCCGTCGGTTTTGGTACAGGATCTTAGTATTTCCGAGAGACAAATGATAGAAATAGCCAAAGCAGTGGCATTTAAAGCCGATATAATAATTATGGACGAACCCACTTCTTCTCTTAGTCTGAAAGAATCAGAAAAACTTTTCGAAATTATAGATAAGCTGAAAAAGGACGGGGTATCAATAATTTATATATCGCACAGAATGGATGAGCTCTTGAGAATATCTGATAATATAACAGTAATGAGAGATGGGGAATATATCGGAACTGTTCCGAGAGAAAAGGCAGATATTGACGGGCTTATAAAAATGATGGTAGGACGGGAAATGAAAGATATTTATCCCAAAAAAGACTATCAAACAGGAAACGAAACTATCCTGAGAGTGGAATCACTATCAAAAAAGGACTATTTTGAAGACATAAGCTTTGATATAAAAAAAGGAGAAATAGTCGGTTTCTTTGGTCTCGTGGGAGCAGGGAGAAGTGATGTGGCAAAGGCAATATTCGGTGTTGCTTCTTTGGATAACGGACAGATTTTTATAAATAATAAGAAAGTAAATATAAAATCACCGGAAGACGCCATAAAAAATAAAATAGCATTTATTACAGAAAACAGAAGAGAAGAAGGAGTAGTGCTGGATAATGATGTAAAGGTGAATATTACCATGGCTACAATAGATAACATAATAGGCAGACTAAAGCTGATTGATAATAAAAAGGAAGAAGGAACTGCCAAGACTGAAATAAAAAATCTGAGAATAAAAACGTCGGGCAGTGACCAGCACATAAGAAACCTAAGCGGAGGAAACCAGCAGAAGGTAATACTGGCAAAATGGCTGGAGACTAAACCGGATATATTGATTTTGGACGAGCCTACAAGGGGAATAGATGTAGGAGCCAAACACGAAATATATGAAATAATGAGAAGACTGGCAAGTGAAGGTGTGGGGATAATAATGATATCTTCAGAGTTATCCGAGGTTTTGTTTATGAGTGACAGGCTTTTTGTAATGAGAGAGAAAAAAATAGTAAAAGAGCTGAATCCGGAGCTGACAACTCAGGAGGAAATAATGAGATATTCAACAGGAGGTGTAAACTTAGATGGAAATGATAAATTTTAAAAAAATATTTAAGATGTACGGAGGAATATTAATCGGATTAATTGCTCTTATAGCTGTATTTTCTTTCTTATCACCGAGTTTTAGAGAATTTAACAATATACTGAATATAATTTTACAGGTATCAATAATAGCAATAAGTGCTTTTGGAATGACATTTGCACTGATAATAGCGGGGATTGATCTTTCTATAGGTTCGATCATAGCATTATCAGGAACATCGGCAGCATTGCTGCTTAATCTGAAGGTTCCGTTTGCACTGGCATTGGCGCTATGTCTGCTTATGGGTGTTATTCTGGGATTTATAAACGGATTTTTGATTTCAAGGGCAGAAATTCCGGCATTTATAGTAACTGTTGCCACAATGGGAATATTCAGGGGGATTGCATATATATTGACCGGGGGAGGACCTGTACAGATAGCAAATGAAAAATTTCTCTATCTGGGAAATGAAAAGCTATTCGGCATACCATTTCCTATTGTTATATTAATAGTAGTATTTATTATTATGAATATAATTCTGGGGAAAACAAAGTTTGGGAGACAGGCTTACATTATAGGAGGTAATGAGGAAGCGGCACTGTATTCCGGTATAAATGTAAAAAAAGTCAAGGTTTACATCTATATGCTTATTGGATTGCTTGCTTCGTTAAGCGGAATAATTCTTGCTTCAAGACTTTATTCAGGACAGCCGAATTCAGCAAACGGATATGAACTGGATGCTATAGCAGCGGCAGTATTGGGAGGTACCAGTCTCAGCGGAGGATACGGTACGATAACAGGAACATTTATAGGGGCTATAATAATCGGGGTTATCAATAACGGAATGAATCTTTTGAACATAACATATTTTTATCAGTTAATAGTAAAAGGACTGGTAATAATACTTGCAGTTTATTTTGACGTGCAGAGCAAAAAAAAGAAAAAATAGAATGACACAGGAGGAAATATGCCTAAAATATTAACAGCAGGAGAAGTATTGGTAGAAATCATGGGAACCAGAAAAAATCAGACTTTCAGAGAAACAGGAGAGTTTACCGGGCCATATCCAAGCGGTGCACCGGCTATTTTTATAGATCAGGCAGCCAAAATGGGAGGAAATGCCGGAATTATCTCCGTTATCGGGAATGATGACTTTGGAAGAATAAATACAGACAGACTGAAAAAGGACGGAGTGGATGTTTCGCAGGTACATATTTCAAATGAAAAGACTACAGCGGCAGCATTTGTGGTATATCAGGAAAGCGGAAGCAGAGACTTTATCTTTACTATAAAGGATTCAGCCCTGCAGGAACTGAATTACGGGAAAATAGACAAAAGCTGTCTCGACGGGTGTGAATATTTTCATATCATGGGATGCTCGGTTTTTAATGAAAATATGATAGATTTATTTAATAATCTTCTTCCTGAATTAAAAGGAAGAGGGATAAAAGTAACATTTGACCCGAATTTCAGGAAAGAATTTATGGAAAATCCCCGAATAAAAGAATTAATAGTAAAAATAATGAGGAATGCAGATATAATTCTTCCGGGGGAGCAGGAACTTCTTGACCTGACAGGAATGAAAACAGAAAAAGATGCAGTAAAAAAACTTCTTGAAGACGGTACTGTGGCAGTAGTGGTAAAAAGAGGAGACAGAGGAGCGACTCTTTACACTGAAACAGAGGAGATAAGTGTGGATTCCGTCAAAGTAACCGAAGTAGATCCTACAGGTGCAGGTGACTGTTTCGGAGGAACTTTTGTATCTTTGGTCTCTCAGGGCTACAGCTACAAAGAAGCATTGTTCTATGCTAATCTTGCAGGAGCGTATTCTGTCACTAAACAGGGTCCTATGGAAGGAAATCTTACAAAAGAGGAAATAGATAATATTTATAAAAAGTAAACACTGGAAAAAATGACTTTTGATTTTTTGGATTTGAAAGTCATTTTTTGATAAAGTAAATTTTTTTAAATCTGTATTTTCGGGAAAATTACTCATTATTATTTATAAACAGCTTATGAATCAAGTGCTCTGACATGACTTGCAAAAATAAGAAAAAACTAGTAAAATAGAAGGTAAGTCAATTAAGGAGGAAACATGAAAACAAAAATTTTAAGCCTGATGTTATTATTATCAGTATTTATTTTTTCTTATGATTATAAAGAGTTATTAGTAGGTGATACTAAAGGAAATATTTATGTTCAGGATAATATCTACGAGGTAAGACCCTTAGCATCAATGACAAAGGTAATGACTATTTTATTAACATTAGACAAAGTTAATGCAAAAGAAATATCTTTAGACGATAATGTAACTATTTCATATACGGCTTCAAAGGTTCCATATGGAGTAAAAATGAATGAGGGAGAAACATTTACTGTGGAAGAGCTGCTGAAAGCTACAGCAATAAGATCATCTAATAATGCTGCTTATGCACTGGCAGAATATGTAAGCCACGGAGATGTTTATGATTTCGTGGATAAGATGAATGAAAGAGCAAGAAGCATGGGTCTTGACTCATTGCGTTACTGTACGCCGCACGGACTGCCGCCCGGCAATACAGGTACTTGCATGGATCAGGGGAATGCATATGATATTTACAAGCTGGCGATGACAGCAATACAGTATCCTGAATATATGAAAATAGCCGACAAAAGTTCTGACTATATAAAAGACGGTACAATACAGCTGAAGGCTACGAATAATCTGCTTGGGAAAGTCGAGGGTGTTGACGGACTGAAAACAGGATATCATAAAGCAGCAGGGTCAAATATTGTGTTAACAGCTGAAAGAGATGGTCTGAGAATGATAGCAGTAGTTATGGGCTCTGAAAAATCTAAGAACAGAGATACTGTAGGTGCTGATGAAATTAATTCATTCTTTTCTACTTATAAAAAAAGTAAAATAGTAGACAGCAATAAAGCAATAGCTACGATAAAAATCAGCAATAAGGACTATAGTCTGTATCCGAGCGAGGATGTGGAGGAAATCATCAACATAAATAATTTTGATGCTTCTAAGATAGAGTATAAGTTTAATGTAATAAAAACTCTTCCCAGAAAGATAAAAAACGGAGAAGTTCTGGGAGACTATACAGTAGTATTTGAAGGAAATGAATATACGGGAAAACTCCAATACAAGGAATCTGATAAGATTGGTATATCAAAATAAAATGATTTAGATTAAAGAAAATCCGCTTTTTATAAAAAGAAAAGCGGATTTTTAATTATTTTGTAAATAAAATTTTTTTCAAAAATATAGATAAAAATATTTGACAATCAAAATAAAATCTGATATTATATTATTAAATAATAACAGGAGGTTCGGTAATGGCGAAAATAGGAGTATTTTACGGGTCAACTACAGGAGTAACTGAAGAGGTAGCGAATAAAATATCAGCAAAGCTAGACAATGCAGATGTATATAATATAGCAGGAAATCTTGAGAAGATGAATGATTATGATGTAATCATAATGGGGACTTCGACTTGGGGTTATGGGGATCTGCAGGATGACTGGCAGGGAGTATTGGATGATATGCCTTCATTAAATTTAAGCGGAAAGAAAGTAGCTTATTTCGGAACAGGTGATCAGTCATCATTTAGTGATACTTTTATAGACGGAATAGGAATCATACATGAGAAAATAAAAGATAATGGTGTTATCTTGATAGGAGAGACTGAAACAGACGGCTACACATTTGACGGATCAAGAGGTGTAGAGGATGGTAAATTTTTAGGATTAGCAATAGATGAAGTAAATCAGTCAGACTTAACTGATGAAAGGGTAGAAAAATGGACAGAGGAGATAAAAAAAGCCTTATAAAATACAACTATGAACTTTTTGCCCATCATATCTATGAACTGAACAAGGGATTGAGACATTTGGTTTTACATACTGCTCCTGTAGATACTATGGGATATATGGTAAAAAAATTAGAGAAAAATTCCATTTCATTTTTTGTACAAAAAGTAAGTAACGATAAATGTAATTTATTTTTTGGAGAAAAAGAATGTATAGATATAATAAAGAAGTTTAATAAAACTTCACTAAAAAAATATACACCCGAAGAAGATTTTATTCTGGGTATACTACTTGGTTATGATCCGCTTAAACAAAGCAAAAGATATCTGAAATTTAAGACGGACAGCAATTAATATGGTATTTTAGATTATATTAATATATAGCTAAAATAAAGAAAATTCTCTTTATCTTCCAATTAAAGAGACTGCCAGAAGCAGACATTTCTGATAAAATCGGGAATCTGTTTCCGGCAGTCTCTTCTTTTATTGAAATAATAAATTAAAAAGAGACTGTAAAATACAGTCAATCCTTTATCAATTATCTAAAAATCTATATAATCCCTAGAATCCCTTTTATTTTTGAGAATCAATACTTTTATTCCAGTTATTTTTTATTTTTCCGAGTAATTCTGAATCCTTATACAACTCCAGAGCTGTGAGGCTCAGGAGCTTTGCTGCTAACAGAAGAGTCTCAAAGCCTTTTTCAGAACATGCCGCATCTGCAAATTCAGTTGTATGCCCTGTAAGTGAAGAGTCGCCTATTGAAAGATAGGGATGAATTACAGGGGTGACATGGCTTACATTAGCAGCATCAGTAGATCCTCCTGGCTTTATCTGTCCTTTTTCTATTGTAAGGCCGGTATAATCTTCATAAATATTGCTGAATAATTTATCAAACTCCGGAGTAAGAACAAAATGATCAACCCTGTTTTGAAAATATGTAAGTTTTGATGTAGTATTAAAAGCTTTGTCAATACCTGTGAGTATGTCTTTTATGGTATTTACTGCCTCCCTGCTTTCATTGGAAGTAGCTCCACGAATATAAAATCTGGCTTTGGCGTAATCAGGAATTACATTAGGTGCTTTTCCTCCATCAGTAATAACACCATGTATATTAAGATTTTTGAATTTTCCTGTTTGGTGTGTGTGTAAAGTATTATAAAAATGTATGAGAGCATGTAAGGCATTTATTCCTTTTTCAGGACTGCCGGCAGCATGTGCTGTTTTTCCAAAAAATTCTATATCCACAGGCTCCACAGTTTGTGTTTTTTGTGTAACAGAATTTTTGTTGGCAGGATGAAACATTAATGCTGCATCTATATTGTCAAATAAACCTTCATTAACAAAGCTTGCTTTTGCACTTCCGTTATCTCCGCCTTCTTCAGCAGGAGTGCCGAAAACAACAACTTCCCCGCCAAGGCTTTCAATAATATTTCCTATTGCCGCGGCAGCTCCTGCACTTGCAGTTCCTATTAGATTATGACCGCAGCCGTGTCCTATTTCAGGCAATGCATCATATTCAGCAAGAAAAGCAATCTTTGGACCGGGCTTGGATGAAACTTTTCTTGCGGTGAATCCTGTTTCATGTCCTGCTATATTATGTGTCACAGTAAAATTATGTTTTTTCAGAAAGCTGCCAAGTGCTTTCCCTGATAAAAATTCCTGATTTCCGAGCTCGGGATTATTGTGAATAAATTTTGCAATTTCTATAAGAATTTCGCTGTTTTTATCAGTAAATTCTATTATTAATTCCTTTTCTGTTTTTATCATATTGTCCTCCTTTTTTCTAAAAACCTATCTCTGATAATGGTATAAATGTAGGGATAGAGTTCCCTTTTGTTTCCTCTTCTATAATTTTTTTTACATCGTCACTCTGATATAATTTTACTATCTCCAGAAGATTTTCATCACTTTTATTGTCCTGTCTGGCAGCAATAACATTTATATAATCTTTTGCCAGCTTATCTTCCTTGAAAATAGCCTGATTAAGTGAGAAGCCGGCATCTACTGCCACTCCGTTGTTAATTACTGATATTTCGGTGTCATTCAGAGTCTGAGGAAGCTGATTAGCAGCCAGCGGAATTATTTCCAGCTGTTTTGGGTTTTCGGCAATGTCATTATTGCTTATTATTTTTCCATTACTGTCTTTCAATTTTATTAATCCTGCTTTTTCCAAAAGCTTTAATGCTCTTCCCTGATTAGAGGGATCATTTGGAATAGTTACTTTTGCTTTTTCCGGCAGCTCATCAAGAGACTTTAACTTTTTTGAATAAATTCCCATTGGAGCCAGAATTGTAGTTCCTATAGGTGTTATATCCTGTTTATTTGTTTCATTAAATGTATTTAGGAACGAAAGAGTCTGAAAGGCATTTATATCTACTTCCTTATCTACAAGTGCTCTGTTGGGCTGAACATAGTCTGAAAAATAAACTATTTCCAGATTTATCCCTTTTTTAGCAGCTTCTTTCTTTATGTGTTCCCATTGTCTGGAAGTAGAACCGTTTATACCGACTTTGTATTTTTTCCCTGATCCCGCTCCGCATCCTGTGATAAAAAATACCAGAACCAGTAATGTGATTAAATGTAATAAGTTTCTTTTTTTCATATATTTTCCTCCTGAATTTTATAAATATTTTGCTTTATTTGATAAATATTTTCCTAAAAATTGTGCAAGCTGTACGAGAATTACTATTATTCCCACAGCGGTTACAAGTGTCGCGTAATCATATCTGTTATATCCGAATGAAATAGCAAGGTCTCCGAGTCCGCCGCCGCCTATGGTTCCTGCCACTGCTGTTGCACCTATTATACTTACAAATGCAATGGAAAGATTAAAAATCAAAGATGAAGCAGCTTCGGGAAGCAGAAAGTAAAAAATAAGTTCACGAGTATTGGCCCCCAATGAATCTGCTACTTCCAGAATACCATGGTCTATTTCAAGCAAGGAGCTTTCCACGAGTCTTGCAATATATGGCGCGGCAAAAAATGTAAGGGATACAATTACTGCATTTGGACCTATTGCACTTCCTACAAGAAGTCTTGTTACAGGAATAAGAAGCAGCAGCAGTACTACAAACGGCAGTGATCTGATAAAATTAATTATTATATCAAGAATGACATATAATTTTTTATTCTCATATATTCCGTCTTTTCTGGTAAAATATAAGGTAAAGCCCAGAAAAAAAGCTATAAGGGTACCCAGAATAAATGAAAATACCGAGATATAAACAGTTATCCATGTGGCATTAATTATTTGTTCAAGTGAAACATTCATAGTGTATTTCCTCCTTTTTTTATCTCCTGTATTTCTACTCCGTAAGTTTTCAGTTTTTCTAAAGCAGTATCTGTCTGTTTATCTGCCGATGTAAGCTTCACAATAAGCTGACCAAAGAAATGTTCCTGTATTTCTGTAACTACTCCCTGCAGAATACTGAAATTAACTCCTGTTTCAGCTGTAATATTCGATAAAACCGGTTCATCAACATGCCCTTTGGAAAATGTGAGTTTGTAAAGTCTGCCGTTTATAAGATGCTTGTAAGCAGAATCAGGGATATCCTGATGAAGTATACTTTCCACAAATTTTTGTGTTGTAGTTTTCTTTGGGAAAGCAAAAATATTAAAAACATCATTTTCTTCTATGATACTGCCGTTTTCAAGAACTGCAACCCTGTCGCAGATATTTTTTATCACTTCCATCTGGTGTGTGATAAGTACTATTGTTACTCCGAGTTCCCTGTTTATTTTCTGCAAAAGCTCCAGTATCTGTTTGGTTGTTTCCGGATCAAGAGCACTAGTGGCTTCATCGCATAAGAGTATTTTTGGGTTATTTACCAATGCTCTTGCTATGCCGATTCTTTGCTTCTGACCGCCTGAAAGCTGTTCGGGATAACTGTTTTTATAGTTTTCCAGTCCTACGAATCGGAGTATTTCCATAACTCTTTTTTCTGTTTCTTTCTTATCTGTTTTATTTATTTTTAGGGCTATTGCCACATTATCAAAAACAGTTTTACTGTTCAGAAGATAAAAGTGCTGAAAAATCATTCCTATTTTCTTCTTTTCATTTTGAATTTTTTTCTTATCAAGAGAATATAATTCGGTATTATTGATAAAAACCTTACCGGAATCAGGTCTTTCCAGTGCATTGATAATTCTGATAAGAGTACTTTTTCCGGCGCCGCTGTAACCTATGATGCCGTAGATGCTGCCTTTTGGTATTTCAAGACTGATATTGGTAAGTACATTTTTGTGATCAAATGATTTATAAATATTTTCAATTTTTATCATTTGTAACTCCTTTCTGTAATTCAATAAAAAAAATACTTCAGAAAATTCCAAAGTATTTTTTGTTATTTATTATTAAATAATTTTAAACTGTGATAACTAGTTTATTTATATTAATAAGCAATTCAAAATATCTTTTTTTATTCTCTGTTTTATTTCAGTATGTAAAAAAGTGTACATCATCATAGACATGCACATTAACATCATATACATTGTGTTTACTGAAACAAAATTAAAGAATATTACAGACATTTGATTTCCTCCTTATGAATTTATTATGCTTTAATATATAACTTTTTCATATATAAGTCAAATATTTAAATATCATATTTACTATATATATTGTATATGGATTGTTTTGGGCTGTGTTTTATGCATCTATGAACTAAAAAAATGTAAAGATGCAGATTTAGCAGGGAAAAATATACAATATAGAGATGTAAAATGATGACTGAGTTAAAAAAAATATTTTTAGTTAATTTTAATTTGAAAAAAAATCCAAAATACTATAAACTATAGTGGTATGCGAAAGTGGTGAAATGGTAGACACGCAAGGTTGAGGGCCTTGTGGCCGATAAGGCTGTACGGGTTCAAGTCCCGTCTTTCGCACCACTCTAACCCGTACTAAATTATTTTATATAAATATTGAAAATTAAGGGATCACGATTTACAAAGTCTATTTTTTCGATTAATAGTTTAAACAATTTGTGTAAATCATTCCTGTCTGAGTCCTCCATGTTCGCCAAAACAGTTTGGAGGATTTTTAAATTGTTTTCTTTTTCTCCTGTAATTTTTTGTTTTTCGATTATTTCTTCCAATGTTTTTATTTCTCTAATTAGAAATAAAATATTGGGTTCTAATTCATTGATGAAATTTTTTAGTTCTGTTTCTGTAATTATACCTTTAGCACAAAAGGAAACATATTTATTCTTTTCTTTTTTCAGATTTTCGATCTGCTTTTTATATTTTTCTATATCATTTTTGTACTTTTCGAGTTCAATATTTTCATTATTTAAGTCTTCAAGCTCTTTTAATTCCAGTAATTTATTAATAATGACATCTTCAGCTTTTTGGGAAGAAATGGATTTATTGCATTTATCACAGCAATAATCTATTCTTTTGGCTCTTTTATGGCTGAACATTTTTCCACCACATTCACATATGATAAGGCTGCTGAATAATAATTTATGTTTAGTAGGAAAATCTCTCTTTTTGGTATTTATAATTCTTTGTGCATGTTCAAAAGTTTTGGGATCAATTATTACAGGATGAATTCCCGGAAAGTATTGGTAGTCACTATTTAGTTTGATTTTGCCAGTATTTATGTTTTTTTCTTTTTTACCATATCTAAGCTGACCGGTATAAAAATGATTCGTTATAATCCATCTGATTGATTCTGTGGATCGTTTAAAAAACTTACCTACTTGTTTTAAACTTTGAGTACTTATGTACATATCAAATATAGCTTTTACTACCTCAGCTTTATCTTCGTCTATAATAATAGTTTTTCCGTCTTTATCTTTTTTATATCCCAAAGGCAGAAATCCACCCTGCCATCTTCCTACTTTTGCTCTTGCCCATTTACCGGATTTTACACGGCTGGATATCTGCTTTCTTTCATAATCTCCAAGGCTGGCCTGAATATTGAAAAAAAGAGTTCCTGTGGGAGTGGTTGTATCTAGCTCAGGCTGTGATATACTTATAAATTTGATATCCTGTTCCTGAAGGGTATTTACGAAATTTATCATTGTCAGGGTTTTTCTAGAAATTCTTGAGCTTTCATAAACGACTAAAACATCAAAAGCAGAGTTTTTTATGTCCTCCTGTAGTTCTAAAAAACCAACACGTGTATCTTTTCCTCCGCTTTCAACATCCTGAATAATCTTCAGAAGTTTGTATCCTTTTAGTTTGCAGAAATCTTTACATTTTTCTATCTGGAATTTTAAACTCTCATTATCTTCCTGCATTGTAGTGGATACTCTTGCATAAATAGCTGCCTTCATACTATCCCTCTTTTAGTATTAGTTTTCTTTGTTCTTGTTGTTGTTTTATCTGGTGTAATAATTTTATTATTTCTTTTTTATATAACATTTTTCACACTCCTTTTAAAATTATAATGGTTTGAAAAATTCTGAAATATCTGTTTCAAGGATATCAGCCCAAGTTATTAAGGTTTTTAAATTTGGGTAATTAATGCAGTTTCTAAGTCTCCATAAGGAATCACCTGATCTTAGGGTTAAATCCTTTTTTCTTATTCTTGGGAAATTTTGGGATGCTCTTTCTTTATTTTTTTCGCATATAATTCTTTCAATATTAGCAATTACCCTGTGATTTACATGATCATTCAGCATTTTATTTCTCCTTTTATATATAAATGATATTTTCTCTCATGCGGGAAAATATAAAATTAAAGTTTTTCTTCATAATTTGATATCAGGTTATCAATTTCCTCTATTTTTTTGTACAGGGTATCTTTTTTCTTCTTTAGTTTTGTTATTTCATTTTCAATATCAATAGTAGTTGAAGAATTATTCTTCTCTTTGTTTTCCTTTATACCATTTATGGTTTTGACGATCTGTTTTGTATCTTCAAGCTTTACAATATCATTTATTTCTTTTCCGGAAAGTTCAGACTTTTTTATTACATCGACTACTCTATAAGGTAAGTTTAGGATATTTCTATTATTGGTTTCAAGAACCAGTTCATATTTATCAATGGCTCTGTACACTATATTTTTATTAAGTCCCAAATTGGTAAACCATGCAACAAAAGCACCTGTTTTATGATTAGCAAGTAATTCACGGGTTTCATACAGAGTTTTTGAAAATTCAAAAGAATGTCTCTGGATTAATTTGATATTTTTGATAATTTTTTCTTCTTTTTGTGTTAATTCGGAAATTATTTTCTGCTCTGTTATTTCATATTCTTCAAAATTAAATTTACTCTCATAATTATCCAGTTCATCTGAATAATCAACTTTTTTCTCCAATATTTGGTTAATTTCCATGCTATTATGCTCCTTTCTTTTATATTTTCCCGCATGAGGGAAAATATATTAATATCTTTTTCTGAGCGGGTAGTTTTTATATTTCGAGTATTTACATATTTTAGTTTTATTTGTCTTGCGGTTGTAGCGGGAATTTATGAGAGTATTCAGGTTTATAAAAGCTCCAAATAATATCAGCGCAATTATTAACAGCTCCATTGGTATCACCTCTTAAGATTTAAAAGTTTTTTATTATCCATTGATCAATTTCTTTAAAGACTGGATTTAATTCTTCGCCTTTTGGTGTTAATTTATATAATATTTTGACTGAATCAGAAGTTGATATAATTTCCTTTTTTATAATTCCATATTTAATAAGTTCTTTTAACTTTTGGCTTAACAGTCTGTCACTTATTTCTTTAATATCTTTTTTGATAGCAGAAAACCTTTTTTCTTCAGAAAGTAAAGAACTTATTATTAGGAAATTCCATTTGTTATTGAGAATGCTGTCAAATAAGCATAAATCTTTTTTGGTAATCATATTTAAATTCCTTTCTTTATATTTTCCCGCATGAGGGAAAATATATTAATTTATTTCTTCAAGAAACTCATTTACAAAATTTCTGTAATCAATAGCAGCATTGGAAGAGTTTTTATAACTAAAGATATCCAGTTTTTCACTCATTGAGTTAATAATATTTTGGTCTTCCCGGATACTTACATTTGAAAACTGATTTTCACTGAAATACTTTTTAAGCTTTTCTTTAAAGTTTTTATAAGCATTTGTATTTGTTTTAGCTCTTACAATAAATATTTTCTTTACTTCAAGATTATGATTTTTTCTTTTGGATATCTTAAAGGTATTTAAAAGATCTCTGATTCCGTTTATATCAATATTACTGGCTTGTGTAGGAGTAAAAATATAATCGGTAACCTTTAAAATAGCCTTGGTAAGATTATTTACAGTTCCTTCGGTATCAAAGATTACATAATCATAATTTTGGAACAGATATTTAATATCACTTATTGAATCCAGTTCACTCTCAATATCTGTGTCAAAATATTTGTCAATTTTTGAAATATTGAAATTGGAAGTTATAATATCGAGACCGTTTTTATTTGTGATATATTTTTGTAAATCTTGAATATTGAAGAATTCATATTGTTCTTTTATAAGTTCAAAAATTGTATTTTTATTGTTTAATCCAAGGTAGATTTCTACAGAGCCTCTCGGATCAGTATCAATAAGAAGGGTTTTATATCCTCTGTTAACAAGTGCATAGGAAATATTTACAGCGGATACAGTTTTGGCTGCTCCGCCTTTAGGGTTCACAATGCTTATTATTTTCATTTTTTCATCTCCTTTATATTTAAGTTTGAAAAGAATTGTAATATTTTGATAATGTTTACTTTGTTGTAATTTTACAACAAAGTAAACAAAAAAATATACTGAAATACTTATTTAAAAATATTATAACAAAAAAATTGTAAAAAAACAACATTTTTTTATTATTTAAGCTTAAAAAGTTGGAAAAATACAACGAAATTAACTATAATAGTAGTAGTGTAGGATGGTGAAATATGAATATATATGAAACTTTGAAAAAAGCAAGAGAAGATAGACATTATACATACAGACAGGTACAAAATTTTTTAAATAACAAAGGAATAAAATACGATCATTCAAATATTAAAAGACTAGAAGATGGAGAAAAAGCTAAAATACCAATAGAGGTATTAAATGCTTTATGTGATATTTATAAACTAGATAAGATAAAAATGTTCAACTTAGCAGGTGCAAATTTAAGTGAAGAAAATTCTATTAATACATATAAACTAGATGTTTATGCTTTAGATACTGCTGGTGACGGAGGGATACTTAATGAATGTGAGGAGGCGGTTTTTGTTTTGCCAGCAAACTTTAAATTGGAGGATGGTTCATTTGTATTAGAGATAATAGGTGATTACTTAGAGCCAGAATTAAGAAATAAAGATAAAGTTTTGGTACAAAATATAAAAGTAGAGGATTGGAAGGAGTTAAATAACAAAATAATAGTATTTAACTATAAAAACAAAAAGATGTCGAGGAGACTTAAATATAAATCTGGTAGTCCAGTTTTAGAAAGTTTTACAGGTTATGATGAGGATATTAAAATTGGAGATAAGAATATTGAGTATTTAGGTGTAATTAGTACATTAATTGAGAGAAATTTATTTTAATAGAAAAGAATAAATTTTGGGTTAAGGCGGGTTATAAAATATTTGAGGTACTGTATTTGTGCAGAATAAAAATTCATATTTAATATGGTTTATAAAAAGCTATCATGAGAAAACTTTTAACTTCATGATAGTTTTTATTTGTTGTAAAATTACAATAAATGTGATATATTAATTTTGAGGTGAATAAGATGAAAGGAAAAGAACGATTAAAAATTATAAAATCTAAAGCCATTTTAAAAGAAATTAGATTGAAAGATCTCTATATTCATTTCGGATATACTTCATATGAAGGATTTAAGATGGCAATATTAGAAAATAGAAAGAACAGATATTATGAAACTTTAGAATTTCTTGAGAATATTTAATTTTTTTTATTCATTTAGTTGTATAAAAACAACGAAGGAGAATATAGTGAGATTGACGGAAGAATATTTAAGAAATAAAGATACCCCATATTTAAAAATAAATAAGATTTTTTATGAACTACAAAAGTATAAAGATAGAATGAAATCTTGGGATAGGGAGGTTTATGCATATTGCAGAGATAGGATTGGATTATCACTGAAGAATAAGTGGTTTAATAAAAAAGGCGAAATATATTTTAAGGCAAATCAGGAAAAATTAGCTAAATATATAGGGGTAAGTAGAAAGACAATAAATGAAACTTTTAAAAAATTAGTAGAATTAAAACTTCTCGAGGTGGAAAAAGGTCAGGGAAATAGGAATGAAAATGTATATTATTTATGTGAAATTCCTGAATTAATTGACGAAAATTTAAATGTAACTGAAAGTCACAATAAAAGTAACTCTGAGTTACAATTTGACTTAAATGTAACTGACAGTTACATGAATAAAACTAATCTAATGTATCTATCTATATTGAGTAATACTTATAATAAAAAACAAGCAGAGGAAATATTGAAAATTTTGGATGAGAATAAATTTAATAGAGAACTAGAAGAACGAATCGTAGATTATTTGGAAGATAGAAGCGAAAGAAATTCAAAAATGACAATAAAATCTTTCAAAATATTGATACAAAAAATTATTAAGATAAACAATGAGAGTTACGCAGTAAATTTATTGGAAGAGTCAATAATGGCAGGATGGAAATCAATTTTTCCAAATAAATCTAATCAGTCAAAAAATAAAAGTTATAAGGAATTAACAGAAAAAGATTTAGAAGATTTTTCTAATGGAGGTTGGAAGTTATGAATTTACAGGATTTCAATATAATATTTAAAAAATTTGTAGTTTATTATGGTGAAGAAAAACTAGGAAAAGAAAAGCAGGAATTGTATTATTTGGCACTAAAAGATCTAAGTAAGGAAGAATTTTTAAATGGATTTATAAGAATGATAAGAGATAGAGAATATACTAATTTTCCAAGTATTGCTGAAATAAGAAAATATGGTTTATGGCTGAAGGAAGAAGATGTGGAAGTACGAATACATATTGCTAAAGAGAAGCTTAAACAGGCAATTAAAGTATTTGGTGCTTACCAAAGTGTAGCTTTTGATGATCCTAATATACATGCAGTTATTGATAGTCTTGGAGGCTGGGTAAAAGTATGTATGATGAAAGAAGAGGAGCTGGAAAAATTTATAACTTTTGAATTTAGGAAAATATACAAAGTATATTTAAGAAGTTCATATAATATAAATTCAAGATATACAGGACTTCATGACAAAGAAAATAACAATGAGAGTCTAATTGTTATTGGAAACAAAAATCAGTATTTGGAATGGAGCAAAAAAAATGTAAATTTTCCAGATTTATTGGGAGATAACAGAAAGATAAAATTAATTGATTAGAGGTGAGATAATGCAGGAAGTTTTTAAATTTATAAATATTCAAAGTGCAAGTAAAAATTCAGAAAAAGCATTATTTTTTAGAAAAAGTTTTAATGATAATAGTGAGGAAAGAAAAAAGGAATGGTATAAAAAATTAGATAACTTAAATATACCGCAAAATTACTCTAAGAGATTTCCAAAAGCTGAACTAAATGAATTTATTCGGGAAATGAATTTTCAACTGGAGCTTAGAATAAATAATAAAAATTTTATTATGGAAATTTATGAAAATAAGAGATATAAATTTATAATAATTGATAATAAAAGAGAGAAAGTTTTGGAATTAAATTTTCAGGATATAGTAGAAAAATTACGCAGCAATAACAGGTTAGGATATAACGAGTTCATATTGTGCAGGAATGGACATTAAATTGTTTCGTGTTAAACTCACACGATTGCGAAACTATTTTTTGATAAAAAATAATCTCGCTAGTATTATAAATTAGTTAATATATGTTATAATAATAAAAAAATGGGAGGGATAAAATGAGAAAATTTTTTAATATATTAAAATGGATAATATTTTATCTGATGTTTTATTTGAGGCCGTTAGTTTTTGGATTGAGAAATTTTATGAGAGCAGTTTATTTTTTATGCATGTTTGGCGGATTAGTATTTTATTTACGAAGTAAACAAAAGATATATGTTTTTGTAGGAATTTTTTCTTTGATTTGTGAAATAGGAAGTTTTGTTTTTTTGGATTTTTATGACAGAATTTTATTGAAATTAAATCCTACTGGGAGAGAATTGATTTTATATAGAAAAAATTAAAAGGGAGATTGGAATTATGAAAAAAATTTTATTAGGAATTATATTAATGGTTTCTATATTAGGTTGTAAATCAGGGGGGAATTATGACGATTATGTAGGGTATTGGGAAACGAAAAAGAGTTCAGGAATTGAGGTTTTGGAAATAAGAAAAGAAGGTAAAGATTATATTTATAAAATATACAGCATTAAGAAATCTATAGCTGCTTTGACAAAGGATTGGAAAGAGGCTGAGGATGGAGTTAAAATTACTGAAAAAGAAAGTGGTAAGTTGATTAGAAAGTATGGAGGACTATATACTGAAAAGGATTTGGAAAAAGCAAAGAGTGAAGTTGAGGAATTTAATAAATTAAGTGCTGAGGAACAGAAAGAATTCTTAATTTTTTTAGGTACTCCAAATATGAAGGTAAATGAAGAAAATTTAGCGAAAGGGTATTATGTAATGTTTGATCAATTACATTATTTTACTAAATTAGACAGTAAGAATTCAGATTCAACATATTTTGATAAATTTTTACATTATGATAAGTTAGATGAGAATGCAGGAGAGAAAATAAAAAAATATGACTCTAAATAATGAACCTATGAATTATTGATTTAAGAATTGAGATTTAATTTTCAATTCTTTATTTTTATAATCTTTTATAAATTATGCTATAATAAGTATGGATAATTTAAATGATAAAGGAGGATAAAATGGCAGCACCTAAAATATTTGTTAGTTCAACTTGTTATGATTTACAAGAAATTAGAATTAATTTAAGGAAATTTATTGAAGATTTTGGATATGATCCTATAATGAGTGATTTTGGAGATATTTTTTATGACTTTGATAAGCATGTGCAAGATTCATGTATAGAGGCTATAAGAAATAGTGATATGTATATATTAATTATTGGAGATTATTATGGGTCTTTATATCATGAACAGACAATGAACAAAACTAAGATTCCAGATAGTGTTACATTGAAAGAATTTAAAAGGGCATTGGAAATAAAAAAACCTAAAATAATTTTTATTAATGATTATGTTCAGCATGATTATCAAAGTTATAGAAAATATTTAGAGAAGTATTACAATAATTATTTTTATAATAATAATGTTGATGAAAAAGATATAGGTGATGTAAAATCTAAATTAAAAGAAGAGGTAGATAAAACTTATCCTTTTGCTGCAAATTCATACAGATATATATTTCATTTTATAGATCAAATTTATGAATTAAGTATAGGAAATGCATTTATTACCTTTAAAAACTCACAGGAAATAAAAGATAATTTAAAAAAACAATGGGCAGGATTTTTACAGGAAAACCTTAAAAATAGGAGTACAAATATTTTAGATGGAAATATAAATATCTTATCAGATAAAATAGATAGAATTGAAGAGATAATAAGGGATAGTTTTTCTAGTATAAATAAATCAAATACAGAAGAGCTCAATTTTGATGTCGATAGATTAATAAATAATTTTCAATTAGAAGATCTAAAAGAAATTCAAGAAACTTTAAATAAAGTTTTAGATAGTATTATTTATGACTATGATTTTAATGATAATGAAATCAATGCAGTAATTTTTAAAGAAGAAATAACAGATAAAAAAATTAAGGAATGGCTTTCAAGTTTAACACTACTTTTGAAAAAATTTAAATGGTCCCAATACATTCCATATGAAGATTTATTTAATGATTTTTGCATAGACACTGAGTATTCTAATGCTTCAGTATTATTTGAGAATATTTTTAAGTTAAATAGTATATTCATAAAAATATCAGGAGAAGATGAAGATAGTTTTATTCAAACAGTTCTTTCTAAATTTAAGCCTTTAGAAAGAGTGGAAGAAAAAAATGAAATTATAGATGATGATGATTATCCTTTTTAAGGACTAAATTAGGAGGTTTTTAAGGTGACTTTTGAAAAAATAATTATTAAAAATTTTAGGAATTTTAAAGAGATCAGTATTTCTCTTACTAATAAAAATATTTTTTTTGGATTAAATGATGTTGGGAAAACAAATTTTATGTATGCACTGAGATTTATTTTAGATAAGGAAGTAAGAAAACAAAATTTTATAGCTTCAGATTATCATTGTATGAATGTTAACAAAGAAATTGAAATGATACTTCAAATTGATATAAGCGATTTGAAAAATGAAGATAGTCAAAAGCTAAGAGCGAAAATGAACGGGGCATTATTAAGCGAGGATAAAAAGGTATATATAAAGTTAATAGGTAAGTATAATAAAGAAGAAACTATTGGAATTCCAATTCTTTTTTGGGGTGGAAATTTAGAAAAATTACAGGAAATGAAACAAAAAAGCTTTTATTATGATTTAGATTCTGTAATTAATTTAGTTTATATAGATTCATATGTTGATTTATATGGATTCTTCAAAAAAAATATTAATAAACTAATTAAAAATAATAATGAAAACGATGAGGTAATAAGAAGAAAAATAGAAAAATCTTCAAAATCAATTAATGATAGTATATCATTATTATCTGGTGTAGAAAAATTTCAAAATAAAATAAATCCAGAGTATAAGAAGTTCTGTATTAGAAACGAAAATGTTTCAATTATTATTAAATCAGAGCGTTCAATAAAAGGTTTATTTTCAGATATGATTCCTTATATAAAATTAGATGGTGATGAAAAATTATATCCGACTTCTGGTGAGGGAAGAAAAAAACTATTAGCTTATTCAATATACGATCTATTAGCGAATGAAGTTTCAGAAAAAAGAATAAATATATTTTTAATAGAAGAACCAGAGAACCATTTGCATAAATCTATGCAAATTGCATTGTCAAAAATTTTATTTGATCATGAGAGATATAAATATATGTTTATTTCAACACATTCTCCTTATATTTTACACGAAATGGATAATGTAAATTTGATTAGGATATATAATGATAATAAGGTTAATACAGCGAGTTCTTTGTATGAGGTAACCGAAGAATATAACAAAGTAAAAAGAATTTTGAATAAAAATTTAGCAGAAGCAATTTTTTCTGATAAAGTTTTATTAGTTGAAGGAGATTCAGAAATTGTTCTGTTTGATAAAATATTATCTATGAAGAATGCATTTTATGAAGCAAAGGGAATTTATATATTATCAGTAAAAGGAATAGGTTTTACAAAATACTATCAAATTTTAAAAAAATTGAAAATTAATTGTATTGTTAAAACAGATAATGATCTTCAGCAAAAATCTAATGATGGAAAGTATAGTGTGATGAGTTTTTTTCGTTGTAATAAATTAGTAGGGAAAAAAATTTTGCCGGTTGATAGAATTCAAGAAAATTCTATTATTAGTAAAAGAAATCTATATGATGAAAATAAGATAGAATTAGATAAAATAAGAGTTAAAAATAAGATATTTTTATCAAAAGTAGATTTGGAAAATGATCTAGCAGAAGCATTAAATAATAGATTAAGTGAATGTCTCTTAAATAGAAGTAATTCTAATGAAGAAGCTATAAAATTTCTGCAAAATGCCAAAAGAAATAATATGGTAAAATTAATAGAAAAATTAGAAGACAAAGATTATGAGCAAATATATAATCACTATAATTTTGAATGTTTAAAGGAGATGATAGAATGAAATTATCTCCAACACAAGAAAAAATAATAAATAAAAAAGGAAATTTAGTAGTTCAAGCTAGTGCAGGAACCGGTAAAACTTTTACACTAGTTCAGAAATTAAAAAAAGAAATTGAAGAAAATAAAACTCATAGAATAATTGCAGCCATAACATTCACAATAAAAGCTGCTCATGAGATAAAAAATAGAGTCTCAATTGATGTGGAAGAGCATTTTATAGGAACTAATAATAGTTTTGTTGTGGAAGAAGTTATAAAACCTTTTATGAAAGATGTATTTAGAGAAGGTTCTATTACTGATGACTTAGATACAGATTATTCAATTAAAGTTAAAAATTTTAATGAAGGAATTGAAAAAATTAAAATTGAAAAGACAATATGTTCCTATGTAAATTCAAAACAAAATTTTGTATTTGAATTAGCGAATTATATAGTAAGAAACTCTGAGGTATGCAGATTATATTTGAAATCTAAATATTTCAAAATTTATATAGATGAATACCAAGATTGCGATAAAGAAATGCATGATTTTTTTATGTATCTATGTGACGAGCTAGAGATAGAAACTTTTATTGTGGGAGATAAAAAACAATCTATTTATATTTGGAGAGGTGCGTATCCACAAGCATTTGAAAGTATTAAAAATAAAAATAACTTTTCAAGTGAATTTATGGGAGATAACTTTCGTTCTTGTTATCAAATTCAAAATTATTCTAATTTGTTATGTGAAGAGACACGGAATTTATATCAACCTATTGATGAGAGCGATAATATAATCTTACTTGTGTGTACTAATACAAATTGGCATGAACGAGTTATTCCATTTTTGAAAAAAGATGGAACATCAGCATTGCTGAGATTTAAAAATGAAAAGGCTGAACAGGGGGCAAAGCACCTTGAGGAGTATGGTCATAATTTTACTTATATAAAAACATCTCCAGTTTCTAAAATAGCAACAAATGCATCTTGGTTTTATCTTGGAATTGCTAAGTATGTAATTCTAAAACATTATTCAGAATATGATTTTTTATCTGAGATACCAGCAGAGAATTCAGAAAAAAATAAGAAAATAATAAAAAGATTGAGAAATGATTTGATTAAAATAAAAGATAATAAATCTGATAATTTTTTCTTAAATGAAACTGTTGTAGATTTAGCAAATTATTTGAACTGTAATGTAAAAATGAAACATATAAAAGATTTATATAACACAATAAATGAAGAAAGTTATTATCCATCATTTGAGATTGAAAAATATAGTCATATAGCTACCACATTTCATTCATCAAAAGGTTTAGAGTTTGATCAAGTTTTATTGTTCGCAGAAGATTATCCTCTTTATAATGAAGATAGTATATATAATCATTATGTCGCTTCAACAAGGGCAAAACATGAACTTATAATAATATATATGGAAGAAACTTCTAAAAGTTATTACAATAATTTATCTAATATTTTCTCTATGAAAGGACTTAGTTTAGAAAATTTGATGAAGGTAACATGATATAAATAATTCAAAGGCACGCTTATAAGTTTCTCCAAAATGGAGAAACAAAAGCTTAGATTTTTCAAGACTTACAGTCTTTTCAAAATAGCTTTCACTGGCGTTCAAAACTCACATTCGTTCGGTGAAAAAATTTTTCACAAAGGTCTTGCAGAAAATAAAAAAGTATGATATAGTTAAAAAAAATAAAATATATGATTAATAACTATAAATAAGTAAAACTGTTTTTCTGAAAAATTATGGAGGAACAGCCAAGTTAATAGAGAATTATCGGTTATAGGTGATACTATAACATCATAGTGAAAACTATGGTCAGATAGTTCTCTTTTTTATTACTCAGAAATGGAGAGGAGGATATAGATGGCAATATATCATTTTCATTTGAAAAAAGTGTCTAAAAGTAAAGGTATAAATGGTAAAGCTCTGAAGCATGCCAAATATATTCTCCGTGAAGATGAATATGGAAATAAAGGAAGAGAACATGAGGAATATATTTTAAGAGAAGGAAGCTTTGATAAGAAAAATGATCTTGAATATAAAGAACATGGAAATATGCCGGAATTTATAAAAGGGCAGCCAAAAAATTTCTGGAAAATTGCTGAAAAGAATGAAAGAAAAAATGGAGTTATTTACAGAGAATTTGAGATAGCATTGCCGGTAGAATTTTCCAGAGAACAAAATATAGATTTGGTAAAAGAATTTGTGGAAAAAGAATTGGGGAAAGATTATGTTTATACCTTTGCAATTCATAAACCAAAGTCATTAACAAAAGAAGGAATGGATCAGCCTCATGTTCATCTTATGTTTTGTGACAGAAAACTTGACGGGATAGAAAGAAATGAGAAAGATTTTTTTAAAAGATATAATTCCAAAAATCCGGAATTGGGAGGAGCCAGAAAAGAAATAGAATGGCAGACAAAAGAAAAATTGGTTGATCTCAGAAAAGACTGGGAAATACTTTTGAATTCCCATTTAGAGAAAAACAATATTAATCAGAAAGTATCATGTGAAACTTTATCAAAACAAAGGGAGAAGCTTTTGGAAGAAGGAAATAAGATTGAAGCTGACAGACTGGATAGAGAAGTTATCAATATAGACGGCAGAATCTTATATAAAAAAGAAAAGGATTTAACTGGTTATGAGAAAAAGCTGAAAGAAGATTTTTTTGAAAAAATAAAAATGAAGGAAATTAAAGAAAATATTTACAATATTGAAAAAACTCAAAAGAGAAATTCTCAGGAAGATAAAAATGAGAGTTATGAAGAAAAGAGCATTTTTGAGCTTGAGAAGGATAAAAGAGAATTGGTAAAGCAGATTGAAAAGTTAAAAGTAAATTCTGCATATGAAAATTTGAAAAAAACTGCAATAAATCAGCTGACAAGCAGAAAATTATATAATCTGCTGAATGAGAATAAAAAAACAGATAAAGAAATTAGAAATTTAAGGGAAAAAATAAAATCCGAGAAAGATTATAATCAAAGGGAAGGATTGAATAAGCTACTTAAAAATCTGAACATAAAAAAAGATAAAATATTAAGTGAATATAGCTCAATACTATTATCATATGATACTGATAGTCTGAAGAAAAGCCAGTTGATCAGGAAGATGGAAAGTATTGGAAAATCATATAAAAATAAAGAACTTCTAAAAAGAGAGACTTTATCTAAAATAGACAGGATTATTACAGAGAAAAGGGAATTAGCTGGAAGTAAACAGAAGAATTCAAAATTGAATAAATTATTAAAGGTGTATAAAGATAAATCCTTTAGGGAAATTTATGAGGAAAAAGAGGAAATAAAAAAGAAAATATTAAAATTGAATATAGAGGGAGAAATAAAAAATATTGAAAGGGTTATACTTGATGAAATTACAGATAATGAATACAGTTTACTATTAGCAGAGAGTGTTAAATTAAATTCTGATACAGATAAATTAGAAACAGAGTTTGAAAGTATATCAGCCCTGAAATTTATGGCTAAAGAAGCTAAGAGAAAAGAATTTAACAGATCCGTGAATAAATATAACAGGTGTAAGGAAAAAATAAAGAAAATAAAAGATGATTATGGAAATATGAAGCATTTTAAGATAAAAATAGAAACATTAAAGAAACTGAACAGTGAAAAACTGGAAATTGAAAGAGAGAAGCTGGAAAATCTTGAAATAGTTGAGAATTTAAAATCAAAAGAAAAGAAAGCAAAACTGCCTAAAATTAGAGGGAAAGATAATGATGGAAATAATATAGGCGTAAGCTTTTTTATGAAAAAAAGACATGAGGAAAAAGAGGAAGAAATAGAAGAGGAATATGAAAGATAATGGTGTTGGCAAAATTTTTTGAAGATATAGAATTATTTATCAGGAGGTGTTTTATGATAAAAAAAGAGTAATATAAAGTCAGGAAAACTGCTTTTTATAAAAACAGGGGAAAAGCGGCCAAGTTAATAGAGGATTATCAGTTACAGGTGACACTGTAATAACTATGGATAAGTCATAGTTAATGGTAATCCTCTTTTTTTTATCAGAAAATTTAAATCAAGGAGGACAAATGGAAAAGAAAAACAGCATTAAAACAGGAATCTTATCAAAAATTTCAGTGCTGACAGCAGGTTATATGATTTTTGGACAATCTGTATTTGCAGCCGGCGGAGGAAGTGCCGGGATATGGGCTGATTTAATAGCGTGGCTAAAGCAGTTTGAAACGGGATTAATGATCCTGTTTGTAACAATTATGGTTATTTCATTGATAGTAACATTAATAAAATTTGCAGGCCAGCAGGATCCGGTTCAACTTATTAAAAGTCTTATTATGATAGCAATGGTTGCTTTTATAGGAATTAAGGCAAGGGAGATGATAGATTCTGTTACGGCCGGAGCTTCAATGGAAGTTATGCAGCAGACAGAAAATGAAAAAGCTACAAAGGAGACACATAATGAACTGTTGAAAAAAGAAGTTAAAATAGCTGAAAAATAAGAAAAGGAGAAAAAACTTTGAATGAAAGAGGATAAAATCAGTAAAACAGGCGGATATTTCGGACTGAAAAAACCGCTTCCTACATCCAGAAATAAAGAGATTGGTGATCAGTGGTATGACAGATATTATAATCTTACAAAAAGTAAGAATAACTGGCAGATAGTTGCATTCACTTTTATGATTTTAGTTTGTCTGCTTGTGGCAGGTCTGGTTTATTTTTCGGCAAGATCACAGTATATACCTTATGTGGTGCAGATTGACAATACAGGAGCTGTTAATTCGGTTAATGTTCTGAAAACAGAAAAGTATAATGCTTCAGAAAATGAGATAAATTATTTTCTGAGTCAGTTTATAGTAAATACCAGATCAATACCGCTGGATGAGGTTTTATTTAATAAAAAAATAAATGAATCAAATTATTTCCTGACAGATACAACCTCTATGAAACTGAAAAAGCTTATTGAAAAGGACAATGTGGTTCAGAAACTAAAAGATAAAACTACCATAAATGTAAATATTAAGAGTATTAATAAACTTGATAATGCAACAAATACATATCAGGTAAGATGGGAAGAAGTTCAGTTTAATAAAGGTGCAGGAATAGATCAGGTTTATACAATGATTGGAATTTACACCATAGAAACCATAGTACCTAAAAATCAGGATATGGTAGCAGTAAATCCACTTGGATTAATAATAAAGGATTTTTCTGTATCAAGAGAAAATTGATGAAAAGGAGTGAAAATGAAAAAGATACTAATATTATCTGCAATATTGTCTTCTCTGAGTCTGGCAAGTGATCTCGGAGCTGAGATTTACATCAGTGATGAAAGGCCGGCCGTTTTTAAGGAAGAAATGAAGGCAGAGATAATAAGCGGGAGAAGAGAGGCTGTTCAGAAAGTTTCTACAGTATTCAGTTACTACAAAAATAATATCTATGAAATTTATACAAAACCTAATTACCTGACGACTATAAGACTTGATAAAGGAGAGGAAATTAATTTTATCGGCGGAGGAGATACTGAAAGATGGCTTTTAGAACAGGCTAAAGGCGGGGAAGACGGCAGAAATTACGTATATATAAAGCCTGTAGAGTCAGGATTAAAGACAAATCTGGTAATTAATACAAATAAAAAGACATATTATCTGAATATAGAATCAACTGAGAGTATGTATAATCCTTTGGTTGAATGGATTTATCCATATGATGAAAAGATAGCTGTTTTTAAATCAGAACAGATTAATGAAAAACTTGAAGCAAGATCTGTGGAAAATCTTAATTTTGAATACAGGATAACGGAAAATATTTATTCATGGACACCAAAAGAAGTATTTGATGACGGGATAAAAACATATCTGATAATGAAAAAACAGATGTTTAGTGCAGAGGCTCCGGTATTTTATGTTAAGGACGGAAAGAATCTGAATCTGGTCAATTACAGAATTAAAGATAATAAAATAATAATAGACCGGATATTTAAAGAAGGAGTACTAAAACTAGGAAAAAAATCTATAAAGATAAAAAATCTGAAAAGTGAATAGGGAGGTAAGATGGATCATAACGAAGAAACAGAAGAAAGAAGTGAAAAGAAAGAAAAAAGATTCACCCTTAATCCCGGAGTTAATGTAAAAAATCTTAAGAAATTTTATTTTTAATTATAAAATTCTGATTTTGTTGTATATACTAATTTTTAATTTTATTATTTTGTAATTACAATGTATTGACAATATAATGGATATATAGTGTAATATGCTTGTGATGAAAGGAGTGAATAATTATGAAAGCAAAAGAAACTAATAAAGATACTCTACAAATACGTATAGATAAAGATACTAAAAAGCAGAACACAGAAAACATTAAAATCAATGGGATTAGATTTTACAACTGCAATAACCATTTTTTTAATAAGGTAAATAATGAACAAACTATCCCGTTTACTGTAACTGCTGACGGATTTTATAGTGATTATAATGAAAAAATGCTAATGAAGTCAATTAAACAAGCCAAAGAGGGAAAAGTCATTGTAAAAACATTAGAAGAACTTGAGGAATTAGAGAATGAATAAGGTTTCTTTTACAGAAGATGCATGGGAATAGTACTTATATTGGCAAACCCAAGACAAAAAAACTTTAAAGCGAATAAATAGTCTTTTAAAGGATATTCAGAGAGACCCGCAAAATGGTATTGGAAAGCCAGAAAAACTAAAAGATAATTTATCAGGATATTGGAGCAGAAGAATAGATGATAAAAATAGGCTTGTCTATAAATATGATAATGAAATGATAGAAATAATACAATGTAAAACACACTAGGGCGATAAGTGATTGAATATAAAGGCAGCTGGATAATATCAACTGTCTTTTTTAATAGTAAGGAAAGTAAATTTAAAGTTAATGTATTGAAATCAAGAAGAATAGATAAAACAAGAAATTTTGATATATATGAGATATGAAGGGGCTGTATCAAAATGAAAAATTTTTGATACAGTTCCTGTTTTTTTGCATTTAAATATTTTTTTTGAGAGTATTCGTGATTTTAAATAAACAAAAAATTAGAGAATCTCTTCTCTTTCAAAATACTATTCTTCTGCTTTTCTAACATAAGCTTTTTTGATGAAAAGCTACTCCTAAACGGTTATTCTCTATCTTGCTACGGAGTTTCCTTATATTAAATGCTACACATATCAATAAAAATTCTATCTTTACTTGGAATGGCAACAAAATTTTAGACAGATTTCTTAAGTTTGTTTTTCAAAAATTCTATAGGGCTTAAATATCCTAATGTAGAATGTATTCTATAATTGTTAAACCAATTAATGTAGTCTGCTAATTCTACTTCTAATTCATTTAATGTGTTGAATATACTGTTATTAATAAATTCTGTTTTAAATATTTTAAAAATAGACTCTGCTATTTTATTTCTTATATGGTCTTTCTATTCTATTTGAAAATTATTTATTATAATTGCCGGAATCTTTATTGTTGTTCCTAAAATAAAATTTTTAACAAAAATAAAGTTGACATTTTTTTATTTTATGATACAATATTACAAATATTTTGTCTGACGATTTTTCGTGATTATAAAATGTTTATCTATATATTGATAAATATGATAATTTTGAAACTATATACTAAAGCAATAAATTATTTATACAAAATATAAACAAATATAAAAGTATATTTTTTTCTCAACAATTAGAATGAACGTTCTAACTAAAAAAAACGTTTATGTGTAGTTAAAAATGTATACTAAAGTAATCATAACAGGTTTTTATATTATAAATTTAAAAAGCTGCTATGAAATTAGGAGATAAAAAGATGAGAATAAAGGAAACATTAGTGTCATTACTGGCATTGAATTCAGTGTGTAGCCTTAATTTAGAAGCATCTAGAGTAGAACAAATAGGCAATAAAATTACAAAAAATTTAGAACAAGGACAGGAATCAAGCAAACAATATAAAGTATTGGAAGATATTTTAAGGGAAAGAAGTAAAGAGTTAAAAGATTTGTATTTACAAAGTGATTATATTGTAAAACCGGAATATCTTGAGTGGCAGATTTTTTTCAGCGGATTTTACAGCAATAGTCATAGAAAATCAAAGATGTATAATGATGAAAAATCAGAAAAAGAAAGTAATATAAAATCAATAAATCTTGGAATGTCTATACCAATAAATGATATAAAAAGAGAGGATATTGCTCTAAATATTGATTCTATATTAGGGCCGGGAATAAAAATAGATTATACAGTGCCTGTAGCACCCAAATTAACAGTACCTGTATATTCTACTGCAAGTATACTGGGATTTTCAACTCCTAGTGTATATGCGAGATATACCTATAGAGATAATAATACAAATCCAAAAACAGTGGGAATAGTCACAGATAATGTACAATACAACACAACAGGGAATAGAATCTTTGAAAATCTCAATGCAAATTCAGGATCAGGAATTAATCTGGATGTGAATAATTTAAATATGGGAATATCCGGATCTGCTGTATCTTATGAAAATGGAAGTGTAGTGGGTACAACCTCAGATAATTACAATCATACAGGTTATTATACTTTAGATGGTTCCAATTTTTCGATACACAATATATCAATTAACGGGGATTATGAGATAAAAGGAGATTGGAATTTAAAAATTACTGATTATGATTCATTATATGGAACTTTTGGATTTTTAGGCTATAAACCATACCACACTACTGGGAATAACAAAGTAACATTTTCTGGAAATCTGTTTCTTCAAAATGATAGTATAACTACCCATAATTTTGTAGGATATGGTAATTTATTTCTAGTAGGACTAAGTTTAGATTTAAGTGATGACTCACCAAATGTGTACAATGCCATATTGGAAAATACTGGGACAATAACTATAAAAGATGGACAGGACGGCTTTCAAAGCAATATAGGAATGCAGTTCATCGGAGATCGTAATTCACTTTCATATGGTGAACTAATAAATTCAGGTGAAATAATAATAGAATCAATTCCAACTGTATATACTACCTCTGGATATGCTTCAACGGGAATATTGATTGATGCTTACAAATATGTCTATGAAGAAAAATTAAATAAAGGGCTTATAAAATCCGGGGATATAAAAGTTTTAGGAGAGTTTAATTCAGGGATAATGATAAGGAATTCAACTGGAATAGGAGATTTTTCAGGAACTGATATTCAATTAGACGGTTCGGGTGGTTTAATAACTCTTGGAGGGAAACAGAATATAGGTTTGGTAATCGATGCTGCATTGAGTTCAACAGGAAATTCAGTCTTGGATAATGTGAAGAATATAAGTGTATTATTAGACGGGGAAAGTAATATTGGAATATACAGAGCTACTACAACTTCAAATACTCCTGTATATTCAAATATGCCTTTGGTACTTAATGACAGTAATATAAAAAATATTGAATTCGGAGAAAATTCTAGATATAGTGTTGGAATAATGACAGGTGGAAGTACTACAATTATTGACAGTAGCCTCCAGAATTCATTAAAACCGCTTAATTCAGGTTCTACAAATGCCTTAATAGTAAATAATGGACAAGTAAAAAATTACATGCCTATTTATATTGGCTCAGGTGCATCAAGTGCGGTAGCCTTACTAAACCAAATGGGAACTTTTGAAAATTATGCAGATATTCAAAATAATTCGAGTAATGGAACTTCAATTTATTCAAGAGGTACTTTTTTAAATAAAGGTAATATTGAAGCAAATGGAGGAAATGCAAAAGCTATAATTGTTGAATATGGAGATTTTACTTCTGAAAATGATTATATAACTGTGAATGGAAAGTCTTCAATTTCTGTTTACGGAGCTAGTACTGCTTTTGAAACACCTTCTCTTAATATAAAAACTGATAAAATAGAATTAACAGGTGAAAAATCAGCAACAATATTTTCTAATGGAGCAGATATAAGCTTAGGTTCAAAAACAGCTGGTCAGAATATGAAGATGGAAGTTTCAGGAAATGAGTCTGTAGGATTTTATAACAAGATAAATTATAAAAAATACGGAAAGTTAACATTAACCAGTGATATAGATGTGGACATAAAAGATGGAGCATACGGTTTTTATTATGTTGGTACTGGAAAAAATAACTCTTTTGATCTTTTTAGTCAAATAGATACCACAAATGGAGCTTTAAAGTTTAATGTAGACGAGAACAGTTATAATATACTGATGTCAACAACAAAACTGGATTTAAGTACATTTCAGAATTTTTTTAATGACTCAAAGATTGCTTTAGATAGTTCAGCAAAATCCAAACTTTTATATTCTACTTTTACTATAGATATGGATTCAAATATAGATTTTGGTAATAATAATGGGAATAAAACTTATCGGAACTTAGAAATATCAGAGTCTTCAATTAGAGTGACTCCGGGAACAACAATAACTGGAACAGAAAGCGGTCAGGCAGGTATTAGTCAGGTTTTTGGGTGGGCTGATGGATCATTTATAGAAAATAACGGAGAAATAATTCTGAGTGGAGATAATTCTGTAGGAATTTATTCGGAAAAAGCAAAACAAGATAATAATGGTTTATTAAATCTAAATGGTGAAAATAGTGTAGGAGTATTTACAGTTGGAGGCAGCCTCAATAACATAGGGGAAATAAATATTGGAAATAAAGGAGTCGGCATATATGCTCAAGCAGATATAAATACCGAATATCCTCTGTTCTCTTCAATCCAAATAAGTAACTCTGGTAGAATAACTGCATCAGAAGGGGAAAATTCCATAGGAATATATCTGAATGATAATGTAGTCAATATACATGATGATTATTTTGCAGAAGGCAGACTATTAACACTAAACAGCGGAAGCAACATAGACGTCAGCGCTTCAAAAGGCGGAGTAGGTATATACTCAAATAAAGCAGATATCAAATCATCAGGACCTTCGATAATATCAATCGGTGAAAATGGAACTGGTATTTATATAAAAGACAAAGAAGCTGACCTGTCAGATATTGAACTGAATATAACAGGTGATAATTCTGTTGGTATTTTTACAGACGGAACAGCATCGTTTTCAGGAACTGGAACAGTGAATCTTTCGGGAAAAGACATAATAGTATTTAATGTAGCAGGAAGCGGTAATTTTGACCAAAATTTCAATATAAATTCAACAGAAGGTTCTAGTTACAATGTATTAAATATGAAAAATAGAGAGTATTATTTTAATTCAGACACAGCATTAGGAGCTGGCGGAACATTTTTAAAGGGAGAAAATTCAGCAGTATTACTTGATGTAGATTCCAAACTTATTTCAGCAGGGGATAATATGATTGGGATTGCTTTCAAAGGAAACTACTATAACAATCTTCCAGTTAATATAAATGGAGAAATTTTAGATCATGAAGCAACAAACAAAGGATTAATAAAATTTGGAAATAATTCCATAGGGATGTATACAATAGATGGTTCAAGTAATAAAAATGAAGGTGAAATAATTCTTGGAAATAATTCTGTAGGACAATATGGAGTCGGATCAACATCAAATGTTTTTAATACTGGAGTATTAAATGTAGGAGCAGAATCAGTAGGGCTTTATTTAAAAGATGGGGTGAATATTTCTAATTCAGGAACAATAGAGAGTACAGGCATAAAAACAGTAGGTATACATTTAGACGGAAATAGTAATATGTCAGGTGAAAATACAGGAATAATAAGATTAAGCGGAGATAAGTCAGTAGGTCTCTATATAGCACCAGAAGGTCTAAAGAATTTCAATAATAATAATTTAATTGAAATAGGAGATTCAAATTCAGCATCTGACCCTAGTATAGGGATATTCAATAATAATTCCACAGGAACGGTAAATAATTCATCTGATGTTATTTCAGGTGATAATTCTATAAGTATTTACAATAATGGCGGGATAATTAATCATAGTTCGGGTACTCTTAAAACAGGTGCTTCAGGAACAGTACTGTATTCAAAATCAGGAAATGTAAATATTACAGGTGGAAATATAGTATTAAACGGAGAAAAAACAGTAGGTTTATACGGTAAAGATAATGCAGTCATAACAAACAGTGCAGGAATGTATATAAGCAGTGAGAGTTACGGAGTAGTGTTAAACGGTGACGTTGAGTATACTGGAAAAAGCTTTTCTACACTGGATAACAAAGGAGTCTTTTTATATTCGGACGGACAATCAACAGTAACCAATGAATCTGGGGCAGATATGAAGATGACAGGCTCAGATTCAGCCGGCTTTTATTTGGTAAATGGAGGAACATTAATAAATAAGGGGACAATAACAGGAAACAACGGAACCGGGAACATCGGAATATATAACAAAGGTGGAAGTATCGATAACAGTGGAGATATAAAAATAGGAGATTCAGTGATAATTGATATTGAAAATCCATTTTTAAATAAATATTCAGTTGGAGTTTACGGAGAAAATTTAGAAACTATGAAAAATAGCGGAAATATAGAAATAGGAGCTCATTCGGTAGGATTTTACTCAACAAATAATTTAGATGAAGGTTTAAATACTGGAAATATAGATTCAGTTTCCGAAGGGGCAATAGGTATTTATTTGGAACAAGGGAAAATACGAAATGAAGGAAATATAACATTATCTGGAAATGACAGTATAGGAATAGCAGGAGCAAGAAACAGCGAAGTAACAAATTCCGGAACAATAACAATGAATGGAAATGACAGTATAGGTATATATGCACATGCCAATTCAAAGGTGATAAATGAAAATACAGGAAAGATTTATATAAATGGGGATAACAGTATAGGAGTAAGACTATTAGAAAATTCTATACTGGAAAACTATGGCTTAATAGAGGTAGCTTCCGGAACAATAGGTTCAACTCAGGTATTAGACGGAGGAAATGGTTATACAATACCGAGTATAATAAATGCCGGAATAATAAAAGTAGACGAGAAATTTGAACTAGATGGTTTTAATCTTATAATAAAACCAGACCCTGCAAGTTTTAGAGCTCCTACAATAGAGGAAATAACAATAAATGGTTATACACCTGAGGATATAAACGGTGGATTTTTACTAAGTAATACAGTAAATATAACAGCTCCAAGCTTTAGCTTTGGAAATAATACAGCAAAAATAGACCCGCTATTCACTCAGGGGACAAATGCCAGAGTTTATAAATTTGAAAATGTATTTGATTCGTCAACAGCAGATGGAGGGCCCAATACTGGGGAGTTAGCAGTACAAAGTTTATCTTTGACATTTGATGCTATACCTGTGACAAATAAAGACGGAAAAATAGACATTTGGATGGAAAAAATAGATTATGATGAATTTACTCAAGGTGAGTGGTATGACGGTTTTGCTAAAAATATTGAAAAAAAATATTTGAATGCACAGGGAAATGCCTTAAAGATATATGATAAACTAGATCTTATTACAGATGAAGGAGTACTAAAAAATAGTCTGGAACAACTATCAGGGAGTATGTATGCTAATATAAAACAAAGAGAACAGGATATTTACGGAAGCCTTAATAATGCATTATTTATATTACAAAACTCAGAAAATAATACAAAAGAAAATGTAAAAATAAATGTAATAGCAGGAAAAGGATCATCAGAAGATAAAGCATCTGGAGTAGATTCTTATGACTATGATATGGTTGGAGTATTAGCTTTAAGGGAAGTAGAAAGAACTTACAGACATACATTTGGTTATTCATTAGGGTATATGAGAACTGATTTTCAAATGAAAGATACAAAAAATGAAGATCAGGCAGATACTGTACAAGTAGGATTACATAATAAATATAATGTTAATGGCTGGAAATTTAAAAATGACTTATTAGCTAGATTGAGTATTCATAATAGTGATAGAAGCATGGTGTGGTATGACGGAGAAAAATCAGATCTAAAATCAGATTACAATGTATACGGAGTAAGTATGCTAAATGAAGCAGGAAAAGAGTTCGAAATAGGAAAAAATCTTAAAATAATGCCTTACGCCAGCCTTGAACTAGGGTATATGGAACATGATGACTTTGAAGAAAGCGGGGGCATGGAAGCCTTGGATTTAGAAAAGAATAGCGGATACAGTGTGAAACCTGAATTAGGGTTAAAGCTGGAGAGTGAGAAAGAGCTTGGAAATAATTCAGAATGGAAAATAAAAGGAACTGTTAATATTGGTTATGAGTATGAATTAGGTGATATGAATAATGAAGAGAAGGCTAAACTGGATGTAATAGAAGAAGGATATCATAAATTAAATAAGGTATCTGATGATAAAGGTAAATTTAAAACTGCTGGAGTAGTAGGAGTGGAAATAAAAGACAGATATGGGATATTCTTAACTGGGGAATATAAAATAAGTGATAAAGGAGAAGAGGATTATAGAGCAGGATTATCATTAAAAGCTGTATTTTAAATAAAAAGATGAATCGGATAATACTTGCTTAGGAATCTCTAATAAAAGGTAGAGGAATACTGAGAAAAACTATAAGGATTGAATTCTGTATTGTACAGGACTCAGTCCTTTTTATTCCCTTGTTGTTGTAATAATCTATGGATAAGTCATATAACTTGATAAATATTACACTCCTTATCTTTTATTTTAGACTCATCTCCTTGGTTTTTTATCTTATATTAATAAGGATAAGTTATTTTTATCTAAAATTTTAGTGTAATACCAGTAACAGTAGCCCCCCAAGATGATTACAGAGCCGGAATTTCATGGAAAGCTGTGTTTTAAACAGCTGGATTCCATTAATGTACATCTGTTAAAAAGTATAATTTAGAAAAAAATATAAATAAGGATTACCCTGAAAAGGCAATCCTTATTTTTTAGAATTTATATGTATAGCCAAGTCCAAGACTGGTTATTGATTTCTTATACCGGACTTTTGATTTTTCAAAATCCGCTCCCGGA
>RCMY010000004.1_pt1 | contig 216446 bp, 202 predicted proteins | sample 2041341 | NCBI WGS metagenome assembly RCMY01 (sample SAMN09708234, study PRJNA481090) | Marine sediment metagenome, whole genome shotgun sequencing project. | reverse complement strand
GCCCGGAGCGCCGCTGATCACCACTAGCGGTGATTTCTCGGCAAAGGCCTGGGCGGTGGTATTGGTGATTTTGAGCCCGCCGACGCAGTAGGTGACGCAGACCACGCCGAGACCACGGAGCCGGGCATACGCGTCGGCGGCAAAACCGGCACCCTGCTCATCGCAGGTGTTGATAACCTTCAGGGGGCTGTCTTCCAGTTGCTGGAAAAATTGCAGCACATAATCGCCGGGTACACCGAAGACGTGTTCTACTCCATAATCGACCAACCGGCCGATGAGATATTCGCTAACCGTACTGGGGGTTTTCATTGGGCTCCTCGGCAATTAAATAATAGTTTTAACCTCTTTGTCGTATCAGATCCCGAGCCGCCAGGGTGGATTGCGGTTTGCAGGATTTCGGCTTGCCGGGCCACCATGGTTTGGTCCATGATCGGCGGCGGTATCGACTTGCTGAGTACCAACCCCACACGGGTAAAAGGCAGTGGCAACAGCATGTGGCGTGTATAAAGGAATGGTTAGAGTGTTGGCTTCCTCCCAAAATTCTGATTTAGCATGGTTTCATCACAACTCTACCAATCTGGCTGAAGTGACCCGCCGCACTTTAGAGCAACAAAAGACCTTCTGTTAACGGTTTTTCTTCCTGCTAAAGTGACCGATGCCGCAAAATATTCCAGTGGCAAGATCAACCATTTAAGAAAAACTTAGCAATCTAAGATACTTCCTCAGTAGTCACAGGAACGTCAGTAGGTGTCTTATCTTTAATTTTCAGATAATTCAGGGTCGTCCAGATTGGTCTGAAGCCAACGATCGCGTTACTTGCGAGAATGGGCTCCCCCACATGTCGGCTCCACACCGGCAGACCTTGACTCGGGCCATCTTCGAGGTCACTGCCACGTACAACTGTCCACAAAGTTTTGCTTGCGACCACCCGCTGGCATACTTCAATTTGGTCGTTGAGATCCACATTGCAACTACGCGGTAATTCAAATTTGGCGAGTGCTCTACCATGTACTGTCCTCGTTTCCCAGAAGCACCGATTATACAAACTTTTCTCATGTCTCCTCTACATGGGCGATTTTGGCAAAACATCTAGATTTAGCCTTGATTGCTATCTAGAAAAAATAACACTACAGAGTGGCATGTCAACCGTGTCAGACTGCTCAGCAAAGCGCTCCAGTCTAAATGTGTTACATACGTTGTCTATCGTGTTTAAATTACATTTCTATTGGCAAGCTTTGGCAGGATACTCTTTCTGATTTTTGAGCTCGTTCCTGATCAGTTCGTACGTGAACATGCCTAAAAAACACGCCCAAAGAGCAGCCTGGAACGTTGGAAATTTCAAAATTCTTTCCAGAAAACCAGCTGCAAACGGAGCATCCTAAATTAAAAATGCGTCCAGAGAATCATTTCGAGCGGAACCTCTACACCCACAACAACAGGACGTTGTCCTGCTGAATTCCGCAAAAGACTCCCCGCCGAAGTGGATTTTCAGCTAATTTTACGGTAGCATCTGTACTCTTAATCGATATGATAAGTTTTTAGATGTAAGAATTTCATTAAAGAGGATAAACAATGGAACGTGTTCAAACATTGACTACTGATAGCACCCAAGTGAAGGTCGATGCAATTGTGAATCCTGCAAAATTTGTGATTCATACTATTGGCTCAATATAGAAAGGTTGTAGCAACAATGAGAGAACCTTACTGGCGTCATGCTATCGACAAAGTTTGCAATGTCGTGTTGATGATGAGGTTAAAACCATTGCGTTTCCAGCAATCAGTTGTGGGTCATATGAGTTCCCTTTGGCTGAAGCCTCTAATATTGCCATGAATGAAGTATGTGATTTCCTCAATGAAAATAAATCGATAACCACAGTCTGTTATTCATTTTATTCACTAGAGGTAGAAAAAGAACTCCGAAGAGCATATCGGCAATGGCAGAAACATCGAGTGGGATAATCAAAGCGGTAAATCGAGGTTTGCCCCCTGACTGCCAGTACCGTTAACGGCAATTCTGATCCAAGATCTTCTCTGGAATTTTCTTGGACAGCTTGTAAATAAAAAGTGAGAATCATAAAATTAATAGTTACGAGCTGCCCCTGGCTGAAAAGTAGCTGAGATTAAAAGCACTCTAAGTGCTGAATGTTGGAGAAAATATGCAATGGTTAGCTTGAAAATCTATTTAAATCCGATAAAAAATTGGCTCCTTGCATCCATACTTCTTAGTCTGCTTGTCTCTGGCTGTGCGGCTATGGGCAAAAAGGAATGTCTTAACGCAGAATGGCAGAGCGTAGGCTATGAGGATGGTACTAAAGGGTATAACGCCTCTCGTATCGGTGAATATCGTAAATCTTGTGCCGACTACAATGTCTCACCTAACCTTGAAGCATATATGCAAGGCCGCCTACAAGGTTTGGCACAGTGGTGTACCCCCAGCAATGGGTATTATCAGGGAACCCGCGGTGCAATTTACAATGGTGTTTGTCCAGAAGCATTAGAGTCTGATTTTGAGTTCGCAATGAGTGAGGGCAGAGCCGTTTATGATTACCGTAAAAAAATTCATGACCATGAGATGTTGATAGCACGTTTGCATAGAGAATATAATGCCATAGAAAAACAAATATCTTTTATGGAAGCAGAGTTAATTAGTGATCAAGTACGACCACGGCAACGCAGGGCTTTATTGGATGAAATTCGAGCAGCTGAAAGAGATCGTGAATTGTTGCGCTATGATATCTCTGGGGCTGAATTTGGCCTCAACCAAATGCGCCACAATCTAAATAACATGAAGGAAGAAATAATAAGTAACTAACCCGTATTTCTCATGAACATTTTGTAAAATTAACTGTGAGCAAGATGAGTGATATTTCATGTTACAAATCAAATTGTTACCAGTTGAGGCCCAGAATGTTCATGCGAAATTCGGGCTCACACCCCACAAAGGGTACTCAGTTTAGTCCCCTGGGGGATAAGTGCTTTTCGCAGATGATTTTCTTGTTTTGCCCCCTCAAGGGGGTGCTGAAAAGAGTTTGAACGGAAACAATCTGCAAGGCTCTAAGAATGGAATGGGTCTGTTACATATACGCACAGAAAATCTTTGTGACACTGGTGGTCTAAAAAACCAGACCACTTCTACCTGCTCTTCTGGATGCGTGGGACACCCACTGGCAACCTTCTTTTGATTAATTAAATGTTCCCTGATACGATGCCTGTATCATCAATCACAATGCCCTGGTGTATAGAGAGGGCGAAAATTATATTTGAGGCTCGTATGAATCCCTATTGCTTTATTTTTGAGGTCGAACCACAGTTTGGAAATCCCATTGGGGCCCATGTTTCCAGGGCAATTACTCATATATGGGTGTTGTCAGACGACATAAAAGACGCGAGAGATGTCGCACTTCGGTTTCTTAAGTCCGATCGTTGGGACGTGAAACAGGAGAAGGAAGCTTTTTTACCAACCTCAGAGCAGATAGACGGTTTGAGCGCAGCAGAAGCGTCGAGTTATCGCACAGCTGCATCAGACGGTATCCACGCGACGTTTAACTATTGGCACAAGTGATCACGTGTCGTTTCACACTGCGTAACGAAACACAGGACAGCCCAGAGTTTTTCGCAACCCATCGATCTGACAGGCGTCAGCTGAGATCGCTCCTCTATTGCTGAACAATTGAAGAGATTCATGAACATTTCAAGTTGATGCCCAATTAAAGATCTGTTCCTTGGCAGTATAAACCTTTGTTATTGTGGGGCGAGCGCATTTGGTTGCTATCTGTTACATTTAGTGGTGATCGAAGCCATGCCCCATCTTCTCAATTCAGATTTGAATTTTTCGATCATTCCTGAAATGTAATGGTATTGAGTTGAGATGGTATTTTAAAAAAGTTCTTTCAGAGAGATTCCCCTATGAAGTTCAATGACCCTTTTGGTCGTGTGAAAAACCGACATCAACTCGGTTACGAGTCGATGCGTGACGCAATGCGTAATAGCGGTATTGATACTCCTGATGAAGCGTGGAAAACTATCAGGCAATCGAAAAAACGTGCACTAAAATACATGAGCATTGGGATGGCCGTGCTCCTAATGGTAACGTGGGTACTACCAAAACTGATGCCCGTGACCTTAAGTCTCGCGCTTTTTCTGGTGTTTTGGATTGCGAGTTCTACTCTAAATGGTCAACGCTATATCCAGCGCTATATTGATGATGAGCTAGGGGCAACGTATGGAAAACAGGATGATAGTTAGCTAAATAACAATTTGACAAGGTTTGCAACGATTTCTCGTCCAAACAATCAGAGAAGATTTCAGGAAAGAAGCACCGGTTGTCCAACGCACCGCACTGGTCCTGACGTGAAGATTACCATATCAAAGATATTATGATTTTCAGGTAACCTGAGATTTACCTGCCTACTGTCTTTTTCACATATCAGCTGGCAAAAAAATTCAGCCTTACATACTGTGTCAACCTCGTCAGTGTTCAGGAAGAAGTGCAAGTTGCAGTTTTACTTAAACCGCAAAGGGCTCCATTTAATATTTTTTATCTCTGCTTTTGTAAAAAAACCGATACCCGCAGACTACTTAACATATATTGAACATTTCGCACATTAACTGCGATCAAGCTGGTCGATATTTTATATTACAAATCAATTAGTTCTCAGCTGAGATACAAAATTTTCATGAAAAATTCGGGTTAGGGCTTTGAAAGAGAGACAAATGAGGATAAAGCTATGGCTACTGCAATCCGCTCCAACAAAAGTCAGCACCTCCGGCGAGCATTCTTGAGGGGGCCCATTCTCAGTGCTTACTTTTTCCTCCGCTCGCTGATGGGGCAATAGCGGAGTGCAATTTCTGGACATTACCCAGAAAGATGACCATTTTTTTTAAGAAATACTATCTACCATTGGAACGCAACTGTGAAAGCAATCTCAGAACCGTTTGTGCGAGCCTTGCTGAAGGTCGGGGCATGCATCTGCATTGGTCTTGGAGTCATAGGGGCCTTTCTCCCGATCCTGCCAACAACGCCTTTTTTGATTTTGGCAACAGTGTTGAGCTATAACTCCTCTCCAAAGATCAGACAGTGGTTGCTTAACCATCCGGTTTTTGGCGACACCATTAAAAATTATCTTGCGAACCGCTCGATACGTGTTACCGCACTGCGGAATGCCCTTATTACACTCTGGCTCAGCCTTGCAGTGAGTATCTGGCTGGTTGGTAGTCTTTGGGTGGGTATAATGTTGCTTCTAACAGGAGGCATAGTGACATTATACCTGTTACGCCTCCAGAGAATCGCATGATATCGCTGCTGCGCATGCTGTATCTGGTGGAGAATTTTTTGCTATGGAAGAGTTGAATCTTCCGTCTGAACCGGTAAAGAGCAAATGAGGGTACCGGTTTACATCAATCTTTTCTTGAAAAATTTTCCTTTGTCGTACCGCAGACCGGACAAGTCCAGTTTGCGGGGAGATCTTCAAAAGGTGTTCCTGGAGCGATACCTGCATCCGGGTCACCCTTGGCAGGATCGTAGATATAACCACAAAGAGCACAGACGTATTTTTTCATAAGTATTCCCTTAGCTACTATTTTGTGGAGATCGAGTTTTTTGCGACGCCATCAAAGATGATTTATCTGACTGGCGGCGAATGCAGCCCCAAAACCATTATCAATATTGACGACTGTCACCCCATTGGCGCACGAGGTAAGCATCGCCAGCAGTGCCGACAGGCCACCGAAGCTGGCACCATAACCGACACTGGTGGGAACGGCAATCACTGGAATCTCGACCAGTCCGGCGATGACTGAAGCCAGTGCGCCTTCCATACCGGCGATTACAATCACCACCCGCGCCTGGCGAATGGCATCGAGGCAGGCAAACAACCGGTGAATTCCGGCGACGCCTACATCAGAAATGAGACTTACTTTATTGCCCAGGGCCGCGGCAGTGACTTGAGCCTCTTCAGCCACTGGCAGATCAGCCGTGCCGGCTGTGACAATGACTATGCTCGATTCGGTTTCCGGAAGTGCTTCATGCTCATAGAAGAGGGTCCGGGCGATGCTATTATGCCTTACGGTGGGGCAAATTGCCGTGATGCTGGCTGCTATCTCATTGTTGATCCGAGTTGCGAGAATGTTGCTTTTTTTATTCAGCATTGCCTGGAAAATATCAGATACCTGCTGGATGCTTTTATGTTCACCATAAATCACCTCGGGATACCCATTGCGCAGCGATCGATGGTTGTCGATTTTAGTGTGACCGATGTCGGTAAACGGCAGATCCTGCAAGCTTATCAAAGCCTCGTCCGCTTTCATTTCCCCTTTTTCGATCGCCTCTAAAATGCGTTGTATGGTCGATTTATTCATGATTTTTTGGCAGTAATCTGTTCAAACTGCCGGTCGTATAACCTTCCAGATCGAGAGTGATGTATATGTAGCCGCAATCTCTAATTTTTTCGACTAATTTTGTGCGAATATCAGCTTGTAAAAGGGTGGCAAAGAGGGCGGCGGGCACTTCAATACGGGCAATATCGCCATGACTTCTCACTCTGGCTCCGGAGATATGTAAATCGCGTAAAACTGTCTCCGCCTTGGCAATCCGGTGAAGTTCCGCTGGAGTAATTTCGGAATCGTAGGGGATGCGCGAGAGCAGGCATGCATAGGCTGGTTTATTCCATGTTGTGAGGCCCGCCTGCCACGAGACGCTCCTGATGGTTTCTTTATTCATGCCCGTTTCGAGCAGCGGGCTGGCGATGTCGAGTTCCTTGAGCGCCCGCATTCCCGGTCTATAATCGTTCAGGTCATCCTTGTTAGATCCCTCGATAATGGTGAGGATGCCGATATCTTTTGCCCTGTTTTGTATTACTTTGAAAAGCGCTTTCTTGCACAGATAACACCTGTCCGGTGGGTTGAAGGTAATGTCGGCCGGGATTGGCAGTTTGATTATTTCATGAGCAATGTGGTGTTGCGCTGTAAAGAGTTGCGCCTCAGCAATCTCCCAATCGGGTATATATGGAGTGTGCACGGTGATTGCCACCATCTTGTCGCCTAATGCTTCATGCGCCGCATAGGCTAGCAGGCTGCTGTCTACACCGCCCGAAAAGGCTACGACTACCTGTTTTAGTTTTTTGATATGCTGGAGTAGTTGTCTATAGGAAGAGCTCTTCATATGCAGTGCCATTGTTAATTGGTTTTGACCAGAAAACGAGTGCCCTTGAAGTCGATAACGACTCCTTCCCGGGTAATTTGCGCTAAATGGGTGCCGGCGGCGATGGTGTTGCCTTCTCTTAGAATCTGGCCATTGATAATTATCATCCGCTGTGTTGGGTCTTCCGAGTAGGTGTGCCCGGCAAATTGCAGTTCGGGAATCTCTGTCTGTAGAGCGGCAGAAAGATCATTTAACTGCGGAAAAGAGGAAGGTGCATCTTCCTTTGCAACCACCTGTGCTGGCGGCAAGGTTGTCTTCTCGACGGCAATCGACTGCAGGACGGCGCTGTTTTCCTTGATAATCACCTGGGAAAGATTGTCGTCACTTTTAGCGGCACCCTGTCTGATCACTTGTTGTGCAGGCTGATTTCCATTCTGGCGGACAACTTCTTTGGCCGGTTGTTTAACAGTTGTTGTCGGGGGAGAGTTCGGAACGGTCGAATCGGGAGGGGCGTTTTGCCGATTCAGGAACAAAAATATTCCCAGGCAGGTAAAAAAAAGCAGGACCCCACCGACAAGCAGCCAGCGTCTGCGGCGCAGTTGCAACTGTGCAAAATTTCTGCCTGGCAGTGCTGCACTATGAATGGAGTACAGGTGCGGAGAAGTTCCTTGCTGACGTTCCTGATCCGATTTTTTGAGTGCATCGAGTATATAAGACATGAGGTCAATCCTTATCGGCTGGGCTGTGGGGTGGCCTTGTCGCTGGTTTCTCCCTGTGCCTCTTCCGTGGCTTTATCTTGAGAGGCAGGAGCGGTCCCCGGGACGGTTTCTTTCAGCAGGAGGAGGTTGTGTCTGAATAAAGCGATGTTGTCCCGGTGGTCGACAAAATAGAGACCGGCTGGTATCCCTATTGCGAGGAGTATCAGAACCAGTGCCAGGGCAATGCTTTTTGGCAGTGATGATTTGTCGCTGGTTATAGTGGCAAGCTCGCGGGCCGCCTTTTTCATTATCTTGAGACTGACATGGTCTTGATTGTCGGCATATGCTCCGAGAAGTGCATGGTCGCAGAGAAGGTTTATTACCCGCGGTATCCCCTTGGAAAATTTTGCCACGTACTGGATGGCTTTTGTGGAGAAAAGAACGTTTCTGCTGTTCCCGCCGGCGATGGCAATTCGGTGTTGAATATACGTGTCGACATCAGCGGTCTGCAGCGGACCCAGATGGTACCTGGTGGTGATACGCTGGTTTATCTGCGATAATTTGGGATCAACGAGAGTATGCTGCAGTTCAGGCTGACCAATCAGGACTATCTGGAGCAGTTTGTTGGTGTTCGTCTCCAGGTTGGTAAGCAGACGCAGCTGTTCCAGGATTTCGACATCAAGGTTTTGTGCTTCATCGATAATCAGGGCGGTGTTTCTCCCCTTGGCGTGGGCGTCGAGCAGGTAGATGTTCAACCGGTCGACATAGGTTTTTATCGTGGGCGATTCTTCTGGGATGGGAATCTTCAGCTCTTCACAGATCGTCTTGAAGAGATCCATGATGGTCAGCTTCGGATTTAAAATCAGGGCGATGTCGGTCGTTGCTGGCAACTGCTCGAGCAGGCAGCGACAAACTGTTGTTTTTCCTGTGCCCACACCTCCCGTTAGCAGTATAATGCAACCCTCACTGCTGATGCCGTACAGTAAATGGGCCATTGCCTCCCGATGCAACTCGCTCATATAGAGATATCTTGGGTTGGGTGCTATGGCAAAAGGCTTCTCAGTCAGACCGAAATAGTGTGTATACATGGATTCGCATCAAGCATAAAAATCTACAACAGACACATAAATCCGGGACTTGCCGGAGGTGCGCGCCAGAATTTTCTTTTCACAATTGACCTGATACTATACGGTGGATTATAATTAATTACCAATTTTCTTTGACGGTTGTTGTTTTTCTCGCGAATACAAAAGCTTGTTTGCTAGCTTTCGGAGAATATGCCGACTTGCCTCCTATAAATAATTAGGTCATAATTTTTTACAATAAATCCACTATGCCAGTATTCGAATACCGCGCTCTTGATGCGAAGGGGAAAAATATTAAAGGCATTGTCGATGCGGACAGTGAATCTCTGGCCCGGACGAAACTCCGCTCGCAGGGGAGGTATCCTGTTTCTATCGCGGTGAGCAGAAGCAAACGGGGGAAGACCGTAGGGCAGGGCATCGGCCTGTTCGAGCGGGTCAAGTCGGAGGAGATCAGCATCATGACCCGGCAGTTGGCAACTTTACTGGGGGCCGGGATACCACTGGTGCAGTGTCTTGACTCGCTGGTGGCCCAGACCCGTAACTCGGTACTGAAGAAAGTTATTGCCCAGATCAAAGGATCTATCAACGAGGGAAATACGCTGACCAGCGCCTTTGGCGAACATCCCAAATTATTTTCCTCCATTTTTATCAACATGGTACGGGCGGGGGAAGCGTCAGGGGCGCTTGACATAGTTTTGGAACGACTTGCCGATTTTGCTGAAAAACAGGAAGTACTGAAGGGAAGGTTGCGGGCGGCACTCGTTTATCCTATTTTCATGGCTGTTATAGGCTCGGCAATTTTGTTTATTCTGATTACCTATATCGTCCCGAATATTACCCAGGTCTTCAACGAGATGGACCAGATCTTGCCGTTGCCGACGCTTCTTCTTATTGGGACGAGCGATTTTCTAAAAATGTACTGGTGGGCTTTTTTCATTTTTTTAGCCCTGGTGTTTTTTGGTCTTCGCGCTTTCATCTTGCGACCATCCGGTCGTGCATTCTGGGATCTGTTCAAGTTGAAGGCCTTTATCATTGGACCTGTGGTGCAGAAGGTTATTCTGGCCAGGTTTTCTTCCACCCTGGGCAGTTTACTGGAAAGTGGGGTCGGACTGATGACCGCAATGCAGATTGTCCGGACTCTGGTCAACAATGTACATGTCGGGCGGGTCATCGATAAGGCAATGGAACAAATACAAAAAGGGCAGAGCATGACCGATGCACTCTCGGATTCGGAGTGGTTCCCGCCCATGTTTGTCCAGATGATTGCTGTGGGTGAGCAGAGCGGCAATCTCGAAGCGATGTTGGACAAGGTTGCCAAGGCCTACGAGAGAGAGGTCGAGACTGCGATTATGGGGATGACATCGCTGATTGAACCTCTGATGATTGCCATTATGGGCATGGCCGTCGGCTTTATCGTGCTCTCTATTTTGCTGCCGATCTTTGAAATGAATCAGATGATACATTAAACGACTGTCTCTTTCCTCTTTCGTGAAGTGGTTCTCTGAACAGCTTCTCGATTCAATGATGGATCTTTTGTGGGATTTTGTGTATATTTTGTTAGTCGATTTAGCGAAAACGCTGGAGTAATTATAGTAAATTACAGGATATCCACGGATGAAAATTGAATATAAAAAGTGTATAAGGTGCCGGAAAAAGGCTTGTGATGCAGGTTTTACTCTTATCGAACTTCTGGTTGTGCTGGTTATAATCGGCATTTTGGCCGGATATATCGGTCCGAAGATCATGGGCCATCCGGAAGAGGCAAAAAGGACCAAAGCGGCCCTGCAAATCCAGGGAATAGAAACTGCATTAAAGATGTACAAACTAGATAGTGGGATGTATCCGTCAACGGAGCAGGGTCTGCAAGCTCTGGTGGAACCTCCGACCATCGGGCAGTTGCCGGCCAAATGGCGGGAGGGTGGCTATCTGGAAAAGGGTAAGATCCCTCTTGATCCATGGGGGAGTGATTTTGTCTATCTTTCTCCCGGGCTCAATGGCGACTTCGATCTCAGCTCCTATGGCAAGGATGGCGAAGCTGGAGGCGAAGGGGACGGAAAAGATGTAAATAATTGGGAAATCGAATAATTGCCTCGTATGTTGCGGCCATCGCAGAGAGGGGCATGGGGCAATATCGTAAGAGCAGATAATGAGCAGGGGTTCACCTTGATTGAGATGATTGTTGTCGTCTTTTTGATAGGTATCATGCTCTCTCTTAGTATCCCGTCACTGCGTAACACTTTTTTTACTGATCCTCTGAAGTCCACGACCAGAAACATGATTGGTCTGGTCGCTGGAGTACGGGACTTAGCGGTTCGTTCGCAGCAGTCATATCTGATTCATTTCAGCCAGCTCGAAAATCGTATCTGGTATGAAAAGGAAGTTGCCGGAGAAGATAAAACAAACCAGGGCGATCAGCAAAGCGACCAGTTACTGCTTCCTGAATCCGTAAGAATAACCAAGGTTTGGATGGCAGGTGATGATGCGTCAGAAGACGATAATACCGTGTTGTGGGTCAGTAAGCAGGGATATCTGACCGATACGATTATCCGCATCGAAGACGATCAGGGCAAGCATTTGAATGTGCAATTTTATCCATTTTTAGATCCCGCTTTGGTGGCTGATGACGCTTTTGGGCGGGATTAGTGGCCTGCTATCAAACACCTTGCGCTCTTTGGCTCGATTCAATACAAGGTCTTAAATATTGTTACAAAGCCATCATGGATTGTCTATGGTTATACCAAAGAATTGTTGTTCTGCGTCTCATGTGAGCAATAATCGGGCCTTTACTCTACTGGAAGTGATGATCGCTGTGTCCATCATTGCCATTGCTCTCGTTGCTCTTTTCGGCTCGCAGTCGAGGAGCCTTTCTCATGCGACAGAAGCGGACTTTAATATTGTCGCGCCAATGCTTGCGTCCTGGAAACTTGCTGAACTGGAAGGGGCCGATGTCGCCCCAAACAACGATGAGGGAGACTTTGGTGAGGACTTTCAAGGGTACACCTGGAAGCTTGAGACCGATAATGCAACGTTCGACGGTATCGACTCGCTGGCAAACCTGGAAAAAAAGGAAAGTCCGCTGAAAAAGGTCGCACTAACTGTGTTATGGACTGGGACCAAGTTCAGCTATACACTTACCTATTATGGTCGCTGGTTGGAATAAGTTGCGGAATTCTTTGGCAAAAAAATCTGAGAGTGGTTTTACCCTTATCGAACTGCTTATTGCTATTTTTATTTTTGGTATAGTAATAACTTCCGTATACGGCGCGTACCGGGCAACATTTTTTATTGTTCAAGGTTCGGAATATCAGCTGAAGATCGCCAATAAAGCTCGGGTCGTTGTTGAAAGACTGAATGTAGATCTGAGTTCCATTGTTACCGGCCCCGGTGGGGTATTTCGTGGAGAACGGCATACATACGCTGATGCTGTTGGCGATGATCTCTCCTTTGTGAGTTCGGCGCATCTTGTTTTGCGTAAAGCCGACATTTTTTCTGGACAAACCCTGATCCAATACCAGTCAGAACTTGATATGGAGACAGGGTTGCTCAATCTTTATCGGACGGAAATCGTCCGCTTACCCGGAGTCGAGCCAGACGAAAAAGAAGGGAAAAAGCATCTTATCTGCCAAGGTCTGCTGGAGTTTCGATTTACTTATCTTGATCGGGACGGTAATGAATCTGAAGAGTGGCTGGTCGATGAAGTGGTGCTGCCTGATAATGGTCCGCCGTCGAAGGAAGCTGAATTTCCGACCCTGGTCTTAATAGAGCTCAAATTCGCCAAGTCAGTGGAGAGTGAAAGCAGTGATGTGTATAAGACCGCTGTAGCCCTGCCGCACCCTTGGAGAAAACAGGGATGAAATCTTCGAGAAATAAGAAAAATATTTTGCGAGATGAGCAGGGCATGGCACTGCTGGTGACCATTATGACGGTGAGTCTGCTTATCGCGGTGACCATGCAGTTTCATAAGACGACCTGGCAGCAATTTGTTGTCGCCAATAATTTTCAGGTGGATACACAACTGGGAGTGATTGCCGATTCCGGAATAAACATCGCGCTGGCCTTGCTTCAGGACGATGGCGCAGATAATATGAATGATTCGTTGCTGGAGAGCTGGGCCACCCTTGACCAGGAAAAGTTCGATGAATTATTTCCCTCCGGTTCCCTGCAGTTGCAGGTTGTCGATCTGTCCGGTCGGCTGCAGATAAATAGTCTGGTGCAAAAAGATGTCGAAAATAAAGATGCTGCCGGCGGCAGCAACACCGAAAATGAGCTTCACCAGCTGTTTTTGAATTTGCTGTTGTCCGGTTCTTTCCCGATTGAAGATGAAAACGAAGCACAATCCATACTCGATGCCATTATCGACTGGCTCGATGCAGATGACAAGGAATTGGATCTTGGTGCGGAGAGCAGTTATTATCAGTCGCTTCCAGAGCCGTATAGCTGCAGAAACGGTCCGGTACAATATGTTGAAGAGTTGTTGCTGGTAAAGGGCATTACCCCGGAGTTACTCTTTGGTTCGGGCGAGCAAAAAGGGCTGGCCGACTATTTGACAGTGAACGGTGATGATGGCAAGGTAAATATTAACACCGCACCGCTTCTTGTTGTGAAAAGTTTTGATACTCTCATCAGTGATGAGCTGTTAGAAAAGTTTGATGCATACAGAAAAGATAAAGAACATGAGGAGAGTCTTGCCAGTACGAATTGGTATCATGAGGTCGATGGTTGGCCGGGAGATATTGTGTTGGATGAGAAATTGTTAACCACAACAAGCAGTCATTTTCAGATAATCGCCACCGGCAAACTTGCTTCCCTGGTACGCAGGGTAGAAGTGGTTGCTGCGCGTTCGAGTGAAAACGAGATCGAACAGTTTGGCCGAAAAATGGAGTAATGTATGGCAGATGTTTTGTTTTGCCTGGATATTCATAAAGATACTATCGCCGCCGTGGTGGTTGACAGAAGTTCCAAAGTCACTCTGGTCAAAGGTTGTGCTGCCGCAGAGACACTGAACCAGTCTTTTGCCGATGCCATCGATCAGATAAAAGAGCAGACGGGATTTACGAGCGGACCTTGTCTGGTTACTTTTGGTGCTGAGCTTTTTTCTTTTAGAAATGTGAGCTTACCTTTTTCGGATCGAAGCAAGATAGCTCAGGCACTCCCTTTTGAGCTGGCTGATCATTCGCCGGTTGACATAAATAGTCTGTTCATCGATTTCATTGTGGCAAAAAGTGGCCCGGCAGGCGCGGATATTGTCGCGGCGATGATAAACCGGCACTACCTGGCGACCCACCTTGCCGTTTTAACTGCAGCTGGATTCAACCCTGACAGCATTGGTATCAGTGGCCTTTCTACTGCACTGCAGATTGCCGAAGAGCTGGAGAATAACTTTGTTTTGATCGATAGCGGTGCCAATTGGGCAAGTATGTATATCGCTGTAAACAAACGAGTGGCCCTTATACGATCTCTGGCCGTTCAGCCGGAAGCGAACGGGCTGCCGGTAGCCGATGACACCTTTGTCCAGAATGTCATCCAGACGATGCTTGCCTGTCGACTCCTGGATACAGGCGACTCGAACTATAAAGTCTTTCTTGCGGGTTCAGAATCACGGATTGCAGCGGCCTCGCCGCTATTGTCGTCAAGATTGGGCGGTGTTGAAATAGCCCGTTTTAGGCAGAGTAGTAGGCCACTGGTTAAAATCGAAGAGGAGATTCAAGGCCTGTATCAACCAGAGCTCATGGATAGAATCCTTGCACAGGCCTACAAAAATGGTAAAAGGAGTGGAGGATTTAACTTTCGCACAGGTGATTTTCGAAAAAAGAAGTCTTTTTTGGAATACCGTGGTCTGTTCCTGAAAACCGCTCTGCCAGTAGCTTTAGTCATCATCTGTGGCTTAATCTATGTGGGTTATACATATTCAATGCTGACCACAGAGCAGCAAAGACTACGCCAGCAGGTTGTCGACGTTTTCACCGAGACCCTTCCCGAAGTGACCAGAATCGTCAACCCCGTGCAGCAATTGCAGGTTAAGAATAATGAAATTAGAGCAACGTATAGTCCAGGTGGTGCAAATGGTGCCGGTTACACCATCATCGAACTTCTTACCGAACTATCAATCCGGATCCCGGCTAAGGAAACGGTGAAAGTCGTCCGGATGGTGGCCGATATGGACACTATTCGCTTGAAAGCCGTTACCGGGGATTTTAACACGGTTGATAATGTGCAGAAAGAACTTGAGAAGTCGTCATATTTTAAAGATGTTACAATCAGCTCGGCCAATCAGTCCGTCCAAGGGGATGAGGTGAATTTTGAACTTAAACTGGAACTCGCCCGGGAATAATTATGGTTTCATGGTTTAAAAAAAGTCTCCTTCAGGATATCCGGCACAAATCAGGGATTGACAAGCTGAGTCGTCGAGAACGGTGGGTTCTTTTCGGAGGAATTGGTTTTGTCCTGTGCTTTCTGGTAGCACAGTTGGTTGTTGTGCCTATCCTTGACGCTCGGAAAAACCTGCAGAAATCGATAGCTACAAAAAAGCAGGAATTGATCGAAATTAAAAATTTGCAGCAGGAATATCGAACGTTAAAAAGCCAGGAGGGAACTATCCAGGCTAGAATTAATCAACGTGGGGTTGACTTCACTCTTTTTACCTTTCTCGATCGACAGGCTAACGAAGCAAAGGTCAAAAAGCAGATAAAGTATATGAAACCCTCGACTGTTGATGGCGATGAATTGAATGAAGCAATGGTAGAGATGAAGCTTCAGCAGATTACCCTGAACAATCTGGTAGGCTTTATCCGGTTAATAGAATCCGAGGAAGATGTCGTATTCATAAAAAGATTTTCCATTCAGGAAAGTGGCGATACGCAGGGTTTTTTTGATGTCATCCTGCAGATCGTAACGTTTGAGAAAAAGGGTTAAGGATGATTCACTCCATCTTCTCCTTTCGGTCTCTGGTATATTTACTTTACGCAGTTTTACTTACTGTCGTGTTATTGTATGTCCGTTTCCCGGCAGAGAAATTTAAGCAATATTGTGTACAGCGCATCGAGAAATTATCGTCGGACAGTACCTGCACTATTGACCGTGTTGGGTACCGTTTTCCGCTGTCAGCGACCTTTAAAACTATAATTCTCAACAGAGTTATAGACGGACAGGAAACTGCCCTGGTTGTCGATGAGCTGGTGATTACGCCAGAATCGTGGCAATTTTGGCGGAGGTTTGCGCTGAAAGGAAAAATATATTCCGGTCTGTTCGCCGCAACGCTTGATCTTGACAACAGGGCCCATTCGTTTCAGTTGGCCAATATTAGTGGAGAAGGACTCCAGTCTGGGGAATTAACGAAGAGTTTAGGTATCAACGAGTGGAAAATATCGGGTATTGTCACTTTTTCCGGCGATTACCAAGCGCCGAACGGTTCTCCCGGTGATGGCATCGGCAAGGGGCTTTGCCATGTGGTGAGCGGGAGTCTTTCCCTTTTGCAGCCGATACTCAACCTTTCGACTCTTGAATTCGACCAGATTGCCATGCATGTGAGCCATGAAAATGGTGTTGTCCAGGTAAGTGAAGGAGAGTTCCTTGGCAAGGAAATCCTCGCTGATTTTTCTGGGGAGCTGCAGACAGCGTCACTTTTTTTGAATAGCAATATTTCTCTTGTTGGCCATCTGGAAGTCGATGAAGGCTTTTTACTCAGTAATCCAGAACAGCAGCAGGTTGTTCAGCGCTTATTGCAACGCTACAAAATGACGGTACTGCCTTTTAAAATAGGCGGCACCGTGCAAAGACCATTATTTAGATTTAGTACGTGACCCTATGGCTGCTCGCATTACCAATATATTACCTTTTCTTCTCATTACTTTGCTCTGTGTCGGCCTTGTTGAGGGAGGGTACCAGGCCTTGGAACACTTTGGTTTGCGCACTCCTGTTGAAAAGGCCGTGCTACCCGAAGCTGCACTGGTTGAAACCAAGCAGGCCGATATAGTCACAAAAAACCGGACACTCGACTATAACGTTATTCTGCAAAGGAACCTGTTCGGGCCAGCACCGGGAGAAGGTGAAACTGCGTCAAATGAAATGGTGGAGAAGACTGAAGATCTGCAGACGACAAGCCTGAATATTGTCTTGATGGGGACTGTCAATAGCGGTACGGGTGGCGATCGAGCTATTATTTTGGATAAAAGCACCAATAAACAGCAATTATATGAAGTGGGGGATGCCATTCAGGGAGCCTCTATCAAAGAGATCTTACGAGGGAAGGTTATCCTTGCCTATAACGGCAAGGACGAAATGCTTGACATGAGTGAAGCAGCCAAAGTCCGATCCGCTTATGCGAGCCCCGTTCAGAAAAATAGTTCCCGGGTCCTTCGAGTGCCTCCAGGGGGCTCGTCCAATGTAGGAACAGGAAATGGGACACAGGTCTCGCCAACGGGAACACCAAGAAGAGTAATCAATCGACCCAGGGCAATTCGTCCGTCTCGAACTATAAGAAGGCAATGATCAGGCGAAATGACAATTATGAAAATGAAGGTGAATTATCCATGAGCATGGTTAAACGTTGGTTCATTGACACGGTGATTGGCGCGACGATGTGCGCGGTTATTTGTCTGGGCCTAGTACCCGACAGCAGCCTCAACGCTAAAGAGTTGCCACAGCCGCTCTCCGACGTCGAGCAGAGCGGTCAGCGCTTTATAACGATCGATTTCGACAATGTCGATATTCAATTGTTTATCAAATACATAAGCGAATTGACTGGCAAGAACTTTGTGGTTGATAAAGCGGTTCAGGGCAATGTGACCGTTCTCTCTCCCACCAAAATTTCCGAAGAAGAAGCTTATAAGGTTTTCGAATCGGTGCTTGAGGTGCATGGTTATACCACTGTCGACGCTGGTTCTGTCATAAAAATACTGCCCTCTGCCCGGGCCCGGTCGCAAAATGTGGAGATGCTCAGTACGGGGGCATCGACCAATGCGCAAGATAAGGTTGTAACCCAACTGGTCCGGCTCAAATACTCATCTCCCGATGAGATGAAAAAGGTGTTGGCGCCGCTGGTTTCGCAGACATCGGTTCTTATTTCCCATGCCCCGTCGGGGATGTTGATAATTACCGAGACAATGTCCAATATTCAAAAATTACTTGGTATAATCAAAGTCCTTGATGTCGAATCCCGCGAGGAAGAACTTGCCTTTATTCCCCTGGTAAATTCTTCGGCGGAGTCCATTGCCAAGATAATTACCACTGTTTATCAAAAAAGTTCCGGTCCACAACAGGCTGGTGCGGCACGAGGCCTGAGCAATACAATACAAGTAGTCCCTTATGATCGAGTTAATGCCTTGATTGTTCTTGCCAATGGTAGTGAAATGGGCAAGATCAAAAAGCTGATCACCACCCTTGACACTGAGGTGCAGCGAGCCGAAGGGAATATTCAGGTCTATTATTTACAGAATGCGACTGCGGTGGATCTGGCGAAAGTACTTAACGATTTGCCGGAAACGATGGCTAAGGAAGGGGCTGCTCAAGGTAAAGCTGCGGCCATCTCCAAAGACGTCAGAGTGATGGCGGACGAGGAAACGAATTCCCTTATAATCAGAGCCAGCAAGGATGAATATGCGGTGTTGGGAGATGTAATAAAACAGCTGGATATTCCAAGAAGAATGGTCTATCTGGAAGCTCTTATTATGGAAGTGGATGCGGATAAAAGTTTCGAGGTTGGAGTAGAATGGACAGCTGACGGAACATTTTCTGACCAAACAGGGCAGGTGGTTTCCGGATTCAGCGGGGCAAGCGGTTTTACTAACGGGCTTGACACAGGAACTCTCGCGGCGGGGACAGGCTTAACTCTTGGAATACTTAAACAGGGTGTGAGGATAGGTAATGTGAACTTTGCCAATCTGGGTGCGGTGATAAAAGCCTTTAAAACAGATTCCGATGTCAATGTTATTTCTACCCCACAGATCCTGACAATGGACAATAAAAAGGCCGAGATTTCTGTCGGGGAAAACGTGCCCTTTATAACCAGTCAAAATACTACTGCCAGTTTGCAGGATTATACCCAGTATGAATATAAGGATGTCGCTACAAAGCTCTCTATCACTCCCCACATAAACCAGTCCAACGTCTTACGTCTTGAAATTGAGACGGAAGTGGTGCGGGCAAAAGATACAACGGCCACCCCGACCACGTTTAAACGAACGGCCACCACAACTGTTGTTTTAAACGATAAAAGTACCATTGTGATAGGTGGAATAATTGGCCATGATGCATCTGATAATAACTATAAAGTGCCGATTCTCGGTGATATCCCCGGGCTTGGCTGGCTTTTTAGGACACATACAACCAGCAGCAAAAAAACTAATATGTTTATCTTTATCACCCCGCGTATCGTTCGTAATCCAGCGGAAATGGCGGCCGTTAGTCTGAAAAAAGAAGAAGAGATGGGTAAGGTATTACCCTCAGTGCAAAAGGAACTGCATAAGGAAGAAAATATCGAGCATGCTATGTCCCTGACCAGAATGGGGTATGAAAAGCTGCGGAGCGGGGACATCACTGCCGCAGGAGAATTTTTTACGGAAGCACTGGCTATTGACCCGGTTAATCCCTTTGCCCTGATGAATATGGGTGTGGTGTATGAAAAAGAGGGACAGCCGAAAAAGGCTTTAGAAATGTATCAGACTGTGGCTTCCGGGGATTTCGATGCGGTTGCGAATAGCTCCAGCGACCCGGACAAAGAGGCTGTGCCTCTGAAGCAAATGGCCTTGGAAAATATTGATAGAATTTTGCGGAAGAAGTAGCGATGGGATTGTGGTTGAAATGGGCATGAAGAAATTTGGTGAGATATTGATGGAGGAGTTTGGCCTCGCTTCAAGTGCTCTTGAACAGGCACTCAAAGTCCAGAAAGAGGGTGATGACCTTATCGGGGAGATACTCGTCAAAAACGGTGAACTTGACGAGTTGACGGTACTGCAGGTGCTTGGCATTATGTTTGATATGGAGGTTCGTAAATCTTTGCCGTCCGATATTAAAACCGATTTCACTGACCAGGTTTCCATAAGTTTTCTCAAACAGCACAAAATGGTCCCGATCGTCACTGCCCAGGAATCGTTTTTTGCCATTAATAATCCCAATTCTTTTCAAGCTCTTGATGACTTGCGTCGAATCCTGGTCGACGGTACCTATAAGACAGTTCTGGCTCCTGCACATCTTATTCTGAATGCGATTAATTTTGCCTATGATATGAGACAGACCTCGGCCGATGAGGTTATGCAGGATATTGACGATGAAGAAGATCCGGAGCGACTGTTTTCAGAGATAGAAGAGATTGGTGATCTGCTTGATGATACCAGCGATTCACCGGTTATCCGACTGGTTAACCTGATGTTTTCTCAAGCGGTACGTGATAATGCCTCGGATATTCATATTGAACCCTATCAGAATAGTCTGAAGATCCGGCAGCGGCTGGATGGTATTCTACATGACATGCTGAGCCCACCAAAACATGTGCAGTCGGCTCTTATCTCGCGAGTCAAGATTATGGCCAAGCTCAATATCGCTGAGAAGAGACTGCCCCAGGATGGCCGGATCGAGCTAAAGATAGCCAACAAGGAGATTGACATCCGGGTTTCGACTCTGCCCACCGCCTTTGGCGAGCGGGTGGTATTGCGTCTGCTGCGCAAATCGACGGTGATGATCTCTCTTACCGATTTGGGTATGCCGGAGGATCGGTTTATTCCTTTTCAAAAAGAGATTAAGGCGCCAAACGGCATTGTTTTGGTGACCGGTCCCACCGGTTCGGGTAAAACCACCACCCTTTATGGGGCACTTTCCTCGATAAACAACACCGATATCAATATTATCACGATTGAGGACCCGATCGAATACAGGATCAGCGGAATCGGTCAGGTACAGGTCAATCCCAAGATCAACCTGACCTTTGCCTCCGGCCTCCGGTCCATCGTCCGGCAGGATCCGGATGTCATTCTAGTCGGTGAGATACGTGATACGGAGACCGCTGAAATTGCTATCCAGTCGGCCTTAACCGGACACCTGGTCTTTTCTACTCTCCATACCAATGACTCGGCTGGGGCAATTACCCGGCTGCGGGATATGGGTATCGAACAGTTTCTTATCGCTTCCTCGGTGAATGCTATTCTGGCCCAGCGGCTGATTCGTATAATCTGTCCGCATTGTAAAGAAGAATACAGTCCTACGCCGGAGATGTTCCAGCGGATTGGCCTCACTGAAGAGGAGAGCCTTAACCGTAAAGCATACCGGGGTAAAGGCTGTACCAAATGTTATCATACCGGCTATAAGGGCCGGTGCGGTATTTTTGAGCTGCTGCTGATGACCCAGGATATGAAGGCATTGATCCTTAAGACATCCGATGCCAATGAGATAAAAAAGCAGGCGATAAAAAACGGCATGATCACTCTCCAAAAAGATGGGGCAATGAAGGTTTTGCAGGGAATTACCACTATTGAAGAAGTATATCGCGTCTGCCAGTCGTAGCTGGCCCTTATTTGCTTAAGAGTCTCTGCAGCAGTTCCTGGTAATGGTTGGGCAGCGTTCTTCTAGTTGGGGTGACGACATAGAAATTTCTTTTCATTGTCAGTCCTGGGATGTGAATTTCTTTGATTTTCCCACTTGTTATCTCGTCCTGAATGGCGTATCGAGAGATTACTGAAACCCCCAGATTTGCTTTGATTGCTTCTTTGACCGCCGCACTCGATCCCAGAGTTGCACAGATATTCAGCTGGCTCAGAGTTTGCTGCTGCCGGGCTAGCAGGGATTCTGTGCTTCTTCTCGTTCCTGAACCGCTTTCCCGCACGATAAACGGCAGTTTGCTGAGTTCCTTTAAAGAGATTTCGTTTGGGACAGGATGGTCTTGCGCGGCGGCGAGGATCAATTCATCTTCGGCAAACGGCTGGTAGCGAACTTTAGGCGATGGGATCTCTGCCCCAACTACTCCCAAATATAATTCGTTTCCGGCAACGGCCTCGATAATTCTTGTCGAATCGTTAATCCGTATTTCAAAGGAGATGTCCGGAAATTCTTTTTTAAAAGAAGCTGCCAGGCCAGGCAGGATATATGCGCCGGGAATGGTACTGGCACCCAGGATCAATTCCCCTGCAACTTTTTTTCCGGTGGCGGAAATTTCTTCTTCAAGTCTCTGTAAATCCTCCAGAATAGCTATCGCTCGCGGGTAGAGAATTTCTGCCTCTGCTGTCGGCAGAATCGATCTGCCAAGTCGATCGAATAGCTTGCAGTTGAGCCGTGCTTCAAGATTTTGTATGTGTTCACTTACTGTCGGCTGGCTGGTATAGAGTTTTTCTGCGGCTTTGGTGAAGCTTCGCGCTTTATAGACTGCGACGAAAATTTTAAGGTGTCGAGTTTCGATATCAGGTTTCCTCGCATATTGGCAATGCTGGTGATTTTTTTATAACACTGTCTCAATACTACTGGAGGAACAACGGGGTGCTTAAGTATCGCTCGCCGGTATCGGGGAGGATTACCACGATGGTCTTGCCCTTATTCTCCGGTCGCCCGGCAACTAAAAAAGCCGCGTGTGCTGCAGCACCACAGGAGATGCCGCAGAGTATTCCTTCGCTGGTCGCAACTTTTCTAGCCACGGCAAAAGCATCGTCGTTACTGACCGTAATCACCTCGTCTATAATGTCGCGGTTGAGGATGGCGGGAACAAAACCTGCACCAATACCCTGGATCTTATGCGGCCCGGGTTTGCCGCCGGACAGGACCGGACTGTCCTGCGGTTCTACTGCAATAGTCTTCATGGCCGGGTTTCTCTGCTTAAGCACTTCCGAGACTCCGGTGATTGTACCACCTGTGCCTACGCCTGCGACAAAAAAATCGATTATGCCATTCGTATCGCGCCAGATTTCTTCGGCAGTGGTCGTTCGGTGAATGGCGGGGTTGGCGGGATTGCTGAACTGATCCGGTATGAAACTATTGGCCGTTTCCGCCCCGAGCTGTTTGGCCTTGGCGATAGCCCCTTTCATTCCTTCTGCTGCCGGCGTAAGGACCAGTTTCGCGCCCAGGTGGGTAAGAAGCTTCCTTCGTTCAATGGACATACTCTCCGGCATGGTGAGTATCAGTTTGAGCTTTTTGTGGGCGCAGACAAAGGCCAGACCTATGCCAGTATTGCCGCTGGTTGGCTCAATGACGGTAGTATCTCTGGTAATGAGGCCGTCACGCTCTCCCGCCTCGATCATGGACACGGCAATACGGCACTTGACACTGCCCATGGGATTACGCGATTCCTGCTTACCGAGAATAATTGCCCCGGTGCCGGCCGAAAAATTGGCCATGGTTAGTAGAGGGGTGTTGCCGATACTTTCAAGAATGGATTGTGCCATAACGAAAACCTCCAGAATGAGAGAAATAGAGAATTAATGGACGAGTAAAAGTTTGCATACTGTGATGGCGTCGTAAAAATTAATGTGAGTTCGAGTAGACGAGCTCAGGACGTTTCAGCAATACTTTGGTGCCGGGCGGTACGCTTTCGGTGAGCCAGATATTGCCACCGATGATCGATCCCTCACCGATAATAGTATCTCCGCCAAGAACAGTAGTGTTGGCATAAATAATGACGTTGTCTTCTATGGTCGGATGGCGCTTTTTATTGCGCATTTTCACGCCTGCATCGTATGGAAGAGACAAGGCGCCAAGGGTAACTCCTTGATAAAGACGTACATTGTTGCCTATTATGGTGGTTTCGCCTATGACCACACCGGTGCCATGATCGATAAAAAATTCCGAACCGATAGTGGCTCCGGGATGGATATCAATGCCGGTCTGGCTATGGGCATATTCGGTCATAATACGGGGAATAATCGGCACATTGAGCAGGTGTAATTCATGGGCCAGCCGGAAAATGAAGGTGGTCAACAGGCCGGGATAACAAAAAATTACCTCATCGGGGCTTTTGGTTGCCGGATCGCCTCGTAGTGCTGCGCGGATGTCGGTGGCCAGGATTGCGGCTATTTTGGGCAGAGATTGGATAAAGCTCAAGGCTTTTTTATGACCGTATGCCTCGCAGTTGGTGCAGAGTCGCTCATTTCTCCGGCAGTCATGGCGTATGGCCATGGTGATCTGTTCGGCGACCTTGTCGTACAGGTCGGTGGTTTTCTTGCCGATATAATACTCAAGGTTAGCGGCGTGCAGCTTGGTATGGGAAAAGAATCCGGGGAAGAGGATCCGCTTGGCCTGTTCGACAATTTCGATGGTTTGCTCCTGAGAGGGAATGGATACCGGACTGATGTGGTCGTAGCATTCCTTGGTACTCCACGATGATAAGAGTTCGGTGACGACTTTGGGAACTTTGTCGTGTTGACTGCAATGAGTTACCGCAATATGGTCACAGAGTTTGGAGATTGCGGTGGTATCGATTACCGAATTATTCTTCTTAAACATGATGAACGCTTGTTTTTTGAATTATATTAAATGTGAGCAGGCTGATTATATTCACTTTACATGTGTCGACAAAACAGTTTGGTTGGAGAATCATTTCCTGATTTTTTCGATAATGTAAATGCCGTACGTAGCTCGAATATCTGGGAAATAACGGATAATCGAGCCTTCACTGTTGGCCGGATTTGTACTGATGGTAATTTCTTTTAATATATTATAACCAACGTCGCGGGAGAATTTGCGGAAATCTTTCAGCGTGATAACCCGGATGTTCGGTGAGTCATACCATGAATAGGGGAGCTGGTCGTTTTTTGGGGCGGCTCCTTTGCATAAAAGCTGCAACCGAATGGTATAGTGACTGAAGTTTGGAAAACTGACGATCACCTTTCGTCCTACTCTGGCCAGGGAACGTAACAGGCGTGCCGGTTCGAACACCTGTTGCAGGGTCTGGCTGAGGATGACATAGTCAAAACTGCATTCGGGGTAGTCTTCCACCTCCTCGTTTAAGTCCCCCTGCAGGACACTGAGTCCGCGGCTGATACAGTGTGCCGCCTTTTCCTTGTCCTGTTCTATTCCGGTGCCGATGACATTTTTACCGGCAGTAAGCCAGGCCAGCAGATCGCCGTTACCGCAGCCGAGATCAAGCACCCGGCTGCCGGGATCGATCATCGAAGAGATGATACGCAGGTCAAAACGAATTTTTGCTGCTTCAGGAGATACCATCAAGAAACCCTCTGATCAGCGTGGTGAACCGTTGGTCCGGGACAAGAAAGGCGTCATGGCCGCAATCCGCTTCTATTTCACAAAAACTGACATTTTGGCCGCACCTTTTGAGCGTCTGCACCAGCTCTTTAGCCTGATACGTAGGATAGAGCCAGTCGGAGCTAAATGAAACAACGAGGTACTTAATTTTCTTTCGGTTGTTGCCATCGGTCAATCCCTGTTTTCCCATCTGGTCGACCACATCGAAGTAGTCGGCAGCCTTGGTGATATAGAGTACTGAGTTGGCATCAAAGCGGCTGACGAACTTGGAGCCCTGATGACGCAAATAACTCTCCACCTGAAAATCCCCGTCGAAATCAAAGGAAAAATGGTCTTTGTCCTGCAGCTTTCGGCCAAATTTTCGACGCATTGCCACATCTGAGAGGTAAGTCACATGGCCAACCATTCGGGCAACAGAGAGGCCCATATTCGGTTTTTCCCCAGCGTAATAATTGCCTTTAGCCCAGTTCGGGTCGGCCATGATTGACTGCCGGGCAATCTCATTAAAAGCAATAGCCAGAGCAGAATGACGCATGGTGGTGGCGATAGGCACGGCGGCCCGGACCATTTTCGGAAAGCGAACGCACCACTCCAGAACCTGCATACCGCCGACAGATCCACCTATTACCGCCAGCAGGCCGGTGATGCCTAAATGATCGATGAGAGCCTTTTGGGTGACCACCATGTCGCCAATAGTCATCATTGGAAAACTCAGTCCATAGGGCTTGCCGGTCTCCGGGTTGATGGAGCCAGGACCTGTTGAGCCCATACAGCTGCCCAGGATGTTAGGGCAGACGACAAAATATAGGTTGGTATCGATCCCTTTGCCGGGGCCAACCAGAAAATCCCACCAGCCCGGTTTGTCACCTTCATTGTCTGTTGGGTAGAAACCTGCTGCGTGTGAGTCGCCGGAGAAAGCATGGGCAAGCAGGATGCAGTTGTCTTTCTGTTTGTTGAGCGTACCGTAGGTTTCGTAGGCGATAGTCACCGGGCCCAATTGTGACCCGCTTTCCAGGACCAGTTTGTCGGGTGCTTCGGCAAAAGTATAGTACTTTTTTTCTACTATCCCGACCGAATTCTCTCGGATATTAGCTGTCTCACTCATTTTGGACTTTTTCTTTTTTTATTTCTCAGGCTGCTGCACAGGCCAGCGCCTGGTCAAGATCGGCTCTAATGTCGTCGATATGTTCAATGCCGACAGACAACCGGATCAGTCCCTCCCCTATATGGCACTCTTTCAGCTGCTGGGGAGTCAGCTGCGAATGGGTAGTTGATGCCGGATGGATGGCCAGCGACTTGGCATCACCTACATTGGCCAGGTGGGAGATGAGCTTAAGACTGTCGATAAATTTGGCCCCGGCACTGGTGCCGCCTTTGATGCTGAAAGAAACCATGCCGCCGAAGCCATTCGGTAGATATTTCATTGCCAGATCATGGCCGGGAGAGTCTGCTAATCCGGGGTAGTGTACCCACTCGACTCCAGGTTGCCGGCAAAGATAGTCAGCAATTTTTGCCCCGTTTTCACAGTGACGTTCCATTCTGAGGCTGAGCGTCTCGATACCCTGTAAAAATGCCCAGCAGTTATCCGGGCTGATACTGGCTCCGAGATTTCTGAGCGGCACGAGCCGCATGCGCAGGGCAAAGGCAACGGGATTAAGATCGCCCAGATCATGGGCGTAGCGCAGACCGTGATACGAATCGTCCGGTTCGTTAAAGAGGGTGAATTTTGGGTCCTGCCAGTTGAAATTAGCAGCATCGATGACAATTCCACCGATGGAAGTGCCATGACCGCCGATCCATTTTGTCAATGAATGGATGACAATATTGGCACCATGGTCTATGGGTTTAAGCATGCACGGCGGCGTAAAAGTTGAATCGACAATCAGCGGTAGATTATGCTCTCTGGCGATAGTTGCGAGGGCTTCCAGGTCTGTCATGTTCAGTGAAGGATTGCCAAGGGTTTCGCAATATATAGCCCTGGTTCTCTCATTGATTGCAGCCTTGAAATTATCGGGGTCGGTCGGATCGACCATCCGCACCTTGATGCCCAGCTGCGGCAGGATGGAATTAAATTGAACAAAGGTTCCGCCATACAGATTGTTTGCGGCGACGACCTCGTCGCCCTGGCTGCAGATATTTATTATGGTATAAAAAATAGCCGACGTGCCTGAGGCAAGAGCGAGAGCTGCCGCACCGCCCTCTAGTTGCGCCATCCGCTGCTCCAGAACGTCCTGGGTCGGGTTGCCGATCCGGGTATAGATATTTCCCAGTTCTTTTAAGGCAAAGAGGCTGGCCGCATGCTCGGTATTTTTGAACATATACGCTGCCGTTCGGTAAATGGGAACAGCCCTGGACAGGGTATCCTGATCCACCTTCTGGCCTGCATGCAGGGCGAGAGTTGCAAATTTCATATTTTTTTCCTTTTCCAGTTCTATAGATGGAGGATTATTTAGTTTTGGTCAGGCCGGCTTTAATCTTTTCGACAAACTCGCGGATGGGTTCTCCACTCCCCGTTTTTGCCTCAGGGTTGATGGCAAGGAGCTCGTCCCAGGCGGCGATGGCGCTTTGGGGATCATCGAGATCGTACATCAACACTATGCCTTTGTTAAATCTGGAGGGCAGGTGGTTGGGGTCAATCTTTATTGCCTGGTTAAACAACTCGAGGGCTTTTTCCGGTTTTTCTGTTCTTCGGTACATCACGCCCAGGTCGGTGAGCAAATTGGCATCCCCTGCGTGCAATGCCAGGGATTTGGTATAAGCTGCGATGGCTTTTTCCGGTTGATCGGCATCATAGTACAGGTGACCTAATTGAATCCAGTTCTCGAAATTGTCCGGATGGGTGGCCACCTCGGCTTCTAAATCGTGGATTGCCTGGTGATCGCCTGCATTATTTTGTGATTGAGATTGGACCCCCGTGGAAGATGATGGTGCTGAACCTATGATATTTCCTTTATACACGGTGAACGCCACTCCCGCGAGAAAACCGGCGACAAAAATAAAAAACCAGATGACCAGCTGGCTGTTTTTGTTCGTACTCCCTCGTTTTGCAACGCTTTCTGCTTCAATACCTGTCTTTTTATGTGCCATAATAGTATAAACCCAAAATATTGTTACGATTCAAAAAATATAATGATGCTCCCCATTGCGGTGATCATCTGGCGCTTGTTGATATTTCCATTTTATACCACGCAGTGATATTTGGTTCAATATGAAGCTCAGAACGATTGTAAAAACTGGACATTATCGAAAGAAAGGTGTCAAAATGCACAGAGGGGATAGCCAATTTCTCCATGAACCTTATCATAATCATCATGTCGTTTATTAAACCGTTGCAAAAAGATAGATATATCCGTTTCGGGAGTTTGTCCAGTGGGTGAAGCAGATCACTGTGACTGCTGTTTTCCCTGATCGGATTTTCGTCTCTTATTTAGTTACTTGCCGAAAGTACAGTATATATCCGTTGGAGGATCAAACATGAAGGTAATGGAAAGAGTTGAGAGTCAAGCAGATCTGGATGGGGCCACCTGGCCGACCGTCGCGGTTCCCTCGACCGTGACCGCCATTAAAGAAAATATTATTCACCATCTGATGAGTTTCCAGGGCCGAGACCCTGAGCGCTCCGGTGCCCAGGATGTCTACCGGGCGCTCGCCTATACTATGCGGGATCTGATGGTGCAAAAATGGATTTCCACCCAGAAATCCATCTACGCCAAAGAACAAAAGCGGGTCTATTATCTTTCCCTGGAGTTTCTTATTGGTAGATCGCTTGGCAACAGTATGACCAATCTGGGTATCCTTGAAGATGCCAAACAGGCGGTTGAAGAATTAGGCTTTGACATGTCTGAAATCAGAGATCAGGAAGAGGATGCCGCTTTAGGCAACGGCGGTCTGGGCCGCTTGGCTGCCTGTTTCATGGACTCTATCGCGACCCTGAAGATTCCTGCTTACGGTTACGGTATTCGTTATGAATACGGGCTTTTTTTTCAGAAGCTGGTGGATGGCTATCAGGTTGAGGGCCCTGACAACTGGCTGTTAAACGGAACCCCCTGGGAGTTTGAACGCCAGATGCCGATTTTCCAGATTCAATTTTTTGGTAATGTCGCCAGTTATCAGGACAAGAGCGGCAGATTGCGGTGTAAATGGGTCAACACTAAAGATGTCATGGCCAAGGCCAGTGATATCATGGTTCCCGGTTATAAAAACGACCATGTCATCAACATGCGCCTCTGGTCGGCCTTTTCCTCGCGAGAGCTGAATCTCGCCGATTTCAGTAAAGGTGACTATATCCGCGCGGTTGAATCAAAGGTGAGTTCCGAGACGATTTCAAAAATTCTGTATCCTCCCGATCACAATTATGCCGGGCAGGAGCTACGTTTGAAGCAACAGTACTTCTTTGTTGCGGCGACTTTCGGCGACATCATGCGGCGTTTTCAAAAGAAACATGTCGGCTTTGATAGATTTAGCTCGATGGTCGCCGTGCAGCTGAACGACACCCACCCGTCCATTGCCATCCCCGAGCTGATGCGTCTTCTTCTTGATATAGAAGGATTGGGCTGGGAAGAGTCCTGGGAAATCACCGTCAATACCTTTGCCTACACCAATCACACCCTGATGCCTGAAGCCCTGGAGCGCTGGACTGTTGACATGATGGAAAGGGTCTTGCCGCGTCATATGCAGATTATCTATGAAATAAACCGCCGTTTCCTCGACGAAGTCGCCCAAAAATATCCAGGCAACGAAAGAAAATTACAGGAATTTTCCATTATTGAAGAGGGCCCGGTGAAGATGGTCCGGATGGCCTATCTGGCAATAATAGGCAGTCATAGTGTCAATGGGGTGGCGGAACTGCATTCCCAGTTGCTCAAAGAGCGAATTTTTCCTGGGTTTAATGAATTTTTCCCAGGCAGATTTAACTCGAAAACCAACGGAATTACGCCACGCCGGTGGCTCCTTGATATCAATCCGGAGCTGTCCCTGCTGATTACGTCGAAGATCGGTGCTGGATGGATTACCGACCTCGATCTCTTGCGGGGATTGGAACCTTATGTCGATGACTCTGCTTTTCTTAGCGAATGGCGCCGGATCAAACTCAACAATAAGAAACACCTGGCGCAATATATTAAAAAGAAATGTAAAGTCGTGGTCAACCCCGACACCATGTTCGATATCCAGGTTAAACGAATCCATGAATATAAGCGGCAGTTGCTCAATGCCCTGCATCTCATCCATCTCTATCACCGGATAATTCATGGCGAAGCGGAAGGCTGTGCCCCGCGGACAGCGGTTTTTGCCGGGAAAGCCGCCCCTTCTTATTGGCGGGCTAAGCTGATTATCAAGTTGATCACGTCGATCGGTGATGTGGTCAATAAGGACCCTCGGGTGAAAGACCGGTTGAAGGTCGTTTTCCTGCCAAACTACAACGTCTCTCAGGCGGAAATTATCATGCCGGCTGCCGATCTTTCCGAACAGATCTCTACCGCCGGCACGGAAGCATCGGGTACCGGCAATATGAAGTTTTCATTGAACGGCGCACTGACCATCGGTACCCTGGACGGGGCCAATATTGAGATTCGCGAGGAAGTGGGGGAAGAAAATATTTTCATTTTCGGCCTGACTGCTGAGGAGGCGGAATTTGAAAGAAAAAATGTCAGTCTCACTCCCTGGCAGGTCTGTGAACGGAACGAAAGTATCAGAAATGTTATTGAATCTATTGAGAATGGCTCGTTCAGTAATGGGGATAAAGAACTGTTTAAGCCCCTGGTCGACAGTCTGATGGACAAGCATGATCCGTTTCTGCTGCTCCTTGATTTTGAAGCCTATATTGCGTGTCAGAATAAAGTAAGCGATGCTTTTCTCGACCCTGACGCATGGGCACGAATGGCTATTCTTAATGTCGCCAGGATGGGCAAGTTCTCCTCAGATCGAACCATAAAACAATATTCCGAGGAAATCTGGTCTATCCCTGTCGAAAAGAGTACCGATTAAAAATAGGGTAATGTGTGGAGGAGTATGTCCGGTTGTTTGACCATCCGGCTTGACCTCAAGGTGATTATCGAGTATTTACAGGTCAGAAAAAAACAGTGCGGGAATAGCAAAAGGGATTACAGATTGAACAATCTGTAATCCCTTTGAAATTGCTGGAGGCGGCGATCGGAGTCGAACCGATGAATAATGGTTTTGCAGACCACTGCCTTGGCCACTTGGCTACGCCGCCTTCCTTTTAAAGGTCATCTTTATACCATAGCAGAATTTTTTAACAAGGGAAAATATTGAATGGGTATGGATATTGATTCGTTGGTACGGATCAACAAAGAACAATTGAGCATATTGGAAAAGACTCTCGGGTATCGTTTTACTGATCTGCGCCTGTTGCAGAAGGCGCTTGTCCACTCCTCTTATGCCTTTGAACAGGGACAGAGTGGACACGATAATGAAAACCTGGAATTTATAGGTGACGCCGTCCTTGATCTGGTTATCGGCCATATTCTCTATCATCGGTATCTGCAGATGCGTGAAGGGGAGTTGACCAGGCTGCGTTCGTCTCTGGTCAATGAACAGTATCTGGCCAAGATGGCAAGAGCATTGGATTTAGGGAGTTATCTGGCGCTTGGCAAGGGCGAAGATGCTTCGCATGGGCGGTCAAAATCTTCGATTCTGTCTTGCGCTTACGAAGCAGTTATGGGAGCTATCTTTGAAGATGGTGGTTACCAGATTGTCTATGAAGTTGTGGGACGGTTTTTTCTGCCGGAAATCGAAGGGAAAAGAGAAGAACTGCTGCTGGCCGATTCTAAAAGTCGTCTCCAGGAAGCCCTGCAGGAGAAGTACAATGAGGCTCCTACGTACAGGGTAGATGCCGAAGAGGGACCATCGCACCAAAAGTTATTTACTCTCGCCGTCTGTTTCCGCGACCAGGTACTCGGCACCGGTCAGGCAGGATCGAAAAAGGAAGCAGAGCAGCGGGCAGCAACCGCTGCTCTGGCAAGCCTTGCAGATATCGATGTTTGATGGAATCGTTGCTGGTTGTCCCCATTTTTATTCCGCATCGTGGTTGTCCACATGACTGTCTGTTCTGTAATCAGCAGAAAATTTCCGGTTGGACCAGAGATAACCCGGCAAAAGTGGCGGTTGCTGAAACGGTAGACGAGTGGCTGACGCGAAAAGGGCAACGCAGCCAGGTTCAGGTGGCTTTTTTTGGCGGCTCTTTTACCTGTTTGCCGGTCGCAGAACAGGTTGCCTTATTGTCGGCGGTCCAGCCCTATATTAGAGAGAAAAAAGTTGATTCCATTCGGCTGTCGACCCGGCCTGATTGTATTGATCCCGGGATCTGTCAACTGCTGCAGGAGTATAACGTTAAGGTAGTCGAACTGGGTGCGCAATCGTTCAACGATAGAGTGCTGCAAAATTCTCTTCGGGGACATAGCTCGGCGCAGATCCGCCAGTCATTTTACTTGCTTAAAGATGCAACAATACAGGTAGGATTGCAGTTGATGCCCGGCCTGCCCGGTGAGACGAGTGGCTCGTTTTTGCGGGGAATTGATGAAGTGATTGGTCTTAAACCTGATTTTGTTCGACTCTATCCGACTCTAGTGGTCAAGGATTCCGGGCTGGAAAAATTGTACCGGGCGCACAGGTATAGCCCCCTCTCCTTAAGTAAAGCTGTGGCCCTGACCGCCAGATCCTTCCAGAAATTGACCGAGGCCAGAATTGACGTGGTGCGGATGGGACTGCAACCTTCGGTTTCGCTGGCAGAAAGTATTGTGGCCGGCCCCTATCATCCGGCTTTTGGCGAGCTGGTACAGTCAAGAATCTGGTTCAAAAAGATACGGGCCAGGTTTGCCGAGCTTGAGCCACTGCAGAAGCTGCTCATTCATATCTCGCCAAGAGATATGTCGGCGGTAGTAGGAATGAAAAGACAGAACATTAAAAGGCTGGAAGAGCTTGGTTTTTCCGGCCGCTTTACAATTGTGCCTAAAAAAGAAATGAAGCGGGGAAGTGTAGATTATGTTGTCGGTTAATCATTTAGATATTCGCTACGGGGAAAAACATCTGTTTAATGATGTTTCCATCCAGGTGCATTCAGGAAATCGTGTTGGCCTTGTCGGGGTCAACGGGGCCGGGAAAACCACTCTTCTAAAAATCATGGCCGGGATAGCAGCGACCGACGACGGGGTGGTAACCAGATCCAAACATTTCACTATCGGCTATCTGCCCCAGGAATCCTCGGAATTGTTTTCCGAACGGACCCTCTACGCAGAAGCGGAAACCGCCTTTGCCCCACTTCTAGCCCTGCAGGCCGAAGCTGTGCAACTTCACGAACAGATGCTGAAGATAGATCCGCACTCCGAGGAATTTCAGGCTATCCTGCTGCGACAGGGCGAGATCCAGCACCAGCTCGACGCCAGTGAAATCTATGCCATTGCCGGAAAGATTGAAAAAATACTGCTCGGCCTCGGCTTTCACCGGGAAGACATGGTAAAACCGGTCAATGCCTTCTCCGGTGGCTGGCAGATGCGCTTAAAACTCGCCAAGATGCTGCTTGAGGCCCCATCGCTGCTGCTGCTCGATGAGCCGACCAACCATCTTGACCTTGATTCGCTGACCTGGGTCGAGCAGTTTCTTAAAAATTATAACGGCTCGATGGTGATTATTTCCCATGATCGTACGTTTCTTGACAAGGTGACGGAACGGATATGGGAACTCAGTTTTGGCCGTATCGATGTCTATAAAGGCAATTACACCTATTTCCTGAAAGAGAGAGCTGAACGAAGGGCCATCGAGAAGGGTGCCTACGATAATCAGCAGGCCAAGATCAAGCAGACCATGCGCTTTGTCGATAAATTCAGGGCCAAAGCAACTAAGGCCAAACAGGTGCAGAGCAGGGTCAAGCAGCTGGATAAGCTGGAACGTATTGAATTGTCTGAAGAAGAAAGACAGATAAGGTTCACCTTTCCGCCTGCCCCGTCATCGGGTAAAGATGTCTTGACGGTTGAGAGCGTCAGCAAGAGTTATAATGGAAGCCAGGTATTCAGTGAGGTGGATCTGCTGCTCAGTCGTGGCGATAAGGTCGCTGTGGTCGGGGTCAATGGGGCTGGAAAATCGACGTTTTTGAAAATTTTGGCCGGGCAGATCGAACATGATGCGGGTGAGATTCGCTTCGGCTCGGGCGTCAAAGTTTCCTACTTTGGCCAGCATCAGGCCCAAGAGCTTTCTCCGCAATTGAACCTTCTCGAAACCATGGCGCTGTCCGGGGAGGAAATGACCGTCACCCGGACTCGTTCGCTACTCGGCGCGTTTCTTTTTCGGGGCGAGGATGTCGATAAAAAGGTTTCCGTTCTTTCCGGTGGTGAAAAGAGCAGGCTGGCCCTCGCCAAAATGATCGCCAAACCGGCAAACTGCATGCTCCTCGATGAGCCGACCAACCATCTGGATATGAGTTCCCAGGATGTTTTGCAGGAGGCGATGGCCCAATACGACGGAACAATAGTGGTCGTCTCGCATAACCGCTATTTTCTTGAAGGCTTTGTCAATAAGGTCCTTGAGGTGAAAGACGGTCACCTCACCATGTATGAAGGCAGCATTGAAGAATATCTGGTGAAGCAGGAACAGCTCCGTGAGCAGGAAAAACAGCAGGCGGCAAATGACCGCCAGGCCGACGAGGAAAACGCAACAAAATCGCCGGAATCGCAGGAGAGCCGCAAAGAGAAAAAACGAATGGAGGCGGAGCTTCGCCAGGAGCGGAGCAGGCGTGCCGGTCCCTGGTTGAAACAGGTGAGCGAAGGGGAGAAAAAGGTTGAGTTCTATGAACAGCAGAAGGAAGACCTCGAAGCTTTGATGGCTGATCCCGAACTCTATTCAGACAAAAAGAGTTGGGCCAAGGCGAGCAAAGAGTATGAAGAATGCAAAAGCCGTCTGGAGCGCTGGTATGGTAAATGGGAAATAGCCCAGCAGAAAATTGATGAAATCGATACTGAATTAGCGTCTTATTCCTGAACAGGATACCCCCTCAAGGGGTATTGCTATGTTGTCGCAAAGCTCTGACTAAAGAACAGTTAGAGACCCGCTCGTTCTCTGTTGTTCCTTTCAACCGACGGTACCCCGTCTTCTGCTGCAACAATAATGGCTGTGGGACCGGCTGGAAAACGGCGTTTTTCCCAGGATATCTCTGAACATTTTTCCGAGAATATTGTCAATGTGGCGGGCCCGAAACCGATAAGGAAAGGGCCCAGCGTGCATTGCAATCTCCACCATGCCGCCTGGTCCTATTGTGCCCTGCCGGGCAACAACTGAAATGTTCTGTCATGGCGGCAGAAGGCGTTCCAATGCGCCCTGCCTATTTGTCCATCATTGCCGAATTATACCGGTTGGGCATCTTCTTCTTACTTCTTTTCTTGGCGAGAGCTAATCGGCCGGCAGCGGCTCTTTTTTCGGCCCTGGCTATGAGGTGGTGGTGAATACAGGCAGCACCTTTTTCATTCTCGGACTGGAGCTGGACCGAGGAGCCGTCACTCTTTATTTCCCAGACATTTCTGGTGTTGGTCAGTTGCAGGTCAAGCACCTCCCTCAGAAGTGCCTTGTGTTGCGGGGAGGTAATGGGGGCACATACTTCTACCCGGCTTTCCAGGTTGCGCATCATCAGATCGGCGGAGCCAATAAAATATTCTTCTTCGCCATTGTTTCGAAAATAAAAAATTCGGCTATGTTCGAGAAATCTACCGACGAGTGAGATAACTCTGATGTTCTCCGACAAGCCTTTAATACCCGGGCGCAACCGGCAGGAATCACGAACAATCAGATCCGCATGGACCCCGGCCTGGGAGGCACGATACAATGCCTCGACGATATCTCTATCGACCAGGGCATTAGTTTTGAGCTGGATAAGGCCGTTTTTGTTCTTTTTCTGATGTTCTATTTCCCGTGCTATTTTGTTCAGTAAGGCTTTTTTTAGTATTTTTGGTGAAGGCAGCAGCTTGATATACCGGCGCATCGGGGTGTAGCCGCTGGTCAGATAATTAAACAGTTCGGTCAAATCGGCGCCGATCTCCGGATCGCAGGTAATCAGTCCCAGGTCACAATAGCCTCTGGCCGTTCCGGCATGATAGTTGCCTGTGCCGATATGGGAGTATCGGCGCAACCCGTTATAATCTTTGCGGATGACAAAGATGAGCTTGGAGTGGGTCTTTAAGCCGATGACGCCATAGGTTACATGAATGCCTGCTTCTTCGAGAAAACCGGCCCATCTGATATTGGCCGATTCGTCAAATCGGGCCATGAGTTCGACCACCACAGCGACCTGCTTGCCGTTCTGAGCCGCATCTATCAGGTACTGGATAATTTTGGAGTCCTTGGCCGTTCGGTAGAGGGTCATCTTTATGGCCATAACCTTAGGGTCCATACTTGCTTCTCGCAGAAAACGTTCGACCGAGGTATCAAAAGATTCATAAGGATGCTGCAGGAGGACATCCCCGTGTTCCCTGATGGTGTGAAAAATGTTCGGGTCATCGCCTAAAAGCTCGGGGTTATCAACTGGGTGATGTTGGGCAAAGTGCAGATCGGAACGGTCGATGGCCGCAATCTGCATAAGATCGCGCAGGCCCAGAATACCGTCTACTTCATAGACGTCCTTGGTCTCGTCAACGCGCAATTCCGCCGCCAGTTTGCCTTTATGATGCTCGAGCATACCGTTGCCTATCTCCAACCGGACGATTTCGGCAAATTTTCTATCCCGCAGGGCCGATTCAATCACCACCAGCAGGTCATTAGCTTGTTCCTCGTGTCGTTCGGTGATGGCGTTGCGGGTAACTCTAAAGGTTTCGCAGGTCTCCACCTCCATACCGGGGAGCAGGAGCTGCAGGTTGTTACCGACCAGGTCTTCCAGAAGAATATAGACATGTTCCTTGCCTATCTGGATGAATCGTGGCAGGTCCGAGCTGGTAGGGATCTTGATGCGGTTGAGATAGCTGTGATCGCTTCCAGGATAACGCACGCTGACCAGCAGGTTGATGGATAAATTAGAGATAAAAGGGAAGGGGTGGGCAGGATCCATCCCCTGAGGTGTCAGCAAGGGGTAAATTTCATTTCGAAAATACTGATCGATGTTTTCCTTTTCTTCCTTGGAGAGGTCTTTATACTTTTTTAATTTTATATTTTTCCGAGACAGCAATCGCTGAAGATCGTTTTCAAGGATGAGCTGCTGGTCGAGAATTTCGCGGACTACTTCATGGCAGAGATCGATCTGTTCCTGAGGCAGACGGCCATCAAGAGACAGGCTTTTGACACTGGCCCCGACCATCTGTTTCAATCCACCGATTCTTTTCATAAAAAATTCGTCCAGGTTCGATCCAACCACTGCCAGGAAAAAAACCCTTTCCAGAAGAGGATTGCGCGGGTCTTGGCCTTCGTGTAAAACTCTTTTGTTGAATTCAAGCCATGTCAATTCCCTGTTAAGATACCATTCCGAGGCTTGCAGGTCGAAGGTGGTAGGGACTTTCTTATCGTCGGAGATCTTTTCCGTCTTCTTTTTGTCTACTGGAGTTTCCTGGCCCATAGTATTGTGGTAGTTTCTGTAGAATTGTCGGTGAAGCTCGCGAGGTGTCTCAAGCCTTTGTTTTGCTTAATGTATGGTAGTCGATCTTCCAGATAAAAGAAACAGGAGTCGACATTTCCATAAAACATGGTTGTTTGCGTAAAAAGGCCATCGCGGTAAGGACCTGCAGCGTTACCTTGCTGTTTTTAGCATGAGTGAGATTGGTCTCTGAATTCCATTATGATAAATGATAATGACCAAAGAGGAGAAATACCACCTCCCTGCGCTTTGTACCAAAGGTATTAAAATAATATAAAGCAAAAAGCTCACCACTGTAAGCGAGAAATATACCAGTTCTTTTCAGTATCCCTTCAAGGGGGGAGATGAATCCCCCTTGAGGAGGATAAGTGCCCTGGTTGTAACTTAGAGGTATTAATGTTAGAGATATTCTCTGTTTTGATATTTTTTTACCCCTCACGGGGGTACTGAAAAGAGTAAAAGGAATTCAGGAGTAAAACACTAAATGGCTATGGACCCTTTCATCTATTTGCTCCCATCGACGTTGAACCATAAAAAACTGCAAAAAAAATTATCTGATTCACCGTCATACAAGATATCTTTTGAGCAGGACGAGAAGCAGGAAGGGATTCTCTTTGATACTTTTGATGCTGAGGTATTTCACTCAGGAAAAATGCTTTTTCAGGAGGGTGATACACTGCTCCTCATCGATCTGCAGACTGGTGGGTTGACCAAACAGATTGGCCCCGAAAAATGGGTATTTTCCGGCGATTTATCGGAGGGGCCGGTGGCGTCTCACTTGCAAAAAATATCATCTCTCCGGGCTTTTCTGCCTGTCGCCGATGTGGATCTCTGTCTTTTGCATGGCCTACTCCTCGATGATGAAGGAAAAACCCGTGCCCGTCTGCACCATATGGCCATGAGCCGCGGCAAGAAGTCGATAGGAATTGGCACTACCCAGTATTTACGTGGTTACAGTAAGGCCCATGACGACCTGCGCCGGTCGCTGCAAAAAATAGGTGCTCGTGCTTGTCAGAACGTAGGCCAGGTATACCAGGCTTTAGGGATTAAACACCAAAAATACACAGCAAAACCAGTGATACAGCTCCATGCTGAAGCTCTTGCCAAGGACAGTACACAAACCATTATCTCCGTCTTTCTGCATACCGCACGCGCCAATGAGCAGGGCCTGATTGCTGATTACGACACGGAATTTCTTCATGACTATCGGGTCAGTCTGCGCAAGGTCAGGTCTGTGCTGAGTCTTTTTACAGGAGTCTATAATCCAGAGGAGACGCTACAATTAAAAAAAGATTTCTCTTCTCTTATGCAGAAAACCAACGCCTTGCGTGATCTGGACGTCTATTTGCTTAATAAACTGCATTATTTTAATCTGATACCGGATGATACGCACGCAGGTCTGGCTATTCTGTTTGATTATCTTTCTGTACAGCGCAACAAAGAACATGCAAACGTTATTAAGGCGATGCGCAGTAAAATATATCGTCAAGAAATTGACAGGCTCGAGAAAATATTTACCAATGAAACAAGCCTCGCTGTCGGTCCAAAGGGCGCAGAAAAGAGCCTGGCGTTTGCCTGTCGGTTGATTCTCAAACGCTATGAAAAAGTCTGTAAAATTGCCCGGGATATTGACGCTCAAACCGAGGATAGTGTCATTCATCAGTTGAGAATCAATTGTAAAAAACTGCGCTATCTGATGGAGTTTTTTGCGCCCCTTTTTTCTGAAGATGAGATTATAAGCCTGATAAAGGCTCTCAAGCTGCTGCAGGATAATCTCGGTAATTTTAATGATTATTCGGTCCAGCAAAAATTTCTCAGGCATATTTTGCAGGAAAAAATGTCCGATTTCGGCAATGAAAAATTAAAGGTTGCCGAGAGTGTCGGGGCGCTCACCGCCATTCTCCATAGGCTGCAGCAGAAGGAAAGACGTCAGGTGATGAAAAATTTTGCCCGCTTTGACAGCTCGGAAACCCGAAGCGCATTTACAAGACTATTTCATACCCAGGAAAGTGAGGAATGTGTCGATGAAAATAATAGCCTGTTACAGTAACAAGGGGGGAGTCGGTAAAACCGCAACCTCTGTCAATCTGGCTTATGCCAGTGCTTTGGAAGGCCGAAGGACCCTGTTATGCGACCTCGACCCTCAAGGTGCTTCAGGCTTTTATTTTCGGGTAAAACCTTCGAAAAAACTACAAAATAAGGCCTTCTTTAAGGATGTGAAAGGATTTTTGAATGCCATTCGGGCGAGTGATTTTGATAATCTTGATCTGTTGCCAGCAAATCTAACCTATCGTGATTTCGATATTTTTCTGTCGCGCATGAATAATAGCCGCTCTCGTCTGAAAAAGGCTTTGCGGGAGGTAGACAGTGACTACGACGTGGTCATCCTCGACTGTCCTCCGAACATATCACTTCTTTCTGAAAACGTTTTTAAGACTGCTGATAAAATCGTAGTCCCGGTCATTCCTACCACCCTGTCCGTCCGTACTTTCGAACAGTTGAATGGTTTTTTCAAAGAGAACGAATATCAGCGTAAAAAACTCCTGCCGTTTTTTTCCATGGTGCAAAAAAGTAAAAAACTGCACAAAGATACCATGGTTGCCTTGCGTAAAAAATATAAGAGCTTATTGAAGAATTATGTTCCTTTTTCCACCGAAATTGAGAAAATGGGCGTGCACAGGGCTCCGGTCCTAACCTATGCCGGCAAAGATTTCGCCGCAAAGGCGTACCAGGATATTTGGCATGAGATAGAAAAAAAAATAAAAACAAAGTGACAACCGAAGTTGTTTCTTTCGGCACAATGCAGGAGGTTTGCTATGGCCAAAAAAAAGGAAAAAAAAGAAAAAAAGAAGAAAAAGAAATGCTGCGAAAAATTCAAAAAGAAGAAAGGTGAACGCTGCTCTAATTGCCCAAAGGCTTAATGGCGGAGTGCCATTATAATCCCGCCTAAAAGCTTTGCGGGACTCTTTTCAGTACTCGCTTGACGGGTATAAGTTCCTTCACGAAATAAATTTCCTGTAGAAAGCACAGGAGATTTATTTCTAAGTCACTAACCCTTTTGCGCGCCAATTCGTCGACCCTTGATAGACCTGATGATATAACGTCCCTGACTGAATAGCCGCGGATTCCACGTGCATCTGAATTGGACTTCCGCACCTACTGTCATTTTCCTGATATCCCTGGGCGAAACGTCAAAACCGATTCCGTTGAGAGATATATCATAGAGATCGACCTCGAAGTAGCTACTGTCGCTCGTTGAAATCAGGACCTTGCCTCTCTGTTGTTCTCTTAAAATTAAACGGCGATTGAAACGTGCCCGAGTCGACTCACCACATTTGTGGCAACGGATAGACCTTTGCCTGACTCCTGGAGAGATTGCCACCATTCGTTTGGCTTGGCATGCATGACATTTGAAATGTATCCGGCCACTGATTGCCCGGAACGTTTGTGCTTTTGCCATGCTCTTTTTCCCTCTACTTTATGAAACATCCAAGGTGGTTATGGGAATGTACCCAGATCAAGTCGGTCAAGCATATGTACTTGTAGTCTGATGAAGTGCGTCACTTCTTCATTATGTAAACAGTAACCATTTAAAGTTTTTTTGGGCAATGGTTAATACCATTCAGTTCTGATATATTTTTGTTTTCCTCCGGAACCTTTCTTTCTGCAAGATAGTCTGATTTCGATCATTCTTTATGCAGGAATTTTTGCGTCATCCACTCCCTGTCACGCCTTTTTGGATAAGTGAATGCTCTTTATGCTATAAAAAAATAATGAAAAATATTGTCGGAAAACAGTTTTTATCGATATGTAATCTATTTGTAATCGGGCTCCTGTTATGATGACTTATAGAGGTGAGGATTCTCATTTGATCCGGCCGGTGATCGTGGAATTACTCCTGGAATCAAAACAGGCCGATTATTAAAAATGTTGCTGTTTCAGAATGTTGGGTAGTTTGTGAAGCAAAATAAAATTTAAATACCTCAAAGAACTGTGCTAAGATGGAGTTAAAATGAGGGAGGTGTTTTGTGCCTTACTCATTAAACTTGTTATAAAAACAAGAATGTGGAAAGCACTTTCAAGGCTAACAACTTGAATGTACCACCAAGGCACTTATCCCCCACAAAGGGGTACTGAAAAGAGTACCCGACAAGCGAGTATTTAACGGAATACCCTCAAAGGGCATTAAAAAGAATCCCGGATTTCTTTCGATTTATCGGGACCGGATAACCTACCCACGAAATCATGAACATACTTCTGCTTAATCCACCCAATTGCGGCCGCAGTATTCCGGAGGAACGTTATGGAATAGACTCCCTCAAACAAATTTTTCGGGGGGAACCGCTGGCCCTGGAAGAACTCGCCGGTAATTTGCTCCAGCATGATGTACGGATTGTTGACCTTAAAGCAGATCCCGATGGACTTGATGAAATATTGTGTAGTTTTTCCCCGGATGTGGTGGGGATTACCGGGGTAACTTGTGAAGCGAATACCATGCTGCAGCTGGCTGCAAAGATAAAAAATCACTGTGCGGCAACCGTTGTGGTTGGGGGAGTACACGCCAGCAACGATCCAGCATTTTTTAATGATCCCGCGGTTGATTTTATTGTCGTCGGCCTGGGGAAAAAAGTATTTGCCGAGCTGGTCTCGAACCTGGAAAGAAACGAGGCAGGCATATCAATACCCGGCCTGCTGAAAACCAAGGCCGGGGCTCCTCTTTTGCGGCCGGATTGTTGCAATACCGTCATTGATCTGGTTGATGAGAGACCGCCTGCTTATCATCTGGTCAGCCACTATCGCCACCACTATGTTCTGGAAAAATTGAACATTAATATGGGCTTTGTCGCCTCCGCTTATGGTTGCCCGCATCGCTGTTCTTTCTGTTGCATCAAAGGCCAGACCGGTGGCAACTATCTGACCAAATCAATTGAAGCCGTGGTGAGGGACATCCGGCTGCTTGGCGACATTCCCGTCATCAGGCTCGTCGATGCCAATACCTTCGGGGATATAGAGCGGGCAAAGGCTCTTGGGCAGGCTCTTGTCGCTGCTGATTTGCATAAACAATATCTGGCCGATATTCGTTCCGATACGGTTGTTCGTCATCCGGAGATGGTTCGGCAATGGCAGCAGGCTGGACTGCGGGCGGTGATTATCGGCTTTGAAGAGATCAGTGATGCAGGTCTTTCCTCCATGAATAAGGCCAACAAAGCGAGCATCAATATCGAAGCCATAGCCCTCCTGAAAGATATGGGCATCACAATTGTTGGAGATTTTATTATCTCACCCGACTATGATGAAGACGATTTTTACCGCCTCGAAGCATATCTTGGCAAAAATAAAGTTGATTTGCCGATGATTACGGTTATGACTCCGCTACCGGGGACTGACCTGTATCAGCAGCAGAGAAACAAAATTGTTAACCATGATCTTGATTATTATACGCTGACCAATGCCGTTACCAAAACAAAGCTTGAGGAAAAACAGTTCTATACCTTTTATGCCGAACTGCTTGCCAACAGTCATAAGAATGCACGGATTTAATTGATGAATGCTTTTATTACCGCAGTTTCTGCCGTGCTGCCCGGCGGACCGGTGGACAACAGGGCGCTGGACGATTATCTGGGGGCAGTCAGTAAGATTTCGGCGAAAACCAGGCAGATTATTCTTGGCAACAACGGTATCAAGACCAGATATTATGCCATAGATCCCAAGACCGGCAAAATCACCCATACCAACGCCCAACTCGCAGCAGAAGCCGTTCGCCGCCTGCGGCCTGCTAACGATGCTTCTGCCTTTTCGTTGGAATGTCTTTGCTGCGGCACCTCTTCTCCCGATCAAATTATGCCGGGGCATGGTTCCATGGTGCATGGCGAACTGGTTGGAGCGGGGCCGTGTGAAGTAATATCTACCGCCGGGATTTGCCTCTCCGGTATTACGGCCATGAAATTCGGCGCACTTTCAGTGGCCCAGGAGCTGACTGCCAATGCAGTCACTACGGGATCGGAGCTGGCGTGCACTTTTTTGCGGGATGATTTTTTTGCAGCCATGTCCGGCAATATTCAAGATAAGGAACAGCAAAAAAAACAAACCAAAAGACACCCGGCATTTTCCTTTGAGGCCGATTTCTTGCGTTGGATGCTCTCTGATGGTGCCGGTGCGGTGTTGATCGAGAACAAACCGGCAGTAAAAGCTCTTAGCCTCAGGATCGACTGGATTGAAATTATCTCCCATGCCCATCAACTCGACGCCTGCATGTATGCAGGAGCGGTGAAGCAAAAAGATGGCAGCCTCACAGGCTGGCGTGAGTACGCCAGGACCGGCGGGTTGGACAAACAGGGGGTCATGACCATAAAACAAGATGCCCGTCTGCTGAACCGGGAAATAATTCGGGCGACAATTGGTGAAAGTTTGCCCCGGTTGGTAGCAAAGCATAGTCTCAAACCATCTGGAATTAACTGGTTCCTGCCGCATTATTCTTCCGAATATTTTAAAGACCCGGTCATGAACGGGCTGGAAGAGATCGGTTTTCCAATCCCGGAAGATCGTTGGTTTTCCAACCTCTCCAGTAAAGGAAATACCGGTTCCGCCTCTTTTTATATTATGCTGGAAGAGCTTTTTTCTTCGGGAAGACTGCAGAAAGGCGATAGAATACTGGGGATGATTCCGGAAAGCGGCCGGTTTTCTGTTGGCTGGATTTCTCTGACGGTTGTATAAATCTACAGCAGCCAGGGAATAAACATCTTGGTCCGTTGCATATACTTCTCATATTCCTTGCCAAAAAACTGAATATTCTCCCGCTCCTCCACCTTGGCAGTAGCAATCAAAAAGCCACTCACCACTAGAACCAAGCAAATACTCAATGGGGAAATATTTTTTAAAAAAGCACCCCAGCTTAAGAAGAGCAGAGAGCTGTACATGGGGTGTCGAATAGAGCGATACAGTCCTGCTTCCACAACATGGGCGGTGTTCTCAAAAGTAAGGTTTTCCGGCATACCTTCGCGCTTGGCATGACCTCCTTTCAGCCTGAGCATCAGAAGAGACTGGATAATAAAAAAAATCGAGACGAGTAAAAAAAACCAGGACACCAGATGTAATGGTGAAAAGGGGTTTTTGAACCAATGGGGATGATTGAGTAAGACCAGGAGCAAGATTGTTTCAAAAACAAAAAATCGGTAGAAACCGTGTGAGCCCGGATTGTGCAGAGCCCGCCAGGAAAAACGAAGAAAACCGATCGTGCCAAGGATAAACAGAATAATCCGTATCATCAGGACTCCTTATAAGCGGATCAGAGTTTTAAATTCATCTGGGCCGAGGATCAATTTTACCGTACTAAACGAACCCATAATGGTGCCGATGATGCCGGGGGCCATGACATTCTGCCCGGCAAGATACAATCCTTTGACGGCCGTGCGATTTAACAGGGCAGTCGCCAGCATCTGACTGGAAGAGCGAAGCACCCCGTAGGCGCTGCCGCCGGGACTATTGACCCAATCCCGCATGGTCAAAGGGGTACTGGCATCGAGGATTTTTGCTCCTTTAAAAGAGCCAAACATCTGCGCCGCTTCTTCTACCAGCCCCGCGGCATATCTTTCTTTCACTTCCAGATACTCTTTACCCCGGCGACCGCTTCGGGTTCCTTCCCAGGGTGCCCATAACTCATCCATGCCGGAGGTGAGAATCGATAGCAGGTTCTTGTCTTTTTTCTCGCTCTTGCGGATTTGATAGTACTTGAGATCCGAGATGCCGCCTTTTTGGTTCGTTGCAATTTTAAAGATGTTATGGGGGATTTCCCGGTGACTCTCTCCATCGATACTGACATGGACCGAAAAAATTCCATGGGTATCCTGCAAGGTGCTTATCCGTTTTCGGTAAGAAGGTTTGACGTCTTGTGCCGAGAGCATCTGCAAGACAATTTTCGGATGAACTGCGCCAATGACGATTGCGGCCGGCAGCATTTCCCCTGATTGCAGGTGCAGACCTTTGACCAGCCGCGAATCGACATCGATTCTGCTGACTTCCGCGCCCGTGATAATTTTTCCACCGAGGTTCAGCAACCGATCGGCGAAGACATCGGCCATATGGGCGCCGTTTCGCTCAAGACGCCATGAGGAGGAAACATAGGAGGCCAGAGCCATATTGTGATAGTAGGCTGGGCAGTCGTCAAGAGGTACGCCAAGCCAGGAAGAGGGGATGGATAGTACGTTGCGCAGCTCTGCCGAGCAACCCAGATCGTTCAGTATAGCACCGAATGGATCGTATTGATCAAGCAGGGAAAAATTGTTGTCGGAGGTAGAGAGAAATTCAAGTGCATGCAGTTGTTTTGCTGCCTGCCGAATCGGTACCATTATTTGGGCTATTATATCCTGTTCTTCCGGAAAAGCCCTGGTCAGATTTTGTTCATAGGCATCCATTCCCGGCGGAAGATCGAAGCGCTGCAGGCGACTGGAGGGAGAATCGAAAATGTACCGGTCAATAATGCCATTGCTGCCCATTCTGTTCACCGGAATAGCCCCGGTGACCCCAAGATAATCAAAAAAAGTCCTGAGGATCTGGCCTTTATCAAGCGATCCCAGATAATGAACACCGACACCGCACTCGATGCCGTCACGGGTATAGCTGCGCATCACCCCTCCCGGCTGATGGTTTTTCTCCAGCACCGTGACGTCAAAGCCAAGTTGAGTCAGGATTATTGCCGTGCTGAGGCCACCGATACCGGAGCCGATAATGAGGACTTTTTTGGGGAACGCTGCGCGAGTTATCATAATTTTGAGGTGGAGTTGAAGGACTGGCAAACACTAACGGATAAGATGCTCCCATAACGGCCCGGTATAACCACGGGCATACATCTTACTCACCGGAGTGACCTCGCTTGAGCCACCGGAGCCGACGATACAGTTAACGCGCTTGCCAACCCGTGCGGTGACAAGAGTCTCTATAGTTAGCCGGTCAATGTCGTCGGCCTCGTAAAAAATCGGTTCCAGCATGTTTGTGGCTGGGCTTATCTTGCCCTCAGCAAGAGCGATATCATAAAGTTCTGTCTGGGGATAGATCCTGATGCCGATGAAAAAAAACAGTACGGTGCGAGTGAGTGTATCGATGTTATCCAGAGTCTCTAGAATAGTTGCGGCGGATTCGCCGGGGCCGCCCAGCAGCAGATAATGGGCTACATGCAGCCCGGCCTTAAGGGCCTGTTGATGGGCGGCAAAGACATCACGGACGGTAAAAGGTTTACGATAGGCTTTCAGCATTACATCAGCCAGCGATTCCGTGCCGAATTCAACATGGGTAAGACCAGCATCGGCCATAATTGTAAAATAATCGGCAGGGAGCCTCCGAGGGGCAAAAAAACCTCCCCAGGGGATTGAGACGCCGGCGGCTTTGAAAGCCTTCGCCACGGCGAGACTGTGTTGAATGTCGGAATTAAAGGCAGAATCAGTGATAAAGAAATATCTGGCCCCGGAATCTTGCAGATCAAGAGCCATCCGGGCTACCTTCTCCGGCTCTATCAAACGGTGTTTTCGTCCTTCGATATGCGGGTAGGAACAGTAAATGCAGCGAAAAGAGCAGCCCCGCTTGCTCTGCAAATTAAGCATGCCCCCTTTATTTAGATAAAAACGATTGTGGTCGGCATGGCTCTGGAATTTGCGCACTATCGGGCCATCCCAGGGAGGAGGCGTTGCTATCGCCAGTCTGGTGGCAGCGGCCAGAACCCCGGGGATTTGCGTCGGTTCCTGTCCCCTGGCTATGGCCTCGACAAGCAGGCCGAATCGTTCGCCTTCACCGACAATTCCGTAATCAGCGCCAAGGGTGGTCATGATCTGCTGCGGCATGATGGTAAACCCGCTGCCACCGCAGATAATTAAAGCTTTTGAGTGTGCTCGCAGCCGGGCAACGACCTTCTGGTACTCGTCGATAAAATAGCGGGATCCGCCAGCTTCCATATTATCGATATTGCGGCAAGACAAGCCTATGATATCCGGTTTAAAATCAAGGAGGATTGCATCAAATCCTATTAAGGAGATCGCATTGAGATCGGCAAGGCGCACCTCATGCACAGGCGATATGGATCCGGCGACATAATCAAGGCCGATGGGATAGACCGGGTAGGGATCAGTCAGAGTGTTAGGTGAGACAAGCAGTATTTTCATGGCCTGCAAAGTTCTATGGCGGTAATGTACTGTCCCAGGCCCAATACTAAAATCTTGTTGCAATGCTCTGTTAAGGCAATGTCATGTCCTCCAGAAAGAGCAGCAGGAACATTGCCCGAAGCAAAAAAAGAAACGGCAAGGGCTGTCGCTACAGCGGATGCGGAAGCAAACTCACCGGTAAATTTTCGATACTGGGCAATGGGGACAGCTGTCTGCAAAAGAGATATAAACTGTTCTAACTGTTTTTCTCCCTGGCTGCGCATTGCCGCAGGGATACCCACCAGGATGAGGCCGTAATCCTGTCGTCCGGCAATGGAACCAAACGAGTCCACCAGGGAGGCAATCACGCCCTCAGCCTTACAGCTTTTGTAAAACGGCAGGGAAATACAGCACAATGCTCCTGTAGGGTCGCGATTGACACAAAGAGCACCGCCGCCATCAGCAAGGGTTGATCCAGGGCTTATCGACGCATCAAGGAGTGGAGAAAAGGTCGCATGTCCCTCCTCTGCACCAAGGATGAGAGCGGGTTCGGTTGGCTCGTCAATCATTAGTTGTGCTGCCAGGAGGGCCTGTTCAAAAGAATAATCTCCGCCACTGGTGGTGATATTGGGTCCGGTTGCGCCAAAAAAGATCGCAACCTGGCTGGCCGGTCCGTTATGCACCGATCCGACAAAATCGGTGGGACTGGGGAATTGTTCCTTGGATGCTGCCAGGCGGGTCAGGAAATCGTGGGTTTCTGAGAGCCCTCCCCAGCCGGTTCCCATAAAAACAGAACCGGGCTTCTGGGTAGTCAGGTCTGAATTTTCATGGGCACGTATCGCTAAAGAGAGAGTCATGCGCGGCAACCGTTTCAGCCGACGGATCACGCGAGGCGGCAGATGTTGCGAAAATGTATCGAGTCCCGCCATGCCGGCAACCGAGCTCCCGGCATGCAGCTTGCTGATGGTCGCACGGGTGTTACCTGCACCACTCAGGCAGGAATAGCCATGTATGGCCAGTCTTGTTGTTTGAGGTAGGGCGACCGATGATGAGGACGTACCCGGTGCGCCGATAACCAAAGAACCGTTGTTGCCGCCAAAACCAAAGGAATTGGTGAGAACGGTTTGTACCGGAGTGTCCACTGGATTTGTCAGCGGCGCAACACCAAGCAACGGATCGACCTGTTGCAGGCCTGTATTGGCGGGCATCAGGCCCTCGGCTATAGCGATGGTGGACACTATCGCCTCAATTGCTCCGGCAGCAGCCAGGCTGTGTCCGGATGCTCCTTTGATCGATGAGAGTGGCGGCAGGGTGGTGAAAAGACGCCGTACGGCTTTTGATTCCGCCAGGTCATTATCCGGCGTGCCGGTACCGTGCAGATTGATATAGCTGACAGCTTCGGGAGAAAGTCCGGCATCAGTCAAAGCGTTTTGCATTGCCATGAACGCCCCCTCGCCTTCCGGGTGCGGTGCCGCAGGATGATAGGCATCGCAAGAAAGTCCGGCACCCAGAATTTCGGCAAGGTAGTTTTGCGGTTTTTCGGTGGTAAGCAGGAGCATTCCTGCACCTTCGGCCACCGCCATGCCCTGGCGGTCTTGATCAAGAGGCTTGCAGCCTGCCTGGTCGACCAGCTGCAGGGAATGAAAGCCAAAATAAGTCAGCCTGCTGAGTGAATCGACTCCTCCCGCAAGAACGGTCTTAAACATACCGCTGCGGAGCATCTTTAAGGCCAGAGCAATGGCCACAACTCCGGACGAGCAGGCGGTGGAAACAACCAGTGCCGGGCCTGTGCAGTGACACTCTGCCGCAATGCAGGCAGCAACGGTATGTAAAGCGTGGTACTGATACAGCTCTTTTTTTTGCTCATTGTCTTTCAGCAGCTGTTCCGTGGTAAGAATACCGCCGGTTGTGGTGCCAAGAAGTATTGCCTCGGGAGGCGCATGGCTACCGGCATCGGCCATGGCCTGTCTTGCGGCAACAAGGGCTAACTGGTGGGTTCTTGGCAGGAGCGCGTGCTCACCTTCGTCAAAAAGGTTACCTGAAACCTGACCCGTAGGAAGAGGTGCGCCAGACAGCGGGGTAAAAAGGTCAAGAGGCCGTATTGCCGAGCGGTTTTCGCGTAGCGTCTTCTCTGTGGCACCGAGCCCTGAGCCAAGTGCACTGATTATTCCGGCGCTTCGGATATAAACGACTTTTTCCGTCAAGAAGTTGCACCGGGAGAATTATCTTTAATATAATCCGCAAGATTGGCCAGCGAGTGAAATATTTTTTCACCTATCTCCTGGTTGTTGATCACGATTCCGTAATCTTTTTCAACCATGACCACCATTTCCAGAACGTCTATGGAGTCAATGCCGAGTTCTCCGCCGACCAGTTGTGCGTTTGCATCGAAATTTTCAGGCGTAACATCCTGCAGATTGAGGATTTCAATAAGTTTGACTTTAAGTTCTTCTATCAGATCATTCATAATTTTTTTGATTTTATAGTTTGGTTGCAGTAATAAAACTGGGAACACGGCACGGGTTTTATGAAAATTGTCCTGATATTCCATCGGGAGTCATCATAATGCCAATAATCTAATATAATTCCAACAGGAATCTGTCCGATTGGGTGGCGGTTTCACCAATCTTAAGGTATCTTTTCAACTGAAAACTCATGCAGACGACAATACTTTCAGACTTGTCCTTAGAGGATTTACTCCCCCATCGCGGGCCTATGCTGCTGGTTGAGAAAGTCCTTGAAGTTGACGCCGAACACGCCGTTACCCTGTCCCGTGTCGCCAGTTCGTGGCCCATGGCCGATGAGAGTGGGGTGCATCCGCTCATCTTGATTGAGCTTGCTGCGCAGACTGCAGGAGTATGCAACGGCTGGGACAGAGTGCAAAAAAAAGGACTTGATTCGGATAAGATGGGCTGGCTGGTGGGTATTAAAAAGGCGGAGGTCTCTATCGATCATCTGCTTCTTGGCAGTGAAATTATCAGCAGTGCCGAAAATAGTTATAAATTTGAGAGTCTTCGTGAAGTGGCTTGCCGGCAACACCTCGACGGTAAACTTATCAGCACCATGATTCTACAGCTCTTTCAGGCGTAGGGCCTCCACGCATATGACAGCAGAAAAAGATCAGAAAATTGCCATCGTAACCGGTGGCAGCAAAGGAATCGGCCGGGCCATTTGTGTCGAGTTGGCTCAGGGTAACTGTTACACCGTAATCAATTACATGACGGATAAAAAGGGTGCAGAGCAGACCCTCTCTTTGGTCGAACAAGTCGGCGGTCGGGGAGAAATCTATCAGTTTGACGTAAGAGAAGGCCAGGCTACGGAGCAGGCGGTAGAAGACATAGCCGAACGGCTAGGTTCCATTGATATCCTGATCAACAACGCCGGCATCGTTGCCGACGGTCTTTTTCTGATGATGACTTCGGAGAAGTGGCAATCGGTGATCGATACCAGCCTGAAGGGATTCTATAATATGACAAGGCCGGTGCTCGAGCAGATGGTGCGCCGGAAAAAAGGAGCCATTGTTTCCATTTCGTCCGCCAGCTCTCTGATGACTAATCGCGGCCAGGCCAACTATTCGGCGGCAAAGGCCGGTTTGAATGCGGCCAGCCGGGTGGTTGCCTCCGAGGTTGCCAGACTTGGCATCCGGGTGAATGTGGTGGCACCGGGCCTGATAGAAACAGACATGATCGAGCATGCGCCAAAGGCGCAGATCAAGGCAATGATTCCCATGGCCCGTATCGGCAGGCCGGAGGAGGTGGCCAAGGTGGTGGGATTCCTCTGCTCCGATGCAGCCTCCTATATGACAGGTCAGGTACTTTCGGTTAACGGCGGGATGTTTTAATGAAGCTGCCTCTTCTACTGAGCGTAGCGCTGTTGTTTTTTTTCACCTCGATCTCTGGCGCTGCGTCTTCTGGGGAGGTTCTGGTGCAGCTGGCGGTCCCTATGCAGTCCATCCAGGCGGAATTCATTCAGGAAAAACACCTGAAAATACTCACCCATCCGATTATTTCCATAGGGTCCTTTACTTTTCAACGACCCCAATCCCTGCGCTGGGAATATGTAAGCCCCATTCGGTCAATTTTGCTTATGCATGGGGGGAAAATAAGAAAATTTGTAGAACAGGATGGACGCCTGGTCGAAGACAAAGGGATGCCGTTGGGTTCCATGCAGGTCGTTTTGAGCGAGATAAGCAACTGGCTTGATGGCCGCTTTACCGAAAACAAAATGTTCCGGGTTGCGCATTCTTCTGAGCAAACTATCCTGCTGACCCCTAAAAATAAGGATCTTGCCGGGGTGATCAGCAGTATTGAACTTTCTCTTGCGGACCAGCAGGGTAACCTTGATGGGATAACTATTTTTGAAGGCCCTGACTCGTATACGAAGATGAGCTTTCACAACAGGGTCCTGAACAAGGTTATACCCGTCTCCGTCTTTACCACACAATGAAGAATTCTTTTGTTGGCCTGCTTGTGCTCCTGTTTTTGTTGTCCGGATGTGCTGTAGAAAAGCGGATGCAGCTGCCCGAGCTGATCCGGACGGCAGACGATGGACAACAAAAAACAGCTTGCGCAGCCATCTTTCCCCAGGGAAAATGGCAATTTGTCCACTCCATCGAATTCACCATGAAAGATGGAGCAGGTTCTCCGGTTATCGGTGTGACGACTATTGACGGCAATACTATCCAGTGCGCCCTGGTTACCGTTGAAGGACTCACTCTGTTTGAAGCTGTCTATCAGGGCAAAGAGAGTGCTGTGGTGAGACGAGCTGTTCCTCCCTTTGATAAACCCGAGTTTGCCAGGGGGTTGATCGGTGATATACGGGCAATCTTTCAGCCTCCGCCAGCAAGTGACGAGCTGACTGGATACCTAGCCGATACGGGGTCGGTCTGCCGCTATAAAGAGGCGAGTAGCGGGGTGGTCGATATTGAGTTTACTGAAAGTGACTGCTGGCAGATAAATGGATATAGTGCCGAGTTGCAGCTGCAACGGACCATTATCGGTCGATCCTGCAGAAAAAAAGGGTCCGGTTGTATCCCGGACTCTCTCGAGCTGAAAACTTATGGCCGAAACGGTTATACCTTAAAAATGACTTTACTACGTGCAGACAATATACCATGAAATTTAAACTGATATATCCCAGATGGGCCAAGCTCGACCGGCAGACGGAGTTTCATCTGCCTCCTCATGGACCGGTTGTTTTTGCGGCAACCTTACCTGATTATGTCGATATCGATTTTGTGGATGAGAACCTGGAAGAAATAGATTTTGATGATCCGGTCGAATTCGTCGGCATTTCCATGATGCTTACGGTGCAGGTCAAAAGGGGCTGGGAAATTGCCGACAGGTATCGGCAAAAAGGCATCAAGGTCATTTTTGGCGGTATTGCCACCATGCTCCATGCCGAGGAAACCATGGCCCATGCCGACGCGGTTTTTCTTGGCGAAGCCGAAGGCCGGATGGAGCAGGTTCTTGCTGATTTCAGGAAAAATGACCTACAGCCCTGTTATGATTTTATCGAAGACCGCCCCGATATCGCCCTGGTTGGTCCGGCCCGGCGGGATATTCTCAATCGCAAACTTTATAATTACAAGGGCGTGCAGATGGTCGACCTGGTGCATGCCTCCCGAGGCTGCCGTTTTAACTGTTACCCTTGCGCCGTGTCCTATCTGGGAGGCAGAGCCTTTCGGCCGCGGCCCATTGAGACAGCGGTGGCGGAAATGGCCGGAATCGATAATAACCGGCTGTTCATCGTCGATAATTCTCTGGCCCAGGATACCAAATGGGAGATGGATCTCTTTCGGGAAATGATTCCCCTGAAAAAGCATTGGTGTTCGCATCCCATCGAAGACAAGCCTGAGGTCCTCGATTTGGCAGCTCAGGCCGGAGCCTGGTATGTTTACCAGGCGGTGTTTGATACCTCCGATTATATCAGGGAGAGGATTAAGCGATACCATGATCATGGGATTGGCGTGGAAGGAACAATTCTCCTGGGGCTGGACAGTCATACTGAGGATTATATTAAAGAATTGATCGATTTTCTGCTTGAAATCGAGCTGGATCTCGCTGAATTTACGGTGTTAACGCCATTTCCCCACACCAAGGCCTATAGGCAGCTTAGCCAGGAAAAACGCATCCTGTCCCAGGATTGGAACGATTTTTCAGCGGATCAGGTCGTTTATCAGCCAAAGCATATGAGCCCGGAAAAACTGCAGGAGCTGCTTGATTATGCCTGGAATACCTTCTATCAAGATGAACCGCAGTCGATAAAAATGGCCAAGCTCTTCAAGCAGGTGGTGAAAAAAGAGATGGAGGGTGATACCTTTGTGCCCCGGGACAGAAGCCTCAACGGTCAATCGTTTGGCAGGCCGGTGCAGCAGAGAACCGATGAACGCTGATAAGCCACTTGACACAGAACGGAATTTTCAGGACCTGCTGGGTGGGCCAAAATACCCGGACAAGGAGTTTGTCAGCTCTGGTGCCACCTTTAAAGAGGTGTATGCAATGGCGGCTTGGCTGCGCTGCAGCCTGGCTGATATGGAGCAGGGAAATGCGCTCTGTCTGGCCGCCGACAACAAGGCACTTATAGCAGCAGCGCTTCTGGCTTCGCTTGCCGGTGGGCCGAGCCTTCTGTTGCCGTATGCTTTTTCCGCCAGGGCCCTTGCCCGGATGCAGCAGACAACAGGTTTTACAGGCGCTATCGCTGATGTACCAAGAGAATTTCCCGCCGGGGTACAGGTAATCTGTCCACCAGCTGTCCATGTCCACCAATGTTCGAATCGATCGACAACAGGTCCGGCCAAATCCAAGGTGCAGGATGCCTCTTGCTTGTTGCTGCATATTTATACCGGCGGTTCCACCGGTAAACCGCAGGTCTGGGCCAAAACAAGAGAAAATATTTTTGCTGAAGGTTTTTTCCTGGCAAGCCGCTATGGGGTAACCGAACGCGACTGCATCATGGCCACCATCTCGCCGTACCATATTTATGGCTTGCTTTTTTCTGTGGTCTTGCCCCTGGTGTCGTCGGCAACAGTGGTGGACGACACACCTTCCTTTCCCAGTGAAATAGCCCGTGTTGCCAAGGAGCATGAAATTACCCTTCTGGCCAGCGTTCCTGCCCATTACCGGGTTTTGCGGGATGTCCGGTTGCCGAGCACGTTGCGGCTGGCTTTTTCCTCAGCGGGCATGCTTGATGGGACTGATAATAACGAATTCTGTCGGACCAATAATAAAGGCGTGGTGGAGGTCTATGGTTCTACCGAAACCGGGGGAATCGCCACGAGAAACAGATCGCTTGGCGAGGAGGATTTTACTGCTTTTCCGACTCTTGACTGGAAAATTGTCGACTCCCGCCTTGCCGTACGATCGCCGTATATTTCCCCAGATTTACCCGTTGATGCCAAAGGTTTTTTTCTTGCCGGTGACAGGGTTGCGGCCAGGGGGGCAGAAAGTTTTACCCTGCAGGGGCGAGCCGATACTGTGACAAAAGTGGGCGGTAAACGGGTCGATCTGGAAGAAATCAGCCTGCTCATTAAAACTGCCGCCGGGGTTACCGACTGTGTGGTCATGGCGCTCCCTGATCCCGGTGGTCGTGAGCATCAGATCGGCGCGTTGATAGCGGGAAATGGACTCAATATCGAGCGCATCAGGAAAACTCTCAGCGATTCCCTTGAGCCCTATGCTTTGCCGCGTCGCATCAAGCCAGTGGCTCATATTCCGGTGAAAAACAACGGCAAATATGACTGGGCGGCCATCATTTTGCTCATGAACAATGAGTAGGCTCGGGAAAAGTTTTGCGGCGGGCTACGCCTGTCTTGCCGCCTGGGCCGATCTTTTGGACAGGATAAATGTGTATCCTGTCGCCGACGGTGATACCGGCACCAATCTGCGCATCAGTTTGGCCCCGTTTCGTGATCTGCAGGAAAATAGCAGCACAACCCATGCGCTGCTGGCCCGTTGTGCGACCGGTAATTCCGGTAATATAGCCGCGGCTTTTTTCCGCGAATTTTGCCTGGCACAAAGTTTTTCTGAGCTGGCTGAAAAAGCTGCCTCCGGTCGGGAAAAAGCCTGGCAGGCCATCGCCACGCCTTGCGCGGGAACCATGCTTAGTGTTTTTGACAGTCTCGCTTTAGTTCTTGCCGCTCATGACCAGTTAGAAACCATCTCGCTTCCGCTGGGGCTTGAGCTGCAACGGGCCGTTGCTGCGACCTCGCAGCTCCTGCCGGATCTCAAGAAAGCAGGTGTGGTGGACTCCGGTGCTCTGGGCATGTATATCTTTTTTGACGGGTTTTTCAACCATCTCACCGGGCAAAAAGAAGACAGCCGCTCGATCCTGGAGATTTTTGCTGGTAAACTTGTCATCAGCAGCTCGTATCAACCGACCTTCACCGACTGTTATTGCGTCGATGTGGTCATGCAGGTGGCCGATCGGCATGCCGCTGTCAAAGAAAGCATTGCTGCACTGGGTGAGAGCGTTGTGGTGGTGGAAGATGAATCTATCCTGAAGGTTCATATCCATAGCCCGGACCCTGAGCAGTTGCGCGGACGGCTTGGCTCTTTCGGCGATATCGTGCACTGGTCTGCTGCGGAAATAGACCAAGAAAGAAAGAAACAGCCTGGCGGAGCAGCAGTGAAATCGCTGCTGCATATTGTCACCGATAGCGCCGGATCGATTACCAGGGAACTGGCAGCACGTTACGGCATCACCCTGCTGGACAGCTATATCATAATCGGTGACAACTCGAGGCCGGAAAGCCTGTACAGTCCGGATGAGCTGTATCCCCTGATGCGTGCGGGGCAGAAGATAACGACCGCCCAGGCCTCCAATTTTGAGAGGCATCAGCACTACCGGAGTATTTGTCAGCAGTTTGGCCGTTGCCTGTATGTCTGTGTCGGTTCTGCTTTCACCGGTAATTATGCTGCCGCGATGGCCTGGAAAAAAGACCACGATCCCGATAACCTGTTGACGGTTATTGATACCGGCGCAGCCTCTGGAAGGTTGTCGCTCATTGCCCTGCTCATCGCCCATAAAGCGCAAAACGCCGGCAGGGAAGATGAAATCATCGATTTTGTCCAGGAGGCCATGACGGCCTGTCACGAATATGTTTTTATTGATCAGCTGAAGTATCTGGTGGCCGGAGGTCGGGTATCTAAAGCAAGCGGTTTTTTGGGCGATTTATTGTCAATGAAACCGGTTATCAGCCCGACCAGCGACGGGGTCCGAAAGCTTGGTGTGGTGCATAGCAGAAACGGTCAGCTTGCTTTTGCCATGGCGAGACTCCGTGAGCGATTTGAGCAATCTGCTGCACCGCTGATTATGCTGCAATATTCGGATAATAAAGAGTGGGTGGCTGGTACAGTAGAAAAGAGGGTCCGGGAGCTGCTGCTGCAGGCACACATTCTGCTACTGCCGCTGTCGCTTACCTCCGGGGTACATATGGGACCTGGAACCTGGTCGATTGCTTTTTCTGCCGCTGAATGTGCATACATTTAACCCGTAATCCAGAAACTATGCGACCAGCCGTCATCATCCCAGTGTATAATCATGGCCGACAGGTTGGCGATGTCATCCGCCGGACGCTGCAGCTTGGTCTGCCGGTTTTTGTGGTTGATGACGGCTCGACAGACGCCAGTGCCGAAAATATCGCGGCGATAGCCGGAATTCATGTTTTGCACCATTCCACCAATAAAGGCAAAGGTGCGGCTCTTTGCACCGGTTTTACGGCTGCACGAGACAAAGGTTACGACTGGGCCATCACTCTGGATGGAGACGGCCAGCATAAGCCTGAGGATGCTGCACACTTACTGAATGCAGTTTGCGGAACTGAGCGGTGTATCGTTATCGGCAAACGGCAGGGTATGGACGGCCAGAAAAATGTGCCATGGACCAGCAGGTTCGGCCGTAAATTTTCTAACTTTTGGGTCTTTGCGGCCGGTGGTCCCCTGGTAGAAGACTCTCAGTCTGGCTTTCGTCTCTATCCTCTGCCGGAGGTTCTGGCGCTCACTGTACAGGCCAGGCGCTACCAGTATGAAGTCGAGGTACTCGTCAAAGCCCGGCAGCAGGGGATACGGGTAAAGGAAGTGCCGGTGCAGGTCATCTACCAGCCGAAGGGCGAGCGGGTGAGTCACTTTCGCCCCTGGCTTGATTTTCATCGGAACTCGGCCGTATTCAGCAGGCTGATTTTTGCCCGCATCTTCCGGATGTTTCGGCTATGAATGACTTCTGGTATAAGCTGCTTGTCAATGCAGCCAACCTCTGTGGGGCCTGGCTCTTTGCAGTTGTCGCCAGGATTATTGGTGCTGGTTTTTTTGTGTTGTCAAAGCGGGTGCCTGAAAGCCGCCGTTTCTATGGTGCTTTGTATCCGGAGCGAGGAAAGCTGTATCATCTCTGGTGTACCTTCCGCCAATATCAGAATTTCACCACCATTCATTTTGATCGGTTCCTGTCCAGGCAGCATAAATCGGTCACCTTCACCTCACTGGGATGGGATAAACTGGCACCAGTCATTGGTCATCAGGGAGGGATTCTGCTGATGTCGCATCTTGGCAATTGGGAGATAGCCGCGACTTTGCTGAAACAGCAGCGAGATGATCTGCAGCTTCTGCTCTATATGGGCATAAAAGAAAAGGAAGGCCTCGAGCGGTTGCAAAAAGATGACCTGCGCAAGGCCGGTGTAACTATCATCGGTGCAGACAAGAACAGCAGTTCACCGTTTTCTGCAGTAGAGGGGATTCGTTTTCTGCAGGCAGGTGGGCTGGTGTCGATGGCCGGAGACATTGTCTGGCGCGATGATCAGCGCAAGGTGCAGGTAAGCTTTCTCGGCCATGATGCCTATTTGCCTGAGGCGCCCTTTGTCTTTGCCCTGGTCTCCGGGGCACCTCTTTTTGCCTTTTTTGCCTTTCGTACCGGCAGAAACAGCTATCATTTCACCCTGTCCGATGCCATTGCCATCCGGCCCGCGTCCCGCCGGGACAGACCCCAAGTTATCGCCCGGGCCGCCCAGCAGTATGCTGATCTCCTGCAACAGGCCCTGCGGCAGCACCCCTTTGAATGGTATCATTTTGCGCGGTTTATTTATGATGCTCCAAAAGAATCAGGGACTTGATCGTATACTTGTATCATAAGCTTTTGCAAACAAGTGGTTTGTCTTTGTTTTTTAGGTGGGCGGATGAAAATCTATAATATTGCATCTGTTGGTAAGTCTTGATATATCTTTATTTTCCCAACTCCTTTTTATTTGTGAAGAAAATTTTCGGGGGTCTTGTTGCGATCATTGAGGGGCGGTTATTGAATTGTTTAAATTATTAACAGGAGAAAAAGAATGAACAAAACAATGTATCAATCGGCAATAATTTCCTGTCTGGCAACTTTTGCTTTGGCCCTTGGCGGGTGCGGGGGTGGTGGGGGAGGAAGCTCTGTGGTTGCCGCTCCACCCGTCCGACCTACGACAACTGTCACTTCTAATGGCATTTCGCAGGATGCATCCTTTACTGCTTCCACGACAGCCGTAACGAGCGTTACCGACCAGGGAGTGAGCAAAACCGGTGTGTCCGCCTCGATTACCACCTACGACGATGATGGCACTATCCAGAAAATTGCAATTACCACGCCTTCTTCCACTTTGATATGGGATGCAACCAGTGGGGATATTATTGACAACACTGATGTCGTGGTGGTTGCCACAAATGCCGCAGAGACAAATATCGGGTTGGTAATCAATACGGAAAACGTTTTAGTGCCGTGGGAATATCAAACATTCGGTATATGGGAAACCGGTATTGGTACGGGTATTGGAACGGTCGGGGCTATTACTGTTGGCACGCCCACAACAGGAAGTGCGATTCCGACAACGGGCAATGCGAGCTTCGTCGGAATTTCCGGTGGTATGTATTTAGATGCGGCTGGAACGACAGATTATATCACCGCCAGTGCTTTATTTGCAAATGTTAATTTCTTAAAGAGGTCGATAGCCCTGACAACTACGACCACTCTAAAAGTAAACACCGTTACAGCCGCTGAAACGACTGCGGACAATCTTAATATGACGGGAACGCTCACCTACTTGCCGAATACAAACTCCTTTACCGGAGATGTTTCTGCAGCAGCGATGACCGGAACGTCAACCGGTCAATTTTATGGGCCGACCGCAGAAGAATTGGGCGGTGTTTTTTCATTGGAGGGTGCAGGCGTGGAGAGCTATGTCGGTGCCTATGGAGCGCAGAAACAATAATTGCAGATGGTATCTCTTTTTATTACAAGCCTCTGTCTCTTACTCTTTGTTATTGTGGGGGACGGAGGTTTTGTTTATGCGCAACAATCTCCTGACGGGACCGCCGCTACCATAACCAGTTCCACAAACGATCCGCTGCAGATTTTATTTGAGATCGGTGTTGTGGAACTCCAAAAAGGCAACTATGCATCGGCTGCCGATATCTTTGCATCCCTTGCCAGGAAGACGAAAAGTTCTCGTGTGCAGCTGGAATACGCTCGGGCCCTGTTTCTTGATCGACGCTATAAAACGTCAAAGGTGGTCTTTGAGGAGGTGCTCCAGCAACCGGATATCCCATGGACGGTCCAGGAAAATATCCACGCCTATCTCGAGCTGATCGAGTCTGCTTTAGGGTATCTCAAGTTTGGTCTTTCCCTGGTCAGTGACAGCAACCCGAGAAACTTTACCGACAGCCGACAAATCGTCATTGCCGGCCAACCGCTGACCATAATCCCGCCGGAAGACAACAAGCAGGTTATCGGCCTGCGATATGGATTCAACGCAGCGAAGGCTATTACTGAATCAGCCTCGCTGGCGGGGTATCTGGATGCTTCTTTCTCGGACTTTTCTGGTTCAAATTTTGATCGTTGGGGCGCAGATTTTGGTCTTTTGCTGTCTCCCCGATCATCGCCGAAGCTGAAGTACCGGGTGGGGCTTGAAGAGTCCTATTACGCTAAAGAGCATCTCTATGAGTTCCCTTATTTTGGTATCAGGTACACGCCGCAACCTTTGTATCAGTTCCGGCTTAACAGTGAATTGAAGATAGGCCAGCTCGGGGTCCCGGATGCTGATTATCTCGATGCCACCAACCTTTCCCTGACAACCAATGTTGCCCGTCAGGCAGCGAGTAATATTTACACATCAGGAGATCTCTATCTGGAAAAATCAATTGCTGAAGAAGATGCCTATTCCTACTATGGCGGAGCGCTGGGTCTCAGTTTGAGTTTTGATTTTCTGCAGAGCTGGCGAGTAAAACCATCAACATCGCTGGGTAAAAGGCTGTACGAAGGAGAAGATCCTTTTTTTGGCGAGACGCGAAACGATACCCGTTTTATGGTGGCGATCACCTTACAGAAAATCAATCTCGATATCTTTGGCTATACTCCGGAGGTGGGCTTGACGTACGAAGAGACTTCCTCGAATATCGAATACTACAGCTATTCCAAATTTGGGATCATTCTGAAATTTGCCGAAGTGCTGCCGTTATGATGTCATTATTGAAACAGATCGTGCAAATAAATGTTTCGAAAGGATGCGGCTTCTGATACAGTCTCGTTTTCCAATCGAGTGACAACGGCGATGTATGGGAAACAGTATTCCGATTTAAAAGATTTTACGAACAAAGACATTGATTATCAGGAGGATATATCATGAACAGGATGTGCGCGTTTTTCGTTTATGCAGTGCTTGCTTTGACCCTTGGTGGTTGCGGTGCGGCCACTGTCAACCCCAATTACACTTCTGGCCAACCGGATCTGATGCGCATCGGTGGAGGCATGCCGGACGCCAAGGAAGCGGAGGTCCTCAATTTGGGATCCTATTGCATAAAGGTAACCGAAAAGTGGAATGCCGACGGAAAAACACCGGACGACCAGGTAATATGGACCAAAGACAGTATTCGTCGAGTGGTCCACTGCCAGTAAACGTAACTACCGGGCGATAAAAAATCAGGCCTGGTCCGCTCGGGCATCGAGCTCGGTAAGATTATTATTTTAAAGCCTGCCTTATTGTGATACCCGGTAGGAATACGATTCTTTATTGGATCGTATCCCCATAGCGGTCTGGATTGTTCTGTCGCCGGCTGCCGGGTAATTACTGGTTTCAACGTTGTGCTTCCGCAATATTTTATTCCCACCATCATTTCTTTATGGCCATTCGTGAGAAGGTCACGATATCCATCATATAGATGAAGGCCAATTTCAATACTTGATGGCGCTGATTAAGTGAAATCTTAGATTTTATGACCACGCAAAAAGAACATAAAGAAAATCAGGAAAAATTCAACTCGCCGCACTCCCTGGCCAGAAAGAAACATTTTAACCGTCGTTTTTTTCTCATCCTCGGCCCTCTGCTTGTTGCGGTTGTCAGCGCATATATGTATTTGACCGGTGGACGATTTATCGACACAGATAATGCCTATATTCAAGCAGATAAAGTGGCTATCAGTGCGGAGATTTCGGGTCAGATCGTGGCCTTGATGGTGGCGGAAAACGACCATGTAGAGCAGGGAACTCCGCTTTTTAAAATTGATGACCGTTCCTATGCTATCGTCCTTGAACAGGCGAAGGCACGCCTCCAGGAAGCATTGGTCCAGATCCGCATGCAAAAAGGGAGCTATCGGCATAAACTGAATGAACTCGAACTGGGCCAGAGTAATATCAATTTTGCCCGCAAAGAATATGTGCGCCAATCATCGCTTGACTCCAAGCAGGCGGTGGCCAAGGCCAAGCTTGACGATTCCCAGCACAACCTGCAAGTCAGCCAGTTTCGATTTGCGATAATCAAAAATGAGATGGAGCAGATTCTGTCCAGTCTGGAGGGTGACGCGAATATTCCCGCAGATAGGCTGGCCAGCTATCGGCTGGCTCAGGCCGTGGTGGCGAGAGCTGCCCTTGATCTGGAGAGAACCGTTATTGCGGCACCTTTCAGCGGGCGAGTAAGTAAAGTTCCGCAGCCCGGCAAGCATGTGGAGCCGGGCACGCCGGTTATGAGCCTTATTGCCGACAGCCGATTCTGGATTGAAGCAAACCTCAAGGAAACTGAATTGACCCATGTTCATGCAGGACAGAAGGTAGGCATTAAGGTCGATACCTACCCGGAGCACACCTTCGCCGGCACTGTGCAGAGCATCAGCCCAGGTACGGGCAGCGAATTTTCCATAATTCCAGCCCAGAACGCCACCGGCAACTGGGTGAAGGTCGTCCAGCGGATACCGGTGCGAATCAGTGTCGATGAGCAAAGAGAAGAACAGATTCTCCGCTCCGGGATGAGCACCCGGATTCACATTGATACGACCTATCGCCGGCCGTTTCCTTTTTTTGCCAGGAAAGTCCTGGCCACCATCGGTATAACCAGAGGTGCGGTGGCTGCTCAGGATGCCGGACAGTAGCATGCCTGCTGCAGGAGTAAAAGCGGCTTCTGAGGCACCTTCGCGGGGCTTGATCACGGTGTCGATCATGCTGGCCACCATCATGCAGGCAATCGATACCACCATCGCTAATGTGGCCCTGCCAAGCATGCAGGGAGGCATGTCGGCGACCCTGGATCAGATTTCCTGGGTGCTGACGTCCTATATTGTTGCCGCGGCAATTATGACCCCGGTCACGGGCGTGCTGGCAGCAAGGCTGGGACGAAAAAAGGTTTTTCTTACCTCGGTGGTTGGTTTCACTGTGGCCTCGATGCTCTGCGGTGCCTCCACCTCACTGACCGAAATTGTCGTGTTCCGTCTGGTGCAGGGTGTCTTTGGGGCAGGGCTTGTGCCGCTTTCCCAGGCGGTCCTCCTCGATACCTATCCTCGCGAAAAGCATGGTTCGGCCATGGCGATCTGGGGCCTTGGGGTAATGGTCGGGCCGATCATCGGGCCATCTTTAGGCGGCTATCTTACAGAATACTATAACTGGCGCTGGGTCTTTTATATCAATCTTCCCATTGGCCTTATTGCCTTTGCCGGGATCATGGCCTCAGTGCCCGAGAGTAAGATCGATCGTGACCGCAGCTTTGATTACTTTGGTTTTGTCCTGCTGAGTTGTGCCATCGGCGCCCTGCAGTTAATGCTTGACCGTGGCCAGTCACTCGATTGGTTTTCCAGCCTGGAGATTGTCATTGAAAGCGTTGCTGCTCTGCTTTTCCTGTATATGTTCCTGGTGCACACCTTCAGTGCCGAGCAGCCGTTCATCCAACCAGCTATGTTTGCTGATCGGAACTTTGTGGTCGGGCTCATTTATATTTTTATAGTCGGTATCACTCTGTATGCTACCCTGGCATTGCTGCCGCCCTTTATGCAGATGATGGGCTTTCCTGTGGTGACCACCGGTTATGTCCTGGCGCCGCGGGGCATGGGAACTATGGTCGCAATGGTATTGGTTGGGCGACTCATCGGCAAGGTGGATACCCGACTGCTTATTCTTACCGGCCTGAGCCTGACAATTCTGGCCCTTTTTATCATGGGACATTTTACCACCGAGGTATCGATACCGATCATCGTCTGGACCGGGGTCATCCAGGGGCTTGGTTTTGGGTTTGTCTTTGTGCCGCTCAGCACCAGCACCTTTGCAACACTGCCGGCATATTTTCGTAATGAAGGGACATCGATGTACAGCCTGATGCGCAATATCGGCAGCAGCATCGGGATCTCCATGGTGGTCACGATGCTGGCTCGAAACACCCAGATAAATCACGCCTTCCTGGCTGAAACAATGCAGCCGTTTCGTCCGGCTCTCGCGCCGGAAAACCTGCCGAAAATCTGGGATTGGACGACCACCGCCGGCACAGTTGCCCTCAATGGTGAAGTCACCAGGCAGGCTCTGACGATTGCCTATTTAAATGACTTCCGGTTGATCATGTGGATCACCATCGCCTCCATCCCCCTGCTCCTTATCCTGAGGCGCGAAGCGGTTTGATTTTAAATAGAGAGGCCATGCTGCCGGGGGCGGCATGGCCTTTTGCAGATTGAGACTGCCATGTGCTGTATCAGACCGCTGTATCGGTCAACCAGAAATCATGCAGATTGCAGAAACTGGTCGCCTGGATCTTGCCTTTGTAACCGGAGGGCAATTCATAGGTTGATTCCGGTTTATCGGTGGGCGTGAATGTCGTTGCACCAACGAAGGTCCCATCGTCAAGAACCAGAGTGTGCCGGACGATGAAATGGGCTTCGGACATCGGATGGTCTGTTACTAAAGTAACTTTGTCTCCTGCGACGGTGACCATCGGAGCATGAATGCCTTCTTTGCCTGCCCACTTGCCGGGAGCATCTTTGGTGAAGATGATATTTTTATACTCAGTCGAGCTGGTCGCTAGTGCAAGGGGAGCAGAAGTGAAAGCCATGACTGATACTGCAGCTGCGGTTGTCTTGAGAAAATCGCGTCGGTCGTACATAAATAATCCTCCGGTTGAACAGTTGATAAGATTTGACAGCAGTAACCTACTGTCTCCGAACAATTCTTTCCTGCAGAATACGAACGAAGAAAATTAAACCCGGTACACTATCCTAACATGATAGGAACTGAACCTCCTTGCCACAAGAGATGCATTGAAAAATTCTCACCCGGTAAGGGTACGTGCCTCTCAAGCTGCACTTTTTAAGCTCAAAGAATCTTCGAGAAATGTGTCAATATCATGTGCCAGAACCAGCGCTTCCTTCCTATCAAACTGAATCGCCCGTTTGGCATATTGGTGGCAGTGGCGACAATCTTCACAGAAGGTTGCAGCACAGTCGATTTTATGAAAACCATCCAGAAAGTCGGTGAGTGCTGCATTGTCAATGCGAATATCAAAACTCAGTAAACGGCGGCGTAGTTTCAGCATACGCGACATGAGATGCCGTTCTTCTGTGGTATAGTGGCGCATCCGCTGCCGTACCTGATCTTCAATGTCACTGTGAAATCCGTCCGGGTCACCGAGCATTTCCAGGGAAAGGATATCCAGCAGATTGCCGTCGTAACGCCGCGCAGCGTAGGCCCTGGCGGCACGCAACAGCCATGGCGTAGATCGTGAACGATCAATTATCTTAAATTCATCAAAGCCCATAGCTTCATAGACATGCAGATCTTCAGGACGAATCCACCGGCTCATCAGGAAAAGTTCCGGATGCAGCAGGCGCCGACGGGTACACTGCCAAAGATAAAAATCGAGGAAGGAATGAGGCTGCCGGCAGTTGTTCGCTAATTGAGAGGCGTGGCCGACGCAACTGGCATGTTCTGCCAGGTAATGACAATTGTATATGCAGGAGACGTTGACGAACAATTGCATATCGCAGGAGAGTCCCGAACGGATTTTTTGCAACATCTTAAAATCACGATTAAACTCACTGTATGGAATGATCAGTGGATCTATCCCAAGTGATTCCTGGTACTTCAATCTCGGCAGATTGGTGGGCCAGCTCAAGACGCTGCCCCGGACTGCAAGGTCCGGGAAGTTATGTCGAGCCAGGGCGACGACGGCCAGATTGGCAATTGATACGCTGTTAACACCCATATCAACCAGCCGGCCAATGAAGGTGAGTATTTGTTTTTTCCCTTCCTGAGTCTGCTCCAGATTGCCAAGACAGGGAGCGTTGATGAGGTAGCAAAACGACAGGCCACGCTGCTGGGCTGCATGCACGTGAGCTGTCGCCGAATCCCAATCCACTGTCGGCAAGACCACGCCAGCCCTGCCTCCGCCCACAACATCAAAAGGCAGCTTGGCATAAATGGAAGTTACCTCCGGGATGTCGGCAAGTCCATCCAGCAGTTCCATATCCCAATTCGAAGCGACGCTCAGTTTCATGCAACTCCCCATTTGTAGAGTTGTTCTAAATATTTGTCGGAGGATACTTTGAAATTGATTTCTTTTGCGCACTGAGCATGTAACATACCAAGTAGACGACTAATCGGGAACTGTTTAGTACCTCACAGATTGTTTTTTGTTTTTTTGCAAGAAAACAATCTGTCTCAAGGTACTTATCCCGGCTTTCTTCCCGTTTACCGGGGTAATTTGCTGGTCGACTTCCTTCAGCTATCACTTTGCAGATGGCCGTAGGCGGCAAATTGGAACGGTGTTGCCATGGTGAGCGTAAAACCTTTTTCAAGGTGTGCTTCCTCTAATTGCGTGCGGACTTCATCCAAGGTAAAAGCGGCATGGAGTGAGAACAGCATATCCTGGCGTAACATGGGCGGTGCTTGCGGCATATATCTATCAACCACGAGCAGAGCCTCCTGGTCATCTGCAGGCCGGAGAAGGTCGATAACCAAAACTGCCGCGTTGGGCAGACCGTATGCACGGATGGCATGCCATAATACCCCGGGATCGACAAGGTGATGCAGAAAACTATTAGAAATGACGATATCGTATCCGCTCAACGGGAGTGGCAGTTTGCCCGGCAAGATGCCATGGAACATACGTATCTGCTGGTCCAGTTTCTCCCGTCGAACAGCCTTGTTCGCATGGGCCAGCATCTCCGGAGCACCATCGACACCGTGTATTGCATAGTGAGGGAGAAGCCTGGCGAGACGCAGAGGGATGGCGGCCGGGCCACACCCCAGATCAAGGATTGCGCCAGTTGGTGGCAGATCCGGAAAGAATTTTCGAAAACATTGGATAAATAACCAGTAGGCGTTGTCCAGATCACGCCCGGCATAGGCCGTGGCCTGTGCAGGATTATTCATCAGCTGTGGTTCAAGAGTGCGTTGCATTGTATTTTTCAACCCCGTTAAGCGGGCGGCGTCTGTTGGTCAATATTTTCTTTTGAATTTACCTGAAACTGTGTAGTATCGAGACCTCGAAGAATAAGGAAACATTCCTCAGCACCGAATCTGTCTTGTCATCGGCCATTAAAATGTACCAAGAGTACAGTTCTATGACCTCTTTCGTGCATTTTCTCCACTGGTGAATACTTACAATTCGGAGGTTATTCAGGTAATTTTTTTTTATGTGAAAGGTGACGACTGAAGCGTAATAATTTTTTCAATTTAAAGAAAGTAATAGTCAAACAAAGCGTACGTTATGACCCGAAATGAATTAAAAGATAAAATTTTAACAATCTTGACGGAAGATTTTGAATTTGACCAGCCCGGCCTGGAAGACAATCTTCGCGACGACCATGGCTTTGACAGTATTGATGCAATTGAACTGCTGGGAAAGATAGAAATCATCCTTGGATTTTCCCTTACCCGTGAAGAAAAAGAACAGGCCATGGTAATCAGGACGATCAATGATATCCTTGATTATATAGAAGCAATAATGAAAGCCCACAACCTGGAATAAGGTAATGAAGCCGATCCTGCAATCATGAAACGACGTGTTGTTATAACTGCCTGCTCCGCCATTACCCCCATAGGCTACGATAAAATAGATATTATACAAAGTCTCAGGTCCGGTACATCCGGCGTGAAACCCCTGCGCGATGACGGGTTATTGACCAAGCATGTTCATTCCCGCGTCTTCGGTACTGTTGATTATCCAATAGAGTATGGATTTACCCGGCAATATCGAAAAACCATGGGGCCTGTTGCTTTTTATGCCTGCCAGGTGGCGAAAGATGTGCTGGCGAAATCGGGACTGAGCGAGGATTTCATCACTTCCGGCCGGATGGGTGTCGCCTTTGGCTCGACCCATGGCAGCCCGACTGTCCAGCGTGAAATCTATAAAACTTTTTTTAACGATCTCGATTCAAAATTTTCTTCCATCGGCGCCGTTGATTATCTTCGCTCTATGGTGCACACCACGGCGGTGAATATCACCAGAATGTTTGGCATTACCGGGCGGATTATTGCCTCCTCGACCGCCTGCACTACGAGCAGTCAATCCATTGGTTATGGCTATGAATCTATCAAGTACGGTATGCAGGATGCGATGATCTGTGGTGGCGCGGATGAATACGATACCACCACGGTGGCTGTTTTCGATAACCTGCTTGCCTGCTCGGTCAATTATAATGCGACGCCGCACTGTACGCCCCGGCCCTTTGATGTCAATCGAGACGGCCTGGTCGTTGGCGAAGGCGGCGGCGCGGTTCTTCTTGAAGAGTATGAATCGGCTAAAAAACGTGGTGCAACCATTCTCGGCGAGGTCATCGGTTTTGCCTGCAATAATAATGGCGGCGATCTTATCCTGCCAAATCTGGATGGCATCACTGCAACCTTGCGCCTGGCCCTGGATGATGCAGGGATCCAACCTGCGGATGTCGATTTTGTCAGCGCCCACGCCACGGCCACGAAGATGGGCGATGTGATCGAGGCTCAGGCCATAGCTGCAGTTTACGGGGATCGGCCGCTTGTTACCGGTCTGAAAAGTTATATGGGCCATACCATGGGAACCTGTGGGGTGATCGAGACTATTTTAACCCTCTATATGATGGAGCAGGGCTTTATCGCGCCCACGCTCAATCTGGAAAATGTCGATGAGCGCTGCAATATGCTGAACCACACCCGGGAAATCACCGACACTGAAACGAGGATAGCAGCCATTCAAAATTTTGCCTTTGGCGGAGTGAATACCTGTCTGCTTATAAAAAATGGAAGCTACGCAGACTCGTAACAATACGTTCAGACGATGGCTGGATCGTTGCATTGATTGCTGGGCAACTCTTACCTGCTGGGCCTGGTTTATCTTTGGTTACTTCCTGTTTTTTTCCTGGCGCTATATTGCCGCAGCTCTTGTTACCAGTGACCAGCAGGCCCGGTTTCAAAGAATAACTCATCGATTCTACACTGTTTTTTTTCGGATTGTCCGTGTCATCGCTCCGCGTCATCGCATTGTGATTGACGATGAGGTGGCGGCAATCCGATCAGCAGTTATTGTCTGCAACCATCTATCCTACCTCGATCCGCTGCTCATGATTGCTCTATTTCAGCGTCATAAAACGATTGTTAAATCGCGTTTTTTTGGCATGCCGATCTTTGGCTGGATAATTAAAAAATCCGGCTACCTGCCCTCAACCAGCGAAGGGCGTTTCTCGAAAATGATGATCGAGCAGATGGAAAAAATGCCAAGGTTCCTGGCGTCCGGCGGCAATCTTTTTGTCTTTCCGGAAGGCACCAGAAGCCGGGATGGAAAAGTGGGCACATTGAATAAGGGAGCGTTCAAAATTGCCCGGATGTGCAGGGCGCCCATCTATGTCCTGCAGATAAAAAATACCAATAAACTTTTTACACCGGGAAAGTTCCTGTTTAAGACCCGGATACACAACACCATCAGGGTCAAGATTATCGACCGTATTGAGCCGGATTATGCAAATGATAGCCCTTCCGCAGTTCAGCTTGAGCAGCGGGTGCGGCAGGCATACGACGGGATACAGGTATGAAAGTTGTTTTGATCTCCATGCCGGATGTGGTGCCGATTATTATTCACGAGGCGGCAGTGCATCTGCCAAATCACGGAATAGCCAGTATTGGCGGTAATATTGATGCGGAGCATGAGGTCTTTCTCATTGATCTTGTCCGCAAGCGTCGCTCGATCAAAAAATATCTCAGCAAGGTACTGAAAAAAATCATACCCGATCTTGTCGGTCTTTCCGCCATGGCCTGGCAGTATGATACCTGCACTAAAATTGCCCATTTAATAAAAGAGCTTCTACCCGAGGTCAAAATAGTAATCGGCGGCTATCATGCCACCCTGATGTATGAGGAGATTGTTGCCTCAGATGAGGCCCGATGGATCGATTTCATTATTCGGGGAGAAGGGGAAGAGTCTTGCCGGCGACTGGTCAACGCCCTGGCGGGATATGATGACTGTGCCGATATTGCTTCGTTGTCCTATAAAAAAGATGGTACCTTTGTCCACAATCCACAGGGGAGAAATCTCGATCTCAGCACCTTGAAACTGCCGGTTCGGGATAAACGAAGATTGACCTGGGGGTACCATATGGTGCACTCCCACATTGAACTTATTGAGACCTCGCGCGGCTGTACCCGTTCTTGTAACTTCTGTTCCATGCGGCATATGTACGGCCGGACCTTCAGGACTTTTCCTGTCAGTCGGGTGCTCGAGGATATTGATGATATTTATTATAAACGAAAGACCAGAGCGATATTTATCACCGATGACAATATGGTTCTCGATCCAGCCCGGGTTATCGAGTTATGTGACGCCATTATTGCCAGAAAGTATAAGGGACTGAAGATATTCGTCCAGGCTGATTGTGTGACGATGGCCAAAAACGAGGAAATGGTCAAAAAGATGGGTGCGGCTGGCTTTCGCTCGGTGTTTCTCGGTATCGAGAATGGGTCGAAAAAGAACCTGGTTGCTGCCGGCAAAGGCGATATTGTGGAGCATTCGAAAAAGGCCATAGAGAACTGTCATAAATATGGAATGATGGTTGTTGGAGGTCTTATCTTTGGTTTTCCTGAAGATGATGAAAATTCTATCAGGGAAAACTATGAATTTTTTAAGTCCATTCATGCCGATGCCGCGTATTGCCAGATATTGACTCCGTATCCAAAAACTGCGATACGCCGGCAGCTTCTTGAAGATAACCTTGTAACCAATCTGGATGATTATAAAAAATATAACGGGTTGTGGGCCAATGTGCGGACCAGGTATCTCGATTCCGAGCAGCTTCAATATCAGTTCTGGTATCAGCGGCAGGTGGTTCTTGGCTGGTGGGATCCACCGGCTGAGGTCAAACGTCAGGGCTGGCTTTGGATATCTATCTGGCGGTTCATCTTCAAACCTTTTTTGAAAATTTATTATCAAAGAGCAATGCAGAAATATGGCTGGGCAGGGCGTTATGAGAAAGAAGTGCGCAGGTGGAAAAAAATGAACCGGTTTAAGGAACTAACACCCCTCAAGGAAGGATTTGTAATAAATCCCATTGATAGGATTTGATCTCAATGCAAATATATAATCTTGATTTCACCGAACAGCAGATCCGCGAAGCAGTAGCGGCGAATAGACTGCTGTCCATGGAGATAGAATTCAGCCGGGTCTGTAATTTTCGTTGCTCGTACTGCTATGTCGATGAGAAAGTTGACTGCAGCAATGAGCTTAGCAGGGCTGAAATCAAAGATGTAATCCTCCAGGCAAAACATTTGGGGGCACGAAAAATAATTATCCTTGGTGGTGAGCCCTCTATCTATCCGCATCTCGTTGAGATGTTGATCTTTCTTGGTGAGAATGGTCTTGATATCGAGATGTTCACCAATGGTTCCGGGATTAATAAAGAGCTGGCGGCTATTCTGGCGCAGCACAAGGTGCGGATTGCCTTGAAAATGAATTCTCGAGACGAGCAAATCCAGGATAAGCTGGCTGGTAAAAAAGGTGCATTTGCAATAATCCAGCAGGCTTTGGACTCCTTGCAAGAAGCAGGCTACCCGTCTGAGGAGCTGTTTCTGGCGATTAGTACGGTCATTTGCCGGCAAAATATCAAAGAATTACCTGCCATGTGGCAGTGGCTGCGGGAGAAAAATATTGAGCCGTATTTCGAGGTTATCACTCCCCAGGCTAATGCCCTGGAAAATGGCTGGCTTGGCGTCGAATCTCTAGAGCTCAAAGAACTCTTTAGCCGACTTTCAGCTATCGATCAGGAAAAATTTAATCGCAACTGGGACCCACAGCCTCCGCTGGTCGGCAACAAATGCATGCGCCACCAGGTGTCCTGTGTGGTGACCGCGGTTGGTGATGTTATGCCCTGTGTAGGCGTGACCATTGCTCTTAATAATATCCGCCAAAACAAACTCGGCCATATCCTGAAAAACAGTGAAGTGCTTAACAATCTCAAAAATTACCGTGAAACGATCAAAGGGGAGTGCAAGAGTTGTGAAAAGGCAGCCGAATGTTACGGCTGTCGTGGAGCCGCGTATCAACTTACCGGTGATTATCTTGCTGCCGATCCTACCTGCTGGCGTAATTCTGCCTGTAAAACTAAATCTTCTGCCAATTCTTAAATAAGTAAATGATTATGAAAAAACGTACGATCTTTTTATTGCTGACGACAATTTTTATCATGGTTTCTTCCGCACATATAGCCTGTAGCGAAAGCGATGTCCCCCCCAAACAAAAGATGTCCACCGGGCAGGCAATTGTCCTTGGCATAGTGGAAGGATTGACGGAATACCTGCCGGTCAGCTCCACCGGACATCTGCTTCTGGCCGAACGGATTATGGGTATTGGCGAAGACCAGACTCTCTCGACAGATGAGCAGCAAAAAGACAAAGAGGCTGTTGATGCATATACCATCTGCATCCAGGCGGGGGCGATCATTGCTGTGCTTGGCCTCTATTTTCGCCGGGTTCTGCAGATGTTGCAGGGGCTGCTTGGTCGCAGTCCAGAGGGGCTGCGCTTATTTATCAATGTGGCGATCGGTTTTCTGCCGGCGGCGGTCATCGGCCTGCTGTTTAATTCGATCATCAAGGAATATCTTTTTGGACCATGGCCGGTGGTCATCGCCTGGCTTTTGGGCGGTCTGGCCATCCTTGCGGTCAGCTATAAAAGGCAGAGGTCAAATACTATACAACAGGCTTCCGGGACCCTTGACAGCATGTGTTGGAAAATGGCGCTCATCATTGGTTTTGCGCAATGTATCGCCATGTGGCCGGGGGTGAGCCGCAGTCTGATGACTATCGTCGGCGGCGTGCTGGTGGGATTGAGCCTGCCCGCTGCCGTCGAGTACAGCTTTCTGCTCGGGGTGGTCACTCTGGGCGCAGCAACTGCCTATGATGGTCTCAAGCACGGGCAGGTCATGCTGCAGACTTTCGATCCGCAGTCTATGGCCATCGGCCTGTTTTTTGCCTTTATTGCCGCGATAATTTCGGTGAAATGGATGGTTTCTTATCTGAACCGCCATGGCCTGGCTATCTTTGGCTATTACCGGGTGGCGCTGGCGCTCATTACTGCAGGTTTGCTGGTGACAAATAGTATTTGAAGCCTCTCCAGCTTTACCTTGATCAAATCAAGGCAGCTTCTGCAGCATTATTTAGTTTCCATCCTGAAACTATTTAGATTTTCTGGGCAACCGGGCTTGAGACTTGGCTACTTCCACCAGCGTTTCCAGGCGAACCAGCCTGCGGTCGTGTTCTCGCAACTCTTGCGAGATTTCAGAGAGGATGGTGCCGGCGCGCTCTACCTTATCGGTTAAGAGCAGAACCTCTTTCATTGCCGAAATGACATCTTTTAACGTACTCATGCTGCTTTTCTTATCTCAGTCAGGATTTTTTCAGCATCCGCTAGACCTCGTTCGAGCGATACCTTCGCTCTGGCGGTTGCTTGAACCACTTCCGCCACCAACAGCGACAACAATTCTTCGTCTTCGTTACTGGCAGGTTTTTGTCGGCAACGCTCCCGGACGAGCTGTGATAAACTGACCCCTTCTTTTTTCGCTTCTCTGGTCAAGAAAGCTTTAAAATCAGGAGTTCCCAATATGGTAATTCTTTCTGTTTTGACTGACATTCGTCCACCTCCGTCATTACAATTAACATTATAATGTTAATTGTAATGATTATGGCGGTGATTGCAATACAATAATGGCTGCAGCAGGGAACAGGTTTGACGCATTGAGCAGACCCATTTTGCAAGAAGAGGAGCGTAAAGAACTTGCGAAAAGTATGAGGAAAGGATAGTTTTTTGGGCACCCATCATCGGCTTTGGGCGTGGAATAAATAGTCATGGCAAGCAACGTGGTCTCTTGTTTTTTCGCTCGCGTGGTATTGGCCGATTTTCCTATCAACTACAGTACAAGGAGACCCCGATGCGTGTCCGAACAGCTTTCATGACCTTAGCCGTTTGTCTTGCTTTCTATTCCAGCCCGGCGGTTGCCAAAACAACCGTTAATATCGCAATAGTTGTCAACCCTACCTTTGTGCATACCCAGGCAGCCAACTGGTTTCGGGAGGAAGTGGAAAAGAATTTGCCTGGCAAGTATGATATCGTTGTGCATCATTCCGGCGCGCTGGGGAGCGAAACCCAGGTATTGCAGCAGATTCAGCTTGGTGCCACGCAGATGTCGGTTTGCACCACCGGGCCGATTGAAGCTTTTGTCCCGGAGATAAAAGCCCTGGAAATGCCCTTTCTGTTCCCCTCCTATCAGGCGGCCGATACCATCCTCGATGGCCCTATCGGTCAGGATCTGGCCGGGCGTCTCGATAAACAGGGTTTTACTGTGCTACATTTTCTTGACAATGGATTCCGTAACCTGACCAATTCCAAGAGAGCAATCAAAACGCCCAAAGATCTAGCCGGTATGAAAATCCGGACCATGGAAGCTCCTACCCATCTGGCGATATGGCGCGCCCTTGGTGCTAATCCCACCCCGATGGCCTGGCCTATTTTTACTGCCCTGCAGCAGGGAGTCATCGATGGTCAGGAAAATCCGATTGCTGTCATCTATGCCGCCAAACTGAATGAAGCCGGGCAGAAATACCTGACTCTTTCCCGTCATGTGTATTCGGCGCTGGTTTTTATCGGCAATAAAACGTTTATGGATGGGCTTCCCGAGGCAGATCGCAAAGTGTTTCTCGATGCCGCTCGCAATGCATCGTTGCGAGGGCGTTCGTTTATCCGTGATAACGAAGCCAGGCAGCTGGCTGAACTGCGTGCCGCCGGCATGGAGATTGAAGAACATCCGGATATGGACGCTTTTCGGAAGGCTACAGAGCCGGTTCTGGCAAGTCTAAACGGAGAGTCGAAAAAAATTGTCAAACAGATACAACAGGCAGTGCAGTGAACAAAGCGGAAGCTGAGGATTCGGCAACTGCTGATCTGGGCTTAATTGAGAAGATCAGCGGTCTGGTCAACACCCTGGTGGAATATCTTCTGATTGTTACCGGTGCTGCTATTTGTCTGATCCTTTTTGCCCAGGTTATCTGGCGTTATCTTGGTTCGTCGCTGGGATGGTCGGAGGAGGTGAGCCGCCATCTTCTGGTGACCATTACCTTTCTCGGTAGCACCGCAGCGTATAAGCGAGCTAATTTTATTGGTTTGAGGGGGCTCGGGCAGTGGTTTGGCCCGAACTGTGAACGAATAATTCTTGTGGTGCTGCAATTACTAACCTTTGCCTGTTTTACGGCGCTTTCCTGCTTCGGGGTGATGTACACCGTGAAGGCCTGGCACCATAGCACCGCCTCCCTGCAGATTCCGATGGCCATTCCCTTTGCCGTCATTCCCCTTGCCACCGCAATTCTAGTGCTGCATACTATTGCCGATATCATTAGAACGGTGCGAGGCAAAAAAACATGATCGTTGTTGTCTTGTTTTTCCTGCTCTTTCTTTTGATTGCTCTGGGGATGCCGATTGCGCTGTCTATCGGTATTCCAGCTATTGGTCTGATATTAACGCCCGGGGTGTTCCCGGCAACGGTACCTTTTGCCGCTCTCGGTCAGACTATTATCCAATTGCTTTTTGCCGGCGTAGATTCCTTCGATCTGCTTGCGGTGCCTCTGTTCATGTTGGCCGGGGCCATCATGGAAAGAGGCGGTATTTCTCGGCAGATCATCGATTTTTCCGACAGTCTGGTGGGGTGGATGCCTGGCGGACTGGCCTGTGCCAGCATTGTCGCCTCCATGTTCTTTGCCGGAATTTCCGGTTCAGCCGCTGCCGATACTGCAGCCATCGGTGCGGTGGTTATCCCCGCGATGGTCCGCCAGGGGTATCCTCCAGCCTTTGCCGCAGCAGTGGTGGCGGCGGGGGGAGCACTTGGCGTTATCATCCCGCCGTCGATCCCGATGGTCATTTTCGGTTTTTTGACCAATGTGTCGATTGCAAAACTGTTCATGGGCGGCCTGATAGTCGGCATCTTTTTAGGCTTTATGCTGATGCTTATCGCGGCTGGAATATCCTGGCGCATGGGGTATGGGAGCCGCAGAAGTTTTAGCCTGGCGCGGGTAGGTCAAGCATTCCGCAGCGCCTTTTGGGCTCTCTGGGCCCCGGTTATTGTCCTTGGCGGCATCCTGACTGGTATTGTGACTGTCACCGAGGCGGCGGCGCTTGCGGTTTTTTATGCCTTTTTTGTCAGTCTGGCGATTAATCGTGAGCTGAAATGGGCCGATTTGCCCCGTCAGATTCTCCGTTCGCAGATCACTGCGGCGACCATCCTGTTGATCATTGCCATGGCCAAGGTGTTTACCTGGCTGGTGGCGATGCAGCAGACCAGCCAACTGCTCGGTGGGGTGATGATGAACCTGGGGCTGCCCCCATGGGGATTACTGCTGCTGGTGATGGCTGGATTGCTGGTAGTCGGTTGTGTTATGGAAACCACCGCGGCCTTAATCCTCCTAGTTCCAGTGCTGATTGCCCTTACTCCGCAGCTCGGCGTCGATCCGACCCAATTCGGGGTACTTATTGTTACTAATCTGTCCATCGGCATGTTGACGCCACCGATAGGAATCTGTCTTTTTGTCAGTTGTGGCATTTCCGGCGCGTCTCTTGGCCAGACGTCGAAAGCCGCTCTGCCTTTTGTTCTGGTCGCTTTTTTTGTTCTGGTGCTGACCAGTCTCTGGCCGCCTCTTACCCTCTGGTTGCCTTCTATTGTTTATCCTTGAATGAGTACCACTTCTTATTTGGGCCGTTATTTCTGGCCGCGCTTTAAACCTACCACCTTCTAGTTGTTAGTTGTTTAGTTCCTAAGTGGCACTCTCCGGTATCCCCAGTCTCATGGTTGCTTTCTTAACGGATCTGCCCCTCGGATCTACTGGTATTTTAATTGCAAAGGCCATCTGATCTTTCCGAAAGGGACAGACTCCCTGATATGGTTGAAATTATTGCTAGCGTATATTTCATGACAGAGAAAACAAAGTTTATAGTTATTTTCATTAAAAGTATCAATGTAGAAGTCCTTGGGATATTCAGCCAGTAACAGTCTGTAGTAATTACTCCCATGCGGACTGTGGCAACCGGAGCAATCCTTTGCTTTAATTGGTCCATGGTGCATTGTATTGTTTTGCAATAGTTCCGGAATATTAATTAATGGCGAACCATCATAGGCAAAAACTTCTTTATTATGGCATTTGAGACAAAGATCCATCGGTTCAGCCAAGAGGAGATTTTTAAAAACACCGGTGTGAGGATGGTGGCAATGCAGGCAACAGATGGTCGTTTCAACTCCTTCTCCGTAGACTTTTTAGAACTTTCTTTAAGTTTTGCTGTCCAACTTTGCAGATAAGCAATTGAACTTTCAACGTTACCTGAGAGTGTAACGCGGCACTATCACTGAGAAAGCAGTCGGGTGTTTATCCACGACACTACAGCACGATCTTATGTGTCTGCATCCTTTTTCAGGAAAAAAGATCATTTTCAGAAATAATCTGTAACCTTTTATCCGCTGGCTCGTTTTACCTGTAAATGCATCTCACACATATTGTAGAGATATTACAGGGAAGCGGTTTCTGCCGCCCCAAATTATTTTCCCGCTATGGGAAAAATCAATCAACAGGAGGTTACAACATGAAGCTTTCGAAAAAAATAACCAGCATCATCGGTGTCACAGCAATCTTTGGCATGCTTACAATACCAGCCTTTGCCGGCAACGGCCACGGTCCGGGCGATGGAACAGGTAAAGGTGACGGGGCTCAGGATGGGACTGGTAACGGTTCAGCTACCGGAGACTGCACCAGCGCTGTTGAATTCACCCTGGATAAAACGCTGCTGCTGGCTCGTGGCGGCAATGGTGGCCGTGACGGCAGAGGAGACCGTGACGGCAGAGGAGACCGTGACGGCAGTGGAGACCGTGACGGCAGTGGAGACCGTGACGGCAGTGGTTCCGGTGACAGGGATGGCGATAGGGATGGTGCCAGGGATGGCTCCTGCCAGTCTTGATAGTACTTGGCGATTCTTTATATATTGATCGTAACCGAATTGATTGAGTCCGCTTTCCCATAAAGTAGTCACAACTGATTTTATGATCGGCTGGGGAAGTATAGAATGTGCAAATTTCTATAAAGTTTAAGCACAAAGCTTTTCAGAGGGATGTATCTCCTTATGGAGGGCTTTGTGCTTTTTAAAGTGATTTTGTAGCAATGGAGTTAATCGGCAACGAGGTAAGGGACACCTTAACAAGTTATTAAAAAATGCTGGATAAAGGAGCAACTGCAATGATTAAAAAAGCAATGGTCGGTGTGATTATTCTGCTGTTTTCAGGGACTGCCGGCATGGTATCCGCCGCAAAACTTTCCCAAATAGAGCAACTCGGGAAAATCATGTACCAAGATAAAGATTTCTCACTGAATAAAACTCAATCCTGCCAGACTTGCCACCATCACTTGACTGGTTTTGCAGATCCCACCAACAGTAGAGATCCTTATTATACAGTGGTTTCCTTGGGTGATGACGGGGTGAGTGTCGGGGGACGAAATGCGCCTACTGCAGCTTACGCAGGCTACAGTCCTATTCTCCAGCAGAACGAGACTGGCGCATATTTTGGCGGCATGTTCTGGGATGGTCGGGCAACCGGCTGGACTCTGGGTGATCCACTTGCAGAGCAGGCCCAGGGACCGCCGTTAAACCCGGTTGAGATGAACATGCCCGACAAGGAAGCAGTAGTTCAGGCCGTTCGTGAGTCAAGGTATACCCATCTGTTTTATCTGGTTTTTGGCGAAGGTTCGCTCGATGTTGTGAATCCGGCTTATGACAATATCGCCAGGGCAATTGCCGCCTACGAACGATCCAAAGAAGTTCAGAAATTTAATTCCCGATTCGATCAAGGGAGGCTGACCGCCAATGAAATAAACGGTATGGCTCTTTTCGAAAAAAACTGTGCACAATGCCATACAACGGCGAATGTCACGGGTAAAGGGCCGCTTTTTACGGACTACACCTATTACAATATCGGCATTCCGGTCAATCCTCTGCTTGCGGATAACCCTATTGATCTGGGCCTTGGTGGTTTTTTAGCTGATCCAGCACAAAACGGCAAATTCAAGGTTCCTACCCTGAGAAATATCGCCCTGACCGCACCCTATGGCCATAACGGCTACTTTCCAACCTTAAAAGACATGGTTAGCTTCAAAAACTCCCGAGATGTTGACGGCTGGGACGTACCAGAGGTAACAGATAATGTAAATACGGATGATAATATGGGTAATCTCGGATTGACCGATCCAGAAATCAACAATATTGTATCATTTTTAATGGCGCTGACAGATCTGTAGCAATAGGCTACGATACTGGGCAATGTTTGCAGAATGACCAGCGGTCCTTATACTGAGGACCGCCGGTCCCACAAGCATCGTATTGGCTCATAACTTCCCTGATGTTCTCTCCGGCGCCTGACAGGTCGCCAGAGGCCTCGATAGGCTTAGATTGGGCCAACATGCATTACCTATGGAGGAAAGAATGAACATTATCAGAATTTTCACGACAAGCTTGCTGTTGATACTCCTGACCGGAGGCTGTGCCTCGACAAACTTCATCGGTAGAAAATCAATACCGCTGCCGCCCGGCACCCTCGGCGCGGCTGAGGTGACTGCTCTGTTTTCCGGGAAAACCGTAAGTTCTGTTCTCGACAAGAGCGGCCGTGTCAGTCTGACCTATTACAACCCCAACGGTGCACTGCGCCAACTGCAGAAAGGCGGGAATCGAGAAGGCGCCTGGCGAGTCAGGAAGGACGGTCGGATCTGCCTCCAGTTTGCTGGAAAGGGGAAAAGCTGCCGGATTATCGTCCAGGATGGTAATGTCTACCAAAAATACATCGTCAAACGTGATGGAAACCACCAACGGATCATCACCTATACCTCGTTTCGTAATGGTGACCTGGTGGGTCGATAACCTGGAGATGCCCGCTCTTTACCTTAATTTCAGAGATGTTCTTTTTACTACCTCAAACGGGGTATACATACACCTTGAGACTGATCATTTTTCTTTGAATGAAACAAGAAACTCATCTTTAAGGTGCCAAATCACACTCAGGGGGGATAATGGATATTAAGTTGGAGCCCTTAAAAAAAAGACGCCTCTCCCAGGCAAAATGGGCGTACACTACCCGCAGGATCAACCGGCAGCAGGAATTTCATCTTATCTCTGGAGAGCTGGCTCCATTGCCCGGCGATCTGACTTTGGCCCGCGTGGAGGAGTTGGGGCAGCACAAACGCCTCGAGCTGGCGAATAGCCGCCGGGCATCTCTGTTTGAAGGAGATGAAATTGTCGTTGCCTATGGCAATCGTTACGCGCCGGATCAGTTTGAAGGAATAGTCCCCGATCATCTCGGTCCCTGCCGCCTGGTCGCCGCCGGTGGGGTTGCCGCCCGGCTGCTGAACAAACACGATCGAATCAAGACCGCGACCCGGATTACCCCCTTAGGCCTGCTGGCCGACAAAGATGGCCATCGTATCAATCTCAGCTCCGCCCGCCTGCCGAAAGCCGATCAGATCTGTTCCAGCCCCTTAGTACTGGTGGTTGCCGGGACCTCGATGAACTCTGGGAAAACGACCACCTGCGCCAATCTCGTCAAAGGTTTCGTCAGGCAAGGGATCAGGGTGGCGGCAGCAAAATTTACTGGAACCGGCGCAGGGTCGGACTACCGTGCACTGGTAGATGCGGGTGCCGATCCCGTTTTCGACTTCGTTGATGCCGGCTATGTTTCCACATACCGGGTCAATCGGGATGCTCTCCTCGATATAGTCATGACGCTCAGAACAGAAATGTGTACCAGCCAACCTGAGATTATTATCGTTGAGATTGCCGATGGGCTGCTGCAGCGGGAAACCGCACTTTTGTTCAGCACCCCCGTTTTTACCGACTGGATCGACGGGGTCATCTTTGCCGCAGGCGATGCGCTGGGAGCTCGGGCAGGGATCTCCTGGCTGCAGGCTCGCCAGGTGCCGGTTTTCGCCATCACCGGCATCCTGACTTCATCGCCCCTGGCGCAAAGAGAAGCAGCCGAGGTATGTGGGTTACCTGTTTATCACACCAGATCTCTGGCCCGTGCTAATGTGTCGCAGTATATTTATAATTGTCTGAAATTCCGGCAACAACGTCGACTGCATTTGACCGAAGAAACAATAGCGGCAACTGAGGCTCCTGGATGATCAAACTCCCCTCGATCTTCTCAGGAACCAGGCGCTGGTTACTCCTTCGTTTGATCCTCAATGGTTTCACGCAGGCTGCCATGATTATTTGCTCAATGCTGTTGGTGAAATACTCCTTTAATGTTCTGTTCAATCCGGAATTCAGCGATGCGGAAATTCATCTCTTCGATTTCGACGAAGTATGGCAAATCGCCTTTTTTGCCGCTGGTCTCCTCGGCAGCACCGGTTTGACCGCCTGGTTGCGCTTTGTCGAACGGGTCGATGCGGAACGGTTAGGCCAAGAATATATCCATAGAATACGGTTGACTATTTTTAACCGAATGCTTTTTTTTTCTTCCAGAGCCTTCAGCAATCGCAGTACTGGGACCTCCATGTTGCGCTTTGTCGGAGATTTGTCGGCAATTCGCCGGTGGGTTTGCTTCGGATTGGCTCGAATAGTTGTGTCGGCTATCGTCGCCTTTATCTCAATCGGAGTTCTCGGCTATCTGGATCTCTATCTTGCTATCTGCTCTGCAGTCATCCTGTCGCTCGGTATGGTCTGGAACCTCAAACTTGGGCCACGAATGCGCCAGGTTCTCCTGGAATCCCGCCGGGTCCGTGGTCGTCTTGCGGGCAACATCAACGAAAAAATTCGCTCCATTGCAGTTATTCAGGCCTTCAATCAGCAAAAAAAAGAACGGAGTCTTTTCAACAAACACAGCCGTCAACTCCGGGAAGTAATGATCCATCGCGCACGCGCTACATCCCGGATGCGCATCGTCAATGAAGGTGCGGCCGCCTTGTCGATGGCGGCAATCCTTTCTGTCGGCTCCCTGGAAGTCTTTCGCAACATGACCAGCACCGGTAACGTTGTGGCGGCCCTGGTAGTAATCAGCTTTCTTTCCAATGCTTTTCGCGATTTCGGTAGAATCAACGAATACTTACAGGCATACAGGGTTTCCAGGCAGAAGATCATCGAATTCATGCAGACCAAACGACTTCTTGGTCGTTCAGCAAGGCTCCCGTCTCTGCAGATTCAAAACGGGACCATCGAATTACAGGATGTTCATCTCCAGGGAGTACTGGAAGGTATTTCCGCAGTTGTTCCCGGTGGAGCACGACTGGCGATTCTTGGCGACAACGGCTCGGGAAAGTCGACCCTGCTGCAGCTGATCGCACGCCTTATCGACCCAAGCAAGGGAAAAATCCTGATCGACGGCCAGGACATAGGTCAATGCAATCTCACCTCGGTTCGTAATGCAATAGGCATCGTCAGCCCGGACCTGCCACTCCTGAAAGGATCCGTACGAAAAAATTTGCGGTACCGGAAACCGGATGTCCCCGAGAAAGAAATTGCACAACTCAAACAGCTTTGTCAAATTGACGAGCTGCTCAGTCAACTTTCCCGGGGAGAGGATTTCCGCATACAGGAGGGCGGCAAGAATCTTTCCCTCGGCCAGCGCCACAAATTGTCCATTATCAGAGCATTAGTGGGACAGCCGGCAATCCTGATCGTGGACGAAATTGATGCCAACCTGGACGAACAGACAGTCCAGTTTTTTGAGACAGTCATCCGTGATTTTGCCGGGACGGTGCTGATGGTCAGCCGATCTCCTGATCGCCTGGCCCTGGCTGACATATACTGGCGACTGGAAGCTGGCAAACTGGCGTCTGTCGAGACAAATGCGCTTCAACCCCTTGAAAAATCTATTCAGCAAGACATCTTGCCTGTTAATTAAATCAAGTGAGGAGTACTCCCATGACCGATACCCTACATCCCGGAAAGATCTATCATCGGACTATCGCCGGCATGTCACAAATGGACTATATTGTGTATATTCCCAGGGAAAGGCAGGATACCTCCCGGATTATGTACACAATCCATGGTATTTCACGCAACGCAATAGAACACATTCAGGGATTCATTTCCCAGGCTGAACGATACGGGGCGGTATTAATCGCGCCAATCTTCCCTAAAATCAACTTCCCCCGCTATCAACAGCTGGGAACCTCAGTCAATCAGGAGCGTGCGGATATGGCCTTTAACAATGTTCTGCAGGATGCTCATGAATGGCTAAAAATTCCACCTGCACCCATGCACTTATTCGGGTTTTCCGGAGGCGGCCAGTTTGTCCATCGCTACGCCATGTTTTATCCGAAACGCGTTGCCAGGATGGTTCTTGCTGCGCCCGGCTGGTACAGTTTCCCGGATCCCGAGCGAAAATATCCTTATGGCATTCTATCCTCAAAAGAATGGCCGAATCTGACATTTGCCATGGAGAATTTTCTACAAATACCAACTCTGGTAATGGTCGGCGAAGAGGATGATTTACGGGACAGCGATCTGAACAAAGCTCGAGCAATCGACTCCTTTCAGGGGCTGAACCGGATTGAAAGAGCAGAACACTGGACGGCTGCCGCACGTGCACTGGGACGTTCTTACGATATATCCACCGATTTTCGCCTGGAAAAGGTTCCCAATGCCAGCCACGCTTACGAAAGTTACCTGGCACACCCTCCCTTTGCGGAAAATATCTTCAGTTTCCTGTTTGAGGATCGGAACTGAAGCAAAGAATATTTCTATATTAGATAATGTCTGTCAAAATATGGTTACTTTCTCCTGATTATTCGGTGTTCGTAAAATTTAATCCTCGGAGATAAGCGAGTGTCGCGCGACACACAAATCCAGTGTACGCCGATTGACGGAATTCTTAACCAATATAAGTAGAATTAGTGACGATTTCGCGTAAGCCAATTGCAATACCAACAAAGTTAGCCCATGCCGTCGGGCTTCCTGTCAGGCTGTAATCATTATGAAGTAAATCATTTAAACGTTAGGAGAAAGAGCTTATGAAAACAAAAAAATGCATCCATAGCATTCTAATGGCCTCATCTTTACTTTTACTTTTATTTCACCTAAGTGGCTGTGCCGCCAGGAAACAAGAGATGTTAGATTCTGGCGTAAAACAGCTGACGACAAAAGAACTCAAATCATTATTTTCTGAGAAAAAAATAGCAAAAGTTTATGTCGCAAAAAAACAGCGATGGTATACGTATACATATCTTCCTGACGGATCCATCTCCATCCTAAGAAAAGGAAAAACTCGTCCTCGTGTTTATATCATCGACAATGACCAATTATGCCTGAAAAGAAGATTAGCGAGTCACAAAAAAACATGTTCATCCTGGCTTAAAATTGATAACGAAACATACTATACATACGGACGCAATGATTCTTTGATTGATAAACAGACCTTTCAATAATCGTCGGCGATTACCCTGTAACACCAGAACAACGTCACCTTATTCAACCATACAACCCAAAAGGTACCTTATGGGAGTTGCTACGTGCCTGAATATTCGTCTCCGTCTCTTATTGTTGCTGTCAATAATCCTTGGCAGGATTAGAACAGATAACGTAGACTTCCGGTAAGCGTAGACTCCGAGATATCTCATTTATGGACAGACACCAGAGAGCCTGCAATTCGGCGGAAATCAAAATTGTTTTCCGGGCAAAAATCTTAGATATTTAACGCTCTTTTGGTGTTGCCCGTTCTTTTTGACGATATACTTGCTGTAGGTGTCTCCTTGCTTGACGATAATTCTGCATTTTTCCTGCAGCTCTTCAAGCTTGAGGCACATTCTGTCCTTATCGGTAACCCGCCAGGTGCCACTGTGTTTTTCCCCGTTTCGCATTAGTTCCAGGGTGCCGTCCCGGTGATAATAGGTCAGGCTGGTTCTCCCTTTGCTGACAGTTTCCGAGGCAACCGTCTTATCGGAAAAAAGCATGGTTATTGCCTTGTTATTGAGTTTTTCCAAGGCGGGCAAAGATGATTGTGCACGTTCGAACGATTCGTACCCTTCCCTAAAATTTTTATAGGACAACTCAAGCAACCGACTGCCATCCTTTTTCACCACATATTGGTCAACGCTCTCCCAATTGCCTGCAAGCACTCGACATTTCTGGTGATCTCTGGAAGGAACAATGCACAATCGATCTCTTTCATTCACCATCCAATATCCAACTTCCAGCCAGTTGTTTATAAGGCTTTTGAACTGACCGTTTGGACTGAAATAAACCAGACCATCTCCCTGTGGTTTAACAGAGGTAACTGCAGCCGTTTTCCCTTGGATCAGCTGAACTATTGCCTTTGAAGCAAGAACTTCTTCCGGTACCGGTTCCTTTGCCGATAAGAATTTTCCGGTAAGCCCTGATAAAAACAAAATAGTGAGCGTAATAAACAGATAACGATCCCTTTGTTCCATAATGATCTCCTGAAAGATCTTCTATGACTTCGTGCGCTTTTTCCCAGCTGTTCGAGAGGAAGAAATACGAGTTTTAGGGAACAATGGAACGAAAACCCGGTTAATCCCCTTCTGAGCCAACGGGTCCATTTGAACAGAAAGGTACGCTTATGTTCCCTTTTTGTATACTAAGATAAAATGCTGGCTACCATCAGGCTTGCACATCTTTTTTCCCTGTAAGCATTGATCGTACCAGATTCTCATTATGCATCCGACTTGAGACAGCAACTCCAACGACATGTAAACAAATTAAAATCAGCATGAATTCTGCTGACATTTCGTGAATGTCACTCCAGACGCTGTCGCTCTCGTTGTCTTCCTTTTCTCTACTAGTATGCCTTTCACGCCCTTTGTGTTTATCTCCATGTTGCTCATTTCTATTGTCATCGGCGTAGACGTTTTTAACAATCGAAAATGGAGTGCCAACTCGTAATAATTGATTTTGTCCCTTTGTTGCCCATGCCGCATAGCCGGTCAGGCAGATTATTATGCTGCTCACCAGGAGCAAAAGGATCATCCAGGTAGCTGCGGGATTGTGACCCGTATAGTGTGTTGTTTTGCCGGTTGCCAGTTCTTGCAGGTAGGTCAGAGCCTTGAACGGAGAACAGATAAAATTGCTAAAAAGGGCATATTCCGTGCCCCAAAAGCCCCAAAATATACGAATCACCACAAGACCTAGGATTGCAGTGCCAATATACTTATGCAAAAGCCCCTTGCTGTCTCCTGTCATATAGGCCAATGAAATAAGCAGCACCAATGACCAATGAAAAAACCGCACAAACCGGTCCCATACGACTACCTGCTTTTTGTTATTCATCATTCACCTCTCGATTGGAAGTTTATCTAGCTACAAACCTGGCTTATTAGTGATTGAAGCGACCACGAGGGCCTGGTTAATTTGTAGATCGTGAGAACCTATTGCCGGAAAAACGTATCAGTTGGACGAAGGTTACTGAAAAATTCGTAAATCCACACCTGATGTTTGTTACCTCCTCCATTTTTAAACGTTATATTATTGGGGTTTGATGGGTAGTTTAGAAAGATATTGTCTTTCTCTTCTTATTTTACCCAGCTAAGTTTTCCTTGTTCTTTTAAATCCCTTTGATAACCATAGACTGTTGCTTCACCAACGCCGATAGCCCCTGTAATTTCCTTCACAGCTTGGTTGCGATTCTGTAGTGCTTTTGGGCGACCGCCTTTACTTTCTCGTGCCCATGCAGAGGCAAGTCCAGCCCCTGGTTTGTTCCACTCTCGTTGACCTTCCTACCGTAGATGAAATCAGAAAGTAGTCTCAAAAACATGGCAACATAAATAGGTCTTTAAGACCTTTTGAAAAGTAAGATTTTCCTGATAAGGAAAAATAATATAAGAATTCTTGATGTTTCCAGATTATGTTTGATGGTCACTTTAGGAAGTTTGTCAGGCGCGATGCAATACAACACGGCACTATCAGCAGGTCTTCTTTGAATCAAAACATATGAAATCTATCTCCAGGTAATGAGTGAGGGGAAAAATAAATAATTTATAGTGCTCTCTTTGGAGCTGGTTTTCAGGAGATAATTTTGAAACCTTCAAGAATGCTTTTTTAGGGTTATTTTTAAGGCATGGTCAGGAGACATCCTGATTTGCAATTATTCTTAAATCGTTAAGCTTGCCAAAGGACATATCTTTGGCGGGGTAGCGGATGACTCAATTGACGACCGACCCCATTTTGTACGCCTCCTTTTTGATGTTTCTTCCCCCACGAACAGGTCAGCATCCGATTCATCCCCGCTCCGCTGTTATAGCTGTTTGTTCCCCAAAGCGCCGGGGCGACATGGCTACCCGCAGCACCAGAAGACATTGCCTGATAACCGTCCCCATTTTCGCCATGGCACGACATGCAGAACCGATTGTACACCTCTTCTCCTTTTTTCACGTCAGCCTTGCGGTTCGGACCTTCGAATTTGGGTGTTGCCAGGCCATAAACATCCTTGGGCATATCTTTCGATAACCAGTGTATGTAAGCGACCATTGCCTTCATCTCTTTGCTATCAATAGCAAGAACCTTGCCGTTCAGGCTACGTTCGAAACAACCATTAATCCGCTCTTCAAGTCCCGCCATCTTATCTTCACGACCTCGATATTGGGGATATGCCTGACTTACTCCCATCCAGGGGAGACCGAACTGCTTGGTACCGCTATCCTGATGGCAGCTTGTGCAGTTCAGTGTATTTCCGGTGAAATGCATTTTCTCATCTTTTGCGCCAAGACCAAGCTGTGCATACGTATCGGTCAAAAGGAGTTTACCATACCGGATGAGATCGCCTTTCTCTCCCTGAGGAATATCCTTCGCCATCGCGGGCGCCCAGATGTCGGAAGATACTTTTACCGATATTGGCTCCGCAGTGGTGCGTTCCGTATCAGCCAGAGTGGTCAAAAATCGAAGGATATTATGAATTTCTTCATCTTTCAGCTTCCTATTCAATTGGAAATACCCCATCTTATCCACTGCCTTTGCCAGGTTGCCCATCTTGCCATCATGAAAATAGGGGGAGGTAAGAGTGACATTGCGCAACATGGGAGCTTTGAAGACATATTTATCACCTTCCAAATTGGTGACCTCAAAGCGTCCAAGGTCCACTGTATACTCACGGAAAACGCCCATTTTCTGGAAGGTCATCCCGCCCAGAGTAGGGCCGTTGTGGCACTGCACGCAGCTAACATTGATAATGGTGCGCATTCCTTCCATTTCGAGTTTGGTGATAGCTTCTTTGTCGCCATTCAGAAAACGGTCGAAACGACCCCGACTAATCAGTGTTCGTTCAAAAGCGGCAATTGCTCTGGAAAAATTGTTGAAAGTTACGGGATCTTTGTCACCGGGAAAGGCTTTTTTGAAATCAGCAGGATAATCTTTTATGCCTTTCAACCGTTCAGCCACCGCTTGGCCATCGGGCATTCCCATTTCAATAGGGTTGAGTGGGGGACCTTGAGCCTGGTCTTCCAGAGTGGCCGCGCGTCCGTCCCAGAACTGGGCAATCTGGAAGCCGGCGTTCATGGTTGTCGGATCGTTGCGGTCTCCAAATTTTCCTTCCGCACCTATACCGGTAATACAATTGTCCGCACCTGCGCCTTTATTGTCAATGGGGTGACAAGAGTTACAGGATTGGGTTTTGTTTATCGAAATTTCTGTCTCGAAATAGAGTTTTTTCCCTAAAGCAATCATGGCGGGAGTATCCTTCTCGCTTCCGGGCATAGTCGCTGGAAGTTGGCCGAAAAGTGCATGCATCTGCATCACCAAAACACCATCTGGAGTTCCGGGTACTGCGTTAATTGTCTGTGAGTTCTCTACTACATCAGCAGTGGCTTTGGCAGAAGCCTGAGAGGTAAGATTCCCCCTCATGTCTGGAAAAAACAGCGTCCCCAGGCCCAATACCAAAAAAATAATTGTGCTTATCTTCCGCATAACCAATTCTCCTTTTTACTTTGTTTTGGCGATTTCCTGGGCAGTTTTTTTGACAAACCTAATACTTTCATCTCCATCTTTATTATTTTTACATATGACTCTTTATTCTCCTACAGGGGTTCTGGGGATGCCAGATGCTCCCCCCTTGAACAGCGTGCCAGGATTTCCATAGCTGGAGTAATGTAATGCATAATCAGAGTCTTTAACTCTGCCTTTACAAACATCGTCAGATTGATTGGTGACTTATTGTGTCAGGTAGTAGGGGCGAGTAATGTGGGTTTAGTGTTGCTCAATGTTCTGATTCGTTTTCACCAGAATTTCTAATTCGTTCAAAATGACATGAAAATCCCGGATGCAAGAGCAACGATCATGATCGTTGAGGCGAGAAGAAAGCGGGGAGTCCGATTCGGCATTGTCCGTTGAGAAATGGACCAGATATCCTTCGACGACCTCTCCGATTATTTTGTTTTCTGCCTTCGGTTATTTCCGCTAAAAATGATATTATTTCTTCTACCGTTATGGAATCTATGCACCTGCCCTGATAACTATGCCCAAATTTTCCAAGAAGAACTCATATTTGGTTAGAGTGTTGGGTCTGGAATTAATTATGTAGCAATGAATACAGTAGGTTATGGAATATAGTAATTTCATGCTTTCGTCTTCTCAGGTTGATTGTTGTCCTGAAAGAAGATTTGCATTTTTGAGTGAAAATGTGTTTGGGAGCTTCGATTCCCGGGGCGGTGATATGTGCATCATTTTGAGTGTTGTTGTGCGTTACATGAGAGAAAAGTAACCCCTTGACATTAGTCTTGGATTCACCTAAAGTTATGGGCGTATTATTTTTTGCAGGGGTGGCCCGGTGGCCTGAGAAGATACCCGTTGAACCTGACCTGGATAACACCAGCGTAGGGAATTGCAGAAATGTCTTTTCCTTTCATTTCTTCGATTTGTCCGCTCGTTCGTCTTCCCTGATGTTTCAGCGCGAGCTTTCATCTTTGCTGGCGTCGTAAAAAGTACCGAAAGGGCATAGCCGATCTCCTGCGTTGTACCCCAAGAGCACTTCTTTTGGGCGTATAGTAAACTTTTAATCTAGCCATCTCTGAAGGTTGCTATTGTTCTTTATACGTTCACCAATCTTTACCGGTTGAAGTACTATGTCAAATCTTGCCCAAAAGGCTGCGGAAAATCTGCAGCATATTCGCGAAACTAAACCACTTATTCATAATATCACGAACTTTGTGGTGATGAATTATACGGCAAATGTCCTGTTGGCCATGGGCGCGTCGCCGGTTATGGCCCATGCCGTAAACGAGGTCGAGGATATGGTTACTTTTGCCGGGGCCCTGGTTCTCAATATTGGTACCTTAACTGAAGAATGGGTTGCATCTATGCTGGTAGCAGGAGTACGGGCGTCTGCATTGCACAAACCGATAGTCTTAGATCCGGTCGGCTCAGGGGCGACGTCCTTTCGAACTGCTGCTGCCAAGGCTATAATCGACAAGACCACGGTAAGTGTCATTCGCGGCAATGCCTCGGAAATTTTATCGCTTAGCAGGCAGAAGACTATGACCAAAGGGGTCGATACAACCAATACTGTTCAAGATGCTGCGGTGATTGCCTCCCAGCTGGCAAAAGAGTTACAAACTATTCTGGCGGTTACCGGGCCGATTGACATGGTTACCGATGGCAGCCGGACCATAAATATTGATAACGGCCATTCCCTCATGCCCTCTGTTACCGGGACCGGCTGTTCCGCCACCGCCGTGATCGGCGCTTTTACCGCGGTGGATAGTGATTACCTCAGCGCCGCCGCAACCGGGTTGGCATTTTTCGGGCTGGCAGGAGAGATGGCCGGCAAAACTGCTAAGGGGCCCGGCACATTTATGATACATCTTCTCGATGCTCTGTATACCATGACCCCGGAACAGCTTGAAAAGGGATGTCGCATCCATGAAAGATAATCCTGCCTGGGCCAAAGTCGATTACTCCCTGTATCTGGTGACTGATAGAAGTCTGTCCCGGGGACGTTCTACCGTAGAAATCGTCAGCGCCGCAGTTCGCGGAGGCGTCACCTGTGTGCAATTGCGGGAGAAGCAATGCTCCACCCGTGAGTTTATCCAGGAGGCCCGTAGCCTCCAACCGCTTTTGCAGCACCACCGTATTCCTCTCATTATTAACGACCGGCTGGATGTGGCTCTGGCAGTCGGTGCCGATGGCGTTCATCTCGGGCAAAAAGATATGGTTCTTGCCGATGCCCGACGCCTGGTCGGGGAGAAGATGATAATCGGTATTTCCGCAGAAAGTGTAGATGATGCTATAGCCGCTGAACAGGGAGGTGCGGACTATATCGGCATAAGCCCGGTTTTTGCGACGGGCACTAAACTGGATACTGCACCACCTCTGGGACTTGAAGGGATTCGCCTCATTCGCCGGGCGGTCAAGATCCCACTCGTTGGTATTGGTGGTATTAATATGGGCAATATTCGTGATATCGCAGGCGCAGGAGCAGACGGTGCGGCGGTTGTGTCAGCTATCGCCTCCGCCACTTGTCCTGAAACAGCTGCAGCAGAATTGAAGAAGCTTCTTCTGGCAAAAGCCTGACATTTTAAACCCAAAAACTGACTTTTATCTAGAGGAGAAACATGCAACCAGTCGTTAAAAAAAAATATCATCGAGTTTTGACCATAGCCGGCTCGGACAGTAGTGGCGGCGCAGGGATTCAGGCGGATCTTAAAACCATCGGTGCCAACGGCTGTTATGGCATGAGTGTCATTACCGCACTCACTGCGCAAAATACCGTTGGTGTAACCTCCATTCATAGCGTGCCCGTCCATTTTGTGCAGCAGCAGTTGGAAGCAGTGCTGGCAGATATCGGTACGGACGCCGTGAAAATCGGCATGCTCTTTTCGCCCGAGCTGATTGTGGCCGTAGCCGAACAGCTCAAAAAATTTGCTGTTGCCAATATTGTGCTGGACCCGGTTATGATTGCTCAAAGCGGCGATAAACTCATCCAGGATGAGGCTGTTGATGCACTGAAAAGCTATTTGATTCCCATGGCCTCTCTTATCACCCCAAACCTGCCGGAAACCTCAGTGCTCTTGGGTCGAGAGATTACCTCTATGGATATGGCCTACGATGCAGCGAAAGAGCTGTGTCGTTTGGGATGCACCAATGTGTTAATCAAAGGAGGTCATCTTGCAGGGCAGGACAGCGATGATTGCCTCTATCTGGGAGACAAGGATGAAATGATTTTCCTGGATGCCAAACGAATTGAGACGCAGAACAATCATGGTACCGGCTGTACCTTATCCTCAGCCATCGCCTCAGGCCTTGCCAGAGGTGATGATACTGTCACGGCTGTGCGTAAGGCCAAGCAATATATCACTGGGGCGATTGCTGCCGGTGCCGATTATACGCTTGGCAAAGGACACGGCCCGGTCCATCATTTCTATCAATTTGAACAGATAAAACAGTGACAGGGCACCGGTCAGCAGAAACTGTGCTGCCGAAAGAAGCCCCGGCAATAGTTCTTGATCAGGTTTCTCTTTCTCTCGGCGAAGAACCCCTCTTTGATAAGTTGTCCATGACCATTGAAGGGGGGCGATGCACCTGCATTCTCGGCCCCAGTGGTTGCGGCAAGTCGACCTTGCTGCGCCTGATATCCGGCTCGCCCTCTCTGTGCTATGAAGGAACGATTCGGGGTGCGGTGGAGACCGAGGAGCATGGCAAGATAGCCTGGATGAGCCAAAACGATTTATTGCTTCCCTGGCTGTCGCTTCTGGATAATATTCTGCTCGGCGCCAAGTTGCGCAATGAGGAATCGGCAACGCTTCGCGATCAGGCTCGGCAGCTGATGGTTGAGGCAGGGCTTGTCGGATATGAGAATGCCCTGCCGGCGAATCTTTCCGGGGGCATGCGCCAGCGAGGTGCTCTGTTGCGGACACTTATGGAAAGACGACCGGTGTTGCTGATGGATGAACCCTTTTCTGCTCTCGACGCCCTGGCCAGAATGAAATTGCAGGATCTCTCTGCCAGACTCACCCGTCATGCGACTGTGCTCCTGGTAACCCATGATCCAATGGAGGCCTTGCGACTTGGGCATACTATTGTGGTTCTGTCCAGAAGGCCGGCCCGGGTGAAAAGTATCATTACCGTTGCCGGAAATTCTCCGCGCAATGTTGACGACCCGCAAATTCAGGCCCATTTCAGCGTTTTACTCCGTCAACTGATGGATGAGAGTGATAGATGAAAGCGATAAGGTTGATAGTGCTCGGCTGTAGCATTTTATTGCTCTGGCAGTTTGTGGTGCTGGTTACCAATGCTCCGCATTATATCCTGCCGGGGCCAGTGCCGGTATTTTATGCCATTGTGAGTAACTGGACAGTCTTACTGGGGCATCTCAGAACGACTTTAACGGAAATCATCCTCGGCATTTGTATCGGCACTTCGTTAGGGGTTACCGCTGCGCTTATCATGACGCTCTCACCGCTGCTGAAACGCTGGTTGTTGCCCATCTTGGTCATGAGTCAGGCTATTCCTGTTTTTGCGCTCGCGCCCATCCTTGTTCTCTGGTTTGGTTATGGCATGGCATCGAAAGTAGCCATGGCGGTACTCATTATTTTTTTTCCGGTGACCTCGTCATTTTACTACGGTATGCAGCGAACGGAATCGCAGCTCTTAGAGATGGCACGGATCATGGGTGGGAAGCCAATGGCCATAATGCGTTATATCGTCATCCCTTCAGCACTGCCTGCCTTTGCTTCGGGTTTGCGCGTGGCAACTGCAGTGGCCCCAATCGGTGCGGTGGTTGGGGAATGGGTTGGATCGAGTGGTGGACTTGGCTTTTATATGCTGCATGCCAATGCGCGTATGCAGATTGATGTGATGTTTGCTGCGCTCACGATGCTCTCTGTTGTTTCGCTGCTTCTCTATTTTATGATTGATTTTGCCATGGAGAAGCTCATTTTCTGGGAAAAAAAACAAGGTGTTATACAATGAATTTAATGCGGATAAAAATAGTGATCACGTTGCTGATGCTCCTTTGTGGAGCGGCTACCTCAGCGGTGGCTCAGGAAAAAATGACCGTCCTGCTGGACTGGTTTATCAACCCTGATCACGCTCCATTGGTCGTTGCCCTGGAAAAAGGCTATTTTACCGATCATGGCCTGGATGTCGAAATTATCGCCCCCTCCAACCCAAATGATCCGCCCAAATTGGTAGCTGCAGGAAAAGCCGATATCGCCGTCTCGTATCAGCATCAGCACCAGATGCAGGTTGATCAGGGTTTGCCCCTGGTGCGAATTGCCACGTTAATTGCTACCCCGCTCAATGCACTGGTGGTCCTTGCCGATGGCCCGATCCACTCTTTGGCCGATCTGAAAGGCAAGACCATTGGCTATTCGGTCGGCGGCTTTGAAACGGTACTTCTCAAGGTACTGCTCGCAAAAGCTGGACTCAGTCTCTCCGATGTAAAGCTGGTGAATGTCAACTTTTCGCTGTCGCCATCTCTGCTTTCAGGCCAGGCTGACGCTGTGATTGGTGCTTTTAGAAATTTTGAACTGAACCAGATGGACATTGAAAAACGCCCTGGGCGGGCTTTTTATGTCGAAGAAAATGGCATCCCGTCCTACGATGAGTTGATTTTGGTAGCGAATAAAGATCGAATAAATGATGCCACATTGCGCCAGTTTGTCGATGCGCTGGAAGAGGGCGTACAATATTTAGTCAATCATCCCGATGAGAGTTGGCAATTGTTCATAAAAGGCGAGCGAAAAAATCTTGATGATGAATTAAACCGACGTGCCTGGAAGGACACCCTGCCGCGTTTCGCTCTTCGCCCCGGTGCCCTTGATCAACATCGATATCGCCGTTTTGCCAAGTTTTTGCAGGAACAGGGGACGGTGAAAAATGTGCCGCCACTGGCAGACTGGGCTGTTGAACTCCGCTAGAAGGGATACACCATGAGCGGAGGCTCTTTTGTAAGGTGAACACCATGAGTACACAACTTTTAGATAAGCGTCGTGATGCGGTGACGATATTTCAAGCGGGCTTAGAGGCGGTTGCGCCCGGTGCGGCAATGAAGAAATATTGCCGGCTTGCAGGAGAAGTCCTGATAGTCGATGGGCACAGGTATGATCTGGCAATGTTCATCAGGATCATTGTGGTCGGGGCCGGAAAAGCAGGGGCCTCAATGGCGCAAGCGATAGAAGAAATCTTAGGGGACCGCATTTCAGAAGGGATAATTTCGGTTAAATACGCTCATCTGGAGCACTTGCAGAAAATAACAACCTGTGAAGCCGGTCACCCGGTTCCCGATGAAAAGGGGCATCTTGCTGCGCAGGCAATATATAATCTGGCATCTTCCGCCGATGAAAAAACCCTGGTCATTTGTCTGCTTTCCGGCGGTGGCTCCGCTTTGCTGCCGCTTCCCGTTCCTGGAGTCTCTCTTTGGGACAAGCAGGAGACAACCAGGGTGCTCCTTGCCTGCGGGGCGACTATTCATGAGGTGAATACGGTTCGAAAGCATCTCTCTGTTATAAAAGGTGGCGGCCTCGCCCGGGCAGTGTATCCCGCAACGCTTGTTACCTTGATTTTATCTGATGTGGTTGGTGATGATCTGGACAGTATTGCTTCGGGGCCCTGCGTTGCCGATTCCACAACCTTTGCCGATTGCCTGGCAATTTTTAAAAAATATGCTATTGAAAAACAGATCCCGGCCAGGGTGGTGCAGCATATTGCCATGGGCCTGGCCGGAACAGTTGCTGAAACTCCGAAAGCCGGGCAGGAGTTCTTTGCCAAGACCAGCAATGTTATTATCGGCAGTAATTTTGATGCCTTGCTGCAAGCCAGGGAAAAAGCCGTCCAGCTTGGCTACAATACCCTGCTGCTCTCTTCGCAGCTGGAGGGCGAGACCCGTCAGGTGGCAGCTCTGCATATGGCAATAGCCAGGGAGATATGGCTGCATGATCAGCCAATAGCAAAACCTGCCTGCCTGCTCTCTGGTGGTGAAACGACAGTCACCATCAAAGGTTCAGGCAAGGGCGGCAGAAACCAGGAATTTGTCCTGGCCGCAGCACTTGATATGCGGGGAATGGAAAATATTGTCGTACTCAGTGCTGGAACGGACGGGAGTGACGGTCCGACCGATGCCGCCGGAGCTTTTGCCGACGACCTCAGCCTGCAAAGGGCGGCACAACACCAACTTGTTGCCCAAGAATATCTTGATGACAACGATTCTTATACCTTTTTGGATATAGTAGGCGATCTGTATAAAACCGGACCTACGCGTACCAACGTTATGGATATGCGGATTATTCTGGTTTATTGAGCTTGCGATGCAATACGCGTTATCCGGCGCGTCATCTCATATTTGGACAGACAGGAGACAAAACGGTGCAAATATTGACTGCAGGTGGCCAGGGAAGGCTGAATAACCTCCGAATTGTAAGCTGTTGTGTATTCCCTGTCTAAATGGTATAAACCTGCTCGGTAGCAGGATATGCAAAATGAGCGAGACGAGTAGAGAGTCTTCGCCATGATACCGGACGTAAAGTAGATACAATAACGGACAGTAATCACTGGTTGAAAAAAAAATGGAAGAAGGTAAAATGGTCGCATCTGTGACAACTGCTGCCCATTCCCCCTGGTTTTCCGGTCACTTTCCTAATGACCCGATTTTGCCTGGTATTGCCCAGTTGAAAATGGTTGTTGATCTTATTGCCAAGTCAAAGCAAGGTAACTTGCGAATGACGGGTTTGAGCCGGGTTAAGTTTAGAAAAATTATCAGGCCCGAAGAAGTGCTTGATATTCACATCACGTGCGGTAATAAAAAAGATCAATATAACTTTAAGATTACCAGCGGGGACGAGGATGTCTGTTCCGGCGGGATGTATTTAACCCAAGACGAAAAAAATAACGCAAATAGAAAAATTAATGAGTAAAGATATTAGCCAGACCATTACCCGCATTGCTGAAATCCTTATCAACGAGCTCAAGCTTGAAGATGTTATCCCCGAGACCTTCGATCCCGATCTTGATCTGGTTGACGAGGTCGGAATTGATTCCATGGACATGGCAACGGTCGCTTTGTTTCTAAGAGATGAGTATCAGATTCGAATTGATGAAGACGATTATCCCAAGCTCACCACAGTTCGAATCATTGCCCGGTACATTGACGATAAACTTAATAGTAACGAATAGATGTCAGCTCAAGTTGCATACAAATTCTCTGATATCATTGGCGATCCGATAATCAGAGAGCGGTGGGAAAAGGTTCGACGTTATTTTTTCCTGCGTGAATCTACCTATGACATGAGCAATCGTTGTAATATCCGCTGTGAAGGGTGTTATTATTTTACCGGCGACAAGCAGTTTGCCGAGGAAAATACTGATGAAACCGCCTGGCGGAAACTGTTTGTATCGGAAAAAAAAAGGGGCATTACCTTTGTCGTTCTGGCAGGGGCTGAACCCTCGCTGGTGCCGCAACTGTGTGCGACCTGTTATGATGTTATTCCGCTTGGTGCTATTGCCACAAACGGCCTCAAACCGATCCCGCGGGAGATAGATTATCGAATCCATATCTCGGTATGGGGCAATGACCAGAGCAGCCTGACTATCCGCAAAGCCCCTGATATGCTGATCCGCCAGATGGCCAATTATCAGGATGACCCGAGAGCTGTCTTTGTCTATACCTTTACCCCCTTTAATATCGATGAAGCCTGGGAAGTGACCAGGCTGCTGGCGGAAAATGGACAGCAGATCACCTTTAATATGTTCTCTGCACCCGTCGGTTATGCCGGTCAGCTCTGTCACAGCCCTGCATCGCTGCAACAAACACGGGCAATGATGCACAAACTGCTGACTGCGTATCCGCAAACTGTGCTCTTTTCCACCTATAATATCGTTGCCCACACGGCAGAAAAGGGCTTGCATGATCTTTTTTCCTGTACCTATCCCCGGATGAATCCCTCGACGGATATTGGTCTTGGCCGATCTTTCAGGCAGTATCGTACCGATCTGCAGTGGAATCGTGACGCCGCCTGTTGCGTGCCGGATACCAATTGCGACGACTGCCGGCATTATGCCGCGGGGAGTGCCGTTGTCACCGCCAGGATGTACCGACATGCGACAGATCCCGTGACCTTTTCCGCCTGGCTCGACTATGTTGATACCTACCTTGCCGTCTGGGTCAGAGGATACGATAAAGGACCGAACCTTTGTGATTCCTTCATCACTCCGCCTATAAATAATTAGTAAGATTATGATAACAGTCAGTTCCCTTCTTGATGACCATTGGTTTGAGCGCTATAAAAAAATTTCCAGGCTCAATATCCGCAGTTCCATTTATGATGTGACCGATCGCTGTAACCTGCGTTGCAAAGGGTGTTTCTTTTTTTCCTCCGGCGAACATGAGGTGGCATCCGAGGAAAAAGACATCAATAAGTGGCATAGTTTTGTCGAAAAAGAGATGGAGCGCGGTGTCAATCTGGCGATTTTAATTGGTGGTGAACCAACGCTGTGCCTGGACCGGGTCGAGGCATTTTATAAACGGTTGCCGAGCTTTTGCGCCACCAATGGTCTGATCAAGGTGCCAAGAGACCGTTTTCCGGACATGATGGTCGGAATCTCATTGTGGGGCGACGTGGAAGACGAACAACTGCTGCGCGGCAAGGATACCTTTAAGATTTCCAGCGCTAACTATGCAGGTGACCCTCACGCCTATTATCTCTATACCATTACCCCCAAACAACTTGGCAAAATAGAGAAAATCATCTGTAAGATACGGGATGTCGGGCTGAAGGTGCATATGCAACTGCTGTCCAATGACGAGGACGTGGACGGTTTTTCCTGGCAACCTGACGAGCTGATCGCAGTGCGTGCGGAAATGGACGATATGCTGGACAAATATCCCCAGACAGTGATCTCCTCCAAGTACTACCACGAGATCATCACCACCGGTAAGATGCTCGGTCGGCCTTTCGGCTGGATGGAATGCCCTTCGGTGACGGAACCCATCGATAAGAGAGAACCCCGCCCCAAACGATTGACCAATTTCATCCGCTGGTCATCTGATCTGCAGACCATGCATCGCTGCTGTACCTCGGAAACCCGTGACTGTAAGACCTGCAAGGATGGTGCTGCCCATATGAGCTGGGTAATGGTCAACAAGCGGGCCCATATCAAGACGACCAAAGACCTGCAGAACTGGATAGAGGTTTACGAGATGTTTGCCAAGCTCTATCAATTTATCCCCTGGTAATCGACTAATGGGAGGAAAAGATGCGGTCATCGTTGGTTACGACGCCATTTCTCCCCTGGGCAGTGATCTGGACCGGCAATGGCAGCGCGCCCTTGCCGGAGAAAGTGGTATCGGACCGCTCAGCCGTTTTGCGCTTGCTGAAAATTTCCCCGTCCATATTGCCGGTCAGGTACCGGATATTGACGATGAAGACTATCCGTTTCTGTCGGCCCGCCATCAGGCGGCCTGGAGCTCTCCGGTCTTCAAATACTCCATGCTCTCTGTGGCCAGAGCGCTTAAAAGGAGCCGAATTGAGCTGACGCCCGATATTGCTCTTCGAACAGCCGTTACCTACAGCTCAGCAATTGGCGGGCTTGATGCGGTTCTGAGTGCGGACAGAAAACTGCAGGCGGAAAATAAACTGCCTTTGCCATATGTAAACCCTAACTCCTGCATCAATATGATCGGGGGCAAGATTGCCATTATGACCGGGGCCCAGGGGCCGATTACCTCGACCATTACCGCCTGCGCCACCGGCTTGACTTCGATGCTCGTCGGGGCCATGTTTCTTGCCCAGAACCGGGCTGATGTCGCTGTCTGCGGGGCAGTCGACTTTGCTCTAGTTGAACCTATTGTCGCCGGATTTCATACCATGAACGGTGCATACAATCCGGCCAAAGGTCGGGAAAACGATGCGCCGGAAACCGCCAGCAGGCCATTTTCCGTAGATCGTCGCGGCTTTGTTATTTCTGAAGGCGCAGGGGCGGTGATCCTTACCACCCGGGAATTTGCCGAGGCCCATGGTTTATCGTATCAGGCCGAAATAGCCGGCTGGGGCATGACCTCTGATGCCCATCATTTTGTCGCACCCTATTTTGCCACCATTAAAAAATGTATGCAGGATGCATTGACCGATGCAGCACTTTCGCCTGGCGATATCGCGGTGATCAACGCCCATGCGGCTTCAACCAAAGTAGGGGATAAGGTTGAATACGACGCCATAAAAGCTCTTTTCGGGGAGCGTTTGCCACCGGTCTGTGCCAACAAATCGCTTATCGGTCACGCGATGGGGGCCTCCAGTGCCATTGAAAGCATCTTTGCCTTACTTGGCATGGCGGACAATATGGTTCCTCCCACTATTAATTACACTGCCGATCCGGAAATAGAGATCGATTGTGTTGCCGAAGGCAAGCGCACTCTGGATCAGGAATTTGTCCTGAAAAATTCTTTCGGTTTTGGCGGTTGTAACGCCTGCGCAGTCTTTAAAAAGAGCAGATGAAATAATGAAAGCACCACAAAACAGAAGAGTCTTTGTCGTCGGTTATGACACAGCTACCGCGCTCGGCAATACCTTTGCCGCAACCTGGCAGGGTGCCGTAGCTGGGCGGGCCGGCTTTCGCCGACTGACCCGCTGCGAGACGCCAAGCCGGGCGAATGTGGTGGGCGAGATTCCCGATTGGGATCCCAATCAGTTATCATACGTCAACCGTAAAGAGGCCTCTCTGTGGAATGCTGCCTATGTGTTTCTGACCATGGAGGTTTGCCGGAGAGCCCTTTTGCATGCCGGGCTGGAGATAAATGATGAAACCGGTCCCAGGACCGGCTGTCTGATCGGCTCAGCTCTGAACGGTACCGATTCCTACCGGATTGCCATGGATAATTTTGTCAACAGGGGGCCGCTGAAGGTCAGTCCCTATCTGTTGCCCAATGTCTGCGCCAATCTGCCTGCCGGAAAGGCTGGAATGCTTCTGGGGTTTACCGGGCCTATTTTTTCTCCTCAGGGAGCCTGCGCCTCCGGCAATCATGCCATCGCTATCGGTTCGAGGATGATTCGCGACGGTGACTGTGATTTTGTCCTGGCCGGCGGCGTTGAAACGTGCCTTGTTCCGGAAATTATTCAAGGCTTTGCCAATATGCAGGCAACACTGAAAGTTGGCCCGACAGACCGGGCTGCGATTGACCCGACCCAGGCATCCAGGCCGTTTAGTGTCGACCGCCGGGGGTTTATACTCGCGGAAGGTGCCGGCGTCCTGCTGCTGGCAGCAGAAGATGCGGTCCATTCTCTTGGTCTCTGTCCAAAAGCAGAAGTTGCCGGTATCGGCTGGAACTCCGATGCCAATCACTTTACCCGGCCCAACAGCACGACTATTATCCGGGCCATGCACGACGCTATTGGTGATGCGGAAATTTCCGCAGCCGACATTGGGGCAGTGAATGCCCACGGCACCTCAACACCCACTGGGGATGGCACCGAAGTTGAGTGCCTGCGCGCCGTATTTGGCAAAGAAGTATCGAAAATACCGGTGTCGGCTAATAAATCCCAACTCGGCCATTCCCTTGGCGCCTCTGCGGCAATCGAGGCGGCGCTGGCAATCGAGGCCATGCGGCAGGGGATAGTGCTTCCTACCGTTAACCATATCGCCGATCCTGCATTCAGTGATATAGATGTGGTTCCCAATATTGCCCGCAAGCATGCCCATGAATTTGTTCTTTCTAATTCATTTGGCTTTGGTGGGACCAACTGCTGTATCGTTTTTCGAGGTATGTGACCCCGGTAGGTGAACAATAAGCCGGACTCTTTTTAGTACTCGCTTGACGGGTGCTCTTTTTAGTACCCCCTTGAGGGGTGTAAGTGCCTTGGTTGTTTATTGGAGTTGGTAATGTTATATATATTTCTATTTTATGTTTGTAATGATCTGCATTCAGGAGTAAGGCACTAATGCGTCCCAAACCATTTATCCCCGAATTTCTGGATAATCCCTGCTATGTCAGAGACAGTAACAGCGGCATAGTATGGCACCGTTCCGAGCTGCGCACCCTTTATGTCGATACCGATCGTTCCCAGGCCGTCTACCATGCCAATTATCTGAAATATTTTGAATTCGGCCGTGCATCGCTTATGCGCGAAGCCAAATATCCGTATAAAAAAATTGAAGAAAGCGGCTATGTCTATCCCATTATCAAAACAGAACTCAGCTATTACTCACCTCTTTTTTATGACGATTTGATCTATATTCATACCCGGCCCGCCAAACTGGAGATGGTTAAGGTGCAGTTTGATTATATCATCACCAAGGCGGAAAACGGTGAAATTTCCTGCACCGGTATGACCAGACACTGCGCGGTCAACGGTAATGGCCTCCCTGTTGAGATTGATCAAAAAACCATCAACCTCTGGGATGGGTTTCCCAGCTGATGGCCAACGGACGTATTCCTTGCATAATCGCGATTAAACCCTGGTTTCAGGATCACGCCTTAGGCGATAAGATAGTCCTGCCTGCGGTGGAGGCCATGCTTCAGCTGGCCGCACATGTGGCTGCAACCTATCCTGAAATCAATATCAAAGTCATGGAAGATGCCTGCTTTGCCAAATTTCTGGAGATTGCTCCTGACGCTGCTTCTTTGTCCACCCTGCTAGAATGTTCTGGCCATCCCGATGGTCGGGTGCAGGCGAAGCTGCTCAGTAAGAGCCAGTTCAAGGCAATGAGCAGGATCAAAGAACATTGCGAAATATTTTTCTCTAGAGCTGCAACAGACAGTACAAAGAATTCACCAAAGATACACTTTGCTTCCGTGCCACCGGCAGCTAGCAAAACCAAGATCAAGGTGGACTATCTTTACCGTGAGCTGGTGCCCTTTGGGCCGAATTACCGGACGCTGCAGGAGGCAGTATATCTTACTGAACATGAGGCCTGGGGACGGTTGCGAGCCCCCCGGTTCCCGCTCTTTCCAGTCGATCCGATACAAAAAATACTCGGTTCGCCGTTCCCGCTGGATGGTGCCCTGCATGCCGCCTGTGTGTTGGGCCAGCAGGCGGTTGATTTTGTGCCCTTTCCGGTGGGATTCAGGCGACGAACAGTACTTCGACCGACCCAGTCGGGTTCGTCTTACATTACCAGGGTCAGGCAAACTTCTCGTTCAGACGACGAGCTGATTTTTGATGTAGCTATCTGGGATGACGGCGGCCAGCTGTATGAAATAGTAGACGGCCTGAGGATGCGGGATGTAAGCAGTGTCTTGAAAAAAAATAGGCTCCTAGCTGTAGTCGGCCCAGGCGAGCAGCTTCTCCATGGAAACCCTGGTCAGCCAGCGCAAAATGATAAGCGAATAGACTGCCCCGGACAGATACATGCCAAAGAGAAAAACCATATGCGACAAGATATAGGTTAAAGGTCCACCAACCGCGACGATCCAGGGATTGTGGATCTGTATCGATAGAGCGCCAAGAGCGGCAATTGCCGGCCAGCCGATGACAAAACTAAATGCGATGGCAAAGACACCGATCAGGATCGTTGGGGTAGGTTTTTCTTTGAATGCAGACAGATCAGCCTGCTCGGCAATTGCCGAGCGCACATAATCGGTCATGCCGAATTGTAATATCTTATGCCTGATTATGCGAGTCATGGTGCAGTAGAGTAAAGGGTAAAAGCTGTTGATGATTACAACTGCAATATACAACAGAATAGCTATCAATCAAATGTAATAAACAAAAAAGAGCGTGAGTCGACCTATAATTATGCAGCCTGACAGCTGGGCCTTTTTCGATAAAATCTACTGCATTTCTCTTGAAACACGCACCGATAGAAGAGAGCAGGCCCGGCAGCAGTTTGCCGAGGTTGGTCTTTTGGGTCGGGTTGAGTTTGTTATTGTGGCAAAGCATCCGGAAAACCCGGAAAAGGGCATTTTTGAGTCGCATATGCATTGCCTGAACAAAGGACTTACTGCAAAAGCTCGAAATATGCTGATTTTTGAAGACGATGTTCTGTTCCAGAGGTTTGCTCCGGACACGTTACGCAACGTTTGCAATAACATGGAATGGATTCCTAACTGGAATGCGCTGTTTCTTGGCGGCATCACCGACGGCAGTTGCAAAACCAGGAAAAAGAACCTGGTTAAAATTACCTACCGCTGTCTGGCCCATGCCTATGCCCTGAATCGATCTTTTGCTCAAAAAATGGTCAAAGAGACGTGGAACGATATTCCCTTCGATGAATTATTGCGACGCCATAATGATGATTTTTATGCTTTATACCCCATGTGTGCCTTCCAGGGACCGGCAAGCTCAGATAACCGGACCTTCGTCATAGACCGGGTGCGGAGAATTTGTGGTGGGCTGCCATTTATCCAGAAGGCCAATGAATTTTATCAAAATAATAAAATGATACTGCAGGGGGGTGCTTTCTTCCTCCTGCTTGTGTTCGCTTCGCTGGTTTTTAAGGTATGGTAAAAGAAAAATGATCAATTACCGACTCCTCCTTATAGCTTCACTGCTGGTATTTGCTCTGGCCGGCATTGGATTGCTTCGTCTAGACTTCGATACCGATATAGTTCGCTCCCTGCCAACAGGAGATAAAGTCATTGCCGATGGTCTGGAAATATTTGAGCACCATCCTATCCATGATCAGATCGCTGTCGATGTCATGCTCAATATCGATGATCCGGATACCCTGGTAGAGGTTGGCACACTGCTTGAAAAAAAGATGCAGGACAGCGGGCTGTTCGCCCAGGTGGGTACCGCTGAATTTGGTGAGCTTCTTCCGGATATGGCCCTGTATGCCGCGCGAAACCTGCCTTTGCTGTTTTCTGAAGAAGAGCTGGCCCAAAAGGTAGCCCCTCTTCTGACTGCCAAACGGATCAAGACTCGTATACAAAAAATATATCAAGACCTGAACAGCATGGAGGGCATCGGGCAGGCCGAGTTTATTGGGCTCGATCCGCTTGGTTTAAAAGATCTGGTCCTGGCCAGACTGGCACCACTTGCTCCCTCTTTGAATACCAGGTTCTTTCGGGGTGCTCTGCTCTCTGCCGATGGACACCATCTGTTGGTTACCGCAAGACCGCTGACTGCAGGCACCGACACAAGTTTTGCCCGGAAAATTGCTGAGTTGATGGCCGAAAGTTCCCGTGTGATCAACGAAAAATATAATTCTTCAGGCCGACAGATAACCATTACCCCGGTCGGCGCTTACCGGGCCGCTCTGGATAATGAGCGTATCATCCGCCACGATGTACAACTGGCTTTGGTGTTGGCAACGGCAGGTGTCGCAATTCTTTTGCTTACGCTTTTTTCCCGGCCACTGATCGGCCTGTTGTCCCTTGTTCCAGCCCTTGCCGGGACAGGTGCCGCCCTGTTTGCCTATTCGCTGTTCCATTCATCGATCTCGATCATGGTGCTGGGTTTTGGCGGTGCGATAATCTCCATCACCGTTGATCATGGGATCGCCTATTTGCTTTTTCTCGATCGCAGTTACGAGACGAAAGGGCGAGACGCCTCCTTTGAGGTGCGCTCCATCGGTATTATGGCGGTCATTACCTCAATCGGTGCCTTTCTGATTCTTAGTTGTAGCGGATTTCCGATCTTTACTGAATTGGGTCAGTTCACCGCCCTGGGCATCTTTTTTTCTTTTCTTTTTATTCACTCGATTTTTCCACGAATTTTTCCAACTATGCCGCCGGGCAACGATCGTGTTCTGCCTCTTCGCGGTCTGGTCAACGCTCTCTATAATAGCGGCAAACCAGGATTCATAGCAGCAGTTTTGCTGGCGATTGGTCTGCTCTTTTTTGCCAGGCCGCAATTTGCGGTAAGTCTTGCCAGCATGAACACGGTGACGGAAGAAACCCTTGCCGCCGATGCTTTGTTTAGCAAAGTGTGGGGAAGTATCGGCGAACGGATTGTGCTGATGAACAAGGCGGGAGGTGTCGCAGAAATCCAGCAGGAGAACGATAAGTTGCTGGTAAAGATTGAAAAGGACATCGACAAAAATGTTTTGCAGGCCGCTTTTGTGCCCTCCATGATTTTTCCCGGGCCACAAAGAGGCGCACACAATCTGCAAGCCTGGCAAAATTTCTGGAGCGATGGCAGGGCTGCAGGTGTTAAGGAGGCTCTGAGGAGTGCAGGGACCGAACGTGGTTTTACCCCTGAAGCTTTTGCTGGGTTTTTCTCTCTGCTCGACCCTGCGTATGTAACAAGGAGCCGACCAATTCCAGAAAAATACTTTGACTTGTTGGGTATTTCCCATAATGTCAAAGAGTCTGGATTGCTGCAGTTTGTTACTTTGTTGCCTGGGAAAAATTATGACGGTGCAGACTTGCAGCAGGTGTATGGCAAGGATAGTAAAATATTCGATGCCTCTTTTTTTACCTCGCGCCTGGCGGATATTCTTTTTTCGACTTTTACAACCATGCTGGTCATTGTTGCGCTCAGTATGGTTGTGCTGCTGTCTTTTTTTTATTTGAGCTTGCAGCTTATGCTGCTTACGCTGCTTCCGGCTGTTTTTGCCTATATCTGTACTTTGGGAACCTTGAGGCTTTTACATCATCCTCTTGATATCCCATCGCTTATGTTGTCCGTTGTGATTCTTGGCATGGGCGTTGATTATGCAATTTTCTGCGTACGGGCCCACCAGCGATATCGTGTGGTGAGTCACCCCTCGTACGTTTTGGTTCGTGTTGCCGTTTTTATGTCAGGCACCTCGACGCTTATCGGTTTTGGGGTGCTTTGCTTTGCTGAACATGCGGTATTAAAAAGTGTTGGTATAACCTCTCTGCTCGGTATCGGCTATTCTTTGCTGGGAACGTTCCTGTTGCTTCCGCCTTTACTCGATCGATACCTTGCCCGGGAAATGCATAATAGCCTTACAGGATCGGAAAACAGGGACATTTTTCATCGAATTCGTGGTCGTTTCCGAACCCTGGAGGCGTATCCCAGGATGTTTGTCCGCTTCAAGTTGCAGTTAGATCCGATGTTCAAGGAGTTGCCGCGAATGTTAGCACAACAGAAAAACGTGACAACTATTATTGACATCGGCTGTGGTTATGGTGTGCCAGCCTGCTGGTGTCTGGAGTTTTTTGCACAAGCCGAAATCTATGGCATCGATCCCGATCCCGAAAGGGTGAGAGTGGCGGCCATCGGCACCGGCGACCGAGGTCGGATCACCGTCGGCTGGGCTCCTGATCTTCCCGTTGTTGCCCAGCCGGTTGATGTCGTTTTGCTTCTTGATATGCTCCACCACCTCGATGATGCAACCGTGTCGGCTCTCTTTACAAAAAGTTTTACGGCACTCGGGCATCAAGGTATCCTGGTGACCAGGTTTGTGGTTGTTCCAAATGGCCGTCCGACCTGGTCATGGCACCTGGAAGACCGGCGGATAAAAATATCCGGTAGACATCCCTGGTACCGTTCACTTGAAAAAGTAGCTCAATTGATGCAAAAAGCTGGGTTTACGATTACCGTGCAAGAGGTTTCAGCCGCTAATCCGGAACTGGTCTGGATCGTTGGCCGGGCTGATAAAGAGAGAACAGGTGCTGGACAATACGTCTAAAACATTTTTTTCTGTTGCGGAAAAAACCGGTGTGATCACACTCGGGTCGGCTGGTCTGCTCTTTTTCGTCAGCCCTTTCCTGGCAGCCGCACCCCTGGTGTTTTTCCTTGTCCTCTGTTGCTGTGCCCCCTTTTTCCCTCAATATGGTTTTTTCCTGCCGATTGTCAGTCGAGGGCAGGCAGGAATAGAGACTATTGCTCTTACCTTTGACGATGGTCCCTCGCCTGCGTCGACTCCGTTTTTGCTTGAACTGCTGGCGCAATACAAGCTGCATGCCACCTTTTTCATAGTAGGTGAAAAAGCAGCCAGATATCCCGATCTGATTACAGAAATCCTTGATAAGGGACATACCATAGGCAACCATTCCTGGAGTCACGATAATTTTTTAATGTTGCGAAGCTCGAAGACCGTCCAGAAAGATATCCATGCCACGCAGAGGATTTTACAGTCCTATGGAGTACAACCGCACGTTTTTCGTCCACCGGTTGGTATTACCAGTCCTCGTCTCGTTAAAGTATTGGCGGAGGAGGGCCTTGTTACGGTAACCTTCAGCTGTCGAGCTTTAGACCGGGGAAACCGAAATATTCACAACCTGGCTGGTAAAATCCTCGCTCGCCTGCAGCCGGGCGATATAATCATGCTCCATGATCTCCCGCCTCACCAGGAGATGTTAGTGGACTACTGGCAACAAGAACTCGATACTCTTTTGCATACCTTGGCACAGAATTATAACATCGTTGCGCTGGAGCAGGTCATTGGTCGCCCGGTGATGACGAGAAAGAACACCTCTTAAGGGGTATTGCATAGAATCCCGCGCTTTCGAGCGGGATCATAACAGAGAGTGTCCCTTTCGAAATCTCTCAGGTAGGAACAGACACAACCGAACAATACCGCAATCCTCTTGCAAATTTGTTTCTGCTTACAGTATAACGAGTCTGTAGCCGGTTCCTTTTTTACCGATCACCAGATAAATTAACGGGAAAAACTATGCCCCCTCACGTTGGCCGCCTTACAGAGAAAACAGCACGGATGGTCCAATATGGTAATGTCCGTTCTCTTCTGCTGAGTGTTTTTTTAGTCTGTGCTGCTGTTTTACCCGTTTTAGCCGATACAGGCGAATTTGACACATCCCTGGACAACTGGGCTTTTATAAGTGGCTATGGGCAGAGTTTTCCCGATTGGGGAGAAACCTCACAGCGAGTTGAAACCATTGATCTGATTCCCCGTTATAATCATCGTATCTTCGATGATATCGGCTCCGGCTGGTACCGGGGGTTTCATTCAGTGTTGCTGGAGTTGCCGGTTTCAGTTGTTGTCAGCCATGATGTCTCGGCTATGGTCGGCATTAATTTTCTCGCCTGCTATACCTTTACTGCAACTCAGCAATGGCAGCCTTATGTGTTTGGCGGCGGTGGACCGGTATACAATTTTGCCGATATCCCGGGGATGGGAGCCGACTTGAATGGCAATTATCAATTCGGCCTCGGTCTGAAAAAAAACTGGAAGACAGCGCATCAGCTGCTTTTTGAGCTGCGCTATCATCACATTTCCAATGCCGGCACTGAGGAGCCCAACGACCCCCTAAATTCACTTAAATTCTTGCTAGGTGTAACTTTTTAAAAATAACGCATGGACAAGCTGATTCAATCTACAGATAGCGGCATTACCGATGGCATAAAAATCGTCAGTTATGTTAAAGATATCCAGGGCAATCAGGAACTTGTTGCCGGTTCCATGTGGCATCCCGTGGATATCGTCAACCGGCAGGCCTGGGCCGAAATCGACAAGCACATTGCGGCAGCAGAAGCGAAGGTCGCCGCCGGGGAGGCGAGCTGCCTCCATTATTATATGACTGCCAATCAAATGAACATCAGTCTGCTGGCCAGTTATACCGGTCAGTCTCGCTGGATGGTTCGTCTGCATATGGTTCCGTTTTTTTTTCGTAGGTTGCGTGCCCGTACCTTACATAAATACGGGGATATTTTTAAGGTTTCTCTTGAAGACCTGCTGGAAGGAAGACTGCGACCACCTGTTTATCAGCAAAATGGCTATGAGGTTGGTCCTGGTGCCTGATTTTCCCCACACCCAGTCTGCCCACTGTGAGAGCGGTGTAGCTGCCAACCTGCTCCGTCATGAGGGGATCGAAATTTCCGAGGCCATGGCTTTTGGTATTGGCGGTGGTCTCTTTTTCGGCTATCTGCCTTTTGTCAGGCTCAATGGTCTGCCTCTGGTTACCTACCGATCTGCTGCCGGGCATATCTTAAAGAGGATAAGTAAGATTTCCGGTATCACCATGCATCTGCAAAAATTCCGGGACAAGGGACAGGCGATGGCTGCACTCGATGCCGCCCTTGATAAATCGATCCCGGTTGGACTGCAGACCGGTGTCTACTGGTTGCCCTATTTCCCCAGTGCTCTGCGCTTTCATTTCAATGCCCATAATCTCGTGGTCTATGGCAAAGAAGGCGATGATTACCTGATAAGCGATCCGGTCTTTCCGGGGCCGGTCCGTTGTCCTAAGGAAGATCTTGCAAGAGCCCGATTTGCCTCCGGAGCGCTCGCCCCGAAAGGAAAAATGTATTATCTGACTCAGGTTCCTGGTGATTTCAAACGACAGCCTCTTATCGTTGAGGGCATCAGGTCGGTCTGTAAAATGATGCTCGGCAGCCCTTTCCCCTTGATAGGTGTCAAGGGGATACGATTTTTAGCCAACCGACTGGAAAGATGGCCCGAGCGGCTGGGAAGAGAGAGTGCGGATCTGCATATAGGTCATGTCGTGCGCATGCAGGAAGAGATAGGTACCGGTGGTGGTGGTTTTCGTTTTATGTATGCCGCTTTTTTGCAGGACAGTGGTGATATCCTGCAGGATCAATCTTTACATGACTATGCATCGCTGCTGACTAAAGCAGGAGACAGCTGGCGGCAGTTCGCGGTTATGGCTGCCCGCATATGTAAAAATCGTGCGCGGCCTGAAGATACCTATCCGGCTATGGCAGAGCTGATTCGCCAATGCGGGGCACTGGAAGAAAACGTTTTCCGCCAGCTGGAAGGCTGGTTGAAAAAACAGCCATGAATGCCCCGAATCCTTCACTGTCGCCAAGCGAGTCCGGCGCCGCGCTTGTCGCCGATTCGCTGGTTAAACAGTATAAAAAAAGTAGTCGTCCCGCCTTGGATCATTTCAACCTGCAGATTGCTAAAGGAGAGTTTTTTGGGCTGCTTGGCACCAATGGTGCGGGAAAAACCACGGCTGTTTCGATCTTCAGCGGTTTTTTTCCTCCCGATAGCGGTAGTGTCTCTATTATGGGTATGGATTTTCGTCGACAACCGCATAAAATAAGGCAGATTTTAGGCTTGGTTCCGCAGGAGATTGCCCTGTATGACAAACTGTCAGCCCGGGAAAATCTAGCATTTTTTGGAAGACTGTATGGCTTTGGCGGTACATTGCTCGAAGCACGAATCGACCAGTGTTTACAGATTTCCGGGCTCACCGGGCAGGCGAAGCGACTGGTCGCCACCTACTCCGGGGGGATGAAACGACGCCTCAATCTTGCCGCCGGGCTGCTGCACGCGCCGCAAATCCTCTTTCTTGACGAACCGACCGTCGGTATTGATACCCAGTCCAGGCATTTGATCCATAAACAGCTGACAGCGCTTAACCAGGCTGGGACAACAATCCTTTATACTACCCACTATATGGAGGAGGCCCAGGAACTCTGCAGTCGGATAGGTATTATCGATGACGGTAAAATGATTCTGCAGGGGAGACCGGATAAACTTCTACAGCAGAGCGGCAGCCGTAATCTGGAGGCGCTTTTCTTGGATTTAACAGGGAAGCAGCTGCGGGATACCTAACCCCCGGTAAACGGGAAATAAGCCGGGGTAAGTGCCTTGGCGGTAGATTCAAGTTCCTGCTATTAAAAGTACTCTCAGCTTTATTGTTTTTTGACAGAGGTCTAGGAGTAAGGTACTAATGCGTAAATTACTCGTAACTATCGGCAAAGAAATCTTACTGCTTAAACGGGATCGTACCGGCTTATTGCTGCTGTTTCTTATGCCGGTGATTCTGGTAGTCGTGATTACCCTTGTCCAGGAAAATGTTATGGAACTCACCGGTCAGAAGAGCACCCGGCTGCTTCTTCTCGATCTGGATGGGGGAAAAATAGGTACAGTATTACGCGCTCGTCTGTCGGCTGGTCATATTGAAATCGTTGCCTGGGATACACTGCAGAAAAAGAGTGCTGTTCTCCAGGCCGCCGTCGCCGCCGGTGACTACCAGGTCGGGGTAATTATTCCGGAAAATTCTTCCCGAAAACTGCAAGAAAGCACAGAGCTTCTTTTCAGTGAGACTCGAGGGAGTGCGGTAATCAATGCACCTGGCAAGATTGCTGTGGAGGTATTTTTTGACCCGGGGATAATGCCCGGACTTCGTTCCGGTCTTACTGCCCAGTTGCATTTGGCGTTAGAGGCAATTGCCATGGAGACAAAACTGGCCATCCTCGAAAGTAAACTGGAAAAAATAGTTACAGAGCTTGGTATTACCAAAGGCGCTGGACCGGTGCCGGCAGCCGGACTCACGGCTCTTATCGACCAGCCGCTGTTTAGCTTGCAGGCAAGCCATGATACTGCCGGATCTACATTGACACCCTATAATCCTGTGCAGCAAAATGTTCCTGCCTGGGCGCTCTTTGGTATGTTCTTTACCGCTATACCCATAGCCGGTGCAATTCTGCAGGAACGAAAATCGGGCATCTGGATTCGTCTGGCCTCTCTACCTGTCTCGCATCTTCTCTTATTTGCCGGGAAGGTCACGGCGTATATGGGGGTCTGTCTGTGCCAGTTCCTGCTTATAGGGCTGATCGGTGCCTTTGTGTTTCCACATATCGGTCTTCCTGCGTTTGTTGTTGCTGGAAATTCGATTGCTGTGCTGCTTACTGTGCTCTTTTCCAGTCTTGCGGCCTGTGGTTTTGGCATATTGCTCGGTATGGCCTGCAAAACGTATGAGCAGGCATCTACTCTGGGGGCAACGGCTGTTGTTGCCGCTGCCGCCATCGGGGGAGTAATGGTACCGGTTTATGCCATGCCGCAGCCCTTGCAGGGACTGAGTATTATCTCGCCGTTGAATTGGGGCCTGACGGCCTTCCAGGACGTGTTGATGCGGGGATATGGTTGTGCCGCTATTGTCGATGACCTCGGCCGACTGATTGTTTTTTTTCTTCTGACCATCCTGTTTTCCTGGAAGCTGTCGAAAACATGAATAGAGCTATGTACCGTAGTAATATTAGTGACTTAGAAATAATTTTCTTGTGCTTCTTGCAAGAGAATTATTTCGTGAAGGAACTTATCCCGCAGAGCACGGGGACTAAAAAGAGTACCCGTCAAGCGAGTACTGAAAAGAGCACCCGACAAGCGAGTATTTAACGGAATACCCTCAAGGGGCATTAAAAAGAATCCCGCAAATATTTTTGGCGGGGTTAGCTAAACATCTTATTGAAATACTTATGGAACCTTTAGAACGAGAACTGCTTGAACTGATCTGTACAACCTGTAACTTCGATGATGTCGAAATGGACATGATTGATCGTGACGCCCCCTTGATCGGTCCGGAGTCGCCACTCGGTGCCGACTCTCTTGATGCGCTGGAAATTGCGGTAACCATTCAGCGGGAATATGGCGTCAGGATGGATGCGGAAAACACCAGCCGGACAGTTCTGCAATCCCTGGCGACGCTTGCTCGGTATATTACCACCAGTGAAGAGAACATTGAATAGAGAGTCTGAACATCCTGCTGGCTCTTTTGACTGCGCGCCACTCTGCCAGGAGTACTCTCCAATTGTTTGTTCTCAGCACCCCTCAAGGGGGTATTAAAAAGGATGGAAACTAAGAAGTGAACCACAACAATGAGCCATATACCTTTTGACCATCAACAGCTTCTCGAGCTCGCCGAAATGAAAATGCCTTTTGGCAAATACGCCGGACGACTGCTGATAGATCTGCCCGAACCCTACGTGGTATGGTTCGCCGGGAAAGGCTTCCCGGCAGGAAAATTGGGGCACATGCTGGCTATCGTCTATGAGATAAAGCTTAATGGGCTGGAGTATCTGTTTGAGCCGCTGAGAGGCAATAACCAGTAACGACTTCCTTTACGTTGCCGGATCAACAGCTGCTGCAAAGGGCTACCAGAGGTGTCACTGATTGATATATTGAAACGTTTTATCAGTATATTGGGGTTAGTAATACCTCTCGACTTTGGGGAAAAGGGAATTCTTTATGTGTGTTTGGGCGGCTCCTTGGAGCTACGCAACAACGGGAAAAGTCATTTAAACAACGTGTTCTTTCAAGGAGGAAGTACCCCATGCGAAACTTTACTTTCAAGGCTTTCAGCGCTGCAGTCATCCTGACTGCCTGCCTTTTCCCGGCGCTCGCTGTCAACTCTGCGCTTGGAAGCAAGAAAGCGGACTCAGTACTGCTGGTCCGAGATAATTTTGGTGTGCCGCACCTGGCGGCCAACTCGGCTCGTGAGCTTTTCTACGGGGTGGGGTATGCACACGCTGAGGACCGTTTGTGGCAGATGGAACTGTTGCGGCTCTTCGGCACCGGGACCGCCGCACCCATACTCGGTCAAGAGTTTGCCGAACAAGACTTCATCGCTCGCGCGTTCCTGCCAAGGAATAAGCTTAAGGAACAGGCGCAGAGCAGCCCGGAACCGACTAAATCCCTGGTCCAGGCATACGTAGTTGGCATCAACGCTTACATTCAAGAGGCGAGTGCTGAAGGAACGCTCCCGGTGGAGTTTCTTGTACCCGATAGTGAGCCCCCAGTTTACTGGAAGCCCGCAAATTGGACGCCCGCGGATGTCTATGCGGTGGCTGGTTTTGTCGGCCTGAGTTTCGGTGTTTTCGGTTTCGAGGATGACATAAATCATTCTGGCATGCTCGAGTACCTCACGGAGTACTATCAGAAGATGGGGGTTGATTCCTTCGAGGCCTTCGGCACAGCTTCTGAAATCTTCAGTGACCTCTACTGGCGGACCGAGAAAGACCCCCTTGTCTATCCGACCATTCCGGCCGGCGAATCTACGCCGGATACTTTGGCAGGCACCCCCGGCTCTCCGGGCACGGTCTCCGCGCTGGGTGAACTGGCAACGAAACTGCACGCCTCTCGTGACAAAGTGAAAAAAGCACTGGGCCTCACCCCTGGCCAACCTGCTAGTTACGGGGTGGCGATTGGATCAAAGCTCAGTGCCAAGGGAGCGCCTCTGCTGCTGGGTGCTCCTCAGGTGGGCTACTCTGCCCCCGGGCTGTTCCTCGAGTTCGGGATGACCGGCGCCGGGTTCAATATCAAGGGCGCTGGCGTGCCAGGTATGCCCTTTCCGGTGGTCGGTGCCGGCAGACGTCATGCCTGGACCCTGACCAGCGGGGTTAGCAAGGCTTCCTATACGTTCATTGACGCGTCTGATGGAGCCGACTATCTAGGCTGTCCAACCATTTCTGAGCCGTATAAGAGTGACATCATCTGCAATATAAATGGGCGACCGATCCTGGCGATCCTGCCTCAAGAGATAGGTGAGGGCAAGTACCTGTACACTGCACTGTCGGTCCAATCGCCACTGCCCGAGTACTTGGGTGAGACGGTAGACTCGCTCCGCCAGCTGGCGCAGGCCCGAAATCTGGGTAGCTTTGAGGATGCACTTCGCGGCTTGGCCTTCAATTTTAATATACTTTACGCGGATCGCCGAAACATTGCCTACTGGCATGTTGGCAAGATCCCTCAACCACCGTTCGGTTATGTGCCGCCATTGCCGCTATCCGGGGCTGATATTCCAGAATTACCGTACCTGTCTTTTGAGCAACTGCCGAAGGCGATCAATCCCGAACAGGGCTATTTGGTTAACTGGAATAATGTGCCGACATCAGACTGGTCGTACAGTCCCGGCGGTTTCCAGGGCCCGGTTTCACGGGCCGCTGAGCTAGCCGATCTGACGCAAGCTGCATTGAATGAAGGACCGGCGACGTTGCGGACCCTCAAGGCGATAGATCGCGAGGCCGCCACGATTTCTTCGGTGCCCAAAGGGAAACGTTTCAATGTGCCGGCAGCATTTGCCGACATCGTTCTCGATGCGGTCAAGCCGGGTGGGGATGCGCGCCTTCGCAAGGCTGTCAAGAAGATAAGGGTTTGGGACAGGCGGAGTGTCGATGAGAATAACGATGGTGACTACGACGACCCGGCTGTCACTCTCTTCCAAGAATGGTGGACCCAGCTCTATAACATTGTTCTAAAAGATGATCTAGGGCCTGGTTTCGGCGATTACCTGAATGACTTCGAGGACCAGGTGATTGTATCAAACCTGCTCTATCGGTTGTTTGAGAAGAAACCAGCGTTGCCACTGAACCATGATTACCTGGAGGGTGAGACCACAAAGACTGTGGCGACGAAGGCGTTGGAAGCTGCCCTGGATATTCTAGGTGATGATTGGGAAACAAAGCTTACACCGGTGGCGCAACAGGATTGGGCGCCGCAGGGGGTGGGCACCGTTCCCGACACGCCATTTGCCAACCGGGGATCCTATGTTCAGCTCAGCGCCATGCGTCGGCTGTCGCCTGCGAGGATCCTTAACATCTTGCCTCCCGGTCAGAGTGGTGATTATCGCAGTCCGCATTTCGCGGACCAACTGCCGTTGTACGCAGGCTTCAAATACAAACAGATGAACCGAAGCCTTCGGGATGCCATTCGCAATCGCGAATCCGTTCGCCGTCTGGTGATCGATCAATAAGGGGTTCTTCCACATGTAGGAGAGTAATAAAGTATCATACTGAGCTCTCGTTCAGGAAACTGGTCACCAGAAAGATTTTCTGATAGAATCTTAATTCTAGCATGCTCCATTTACAGCTGGTCTTCTGGGAAGAAAATTGAAATTTTAAGGTGCCAGACTACCCCTTTTGGGCACGTTTCATTGGCGTGATCACGTACGAACTGATCAGGAAATACCTCAAGTTGCAATTAGTCTGAAATTGTTAAGATTGCCAATAAACATATCTTTGGAAGGGGTGGATACCTCTCAAGGATAGTACAGGGATCGTTTGCTCAATTCCGGCCGACTCCCTTTTATCAATTCCTGCTCCTCCTAACGACCCTTCTTGGCCTCTTTCCGTAGCAGATTTTTCACCTTGCGGCTTGTTCAATTTTTCGGGACCACGAAGTGTCAGTTCCCTTTACATAATGTAAACAAGTTTATCAGTGTTCTCTCAGCATGATTATTCACCATTGAACAATGATAAAGAATTGCACTGCAGATGGGTCTGCTGCAGGACGCGATGGGCAAGACGTTATCGAGAGGCATGAGATGCTGTCCTAGACAGTTTCTCTTGTTAAGAGGCTTTTCGTGGCACGTTAATTGCTAGTTTTTCAATACCTCGGTTGCTCTGGACCGTTATGAAACTTTTTCCGACTCCAATATGGAGTCAAGCAGGCTTGGAGCAAATAGATTCTGACCTTCCACTGGATCTTCTGATAAAGGCAGAATAAATTTTCAGGATTAGATGTCCAGTATGACCTCGAAAAAAAATCAGATACTGTCCCGTTTCCTTACTCAGCTTAAACTTGAGAGAATAGCAATAGGACAAGATGCAGTCAGCTCATTTCAGCGGATTGTTTTGTGTTTGGAATAGGTTCGCATTTTAGACAACGACTTAAATAGGGTCAAAGACAACAGTGTCTTCGCCGAGTTGTTCAGCATTGGTTACTCGAATGTCAATTGCTCAAATTCTATCATGGATAATAGATGAAATCGGTTACGTCTGCCCTAGTATCTCATGTACCTTCTTGTAAAATCAGCGGTCGATTAATCCCCGCTTATGATTTTTTACCGCAGTTAAAAAACCTCTGTCTCTCCCTTGGATTCAACAACCCTATTATTTCAAGATCGGCCAAATTGGTGCCACATCCCCAAAAAAGTTTGAGCGGGATTTCACCTGGATCTTTCTCTGGACCTCATGAAATATTGGACCAACGTGATCACATTATAATTTTATCGACCATGGTTCCATATGATCAGAGCTGGGGTGGATTTAGTGGATTACCAGGCCAGCATTTTGGCGAAAAGCTTGGTGCTGGAATAGGAGTAACGCCATCGGATTTCATCCTCCCATATTTAAAACGGTATCAATTTGCTCAGACGCATATGCGCCTGGGCTGCGATAGCACAGGTAAATTTCTTGTGACTTTGCCCGAATCTCTGCTCTCGAGCGATGAAGGTGATGATGGCATTACTCTGAGAGTAATCGTTGAGAAAATTGCCGAGCCCAACATGAAAGGGCAGCTAGATCCCCTCGTTGTCTCAGGTTCTTTTGTCACGTTTCCATTGGCAGTCCATTTACGAGAATCAATGGATGATAAAAAAATTTCATGGCAACCTGGGCGATTCATTCCAATCGGCGAACACCTCACCCCAGAGTTGTTTCACTTTCTTTCTCCATCAGCGCCGGACTCAAATGCAAGCCCCTTTTCGACAATGTTGTTGCCAATGATGCCTTGGATCGTTACCCATAGAACACCTTACCTTGCAGCCACACTCATCCACTTGCAAACCAACTTTTTGAGAGAACACGAGACATTTGTCGCAACTGGTCCAAATGATCTCCGGAATCTCCTGTGTGTAGCCGGACTGGACATTGACATGAGGGGATTTAGAGGAAGAAAAGAGCACTATTTTGTGCCATGGCAGGCATGCTGGAAACGTCATGGATACTGCTACGACAATATTTATCCCTTGCTCCAGGACGATCTGTTCGTCGCCTTGATGAATTTTAACAGGGTTGAGACGGATGCTGAAAATTGCAGCCTGTATTCGTGAAAGATTATTCGTCCCGGCAGAGAGCGTAGGTTCTGGCAGGCATCAGGCAGTGGGCAGTGGACAACGGATGATTTTGCTAAGCATATTTCACGGAGGCACCCTAATCCTTAATAAGGGTTGCAGTCCTCCCCCGTTGGCACAAGTTCTTTTTAGCTTGGGCAAGAAATCTGTACCAAATCTTCAGTTGAATTATGATCGGATTCTGATATGCCCATAGTTATTGCACAAACGGCGTTGTTGGCAACATTGCTCTCGGCAATTGTGCCGCTTCTTTTTCTTCAACGACCACATCTCCAGAGCCGGCTGTCTTTTCTTCTGCTCGGGATTGCCGGCCTGGCCGCCTCCTGGGGCGGAGGAATGGCCTTGCTGTTACGCACGACTGAGCAGATTATCCTGCCCATCGGACTCCCCTGGTTGCATGTGTCTTTACGTCTTGATCCGCTTTCTGGATTTTTTCTCTTTATCGTCGGATTTATAACCTTTATCGCTGCCTGTTACGGCCCTGTTTATATTCGCGAGTATATCGGAGGACACCTCAGTATCGGTACCCTGACCTTGTTCACGGGATTGTTTGTTGGCGGCATGTTTCTGGTGCTGTTGGCCGCCGATGCCTTCTCCTTTATGTTCGCCTGGGAATTGATGTCCGTCGCCAGCTATTTCCTTGTCGTTTTTCAGCATCACCACCCGGAAAACCGTCGGGCTGCCTTTATCTACCTGCTGATGGCGGTGGTAGGCGGTGCATTTTTGTTTCTTGCCTACGGTGTTCTTGCCGGTTTTTCCGACGGTTTTAGCTTTGCCGCCATGAAGGCTGCCAAACTGAGCCCTCTCTGGGCGTCCATTGCCTTTAGCCTTGCCTTTGTCGGCTTTGGCTTAAAAGCCGGTATTGTTCCCCTTCATGTCTGGCTGCCACTCGCCCACCCGGTGGCCCCTTCGCATATCTCTGCCCTGATGTCCGGGGTGATGCTCAAAGTCGCCGTCTATGGTTTCATCCGTTTTGTCTACGACCTGTTAGGAGGTATTACCTGGCAGTGGGGTGTTGCTGTCCTGTTGGTCGGCTCTGCTTCAGCTGTTTTGGGGGTATTGTACGCCCTGATGCAGCACGATCTCAAGCGTTTGCTTGCCTATCACAGTGTTGAGAATATCGGCATTATTTACATAGGCCTTGGACTTTCGATGATTTTTTATGCTACCCATCATCTTGAAATTGCCGCTTTGGCCTTAATCGCGGCCCTCTATCATTGCTTGAACCATGCCCTTTTCAAGAGCTTGCTCTTTCTAGGCGCCGGTGCCGTTCTGCAGCAGACCCGTCAGCATAACATGGAAAAGATGGGTGGACTGATCAAAAAAATGCCGGTCACCGCGCTCTGCTTTCTAGTCGGCTGTATCAGTATTTCCGCCCTTCCGCCATTTAACGGCTTCGTCTCGGAATGGTTGACTTTTCAGGCCGCATTACAAGCGACGATCTTAAATAGCGGAATCCTCGGGGCTCTGATTCCTGTTGCCGCGGCAATGCTTGCCCTAACAGGGGCGTTGGCGTCAGCCTGTTTCGTCAAAGTGTATGGCGTGATTTTCCTTGGCCGTCCTCGCAGTCCGGAAATTGAAGAGGCGAGAGACCCCTCTTTCGGCATGCAATTCAGCCAAATAATTCTTGCCGTCTGCTGTCTGGGCTTTGGTATTTTTCCCACCTGGGTGGTCAGGGCGATTAATGGCATTCCTGAAAGCCTTATGGGCATTGGTTTGTCGAGCACTACCGACAAGGGTTGGTTATGGCTAACCCCAGTAAGTTCCCAGACCGCCTCCTATGGAGCGCCTGCGGTTTTGTTCGGAATTCTGGTGTGTTGGCTCATTGTCTTTGTGTTTCTCCATCCGCTCCGGCGTGACAATCGTATCCGAATTGCCCCTGCCTGGGATTGCGGCTTTGGATCGCTGAATTCACGTATGCAATACACCGCATCTGCGTTTGCCATGCCAATTCGCCGCATCTTTTCTTTTGTATGGCTGATCTTTGAAAAGGTTGAGCCGGACGCCGAAGGTAAAGGAGCGCGCTATACTCTGAGGATAGACGACCGACTGTGGCTGTTGCTCTACGTTCCCTTAGGAAAATTCATGCTGAAAATTGCGGAGAGAACCTCTCGCATCCAGGGAGGAAATCTTCGGGTGTATCTCTGCTACTCCTTTTTTACCTTGTTGTTTCTTCTGTGGGTGATCGTATGATAGGGTGGATCTGGGTGATAGTAAAGACCCTCTGTGTTGTCCTGGCTTCTCCCCTTATGGCCGGTTGGGTCAAGTGGCTGAAATGCAGACTTCAGAACAGGCAGGGGCCTGCACCCTGGCAACCATATAAAGATTTGCTGCGGCTTTCGCGAAAACATGTGGTCCTGGCGGATACGGCATCTCCAATATTTCGGGTGGCCCCATATATTGTTTTCAGTGTCACCATCCTCGCGGTTTCGATTATCCCGGTAGTAACCGTCCAGATGCCGGTTGCAGCTCTGGCTGATGTTATTGCCCTTGTCGGTCTTTTGGCCCTCGGCCGCTTTTTTCTTTCACTGGCAGGTATGGATGTCGGCACGGCCTTCGGGGGGATGGGGTCTTCCCGTGAAGTGACGATCTCTTCTCTCGCCGAGCCCGCGCTGCTGATGGCCTTCTTTACCCTCGCCATGAACGTCTCCAGCACCAACCTCTCGACGGTCATATCGCAACTTACCCAAAGGGAATTAACCTTGTATCCATCGCTCATCTTCTCATCGATGGGCCTGATCCTCGTGGCAATAGCCGAGACAGGACGCATCCCCATCGACAATCCGTCAACACATCTCGAGCTGACCATGATCCATGAGGCGATGATTCTGGAATACAGCGGGCGCCACCTGGCCTTGATGGAATGGGCTGCAATGCTGAAGCTCACCCTCTACTCCCTGTTGATCGTGAATCTGATAGTGCCATACGGAATAGCCCTGACCCTTATTCCAAGCGATCTAGGATTTGCCGCACTGATTGTTATCGGTAAATTACTCGCTTGGGGGGTGATACTTGCCATTTCCGAAACACTCCAGGCCAAGATGCGACTGTTCCGTGCACCGCAATTCCTGGGTCTGGCCTTTATCCTGACCTTGCTTGGCATGATGAGTCATATTATTCTTGAGGTGCAGTGACATGTTGATAGCTACTTTATCCCTCCCCGAGCAGTTGGTACTGACCCTGGCTGCCTTGATTTTGCTGTCTTCATTCCTCCTTTTGGCCCAGGTCCGTCTTGACAGTCTGATCAACACCTTTGCCCTGCAGGGACTGTTGATATTTTTTGCAACCGTACTCATGGCCTTTATCGCCGGCAAATATCACCTGCTCATCTCTGCCGCCTTAACCTTAATTCTCAAGGTGTTTTTTATACCGGGGCAATTACGCAAGCTGGTCATTCGCCTGAATATCCGTCGCGAGGTAGAAGTCATCGGTAACCCTTCACTGATCATGCTTTTTGCCGCGGGCCTGGTACTGTTCAGCTACTATGTAGCCCTTCCTATCCGCGAACTGTCCCTGTTATCGACCCGTAACACCATCGCCATATCCCTGGCGGTAGTGTTGATTGGGATGTTGATCATTATTTCCCGTCGCAAGGCGGTCGCCCAGGTTGTCGGCTTTATGTCCATGGAAAACGGATTATTTTTCGCAGCAGTGGTATCCACCAATGGCATGCCGATGGTTGTTGAGCTGGGAATTGCCTTTGATGTGCTCGTCGCCGCCATTCTGTTCGGGGTGTTTTTCTTTCATATTCGAGCAGAAATCGGCAGTCTCGATATCGATCGTCTCAACCATCTGACCGAGGTCGAAAAATGAACGCCCTTAGCGCCACCTTATCTTTGTCTCTTGCAGGCATGATCATCCTGGCCTTTATCGGCCACCGGCGTTCGGCAAAAACCGTCAATCTGCTTCTTTGTACAGCCACCTTCTGCACCGCCCTGCTGCTGGCCATCTCTGTTTTTCGGCAGGGTCCTATTCTTTCCAGCAATAAACTTTTTTACATCGACTGCTTCAATGTCTATCTCATTTTACTCAATGCCTTCGTCGGCATGACAACTGCTATTTTTTCCGGACCGTATATGGAGCATGAACTGGCCATCGGCCGGGTCGATGACCGGAAGATGAGACTCTACTACTCGATGTATCAAGGTTTCCTCTTTACCATGTTGTTGGCCTTGTCGACCAATAATCTCGGGATACTCTGGGTGGCGGTCGAGGGGGCTACTCTGGCGACGGTGCTATTGGTCAGTCTGTATCGAACCCATGAATCCATCGAGGCCGGGTGGAAGTATTTCATTATCTGCGGGGTGGGTATTTCCCAGGCGCTGTTTGGTACTATCCTGGTCTATTTTGCGGCAGTAAGGATTATCCCCGCCCCTGAAGAGGGGTTGCTCTGGACGGTTTTGCAGCAACATGCTGCGCGGATGGATGGCGGAGTGCTGTCTCTGGCATTTGTTTTTCTTCTTGTCGGTTACGGTACCAAGGTCGGCCTGGTGCCTTTACATAACTGGCTACCTGATGCCCACTCCGAGGGGCCGACACCGATGTCCGCCATTCTCTCGGGATTGTTGCTGAATATCGCTCTCTATGCCGTGGTTCGCTTTAAAATGCTGGTTGATCCAGCCCTTGGCAACCATCTGGCCGGCAACCTAATGATGGGGTTCGGCATGCTTTCTTTCTCCGTGGCCAGTCTTTTGCTGCATCGCCAAAATGATATCAAACGGATGTTCAGCTATTCGTCGATTGAACATATGGGCCTTATGACCTTTGCTTTCGGTGTTGGTGGTCCGCTGGCGACTTTTGGCGCATTGCTGCATATGATTGTCCATTCGCTGACCAAGTCGGCAATATTTATCACGGTCGGCCACGCCACCCACATTGCCGGTACGCAAACGATGATTCAAATACGTGGTCTGATCCGTACCCAACCCTTTGTCGGGTGGGGGCTTCTCATCGGCACCTGCGCCATTGCCGGATTTCCTCCTTTTGGCGTATTCACCAGCGAATTTCTGCTTTTTACCGCGACCATCAAAAGCTACCCATGGCTGGCGCCACCCCTGGTTTTAGGTCTTTCGGTCGCTTTCGCCGGATTGTTTAGATATCTCCAGCCCATGGTCTTTGGGGAACCAACCGCGGAGCAAAAACCCGTTGTTGCCAACATGTGGCCGGTTTTCATCCATCTCGCTCTGGTATTATGGCTCGGTATCTCCATTCCGACGGTTTTAGCGCAGTGGCTCAATCAGGCGACTATCATGTTGGTCGGGAAGGGGGTTTTATGATCAGTCAGGCTCGTCTGGGATGGCAGTGCCTTTCTCCGGACATCACTTCCCTTGTGGGCTTGCTTGAGCAAGCCGGGATACCAATCAGGAAGGAAGCTCTAATAAAAGGACCGGCCAAGGCCGTAGCGATAGATGCCGTTTTTTGGGCCAAGGCGGCGGCTGTGGCGGCGGCAAACCGTGTCCGCTGGAGCGCCGTATGGGGCGAACACCGACCTCCGCAGATCCACATTTTTGCAGCCCTGGCGGGCAGGGACGGCCATCTTCTGCTGCACACAACCGTATCCGACCGACAAGGTGAACTACCCTCACAGACGCCCTTTTTCCCGGCAGCCAACCGACCTGAAAGGTATCTCCACGACATGTTCGGGGTCCATTTCTTCGATCATCCGGATCAGCGCCGTTGGATGCGACATCAGGCGTGGCGCGAGGATCAATATCCGTTATGCAAAACGTTCCCACGGGCCGGGACGCCACAGGATATGACACCTCCTGATTGCCACTATCCATTTTTTTCGGTCGAAGGCGAAGGTGTCTATGAGATTCCAGTTGGTCCGGTTCATGCCGGGATTATCGAACCCGGCCATTTCCGCTTTCATGCAATGGGTGAGGATATCCTCAGCCTTGAGGCACATCTTGGTTATGTCCACAAAGGAATTGAGAAATGTGCGGAAGGACGCGATATCTGGGGGCTTGTCCGCCTGGCAGCACGAGTGTCAGGAGACAGTACTGTGGCACATGCCTGGGCGGCTTGCCAGGCATGTGAATCTGCCATCGGCATCACCCCACCTCGGCGGGCTCTGGTAATACGGGCGATCCTCGCGGAAAGAGAAAGAATCGCCAATCATCTTGGTGATATTGGAGCTTGCTGTAACGATGTGGGCTTTGCTTTTGCCCAGGTGCAGTGCAGTCGATTGCGTGAACTTTGGCAACGACAGAACAGTGCCGTCTTCGGCCATCGGTTGTTGATGGATATTATTGTTCCAGGCGGGGTGAATAGTGACCTTAACGCTGGACAAGTCGAGCTGCTCAATAAGGCTGTTGAGCAATTGCGTCACGAATTGCGGGACTTCCTTCCTCTGCTCTATGAATATCCTTCACTTCAGGACCGCTTGCGTAATACCGGCGTGTTGTCTCTTAAAAAGGCAAGAAGCCTTGGTGTCCTTGGATACCTCGCCAAAGCCAGTGGAGAATGCTGGGACCTTCGGCGAAATGCGCCCTACGCCCCGTATGAGGACCTGGTTATCACCGTCCCCCACTCTTTGGAAGGAGATGCCTCCGGTCGGTTGCGAATAAGGGGCGACGAAATCCTCGTCTCTCTCGATCTGCTTGAAGAAATGTTAAAAAAACTGCCGTCCGGTGAGATAGGCATGGAGGTTCCGGCCGTTAAAGGAGATTGTAGCGGCATCGGCTTCACAGAGGGCTGGCGCGGAGAAATACTCGCCTATGTTCACTTGGATACCACCGGTACCGTTTCCAGGTATTTCCCCCGCGATCCCAGTTGGCTCAATTGGCCTGCCCTTGAGGTTCTGATCGAAGGGGAGATCGTACCTGATTTTCCATTATGCAACAAATCTGTAAACGGATCATATTCCGGCCATGACCTATAGCCCTATATGGGAAGCGATGCAAGCCTGCGCCGGCAATGCACCAGTCAATGTGACAACTGAAATCATGTTATGTTGACCGAAACTTTTAGCCACCTCGAGCCTTCCAGGTAAAAAATATGTTCAATGTTCTTGGTAAAATCTTCAAGACAGGATGTTTGACGGAGAAATTCACTCCGCATGACAGTACAGCTATGCAACTCGGCTCGGCGTGCCACAAAGAGATAACCCGCATTTTCGGGAGAAGCCTGGCGATCAGAATGGTCGATGCCGGCTCCTGTAACGGCTGCGAACTGGAAATGCATGCTTTAAATAACAGTTTTTACGATATAGAACGGTTTGGTATTCATTTTGTTGCTTCGCCACGCCATGCCGATCTTCTTTTGGTCACGGGTCCGGTTTCAAGGCATATGCAGGCTGCACTCAAAGGTACCTACGATGCCACACCCGATCCGAAACTGGTTATCGCTATGGGCGACTGCGGGGTGGATGGAGGAGAATTCGGTGTTTCCTATGCCAGTTGCGGCGCTGTTGCCAATGTCATCCCGGTAGATGCAGTTATTGGTGGATGCCCTCCGAGCCCACTGCAACTTCTCCAGGGCATTTTAGGACTGCTTGGCCGATGCTGAGGTCGGTGAGTTATCTGGAAAGAACTCTGACGGGAGCAGGTTCGTTTTTTTTCTGAAAAATACTTTTGATGGGAACTCACTCCGGTTCAGGTTAGACAGTTAATATTGCCAAATCCTAGGTGACGTGGCCGTGATGATTAAATTATTACCACTACGCCGTGGCAGTAGCATCTTGTGTGATGACTGATGGTCTGAAGTTGTTCAGGAGGCTGTTCCTGATTAACCTGCCAATCTTCCCAGAAACTCAGCAACCGTTTTCATGCCCTTATTGAATTGGTCGAGACTGAATTTCTCATTGGGGGCGTGGATGGTATCATCTGGCAGTCCAAAGCCCATTAAAACCACGGGAGTTTTCAGGATCGTATCAAAAAGTGCGGCGATGGGAATAGAGCCACCCTCTCGCATAAATACCGGTGGGACACCATAGACAGCCTCGAGGGCCTTGGCAGCTGCTTGAATAGAGTGGCTATCGGGATGGATATAAAAACCTTTTCCCGAATGGAGATTGGTGAGTTGAACCCGATGTCCGGCCGGCATGTTGTGCCGGACCGCTTTTTCAAGCCAGCTGAAGACCTTGTTCGGTTCAAGATCCGGGGGCAGACGTAAACTCACTTTGGCTGTAGCTGTTGCCGGGATAACTGTTTTGGCGCCTTCAGCGGTAAAACCGCCACGAATCCCATGGATTTCCAGGGTCGGTCGTGCACCGAGTCGCTCCAAGGGAGGATACTCTTTTTCGCCCACCAGCTCTGTCACTCCCATTTCGGTGCAGAGAGCTTTTTCGATGTTCAGAGGATCTTCCTTGAAAAAACGTTTTTCTGTAGCTGAAGGAGAAGTGATGGCTGCGGCAAGTTCTGGAATCTGGATGACTCCATCCTCACCCTTTAAGCGGCTGAGTAAAATACAGAGGGCGTGGATCGGGTTGGGTGCCACGCCGCCGTAACTGCCGGAATGGAGATCGGTTTTGGCTCCGAATACGGTTATTTCGGTATAGATGATACCCCGGAGGCTGGTGACCAGCGATGGTTGCTCCGGGTGCACCATATGGGTGTCGCAGATCAGGGCTGCATCGGCCTGGAGAAGTTCTGGGTTGTCCTGCACATATTTGGTAACCGAGGCGCCGCCAGCTTCTTCTTCGCCTTCAAGAAGGATCTTGATGTTTATCGGCAGGGCGCCATCTACTTCGACCCAGGCTTCCAGAGCGGCGAGTACAAGCATGACCTGGGCTTTGTCATCGCTTGCCCCGCGACAATATATGTTCCCGTCGCGAATAGTTGGTTCAAAAGGTGGGGTGTGCCATTCATCGATCGGGTCAACCGGTTGCACATCGTAGTGTCCATAAATGAGCAGGGTAGGTTGCTTGTCATCCACCGGCCACTCCGCATAGACGAGTGGATGTCCCTTGGTCGGAATGGTCTTAACTTCGGGAAAACCGATTGCCAGCAGCCTGTCCCGGGCCCAGTCGGCCGCCTTGGCCACATCGCCTTTATGTTCGGAGAGAGTGCTGATGCTGGGTATTGCCAGCCATTGCCGTAATTGCTCGATAAAACGGGTACGATTCTCATCCAGATAAGTGTTGCGTGTCGCCGCCTCAGCCATGGTTCTCTTCCTTTGCAAAATTATATTTGATGATCCCGCTGCATGAATCTGGCCTTGCCTTTGCACACGATTTTGTCACCGATACGGATGTACGACTTGACATGGTAGAGCGGCGGCAGTGACGAGTCAATCCAGGCCTTAATATCCAGAGTGCCGTCGCAATCGACCTGTTCGAGGTAACGAACCGTCAGTTCACCTGTCACCGCTTCGATATCCTGGTGTAAAAGGCATTGGGCCATGGCCGTATCAAGCAGGGCTGAGAGAACACCACCATGCATAATACCGGTGTAACCCTGGAGGTTGCTGTTGCCGGTAAATGTTGTTGATACGGCACCATCGTCGTTTTTTTTGAATTTCAGGCCAAAAGAAAAGGGATTGTCCTGCCCGCACATGAGACAAAAACGGTGGCTTGCTTGGGCAATTGGGGAGTCAGTTTGTTCCATGGTAGTCTGGTTGGATGATGTTTTAATATGGTAAAAGTGGATCTGCTCGTCTAAATGTATTTTACATTTGATGTAGCAATTAAAGTATTTTCTTTAACTGTCGTCTTGACACAATAAGAATAGTGGTCAAATATAGCATATGCACAAATTGTGTCTATCCCTCTTTTTCCTCCGGTAAACGGGAAATAGGCAGGGATTCTTTGCAATGCCCTTGAGGAGATACTGAACAGTATACCCAAGGGTGAAAAATTATGTGGAAATTTCTGTTGCAGATCACCAAAAATATCGTCTCTGCCATTCCTCAGTTTAAGCTGGGGAACTTTTGACGCATTGATTGGGTCAAAAATTGGCGCAATCGCCGGGGTGATCATTGTATAACTTGTTAATGAATTCAAGATTTCACTCTAGGAGAACTCTATGAAATGGATGCAGTTTTTTACCCCGGTCTCTTCCATTACCTGGAAAGAGGCGCATCAGCTTGTCGAGGCGACGCCTGATCGTGCTGTCGTTTTTCTCGATGTCCGGCAACCAAAAGAATATGCCCAAGGCCATCTACCGGGAGCAAAACTCGTCCCGCTCGGGGACCTGGATAAGCGGTTGGACGAACTTGGCAAAGACCAGCCTATTGTTATTTACTGAGCCAGTGGGGGACGTAGCCGGGTTGCTGCGCAGATGCTCTTAGGAAAAGGTTTTAGTAAAGTGTATAATTTGACTGGTGGGATCAAGGCCTGGAATAAAGAGGTTGCAGTCGGAGCCGAAGAGACCGGACTGCATCTTTTCACCAGCACGGAGAGTCCCGAAGAGGCGGTTATTGTCGGCTATGCTCTGGAAGTGGGGCTGCAGGAGTTTTATCTTTCCATGCAGTCAAAAACTTCAAGGGAATCGACAAAAGCACTTTTTGGCAAGCTGGCGGATATTGAAATCCTGCATCAACAGCGATTGGTGGAACTGTATCAGGATATGACCGGATCAACCACGACTGTGGCTGAATTCAGTGATAAAATTGTCGAACCGGCTATGGAAGGTGGTCTGAGCACTAGAGAATATCTCCAGCTCTACAATATCGATTATGATTCGGAACTGGAAGTGCTTGGCATGGCTCTGGCCATTGAGGCCCAGGCGCTTGATCTTTATTTACGGGCAGGGCAGCGAAGCGATAACAAGAAAACGCAGAAAATTCTGCTGCAGATTGCCGATGAAGAGCGCAGTCATATTGCCCGGTTGAGCAGCTATATCGATCAACAACAGGATTTGACATGACCTCTACATAAAGTTTATAGAGAGCTTGCAGCGCTATGATTCTGTTATGAATGCGGGACGGAGTATGTGCTTACTGCAAAAGATCGGGTGAAGCTCACCATGCTTGAAGCTGACCTCGATCCGGATGACTCCTATGGCCAGGTCAGATCCATTGTTTTTTGCGGAAATAGAGAAACTGCACGAAGCAGACGCCGAGAAGCAGTCCGATTACGATCAAAAAAGCCCACCGGTTCGATGCCCCCGGGATGCCGCCAACATTTATGCCCAGCAGGCCGGTGAAAAAACTTAAGGGTAAAAAGATAGTGGTGACGAGTGACAGGGTATACATCCGGGAATTTATCTGCTCGCTTAAAAGATTGATAAGCTCTTCCTGGGCCACATTGGCCCGCTCCCGGAGAGAATCAAGATCTTCCACGATGCGGATGAGACTGTTGGCTGTTTCATATAACTGTCTTTTGTCTCGTTCGCTGAACCAGTTGATTTTCTCTACCTGCATCCTGGTAAAAGCTTCTCTCTGCGGGGCCAGGTAGCGGCGCAGCATGATTGCCTTGCGGCGAAGGCCCGAAATACGCGAACGTAATTTTCGGTCATGGGAAACCATCACCTGTTCTTCCAGATCCGCTGTCTGGTCTTCAATACCTTCCACCGTATCTTCAATATATTCCGTCAGGGTTTCAGCCAGGGTATTGATAAATTCGCCGCTGGTGGCCGGGCCTTGTCCAGCCGAAAAACTGCCGATAAGATCGGTGACAGACAGCATTTTTCGCCTTCTGGTGGTAATGATCCTTGTTTGCTCGGCCCAGATGCGCAGGGAGACCATATCTTCATGATCTTCGCCGGGGTTGAGGTTGACCCCCCGAAGGGTGAGGAGGACCCCTGCGCCGATTACTGTTGACCGGGGTCTTGTTCCTTCACTGAGCAGCGCTTCAACGATCAGCGATTCCAGTCCGCTTTGCTCCTCGAGCCAGCTGATCGCCTCCGGAGCGGTACAGGATAAATGCATCCAGAGGACACCCTGCTCCGGCGACCAGGCAGCGACTTCCTGCCAGCCAATCACCCGGCCGCCGCCTATGCCATCGAAAAGAAGGGCGTGGATCAAGCCTTTTTCTTGCATAGCTCACTCATAATTTATCATCGAGCCACTCCAGCTTATACAGGTCGACTCGTCGGTTCTCGAAGTTTTTAACGCTGCCCATTGCTCTGATTTCCTTAATCAGGTCGAGATCGAGGTTAGCAATCAAAGTTGTTTCTATTCCCGGCGTCGCTTCTGCAGCTATCGAGTCGTGGGGGCAGGAAAAATCCGACGGTGTAAAGATCGCCGACTGTGAATACTGGATACCCATGGTTTCGACTTTGGGGATATTGCCGACGCTGCCGGAAATAGCCACATAACACTCGTTTTCAATCGCCCTGGCCTGCGCGCATCGCCGTACTCGCAGATAGGCGGTTTTGGTATCTGTCCAGAAAGGGACCAGCAGCAGCTTGACGCCTTTCAGGGCCTGCAGTCGGGCAATTTCGGGAAATTCGACATCATAGCAGATAAGGATGCCGACCTTGCCTATATCGGTATTAAAGATTTTCAAATCATGCCCGCCGGAAATACCCCAGACGTTAGCTTCTTCCGGGGTAATATGCAGCTTCTCCTGGCTGTCCCAGGTGCCATCGCGCCGGCACAGAAAACTGACGTTGTACAGTTTACCGTCATCCTGCAATTGGGGTACGCTGCCCGCGACAATATTGATATTGTATTTAAGGGCCATTTCGGTTACGGCTTGGCGCATATCCTCGGTATAGCCGGCCAGCATGCGCATGGCCTCAGCCGGGTTGTTGCCTTCGTATTGATGGATGAGCGGCGCATTGAAAAGCTCTGGGAAGAGAACTATGTCGGCTTTGTAATCGCTCACCGTATCGACAAAAAACTCGAACTGCTGCATGCAGTCTTCAAACGATTCGAAGCGGCGCATCTGCCATTGGACAACCCCAACCCTGGCAATGGATTTGGTCTTGCCGATCAACTTGGTTTTTTTCTGGTAATAGATGTTGATCCACTCCAGGAGGACGGCATTGCCGCGGGACTTATGATCGCCAGGCCAGTAGTCGTCGAGGAGGTTACGGACATGGAAGTCATTGGACAGCTGGAAGGTGAGTACCGGATCGTAAAGTTCTCTGTTTTTAACCTTGAGAATGTATTGCTGCGCCTTCATCTCTTTAGAATGTTTACCATAGCCCGGGATGCGTCCGCCGAGCAGGATACCTTTGAGATTGAGATTTTCCGCCAGCTCCCGGCGGGCTTCGTACAGGCGGCGGCCAAGTCGCATTCCCTGGTATGTCGGATCGACGGAAACGTCAATGCCATAGAGATAATCGCCTTCCGGATCGTGAGATTTGAAGGTGCCGTCGGATACAATCTGGTTATAGGAGTGCTGGTCACCAAAAAGACTGAAATCGATAATGACCGACAGCGCGATACCCACGGGTTTGCCGTTATCTTCTATGCAGATCTGGCCTTCCGGGAAGAGGTGAATTAGTCGCATCATTTCTTCTTTTGTCCAGGGGGTGGCCACATCTTTATAGGCCTTAACGGACAGATCATACAGTATCGGGTAGTCCTCTATGCGGAGGTGGCGTGTTTTAAGTTTGTGCTCGATTTCTTCAGTCATTTTTTGGGTTCCTATGGGTTCGTTTCGGTGGTAATGGCACGGTAGCATTAGGTTGGATGTCTCATTGTTCAACCTATACTGAGAATCACTTGTCGACAATTATTATTTTTATTGCCGTCATAAAAGACACCTTAACGGCAGGGCAATGCACTCTCCTTCTTTGCTGTTTTCTGTTTCAATATTGGCATGCAGAAGTCGCCTTGGATACATGTTAAGAGTTGCGCAGCAAGCGACAATATAAAATTGTCGCTTGCTATTCCCTTATTTCTCTTAAATTGCAACAATTATGCTATTATGATAAAAAATATTTACTTCCCAGCTAACAGGAGAGCCGAGAACTCTACTTTTCAACCTTTGATTTCGTATTCGTGCGGCAGGAAAAATATTGTGCGCGATCCATGGATTGGATATGGTAAGCTGAAAATTGTCAGTGACATCCTCCCGTTTACTCTGCGACTCTTTGGTGCAGCTCAGGGAGCGATGCCGCATAGAACAGAGGCCTGCAGGCATAACCTGTTCGCATTGTACGCCTTTTGGCCAAAAAACATAACCTGGAATTTAGAACTGAACTATGTATAGAGCACATTATAATTTAAAGTTGAAGCCCTTTCAAATTTCCTCGGATTCGTCTTTTATGTGGCTTGGGGAAAATCATAAAGAGGCTTTAGCTACTTTAAGATACGGTATCCTCGATAATAAAGGCTTCCTGCTTCTGACCGGCGATGTGGGGACCGGCAAGACAACTCTGATCAATGCATTGATCGGGAGTTTAACTAATGACGTTGTCTATGCCTCAGTTCCGGATCCGAGTCTCGATAAAATGGATTTCTTTAATTATATAGCTGCAGCTTTCGGTCTTGGCAGTGAGTTTGCAACTAAAGGGAAATTTTTATCGAGCTTTACCAGTTTTTTACATAAGGCCTATGAAAATAACAAAAAGGTGTTGCTCATAATTGACGAGTCCCAGCTTTTGTCCCAGGAGTTATTGGAAGAGGTTCGTCTTCTCTCCAACATTGTCACCAAAGACAGTAACCCACTGCTCAATATTTTCTTTGTCGGGCAGTACGAATTTAATGAGCTGATCAGGCGTCCGGAAAATAGGGCAATCGCTCAGCGATTGACCTTGAATTACTATATAGAGCCTTTGACACTTGAAGAAACCGGCGAGTATGTTCGCCATCGGTTGAAAATTGCCGGGACGACGGAAGAAATTTTTAACACGTCTGCCATTAAGGAAATCTATGCATCTTCTCAGGGGTTTCCTCGAAAAATCAATATACTCTGTGATCACTGTTTAATGAGCGGATATGCTGACGAGAAGAAAGTTATAACGAGCTCTATCGTTAAAGAATCGGCCGGAGAATTGCAGATACCCGTTCATCGGAAGGGACAGATCGGGCAGGGGCAAAGCTCCGCCCAGCAGTCTGGGAAGACTATGAAGGCGTCTTGGTCCTGGCCGGTTCTGGCACTTTTGTTGCTGTTTGGTCTGTTACTGTCCGGCAGCTATTATTTTCTATATTATACCAACGAAAGATTTAAGGAAGCTACTGCTCATTTGACAACCCTTCAAGACAAAACCGGGGTGCGCGGCGTTGAATCGTCCGGGGCAAATATGGTACCGGAAAAAACACCGGGTCCAGTACAGAAAGCACCAGATCCAGTACAGAAAACAAGCCAGACCACATCCGCAACGACATCTGACAAAATCGGTGCGGGATCCATCCCGGTCGATAAGGTAAAAGTTCAACCGGTGGTCCTTGCTGAGAACATAAATGCTTCCGGCAACAAGAAAACGGTTCAGGTTCCAAGCGTCGCATTGCCCAAAGATCCCCTGATGATACGTTTTAAATACGATTCCAATCTATTCAGCATGGCCGATATTGAAAGGATGAAAGAGTTTGCCAGTGTGGTGAAGCTGCATCCGGAAGCAAGCGTCAATATTTTTGGTTATACAGATTCCAGCGGAGATCAGGAATATAACCTAAAACTCTCCGAGTTCAGGGCCAATATGGTGAGAAGTTTTCTCATGGGGCAGGAGCTGTCCCCTGAAAAATTACGAGCACAGGGGTTTGGCAACAGTAATCCGATAGACACCAACGATACGGAAGAAGGGCGTACCATGAATAGACGTGTTGAAATCAGCGTGGTGGCGAAAGAGTAATTGGGTGATGTCGAATTGATTAGGTTGTACCTAATCTGTCCTTGATCTTCCCATCGATTTCCCTTAAAAAGAGACGACGATTAGCAACAGATTTTCCATTAAAGGGTGCCTTGCGTAGTATTCTTGTTATTCAAGGTGACCTGAACCTTTGAGGTAGAGCATATGAAGAGTTGGGAGTGCGGTGTCTGTGGGTATGTTCACAAAGAAGAAAAGCCACCGGAAAAGTGCCCGGTGTGTGAGGCTCCGGAGAAGATGTTTAAGGAATTGAATGCGGAAAAAAAAGAGGTTGTCAAACCGGAAACTATCCCTGATACCGGCACTCCGGTAGCCGCATCGGTCAAGGAAAAAGTCGTTGAGAAGAGATGGCGGTGCACCGTTTGCGGGTATATCCATACTGGAGCAGAACTTCCTGAAAAATGCCCGGTATGCGACGCACCGAAAAAAATGTTTGTCGAAATCGATGCTGATGGTAAGGCCCTTACCGAGGTTAAAACCGAAGAAATCGACCCCGCTGTGGCGTCTGGAGCAGGCAAAGGAAAGAAGCAATCACTCTCTTTGTTCGAAAAATTTGTCAATTTTTCCCTCAAGCACCATCTGCATCCGATTACCGTCCATTTCCCCAACGGAATTATACCAGCTGTTGTAGTTTTTCTAGCTTTGTCTGTCTATTTTAATATTCTCCCCCTGGAGACTGCAGCCTATTATAACCTGATCTTTGTGCTGGTTACGCTGCCGCTTGTTCTGTTGACCGGCTTTATCGAATGGCAGAAACGCTACAAAGGGATAAAATCGGCAATCTTTATCATGAAGATCACCTGCAGCATGATTGTGCTGGCCCTGTTGAGCGTTCTGGTGTTCTGGCGCCTTATAGATCCGCAGGTACTGGCCGAAGCGTCGCCGTCCAGATTTATCTATCTGGGACTTTCCGCAGCTCTGCTGGCTGTCGCAGGTATTGCCGGTTTGCTCGGCGGCAAGCTGCTTTTTGGCAGAAGGGGTTGATTGCTTTTCAGGCAATCTTTTCCTGCTGATGGTTGCTGGTTCCCATGCGCCGCATGGGAACCAGCAACCATCAGGCGGGTAAAAAAGGGGTGATATCTTTTTCGTATTTGCTTTTTACCTTGAATCCTTTAGCTGCCAGGGCAGAAATAGCCTCGTCTCCATCCTGACTGGTAACCCGCATCACTATCTGGGTTATTCCCTCTAATTTCGATTCCGGCCAGCAAAAAAGACTCTGCAGATTGACACCTGCGTCTTTTAAGCACGCAGTGACCTCGGCAAGTTTGCCGATACTGTCTCGGACAAAGACACTGAGGCGTATGCTGTCGTCACTGATACCTATAGCCTGCAGCAAAACTCCCATGACATCGGTGCTGGTTACGATGCCTACAAGTTCATCATCCTCCATTACCGGCAGGGCACTGATGCGGTTCTGCTGCATGATAAGTGCTGCTCGTTCTATGGTGGTGTTGGTCGGTACGGTTACCACTGTCTTGATCATGGCCATGGAAACCACAACTTTATCCAGCAGGTAGTTGAGTTCATGGGTGGACAACGAGGTGGCGGGGGAGGCCCAGTATTGTTTCAGGTCCCGGTCGGAAACGATACCCACCAGTTTTTTCTTGTCATTGACGACCAGCAAGTGATCTATTTTTTTTTCTTCGATCAGCTTTTTTGCTTCAACGAGATTCGTTTTTGGCGATACGGTGATAAGGTCGGTGTGCATGATTCTGCCGATATACATAGTCGTCTCCCTCAGTAGGTTGCAAAACTGTGGTTTGCATAGAAATAAAATGAATTGTACTGTATTTTTTTGTCTATTATACGGTAGTTACCGAAGTTGTCAAAGTAAAGAAGGACGAGAGTTCACTGATCTATTTCGAGAGGTCAAGCAATCCTTTATTCGTGTTTTTATGGGGAAGGGTGCATCTGCTCTTCCGGCAGATAAAAAAAACCTTGCCTGCACAGAGAGTTTCAGGGTAGTTTGCTCAGTCATTCTATGCCAAATAAGGTCCCCATCCGGGAAGGTGCAAGGCCTAAAATCCCTAAGCTCTACTTGCTATTTATGATGAACTCGTAAAAAGTTGAAGTGAGCTTCAGAGATGGCTAGATAAAAAGGTTGATATACGCCCAAAGGAAGTGCCCTTGGGGTACAACGAAGGAGATCGGACTTTTTATGACGCCATCATTTATCAGGAGAAATTGTGACAATAATAAATGAAAACACCCTTTGGATGTCCGGCAATGAGGCCATTGCCCTTGGCGTCTATGAGGCCGGGGTGAAGGTTGCCTCCGGCTACCCTGGAACGCCCTCGACGGAGATCATGGAAAACCTCTCAAAATATCCGGGAGTGTATACCGAATGGGCACCCAATGAGAAGGTTGGCCTGGAGGTTGCCATTGGCGCCTCATTTGCCGGTGCCAGAGCCCTTGCTACTATGAAACATGTTGGAGTGAATGTGGCGGCCGATCCTCTTTTTACCGCCTCTTATACCGGTGTCTGCGGGGGGCTGGTGCTGGTCACTGCCGATGATCCGGAAATGCATTCTTCCCAGAACGAACAGGATAATCGAAATTACGCCTTTGCCGCCAAGCTGCCAATGCTTGAGCCGTCCGATCCCAGTGAAGCAAAAGAAATGGTCAAGCTGGCCTTTGATCTGAGCGAGGATCTCGATACTCCTGTCATGTTGCGTATCACTACCCGCGTTGCCCATGTAAAAGGAGTGGTTACCCGGGGAGAAATGAACACCTCGCATCCTGCCTGCGGTATCAATAAAATTCCGGGAAAACTGGTTATGTTGCCGGCTATCGCCCGCAAGCGGCGGGCGGTGGTCGAAGAGCGGATGAGAAAATGTCGCGAACTGGCCGAAACGGCTGCTTATAACCGGATAGAAGAAGGTGATACAAAGAGGGGTTTTATTACCTCCGGGGTCTCGTATCTCTACGTCAAAGAGGCTTTCCCTGAAGCTGCCGTGCTGAAGCTCGGCATGTGCTGGCCGTTGCCGGAAAAAAAGATTCGTGAATTTGCGGGCACGGTTGACGAGCTCTATATCGTGGAGGAACTCGACCCCTTTCTGGAAACCCATATTAAAGCCATGGGCATTGCCTGTCATGGCAAGGACTGTATCCCCAACCAGGGAGAGTTGAACACGGCTATTGTCCGCCAGGGGATTACGCCCGGCTCGGGTCCGGAACTTTTTGCTCCGGTGGAACTGCCTAATCGACCGCCAAATATGTGTGCCGGTTGTCCGCATCGGGGGATCTTCTTTAATCTCTCAAGGATGAAGGTCTTTGTCTCCGGCGATATCGGCTGTTATACCCTAGGTTTTCTGCCGCCGCTGTCGGCCATGGATTCCTGCGTCTGTATGGGTGCTTCCGTGCCGATAGCCCATGGAATGGCCAAGGCACTGGGCGAGGATGGCTATAATCAAGTAGTTTCGGTTATCGGCGATTCCACGTTCATTCATTCCGGTATCACTGGCCTGATCAACACGGTCTACAACAACTCCGCTTCAACGCTGATTATACTCGACAATAGCATTACCGCTATGACCGGGCAGCAGCAGAATCCGGCCACCGGTTATAACATCAAAGGTGAGGCTGCAAGTTCAATTGATCTGGCAGCCCTGTGTCGGGCGGTCGGGGTAAAACATGTCTACAAGGTCAATCCCCATGACATAGTTGAAACACGGAAAATCTTAAAAGAAGCGGTGGAGCTGCGTGAACCCTCGGTGGTCATCTCCGAGGCGCCCTGCGTGCTGTTGCCGGAGATGAAAGAGCGTAAACCGGTGTCCTATTTTACCAACCAGGAAAATTGTGTCGGCTGCATGTCCTGCATCCGTCTCGGCTGTCCGGCCATCAGCTGGACTCCTTTTGCCGAAGGGGAGGCGGAACAGCGCGGCTTCCGAAAAAACCAGAAAGGTCTCTCCAAGATCGACGAGATCCTCTGTAATGACTGCGGTCAGTGCGCCTCGCTCTGTAAATTCAACGCCATTACCAGAGGAGAAGGAAAATAATGCAAGATACGGGAAATATCCTCTTTTCAGGGGTCGGCGGTCAGGGCATCCTGCTCGCCAGTGAGATAACGGTTTATGCTCTTTTGTCGGCAGGCTACGATGCCAAAAAGAGTGAAGTACACGGTATGGCCCAGCGCGGCGGCTCGGTTACCGCCCAGTTACGTTACGGCAAAAAGGTCTATTCGCCGCTGATTGAACCGGGCTGTGCCGATATTCAGATGGCCTTTGAGATGATGGAGGCGGTGCGGTATCTGCCCTACTTACATAAAGGCAGCAAGGTGATCGTCAATACCCAGAAGATCCTGCCACCCTCGGTTGCCACTGGCCTGGCGGAGTATCCTAAGGATGTGCTGCACCACCTCACCGAGCGGGATATTATCGTGGTGCCGGTCGATGCTTTTGATATAGCTCGGGAGGTCGGTGAGATAAAGACGGCCAATGTAGTCATGGTCGGCGCGCTTTCCACTTTTTTGCCAATAGATCCATCTGTTTACGAGGAAGTTATCCGTACTCGGGTGCCGGAACGGTTCAGGGACGTAAATCTGCGGGCATTTGCTGCTGGCCGAAAGGTCAGTCAATAAACAAGGTAATAGCTATGTCGGAAATATATTGGGAAGAAGAGATCGAAACATTGCCCCGGGTAGGGCTGGAATCCATTCAGCTGCGCCGCTTAAAGCATCTGGTCGCCCGGGTCTATCGGACGGTAGAACCCTATCGGCGCAAGATGGATGCAATTGGACTGAAACCGGAGCATATAGAAACCCTGGCCGATCTGGCAAAGCTGCCCTTTACGGTGAAAGATGATCTCCGGGATAACTACCCCTTCGGACTTTTCACTGTGCCGCTTGACGAGGTTGTGCGGGTTCACGCCTCATCCGGGACTACCGGCAAACCGACCGTGGTCGGTTATACCGCCAAAGATATCCAGACCTGGTCGGGGGTTATGGCCCGAGCGCTCTGCTGCGCCGGGGCCACCAAAGGCGATATGATCCATAACGCCTATGGTTATGGTCTTTTTACCGGCGGCCTTGGTGCCCATTATGGCATCGAGCGGCTGGGAGCCACCGCGATTCCGGTATCCGGCGGCAACTCCAAGCGGCAGATCACGATAATGAAAGATTTTGGTTCCACTGTGCTGCTTTCGACGCCATCCTATGCCCTTAATCTGGCCGATGCCATGGAAAGCATGAATATCGACCCTAGATCGTTGTCTTTACGGGTGGGTATTTTCGGGGCGGAACCCTGGAGTGAGAATATGCGCGAGGAGGTCGAGCGCAAGTTAAACCTCAAGGCAACCGATATCTACGGTCTCTCCGAGGTGATGGGGCCGGGTGTCGCCCAGGAATGTCTGCACACGACCAGAGGGATGCATATTTTTGAAGATCACTTCCTGCCGGAGATCATCGATCCTGATACCGGTGAAGTGCTGCCGCCGGGTGAAAGAGGGGAGTTGGTCTTCACTACTCTCACCAAAGAGGCTTTTCCGATCATTCGCTATCGGACCAGAGATATCTCCAGACTGTACTATGAACCCTGTACCTGCGGTCGGACCCTGGTGCGTATGGAAAAAGTGACCGGCCGCACTGACGATATGCTCATTATCCGCGGAGTGAATGTCTTTCCATCCCAGGTTGAAAATGTGCTGATGAGCGTCGACGGCGTTGAACCGCATTATCAGATCGTGGTCAACAGGGAAGGAAATCTCGATACCATGCAGGTGCAGGTCGAGGTCAGTGAAGGGGTGTTCTCCGATGAAATCAGGGTACTCGAAAATCTGACCAAACATATCCAGAGGGAAATAAAAGATCTGCTCGGGGTCACCTGCAAGGTGAAACTGGTGGAACCGAAGACCATCCAGCGCAGTGAAGGGAAGGCGCAGCGGGTTATCGATAACCGTAAAATCTGAGGGGGGTACTATGCTGGTAGAACAAATTGCCGTATTTCTGGAAAATAAATCAGGTAGATTAGCGGAGATCACCGCTGTTTTGGCGAAAAACAACATTAATATCCGCGCTCTTTCCGTGGCCGATACTGCTGATTTTGGCATTTTGCGTCTGATTGTCGATAATGTCGAAAAGGCTAAATCGGTATTAAAAGAAAACGGCTTTACGGTAGGCAAGACCTCGGTTATCGCCGTCGAGGTTGAGGACAAAACCGGCGGCCTGGCCAAGGTGTTGCAATGCATTCACGCCGCCAACATCAACGTTGAGTATATGTACGCTTTTGTCAATAAAACCGGTGAGAACGCGGTGTTGATCTTCCGCTTTGAAAAGATGGACGAGGCGATTACCGCACTGAAAGAAAACGGCTTTACCATCATCTCCAGAGAGCAGATTTGCGCCCTTTAGTGACTTAAACAGCTTAAGCTAACGTGTTGAGCTCAACGGGAATCTCCCTAATCTAAACGATAAAAACGAGTATGTACTGGCAAAAAGAACAAGAGTGTCTGCCCCGCCCCGATCTTGCAAAATTGCAAATTGAACGGTTGAAAAATGTCCTGAAAAGGGTGGCAACCAACGTGCCGTTTTACCGAAATAAATTTACTGAAATGGGGCTCGTTCCGGAAAAAATCACCTCGCTTGACGATATTCGGCACTATCCTTTTACTTTAAAGCAGGATCTGCGGGACAATTATCCCTACGGTCTTTTTGCCGTGCCGCTGCGCGATGTAGTCCGGGTGCATTCTTCTTCGGGAACCACCGGGATGGCGACGGTGGTCGGATACAGCAAAAATGATATCAATACCTGGTCGGACCTAGTGGCCAGGGTGCTTTGCGGTGCCGGAGTTACTCCTGATGATGTTATCCAGATCGCCTTCGGGTATGGCCTTTTTACCGGTGGTTTTGGTCTGCATTACGGAGCGGAGAGACTCGGTGCCTCGGTGATTCCGATTTCTTCAGGGAACACCAAAAGGCAGATCCAGATCATGCAGGATTTTAAGACTACTGCGTTGGTCTGTACTCCGTCTTATGCCCTGAAGATGGCCGATGTTATGATGGATATGGGCATTAATCCTAACGGGTTGTCCCTGCGCTACGGCTTGTTTGGTGCCGAACCCTGGTCCGAGGCGATGCGCTATGAAATCAACGAGAGGTTGGGGATTAAGGCAACCGACAATTATGGTTTGTCCGAGGTCATGGGGCCGGGAGTTGCCGGAGAGTGCGAAGAGTGTAACGGTCTGCATATCAACGAAGACCACTTCCTTGTCGAGGTACTCAATCCGGAAACTCTTGAGCCGGTCGGGCCGGGCGAGGTTGGCGAGCTGGTGCTTACTACGCTGACCAAAGAAGCCTTTCCGGTAATCCGCTATCGTACCCGTGATCTTACCCGGCTTATCCACGAACCCTGTCCCTGTGGTCGTACTTTCGTGCGGATGAGTCGGATGATGGGGCGTTCCGACGATATGCTCATCATAAAAGGGGTCAATGTCTTTCCGACCCAGATCGAAGCGGTTCTCTTTGAAATTGAAGGTACCGAACCGCATTATCGATTGATTGTGGAAAGGGAGAATAACGAAGACAAGATGACGGTCATGGTTGAGGTGGTCGAGTCGATGTTCTTCGATGAAATGAAAAAACAGCGGGCTCTGGTCGAGACCATCAAAAAACGTATTTCATCTGTGCTGGGGATCGGCGTAGATATTAAGCTCGTTGAGGAACGGTCCCTGGAGCGATTCAACGGCAAAGGGGCCAGAGTCATAGATAAGCGTCAGCTGTGATGGCAAGCTGAATACTGTCCGGGAGTATAATTGTGGATATCGTTCATGGTTTATTGGTATTGACGGTGGTGCACACCTTGGCGGCAGCGTCTCCGGGGCCCGATTTTGTCTTTGTATCGCAACAGACACTGGCGGGCGGTAAACGTACCGGCCTGTTGTGCAGTCTGGGGATAGCTCTTGGCCTGTCGGTGCATATTGCCTATTCGGCTTTCGGGTTGGCGGCGGTTGTTGCCCACTCCGCCGACTTGCTCTGGTGGATCAAAGTAGTTGGTGGCAGCTACCTGATATATCTGGGCATGCGGGGGTTGCGGGCAAAAGCATCGGCTGGCCAAAGAATACAGGGCATACAACGCCCTCCGCAATCAATCCTCAGAGTAATAGGGGCAGGATTTCTCTGTAATGCCCTGAACCCCAAAGCCCCGATCTACTTCTTGTCGCTTTTCACCTTGGTCCTCGCTCCTGATATGCCCCTGTATCAGATCGCCATTTTTGGCTTCTGGATCATGTTTATCCAGTTATGCTGGTTTTCTTTTGTCGTCTTCATCCTCTCCATCCCCTCGGTAAACAGCCGTTTTCAGCGAGCAGGGCATTGGATCGACCGGCTGCTTGGTGGGGCCATGGTTCTGCTTGGTATCAGGGTGTTGATGAGTAAGGCGAATTGACCGTCATGTCCATTTTATTCAGACATCTCCTGAAAATTTTCGGTTTCATTATACCCGCTCGCCAACCATAATCTTCCTGTCCTGTCCTGTTGATAGCTTTCTCTACCGACGCTGAACTTCCTTCGTGCCTGGCTCGGTCTAAAGCTCGTGAAAGCCAAAATAGGTTTCTTCGAACTGTACTTTTCCAACGGCAAGGAATTCACTGAAACTCCATTCTTTGTCGGTGAGGAGGTTGGTATATTGGGGTTTGATCACATAGGTCATTGCTGATGCTGAGCCATGATTTTCAGTGATAACCTCCACTTTCTGCCGGTGATACATTTCACCTTCAAAAACATCCAGTCGCTGTATCGCTTCGACAGAAAGGTCGAAGTAGAGAACACCAGCAACGGTTGCTCCCTGCTGAGGTACAATACCTGGATATTCTCTGCTCTGAATTTTCGAGCGAAAAAAATTATTGAGGACTGTCGGGGTGAAATCAGTGCTGCAACCGGCAACCCGGAACATGATGTCGCTGCACATCAGCGACCCATACGTGAAGAGATTGGTCATGCTTTTTGGGGAGTGTATTTATTGTACCGATCCCCTGTCGGGGATAGTTCGTTTACGAAAATTATTTTCTAACTCACTAGAACAGCAATACAGGGCATTTCACGTTATGCAATACGTGATTGGCAACAGAGCCAAACAGCACGTCCCGTATTTCTCCACCGCCCTCATGACGGCCAATAACCAGGAGCTGAAAATCCTGCACATTTGCAGTGTGGGCGATTATATCTTTTGGCTCGCCGAATTCAAGCATGAGCTCATTGGCAAAACCCACCGCCTGTAATTTTTTATTGGCTTGTTCAAGAAGCTTTTTACCTGCTCTGGTGGCATTTTCCTTGACCATGTCCAACTGCATAACTGGGATCATGCGGTACGCCAGTTGGGTGTTATTAATCACATGGAGCAGGGTAAGCTTTTTGGAAAAACGGTCTTGTAGTTCAATTATCTTGTCAATGGTCTTCTGCGCCGTAGGTGAGTCGTTGATCGGGACTAATATCTTCGGTATCATGTCCACCTCCCCGTTGAATTTTAGTACCTTACAGATTGTTTTCTTGTTATCTTACAAGATAATAATCTGTCTCAAGGTACTTACACCCCTCAAGGGGCATTGAAAAGAATCCCGGCTTATTTGCCTACCGGGGTAAAGCCGTCTGTCTTCATCTTTAAGGCTTGGCCTGGATTATGTCAACCATACACCAGACGGGGAAGCAATAAAACGAGATCCGGCCAGAAGGTAAGGACCAAAAGGATGGCTATCTGGATTGCCAGAAATGGCAGGACAGCGCGGGTGATATACACGATGTCGCGGTTAACCGTTGCGCCGGAAATGTACAGGCTGACACCTAGTGGCGGTGTGCAGTAGCCGATACCAAGATTGATAGTCATGATGAGACCGAAGTGCATAGAGTCGATACCGAATTTCGACAAAAGCGGCAGAAAGATGGGGGTGAGGATGAGGGTCGCGGAGATGATATCCATAAACATGCCGATGAACAACAGCAGGACGTTTACCGCGAGCAGAAATACCCAGGGCGAGGCAATATTATTGACGACCACCGTGGCAATTTTTCCGGGAATCTGCTCAAAGGTTAAATATTCACCAAAGACCGAAGCCCCGGCGACGATAATCAGTAGCGTGGCCGAGGTGACCGCGGAAGAGACCACTACTCGTTTGACATCACGCAGTTTCATGTCCCGATGCAGGACGATTTCAACAAAAAAAGCGTAAAAACAGGCAACGACAGCCGCTTCGTTGGCCGTGAAAAGGCCCGAGTAGATGCCGCCAAATATGATCACCGGCAATAACAAGGCCCAGACACTCTCCTTCAAGACCGCGAAAACCTCGTTGAGTGCAGGTGGTTGTCGCTGTTGCATGCCCATTTTTTTGCAGACAAAATAGGCGTACAGGCTCATCGCTATCATGATAATGATGCCTGGAATAAAACCGGTCAGAAAAAGCGCCTCAAGCTGATCGTTACTGACCATGGCATAGAGGATCATGGCGATGGATGGAGGGATGATGACACCAAGGATGGGCGCAGTCGTCATCAGGCCAACGGAGAACTTTTCGTCGTAGCCGTTGTCGATCAGAGCCGGGATCATAAAGCCGCCAATGGCCACAACGGTGGCAACGGTTGAGCCGGAAATGGCCCCGAAAAAGCCGCAGGCGAGGATACCGGCCATCGCCAGGCCTCCCGGCAGAAAACCGACCAGCACATTGGCCGTTTTAATCAATTTTTCGACAATCGATCCAGTGGTCATGATATTGCCGCAGAGGACAAAAAACATCACCACCACCAGGGCAAATTTGTCCATGCTGCGATAGAGCACCTCTATGACAATCTGTGGATCAATACCCACCAGGTAAACGAGGCCGATGGTGCCGGTAAAAAAAAGGCACATAAATACCGGCACAGTCGATGCCAGAAAACCGAGCAGCAGAGCAAATATTAGCAGGTAACTGTTTTCCATGAGACACTCGTACAAAGTCTTGGTTCATATAGCGAAGTAGATAGGCGAATACTTCGAGAAAATGCAAAGGTGAAACGTAATAATATTAAATTATTTCGGTCCAATCATGCACTTCGTATTAATTGAAAAATTATACCCAAGGGCACTTCCTATGGGCGAACAACGAAGCAGAGGAACATTTCTATGCCCGTTGGCTAGTTTTTACCACGCCATTATCCATCATGTCTTACTTTCAGTTATGTCTTGTCTTCCGGTCCAGTCTTCCCTTATGACGATAAGGGTCCGCAGAAACATCATAAATCCCATTAAAGGCAGTACGGCATAGAAAAAATATTCAGGAATCTGGAGAGTTGCCGATTGGGCGTATTGATCATGGTATTGCATGAGAGTCATTTTTGTCCCGAGATAGATCATCACCCCGGAAAAGACGAGCACCATACAATGGGAGAAAAAGGTGAGCGGTTTTTTCAAAATCGGCAACATTTGCGGCAGCGCGTCAATACGGATAAGGGACCGGCTGCGGATTGCGGCAACACAGCCGATATAAGTAGAAAAATAAATAACCTTCCGCACCACCTCATCCGACCAGTAAAGATTCATGTCGTTGGTTAATTTGCGCAGAATTACGTTGGTCATTGCCGTGAACAACGCCACACAGACCGCAACAAAGAGCGACCACTCTTCAATATGCAGCATGATCTTATCAACGGTTTTAAATATTTTTGTCAGCATAACCAGTAATTAATTGAAAGTGTCAGTAATACTAAATTTTTACCAGAAAATATCATGTAAAGCTCAACAAAGTTCGGGGCTTAGTTTGAAATTCCAGCAGAGCGTAAACCACCTGTGAAGCGATTGCAAGCATCATGTCGTAATTATTCTACGGGATCTTGTGCTGTGGACAAGCCTGATAAAGTATTTCTTATTCCAGTTTCGCAGGCCTTGGCAATCGGCTGTACAATCTGCCTTCTGCTCAGTAAATAAAGGAATGAATCAGGAAGCATAATCTTCAAGATCAATTCTTTTCACGAGGAGAAAATTGTATAGAAATGGGAGCGAAAGGATAATTTGTCTCTATCGTTAAACAGTACGATCTGGCCAGTGAGGTCGCCGTGGGTCCTTAAGAGGCATTTCCGAAGGTGCTCGCCACTTCAAGAATGATAGGGCTGATGGAGGTAGCTGCGGCCCGGCTACTGAAACCGTTTTTGAAACCCGGAGAACCCTCGGTTGGTGTCGGTATTGATATTAAACATTTTCCGCCAAATCCGTTTAACGAAGAGGTCCGGGGTGTGGCAACTTTTGTCGCACTTGACGGTAAATTGTATCTCTTTGAAGTAGAAGTTTTTGATAGAGCAGGTAAAGTGGCCGGCGGTAAACATTCCCGGGCTCTTGTCGATAAGAGTCGTCTGATGGAAGGAGCACGGTCGCGCATGGTCAAGGCAGGGTGAAGGCGTTTAATAGACGATAGACGCTGCTACGATGACAGCTGCAAAAAAAAACGGACACATTGTTTTTTTGTTGAAAAAAATAATTTTCCGTGAAGCCCCTGATATTGGGTGTCTCTTTATAAAAGATACCATATGTTGTAGATTGGTCTTGAGCCCTACATAAATGTGGTGTATAAATGCTCTTGTAAATATCCTCTGATTCGGCTGGAAGAGTTGCTCTTTATACTCCTTTTAGGCGCTGAATTGAGCACATTTCTCAGACATAAGAAATCCCTAGTTGTAAATTATCCAATAGAAAGAGGGCTGCATGACACCTGATTTAACCAAACAGGTCTTGACGAGTACTGCCGAAACAGTACTTGCAAGACGGTATTATCTGAAAGATTCGAAAGGCAACCCCATCGAGACATGGGAAAAATTGACGCGTCGTGTCGCTAACGCGGTGGCCGATGTCGATAAAGATCAAAAACATCATAAGCAGCTGCAGGAAGATTTTTTTGATATGATCTACCGGCTGGACTTCCTGCCAAATTCCCCCTGCCTGATGAATGCAGGAACGGATTTGGGGCAGCTGTCCGCCTGTTTTGTTCTGCCGGTCGACGATTCCATGGATGGCATCTTTACCGCTATCCGCAATGGTGCGCTGGTCCATAAAACCGGCGGCGGCACCGGCTATTCCTTTTCCCGGCTCCGTTCGAAAAATGCATCAGTACGTTCAACGCAGGGAGTGGCCTCAGGTCCTCTCTCCTTTGCCGCCGTATTCGATGCAGCCACCGAGACTATTAAGCAGGGCGGTAAAAGACGCGGCGCCAATATGGGAGTGTTGCGAATTGATCATCCCGATATTATGGAGTTTATTACTTCCAAAGAAGATCAGAACAGCTTTAATAATTTTAATTTCAGTGTTGCTATTACTGATATCTTTATGCAGGCGGTGGAAGACGATGCTGATTTTGATCTGATCGAACCCTCGACCAGGCAGGTGGTCAAAAGACTCAATGCCAGAAAGGTCTATGAAAAAATTGTCGATCTTGCCTGGCATAATGGGGAACCTGGAGTTCTCTTTATTGATACTGCCAATAAAGACAATATGACCCCACAGCTGGGTAATTTTGAAGCGACTAATCCCTGTGGCGAACAATGGCTGTTGCCTTATGAAAGCTGCAACCTCGGCTCGGTCAACCTGGCAAATTTTGTTGTCAAAGGCAAGGTTGACTATAAAAGGCTGAAGCAGATCGTCCGTTTGGCCACGGTGTTTCTCGATAATGTCATAGCCTGTAACCGATTTCCTATTCCTGAAATTAAAGAGATGACCCTGAAGACCAGGAAAATCGGCCTGGGAATTATGGGTCTGCACGATATGTTCATCCAGCTGGAAATTCCCTATGGCAGTGACAAGGGGAGGGAACTCGCCGGTAAGGTGATGCGTTTTATCAGAGATGCCGCAGAAGAGCGTTCGATCGAGATCGCTCAGGAGAAGGGGCCGTTTCCTGCTTATGATCCTGCCGTCAACGCCTATAAGCCGCGGAGAAATGCGGCGCTTACCTCTATCCAACCGACTGGAACCGTTTCGATGATCGCCGATTGCGCCTCCGGCTGTGAACCCTACTTTTCCATTGTCATGGTAAAACATGTCATGGATGGCGACCGGCTCATTATGGTCAACAGGTATTTTGAGCAGGTTGCTCGGGCGGAGGACTTTTATTCGGCGGAATTGATGAGCAAGGTTGCCGACAGCGGCACGGTCATAGGCCATGAAGAAATTCCGCTGAAGTGGCAGGAAATATTCCGTACTGCTCAGGATATAAAGCCGGAAGATCATATCAGAATGCAGGGAACCCTCCAGCAAAGCGGAGTGGACAGCTCCATTTCGAAAACCATCAACCTGCCCAACAACGCCTCCCGTGAAGAAGTGAAGCTTGCCTATATTAGCGGTTATAAGCTTGGCTGTAAAGGCCTCACCGTATACCGCGACGGCTCGAGAGATCATCAGGTACTGAACACTAAGGAAGGCTCCGAAAAAGATCAGAAGACAGCCATCGTTTCTGAACGGGGGCCGGTAAAACAGAATCTTCCGGATACCCTCGATGCCAAACGGTATAGAGTGAAGGATCAGTATCAGAAATCTGTCTATATTATTGTCTGTTTTGACGAAAACGAAAAACCGATGGAGGTTTTCGCCAAATTTCCCTTCGATAATCGTGTTGATTTAAAAGATAAATCTACGATGTGGACGACCACCTGTCGCCTTGTATCCCTGGCATTAAGATTTAATGTACCGATGGATGAGATTATTAAACAGCTCGATAGGTCGAGTGGCCATATGCAGGATCTGCCCGCCCAGCTCAGTAAGTTGTTCAAGTCCTTTCTGGCCGGCACACAGCAGGGTTTTTCTTCGGAATGTCCGGAGTGCGGTGGCCCGCTTCGTTTTGAGGAAGGGTGTGAAACCTGTCATGATTGCGGTTATAGTAAATGTTCATAAAAACTAAATTATGTCTTGGGGGACTTTATTATGGCGAAAATCGGCAGAAATGAGCAATGCCCTTGCCAAAGCGGCAAAAAATATAAATACTGTTGTGCCCTGAAAGACCCGGGGAAGCGGCCACAACTGACGCCTGAACAGACACTGAAAATAACCCTCATGGGGGCGGTGCAGGCAATCCAGCAAGACGCCGGGCGGTTCAGGCAAAAGTTCCGTGAGCTCGGAGTCTTCTTCTTTTTCTCAACGACCAAAGGAGACGCCTGGCTACTGGAGATGACTGATTGCGACTGTGTTCAGGTAGCCAAAGGCGGTGAACCGCTGGATGCACCCATTGATGAGAACTCGGAAACAATTGAAATAAACTGGAGTCATACTTTTACTGTTCACGATAAGGATGTACAGATAACTGCGTATGCTGACAAGAGTGTCGTGAAAATTGGGGAGGCTCCGGGGCGAGAACTGGAAGCTGCCATGAAGCAGATTCGCCGGCAGTTCAGTGAAGAGCAGCTTAAAAAAGTACATTTGCCCAATCCGGAAGAGCCAACTGCCTCATGAACGAAAAAGTTACTGCAGTTTTACGAACGGTTCCCATGACACTTGTCATGGGAACCATTTTCTTTTTGTCGCATCAACCCGGAGACCGTTTGTCGCTGCCTCCACTGCCGGGTATTGATAAGTGGGCCCATCTCATTGCTTATGGTGCTCTGGCGGCCACAGTACTCTTCGCCTTCAGTGACCGACAGAAAATTACCAGGCCTCGCCAGGTTATTTTGTTTACCGTGGTTTTTTGTCTTTTCTACGGCATATCCGATGAATTTCATCAATCCTTTATTCCTGATAGGACCGCCAGCGTCTATGATCTTTTAGCTGATGGCGTCGGGGCGATAATGATTTGTGCTTTTTGGCTAAAATGGCGCCGCAGAATAACAACGAATAAATTTCCACGGAGCCATTAAGTACAGGGTATACTATCGCCTGCTTTGTAGGATCCTGGCCATATCTTTGGCAAAGTAGGTGATAATAATATCTGCACCTGCTCGCTTTATAGACAGCAATGTCTCCTCCATCACCCGGTCGCCGTCGATCCATCCCTTTTCTGCGGCGGCCTTGATCATGGCATATTCGCCGCTGACATGGTAGGCGGCGATCGGTAAATCGAATTCGTCGCGGAGCCGGGAGATGATGTCAAGATAAGCAACCGCCGGTTTTACCATAATGATATCGGCTCCTTCATCCACGTCGAGCGTTGCTTCCCGCAGTGCTTCGCGGCTGTTTGCCGGATCCATCTGATAGCTTCTTCGGTCGCCGAACTGCGGTGCACAATCGGCTGCATCTCGAAAAGGACCATAAAACGCCGAGGCATATTTCACTGCATAGGACATTATCGGCACAGCGTCAAAATTGTTCTCGTCAAGTACTGCCCTTATTTCAGCAACACGGCCATCCATCATGTCAGATGGTGCGACCATATCGGCTCCTGCCTGGGCGTGCGAGAGGGCTGTTTTGGCCAGAATTTCCAGAGTCGCGTCGTTGTCCACTTCATTATCAATCAGACAGCCGCAATGGCCATGATCAGTGTATTCGCAGAGACAGACATCAGTAATAACCAGCAGCTCGGGGACCTTGCTTTTCAACTCTTTGATCGCTGTCTGGATGATACCGTCTTTGGCATGAGCTCCGGAACCGACTGCGTCCTTTTTCTCCGGTAAACCAAACAGGATCACCGAATTGACCCCCAATTTCAAGCATTCTTTTGCTTCTTCCGCGAGCATATCGACGGACAGGCGAAATACGCCGGGCATGGAAGAAATTTCTTGCCGTTTTTTCTTGCCAGGCATGACGAATAAAGGATAGACAAACTGCTCTGCGACGAGTTGCGTTTCCCTGATAAGGCTGCGAAAAGCCTGGTTCCTGCGAAGTCGTCTGGGTCTGTATTCTGGAAAAACCATGGGGATTCCTCTTAAATTGGTTGGTGTAGATGATCGTCACGATGGCTAAGTAAAAAGCTTCAGATGCGAGGCGCGCAATATTTCTATCAATTCGGCGTACTAGAGTACGTCGTATTGATAGAAATATTGTGGTAACGAAGCAAATGAAGCTTTCTATGCCCTTTGGGTAATTTTTACGACGCCATCAGTTAATAATTGCAAAGGATTTAAGTTTCTTATGCAGGTGGCTCCTTTCCAGCCCCACCTGTTCTGCTGTCTTGGAAATATTATTATCGTTTTGTAAAAGTTTTTGCTGCAGATATTTTTCTTATAACGGCTCCCCGCACGACGGAAAAACACCCCCGCAAGCGGTTGTCTTTGTGAGCCCAGTGTTTCAGGCCGAGCGCATAATTATTGCCTATTCAGGAGAGGGAGCTCAATGGTGAAAATTGATCCAGTCGGGGTGTTGTCCTGCACTCGGATGTAGCCGTTGTGATCGGCTACAATCGTCGACACGATGGCAAGGCCGAGTCCTGTACCTGTTTTTTTGGTCGAAAAATAGGGTTCAAAAAGTTTCAGTTTGTTCTCTTTGGAAATGCCAGGTCCATTGTCGTGCACCTTGATAAAGACATTTTCCTGCTCCTGATCAAGGGAAAGAACGATATCTATTGTACCGCCATCTGGCAAAACTGCAACCGCATTGTCCAGCAGGTTGATCAGACAGCGCTTAATCTGTTCGGCGTCAAAACTAAATACTGGAATTGGCGTTTCCTCACGGCAGGAAAAAGAGATGCCTTTGTGTGCTTCCTGATAAAGGAAGAGAGTGTTGTTGGTAAGCTTGGTCAAATTCTCCGGTGATTTATGGACCTTGGGCATTCTGGCGAACTGAGAAAATTCGCTGACCAGTCTTTTCAACTCATCCACCTGGGTGATGATGGTACTGGTGCATTGATCGAAGATACTATTCTCTTCTCTGAGGATTTCCGGATAACGGCGGCGTAGTCGTTGGGCGGAAAGCTGAATGGGAGTGAGGGGATTTTTGATTTCGTGGGCAATTCTTCTGGCTACTTCACGCCAGGCCGCCATCCGCTGCATCTTTTCGAGCTTGGTCAGGTTGTCAAAAACTAATACAAAACCAACCGGTTTCCCATCTTCATCTTTAAGTGGGGTAAAGTTAACCAGCAGGGAATAGTATTTGCCCAGGACATTCAGTTTGAGATGCTGTTCAACGGTATTTTTGCCGGTTATCTGCAGCTCTTCGATGAATCCATTGATTATCGAAACCTGATAAGGTGACAGAACATCCCGGAAATTAAGGCCAACGAAGAGCGATTTGTCGATATTGAGAAGTTTTTCGGCGAAACGGTTGATGGTGGTAATCTGCCCCTGTTCGTCAAGAGATATGACCCCCGCCGATACATTTTGCAGGATGATTTCCGTATACCGCCTGCGCTGCTCAGATTCCTGAGAGCTTCTCTGCAAGGCGGCGTGGGTTTCGGTCAGACTTTTGTTGCTGGAGTTGAGATTGAGAGTCATCTGGTTGAAAGAATCGACGAGCAGGCCCATCTCATCTTTGGATTCATGTTCCATGACAAACTCAAGATCCCCGTCAGCCACTCTCCTGGTAGCCAGCACCAATTTTTCAAGCGGGCCGGTTATGCCTCTGGAAATATAGAGGCCAAACCAGATGGCGGCAAAGATCACCAGCAAGGTAACAATCAGCAGGATGGTCAGTAGCCAGAACTTAAAAGGCTCTTTGAAATGTTTAAGTTTCCGGTAGCCCTCGATTCCCTGGGAAATAGTGGTCATGCGGGCCAGTTGCTCGCTTTTCACTAAGAGAGAGGTTATCAGTATAGCCTGGCTGAGTCCGCTGCTGCCTATTTCCACTTCGGTGATGCAGTTGACCAGGTCCCCGGTTTTTATCTCTTGGATCAGGATCTCATGCCCTGGATTGTTGCGCACCCTTTCGAGGGTGCCCAAAGATATCTGCGGCAAAATGATACCGCGAAGTTGCGGCCCCTTCACGCTTATCTCGAGGTTGCTGTCATTGGCAATGAGGGTCAGCCTGTCTGGGCCATTGATAGAATTGAAGGTGAGAATATTTTTAAGCGTCTCGCTGATCGTCGCGGGGGTATACGCCGCCACATTCAGCCCCTTCAGGCGCTCGGCGATGCCTTCACTCATCAGGGTCACCTGATCTTCTTTTTCCCGAAGCAGGGACTGAGCCAGTTTGAGCGATTCGGTGAGAGAATCTTCTATACTCGCATTAAACCAATAATCCATGCTGGTTGAGACAAATTGCAGCGAGACAAAAAAGAGCAGCATGGTCGGAATAAGAGTGAGCGAAAGAAAAGAGGCAATCAGTTTTGTCTTGAGTTTATTGCCAAGGCGGTTGATTTTTCGCTCAAATAACAGCTCTGCCAGATTGCGCAAGACAAGGAAAAGGACGAACAATACCAACAGAACATTAATGTTGATAAGGGCAAAGATAAGGATACTGTTACTAATCGGTAAGTCGATCTGATCCTTGAGAAGATGGCTTTGCAGCCAGATAAAAAACGGAATAAGGAGCAGGCAGACGACAATGACCCGCCGAATCAGTTTTTGTTTTTGCCGGATCTGTTTTTCTGTATAGGGTCGTTTGCCGTTTGGCTTGCCTTCTGGTAGATTTTTTTCCATGGTCAAAGTGAGAAGGCCTGGTAGGTGAAGGTAAGAGTCTGCCAGTCGGTTTCAACGTCCCACCAGGAGAGAAAAGGGAGGATACTCTGCAGGCTGAGAGGAAGTGTCTTCTGGTAGAGTTCCGCTCGCACTCTGAGTGTATACCTGTTTTCCGGCAGGAGTTGTTTCAGGTCGACGACTTTGACGCCGTTGATTTCGTTGATCACCTTCTGCGCTTCAATAAGAGATCGAAACGAGATAACCTTATTGTTGTCCTCTTGGAGAGTGACTTTATAGGTTTCCTTGAGGGTGTCGAAGGTCATGCTATGTTGAAAAGTGCGGCTGGTAGTCAACTCCTCCGGTCTTTTTTCGGTAGTTTTATATAACTCTACAAAAAAAGAGAAGCGGAGCGCTATGCCGCTATGCAGTATTTCAATCATTTCCGAGGTGAAGCTGTTTTGGAGTGTACCAAAGACGATGAGGGAGTTTTCCGTTGTTGTTGCCGTCAATTCATTGATGGCTGCCTTTTGGTCGGAAGTAACCTTAGTGCCGGCTATGGCTGGAGTGATCAACAGGAGAATGAAAATGAATTGAAAGAGTATGGGCTTACCATGCATCATGCATTACTTTATGGAAAACGAGGTTGCCAGAAGGAGGCTGTCTGCTGAAAAGCCTCCTGTCGAAATGAAAAATGATCTGTCGGCTCGAGTGGTTCCGCGAACCTGATGCTGTTTTTTTATTTCGATTTTATATTTTCAATGGTACAATTCATAGCTTAGCTCATGTTAATTTACTTGATCTTGTTCAGGATGTCTATTGCTTGTTCTCCACTTCTTGATCCTTTTCCCGCATCGCTTTCATAAAGAATTTCGACATGGTTTCTTGACACTGGAGCAGAAGGATAGTATTGTGCATATGTTTAAAATGACAGGATAATTCGCCTCGTTTCGTTGCTATTCAAGGTAAAATTCAAAGTAGAAGGATGTATTTAAATGCGTATAGCTATACCTAGTAATTCTCCGGGCGGCCTTCAGGCACAGCGTTCGGATCATTTCGGTCATTGTGACATATTTACTCTGGTCGATATCGATGAAAAACAAAAAATCAAAGATGTTACCGTCATAAAAAACGGTGACCATGAAGCGGGAGGCTGCCTGGTTCCGGTGAAAATTCTTCAGGATGCCGGTGCGGAGGCAATAATTGTCGGCGGGATGGGGGCAAGGCCGATGCGCGGCTTTGCCGATGTGGGCATTACCGTCTATTTTGCCGATCGAACCAGCCTGAAAACAGTTCAGGAAGTCGTTGACGGCTTGACAACCAATACCTTGCCGGTGATGCATGCAGACCAGGTGTGTAAGGGATCGGGTAACTGCGACCACTGATCGAGAAAAGAGTTGTTTCTTTTTTATTTACAGCTGACGACAGACACCGCAGTTACTCAGCGAGTAATCCACTCGGACACCTATTTCATGCAGAGTATACTATAATGTCACCACGACCCAAGAAAACAAGAACGTGCCAGGGAAGGTTCTGTGGCCGGGCTTTTAAACCAACAGGGACGCCCCTAACTGAGCTCAGAAAGATAGAATTACATCGGGATGAACTGGAGGCACTGCGGTTATGCGACGGGGAAGGGATGACCCAGGAGGAGGCCGGCCGGAGCATGGGCGTCTCCCGCGGCACCATTCAACGGATTATCACCATCGCCCGCAAAAAAACAGCGACAGCACTGACTGCAGGGGACGCACTGGTCTTTGTCGACGCTGATGAGGAGCAAGAGTAAGTTTTAGGAGTTGAGCCGCATCAGGCGTTTTCTCTTGTTTTGTCGAAGGTGATATTCGGCCATTTTTCCATGAAGTATTTCAGCATCCACTCGTTTTGCGCCAGATAGGTAAGAAACCCTTCTCCGTCATAGGCGAGTGCACCTTGGTTCCTTCGTTCGAATTCAGCCAGAGCCTTACTGTCATCACAACGAACCCACCGTGCCGCCTGGTAGTCCACCGGTTCATAAATAGCCGTGACGCTGTATTCGTTGAGCAGTCGGGCCATGGTGACCTCAAACTGCAATACGCCTACGGCTCCCATAATATAGTCTGAACCGATGAGTGGGCGAAATACCTGGATGGCCCCTTCTTCGGCGAGTTGTAGCAGACCTTTTTGCAGTTGTTTCAATTTTAATGGATCCTTGAGCAGTACCCGTCGAAAGTGCTCCGGGGCAAAATTGGGGATTCCGGTGAACTTGAGCACTTCTTTAGGCGTGAACGTATCACCAATTTTAATGGTGCCGTGGTTATGCAGGCCGATGATGTCTCCGGGCCATGCCTCGTCGACGTTGGCTCGTTCCTGGGCCATGAAGATCGTCGCGTTGGCAAGGGTAATATCTTTGCCGAGGCGATGGTGTCTGACCTTCATGCCGCGAGTGAATTTTCCGGAACAGATTCGGAAAAAGGCAATGCGGTCTCGATGAGCCGGATTCATATTGGCCTGGATCTTGAAAACGAAACCGGAAAAGTCCTCTTCCTCTGGAGCGACGACACGAGTCAACGTCTCACGGGGGGCAGGCGGCGGGGCCATTTCAACGAAACCGTCGAGCAATTCGCTAACGCCGAAATTGTTGACGGCACTGCCGAAAAAGACCGGAGTCTGGCTGGCCTGTAAGTAATGATCGTACTCAAAAGGATTGGCGGCACCATCCAGCAGTTCGATGTCCTCTCGAAGATCCTTAGCAGCCTCCTTGCCGAGGAGTTCATCAACCTTTGGGTCATTGAGATCTTCAATCAGAATGCCTTTAATATTTCTGGTATTTTGGCCGGGGCTAAAGAGATGAAGGGTCTTTTTGTAGAGATTGTATACCCCTTTAAAGGTCTTGCCCATGCCGATAGGCCAGGAAAGAGGAGTGCATTCTATCTGCAGTTTTTCTTCTATTTCGGCCATGATATCGAGAGGCGAAAGGCCCTCACGATCAAGTTTATTGATAAAGGTTATTATCGGGGTATTGCGCATCCGGCAGACTTCCATCAGTTTTTCGGTCTGCGCCTCCACCCCTTTGGCATTATCAATGACCATGACTGCTGAATCGACGGCGGTGAGGACCCGATAGGTGTCTTCAGAAAAATCCTGGTGACCGGGAGTATCGAGGAGATTGATCTCGAAATCCCGATAGGCAAATTTCATTACCGAGGTCGTAACGGAAATACCGCGCTCCTGTTCGATCGCCATCCAGTCGCTGGTCGCTTTTCGCTCGATCTTGCGAGATTTGACGGCACCTGCCATATTGATGGCGCCACCAAAGAGTAGCAGCTTTTCGGTCAGGGTGGTTTTACCGGCATCTGGATGGCTGATGATACCGAAGGTTCGTCGTTTGGCTATTTCCTGAGTGAGTTGTTTGCTCATAACTGATGAAAAAATTACTTTGGGTTATAGAATGTTGTTGCTTAAAAAGAGGGCAGAAAAAAAATATTGTAGCATAGGCCCTTTTCACAATAATGCAAACAGAAATCGAAAATCATGATGAAATAAAAGAATAGTTTGGCGAAACGGCGTTGGCTACGGGCAACTTTTAGCAACTGCCTGCATCATCGCCTCTATGTCTGGGGGAGAAGGTACTCGTTACGCTGTTTCAACGTTACTGCTTAGCATGTCAAACAACGTTTTTCCCCGGTTTTGTAGAGAGACAAAGCCGGGGAGGATTGGTCGTAGAGAAGATATCAGCCGTACACCAGAGTCCCGCCGCAATATCCCAGTCCACCTGCGCAGGCAAGGCAGAGAAGATAGATCAGGAACATTTTTCCAGGCATGGCACCTTTTCTTTTCAGGATGACGGCCAAAATAAGTAAGAGGGTAAGAACCCCGGCGAGGACCATCTTGATGATGATATAGGTATTCCATTCTCCTTCCTGGTAATGGAGCCAGTCGAGGATTCCGGCACTGATAACCGGCAGAATCGACACCAGGGCAAAGACCAGACAATAAAAGGCTGTCTGGCCAAAATTTTTTTCTTTCCAGATCAAGCCGAGGAATGAAAAGAGGACCATGCCAATTATCATTCCCATCGGCACATGGGTGAGAACCGGATGAAGAGGGTGGCTGTAACCAATTTTTTCCAGAAACGAATAGACATTTTCTACCATACGATTCTCCTTATAATTTCCTTATACTATGAGTGGGAACCTGACCGTTTTCTAACGCTAATCATTATCAATAAAATCGTAAAGGAACTTATCCCCCTCAAGGGGGGATTGTAAAGAATACCCGTCAAGCGAGTATTAAAAAAAACCCCGCGAATCTTTTGGGTAGGGCTACCACCTTTTACTTTGTTTCAGGTTTGATAGCTTGTAAGTAGGCGTAAATATCCGCAGCATCCTGCTTGGATACTTTTGTTTCCGGGAAAGGTGGCATAATTGGAGCGTCTGTTGTCCTAATCTTTCTCACAAAACTGCTAAAGCTCATATCGAGTCTGGCGATATTGACAGCACGTCCATCATTGCCATGTGGACCATGGCATGCAGAACAATTGTTCATCATATACCATTTTTGCCCATCGGTGGGGTTTCCCTGTGGTGCACTGCAACCGGTAGATAGGAAAAGACAGAGCAAAAGAAGCCCCATTGGCAAAATACGCAGGTTTCTTAAGTATAACATTCCAGTCTCCTTCTGCTGTTCACGTAAAATTGTACATAGTATTCTAATGAGCGCCTGGTCTATTGACAGCGGCATGTAACATTTCAAGGACTTGGTAACGATTATTTTTGGGCTGATTAAGAAGGATGGCAAAAGGTATCAAATTGTCTCCCTTTGGAAAATAGCCAGCATAACAGTACACATCTTTCATTGTACCGCTTTTGATTAGAATATTATTCTCACGTTTCAGGAGCATACTATACGGTTTGAAAAGATCAAGAATGGCAATAAGAGCAGCGGGACTTACTCTATTTTGCCTTGAGAGCCCCGAGCCTTCACGCACTGTGATTTTATCGGGACCGAGATGCAATGTTTTTTGGCTGAAGACGGCAAAGGCCTGACGGGATTTTTCCCAAGTTGCCGGCTGTCCATAAGCCTTGGCACCACAGGCCAGGAAAATCTGGTTGGCAATGAAATTATTAGAATGTTTCAGACATGATCTGATTATTTCTGCGAGTGGTTTTTCGCTGCGGTGCACATAAAACGGCTGCAGATTTTGTGGGACTGATTTGACAGTATAGCTAGGTACTCTTATCCCGGCTTGTCTGAAGAGAACGACAAATAACTCTCCAGCATAGCGCAGAGCGGGGGTGAGCTGCCCCTGTTGCGATAAGGTGTTGACATTAATCCGGTGTGTGCCGGCTGCAAGCTGTTTTGCAGCCTCTGTCATCAGGGGGATAACTGGCGTTTGCGGCTCGCCTGAAGTTATGTATCGGTTTTTTGCTATTTGTAACGGCAAAGCGTTGAAGTTAACCACCAGAGCCCCGTTGGGCGCATCGTAGGGATTGTCTGAGTTGTCCTCTGCTGCCTTTTCTCGGTTTAAGGCGAAACTACTTGTATCAAGGTATACCTTTGCCAGTTGTCGGATGCCCATCCCAGCAAGGGTATGACCTATTGCTAGAATACTCTCAGAGGTCAACAAAGGGTCCCCGTAGCCTTTAATATATAGATTATTTTTATTATCGAGGAAGAAATGCGTCTCGAAGCGGTACTCTTTACCAAGATTTTCAAGGGCAACAAGGGAGGTATAAATTTTGAGGGTGGAGGCGGGGATAAAAAGATTCTGCTCCTTGAATTTGAGCAAAGTGGTATCTCCGTGCACTACATATCCCCCGTTTTCGATGATTCGTTCGATCTCGGAGGTAGCATAGCTAGAATACGGCTGAAGGAGCGCCAGCATGCCGAAGAGGCAGCACCAGAATCCGTATCCGGAGAATTTTTTTTTGGGAGGCGTTACCATATGCAATGAGTCTTCAAAATTTTTGGCTTATGCGCATCATGCTGTTGGTTTTTTTGCATCAAGGGATTGCCAGCTTTTTTTAACAATCCTGGTCCGCAGACTGCGCTCATGATCCAGACCAAGGATTTGGTTCAGCGCTTCCATGGGTTTGATACCCGGTTCAGCGCTGGCCGAGATCATTTCCATCTGCACTGTCTCGGAGTTGTCAGCATTGCCGATTGATAATTTTGTAATCAGCGGCCGTATGTCAATTTCTGTAGTTTTGCCTTTCCTGGTCTTGCCGATAATGAAACTGTCGCCGGCAATAAATTCTTCGGCTCTTTTTCTCTCGGCATCCGTTATTGTTGTCGGCAAAGTAAGACTATAGGCGATACCGATTTTTTGAGGAATCTTGCCGGAATGGAGTTCGATTCCGGTAATCTGTAAACCGGGAATGAGTTTGTCATTGATTTTTTCTATGATTGCTCCAAGATCACCAAGAGGAGTGGGAAGGTCCATAATGAAAAATTCGGCAAGGCTTTCTGTACCTACCGGCAGGGCCGGTCCAAAGGATATTTTAGGAGAAGGATTAAATCCCTGGCTGAAGTTTGTAACAATTGATGCGCGGCGCAGGGTGCGAAAAATAATCTGCAAAATTTCCAGATGACCAAGAAAACAGATTTTCCCGGTGCGGGTATAATGCACCAGATATTTGAAGTGTCCGGGCTCGGCGGAGCCGGCTGCTTTACTCGTCACTTTGCCGGCCGACTCTGATGTCGCGGACGACAATGGTGTCATGTCCATCGTTTTATTTCCGCGATTATAGACGATGGGCATAAGCGTTTCAAAATCACAGAGGCCGCACTTCTGGCAAGCGTGGTAGCGGCAATCAGGGGTATAGATTTCTTCTTTTGCTTTGCTCAGCTGGCCTTTTAAGAATTCCAGATCGACCCCCGTCTGGAGATGCTGCCATGGCAGTGTTTCGTCCAGGGCTCTTTCTTGTAAAAAATCGTCGAGGTGCAGGTCACACAGCACTGCCGCTTCCTGCCAGCGTGTCAGATCAAAATGTTCGTCCCACCCGTCAAGACGTGCACCCGCCTGCCAGGCATGCTCCATCAGTTTTGCAAGACGCCGGTCGCCGCGGGAAAAGACCCCTTCCAGATAACTGATTTTCGGGCTATGGTAGCGAAAATTGGTTCCTTTTCCGGGGAGTCCGTTTTGCAGGCGACGGATGCGTTGGGTGCTCTCTTCCACACTCAGCTGTCTCTCCCATTGAAATGGAGTGTGCGGTTTGGGCACAAAGGTACCGATGCTGACGGTTATCTGTTTTCTGCCTTTGCCGGCTTTATTACCACCTTGCACGGCCATGGCTTTACGTACCAGTTTGATAATTGCCTCGATATCCTGTTCCGTTTCGGTTGGCAGGCCGATCATGAAATAGAATTTAATGACCCGCCAGCCTAGGGCGAAGGCTTCTTCGCAGGTGGCGATAAGATCGTCTTCGGTAATGCCCTTGTTAATGACCCGCCGCAGTCGTTCGCTGCCTGCTTCCGGGGCAAGAGTGAAGCCGGTCTTGCGCACCCTTTTTACCTGTTCCATGATTTTCGGAGTCAGCGTCCCCACCCGCATGGAAGGCATGGCCACCGAGATGAACCGCTCGGCAAAGCTGTCCATCAACTGAGGAAGGGTCTGTTCCAGACAGGAATAGTCGCCAGTGGATAAAGACAGCAGCGCCAGCTCCTCAAAGCCTGATGCTGCCAGCCCGCTCTCGGCAAGTTCTAAAATTTTTTCAGGACTTCGCTCCCTCACCGGTCGGTACGTGATACCTGCCTGGCAGAAGCGGCATCCTCTGGTACAGCCGCGGGCCACTTCGATGCCCATCCGGTCATGGACGATTTTAGCATTTGGTACAAGTGGCTGTTTCAGGTGATCAATCTGGTTGAGATCTCGTAGAATCCGGCGGGAAATATGGTCTTTGCGGCCGCTGATCCGGTGCATGGCAAATAATTTCCCATTTGAGCCGTACTCTGGTTCGAAATGCGCCGGAATGTATACGCCATCGATTTCGGCGAGCAGATTAAGGAGATCTTTTTTGGCTGGTTTATCCTTTTGATGCGCAGCCAGAAGCTCGGCAATGTCGATAATCGCCTCTTCGCCATCGCCCAAAAGAATAGCATCGAAAAAATCGGCCACCGGTTCGGGGTTGAGTGAACATGCCCCCCCGCCTAGAAGAAGCGGAAAGGAACCGTCTCTGTCGCGGGAGTAAAGGGGAATTGCGGCCAAGTCGAGTACTGTCAGGATATTGGTATAGCAGAGCTCGTAGGGCAGGGTAATACCCAGCACATCAAAATCAGTAAGCGGACGGGCCGATTCAAGGCTGCTCAGGACAGTTTTTTGTTGACGCAGAATTTTTTCCAGATCGATATCCGGGCAATAGCATCTATCGGCCAGAAACTCTTCTCTGCCGTTCAATAAGTGGTAAAGAATCTGGAGTCCCTGATGTGACATACCTATCTCGTAGAGATCGGGAAATATCAGGGCAAAGCGGATCTTTGCCGATTGCCAGGCCTTGCCTGCGGCGTTATATTCATGGCCGATATAGCGGCCTGGGCGAGCGATAGAAGAGAGTATTGTCCGGTCTGTCATAAGAAACCTATAGAATTTGACTAAGAAATGAATGCGCGCTTGTCTAGCATATCAGGGCATATACCGCCGATCGTAACCAGGCGGGGGACGCAGCCGGTAGGTCTTTTTTTCCGCAGTGATCAGGACGTTTTCCAGGGTGATATGTATTTCTGTACCGTAATCAAGTCCGGTGATCATGATGTCGAGGGGTTGTTGGCAGGTGTCTGCGGGCATCCAGTTGCCATAGGTTATCTCAGCAATCTTTTTACCATTGCCGTCTTCCAGGATGGAAGCCAGAAAAATCTCTTTTTCACGGTCGAAAAGCAGATGAGAGACTCCCGCCTGTTCTTTATTCTGAAATGTAAGCCATACACCTCGTGCATTCCGATCATTGCGGACAGCAGTGAGCGACCGGCTGGAGAGTTGTATCCTTCCGGTGAGCAAAGAGCCCCAATCGCTCTTCAGAAAAGGGCTCGGTATATTGTTACGGAGACCAAATGAGGATATATTTTGCGTCAGGTACTTTTTCGTTAAAGTGTTAATGGCCTGAAAGGAATTTTGATCTCCAGCGATAATCAGCACTGGCTGGCCGAAGGGATTGGACATCACAAATTTATATGAAGAAGGCATGGAAAACTGGAAAAAGCCATCCAGCGCTTTTTTTTCCAGAGGACTGTGGTAGAAAAGAACCAGGTCCCCCTCAAGCGTCTTACCGCAGGCGGCATCTCGAGCGGCGAGTGCGTCGACCTGGCGAGCAATTTTGTCAGCCTCGGTGTCTTGCAGCGGATCTGTCCATTGTGAAGTGGCGCATCCGGCAAGGACAAAGGCCGTAAGCAGAAAGAGCAGGGCCTGCCGGATGAGAGCTGAAGGCTTATTGGTTTTCCAGGGCATGGATTTTTTGTTGTATATCAGCTTTATCTTTCTCATCTATAAACAAACGATAGGCCTTTTTATAGACCTTCAAGGCTTCTCGAAATCTCCGTTGAGAATGGTATACATCACCCAGATGCTCGTGGATGTGCGGGTCATCTGGGATGAGTTGCAACGAGCGCTCGAGTTCTCGAACTGCCTGGTCATAATCACCCAGGCGGTAGTATGTCCAGCCAAGGCTGTCGATGATAAAGCCGTTGTTTGGTTTTAGAGCATCTGCACGTAAGATATATTCGAGCGCCTTTTCAAGATGGATATTCTTGTCGGCCCAGGTGTAACCGATGTAGTTCAGTGCTTCGGCATGGTCCGGCTGCGTCTCCAGTACTTTTTCCATTATCTCGACCGCCTGGTCGGACATGCCGTTTTTGTCCAGTACCAGGCCATACTCAAAGAGCAGTTGTTGGTTTTCCGGATAAAGATCGACCGCCGTCTCCATAAGAGTCATGGCCGCATGATTGTCCCCTTTCGCTTGATACAGAGAAGACAAAAGAGCATAGAAAAGTGGGCTTCTGCCAATTTCTGTTTCCGTGTGTTTTGCCAGCAGTGCTATCGCTTCATCGATATTACCCAGTTTTTGGTGGATACGAGTTTGTAAATACACAGCCTCCTCAAGAGTGTCGCTTTCCGGGTCTATCTGGGTCAGCTGGGCGAGGCTGGCAGTGTAATCTTCTTTTTGATACGCGAGCAAGGCGAGCATATATCGAGCTTCCGAACTGTTGGCTTCTTTTACTAGTCTGGCCAGGATTTTCTTTGCGCGACCGACTTCCTTTTTACGCAGCAGGAGTTTGGCTATAATGAGATCGATGTTAGCCTGGTTTTTTGTATAAAAGCTAATGTTGTAGAGTTCACTGAGGGCTTCATCTTCTCGATTCAGATCGACCAGGGCCTGAATACGACTAAGCGCCGCCTGTTCATCAAATGCATCATCGTCAGTTATTGTCGTATACATTCGCAGGGCATCGTCAAACATCTCCTGACTTACGTAGAAATAGCCAATTTCAAAAGCTAAATCTTTTGACCAGTTCAACGCGAGAGCCTTTTCATATTCCTCAGCCGCTTCTGGAAAATTTTCCATCTGTTTGAGCAACCTGGCATAAGAAAGGTGAGAAAAATAGGAACCGACGTTATTTTCCAATAATTTTTTGAATATTTCTTCCGCGGTCTGGAAATCGCCGGAATGGGTGTAAAGCAGAGCCAGCCGTAAATGGACTCCTTCGTTACTGGGATCTCTTTCGAGTACTCGATTATACTGGTCAATAGCCGCTTCGACTTTTTCCTGCTGGAGATAGAGACTGGCCAGTAGGAGCCGATAAGTAGTTGAGTCTGGATGGTCGATAATAGCCTGGGTCAGCCAATCCATGGCTTTATCAAATTCGCCCATTTTGAGGAGCAGCACTGGAATCTTTTCTTTCACGTATTCAGCTTCCTGGTCGCAGATCAGGGCTTTCTCATAGGCTTCAAGTGCTTCTGAATACCGTTCATCGAACTCGGCGTGGGTGCCCCAAAGGAAATAGTAATACGCGCAGGCAAGATCGGCCGATTCTTTTTCTTCAGATTGTGCCTGCGCAGTTTGTGGTGCAGGCTGGAGCGCCGCCGGCTGATTGATGGCACAGGAGGCGAAAAAAACACAGCAACCGATAGCAAGTAAGAGATGGGCGCGATGGATCATGGTTTAAACCTGAGCTGCTGAAAATGCAGAAAGGAGAGGGAGGACACAGCAAAGCACCTGTAGCTGCACATTTTCAATCGATCCATTCGCATCGATGGGCTGGATATACGATCGTTTGATGTTAGCAAAGATAGTCGCCACCTGACTTAGACTGTCTTTCTGCTCAAAATCATTTAATTTTTCTCCCCGTCCGGAGGTAATTCTCTTTTGCCCTGTATCGAGGGACGTTTGGAAAAGCAAGGCCAGATCGGGATCAGGGGCAAAGTGGTTCATTTGCAGAATATGTTCCGGGTCAAATCCTCTTGCCCCCTGATATGCGGCTGTAGACAAAAAATACCGATCGCAAAGGATGATTTTACCCTGGGCCAGAGCGGGAGTTAAAAGATGTTGCACATGCTCTCGTCGATCCGCTAAAAACAGCTCGAGTTCCTCTTCGCGACTGCAGGTATCGCGATGCATATAGAGTGATCGTATTTTCTTCCCGTACGCTCCTTCGGTAGGTTCACGGGTGGCAATAACTGGATAGCCTCTGTCCTGCAAATACTGGCTGAGCAGCTGCAGCTGAGTTGACTTACCGGTTCCGTCCGTCCCCTCGAATACTATCAATATCCCTTTTCTTACCAAGGAGGTCATCATGCTTCTCTTTCCTGCTGCGTGGCTCGGTTACGACTAATGACCGCGGCCAGTTTGATTGCCTCATCCAGGCTCTGGTGGCTGGCCAGACCTTTTCCGGCAATATCGTAGGCTGTACCATGATCGACGGAAGTACGAACAATCGGCAGACCAAGAGTAATGTTAACGCCATCATCGAAGTGCAGGAGTTTGAAGGGAATAAGTCCCTGATCGTGATACATGCAGACCACTGCATCGAATGCCCCAGAAGCTGCCTTGTAAAACAGGGTGTCCGGAGGATAAGGACCTGAAACATTGATCTGCTCTGTTTGGGCCTGTTTAATGGCTGGACTTATAATCTGTTCCTCTTCGCTGCCAAAAAGTCTGTTCTCGCCACCATGGGGGTTAAATCCGGCCACGGCGATCTTTGGATCTCGGATGGCAAAATCGATGGTCAGGGCCTGGTGAGTTGTACGGATCATGCGGTAGACTGCTTCCATGGTAAGACGATGTGCCACCTCACTGAGCGGACAGTGAATGGTGACGAGAGTGACCCGCAGTTTGTTACCGGCCAGCATCATTGCAAAAGAGGAGGTCTTGGTTAAACTCGCCAGCATTTCGGTATGGCCGGGAAAATGATATCCAGCGTCATTGAGTGAGCTTTTAGAAATGGGACAGGTGGCAATGCCGTGGATCATACCCTGTTGCGCCAGTTTCACGCCTGTCTCGATATAATGTGCCATGGCCCTGCCGGTAGCCTTGTTGGGGTGTCCACATTCAATATCCCCCGGCTCAAATGAAGAGAGTTGCACAACCGGAATACAGTTCCCGGTGAGTTCAGTAGGCAGGGGCGTACCAGGTGTCCAGTCGATGCATGGTGCGGGCAACCCGAGCTCCTCGCCACATTTTTCTAAAACGTGTTTATCTCCGAGAACCACTGGCTGAATATCGGCGAATTTTGTCGTTCCGGCAAAAGAGCGAAGTATGATTTCAGGTCCTATCCCAGCAGGACAACCCATGGTAATTCCTATTATAGTCATACTAGACACCGTACATTGAAAAATCGATTATGCATAGCGAATGATCGCCAATTGCCTGAAAAAAGAGGATCACGATTGCTTATATGCTAATCAGCGATCAATTATTCGCAAAGATCAAATGCGTTGTTTATATGCTCTATTCGATTATGTGCGGTATTGTCGTCGAGCACCGCAATAACGTCAAATCTTGCCGGCACGTCGAAGAGCTGTCGTTCTGCCAGGTACCATTGTGCAGTTCTGCTAATCTGTCTTTGTTTTCTCGGTGTTACGGCTTCAGCAGGGAATCCGTATCCCACGCCGGATCTGGTTTTTACCTCGATAAAAACCAGCACCTGGCCATCTCTGGCGATAATATCGATTTCACCCGTTTTACAGCGATAGTTTTTGACGAGTATTGTATAGCCTTTCTTTTTCAAGTATCCAGCGACTATCTCCTCACCGCTTTGGCCCAGTCGCTGCCGACTGTTCAACATATTCTCTGACTCCTCTGAATGTTTTGCGATGAATTGGGCAGATGCCATTTTTCTGAATGGCCAGCCGGTGTTCCCGAGTGGGATACCCTTTGTTCTTAAGGAAATTATAGGCCGAATAGCGCTGGTGGTATTCGACCATGATTCGGTCTCTTTCGACTTTGGCAAGAATACTTGCAGCGGCAATCGAACTACTTTTCGATTCACCCTTTACCAGCGGAGCTTGCGCAGTGCTGAGGGGGACCGTAAATTTGCCATCAATAAGGATAAAATCAGGAGGAGGACCAGCCAGGTTTTCCACAGCTTGTTGCATCGCCAGCAGCGAGGCCTGCAAAATATTGATCTCGTCTATTTTCTGTTCGGAAACGACACCAAGACCGAAAGCGGCACCTAAGTCATAAAGGCAGTCCTTGAGCTCCAGCCTTTTGCGGTGGGTCAGGACTTTTGAATCGACGAAAAGAGAATGGTCGCATTCGGTGGGTAAGACGACACAGGCGGCAACTACGGGGCCTGCTAATGGTCCTCGTCCGGCTTCGTCACAACCGGCCACACACAAAAAACCCTTGGCATAGAGGAGCCGCTCGATACTGAAGTTATCCACTCTAGTGCGCAATTCAGACAAAAATGTGTGCATCGTCAAGGCAGTATAAGAGGTCTGCCAAGATTCGGTCCTGACGGCAACCAAGAGGCCGAGTCAGAACCGAGTTCATTCATCTCTTTATTGTTAACGCGGCAGGTTGCGTTCACGGATACGTGCAGCTTTACCGGTCAGGTTGCGCAGGTAGAAGAGACGTGAACGGCGAACACGACCCCGAGTGATAACTTCAATTTTCTCGATACGGGGGTTGTGAAATGCAAACGTTTTTTCTACGCCGACGCCGTGGGAAATTTTCCGTACGGTGTAGCTGGCGTCCATGGTACCGCGCTTGCGTTTGATAACCACGCCCTGAAACATCTGGACTCGCTCTTTCCCGCCTTCAATAATGCGGATATGAACTTTCACGGTATCACCCGGACGAAAGTCGGGATGGTCCTGGCGCATCTGTTCCTGGTTGATTCTGTCGATAATTATGCTCATAGCGTCTTCTATAGGTTGAAGTATATTGAGGAATGGATCCTCTTGATTAGTACCTTACATATTATTTGCTTGTTTTTTGCAAGAAAATAATATGTCTCAAGGTACTTATCCCGGCTTATGTCTCGTTTACCGGGGTAAGTTAATACGATTGTTAAAAATACTTTTTATACTCTCAGGATCCGAGAAGTCTGTCAACAATGATTGACACAGCCGATCGAACAGAGAGATGATTATATTGCGTTCCTCCGCTGATTGGAGGGAGGGTGGCATCGGTTTGTTGGCGCAATTCCGGAGCCAATCCATGGGCAGTGCCAAAAAGTAGTAAAATCGGATCTCCTTCGACAATTTTTTGCCGAAGTTCACTGTAACTCAAATTGTTGTCACCCAACAGAGCACTGGTTGCAACAACCAGTGGTCGGCGGCCGTATTGGCCGGTGACAGTCGTGAGCACCTCTTCAAGCGAAGCAGCAAGCTGGACCGTGCTCAGTGCTTCTTTCCTGGCCGGATTATAAGTCGCGCCGTGCCCTGTTCTCCAGTGTGCCAGTAATTCCAGCACCAACTGTTGCTGATCCTGATACGGAGTAGTTATAAAATAGTTCGCAATACCGTAGGTTTTTGCTGTCCTGGCTATATCGTGTATATCAAGATTCGTTACTGCTGAACCAATTATTTCGCCCCTTTTATTGACCACCGGATGATGAATGAGGGCAATGTTTACAGAAGAGGCGGATCTGGACATGTCATTTTCTATTCTTTTGAATTTCTTCTACCAGCCCAAAAAGATTGTGCTTACGTAGCAGCAATACTTCATCTGCGCTGAATGTTTCGTTTTGAACCAAATCAGGGCGCCGTTCCAACGTCCTTTTCACAGAAGCGATAAACCGATATATCGCAATCGCCGCATGGTTACCGGATAACAGCTCTGCCGGGACCGGACACCCTTTAAATTCCTGGGGTCTTGTGTATTGTGGGTGCTTCAGCAGTTTTCTGCTAAAGGTATCACGACTCACAGATTCGGCACATCCGAGAACTCCGGGCAGCAAGCGGGTAATAGAATCGATAAGCACCATCGCCGCAAGTTCTCCTCCGGTGAGAATATAATCACCGATGGAAATTTCATCATCTACATACCTCTCGCGAAACCGTTCATCAACCCCTTCGTAACGTCCGCAAACCAGCACCAGATGAGCCTCTTTCGCCAGTTCTTCAGCAACCTTCTGGTCATACCTGCGCCCTTGCGGACTGAGCAGAATAACTTTCGGTCTTGGTTCAATATTTTGTCTGCTCGTAACTGCCGCAGCCAGTGGTTCGGGTTTCATCACCATGCCTTCGCCGCCGCCAAAAGGGCGATCGTCGGTCATTGCGTGAACTCCCTCGGCAAAATCTCGCAAATCGATAATTTCAATATCAATCAGTTCTTTTAACCGTGCCCTTCGAATGATTCCCTCCTGTAGAGGGGACTCGAGAAGATCGGGAAAAATTGTGATAATATCAAAGATCATGCAGTGACTCTTTGCACAGTGAGTTGAGTCACTCAACTGCAAGGTCCAATAAGCCCGGCGGCGGGTTGATAATTAACCTTTCTTCTGTCTCTTTGACAAGGATACTTTTCGTAATCGGGATCAGGATTTCCTTTTCACCCGATTGAACGACCAAAATGTCCTGAGCACCATTGTTGAAGAGACTCGTTACCCTACCTATGGTCTGTCCGTCCTGGTCTACAACTAATTTGCCTTCGTACTGATACCAGTAATACTCGCCAACCTCTGTCTCCGGAAGAAGATTTTTAGCAATGAGGACGCCACTGCCTTCAATCTTTTCTGCAAGCTCTCGACTCGTGATAGAAGCAAGCACAACGATAACAGTCTTACCCTGGATTCTAAATTTTTCCACAGTAAGGGCTGCAGAGAGCTTGCCAGCTGCATCTATCAGAATAATTTCTTTGTACCCGGAAAAATTTTCAGGCTGCCCGGAAAAAGAAAAAATTTTGACCTCACCGCGCAGGCCATGTGCCCTGGTCACTTTGCCCAGGAGGACATACTTGTCTGTGGGGTAAGGAAAAATTTCAGTCATTGCACCAATTGTTGTTATGAAACGACGGGAAACTTCCGCTTATTCCACAATCTCAAGTCTTGATCGTTTGTCGATTTTTGCCGCAGAGGCCGCCAGTAAGGAGCGCAAAGCTCTCGCTGTTCGGCCCTGTTTGCCAATGACCTTGCCTAAATCTTCCGAAGCTACAGCCAGTTCCAAGGTCACATTGTTTTCTTCATCTGTCCGTGTAACCTTGACGGCTTCCGGTTGATCGACCAGAGATCTGGCGATAACGGCTATCAGCTCTTCCATTATTGATTGACGACAGCAGGAGTTCTCTTCATCAAACTCTTGACAGTTGTTGTCGGCAGGGCACCTCGGCCAAGCCATTCCTGAAGCTTATCATTGTTGATATTGATAACCGCAGGATCCTGAAGCGGATCATAGGTGCCAATGACATCAAGAAATTTGCCGTCACGCTTACTTTCACTGTCGGCGACAATAATACGATAAAAAGGTTTTTTCTTTCTGCCAAGTCGAGTTAATCGAATACGTACTGCCATTCCGGTATATCCTCCGGTTGATTGTGTATGTTATTACGCTGCTTTTCTCTAAAATACCATTTTCAGAGAGTATTTATCTTCTTTTCATGCCCTTGGGCATCTTTCTTCGTTTCACGCCGGAGATAGCCCCCGGTTTGCCACGAAATTTTTTCATCATCTTCAACATTTCCGAATAACTTTTGAGAACTCTGTTGACATCACCGATAGTCGTGCCCGAACCGGCGGCGATGCGGGTTCTTCTGCTGGTATTGATGATCTGATGATTCTTTCTTTCTTTTCTGGTCATGGAACGGATGATGGCTTCCGTTTTTACCAGTTCTTTTTCGTCAGGTTTCGGGGCATTTTTCAGCTGCCTGAGTTTATTTATACCGGGAACCATATCGAGAATTTGTTCCAGCGAACCCATTTTTTTGATCTGCTGAATTTGATCAAGGAAATCTTCCAGGGTAAACTGGTTTTTCCGTAGCTTGTCGGCAAGCTTGTCGGCTTCTTTCTTATCGACAACTGCCTCTGCTTTTTCGATCAGGCTGAGGATGTCGCCCATACCGAGAATACGGGATGCTACCCTTTCCGGGTGAAAGACCTCAAGGTCTTCAAGTCCTTCACCTACGCCGACAAATTTTATCGGTTTGCCGGTGATGTTTTTAATAGAAAGTGCGGCACCGCCTCGGGCGTCACCTTCCATCTTAGTCAGGACGATACCGGTTATTTCAAGGTCTTTGTTAAACTTATCGGCAACGGTAACTGCATCCTGGCCGGTCATGGAATCGGCCACGAACAGAATCTCTGAGAGTGGTACCGCGGCCTGGATTTGCTGCAGTTCGCCCATCAGGGTTTCGTCAACATGCAACCGTCCGGCTGTATCGATAATCACCGTATCGTAATTATGCAACGCCGCTTCGTTCATCGCCTGACGACAGATGTCGACTGGGTTTACATCGGTAGTGGACGGATGTACTGGCACATCGAGTCTGGAACCAAGTACCTGAAGCTGTTCGATAGCTGCAGGGCGGTAAATGTCGGCTGGTACCAGATAGGGTCTGCGCCCTTTGTCTTTGAGTAATTTGGCCAGCTTACCAGCTGTGGTTGTTTTACCCGAGCCCTGGAGGCCAGCCATCATGATAACGACCGGTTGTTTGCCGTCCAGCTCTATCTGCTCTGCGCTGCCACCGAGAAGAGTAACCAGCTCCTCATGGACAATTTTAATGATCTGCTGGCCTGGCGACAGGCTTTTTGATACTTCCCGACCTATAGCTTTTTCTGTAACAGTTGCAACAAATTCTTTAGCTACCTTGAAGTTGACATCCGCTTCCAGCAGAGCGGTGCGCACTTCATGCATCGCCTCGTCGATGTTTTCTTCAGAGAGTTTGCCATGGCCGCGAAGTTTTTTAAATACCCCTTCCAGCCTGTCTGTTAAGTTTTCAAACATAGTCGTTTATCGCCGCGCAAAGAGCGCACTTGTCTTTTTTTGGGGTGCCGGCATTAATCAATGTATCTAACGCTACCACAATGAATACTCTTGTTATTAATATAATGCATACGACTGGCGTTTATGAATTTGAAATCAAAAGAGAAGAAAAATACTTGGTATTTAAATGGATGTCAAGAAAGGAACGTGGTTTCCCTGAAAAAAGGGCTCGGCATACGCCCTTGCTCCGGTCAAGCTGTACAACAGGTATTTGTCTCTGGTTGAAACCTTCCTCTCTTCTGGGTCTTGTCCCTTCCTGTTAGGTGTCGTATGTTTATAGCATTATAACCACTTATGACAATGAGGAATCCAATGAATGAAGCATTAGAGTGCAGACTTGAAGATCATCGGATACATACCGAGCCTTTTTTCTTACCCAGAGCAAATGAGATTGAAATTGCCCTGGCTGCAAGTAACAATCATCTTCCTTTGCTACTGAAAGGCCCAACCGGTTGCGGTAAAACCAGATTCATGCAGTACCTGGCCTGGCGTCTCAAGAGGCCGCTTATTACTGTTTCCTGTCACGATGATCTTTCTACTTCTGATCTCGTAGGTCGGTATTTAGTAAAAAAAAATGAGACGTTCTGGCAAGATGGCCCACTTACTTTGGCGGTTCGTGCAGGGGCGATATGCTATTTGGATGAAATTGTTGAAGCACGAAAGGACACCACAGTGGTCATTCATCCGTTAACCGATGATCGACGGCAGTTGCCGGTTGAAAAACTAGGTAAACTCTACGCCGCTCCACCGGAATTTATGCTGGCCGTTTCTTATAATCCCGGATATCAAAGTGTATTGAAAGATCTCAAACCTTCTACCCGGCAACGTTTTGTTTCCCTTAGCTTTGACTATCCCCCAGCGGAGCTTGAAAAACAGATTGTCATGCGGGAGAGCGGAATTGATGAAAAAAACGCGATCCAGATGGTGAAACTTGCCACCATGACCAGAAGTCTTAAAGAGTCAGGACTTGCCGAGGGGGCTTCGACCAGGTTGATTATCCAGACCGTCATGTTGATCAAGTCCGGTATTGATACGGTCAGCGCCTGCAGGTGCGGAATGATCGAGAGTCTGACCGATGATCCCGAGTTGCTGGCTGCCATGGACGAGATGATTTTTTCCCTCTTTTAAATGAGTTATATGAACCTTTCCGAACAGAAAAAGAATTTTTATACCGGTGTATTGCCTTCCCGGCCTGATACATGGGAGGTTGATGAGATTTTCGATCAACTGGCTGAGTTGGATGAAACAACCGTAGAAACCGTGTTGATGCATGTCGGGGCAATATGGCCAGTCAGTCATAGTCTGTGCTTTTCCTATTTAACGCATGCTGCGCAGGCATTGTCGGTAGAGCTTTTTTCGACAGAGATGCTCGGTGAATGGGTTCGCCAGATTCTTGGCCTGTATGAAAGTAAAGGTTTGCAGGGCGCCCGGCAGTTCATGACTGATGTCGATAAATTTTTTCTTGGTCCGCTACGGGGAGAATCGGGCGTGGCTTTTGCTGAAATCTCCAGCAGAATGGTTCATTATCTGCGTGGAATCTCGGGTCGATCTTTTAACTTTGAGGAGGGCCAACTGCCTGCGACTGATACGAAGACAATTTTTTTACCGAGTTTTGTGGATATTTTTCCGAGCCTGGTAAACAATATTTTTTTCTATAAACTGATGATCAGTCTGCAATGGGGCCATGTTGAATCGAGAATATTTTTTGAAATGGCTGGATCCGGCAACGGGCCACAGGGATTATTGACGCGATATTCGGACCGGCGACTGGCCGCAGATCTTTTTGCGGTGTTGCAGTTTATACGGGTTTTTCGCCATCTTGAAGAAGAATTGCCTGGACTTATCCGGCAGGCGCGAGAACTTTGTGTCGGATTAATAGGTACAATGACCTCCGGAGGTGGTGCAAAGGACAAATGCCTTGCATTACAGAATCTTTTTTTAGAGGGGATCCTGCATATAAAAACTCCCGATGCCGCATCAGAAGGGGGAATCAAACCCTCCGGGGAAACGTTTGCTGCTGTACTGACGGAACCGTTTACTCTGGCATTACCGAAGATTTATGACAGATTTTCCGGTTTGCCAGGTACGTATACGCTGGGCCCTGTAAGCCTGCTTCTCGGAGAATTTGATTTTGCCAGAGCCAGCGAGACCATCAGGCTGCGACGTGAAGAAGACAAAGCAAAATTTATGGGGATGTATGCCAGTTTTTTGGAAAAGCAGGCAGCACGGCAGGAAGAAGATGGAGAAGGTGGCAACATTCCCGTTAATTCGCAGGAAAGCATACTCCTCATTGGGGAGCAGGGGCAAACACAGGAATTACGCAGCAAGAATCCCATGCTGCTTGACAATGAGGGGCTTGAAGTTCCTGAAGAACTCGCTGCACTGATCAAAGCGATCGAAGACGACATGGGACATCTGCCGGAAGCCTATGTCCAGGCTGCAGCAGGTCAGGCAGGGAAAGGTATTAATAGGCAGGAGGTTGAGACATCCGAAGAAGTCATCGGCGGTTTCGCCCCGGTCGATGTCCATAGATATGATGAATGGGATTATCGCCGAGTCGGGTATCGTGCCGGCTGGTGCTCTCTGACGGAAAAGACTCTGCAACCGGTTCGATCTCGTTTTGTTCCGCGAACTCTTAGTAAATATCAGCCTCAACTGCAAAAACTACGGCGTCAGTTCGAAATGTTACGCACCCAACACAGCTATGTCAAAAGACGTCGGCATGGTGACGATATTGATCTCGACGCTCATATTGAAGCGCTGTGCGATACCAGGGCTGGACTTGCGCCATCGGATCGTCTTTTTGTTCAACTCCTGAAGGATGAAAGAGATATTGCTGCCATGTTTCTGGTCGACATGTCCAACTCAACAGAAGGGTGGGTAGGAGTGGCGGTAAAGGAGGCTCTTGTTCTTCTGGCCGAAGCGCTCGAAGTGGTCGGAGATCGCTATGCGATATATGGCTTTTCCGGCATGAGACGCTCGCGAAGTCAGCTCTTTCATATCAAACACATAGATGAGCCGTATGGCACTGAGGTGCAGGGGAGAATCGCCGCCATCGGCCCGAAGGAGTATACCCGTATGGGGCCGCCGATACGCCATTTGACGAAAAAACTACAGGAAACGCAGAGCACTGTCCGATTGCTGGTAGTGATTTCCGATGGAAAGCCGGAAGATTACGACGATTATAAGGGGCAGTATGCGATTGAGGACACTAGAAAAGCCTTGTTGGAGGCGCGAGGCAGCGGGGTGTATCCTTTTTGTATAACTATCGACAAATCTGCACATGACTATTTGGCCCATATGTTTGGCAGCGGGAATTATATCTTTGTCGACAAAGTGCTTTCCCTTCCCTCTAAAATGGCCGAGATGTATCGGTTGCTCACCAGTTGATCCTTACTATTCTATCCGTTTAAGTTTATATCTTTTTTGCGCAATATGTATCGTTTTTTTTAGTCGTGTAATGTTTAGATATGATTGATAATATATAATATTTTTTGTCGAACAGAGACAGCGCTTTTATGAGCTTGTATTGCCCACTTTCCCCACATGGAGTTGTCCTGATAGTTTTCTAACAACCAGTATCATTTCCCTGGGCCTCTGTAGAGGAGATGCTGAATATACTGCAACTCTCAGTACATTCGCTCTCAATAGTAAGAACATGGTGATGTTATTTCAGGTAATTTGCGAAAGTTAGCAGGACCTTACAAATGAATGACGAATGTGGCCCGATAAGAATTTTTGTCTTGAGTAATGATTGGTTATTGATTAAATAAAATTGATATATAGTTGGTTTAGTTTCTAAATGATAGTGTCGTTCGCAACTTTGAGGATGTCACTTTGTCTTGGCGTCTTACAAAGCCCCACTAAAATTAGCTAAAAAGGAGGTGCCCACAGGGAGCGAAGGTAAAAATGAACTCGCAATTCATTGTGTGCCATTCAATTACCCGTTATAAATTCAAATGTCATAAAGGTTACATCATGGGCTGAAGTAAAGGTGGGTGATTGTCAATATCCTGATCATTATTTCAATAAGGAGATACAAATGTCGCAACAGAATCAAACAGTTCCGACTCAAGCCTGGGTTACAGTTTTTGCCGGAATGGCAATTAACCTGTGTCTAGGTATTTTATATGCCTGGAGTATTTGGAAAGCGGCCCTAGTAAATGTTGATAAAGCCGGCCAGACAATGGAGGGAATTAATGCTGGGTGGACGTATCTTAATAACGCCCAGGCTGTAACACCCTTTTCTCTTTGTGTAATCGTTTTTGCTCTCCTGATGATTCCCGGAGGTCGTATTCAGGACAGAATCAGTCCAAGATTTGGTGCCACTTTAGGTGGTCTGACCCTGGCTGCCGGATGTATTCTGGCAGGCGTTATGAAAAGTTATACCGGCATTATTCTCGGTTTTGGTCTTCTGGGTGGAATCGGTATGGGTATTGGTTATGCCGCTCCTACTCCCGCCGCACTCAAATGGTTCGGGCCGCATAAGCGTGGTCTCATTGCCGGTATCGTTGTTGGTGGTTACGGTGGCGCTGCCTTGTATATAGGTGGTTTGGGGCAGTATCTTATTAATCATTATGGCATTTCAGGTAGTTTTATCGGTCTCGGTGTGTTCTTTGCTGCGGTCGTTGTAATAGCCGGAACGATGTTGAAATCCCCGCCGGAGGGGTATGTTGCTCCGACTCTCGCTGGGGCAGGGGTGGCGACAGCGAATTCAACCGTAACCAACTGGGAGCCAGCCGACGTCGTCAAAACCTGGCAATTTTATGCCCTGGTGGTCATGTTTATTCTTACCACCCAATCCGGTTTGTTGATCATTGGTAACGCCGCCGGAATGTTGGCAAAAGCAGCGAAGGATATACCATTTTTTGCGGCAAATGCTTGGATTATTGTTTCTTTTGGCGGTCTGGTCAATGCATCCGGCCGGGTCGGTACCGGATTCTACTCTGATAAAATCGGTCGACTCAATGCGTATTGCCTCAATTGCGGGGTTTCTGCACTGTGCCTTTTCGCACTGCCATATATCATCAGTACCCAAAGTGTTGGACTTCTCTTTTTGGCGGTAGGTATTGCCTATTGGCAGTATGGTGGTGGTCTTGCCCTTATGCCTTCGTTTGCTGCAGATTTCTTCGGGCCAAAAAATCTTGGCATGAATTATGGTCTTATCTTTTTCGGCTGGGGTATTGGTGTTTTCGTAACCAGACTGGCAGGCACCATTCAGGATATTACCGGGAGCCTGGATTATGCATTCTACCTGTCCGGAGCACTTTTGGTGGCAGGAGTTGCTCTGGCGCAGATGACCAAGCGACCACAACACGTAAACGAACTCGGTGTAGACAAGGCGACTGCTTAGGTAAGTTTTTGAGTCAGGTCGGATTGGCTTGCATGCTGTTCGTGAGTCCAATCCGTCAATCTTTCCAAAACACATACAAGGAGTGTTTAATATGAGTGAAGAAAGTAAATCTGTTGAAACCTCGGAAGCGGAAATTGCGGTTCATTGGACAGAAGAGGCCTTGTATTATCCATCATCTAAATTTATCGGCCAGGCAAATCTTACCGACCCTGCCGTTTTTGAACGGTTTAGCCTGGATAATTTTCCCGAGTGTTATACTGAGTTTGCCGAGATGCTCACTTGGTACAAATACTGGGACGAAGTGCTCGACACCAGCGATGCTCCCTGCTGGAAATGGTTCAAAGGTGGCAAACTCAATGCCAGCTATAACTGTATTGACAGACATCTGGAGAAAAATAAGAACAAAACTGCCATCCATTTTGTTCCTGAACTGGAAGAAGAAAGAGTCGATCATATCACCTATCAGGAGCTTTATGTTCGAGTCAACGAGTTTGCAGCTCTGCTGCGAGATACTGCGGGCCTGAAAAGAGGCGACAGGGTGACCATCCACATGCCGATGTCTGCCGAACTACCCATCTCTATGCTGGCCTGCGCCAGACTCGGTGTCATTCACTCGGTGGTGTTTGGTGGATTTTCTGCCAGTGCCTGTGCCGACAGGGTCGTTGATTCAAACAGCCGGATTCTTATCACCATGGATTCCTATTATCGTGGTGGTAAACTGTTAAACCACAAGTCGGTTGATGACGAAGCCTGTGAACTGGCAGCCAAAGACGGCCAGAAAGTTGATAAGCTCCTCATTTGGCAGAGGTATCCAGGAAAAAATTCTTCGGATTCTGAGTTACATGAAGGCCGTGATATTATTGTCAATAATGAATTGAAGAAGTATTACGGCGCGCGGGTTGAGCCGGAGCAGATGCTGGCGGAAGATCCGCTTTTTCTGATGTATACCAGTGGGACAACCGGTAAACCGAAAGGCGCCCAGCACAGCACCGGCGGATACCTTGCCTATGTAACCGCTATGTCGAAATACATCCAGGATATTCATCCTGAGGATGTATACTGGTGTATGGCCGATATCGGTTGGATTACCGGCCATTCCTTCATCGTCTATGGACCACTGGCGCTCTGTGCTTCCACGGTAATCTTCGAGGGCGTACCGACCTATCCGGATGCAGGACGCTCATGGAGGATTGCCCAGGAGCTTGATGTCAATATCTTCCATACCGCCCCGACTGCGATTCGCGCCCTGAGAAAGGTGGGACCGGACGAGCCTGCCAAGTATAATTACAATTTCAAACATATGACCACCGTCGGTGAGCCGATTGAGCCTGCAGTGTGGAAATGGTATGAGGAAAAAGTAGGAAAAGGCAAAGCAGTTATCGTCGATACCTACTGGCAGACTGAGACCGGTGGTTTCCTCTGCTCCACAGTGCCGGGTATCGCAGCAATGAAACCGGGCAGTGCCGGACCTGGTGTTCCCGGAATTCACCCGATCATTTTTGATGAAAATGGTATTGAGATTCCGGCAGGTGCCGGCAAAGCGGGTAACATCTGTATTAAGAATCCATGGCCGGGCTGTTTCCAGACTATCTGGGGCAACAGGCAGAGGTTTGTCGATACCTATTTTGGTATGTACAACAAAGATCCCAACAGCAAGGATTGGCGGGATTGGCCGTACCTTACCGGTGATGCAGCGGTGATGGATGCGGATGGCTATGTCCGTATTCTTGGTCGTATTGATGATGTTATTAACGTTTCAGGTCATCGTCTTGGAACCAAGGAAATTGAATCGGTATGTCTGACAGTTCCTGAAGTTGCTGAAGCGGCGGTTGTACCAGTTAATCATGAAATAAAAGGCAAAGAGCCTGAAGTCTATGTATCGCTCAAGCCGGGAATTGAGGCGACACCAGCAATTCAGCAGAAGATTGCCGATGCTATTACCTTCCAGATCGGTAAGATTGCCAAATGTAGAAATGTCTGGATAGTGCCCGATATGCCTAAAACCCGCTCAGGTAAGATTATGAGAAGGGTGCTCGGCGCGATCTCGAACAAGGGAGATGTCGGCAATGTCATGACTCTGGCTAATCCTGAGATTGTCGAGGAGATCCAAAAAATGGTAAATAAGTAGTACTGGGAAGCAGCGTAGCATCTACATTCATTCACCTGTAGTTGCGAGATGGCGGGAACTGGCAAGGTTCCCGCCATTTTTTTGGTGTTATGCGCAGTTTTACGCTAGAGTGCACTCCTAACAGATTGACTGGCTGTAAAAAAGGGGAATTATGCAACAGGATTTTTATCTGCCCTATCTTATCAACTATTCTCAACCGGCAGTTGAAGACATTGTAATTTTTTGTGTTGCCATACTGACCGCTATTATTGTCAGTGCGGAAGGGCAGGCTTTTGCCGCTACCTTACTTGGCGATTCACGGCAGGGAGCCAAAGATCGGTTTCATTTTAATGTCTTTATGCATATGAGTATACTCGGTATGTTGAATTTCTTTATTGCCGGGTTTGGATGGGCAAAAGAAATTGGTATTGATATCGGAAATTTTAAAAACCATCCTCGGCTGTTTCTTGTCCTAAGTAGAATTTCCGGCCCACTGGCGAACCTTATGATGGCCAACATTGCCGCCAGTCTGTCTTGGGTGCTTGGAAAGTATAATTTTGACGACAGGGTTTTTTCGACAATCGTCGTAGTGAACGTTACCATGGCTATTTATGGTCTGATCATGATACCGCCACTGCCTGGTTCTGCTGTCCTTTGGGCGGTTATGCCCAACGGTCGATTGTCTGAAAAGATAAAAAAAACGCTCTGTATCTTTGGTCCTTATCTCATTGTCAGTCTCTTTCTTCTTATCAGGCTGAGCGGATGGGAAGGGGTAAGTTCTATTTTTAATCCAATCGTTGCCGCCATTACAGATTTTGTTCTCGATTTTTAGTGACATTAACAATGTTTTTCTTGTTTCTTTACAAGAAAAACATTTCGAGAAGGAACTTATACCCCTCAAGGGGGCACTAAACAGAGTCCCCGCACAGCACGGGGACCAAACAGAGTTCCGCTCTTTTCAACGGGGTTAGCACCTTACAGATTGATTTCTTTTTTCTTGTTTGTTGCAAGAAATTAATATGTAAGCTACGTCTACCTCAGAAGGGGCGTTATGAAAACTACTCAATGGGTTGATTAATCTTCTGTTGCCTCTTTACCGCAAAATTCTAGGCAAGTTCATTAAAGCGACAGCTCAAAACCAGATCGCCATCTTCATAAACGGTCTTTACTTTGTATGGTAAGGTCTTGAAAAGTCGTATCATCGCTTTATTGGTCGGGAAAGTGTAGGCGATCAGCCCGGCAATGCCGTTTTCTCGAGCAACTGCGGCAAGTTTCTTCAGAAAAAAAGAGCCAAGTCCCTTGCCCTGATACCCTTCGCTGACCGAAAAAGCAACTTCGGATGCATTCTCTGTATCAAGTTTCATGCTCTCGGCCACAGCCACTACCTTGCCGAAACCAAAATCTCCGACCACGGCCACCAGCGTCAGATCATTGACGTAATCGATCTGCGAACGGGATTCCATTTCCGACCTGGCAAAGATGGTTTTCTGGCAGAAAAATCTGGTCAGGATATCTTCTTTGGGCAGGCTGTAGTAATGTTCCTGGATGCGACGTTCATCTACCGGTTTTGCCGGCCGAATAGTAATGGTTTCCCCATGGACCTTCAGCGTCTCTTCAAGCTGGACTGGATAGACGGCTTTAGCGGCCTCGCCCAGACTTCTTTCGGCACCTATTAGCCCTCGTTCCTTAGCTGTTTGGAAAAGTTCTTCCCTGAATTGAGGATGGGCAATGCTGATCATGGCAACGACACGTTCCTGAATGCTTTTACCAAAAAGGTTGACCGCACCGTATTCAGAAACCACATAATGGACATCGCCCCGAGGAACCACAACCACAACGTCATTGAGGTGCGGAACAATATTCGATTGCAGTCCATCTTCGGTCTGGCTGGTAGAAAAAATCATGATAATGGATTTCCCACCAGGCGAACGCCTTGCTCCGCGGACAAAATCAGGTATGCCGGACACTCCGGCAAATCGAGTTGCCGCAGAGGCCTCTGCAGTCACCTGACCGGTGAGGTCTATCATGCGTGCAACATTCATAGAAACCATCCGGTTGTGCCGGGAGATGACAAAGGGGTCATTTACATAATCTGAAGGATGAAAATCAATCGCCGGATTATCATTAAGGAATTCGTACAGGTTGTGTGTACCGATGGCCATTGAAGCCACCATCTTACCGTCGTTATAACCCTTTTTCTTGTTGTTGATGTTTCCCGTGGCGTAGAGATGCATAATGTCGTCGGTCAGAAACTGGGAATGTACACCCAGATCCTGCTTGTTTGAGAGAGCTTGAACTGTGGCCTGGGAGGCAGCATCAAGGCCAATTTGTAGGGTTGAACCGTCTTCAATCAGCCGGGCAATATGGCTGCCGATACGAGTAGCGGCATCCGAACTAATTCTTGACGGTGGAATAGACAGCAATTCTTCTTCGTGCTCGACAATAAGATCCACATCGTTGACATGAATAAAACTCTGGCCCATGACCCTTGGCATTCGCGAGTTCACCTGGGCAATGACAAAATCGGCGGAGCGGGCGGCAGCCAGCGTGACGTCGACAGAAATGCCGAGACTCATCCAGCCGAAATCGTCGGCCGGAGATACTTGAATTAAGGCCACGTTGAGCGGCATTCTGCGGGTTATGAAAAGGCTGGGAACGTCGGACATGTTCATCGGCGTTATGAATCGTCTCTGTTTGGCAATGGATGCAGATTTAGTCGAACCGAGATAAATCGAACGGATATTCAGGTTGGTGTCTTTGGTTTTGTCGGCAATGGCTGTAAGTGACGCAGTTTCACGGCCGAGGAGGCGGACTATTTCCAGTCCACTGAAATTATACGTTTTGTTTACAAGTTCCTGGACAAGGATTTGGGGTTCTCCGCAGCCGGAACCTATAAATACCCGCTGTCCTGAACGAATTCGGGCAATAGCTTCTGCCGGACTGACTAATTTTTCTAAATAAGTATCCGCCCAGTATTGGGTGTTAGGCATGTTGTACTCCTTTTGATCTGTGATGAAAACAGCGATATATTATGAAGGCAGTGCAATTCGGCAGGCAGTCGCTCTCATCGTATAGTTCTTAAAGTTGTTGTTCTCCTGCAGTTTGTCAGAGAAAACTAAAGGATAGTGAAAACAATTTGACCCTATGATAATCTTCGCTTATCCAGAAAGCAATCCCAACCGGAGCTGATATTGTCATTGAGAGAGCAGGATATAAAAAAAGCGGTACCAGGAAGATGTTTCTTCCTGGTACCGCTTCACAGGTTTGAAAATTCAAGGTTGTTCCTGTGTTACGTTTTCAACGCATCGATTGTTCGGCATCTTTTGAGGCTTTATCCTTTTTTCCGGGATCCCGACAAAGCCTACATGAGTAAAACTGGAGTCTGGTGGATGGTATGTGCCACCATTTTCGATAGCTGAATGTCTGCTTACCTTGGTTGATCCGTTTTCGACCCATAATGCAGCTGTTTTTTGTCGCCTGCTATGCTGTCTGGCTCTGCGGGACCGGCTTTGGTTCGATCCATGGTTTACCGACAGGGAGGACATTACGTCCAAAAACCTGCAGGAAGATGACATGAGCCATCATGTACCAGGCATTCAAGGCACATAAAATTAATACATAAGCAGCAACCTTGGTCATTGCCGGGTAGCCGAAATGGGCTAAATCGAGGAGGATAAAGCCTGCAAGAAGCAGGGTGAAGGTAGAGGCCATGGCGCCGTGGATTCTCATGGCACCGACCCACAGGATCATCGTGAAGAGGGTCCAAACGACTAGAAAGTAGCCTACGTCGGTGGGGCTGGACGTATAAATGTCAAATTTGTTGAAAAGCAAGATGATACAGAGGGCGATCCAGAAAGCACCATATGAGCAAAAGGCACTGTAACCGAAGTTGTTTCCTACTTTAAATTCCTGAAATCCGGCAAAGAGCTGAGCGAATCCGCCAAAAATAATACCGCAGGCGATGACCGGGCCCAGGCCGCATAGTCCAAGATTATGAAACTGTAGAATCAGGGTCGTGAGTCCAAATCCTGCTAATCCAACTACTGCCGGGTTTCCAGTCGGGGTTTGACTTGCTGCCATGTTTTTCTCCTTTGTGCAAAATGTTGAATAGTTATAAAACTTCTTGCCTCGCGAGCAACACAAGAACAAGAGCAAACTTTATACCGGATGTTGTTTATATTTATTGTTGTTCAATTTCAGCTTGTTATCCTCTTTGGGAGGGAGAAGTGTGCTTACAATTAAAGTTGTGGTTATTGAGTCAACACTCCTTCTTTGCTTATGTTATAGGCTTCTGCAGACAGAACAATATTGGTTGTGGTTACAATAAAAGTTGTAGGGAGCGTATCCCTATTCCTGGTTCTTGAGTCTTTTGCTCAGGGCCTGTTGCGAAATGCCAAGCAGAGACGCGGCGGTGGTTTGATTGTTTCCTGCTCTGTGCATTGCTTCTTCTACCAGCATGCGGGTCGCCTGCTTTATTGTGGGGAGGGGATCGGCAAAGGTGATTGGAATACCACTTTTCGAATCACGGGTATGGTGCTTTTTTTCGTCTTGTTGTGTTCTTGATATATGATGGCGAAAAACGCTTAAGGGGAGAATTCCGTTGTCATTTTGTGCTACGGCATCAAAGACCATGGCCTGCAGCTCACGGATATTGCCTGGAAAATTGTAAGATTCCAGGAGGACTAACAGTTCCACGGGGATCCTTGGTCGCTTTTTTTTAAGGGTTTTTACAGTACATTCAACGAAATGGTCGACGAGTACATCAAGATCTTCCTTGCGTTCTCTGAGTGGTGGTAGGATGATCCGATGGGTTCGAAGTCGGTAATGCAGGTCCTGACGAAACAATTCTTTCTGCTGCAAGTCCCAGAGATCAACGTGGGTGGATGTGACGATGCGGGCACTGCTCATCTTATTTGTATCCCGACCGAGCGGCATATATTCTTTTTCTTGGAGCAGGCGAAGCAGTTTGATCTGAGAAATTGGACTTAAATCGCCAATTTCATCGAGAAAGAGGGTGCCATGTGCGGCTTTTTCGATGAGGCCCAATCGGTCGCCATCGGCGCCAGTGAACGCACCCTTGACATGGCCAAACAGTGTGTCAGAGAAGATATTGTCATCAAGGCCTGCCACATTGATTGCGACAAATTCTCCGGGAAGACCGCTGATCTGATGAATAGCTTGGGCAATCAACTCTTTTCCGGTGCCGGTCTCTCCTCGGATAAGCACTGGCTCGGTTGTTTTTGCGGTAGATTCGATATAGTTAAACAGGAGCAGCATTTTGGGTGAATTGGTGATGATCTTGCTGAACGCTTCTGGGTGTTTCAGGCTGCCTTCTCGCAACTGTTCTTTGAGTGCCTGATTTTCCTGACGCAATGCCCCGTATTGGATACTTTTTTTAACCGATGCGATGAGACGATTGTCGTCAACCGGTTTTACTATATAATCAAAAGCGCCGGTTTTCATGCATTCAACCGCGGTTTCGGCATCAATGCGACCGGTAATAATAATGACCGGAATATGTGGGTTCTGATTGGTTATCTGTTCTAGAATTGCTTCTCCGTCGACATGCGGCATATTGAGGTCGAGCAAAATGACACTTGGTGGTCGCTGGTTTATTATGGCTATCGCCTGTCTGCTGTCGGCACAGGTTAGAACGTTGTTCATGCCTGCAAGTTGCAGGGTTGTGTCAACCGAGAGAAGGATCGACTCTTCATCGTCGATGACCAGAATTGGATCGGATGGGAATGGTCTCCTGCTCATATCATTCTCCCTACCACTTCGTCTTTGCTGTAGCGCGGCAACAGGATTGTCGCAGTTGTACCTTCCTGGGGAGTGGACCTGAAGTCAAGCCAGCCGCCATGGTTGCGTACTATCGTATCCGAGATGGAAAGTCCAAGTCCTGTTCCACTGCTGTCGCGTTTCGTGGTAAAAAATGGATCTTTGATGCGCGCGAGAATTTCCGGTGCGATACCCGGTCCGGTATCGCGCACCTCCAAAAAGATTTCTTCCGATTCCTCAATATACCCCGTCGTAATATGCAGGTTTTGTTTGGGGTCGGTAAGTGCCTGGCATGCATTCACTACCAGATTGATGACGACTTGGCTCAGCCTCTGGCTATTGCCTTGTATTGTCGGCAGATTTTCCGAATAAACAACTTGAAAATTGCAGGTGGCCTTTTTGATGAGACTGGAGATGAGGCCGACGGCCTTTTCAACCACCTGATTGAGATTTACGGTTTCACGCAGATCGGAGGGTTTATGCCCTGAAAAATCCTTCAGGTCACCGACGATACGTTTGACCCGCTCTACTCCTTCCTGCGAATACAGGAGAAGACGGGGCATCCTTTCCCGCAATTGCGGGTAGGCCATGGTCCCGACTTTCAGGTCCGGGTTTTCATCATAATGGTTATCGAGAATAGGCTGGATGGTGTGCCATAATTTATCGAAAACCTGAATGTTGAGCATGACTGAGGATATTGGGTTGTTGATTTCATGAGCTACTCCAGAGACCAGAGTGCCGAGCGATATCATTTTGTCCGTCTGCATGAGCTGTTCCTGTTGCATTTTGGTCTGGATCTCGATTTTTTTCTTCTCCGTGATATCTCTGGCGGTCATGAGAAAGGTTGACAGTTGATCTGCTGTTTCGAGTTTTGCAAACGTCGCTTCAACAGTAATCGTGCGCTTGTTTTTTAGGATAAAGGTCGTTTCCAGGATGGAGTCATCAAGCTGATCCTTGCTTATCTGGATCATTTTTGCTGAGAACGGCTCTTGCTGTTCAGGTGGAATCATGTCGGTAATGGTCATATTCTTCATTTCCGCAAGAAGATAGCCGCTTATGCGCTTCCACGCAGTGTTGGCGTAGCTGATCTGTAGATTGGAGTCGAAAAGCAGGATGATTTCTCGGGCGGTTTCTGCCAGTAATCGATATTTATTCTCGCTTTTTCGTAGGGATTCCTCCATTTCCAGGCGATGGGCCTCGCTGGCAGCACCCTGCCAGATGATATACACCGAAAGCATAGAAATTATGGCCGTGATGCCGAGAAAAAAGAAGGTCATGCGTTTTGTAATTGTAGCAATCTGCGCCCGTACGTCTTCCACATATACCCCGGTCCCTATCACCCAATGCCAGGGTCTGTACTCCTGGACATAGCTGATCTTGGAGAAAATCCGGGTAGGTTCATCCTGCCATTGCCAGTGGTATTTGACATATCCACCTCCGGTTGCTTTGACCGTTGCCAAAAAAGCCTGGAAAAGTTTCATACCGGCAGGGTCCTCGGTGTCTGTAACATCTTTTCCTTCCAGGTCCGAGCGATAGGGATGCATGATCATTGTCGGATGTGTATCGTTAATCCAGAAATAATCCTTTCCTTCTGGTCCGTAGCGTAGTCTCCGCAGATGGGCGGCGGCCTGTTGTTTTGCCTGCTGAATACTGATGGATTTATTTTGCGCAAGCTCTGCATAATAGCGGATTGAACTCATGGCTGATTCGCTGAGGGCGTGAATCATTTCTCGTTTCCGATCCATGAGATGAGCTTCAACCTTGGGCAAGATATAGCCAAAAAATGTGCCGATGAACAAAAACATCGACAGGAGAACCGGCATAAAGATTTTCGCTGGAACTATATTTGGTACAAATTTTTTTTTTGCAGGAATTTTCATTGCAGTCTCAGCTGATGTTGAAGGTGCAAACTTGTAATAGGAAGAGCAGAACGATATTCCATGATGAAATAATGACAAGCATTGTGTTTTTTATGGTCTTGCTTCTTGTTGTATAATTCATTGAGCTGGGAAACGGCCAATTCAGGTGTAAAGAATATCAATATTACAATCTGTTAATCCGTCAAAAGTTAATGTGTTTACAAAAGTGCTCATAATCATTTTAATAAAATTAATTGAAGAGATCGATAAAGTCAATTTGTAACGAAGGTATCCGGGTAACGTTGTTCTGTTTGCTGTTAATTATTAGGCTTTCATTTACTTTAAAAGTAATTAAAACATGAAGATAGAGTATGTATGCTGTAATAACAATGTCTTTTTTCCTTTCTAATAGCGGAATTAAAAATCAGATCGTCGAGTTTGCTTTCCATGCATCTAAGCATTTGTAAGTAGGAAGAAAAAACAAATGTAAATGTATTTAGCTGTTGATTGATGTGTAACAATGTTTGATTTATCGCTTGAACAATGTCGACCTTTGCAGTATAAAATCCACTTGAAACTGATGGATGAATTAAAATTCAGACCAAAAGGAGGGGCCATGGGTAAGTTTAATGAGCTGTTTAAGAAAAGTGTAGACAATCCTGAGCAGTTTTGGGCAGAAGCCGCAAAGGATATCACATGGTACAAAGAACCCGAGAAGATCTTAGACAGTTCTAATGCTCCCTTTTATAAATGGTTTCCCGGCGGTAAAATGAACACCTGCTACAACGCGATTGATCGACACGTGGAAAACGGGCGAGCCGACCAAACTGCAATCATTTACGATAGTCCTGTCACAAATACCATCAAAAAGATTTCCTATAAAGAATTGCAGGCCATGGTCTCGACATTTGCCGGTGGCCTAACCGACCTTGGGGTCAAAAAAGGCGACACTGTCGTCATCTATATGCCGATGATTCCTGAAGCCGCCGTGGCCATGCTGGCCTGTGCCAGGCTGGGCGCGATACATTCAGTTGTCTTTGGCGGATTTGCTCCCCATGAACTTGCTATCAGAATTGATCATGCCCAGCCAAAGCTGCTGATTACTGCCTCTGGAGCGATTGAAGGCAAGAAAACTCTAGAATACAAACCGTTGATCGACAGTGCGATCAAGCAATCCACCCACGAAGTAAAAAATGTTGTTGTTTTTCAGCGCGACATTGTCAAAGCATCGATGATTGAAGGGCGTGACATAGACTGGAAAGAGCTGGTAGGTAAGAGTAAGCCGGTTGGCTGTACTGAGGTCGATGCCACCGATCCTCTCTATATCCTTTATACCTCTGGTACCACTGGAATGCCTAAGGGCGTGCTGAGAGATAATGGAGGTCATGCCGTTGCCCTTTACTGGACCATGAAAAACCTCTACGACGTCAATCCCGGCGAGGTCTGGTGGTCGGCGTCGGATGTCGGCTGGGTTGTCGGTCACTCCTATATTGTTTATGCTCCTTTGCTGCAGGGGGCAACGACGGTCTTCTATGAAGGTAAACCGGTCGGAACCCCCGATGCAGGTGCATTCTGGCGGGTTATCTCCGAGCACAAAGTGAAGACGCTTTTTACTGCCCCTACCGCATTCCGGGCGATTAAAAAAGAAGATCCAAACGGAGATTTCATTAAAAAATATGATATTTCCTGTTTTAAATGCCTCTATCTAGCGGGTGAGCGAACTGATCCCGATACTCTGCACTGGGCAGAAGATATGCTTGGTGTGCCGGTTATCGACCACTGGTGGCAGACGGAAACCGGTTGGGCAATCGTCGGTAATTGCCGCGGTATTGAACAGCTTCCCGTTAAAGAAGGGTCGCCAACCAAGGCGTTGCCTGGCTATGATGTTATGGTTGTCGATGAGGAAGCCAATGAAGTACCTCGCGGAACTGAGGGGAATATTGTTTGTAAGTTGCCGCTGCCTCCGGGAACTTTAACGACGCTCTGGCGCAACGATGATCGTTATATCAAGTCCTACATGACCAAGTTTCCGGGTTATTATGATACCAGCGATGGCGGATACATCGATAAAGACGGATATGTTTATGTTATGGGACGAATGGATGATGTTATCAACATCGCCGGACATCGTTTGTCAACAGGAGCAATGGAAGAGATTATCTCCAATCATCCCGATGTTGCCGAATGTGCCGTCTTTGGAGCTGATGATCAAATGAAAGGGCAGCTACCGGTTGGCTTCTTTGTTGTCAAGGCCGGGATCACCCGCAGCGGGGATGAGATCAAAAAAGAACTGGTGCAGATGGTCCGAGAAGCTATCGGCCCGATAGCCTGTTTCCGTGATGCCTGTCAGGTTGTGCGCTTACCGAAGACCAGATCCGGCAAGATCCTGCGCGGTACCATGCGGTCTATAGCCAACAATAAGGATTACAAAGTACCGTCAACCATTGACGATCCGGCAATTCTTGACGAAATCACCGATACCCTGAAGAAAATGGGTTATGCTAAAAAATAATTGATGCGTATTTCAACCGGCAGTCGCCCCTCAAAGGCAGCTGCCGGTTTTCTATAAACCTTAAGGGGCCGGAGAAATCTCCTGCTTCAATTCCTAGGATGAGTGTTTATGAAAATCCATGAATACCAGGCAAAAGAACTTTTTCGTAAGTATAAGGTGCCAACTCCCGAAGGCGGAGTCAGTACTACTCTAGAGGGTGTTGCAAAGGTTGCAGCTAACCTTGGCCTTCCGGTAGCTGTCAAAGCCCAGATCCATGCTGGTGGTCGGGGGAAAGGTGGTGGCGTAAAAATTGCCAAGACAAACACGGAAGTAGAAGCGGCTGCAAAGGCGATTCTTGGTATGACTCTGGTCACCAAGCAAACCGGCCCTGAAGGACGTATCGTTAAAACGATACTGGTAGAAAAAGGACTGGCAATAAAAAAAGAGCTCTACCTGTCCATTATCCCTGACCGCAGTACGGCTACCATCACCATCGTTGCGAGCCAGGATGGCGGCATGGATATAGAGGAAGTCGCTGCCAAAACACCTGAGCGGATAATTAAGGTTCCTGTTAATCCGATAACCGGCATCAGGGGATATCATGTCGGTCAGGTGATGTTTGGGCTGCAACTCGATAAAGCTGTGATGAAAGAGTTCGGGGCGATATTGAAAAATCTTTATAATCTGTTTGTTGACTATGACTGCTCCATGGTCGAGATTAATCCTTTAATTATTACCGAAGACAACCGGGTTATTGCCCTCGATGCCAAAGTCGATATAGACTCGAATTCACTGTTTAGGCATCCCGATGTCGTTGCTATGCATGATCCGAATGAAGATGATCCTGCCGAAGCTGAAGCTGCTAAGTACAACCTGAACTACATCAATCTTGATGGCAATGTCGGCAATATGGTTAATGGAGCCGGCCTGGCCATGGCAACTATGGATATCATCAAGCAGGCTGGTGCGGAACCAGCCAACTTCCTAGATGTCGGAGGTGGAGCGAATGCAGAGATGGTGGAAAACGGCTTTCGTATAATTCTGAGCGATTCCAAAGTAAAGGGAATTTTAATCAATATCTTTGGTGGCATACTTCGTTGCGATGTTCTGGCACAGGGAGTAGTGCAAGCTGCTAAAAAAATGAATTTGTCGGTGCCAGTCGTGGTGCGAATGGAAGGAACCAATGTTGATGAAGGGCGACGAATACTCAGCGAATCAGGTCTCAAATTAATAAATGCAACCGATCTGGCAGATGCTGCCAAAAAAGTTGCAGAACTTGTCGCCTGATTAAAAAAATGCTACGCCGAGCAGACTATCTGGGAATATTGCAATAATAAAACATACCAAAAATTCAGTGGCCAATAGAGGAAGAGCAACTACACGCTACTCTTCAATTCGCAGGCTTGTTTCTTTTGTATGTTTTCAGATAGTCATAAGACATGACGAGTGTGACATCAAAAAGGCTGTTATTCTAAACAACTAATATTGATGCGCTGGTGATGGAGCAGGCGGTTAAGGAGAACTCACCTGACTTTTAAAAGGTGTATGTACTAAATATACTCGCAAAGGAAAAAAATGAGCATTCTAATTAATTCTCAAACACGTGTCCTTGTTCAGGGTATTACCGGCAAGGAAGGGCAGTTTCATACTCAGCAGTGTATAGCGTATGGTACAAATGTTGTTGCAGGAGTGACTCCTGGCAAAGGTGGCCAGAGTATGGACTCGGTACCTGTCTTTAACACCGTACAGGAGGCGAGGGACGCTACCGGTGCTGACGCCTCCATGATCCTTGTCCCCCCACCTTTTGCAGCCGACGCCATTCTAGAGGCAATAGATGCAGGTGTGGAACTTATTGTCTGCATAACCGAAGGTGTTCCGGTTATGGATATGTTGCGAATAAAAAATTATCTGGCGATGAAAAAGACCAGGCTGATTGGGCCGAACTGTCCAGGTATAATTACTCCGGGTCAATGCAAGATCGGCATCATGCCTGGAGCCATCCATACGCCCGGTGGGCCGGTTGGTGTTGTCTCCCGCTCTGGCACGCTCACCTATGAGGTGGTACACCAGTTGACGCAGGTTGGGCTTGGTCAGACGACATGCGTGGGTATCGGTGGCGATCCGGTAAATGGTACAGGTTTTATCGATTGTTTAGAGGCTTTCAACGCAGACCCGGAGACTAGGGCAGTGGTCATGGTCGGCGAGATTGGCGGTAACGCTGAGGAGCAGGCGTCAGCCTGGATCAAAGCCAATATGAAAAAACCTGTTGTCGGTTTTATTGCCGGTCTGACAGCGCCGCCGGGCAGACGCATGGGCCACGCGGGTGCGATAGTCAGCGGTGGACAGGGTACGGCCTCGGCAAAGATCGAAGCTATGCAGCAGTGCGGTCTCTATGTATGTGAAGATCTGGGTTCTTTAGGCAAATTATGTAAGGAAGTTTTTTCCTGATTATCTGGCTGGAAATGATGGTGAGCTGCAAGGTGCACTGTGAATTTTGTTTCAAGGAGACACGATGAAGACAAATGACCAATTGGAACAGCTGAGGAAACTCAGGGCTGAAGCCCGACTGGGTGGTGGTCAGAAAAGGATAGATAAGCAGCATGAAAAAGGGTCGATGACTGCCCGTGAACGTATAGATCTGCTGCTGGATAAAGGATCGTTTGAAGAATTCGATATGTTCAAATCCCATAGATGCCGGGACTTCGGCATGGGTAAACAAGTCTTTCCAGGCGACGGTGTGGTAACTGGGAATGGCACTGTAAATGGTCGTATTGTTTATGTCTTTGCCCAGGATTTCACGGTACTTGGCGGCTCTCTTTCAGAAACATTTTCCGAAAAGATCTGTAAGGTAATGGATCTTGCCATGAAAAACGGTGCACCGGTAATCGGCCTGAACGATTCTGGTGGAGCCCGTATTCAGGAAGGCATCGAGAGTCTCGCCGGTTATTCGGAAATATTTCAGCGGAACGTCATGGCTTCCGGGGTTGTGCCACAGATATCGGCAGTTTTCGGACCCTGTGCCGGGGGAGCGGTGTATTCGCCTGCGCTGACCGATTTTATCATAATGGTCCAGAATCAATCCTATATGTTTCTCACCGGGCCAAAGGTTGTTAAACAGGTAACCTATGAAGATGTAACCACCGAAGCATTGGGTGGGGCGGCAATGCATGCCAGTGTCAGCGGCGTGACCGATTACGCGGCAACATCGGGTGCTGATGCTATTGATTATGTTAGGAAAATGCTCTCTTTTCTGCCGCAGAACAATATGGAGAACCCTCCTAGCGTACCCTGCAACGATCCAAGAAACCGTGACTCAATAGAGCTCAATGCTCTTTTGCCGGAAAATAACAATGCTGGCTACGACATGAAGGAGGTTATCCATCAGACTGTTGATGATGGCGAATTTTTTGAAATTAAAGAAAGCTTCGCTCCAAATCTAATTGTAGGATTTGCTCGTTACAACGGGATGAGTGTCGGTATCGTCGCTAATCAACCTTTACATCTTGCCGGGGTGCTTGACATCGATTCGTCAATCAAAGGTGCCAGGTTTGTTCGATTCTGTGACTGTTTTAATATCCCGGTGGTAACCTTTGTCGATGTACCTGGATTTTTGCCCGGTACAGCCCAGGAATATGGTGGAGTGATCAGGAATGGTGCCAAGATACTTTATGCCTACGCCGAAGCTACTATCCCAAAAGTTACCGTTATTACAAGAAAAGCTTATGGCGGCGCCTACTGCGTCATGTCTTCTAAGCATCTCCGGGGAGATCTTAATTATGCCTGGCCAAGTGCTGAGATTGCTGTAATGGGGGCACCTGGTGCGGTAGGAATATTGTATGGCAGAGAGCTCAAAACAGCTGAAAATCCTGCTGAATTTTTAAAAGAAAAGCAAAAAGAGTATCAGGATACTGTCGCAAATCCATATGTCGCCGCCCAGCGAGGATACATCGACGATATTATTGAGCCTGCCAAAACTCGGTTCAGGATCATCCGGGCACTGGAACTGTTGCAGAATAAACGTGATACCAACCCAATGAAAAAACACGGCAATATACCATTATAATTGAGCAGAATTCTGTTTGATCATAAATGAGGAGATGCACATGACAGTTAAAATATTTATAAAACGGAAGGTGCAGGATCAGAACGTTATTGAACTGACCGTTCTTTTGAAAAAATTACGAGCGCTCACTCTTGAACAGCCGGGATATATTTCAGGTGAAACCCTCACTCGCATCGATCAAAATGATGAATGCATGGTGATTAGCAGCTGGCGCTCGGTAGAAGATTGGAATAGCTGGGTGAATAACCCTAAGCGTATAGAAGTTCAGATGCAAATAGACAAACTGCTTGGTCAGGAAACCGACTATGCTATGTATAGCGCATAAAATAGCGTTTTGCTGTTGCATGGCGAAATGTTCGAAACTTTTATGCCACCCAAGGTACAGGTTCTTGAGCTGAAGAAGATGACCTTAAGACAAAATAATCAGTGGGTGAGTTGATGGCAGATAAAAAAAAGAAAATGGCCGCTGCCCTGGCTGCTGTAAGTCTCTATCTTCAACAGGAAGAGGCAGCTTTATGCGAGCAGCAGTCTTCCTTACGGGAGACTGGCGGCGTCGTATACAGTCCGTGGGCACAGAGTGGTAGTCAGCAAATGATGGCCATGCGGAGATTAATCCAATTAAGAACGTTTACTCGTTTTTAGTAGAATCTACAGTTTAAAGATTAGGTGATAGGAGAAATAGAATGAGTGATCAAGTAGAAATGACCCCATTGAATTATTCCGCAGACCGGCCAAAAGCTAAGAATCCTGTGAAAATAATGGATCTGTCACTTCGTGATGGACATCAGTCGCTTTTTGCGACTCGTGGGCGTACCGAAGATATGATCCCGGTGGCGGAACTTATGGACGAAGTTGGCTTTTGGGCAATTGAGACCTGGGGTGGCGCAACGTTTGATACCATGCACCGGTTCCTCAATGAAGATCCATGGGAGCGACTGCGTACCCTCAAACGCTACATTAAGAAGACTCCGTTTTCCATGCTGTTGCGGGCTCAAAATCTTGTTGGCTATAGAAATTATGCTGATGATCTGGCTTATGCATTTGTTGATAGGGCGGCGGAAAACGGCATGGATATTTTTCGAACCTTCGATGCCCTAAACGATTACCGGAACTTTGAGACAGTTGTCAAGCAGATCAAAAAAAGCGGTAAGCATTTTCAAGGCTGTATCTGCTACACCCTTACTGAGCCTCGTCTGGGCGGTGAAGTGTATAACCTCGACTATTATGTCGACAGGGCAAAAACTCTCGAGAATATGGGCGCAGATTCCATCTGCATCAAAGACATGGCTGGGCTGTTGGCCCCGTACGATGCATATCCGTTGATCAAGGCCCTGAAAAAGGCGGTCAAGGCTCCTATCCATCTGCATAGTCACTTTACTTCAGGAATGTCGCCGATGACCTTTTTGAAGGCGATCGAGGCTGGAGTAGATATTATTGACACCTGTATGACGCCTTATGCCTACAGAACCTCACATGCTGCGGTTGAACCACTGGTCATGGCCCTTCTTGGCACAAATCGTGACACCGGTTTCGATATCAAAAAACTTGCGGTCATCAACGAGATCTTAGAAAAAGAGGTAATGCCGAAATATAAACACCTGCTCGATGACTCCAAGGTGTCTATTATTGATATTAATGTTCTGCTGCACCAGACTCCTGGTGGGATGTTGTCGAATCTGGTCAATCAGCTGCGCGATATGGATGCCCTGGATAAGATTGGTGAGGTCTACAAGGAGCTGCCGAGAGTACGTAAAGACCTGGGGCAAATTCCTCTTGTTACCCCAACCAGTCAGATTGTTGGCGTCCAGACGGTCAATAATGTTCTGCATGATACTCCTGATGAGCGCTACAAAATGATCACCGGTCAGGTAAAAGATCTCTGTTACGGTCTCTATGGCAAAACCGCGGTTCCGATTGACGCTGAACTCCAGAAAAAGGCCCTGAAAGGATACCCTCGTGGAGAAACGCCAATTACCTGTCGTCCGGCAGAAGTCCTTGAGCCAGAGCTTGAAAAGGCCAAAGCCGAGATTGGCGATTTGGCAGTTGATATGGATGATCTCATCCTCTATGCTCAATTTCCGGTTACTGGTAAAAAATTTCTGGAATGGAAATACGGTAAAACCGAGGCACCGGCAAGCGTTAAGGCAATGACCATGGAGGATGTTAAGAAAAAAGACGAAATCATCAAGAAAGCCAAGGCCGGTCTGTTGATTGAGGCAAAAGGTGATACCCCTCAAAAGACTGCTGCGTTGAGAACTTTTAATGTCTTTGTCGACAACGAGTATTTCAATGTCGAAGTGGATCCAACCGGGGATATGCAGGCTGTTCCTTTAGCCCCTCGTGCTGCAGTCGCTTCTGCTCCTGCTCGAGCAGCGGCGCCAGCTCCTACACCCGCAGCGGCGCCTGCTGCCGCAGCAGTTGCTCCGGTGGACGGGACGCTGCTGGTCGCTCCGATGCCGGGTATGATCATTAAATACGAGAAGAAAGATGGTGATGCAGTTAAGAAAGGGGATGCTCTGGTTGTTCTCGAGGCAATGAAAATGGAAAATAGTCTGACTGCTCCATGTGACGGAACGGTGAGTGGCATCAAATTTGCCAGCGGAGATACGGTTGCCAAAGGCGCTGTGCTCTGCGTTATCAGCTGATATTTTCTTTTTCTCCTCTCCCGTGAGACTACGCAAGATACTTTATCTCGTAGTCTCACTCCTGTTCTGAGCCCCCCGAGGTTGTAGACTCATTCCTTGTCTGCCATTTAAGAAGTTGTGAGGTTGGTAACCGTTTACCAGCACCCTATTTTCGTCCGATCATGTCCCCTCGCATAACCAACATTAGCTCGGAGGCCTGCTTGAGCGAACATGAAGCCTTGGTAGAACGATTACTGATTCTCGGGTTATGCGCGCACCTACTGCGTTCCGGTGAACGATTACTGAGGTTGTCATGATTATTAGAGAGTTGAACGGGCATACTCCGCAATTTGGCATGGATTGTTTCCTTGCTGAAAATTCGGTCGTTGTCGGTGATGTAATAATGGGCGATCAATGTTCAGTTTGGTATAATGCCGTGATCCGCGGCGACGTGCATTAGATCCGGATGGGAAACAAGGAGAACATTCAGGATGGGGCGGGTAGTACACTGTACCTACCAGAAATATCCAACCAATTTAGGTAATAACGTTTCAGTGGGGCATAACGCCATTGTCCATGATTGTACCATTCACGATAATGTACTGCTTGGAATGGGGGCCATTGTTATGGACAATTGTGTAGTGGAGAGTAACTCCATAATTGCTGCTGGTGCAATTGTTACGCAGGGAACCCATGTTGAATCCGGGTTCGTTTATGCCGGGATACCCGCTAAAAAAATAAAAGACATTAGCCAAGAACAGATCTCCGAGGAAATCGTAAGGATCGCTGAGAATTATATTCAATACTCAGGATGGTACAAAAAATAGATCCGCCAGTATAATCAGAAAACCACTCTTCTCTATCTGTTGTTCACTTTCAAAAAGCTCAGCAACGTATCCGCAGCAGCCGTAGGCGAAGTATGCTCCATCTCAACATCCGCCCGCAAGTCGGGAAGTGCCGCTTTTACCTGAGAATCCGAATAAAACCACTGGCGTAAGCCATCTTCTAAGAGAAAAGACATCCAGTCAAGCGCCTGGTGTTTTCTCTTTGTGCTCATTTCTCCGCTGTCAGTCAGTTTTTTACGGTGGTCAAGTATGGTTTCCCATATCTTGTCGATACCGGTATGTTTGAGGGAACTGCAGGTGAGTACAGGTGGAGACCAGTTTGGGCTGTTCTGCATAAGCATATGCAGGGCTGTCTGGTATTCTTTGCGGGCAATTTCAGCGCGCAGGACATTGTCGCCGTCGGCCTTGTTGATGACGATGGTGTCAGCCACTTCAAGCACGCCTTTTTTTATGCCCTGAAGTTCATCGCCAGCCCCGGCTATCATGAGTACCAGGAAGAAGTCAACCATCGATGCAACTGTGGTCTCTGATTGCCCTACACCAACGGTTTCGATGATGACTACGTCGTAGCCGGCAGCTTCGCAGACAAGCATGGTTTCTCTGGTTTTTCTGCCTACTCCACCCAGGGTTCCGCTTGAAGGAGAAGGGCGGATAAAGGCTTTGGGGTTGACTGCCAGACGTTCCATCCGCGTTTTATCTCCGAGGATTGAGCCACCGCTTCGGCTGCTGCTTGGATCGATGGCCAGAACCGCGACTCTATGGTCAAGCTCTGTAAGCATGTTGCCAAAACTTTCAATATAGGTGCTTTTCCCGGCTCCCGGGACACCGGTTATGCCAATGCGGAATCCTTTGCCGGTATACGGGAGCAACTTGTCGACTATTGTCCGAGCTAATGCCTGGTGGGAAGGTAGGGTACTTTCGATTAGGGTGATGGTTCTGGCGAGCATCAGACGGTCTCGTCTCAGTACTCCATCGACATACTCCTGAGGGCTTTTAAGCATGGGAATAAAATATATTTAAAATGGTTTTTGATGGCCAAGTGGCCACCGCTATGAAAAACACAACAGGTCCAGCGATCAAGCGAGGGAAAACCGCCAGACCCGTTATGCTGTTAACAGTTCCTACTAGCTATATTTCTCTTCTAGCAGGGAGAGAGTCTTGTCGGCTGACACCGGAATCGGCGTACCTGGTCCGAAAATAGCCTTGACTCCGGCCTGATAGAGAAACTCATAGTCGGCAGGAGGAATGACGCCTCCGGCAACAACAAGGATATCTTCACTACCCAATTTCTTCAGTTCCTCAATAAGAGCGGGAATCAATGATTTATGTCCAGCGGCAAGACTTGATGCGCCAACGACATGTACATCGTTTTCAATGGCCATCTTTGCGGCCTCTTCCGGGGTCTGGAACATCGGACTGATGTCCACGTCAAAACCGAGATCAGCATAAGCACTCGCGATAACTTTGAAGCCCCGGTCGTGTCCGTCTTGACCCATTTTAGTCACCAGGAGTCGTGGTCGTCGACCCTGCTTCTCCAAAAACTTGTTGGTGCGGTCTTTGATAGCTAAGATGGTTTCGTCATTTGCCCCGAATTCTGAGGAATAGGCCCCGGAAATACACCGGGTGGTGGCAACGAAGCGTCCAAAAACGGACTCCATCGCATCGGAAATCTCTCCAACAGTGGCTCTCGCTCTGACTGCAGGAAGTGCAGCTTCAAGCACGTTACCGCCATTTTTCGCCGCTGCGGTGAGATTGTCGAGAGCTTTCTTAACGGTAGCCTGATCACGGCTGGCCTTAATTTCCTTGATCCGGGCAATCTGTTCATCACGCACGGTCCCCGGTACTTCTCTGACTTCAAAGTCAATTTTTTCATCAGTCAGCTTGTATTTGTTAACTCCGACAATAACGTCAAGGCCCTGATCTATCCTGGCCTGCTTGCGGGCGGCAGATTCTTCAATCCGCATTTTCGGCATACCGCTTTCTATAGCCTTGGCCATACCGCCCAGACCGGCAATTTCATCGATAATTTTCTGTGCTTCTTCAACAATACTGTTCGTCAGGGATTCAATGTAATACGAGCCACCTAATGGATCAACAACATGACAGACCTGAGATTCTTCCTGGATGATGATCTGGGTGTTCCTGGCAATACGGGCGGAAAAATCCGTAGGCAGGCCAATGGCTTCATCAAAGGAGTTGGTGTGCAGCGACTGGGTTCCGCCAAGAACCGCCGACATGGCCTCGAGGGTGGTGCGGATCACGTTATTGTAAGGATCCTGCTCGGTCAGACTCCAGCCTGATGTTTGGCAATGAGTGCGCAACATGGAAGATTTCGGATTTGTCGGTTTGAATTCACTCATCAATCGATGCCAGAGGAATCTGGCCGCTCGCAGCATGGCAATGTCCATGAAAAAGTTCATGCCGATACCGAAAAAGAAGGAGAGTCTCGGGGCAAAAGTATCGATATCCATTCCGCTTTTCAAAGCCGCCCGGACATACTCGACCCCATCTGCCAGGGTAAAGGCTGTCTGCAGAACACTGTTGGCACCGGCCTCCATCATATGATAGCCGCTGATGCTGATTGTGTTGTATTTTGGCATGGTTTTAGAACAAAAAGCCATAATGTCAGAGATAATCCGCATGGATGGCTCTGGCGGGTAGATATAGGTATTTCTGGTCAGATATTCTTTTAGAATGTCATTTTGAATGGTACCTGATAACTGATCGTGGCTGACGCCCTGCTCTTCGGCGGCGACAATATAGCCGGCCAGAATTGGGATGACGGCACCGTTCATGGTCATGGAAACCGACATTTTATCAAGGGGAATACCATCAAAGAGAATTTTCATGTCCTCCACGGAATCAATGGCAACACCAGCTTTACCAATATCACCTGCAACTCTTGGATGATCAGAGTCGTAACCCCGATGGGTGGCCAGGTCAAAGGCAACTGATAAGCCTTTCTGTCCGGCAGCGAGAGCTTTATGATAGAAGGCATTCGATTCTTTGGCTGTGGAGAAACCGGCATACTGGCGAATGGTCCATGGCCGTCCTGCGTACATGGTGGTCATGGGACCACGAGTATACGGTGCCATTCCAGGTAAAGTGTCAATACTTTCAAGCCCTTCAAGGTCTTCTGCGGTATAGAGGGCTTTTACTCTTATGCCTTCCGGGGTCATCCAGTCGAGACTATCTACGGATTTGCCCTTCATCTGCTTGGACGCAAGTTCTGCCCATTTTTGTAATTTTGAATTCTCTGACATCAGCTACTCCTTTTAAGCAAAAAAAATCATTACCCCGGCAAGGGATTCTGTGTAGATACTAGTCACGTTGGCAAAGCTCTACCAACACACCACCTGTAGCTTTGGGGTGGAGAAACGCGATTTTGGCACCGCCCGCTCCGATTCTTGGTTGCTGGTCAATCAGCTGTATACCTTTATCTTTGAGCTCTTGCAAAGCTGCATCAATATCGGCGACACGGAAAGCAACATGCTGGAAGCCGGTGCCCTTTTTTTCAATAAATTTAGCAACCGGGCCATCCGGGGCAGTTGATTCAAGAAGCTCGACTTCACTCTCACCGACTGGAAAAAAAGCAGTGGTTACTTTTTGAGTGTCAACTGTCTCTGAGCCTTCAAATTTGAGACCGAGTACCTCGGTCCAGAAATTTTTACCATCTTCAATGCTGTTAACGGCTATGCCCAAATGATCGATTTTTAATATTTCCATTCAATCCTCCAAATGTAAAAGTTGTCTATCGTGTTTGTCTTTTTTGACCGTAATTCAATTGTGTTTATGCAGAGGCTTGGTTTCCTGGTTGAGTTGTTGTGGATTGGTCTGCATCCCTTGCCAGACCATTTCGAACATTATGTTTGCCTGTTCAGATAGAGAGCTAGTTTTACCACGAAGAATCCACATGAAGAAACTGCGCTGGACAAAACCCATTAGGAAATCAAGCAGCGTACCGGCGCGAACATGGGGATTGAGAATTCCTTGCTTTTGTCCCTGTCGCAAAACATCTATCATGAGCGACATCATCCTAGGCTGGGAAAAAGTCTCGTCAGCCATCCAGGTTTTCATTGGCAGGGTCATAAAAACAATCCTGCCCAATCCTTCATGTCGTTCATAATAGTCCAACTGTAACCAGAAAACCTTTCTCAGTTTTTCCTTCATACTTTCGATGCCTTGCAGGTGGTCGATAATCCGATCTGTTAACTTGCCCATCCAGATATCAACGAATGCAAAAACTAACTGCTCTTTACTGCCGTAATGTTTGTATATTGTGGTAAAGCTGACGCCAGCCTTGTTGGCAATGTGACGAATGGATGCCCGGTGAAAGTCAGAGTTGGAGAATACCTCCAAAACTGCCTTCTCGAGTCGTTTGTGTATATCGCCGTTCAATTCATCTGGCATGTTTGACTATTGGTTTATGTTTGAAAAACTTTGTTCTTATTGCGAAAAATATCTCCAGTTATCCTGCCTGATTGAAGCCCAACCTAACGCCCACAATGTAGTGTCGTTATTGCTCTTTAAAAAAGTTAATTTGCCGAATTGTCGTAGAAAAAATATATTACATCAACACGAGTATATTTAATGGATAACAATGTTACACGTGTGTTGTAATGTATTGCGGAAAACTTTACAAGCAAAAAACTGTAATAGTTTCTGCTATTTTTCATTTTAGGCGACTAGTGGGATTATACTCAGGGCAGGTCGGTGAGACGTCGTTTGGATACCGACTGACGCCTCAACCGAGATTTCAACTGTTGGTCATTGGCTGATCAAAAAAATACAGAGGGGGCTTCTATCCAGTCAACTTAAGGGAATAGAGGTGTCTTGCAGCAGATTATTTTCTTACAATAAACAAGAAAATAATCTGTATGAGGCTACTTGCCGAAAAGCGATAACAAAACTCCGGCAGAAATGGCTGAACCTATGACGCCGGCAACGTTTGGTCCCATAGCGTGCATAAGAAGAAAATTCCCAGGATCGGCTTTTTGGCCAACTACCTGAGATACCCTGGCAGCCATCGGTACCGCTGAAACCCCGGCCGAACCAATCAGCGGGTTGATACGCACATTCATTAGTTTGTTCATCAACTTGGCGAGAAGAACACCTGAGGCGGTGCCTATGGCAAAAGCGGTTACGCCCAGAGCCAGAATGGCCAGGGTTTCAATCTTTAAGAACTGCTCGGCAGTAGCTGTAGCGCCAACGGTAACCCCCAAAAAAATAGTGATGATATTGATAAGTGCATTTTTAGCGGTATCTTCCAGGCGGCCGACAACACCTGATTCCCTGAACAGGTTGCCCAGCATGAGCATACCAATGAGGGTTGCTGCTGGCGGTACCATCATTGAGACCACTATGGTGACGATTATCGGGAAGAGAATTTTTTCCCTTTTGGTAACATCGCGCAGTTGGGTCATTCTGATGAGGCGTTCTTTTTGGGTGGTAAGCAGCCGCATAATAGGAGGCTGAATTATCGGCACCAAAGCCATATAAGAATAGGCGGCGATGGCGATGGGACCTAGCAGATGCGGGGCCAGTTTCGATGAGAGGAAAATTGCCGTAGGGCCGTCCGCTCCGCCGATTATACCAATAGATGCAGCTTCCTGGGCAGTGAAGAGTCCGGAGGCTATAGCACCCATAAAGGTAATGAAGATACCGAACTGGGCCGCCGCGCCAAGCAGGAGTGATTTAGGGTTGGCGATGAGTGGCCCAAAGTCAGTCATTGCTCCCACGCCCATGAAAATAAGAGGAGGAAAAATCCCCAGGTGATCACCCTGGAAAAGATAATAGAGAAGGCCGCCCGGTTGAACAGTATGCATGACGTTTTCTTTTATTTCCATCACCGGCTCAGCCATTAAGCCGGCAAAAGGGAGATTGGTCAGCAAAACGCCGAAGGCAATGGGCACCAGGAGCAGGGGTTCAAATTTTTTTACAATAGCTAGATAGAGGAGAATACAGGCTATACCTATCATAAGTATTGCGCCTAAGGTAAGGCCGTAAAAGCCTGTGCTTTTTGCGAAGTCGAGAAGAGCTTCCAGCATAGCAGATGTCTCCCTTTAAAATGACAGAACAACCAAGATATCGCCGGCGTTAACCGATACGCCCTTGGTTACGTTGAGTTCCTGAACCACACCGTCGGCGGGGGCCATTATTTCGTTTTCCATTTTCATCGCTTCAAGCACCAGCAGAGTCTGACCTTTTGTGACATTGTCGCCGATGCCGACCTCGACCTGTAACACCGTTCCAGGCATCGGCGCTGTAATGGTACCGCCCGATGCTGACGAATCGGCCTTAGCTGCTATCGGTTGTGCTTTTGGTGTGTGTTGCGGCTGCGTTTTCCTTGGGGGTGGTGTGGGCTTTGTTTGAAAAGGCTGGGGGGCATTGTCTTCTTGCAGTTCTTCAATGCCTACTTTGTATTCACTCCCATTGACGACAACTCTGAACATTTTCATGTATATGACCTCAGTTTTGATTTAAAATCTACTGTTCATCTGCTCGATAATTCCTGCCCGGTTCCAAGCTGGAGAACGATCTTCGAGTTTGACGATATTTTTAATAACAATGTTGCCAACTGACGTTTTCATTTTCATGGCAATGACACTGGCGATTACTGCCACGAGTTCATTGTCGTCAAGAGCGGACTGCTCTGGTTGGGTGTCTGGCGATTTGTTTTTTGGGGGGGCAGGTACTGCAGTCGCTGCCGATTCTGTCTTCTTTCTATTAAGAATTTTGTCCATCCACGCAATCATAAACTGTAATATAATAAGTGCGGTGAAGGTAATGCCCATGCCAAGTAAGGTTGTGATGAGGCCTGCTTGAAGCTTGTCTGAAACAGACAGTGACTGTATGATGTCGGGATTGGCAAAATCTGCCAGCAGTTCAGTAACGTTCATAATAGTTTGCTCCTGTTAAAGTGGAATGTTGCCGTGCTTTTTAGCAGGACGTTTTTCCCTTTTTCCTTCGAGCATATTGAAGGCGTCGATAATTCTCTGGCGGGAGGTGTGTGGTATGATTACGTCGTCGACGAATCCTCGTTCCGCAGCCTTGTAAGGGGTAGCAAACTCGGCGGCATATTCTTTGAGAATATTCTGTTTGGTTGTAACTTTATCATCAGCTTTGGCGATGTCATTTTTAAAGATGATGTTGACTGCACCTTCTGAGCCCATAACTGCCACTTCCGCTGACGGCCAGGCGAACACCATGTCGGCACCGAGGGATTTAGAACACATGGCAACATATCCCCCGCCATAGGCTTTACGGGTAATAAGGGTAACTTTGGGAACAGTTGCTTCGCTGTAAGCGTATATAATTTTGGCTCCATGGCGAATGATTCCGCCATATTCCTGGGTGGTACCTGGGAGAAAGCCTGGAACGTCAACGAAAGTCAGTAAAGGAATGTTGAAAGCGTCGCAGGTCCTGATAAATCTGGCTGCTTTGTCGCCGGCGTTCATGTCGAGACAACCTGCCATGACATTGGGCTGGTTGGCGACAATGCCGACGGATTTTCCATTGATTCTGGCAAAGCCGGTTATTAGATTCGTGGCAAAATACGGCTGGTACTGCATAAAATCGCCATCATCAATAATCGGATAAATGACATCGAGTATATCGTAGGGTTTGTTGGGATTTTCCGGGATCAGATCGTCCAGTTCCTCGATGTGTCTGTTGATGTCGTTGCCGGAGGGTTTGACAGGGCTCTTTTCCATACTGTTTGACGGCAGGTATTGGATCAGTTTTCTGATAGCTGTCAGGCATTCCAGCTCAGAATCAGCAATGAAGTGGACGTTGCCGCTGACGCTGTTGTGGGTCATGGCCCCGCCGAGATCTTCGGTCGATACTATTTCTCCGGTAACCGTTTTAATGACCTGTGGGCCGGTGATGAACATCTGTGAAGTCTTGTCGACCATGAAGATAAAATCGGTCAGTGCCGGAGAATACACTGCCCCACCGGCACAGGGGCCCATAACGGCTGATATCTGGGGGATGACGCCAGAATATATAGCGTTTCTAAAAAAGATATCACCGTATCCGGACAGGGCATCGACGGCTTCCTGGATTCTGGCGCCTCCGGAATCGTTCAAACCTACAATAGGAGCACCAACCTTGGCTGCACCATCCATGGCCTTGACGATTTTTCTTGCATGCATCTCGCCCAGGGCTCCGCCCGTAATGGTAAAATCCTGTGAGAAAGCGAAGACCACTCTCCCCTCGACCTGCCCATATCCGGTGACTACTGATTCTCCTTCAAAATCGAGTTTATCCATGCCGAATCTGGTGCATCGGTTTTTAACAAAGGCGTCCTGTTCAATGAATGTTCCCTGGTCAAAGAGGTGCAGGAGTCGTTCTCTTGCGGTCATTTTACCACTGGCGTGTTGCTTTTTTATTCGTGCTTCCCCCCCACCTAGAGCTATTTTTTCTTTTTTGTTCAGCAAGACTGTTCTTTTATTCAAAGACATGTTCTGTGCTCCTTTATGTGGGTTGGTTTCCATCGCCAGCTTTTGTTTGTTGTCTTTGCTGGACAATGAATGGTTTATTTTAATTTCTGGTTTTCCAAGCTATCTTTCGGTTTAATGTATCTGATGATTGCAGGGTTGGCCATGCCTTGCCAAACCATTTCAAAGAGGTCGTTGGCATCCTCGACCAGGCTTCCCTGTTTGCCGCGAATTATCCACATAAAAAAGAGGCGCTGAATAAAGCCCAACATAAAGTCGAGAAGAGACCCGGCCCTGATGTTCGGGTTGATTATCCCTTGCTTTTGTCCCTTTTTTAGTACCTGTATTATTAGGTTTGCTCTTTTTTTCTGGTCAAAGGATTTATCCGTCATCCAGGTCTGCATCGGCAGGGTCATGAAGAGAATACGGCCAATTCCCTCATTACGTTCATAGTATTCGAGGTGCAGCCAGAACACTTTCCTGAGTTTTTCTTTGAGATTTTCGATGCCGTTCAAGTGATCGGCAATACGGTCTGTGAGTTCGGCTATCCAGATATTGACAAAAGCGAACAAGAGCCGCTCTTTACTACCATAATGCTTGTAAATGGTGGTGAAACTTACACCTGCCTTTTCGGCAATGACACGTATGCTGGCTTTGTGGAAATCGGCAGTGGAGAAAATTTCCAATACTGCCTTCTCTAGTCGTTTCCGTACTTCCGGGTTAAGTTCATCTAACATTGTTGCTAAATTGTTTTATAGGCGACCGTGGTCTTTGTTGATTCTTGGGAGGCAAGATACTTAAAAAAATATAAATAAATAAAATTATTTCCGGCAAAAAGAAATCTGCCTGGTAAACATTTCGGTTTTGGAAATAATATGTTATATTCTTTAAAGTATTGATACTAGATAATTAAATCATGTTACTTTCCTTGCTTCTGAAGTTTAACAGTAACGATGTTACGCTTTCTTTTTATGTATATCTGATTTGTTTGTCAAGGGAAAATGAGCGCAAGACAATTTGAAGGTCTCAGCAGGTTACCAGAGGAACTTAAAAGAAATGGCAAATATTACAGATACATCGACAGCTTTAATTGCTTCCTCTTTTTAAGAAAAAATACTATTCTCAAGTTGGCTCCTGGGCTATAGTTCAAAATTAAAAAAAGTTTTAGCTCTCGCTGTGTTTCTTTTTTGCGTACAGAGATTAAATGGTTGAATGGAGTGCATTGATTCTTTAAAAATTCAGAAAGAGGTCACACGTTATGGCGTTAAAAACATACCGGGCAATGATGGTTGAGGAAATTGGTGAAAAACGTTTTTCCCGATCGATTACCCAGAAGACGATTGATCAGTTGCCGGATGGCGAGGTTCTTATAAAAGTGTTCTGGTCTTCTCTGAACTATAAAGACGCGCTGTCGGCCAGCGGTAATCGCGGAGTGACTAGAAAATATCCCCATACACCTGGCATCGATGCGGCAGGTGTTGTCGAAGAGAGCCAGAGTAAGGCCTTTTGCCCGGGAGATAAGGTAATTGTTACCAGCTATGATCTTGGCATGAACACTTCGGGCGGTTTTGGTCAGTATATCCGGGTACCGGCTGCCTGGGTAGTGCCATTGCCTGCTGGGCTTGATCTCCGAGAGAGTATGATCTTCGGCACTGCCGGTTTTACAGCCGGCATGTCTGTTATGGCGTTGACCCATAGTGTACCGGCGGATAGAGGAGATATTCTGGTCACCGGCGCCACAGGAGGGGTCGGCAGTCTCTCTATTGCTCTTCTCGCTGGACTTGGGTATTCGGTATCGGCAGTTTCAGGTAAAGCTGAAGCCAAATCATTCCTCACCAGTCTTGGCGCCCGGAAGATTCTTTCCAGGGCTGAAGCGACCGAAGGTAGCGAACGTCCGATGCTGAAGGGAATATGGGCAGGAGTGATTGATACCGTAGGTGGGGAAATTTTGGCTTCAGCTATTAAATCTACGGATCTGCAAGGGGTTGTCACCTGCTGTGGCAATGTGGCGTCGCCAGATCTCCCTTTAACCGTTTTTCCTTTTATCCTGCGCGGAATTTCGCTTCTCGGCATCGATTCCCAGAACTGTCCCATGGAGCGGCGAAAAAAAGTATGGCAGCACCTGGCCTCTGACTGGAAACCGACCGGATTGAGCCAGCTTTGCCGGGAAGTTTCACTGGATGATCTGGATGGTGAAATTGAATTGATCTTGCAGGGTAAACAGACCGGCAGGGTTATCGTCAGGATGGATACTTAACCCTGGTAAGCTGCAAAAAAAACCGGGATGTCAGCGTTATAGCGTTTTTTGTTGCAGTGCTAACAAGGAGAATTCTGTAGATGCTAAGCGTTATTTGAAATTGAGTGTCCATCACATATGGCATAGAAAAATGCTTATTTAGAAACAGGACGACTTTATGAAAAGAACTGGTTTTGTATATGATGAGAGGTATCTGTTGCACGATACGGGCGAGTTTCATCCTGAATCTCCTGAACGTTTGAAAGTGATCTGCAAGAGACTTATCGAATCGGGAATATGGGAAAAACTTACGCTGATAAAAGCAGAAAAAGCCAAGCAAAGATGGATTGAGGCGGTCCATAATATCCATTATATCATGCGTTTTGATGAGGCCTGTATCTCTGGACTGCGCGAATTTGAGCACCCAGATAACGCCATCTGCCGAGAGAGCTATGATATTGCTTTTTTGGCCGTCGGTGGAGTATTGAAAGCCATTGATAAGGTCATAAAAGGGGAAATCGACAATGCCTTTTGTGCAGTCCGCCCCCCCGGTCATCACGCTGAAGTCGATAAGCCTATGGGCTTTTGTTACTTTAATAACGCGGCGATCGGTGCAAGATATGTGCAGAAGGAATACAATCTTAAACGAGTTGCCATCATCGACTTTGATGTGCACCATGGGAATGGCACGCAGCATATTTTTGACCGGGATCCGACTGTGTTGTATTATTCAATTCACGAACATCCCTCTTTTGCCTATCCGGGGACCGGCAGAGAATTTGAGGTCGGTATTGGTGAGGGCGATGGTTTCACCGTCAACTCACCTGTTCTGCCGGGAAGAGGGGATGAAGAGTATCGCCGTCTGATTATGCAGGACCTTGTCCCGGCTGTTAAAACGTTCAAGCCGGAATTCATAATTCTCTCAGCCGGCTTTGATGCCCACGAAAGCGATATGATGTCAGGTACCAACCTGTCTACCGATGGTTATGATTTTGTTTCTGAAGTTATAATGAATCTTGCTAATCGATTTACAGATGGTCGAGTTGTGTCGGTGCTGGAAGGTGGGTATAATCTGGACGTCCTGCCGATATTGGTTGAAAATCATATCAAGATGCTGGCGGCAATAAGGTAGAGCACGAACACCAATGCTCATCAATTACTGAGATAAAGACCAATTCTTGGAGGGATTATGTTTGTAGGCGATAGGATGTCAAAAGACCTTTTTACTGCTGGTCCGGACATGACGATATTTGAAGCAAAAAATTTGATGACGGAAAAGAACATTCGCCATCTGCCGATTATCGATGCGGAAGGAAAGCTTCTCGGCATCGTCTCGGATCGGGATATGCGCGATGCGATGCCGTCAACTTTGTTGAAAAAGCCCGACTACGATATCACTCTGGGCAAAATAGGCAATTATCTTGTCGGTGACATAATGACCCGAAACCCGATGACTGTTTATGCCTATTACACTTTGCAGGACACCCTGCTGGTAATGCAGAAAAGGAAGGTTGGTGCCTTGCCGGTTATTGATGAAGATGGGTATCTAAAGGGAATTTTGTCGACGCGGGATTTGCTGTCTGCATTCGTCAACGTTATGAATATCGATGAACCTGGCAGTCTGTTATGTATTCTCATTAAGGAAAAGCGAGGGCAGATGAAGAAAATAGTTGATATTATAACAGAAGAGAACATTTCTCTCGGTAGTGTGTTGGTGGCCAGAGTCTGGGACAAAGACAAAAGGGCGATCTTCCCTTATTTGCTGACGAACAATGTTATCAACGTAAAAAAGAAGCTGCTTGCTGCTGGTTTTGAAATGATCGACCCCATGGAATTGTATTTTAATCAGCTACCTCGTGTTCGGCCATAAAGGGTTCTTTCGACCTCACTGCTCGTTGCTCTCAAAATGAAATTCTCAGAGAAAAGCGAGCATAGAGACTTCGAAATATCTCCTTTATGCACAGATACTATTAAAGAAGATGTCTTTCGTTGCTTTGCCAGCAGAGTTCAGCTGTGTGTTTACTGCGCTATGGCAGGCGGATGTTGCCTGCCATAGACCAAGATTATACCTTTGCTAATGTAGTCACAGGCGAGGAGGTGGCTCTCTCCGCTGGTCGTATAGTTTTCGTGATTTTTCTCAATAGTGGCCAGAGTATAAAGATAATTGACCCTGATGCCGCCGGATTGAGCAATGCCTTTTTCTGAGAGATCGGCTGCCCTGTTGATTCGTTCGATCCTGGCGCCATTTGATAAATGGAAATGGCACACCCTGGCAAATGCATGTGCACCTTTCTTGGCTGTGAGCAGGTAGTTGGCGCAGAGGCGGAGAAGGATTGGCTTGCGTGGTGTCTCCTTTGGTACGGGCTGTTTTGCACCAATTGCTTTGATTTGCTTTGATTATTTCAATAAAAAGAACTTTTAGCTCTTTTTCATCCGTTGGTTCGTTGATGAGTTTCTTCTCTTTATCTGTGAAGTCCCAGTCATCCCGGAATGGGTCGAGGTAGTTAAGAAACCCGTGGAGAGACAAGAAGGTTGCGCAGGTGGAAATTTAATTTTCTGCATTCGTCTTTATCGGTACGGTTCAGGCGTTGTTCGATTGTTTCTTCAACCGCCTTATTGTCGACGCCGTACTCAATGGCGAGAAGCTCCAGAAAACGTTTGCGGGTATTGCTGTCAAACATGTTACCTCCTCTGAAGTATGGTGCTGCCGTGGCAGCGTAAGTTGCCAGAATATTTACTGGAGAAAAAAGTTGAAATTGAAAAAATGATAAACTATCATCTCTCGGAAACAACTCAATAAATAACAATCTAACCGAATTCCTGTTTCGCTGTGTATATCGATATTTATGAGGTAAGTTAACTAATTTATGAAGAAAAAAACGATATTTCTGCTTTATATAAATATGGTTATGGTAATCGTGCCCGCATTTGGGCAGACAGCCTTATTGCAGGAAAATCGACACGAAGCGACGAAAACACAAGCCGTGGCTGAGTTGCCGCTTACCCGGCAGCCTCCGGTTAGTGCGAAAAACAATCAGGATCCGGAAAAGACCGAAATCTTCAATCGGTCTCTAAAGGCCGCAGAAAATGGATCTGTGGAGGCGCAAAGGCGAGTCGCTGAAATGTATGCTTTCGGTGATGGTACAGAAAAAGACCTAAAGAAAGCCTACTACTGGCTCAGTAAACTCGCGGGTAAGGGCGATGATGTCGCCCAGAGCAATCTAGCCTGGATGTACTATCGCGGTGAAGGGGTTGGCGCCGATAAGGCCATAGCGTTTGAGTGGTTTCTTCTGGCAGCGAGAAATGGCAACCAGAACGCGCAAATTAAAGTGGCCAATATGTATTACCTCGGTGAAGGGGTAGTTCAAGATGAACAAAAATCGTTTTTTTGGACCAAAAAGACCGCTGAGGACGGGGGGGCCAGTTCGCAATACAACCTGGCAATGATGTTCGATAAGGGGTCAGGGACAAAACAGTCGAGCACCCAGGCATTCCAATGGTACGAAAAGGCTGCCGCCCAGGAATATGTTCTGGCCCAGAATACAGTGGCTTGGCGATACAGTAATGGGATAGGTACTGAGCAGGATGACGCGAAAGCTGCGTACTGGTACCGGAAATCTGCCGAAAACGGGGATCCCTTTGGTCAGTATAATATCGGCAGAATGCTGGCAAAGGGGGAAGGGGTTGAGCGTGATGATAAGAAGGCTTTTTTTTGGTGGATGCAATCAGCGCAGCATGGCTTCATTCTTGCCCAGGGTAGATTGGGCTACTGTTACGCTAAGGGCATTGGGGTTGAAAAAGACCTCAGACAATCCTTCCGGTGGTGGTCCATTGCAGCCGGTGGTGGTAATGAGATAGCGGAAAGAAATTTGCAGTTTTTGTGCCGTGAAAATCCTGAAGCCTGCACTCCTGCAATTGTAACTCCTCCATTGCCCTGATTATGTCGGATCGATACTTGTGGTCTCAGTCGGCAGTTTTTTCTTTTTCCAGTTCTTCCGGACTAAGACTCCAAAAAGGTGTACCGTCTTTGGTCAAACGAACCTTAAACACAAAATTATCTCCCTGCTTGACTTTGGCGGCCATCAGAATGTCTTTCCCATCGATCACCGCCCAGCTTCCGCTCACTTTGGTCGGGATATTTTTACGAATGGTAATCTCGTCAGGGCTGCTGAATGCTACGGGACAGAGATGCACAAGAATTTTATCACCACCTTCCTCCATAATGAATGCTGTTCCGGGATCCATTCCCGGTAACGGAGTGACTACCATAAATTGCAGAATTTTTCCCTTAAGGGAATCCCTCTCTTTATAGTTGTAATAGCCATCATAAGCAGAACCTTTTTCCCACCCTGAGTAACCCGTCCTTTCTGCCGATTCGGCGAGGGTGAATACAAAGAGAATGCTGGCCACAGCCATGCAAGAAGATAGTAATTTGTAGAGTGAGAAAGATCGCACGTTTTTTCTCCTGAAAAATGAGGAAGTGATCGAACTACATTTTTATTATTTTTCAATAATAATTATTTTTTTCTGTTCTGCCTGAAAAAATCCTCGAGAAAATGTTTTCTCCAGCCGTCTGTCTGGCGCAACTGTTCCGGTTCATCATTTTTCGTGGTGTTAAGTGTTTTAACCAGACGTTTAAGTTCGGATACATTGCCGACGAGACCAGGAGAAATGCCTAGTAATTCGCATTTCAGGGCAATAAGGTTGTGCAGTTGTTCCATACTGCTCTTGTCGTTTTTACCGAGCCGTATAATATACGGCGCTTCGGGGTAGGTCGATTCCTGCTGCGTTAAAGTCGTTGCAACTATTGCTGCCACGGTTTTACCATATTTTGTTGTAGCTTTTTCTGATAGTCCGGTTTTTTCCCTGAGCTCATTAGGGATTACCTGTTTTTGCCTGGCGATTTCTATCAGAACAGAATCTTTAATTATATGCCCGCGTGGACGGTCTCGTTTTCGTGCTATCCCCTCCCGCCAGGTTGTCAGGTTCTTGAGAATGGCTAATCCCTGTCTATCGAGATGACTGTTTCCTCGGATTTTGAGAAATCGCTCGTTATCGGGTGGTCCTGAATAGCTTGCTGGATTATTGAGCAGGTTCAATTCTTCCTGGAGCCAGGATTTTATTTTTGGGCCAATGATACGAGTCAGCAGCAGTATGCGTACTGCCCGGAGATACCGGACGTCATCGAGGGCATATCGAGTCTGGTTGTCGCTCAATGGCCGTTGCAGCCAGTTCGTCCGCGTTTCTTCTTTGGAAAGAGTGATGTCAAGCAGCTCTTTTACCAGATTCACTAAAGAGAGGGTGGCGGGCAGGTTGGAAAAACCTGCAGCCAAACGTGTATCGAAAATATTTTGCGGTGTTGTACCAGTTGCCCGCTGGAGGATCGCCAAATCTTGGGGTGCGTCATGTAAAATTTTTACGACTCCCCGGTCGGACAAGAGCTTGCCCAGTGGCTGTAAATTTTTTATAGCGATAGGGTCGATGAGATAACCGTCTTCGTTGGATAATGCCATCTGGATCAGACCGAGTTGCGGGTAGTAGGTCCGTTCCCATACAAATTCAGTATCCAGGGCGACGGCATCGTTTTTTCGGGCCCGTTGCACCAACTTATCCAGATCTGCTTCATTTTCTATTAAGGGCGTACGTTTTTCCATGCTATTATCTGATGAGTTATTGAGGAATGATTATATTGTTTGTAGAAAAAATCATTTCATGAAGGAACGAATCCCCTGGTTTTGGGTGGGGCACTGCCAATGTGAGCCATCCCCTGGGGACTCTTTCATTTTTCTGAAAGCCTCTTCATAAAAAGACATAAAGGTTGAGAAAAGACAAGAAATATTCTTCTTTTATGCTGTCTATTTGTATTCTTTTTTCTTATTGTTGGAAAGTAATAATAACAGAAGACCTAGGTGTCAGTGAGAAAAAAATGATTGTATATATCCTGAAAAGAATCCTGTTGATGATCCCGACACTGTTCGGAGTGATGGTGGTCACCTTCACCATTACCCAGTTTGTTCCCGGTGGGCCGGTAGAGAAGATGATCGGCGAGATTGAGGGAATCAGTGGTGGAAGTGGAGAAGTGAGAGCGGGTTCTTCGACTCTGTATCGTGGCAATTCCGGACTTGATGCGGAGAAAATTGCCCGCTTGAAAAAGCTCTATGGGTTCGATCAGCCGCCGGTGACTCGATTTTTCAAGATGATGAAAAATTATCTGGTCCTCGATTTTGGGACTTCCTATTATTACCATCAAAGCGTTGCTGAATTGGTCGTTTCCCGGATGCCCGTCTCTATGTCCCTTGGGCTTTGGGGGTTTTTGATCGTTTATGGAGTCTGCATTCCGTTGGGGATCAAAAAGGCAGTGAGCGACGGCTCGCGTTTTGATATAATCAGCTCCTCGATCATTCTTGTCGGCTATGCCATTCCCGGTTTTGTGTTGGGGGTCCTGTTAATTGTCCTGTTTGGTGGCGGCAGCTTCTGGTCTATCTTTCCTCTTCGTGGGCTGGTCTCGGATAACTGGCATGAATTGAGTCTTAGCATGAAAATACTTGATTATCTCTGGCATATGGTTCTGCCAATTACCGCAACTGCCATCGGTAGTCTTGCTGTGATGACCATGCTGACAAAAAACTCATTTCTGGAAGAGATCCGAAAACAATATGTCCTTACTGCACGGGCCAAAGGTCTTTCTGAGAATCAGGTATTGTACAAACATGTTTTTAAAAACGGAATCATTCCCATCATAACCGGTTTCCCGGGTTATTTTGTTGCTTCGTTTTTTACCGGTAGCCTGCTCATTGAAACTATTTTTTCGTTAAATGGCATGGGGCTGCTAGCTTATGAATCGGTTCTCAATCGTGATTACCCGGTGGTGCTGGGCACCCTGTATTTTTTCACCCTGATCGGGTTGATCTCCCGATTGTTGTCTGATTTGAGTTACGTATTAGTTGATCCCCGTATTAGTTTTGAGGGATTAGATGAATAGGATACAACCGGGAAAGCAACTGAAACTGGCTCTGGCAAAGCGCAGAGTCAAGACCTGGCAACGATTTAAACGCAACAGACGGGGGTATTACAGTCTTGTCATATTTGCCGTACTGTTCGGCATGAGTTTGCTGGCCGAGGTTATCAGCAATGATTCACCGCTGTTGGTTAAATATGCCGGAAAATTTTATTTCCCGATTTTTGTGTCGTATCCGGAGGTGACTTTTGGCGGCGATTTTGAAACCGAAACAGATTATCGAGACCCATTTATCCGAGAAAAATTGCAGGAACCTGGTAATTTCGTTCTCTTTCCTCTTAATAAAAATAGTTACAATACTATCAATCAGGAAATTGTCGGCCCGGTACCCTCGCCTCCAACCATGGCCAACATTTTTGGCACCGACGATAGGGGCAGAGACGTTTTGGCGAGAATTATCTATGGTTTCCGATTGAGCATCCTATTTGGTCTGGCCCTCACCTGTACCGGGACATTGGTGGGTATTGTTGCTGGGGCAATTCAGGGCTACTTCGGCGGGCGGACTGATCTCTTGATGCAGCGTTTCATTGAAATATGGGGTGCTATGCCTGAATTATATCTGCTGATAATTTTTGCCTCGATATTTAAACCGAGTATTCTGCTGCTGCTCATTTTGCTGTCACTGTTCAGCTGGATGGGTTTGTCCGACTATGTCCGGGCAGAGTTTCTGCGGGGCAGAAACCTTGAATACGTTAACGCGGCAAGGGCCTTGGGGGTCAAAAACGTGACGATTATGTGGCGCCATCTCCTGCCCAACGGTTTAACACCTGTTATCACTTTTCTTCCTTTTCGAGTTTCGGCAGCGATACTGGCTCTGACCAGCCTCGATTTTCTGGGCCTTGGAGTGCCGCCGTCAACGCCAAGCCTGGGGGAATTACTCGCCCAGGGCAAAGCAAACATCGAGGCGTGGTGGCTTTCTTTATCTGCTTTTGCCGTTCTGGTCGGGATGTTGATCCTCCTTATTTTTATAGGTGAAGCCTTGCGGGAAACATACGATCCCAGGAAAAACTAAAATCGGTCCGTACCTGAACATTATCTCGGAATTGCTTGGTTCTGAAGCATTCCTGCCAGGAACCGGATTACTTGTCTACGTTTTCTAGACATTGACTTCTTGCCGGTCTGTTTATATCATACGGTTCGATGCTTTGTGCATCAAGCGAGTACTAAAAAGAGCACCCTCTTGATGCAAAAAACATTGAAAACAATACCGGCTTAACACCCGTTTACAGTGGTTAAAATAAAAAAGTCCTCTAATTGTATTTACAACTCTCTCATATTTAGAGACGCAAGTTCATGAAAAGTAATTCACTGGTACGACTCGGCGATACCGGACTGTATG